>Ga0247730_1000001_pt1 | contig 454690 bp, 381 predicted proteins | sample UWRJL073202C2_FD_180959 | JGI IMG/M metagenome (GOLD analysis project Ga0247730, IMG submission 180959) | Plant litter microbial communities from Arlington Agricultural Research Station in Wisconsin, United States - UWRJ-L073-202C-2 | ecosystem: Environmental > Terrestrial > Plant litter >... | reverse complement strand
CTTCCTCAATTACTACAACCACAAGCGCCCGCACTCGTCACGAAAGAACATACCGCCAGCACTCCTGGAGCATCTGGCGGCAACAAACTCCTACGTGGGTGTCTAGGAAAACTTGACCACTACAGCCATGCGCGCGACATCTTTTCGCGAGGCCTCCCGCGTAACGCGCCAGATTGCAGGCATGACGTGATGACATGTCGCGCGCAAGGCGCGCTCCTACACGAGGGTGGCTTTTTCTATGGCTTCCCGCAGCTTATCTAGCGCCGCCGGGTCCACGTCGCCGCGGTCGGAAGCCGCCTGGATCGATTCGACCTGCGCCGCCACGCTTGCCATGCCGCAGATCAGCGCGGCGCCGTGCAGGCGATGCATCGAGCGTGCGGCATCGCCGAGGTGGCCGGCCGCGAGCGCCGCCCGCATCGCCGCCAGATCGCGCCGCGCCTCGCGGAGGAATTCATCGCGGATGTCCAGGGCGACCGAAGGCTCGAGCGCCTCGCGCAAGGCATCCAGTGAGAGCGGCTTGCCGACGACGACATCCATGCCGGCATCCGTGCAGCGCTGGCGGTGACTCTCATCGTCGTGGCCAGATACGGCGACGAGGCGCGCGGGCGGCCAATGCGCCGCTGCTTCCGCTTTCCGGAATGCCGAGGCCACCTCATAGCCGCTCATGTCGGGCAGGTCGATATCGAGCAGGACGGCCATGAAACCGCCGGCCCGGAAACGAGCGAGCGCGGCCGCTCCGGTGCCGACCGCGTCGACGCCGTAACCAAGCGCCGCCAGCTGTGCAGCAATGACCCGCCGATTGGAGGGGTGATCCTCCACGAGCAGCACGCGCCCACGGCTCGCCTGTGCCTGGCCACCAGCGTCGAGCGCCTGCTTCGGCGTCGCGCCGACCCCGCCGGGAGCATCGAACCCGTCGGGGTCCGGCATGGGGGGCACGAGGCTGGTCGGCAGGTCGATGCGCACCTGGGTGCCTTCCCCCACCGTACTGTTGAAGTCGAGGGTGCCGCCGAGGTTACGCACGATATCGCGGGAGATGAGCAGGCCCAGGCCGGTACCGCCCATGCGCACGTCGAGTTGCCCGCGCGCCTGCCCGAAGGGACGGAAGAGCCTGTCCATCGCCTCGGGTGCCACGCCGGGACCCGTGTCGAACACGTCGACGATCAGCCGCCGCACGCTGTCGTCGGCCGCGGGAACGCTTTGCCACAACGCGATGCCGACATGCCCGCTCTCCGTATACCTGACGGCGTTGGCCAGGAGGTTTTCCACGACCTGCCGCAGGCGCACGGCATCCAGCAGCAGCCAGGGCAAGGGCCCTGTGGGAAGATCGAGCCTTGCCCGCAGGCCTTTTGCCTCGATCCCCGGCACGTGCGCCGCAAGGATTCCCCGCACCAGGTCGTAGACATCGCAGGCAGCGAGGTCGGGCGTGAAGCCTTCCGATTCCGCACGGCTGAAATCCAGTGCGCTCCTGAGAAGACCCTGCAGGTTGCGGCTGCCTGCCTGTGCGAGGGCCAGCAGGTCGCGCTGCGGCTCGTCGAGCGGTTGCGTGGCAAGCAGTTCGATGGACGACGTCACCGCGTTGACGGCATTACGTACCTCATGGCTCATGACAGCCAGCAGCAGCGTCTTCTGGCGCTCGCTGCGTCGCGATGCCAGCTGGGCGCGTCGCAGCTGCCACAAGGCGAACACGAGCAGGACGAACATGCCGATGCCCGCCACGATCTCGACCCGGTACACCGCCATCACCTGCGTAAGCGTCGGCGCCCGCAGGTAGGCCGTCTCGAGCCACTTGTCGATCACCGCCTCGTGTTCGCGCGGCGACAGCCCGGCGAGGCTCGCCTCGATCATCGAGAGCAGTTCGGGGTCGTCGTGCTGCACGGCCAGCCGGAGCGTCACGGGCATGTCGGGTGCGTTGCCCGCCACGCGCAGGCTCGCCGCGTAGTCGCGGCGGACCAGCGGGAGATAGGTCGCGTCGATACCGACGGCTGCATCGGCGATACCGCTTTCCACGGCGGCGAGCACCTGGTGTATGTCCGCCAGGGGAAGCGCCTTCACGGTGGGATGTTCGCGCTGCAGCCACGTCTCGTATGCCCCGCCACCCTTGAACGCGACCGTGCGACCCCGCAGTGCCCACATGTCGAGCGTGAGCGGACCGGCCGTCCGCGCGATGATCACGGTATGGCCCACGTAGAACGGCGACGAAAGAAGCGCCCGTTTGCCGACGTCCGTGGCAAGCAGGCGATCACTCATCGAGGGCAGGAGATCCACCGCATGCGCGTCGAACGCCTCGACCGAGGCTTTCCACGACGTGGTACGAACCGTGGTGAGCCTCACACCGTTGCGCTGCGCGGCGAGCGCCACGAACCGGGTGAACAGGGAGCCACCCTGCCCGCCCTGGACTTCCGCGCCCAGCTGCGGATCGATCGCGATGCGAAGCTCGGGATGCGCCCTGGCCCAGCGCATCCGCGCCGGCGCGTCGGGCGCATCCGTGGCCGGCAGGATCATCGGCGTACCCCAGGCCGGCACGACCGCCAGCAGGAACAGGTATCGAGGCAGGCGTCGGCGCGTCACGCGTCCCGTGCGCCCAGGGCCAGGATGAACTCCCGCATCTTGTACAGCTCGTTGTCGGACGCCACGTCGAGTTTGCGGAACGCCGCTGATTTCTGGGCGCTGATCGTCTTCACGCTGCGGCCGAATTTCTCGGCGATCTGCGTCACGGTCAGCCCCCCCAGCAGGCAGCGGATCACTTCCCACTCGCGCGGCGACAGGCGCACATCCTGTGGCATCGACACCTGGCCGTCATGGCGCGGCGGCAAATACTGGCGGCCGGTCATCAGGGCATCGATGGCCATGACCACGTCATCGGGATCCTGGCTTTTCGCCACGAAGCCGTTGGCACCGGCCTGCATCAGGCTATGCACCACCATGCCTTCGTCGTGGGCGGAAATCACCAGGATCTTCAGCCGGGGGTAGCTCGCACGCAGGGCGCGGATCAGCGCCACGCCGTCGATGTCGTCGAAGGCCAGCGAGTAGTCGATGATGGCGACGTCAGCCGGCGTGGTCGCAAGCAGCGCACGGAAAGGCCGGCTGCTGGAGAAGCTGCCAAGGATGGTGATGGACGGGGACTTCTGCAGGTGCACGATGAGCCCTTTCAGGACGAGGGCGTGATCGTCCAGCAGGGCCACCCGCACCGAGCCTAGGTAGGATCGTGCGGACATAAGCGGACCATGTCTCTCCTGTAGTCATATGCCTACCGTTTCCGTGGAGGCGACCTGCAAGATATTCCTTCGGGGCCGTGAAGTAAACGCCTGTCTCGCCATGGACTTAAGTGGCGCCATGGGGTAAGGGGCCCCTCGCGCCATCGGCCATTCGTCCACCCACTTAAGCCATACAGGCAACGCTGGCAGGCGTTGTTACGCTTCGCTCCGACCAAATGCAGGGGTAGGACGCGGGCATGGATACAGTAAGCCGTACACCGGCAGATGGCGCCGTCGCATGTGACGCGGGCAGTGAGACGCAGGCCTACGCCGAATCGCTGGCCCGCCCCTGCTCGTCGCTGGACACTGTCCACATAGGCATCGTCGGGCTCGGCTACGTGGGCCTCCCGCTCGCCGTCGAATTCGGCAAGCGATACGCGACCCTCGGCTTCGATATCAACGCGCGCCGGATCGATGAACTCCGGGCGGGCCACGACGGCACGCTCGAGGTGGACGAGGACGAACTCGCCGGTTCCGCGAAGCTGCGCTTCTCTGCCACGGTGGACGATCTCGCCCAGTGCGATGTCTATATCGTGACGGTACCCACGCCGATCGACGATGCCCGCAGGCCCGACCTCACCCCGCTGATCAAGGCCAGCGAGACCCTGGGTCGCGTGCTCAAGCGCGGCGACATCGTGGTGTACGAGTCCACGGTCTATCCGGGCTGCACCGAGGAAGTCTGCGTGCCCATCCTCGAGAAGATCTCGGGACTGGTGTTCAACGAGGACTTCTTCGCCGGTTACAGTCCCGAGCGCATCAACCCGGGCGACAAGACGCACCGTGTCACCGGCATCCTCAAGGTGACCTCGGGCTCGACCCCCGCGACCGCCGATTTCGTCGATGCCCTCTATCGTTCCGTGATCACCGCCGGCACGCACCGCGCCAGTTCGCTGAAGGTCGCCGAAGCGGCGAAGGTCATCGAGAACACGCAGCGTGACCTGAACATCGCGCTCGTCAACGATCTTGCGATCCTCTTCAACAAGCTCGGCATCGACACCCTCGAGGTGCTGGAAGCCGCGGGCACGAAGTGGAACTTCCTGCCGTTCCGGCCGGGCCTCGTCGGCGGCCACTGCATCAGCGTCGACCCGTATTACCTGACGCACAAGGCACAGCAGGTCGGCCACCACGCCGACGTGATTCTGGCCGGGCGGCGCACCAACGACAGCATGGGGCCCTACATCGCCAGCGAAGTCGTGCGGCTGATGGTGCGCAAAGGCATCAATCCGGTCGCGGCGCGCGTGCTTATCCTTGGCCTCGCGTTCAAGGAGAACTGCCCCGACCTGCGCAATACCCGCGTGGTCGACATCGTCTCGGCACTCGGCACCTATGGCGTCGGGGTGGATATCCACGACCCCTGGGTGCGTGCCAGCGAAGCCGAGCACGAGTACGGCATCACCCCCGTCGCCGAACCGGTCCATGGCACCTACGATGCCGTGGTCGTCGCGGTGGGCCATCGCGAATTCGTGGCGCTCGGTGCCGATGGCATCCGCCGCTTCGGCAAGCCGTCCACCGTGGTCTATGACGTGAAATACGTGCTTCCCCGCGACGCCGTCGACGGCCGCCTGTGACCGGGACGCTTCTTCCATGAAGGTACTCGTTACCGGGACGGCAGGTTTCATCGGCTCGCACGTGGCCATGCGGTTGCTCGACCGTGGCGACGAGGTAGTCGGGTTCGACAACCTGTCGGACTATTACGACGTGGAGCTGAAAAAAGCGCGCCTCGCGCGCTTCATGGACCACCCCGGTTACACGCATATCCACGGTGACCTCGCCGATCGCGATGCCGTGGAGCAGGCATTCGCCACGCACAGGCCACGTCGGGTCGTGAACCTCGCGGCGCAGGCAGGCGTGCGCTACGCCGCCACCAACCCGCACGTCTACATATCGAGCAACGTCACCGGATTCCTCCATGTACTGGAGGGCTGCCGCCACCACGACGTGGAGCACCTGGTCTTTGCGTCGACGAGTTCGGTCTACGGTGCGGATACACGCATGCCGTTTTCCGAACACCAGCCGACGGAACATCCGCTGACGCTGTACGCCGCATCGAAGAAGGCCAACGAACAGATGGCGCACAGCTACGCGCACCTGTACGACCTCCCCTGCACCGGCCTGCGTTTCTTCACGGTGTATGGCCCATGGGGGCGTCCGGACATGGCGCTGTTCCTGTTTACCCGGGCGATCCTCGCCGGCGAGCCCATTCCCGTTTTCAACCACGGCAAGCACAAACGCAGCTTTACCTATGTCGACGACATCGTGGAAGGCGTTTTACGGACGCTTGACCAGGTGCCATCGCGCTGCACGCGCTGGTCGGGCGACATGCCCGACCCCGGCACCAGTGGCGTCGGGCCTTATCGCATCTTCAACCTCGGTAATGAAACGCCGGTGGAACTGCTGCGCTACATCGAAGTGCTCGAGGCGTGCCTCGGGCGCAAGGCGCACATGGACATGCTGCCGTTGCAGGCTGGCGATGTTCCCGATACCGAAGCCAATGTCTCCGCCCTCGTCCAGGCTACCGGCTATGCGCCGCGCATCGGCGTGGAAACGGGCGTCGAGCGCTTCGTCGGCTGGTACCGCGACTACTACCACGCCTGATATCCCCGTATCCAAAAAGCCCGGAGACTCGCCGTGATCATCGACTACCTCGACCGGACGGCACCCGCCGATCTCCAGGTCGACCTGTGCATCATCGGTGCCGGCCCTGCAGGGCTGGCCATCGCCCATGCGTTCCTCGGCACACGCACGACGGTCTGCCTGCTCGAAGGCGGCGGTCTGTCCGGCGAAGACAGCAGCCAGTCGCTTTACGAAGGAACGTCCGCCGGCACGCAGCCTTTCGATGCAGGCACCTCGCGCATGCGTGCGTTCGGCGGCAGCTGCACGCTCTGGGGCGGTGGATGCATTCCGCTCGCTGACACCGACCTCGGCCCGCGCGACTGGGTGCCCGACAGCGGATGGCCGCTGCGTTATGCCGAGCTCGCACCGTGGTACGAGAAGGCGCGTGACTTCTGCCAGATCGACGCGACGCACCGATTCGGCGAAGGCTCTTTCGACGGGCCCGTCGCACGACCGCCGCTCGACCTCGATCCCGACGTCATGCAGAACTTCATTTTCGCGCGCAGCCCCGTGCTGTTCGGCGAAGCGTATCGCGCCACCATGGAAGCGGCACGGAACATCACCGTGCTGCTGCACGCCAACGCAATGGAGCTCGACACCGACGACGATCTCAATGCGGTGACGCATGTACGGATCGGCTCCCTGGACGGGCGCCGCGGTAGCGTGCGGGCGCGCCAGTTCGTGCTGGCGACCGGTGGCATCGAGAACGCACGGCTGCTCCTGCTGTCGAACCGGGTCGCGAAGCAAGGCCTCGGGAACGACCACGACCTCGTCGGACGCTATTTCATGGACCACCCGAGCGGAACGCTCGGCACGATCCATTCGAAGCAGGCAGAACATGTGTCGCGCCCCTACGAACGCACGATCGGCAAGCTGCGGGCACCGGTGTCGCCCGAGATCGGCGCGTCCATGTCCGCGCAGGCGCGCTATCGCATGCTCAATGCGCGCGTCCACCCGTTCGCCGTGGAAGGTGAACTGCCGCGCGGCATCCGTGCCCTGCGCGAATTCAGGGCAGCCCTCCGGCCACCCTTGCGCGAAGAGAGCGCGCTGCTCGAAGCGAGGCTCACCGCCGCGCTGCAGAATGGCCCGGTCGGCGCGGCCATCGCCCCGGCGCAGAACAAGGCCCTGACGGCGCTGCGGCTTGGTCTGCACATCGGCGACGTGCTTCGTGCTGCAGCCCAGAAGGCCAGTGACCGGCCCACGGTGCCCAGTGAGCGCGTGGCCCTGGTCGGTTTCTTCGAGCAGGCGCCCAACCGCGACAGCCGCATCACCCTCGGTGATGATCGCGACGCGCTCGGGCTGCGCCGGGTGTGCGTGGACTGGCGGCTGACCGACCTCGACCGCCATACCTATCGCACGTTCACCGTGCTGACGGGCGACCGTCTCGCCGATGCATGCGGGGGCCGGTTCGAGCCCGCACCCTGGGCCGTCGATGCCACGATGGAACCCGACGTGCATGGCACGGCCCATCACATGGGTACGACCCGCATGGCCGCGAGCGCCAGGCAGGGTGTGGTCGATACCTCAGGCACCGTACATGGCGTGCCCAACCTGCACGTGGCCGGGAGCTCGGTATTTCCCACGGGTGGCTGGGCCTTTCCCACGTTCACGCTCATCGCCCTCAGCCTCCGGCTTGCAGACCACCTGCGTACCCTGCTCGTGGCCTGCGAATCGTCGTGCATGGCATGACGACGGTGCTTGCATGCAGCGTGTAACGCAGGTGTTACACGTACCCGTTTGGCCTAGCCATGCGCCGACCGTTAGTGCAATCGACACCGCGGTCCGCGCTTCCTAGCCTTGGCGGTACTGGCACGTTGATTCCAATGTGCGCGAAGGGGAATACGATGCTCCGTCTTTTCAGGCAGCCGATCGTTCGCTGGCTCACGCTGATGGGAGTGAGCGAGCTGCTCCTGCTGGCCGGTTCGCTCAACATCGCGACGTGGATACGGTTCGCACCATCCCCCGACGACCTGGCGGCATCGACCCAGACGCTCACGGCACGCGCCCTGATGTTCGCGGTCGTGATCTTCCTCGGCATGGCGGCACTGGGTGAATACCGTTCGAACCTGCGCATGAGCTGGCGCGGGCAGCTGGCCCGCCATGCGATCGCGTTCGTGCTGGGCGGCCTCGTACTTGTCGTTGGCTATTACGTGATCCCGCAGGCCTATGTCGGCCGCGGCGTCCTGGGCATGGCGCTGGCCATCGGGTTCCTCGCCACCGCCACGTTCCGCTGGCTCTTCATGCGCCTTGTCGAGCTCGAGGCGCTGAAACGCCGAGTGGTCGTGCTCGGCGCCGGGCAGCGCGCCGCACAGATCCACAACCGCATGCGTCGCCGCTCCGATCGCCGTGGCTTCTGCCTCGTCGGCTATGTGCAGGGACCAAACGAAACGGTGCTCGTACCCGCCGAACTGCTGGTCACGAGGACATGCTCTTTGGCAGAGCTGGCACGTAGCGAACGGCTCGATGAGATCGTCGTGGGCGTGGATGATCGCCGTGGCACCCTGCCCATGGATGACCTGCTCGCGTGCCGCCAGCTCGGCGTGCAGATCACGGACCTCACCACGTTCGTCGAGCGCGAGGCCGGGCGCGTGCAGCTCACGATGCTCGATCCGTCGTGGCTGGTGTTCTCGGGTGGATTCAACGCCTCGCCGCTCGCGCTGTTCGTCAAGCGTGCCTTCGATGTATCCGCCGCCGCGCTCATTGCGCTGCTGTGCTGGCCGATCATGCTGGGCGTGGCGCTGGCCATCCGCATCGAGTCCGGCGCGGGCCAGCCGATCTTCTACCGCCAGGAGCGCGTCGGTGAACATGGACGTCCGTTCTGGCTCTACAAGTTCCGCAGCATGCGTACCGATGCCGAGATGGATGGCGTGGCGCGATGGGCATCGAGCAACGACGACCGGGTGACGCGCGTCGGCCGCATCTGCCGCAAGGTCCGCTTCGACGAGCTGCCGCAGCTGTGGAACGTGGTGCGCGGCGACATGAGCATCGTCGGCCCGCGCCCGGAACGGCCGCAGTTCGTGTCCGATCTCGAGACCAAGATCCGTTATTACAGCCTCCGGCACAGCATCAAGCCGGGCCTGGCGGGATGGGCCCAGCTGAGCTATCCGTACGGTGCATCGGAAGAAGACGCCGCCGAGAAGCTGAAGTACGACCTTTTCTACGTGAAGAACCACAACATCTTCCTCGATGTCGTGATCCTGATCGAAACCGTGGAAGTCGTGCTCTTCGGCCGCGGCGCGCGCTGACGATTACGGATGCGCGCGGCGGGAAGCAATATGCAGGGGCCGCAGCGGCGAGCTGTGCCATTCGCTGACCACGCCACCCTCGAACTGCACCCACGACGGACCGTATTCCCAGTGGTCCTGCCCACGCATCGTGGGCTCGCCTTCGAGCAAAATCACCTCGTCACCCGTCATGCCCGGAAGGAGGCCGGACGGGATGTCGCGCGCGGCCATGCTGCCCAGGGGCGTGGCCGTTGCCGCGGGCAGCAGGACGGATGGCGCAGCGCCCTCCGGCGAACTGACGACGGGCGCGAGGGACCACGCAGAGGCCGCGACGGCGATGGCAACCGCGGCTGTCTTCCAGCGCGGTGTCCACGCGTGTCCGTGCATGCGCGCGACCGGTGTTGCGTCAGGAGCGAACCCGGGGGCGCATGTCCTGTCGCGCGGCCCACCCGGGCCTTCGTCGACGCCTGCCGGCGCATCTTCGACATACGGCATGGGCGCGGCGTCCGGGGCGCCGGGTCCAAAGCGAGGTGGCACGGGCGCGCCGGGCAAGCGACCGTGCCGCTTGTAGAAGTCCATGGCGGCAGCGTATTGCACGGTAAGGCGCTGGAGACGCGCAGCCGCGACCGCATCGGCACGCGTGCCGCGGCGACGATCGGGATGCCACAGCGCCACATGCCTGCGATAGGCCTGCTTGAACTCGGCAAGCGTACAGTCCGCATCGAGGCGGAGCTTTCGATACAGATCGAGGAAGTCGGTCTGGTCCACCACCGTTCGGATCCCCTGGTGTGCGCCGTGCAGCGTGGCCCACGCACGTGTCGCTGACAAGTATGACCTTCGGAGAATGGGTATGCGCCCGATGTCCCGTAACGCCCTGCGCTTCATGTTGCTTGCCGGCCTGCCCATGATGGCGGCGACCGCCGGCGATGCGTCCCTGCCCCCGCCCTCTCTGGGTGCCCATGTCTTCCTGGGCCAGGGCGAAGGTATCGGCGCGGACCCCGCCGTCACCGCTCCCGTGGCCACGCAGGCGGCGGGCAGCGTGTTCATCATCTTCAATGCGGGCTACGCGAGTAATGATGCGACGCCGGTCGACACGTACCGGAACCGGTGGAAGCCGCTGGCCGGCCCGGTGTCGTACGCGGACTACGGCGACCGCTTCAACGTGCGTGCCTGGGTGGCGCTGGCCGGCAAGGGCGGTGCGGACCACACCGTGTCCATTGCAAAGCATGGCGAACCGCACGGCGAGCTCTCCCTGCCTTTCGTCGAGATCCGTCATGCCACGCGCATCCAGGCGATGGCGCGAAACTACGTGGACAGTGGCGTCGTGATGGCCAGCGACGAAGTGACCGTCGATGGCCCGGCCACGCTGCTCGCCTTCTGGTGGGGCGATGGCGGGGTCAAGCGCATGACTGCCGTGCCCGGCGACGGGTTCACCACCCTCGACAGTTTCCTCGAACTGCCCGACGAAAGCGGCGTACAGGGCGCCGTCGCATGGAAGCAGGTCGACGCCGCCGGGACCTATCGCGTGCACTGGACGGTCGCCCCCGTGCAGGGCGCATCGTTGTGGTTGATCGCCGTACGCTGAGGCGTCCGCTTCCGTACGACGCGCCTGCGCCGATTCGGCAGTCGCTCAGCATGCTCTTGTGACCGCGCGATATTCGCTTTCGAGAACGGACATCGCGACGCCCGCGATGCCTTTCCGCGCGTCCGTTTCCGGACGGTTTCACCTACAACCACAGAGCTATTTTTCAATAGTTTACAAAGTATTAGCTTCAAACCTCGATATCGCCGGGCCGCGGCGAGGGTGGCAGGAAGCTAACCCCGGGCCACGGACGGCGTGCACGGCGCAGGATGCGCGGGAGCACGAACGCAGGGAGCACGGCAGGGCGCAGGGATGCGCCAGGGGAGCGCGGGGAGGCGCTCACGGCACTGCCTGGCGGTATCGAGCTGAGAAAGCGGGTGCATGGACTCGTCCGGGGGCCATGCACCCGCCCCGTCTCGGGAAAGAACGAGAGATGCACGTTCTTATGCGCCCGCCTGCCGGGCGCTTTTTTTGGCTGCACGGGCGGCGCGCCTCGGCCGTTTGCACCGCCCGGCTAGCGCGCCAGTTGTATATGCCCCGGCATACCCCTTGGCTATAAAGATGCTGCGAATGCAAAAGGGGCGCAGCGATGAACGAGGCACTTCCAGTCACAGTCCACGGCCGTTTCGCCGCCATGGCGGCCCGGTACCCGGACCGCACTGCGGTGGCGTCGGATTCCCTTTCGCTGACGTATGCCGAACTCGATGCACGAAGCGACCGCCTTGCCGCCGGTCTCGCTTCCGTCGGCGTCGAGCCCGACAGCTACGTCGCCATGGTCATGGCACGCTCGGCCCACGCCATCGTCACCCTGCTCGGCATCCTGAAGGCCGGCGCGGCCTACCTGCCCCTCGATACCGAATGGCCGCCGGAGCGCATGGCGTTCGCGCTGGCGGATGCGACGGTGGCGGCGATCGTCGCCGACCGTGCCGAGGCCATCACATCGGACCACGCGCCTGTCTTCACGGTCGAAGCCCTGCTCGAGCTTGCCGGGAACCCGGTACGCGCCGAGGTCACGGGCGAGGCACGGGCGTACGCCATGTATACGTCCGGCTCGACCGGAAAGCCGAAGGCCGTGGAAATCCGGCACGCCTCGGTACTGCGCCTGGTGCTCGCGTCGGATTACCTCGAGTTCGATGCGCTGCGCATGCTGCATGCTGCCCCCCTCGGGTTCGACGCCTCGACCCTCGAGATCTTCGGGCCGCTGCTCAACGGCGGCACGTGCATCGTCTACGAAGAGCGCGTGCCCACCGGGTGCGGCATCGCGCGCACCGTCGGTGCACACGGTGCCGACGTGGCGTGGCTCACGGCCGCCCTCTTCAATGCCATCGTGGATGACGATGCCACCTCGCTCGCCGGGCTGAAGTGCGTGCTCACCGGCGGCGAAGCGCTGTCCGTGCCGCATGTCCGCAAGGCATACGCCGCCCTGCCCGCCACGCGGCTGGTGAACGGCTATGGCCCCACCGAGTGCACCACCTTCACCACCACCTATGCCATCCCGCGCGAGCTTCCCGAGGCGCTGGGCGCCATACCGATCGGCAAGGCCATCGGCGAGACCTCGCTGCATATCCTCGACGACCAGGGGCGGCCCGTGGCTCCGGGCGATGCCGGCGAACTCCATGTCGGCGGCACCGGGGTGGCCCGCGGCTACCTCGGACGTCCGGAGCTGACCGCCGAGCGCTTCGTGCCCTCGGCGCACGGCGTGCTCTATCGCACCGGCGACATGGTGCGCATGCTGGACGACGGCAACCTGGCCTTCATCGGCCGGGCCGACGGCCAGGTGAAGATCCACGGCTACCGTATCGAGACAGGCGAAGTCGATCTCGCCCTGCGTGCGCTTCCCGGGGTGGAGGCGGCGGTGGTGATCGCCCGTGAAGACCGTCCGGGGCACAAGGCCCTCGTGGCGTACTACGTGAGCCGCGCGCCGGGGGTTCACGCACGTGGCCTGCGCGAGGCGCTCGCCCGCACATTGCCCGGGTACATGATTCCCGCCACGTGGATTCGCCTCGATGCGCTCCCGGTCAACGCGAACGGCAAGCTCGATCGCCACGCCCTTCCCGCACCGGACGGCAGCCGCCCGGAGCTCGCACCGGCTTATGCCGCGCCGCACGGGGACGTCGAGACACGCCTTTGCCACATCTTCGCGGCGACACTCGGCATCGACGCCGTGGGCCGCGATGACAATTTCTTCGACCTCGGCGGTAATTCCCTGCTGGCAACGCGTGCCATGGCCCGCGTCCACGACGAGCTCTCCGCCGTGCCGACGCTGGTCGCCTTCTTCGCCGAACCCACGCCTGCCGCGGTCGCTGCCCTCATCGAAGGACGCCCGTCGCGCCATGCGCTCGACGGGCGCCTGGCCCAGCATCCACAGGCGGCCAGCGAACCGGTCGCGATCATCGCCATGGCCGGCCGGTTCCCGGGCGCGCCCGACGTGGAAACCTTCTGGGAGAACCTCTGCGCGGGGCGCGAGTCGATCACGTTCTTCGCGCCCGGCGAACTGGACCCGTCCGTCAGCAGCACCGAGCGCGATGACCCGGGCTATGTGCCGGCGCGCGGCATCATCGACGGTGTCGAGCAGTTCGACGCCGGCTTCTTCGGCATGACCCCGCGCGAGGCCGAACTCACCGATCCGCAGCAGCGCCTCTTCCTCGAGCTGTGCTGGGAATGCATGGAGCGTGGCGGCTACGCGCCAGACGGCCAGGACATGCCGGTCGGTGTCTTCGGCGGCATGCATAACGCCACGTACTACCAGAAGCACATCGCCGCGCACCCGGAGCTCATTGAAAAACTGGGTGCCTTCCAGGTCATGCTGGGCAACGAGAAGGATTACCTGGCACCGCGCGTCGCGCACAAGCTCAACCTCACCGGCCCCGCGATCAGCATCAACACCGCGTGTTCGACGTCGCTGGTGGCGATCACGCAGGCGTTCGATGCCCTGCGTGCGGGCCGCTGCGACATGGCGCTCGCCGGCGGATCGTCGATCACCTGCCCGCCCCGCAGCGGGTACATCGCGCAGGAGGGGTCCATGCTGTCGCCGGACGGCCACACGCGCACGTTCGATGACGGCGCGCAGGGCACCGTGTTCAGCGATGGCGCCGCCGTGGTGATGCTGAAGCGCCTCGACGATGCACTGCGCGATGGCGATCCGATCTACGCGATCATGCGCGGCGGTGCCGTCAACAACGACGGTGCCGTCAAGGCGAGTTTCACCGCACCCAATGCCGCCGGGCAGGCGGCCGTCATCACCATGGCGCTCGCCAGCGCCGGCGTATCGCCACGCGACATCTCCTACGTGGAAGCGCACGGCACGGCCACGCCGCTGGGCGACCCCATCGAGCTGGAAGGCCTCACGCAGGCGTTCCGGCGCGGCACGGACGACACCGGTTACTGCGCGATCGGCTCGCTGAAGAGCAACGTGGGCCACCTCGTCATGGCGGCTGGCGCCGCCGGCGTGATCAAGACCGCGCTCGCGCTGAGCGAGCGTCGCCTGCCGCCGTCGCTGCACTTTGCCTCCGCCAATCCGCGACTGAATCTCGCACGCTCGCCCTTCGTGGTGAACGATGCGCTCCGACCCTGGCAGACCGCCGGCGGCCCGCTGCGCGCCGGCGTCAGTTCGTTCGGCGTAGGCGGGACGAATGCCCACGTCATCCTGGAAGAAGCGCCGCCGCGCACGCCCTCGGACGCCGCCAGCGGTGCACAGCTCCTGCTGCTCTCGGCACGTTCGCCGGCGGCGCTGGGCATGGCGGCGGCGCGACTCGCGAATCATCTCGAGATGCATCCCGATGCCAATCTCGCCGATATCGCGTGGACCCTCGCGCGTGGCCGCAAGGCCTTCTGCCAGCGCACGCACGTGGTCGCATCTTCTGCCGCCGACGCCGCGATCATCCTTCGCGACGTCGCGGCAGCGGCGTCCGGCCGGGCGAGTACCGATCCTGGCCCGGGCATGGTCTTCATGTTCCCCGGCCAGGGTTCGCAGTACGCAGGCATGGGTCGCGAGCTGCATGCCACCGAGCCGGTCTTCCGTGCCGCGCTGGATGAAGTGGCTTCGGCGCTGTGCGACGAACTCGGCTTCGACCTCCGTACGCGCATGTTCGACGACGACGCGCAGGCCCTGAAGGCCACTGCGTTGACGCAGCCCGCGACATTTGCCCTGGAATACGCGCTGGCACGCCTGTGGATGAGCCTGGGCGTGCAACCGGCCGCCATGCTGGGCCACAGCGTCGGCGAGTTTGCCGCCGCCGCGCTTGCCGGTGTCATGTCGGTGTCCGACGCGGCGCGACTGGTCGCACGACGCGGCCGCCTCATGCAGGCGCTCCCGGCGGGCGCCATGCTCTCGGTCCGGCAGGGTGCAGCGGAATTGCGTGCCAGCCTGCCGCCGGCGCTTTCGCTTGCGGCGGAGAATTCGCCCAATGCCAGCGTCGTTTCCGGGCCCGCCGACGCCATGGAGGCGTTCCGCATCGATCTGGAAGGGCGCGGCGTCGCCTCGCGCCTGCTGCACACGTCGCATGCGTTCCACTCGGCGATGATGGATCCGGTGCTCGACGCCTTTCGCGCCGAAGTGGCACGGATCACGCTGTCGGCACCTTCCCTGCCCATTCTTTCCACGTTGACCGGCCTCGCGCTGACCGACGCCGAAGCCATGTCGCCCGCCTACTGGGCGCGCCACCTGCGCGACACCGTGCGCTTTTCGACGGCGTTGCTGCAGGCGCTGGACGAGCCCCGCCATGCGTTCCTCGAGGTCGGCCCGCGGCCGACCCTTTCACTGCTGGCACGCCAGCACTCGCATAGCCACGGCCGCACCATCGTCGCGACACTGGGCGACACCGTGGGCGACGAACGCGCGGCATGGCTCCGGGCCGCCGGCGCGCTCTGGTGCGCCGGCGTGCCGGTCGCCACGGATGCCTTTGATCACAGGGCGCAGCGCCGCCGCGTGCGACTGCCCACCTATCCCTTCGAACGCACGCGTCACTGGGTCGATGCACGCGCCCCCGCGTCCGTCACTGCCATCGCCGCCGCGACGCCGCTCCCGGCGCCGCCCATCGCGTCCCCTTCCGCGCCGGAGCCTTCCATGCCCATGCCCTCGTCACCATCTTCCCATGCCCGCGTGCCGCGACTGGTCGGCGAACTGCTTGTCCTGTTCGAAGACGTTTCGGGTGCCGATCTCGATGGCGTGAACCCCGGCGCGAACTTCGTCGAACTGGGCCTGGATTCACTGTCACTGACGCAGGTGGCCCTGCAGCTTCAGAAGACCTACGCGCTGAAGATCACCTTCCGCGAACTGATGGAAACCTGCTCGTCGTTCGAACGGCTGGCCGAACATATCGACCGGCTGCTGCCTGCGGAAGCGCAGCCTGCCGCACCCGCCGCTGCCGCCGACACCGTCGCTGCACCGGCCGCATGGGCGCCGGCGCCACCCGTCGCCACCATGACGCCGGGAGGCGGGATCGTGCAGGACGTGATCGCGCAGCAGATGCAGATCATGCGCGAGCAACTCGCCTTGCTGGCCGGCGTCGGTGCAGGCGCATCGCAGGCACCCGTCGCCGAGAGGCAGGCCCCCCTGGCTGCGCCGGCGACGGCGGCCGCCAACGACGAGGAGGCCGCGCTGGCGCACACCACCTACGACGTTAAGAAGGCCTTCGGTGCGATCGCCCGCATCCATAACACCAACACCGATCTCTCGGCACGCCAGCGGGCACGCCTCGACGCCTTCATGCGTCGCTACATCGCCCGCACGGCCGCCTCGAAGGCGTACACGTCGGCGCACCGCGACCATCTCGCCGATCCGCGCGTGGTCAACGGTTTCCGGCCGCTGCTCAAGGAAATCATCTACCAGATCGTCATCGACCGCTCCAAGGGTTCCCGTGCATGGGACCTCGACGGCAACGAATACGTCGATGCGCTGAACGGCTTCGGCATGAATCTCTTTGGCTGGCAGCCCGACTTCGTCCTCGATGCCGTGCGTGCCCAGCTCGATGCGGGCTATGAAATCGGCCCGCAGCACCCGCTGGCAGGCATCGTCGCGAAGCAGGTCTGCGAGCTGACCGGGTTCGACCGGGCCGCGCTGTGCAACACCGGTTCCGAGGCCGTGATGGGCTGCGTACGCGTCGCACGCACGATCACCGGCCGCGATACGCTGGTCATCTTCACCGGCTCGTACCACGGCATCTTCGACGAAGTGATCGTGCGCGGCACGAAGAAGCTGACGTCGGTGCCGGCTGCGCCGGGCATCCTCCGCAACACGTCGGAGAACGTACTGGTACTCGACTACGGCACCCCGGAGTCACTCGCGATCATCCGCGAGCGTGCCGGCTCCATCGCCGCCGTGCTCGTCGAGCCGGTGCAGAGCCGTCGTCCCGACTTCCAGCCGGTGGAATTCCTCCGTGAGCTCCGCGCCATCACCGAAGAGGCGGGCTCCCTGCTCATCTTCGACGAGGTGGTCACGGGCTTCCGTTCGCACCCGCGCGGTGCCCAGGCCGTCCTCGGCATCGACGCCGACCTCGCCTCGTACGGGAAGGTCCTGGGCGGTGGCTTCCCGATCGGCGTGATCGCGGGCAAGCGCCGTTTCATGGATGCGCTCGACGGTGGCGACTGGCGCTTCGGCGACACCTCGACACCGACGGTGGGAGTCACCTATTTCGCCGGCACGTTCGTCAGGCATCCGCTTGCGCTCGCCGCGGCGCATGCGGTGCTCAACCACCTGGCGCGCCATGGCGCGGCGCTACAGGAAACGCTCAACGAAAAGGTGGCAGCCTTCTGCGACGGGCTGAACACGTTCTGCCGTTCCATGGGCGCCCCGGTGCACGTCGTGCACTTCGCCTCGGTGTGGAAGACCGCCTTCGACGAAGAGCATCCGTTGCAGGATCTCCTCTTCGCCATGATGCGCAGCCGTGGCATCCACATCCTCGACAACTTCCCGTGCTTCTTCACCACCGCGCACGACGATGCCGATTTCGAGGCCATCAGCCAGGCGTTCCGTGACTCGATCCACGAGCTGCAGGAAGCCGAATTCCTGCCGCGCCATCGCCAGGCCCCTGCGTTCGATGCCGGGCGCCCGCCGGTGGAAGGCGCGCGCCTCGGCAAGGATCCGGAAGGCCAGCCGGCCTGGTTCGTTCCCAACCCGGATGCGCCGGGCAAGTACCTGAGGGTTCCCGCATGATGCCCCATGAGCTGGCCGCCGCCACGGCGGTCGACTACGATCCGTTCGCCGGCGCAGCGCTCTCGCGCCTTGTCCCGACGACGGCACCGCAGCGCGAGGTGTGGCTGGCATCCCGGCTGGAGCCGGAAGCCTCGCTGGCTTACAACGAGGCCATCTCGGTCACCTTCAGGGGCTTGCTCGACGTACCGGCCCTCGAGGCAGCACTGCAGGACATCATCGATCGGCACGAGGCACTCCGCGCCACGTTCAGCAGCGATGGCGAGGGCCTCTTCGTCAACGAGCACGTCACCCTGCCGCTCGCCTACCACGACGTATCGCTGCTGGCACCGTTCGAAAGCGACGCACGGATCATGGCGGCGTACTCGCGCATCGTCACCACGCCGTTCGACCTCGAGCACGGGCCGCTGGTACGTGCGGAGCTGTTCCGGCTTGCCGCCGACCGGCACCTGCTCACCTTCGCCGCGCACCACATCGTGTGCGATGGCTGGTCTTTCGGCGTGGTCGTCAACGACCTCGCCGCGCTTTACGCGCAGCGCACCGGCAAGGGTCCCGGCCCGGCCGCGGCGGGCGCGTTCCCTGACTTCGCGCTGGCCGAGGCGGCACACGCCGGCAGCGGCGCGGCACGCGAGGACGAACAGTACTGGCTCACCCGGTTCGCCGGCACGCCGCCGGTGCTCGACCTCCCCACGGACCGTCCGCGGCCCCGTCGCCGCACGTTTGCCTCCCGGCGCGAAGACCGCATGCTCGATGCCACGGACGTGGCGGCCATCAAGCGGATGGGAGCCACGCGCGGCGCGAGCTTCTACGCCACGCTGCTCGCCGGTTTCGCGGTGCTCCTGCGCCGGTTGACGGGACAGGAAGACGTGGTCATCGGCATCCCGTCGGCCGGCCAGGCCACGGAAGGACACGCCACCCTCGTGGGTCACTGCGTGAACGTGCTGCCGATGCGGGCGCGCATCGACGATGGCGCCACCTTCGGCAGCGTGCTGGGCGACGTGCGCAACGAGCTGCTCGATGCCTTCGAGCACCAGCGATACACGCTGGGCAGCCTGCTTGCGCGACTTTCGCTGGCACGCGATCCGTCACGCCTGCCGCTGGTGCCGGTGCTGTTCAACCTCGATGCGCAGCTCGACGAGTCCACCGTGCAGTTTCCCGGCCTGCGTTTCGACGTGCAGGCCGTGCCGCGCGAATACGAGAATTTCGAACTCTTCGTCAACGCCGTGCAGGTCGACGGCGGGCTGCGCCTGGAGTGCCAGTACAACGCCGACCTGTTCGAAGGCAGCACGGTGCAGGGCTGGCTGGATGCCTATGCCACGCTGCTCCGCCACGCCGTGCTCGACACCGACACCACGGCCGCGAACGCACTGCCGGTGGTATCGGACGCGGTGTATCGCGAGCTGGCAGCGCTGCAGCCGGCGCCGACCCCGTTCCCCGAACTTCGCCTTGCCCACGAGTTCTTCGAGCAGCAGGTGGACCGCGCGCCGGACCGCATGGCGGCCCGCCATGCCGACCGCACCCTCAGTTATGCCGCACTCGAGTCGCGGGCGAATCGCATCGCCAACGCGCTGCGTGATCGCGGCATCGGCCATGGCGCACTGGTCGGCCTGTGCGTCGCACGCGGCCTCGACATGGTCGCCGCCGTGCTCGGCATCATGAAGTCGGGTGCCGGCTACGTACCGCTCGATCCCACCTTTCCCGCCGACCGCCTCGCCTTCATGGCCGAAGATGCTGCGCTGGCTGCCCTGGTCACCGACGACGACACGGTGCCGGGCTTCGACTTCGATCCTGCACGCATCCTCGCGTTGCACAGCGACGAAGTCGCCCATGCCTCCTTCGACCGGCCCGAGCGTAACCGTCGTGCCGCCACCCCGGATTCCGTGGCGTACGTGATCTTCACGTCCGGCTCGACCGGCCGTCCGAAGGGCGTACGCGTGCCGCACCGCTCGGCCGCCAACTTCCTTACCAGCATGCAGCGCGTGCCCGGCATCGCGCCGGACGACCGGCTGGTCGCGGTCACCACGCTTTCGTTCGACATCGCCTTCATGGAGCTGATGCTGCCGCTCACCAGCGGCGCGGAAGTCGTGATCGCCGGCCGTGACGACGTGCGCGACGGCGGGCAGCTGCGGCGCCTGATCGAAGACGCCGATGTCACCATGATGCAGGCCACGCCGGCAGGCTGGCGGCTGCTGATCGATGCCGGCTGGCAGGGGCGCCCTGCCTTCCGCAGCGTGTCGGGCGGCGAGCCGTTGCCGGCCGACCTCGCCGAAGCGCTGCTCGATCGTTGCGGCGAAGTCTGGAACGGCTACGGCCCGACCGAAACCACGGTGTATTCCACCTACTGGCGCGTGTCCGATCCGGCCGACGGCATCTATATCGGCAGGCCCATCGCCAATACGACGGTGCATATCCTCGACGAGCGCGGCAACCATTGCCCGCTCGGCATACCGGGCGAGATCCATATCGGTGGCGCGGGCGTGACGCTGGGTTACCTCGATCGCCCTGAACTGACCGCCGAGCGCTTCGTACCCGATCCGTGGTCGGAAGCCCCCGATTCGCGCATGTACCGCACAGGCGATCGTGGGCGCTGGCTCTCGAACGGCATGCTCGAGCACCTGGGTCGCCTGGACTTCCAGGTGAAGGTGCGTGGCTACCGTATCGAGCCCGGCGAGATCGAGAACGTGCTCACCGCGGCGCCCGACGTGGCCCGTGCCCTGGTCATGGCGCGCGAGGATCGCCCCGGGGACGTGCGCCTCGTGGCCTACGTGGTCGGCCGCGACGGCATGCTTCCCGACGAGGACGCCCTTCGCTGCCGGCTCCGCTCGCGCCTGCCCGACTACATGCTTCCGCAGCACATCCTCGTTCTTGAGGCGATCCCGCTGCTTCCCAACGGGAAGACGGATCGCAAGGCGCTGCCGCCGCCGATGGTCCATTCCGTGGCACAGGCAAGCCAGCGGCTGGCACCCCGCAGCGACGAAGAACGCCGCGTGGCGGCGGCCATGGAAGCCGTGCTCAGCCTGCCCGACCTCGACGTGCGCGACGACTTCTTCGCGCTGGGCGGCCACTCGCTGCTTGCGGCGCAGCTGACCGCGCGACTCAACCGGGAATTCAGCGTCACGCTTTCCTTCCGCACGCTGTTCGATGCACCGACGATCGAACAGCTGGCCGCCGCCATCGTGGCGCTGCTCAAGAGCGGTGCCACGCCGGCGACCGCGCCCATCGACCATCGCGCCATGCAGGACCATGCACCGCTCTCGCTCATGCAGCGCCGGTTGTGGGCGCTGGAACAGATGAACCCCGGACGCGTGACGTACAACGCGCCTTCGGCCCATCGCCTCCGTGGACGCCTCGACGAGCGTGCCTTCCAGGATGCGTTCAACGCACTCATCGAGCGCCAGCCGAGCATGCGGACGGCATTCCGTGACATCGGCACCGACATCGTGCAGGACGTGCTGCCGCACATGACATACCCGTTGTTCCCGGCGGAGGACCTGAGCCACCTGCCGAAGGACGAGCGTGAAGCGGTGCTCATGCAGCGCCTGCAGGACCTGACGGACACGCCGTTCGAACTGGGCACCGCGCCGCTCTTCAGCGCGCGCGTCTTCCGGCTCGCCGACGACGAGCATGCGCTGTTCTTCATGCCGCATCACATCGTCTGGGACGGGTGGTCGTTCGACATCCTCTACAACGAGCTTTCCGCGCTCTACCGCAGCTTCGTCTCGGGCCTGCCCTCGCCGCTGGCGCCGTTGCCCGTGACCTACGGCGACTTCGCCGCATGGCACGCCGAATGGCTCGAATCCCCGGCATTCCACGGCCAGCTCAACTTCTGGCGCGAACGGCTTGCCCGGACGGGTGAAGTACGCGCACTGCCGACGGATCACCCGCGTCGCCCCGGCATGTCGGGCAGCGGCCGCACCGAGTGGATCCACGTGTCGCGCAGCGATACCGACGCGATGCACGACGTCGCGCGCCAGGCGGATGCCACGCTCAACATGACCCTGCTCGCACTCTACTTCGCGATGCTTTCCGGATCGGCCGGGCAGCGCGACCTGGTCGTGGGTACGCCGGTTCGCGGTCGCAACCAGACCGACGTCGAGTCGGTCATGGGGTATTTCAACAACCTGCTTCCGTTACATGTCCACGTGGATCCGGCGTTGTCGTTCCTCGAGTTCGTGCGACAGGTCAAGCGCATCGCCATCGACGCGTTCGGCCACCCCGACGTGCCGCTGGAGTATCTCCAGCGCGAGCTCAAGGTGGGCCAGGGCGCGGGCGCCACGCTGTACCAGGCGTTGTTCTCCTTCCAGGATGCGCGCCAGCGTGCCGTCGACTGGGGTGGCCTCGATCACGAGCAGATCCTCCTGTTCCAGAGCGCCGCGACGGAGGACCTCGGCCTGTGGTTCCTCGAGAGCCACGCCGGCATGGTGGGTGGCGTGACCTATAACGCCGACCTGCTGCAGGCGGAAACGGCTCGCGTCATGCGCGAGCGCTATCTCGGCATGATGCACGCGGTGGCGGCGAACCCCGCCATGGCCGTCGGCTCGCTGACGGCTGCCACGACGGCGGAACGCGAGCGCATGCGCTCGTGGAACGGCACCGGTGAACCGGCACGTTTCCCCGCGGACATGTTCGCGATCGTCGCTGCACCGGCGGAAGCCGACCCTTCCGCCGCCGCCGTGGTGCATGGCGCGCGCACGACGTCGTACGCCGCACTCGTGCATCGCGCCATGTCGATGGCGACCCTGCTGCAGGACCGCGGCGCCGGCCTGTCCACCGTCGTGGCGTTGTGCGTCGAACCGGGCGCCGAACGCCTGGCTGGGCTGCTGGCCATCGGCATGACAGGCGCCACGGCGCTGCTGCTGGACCGTACGGATCCTGCCAGCCGCCTGCGCGACATCCTTGCCGACGCACGCGCCACCGTCGTGATCGGTGACGCGGCGCTCGAGACCATGCTCGACTGGCCCCGCGACTGCGCCGTCTGGCTGGATGCGGACCATGCGGAGCTGGCCTCTGCCCTCGTGCAGCCGGACGCCTTCGCGGCGCGGCCCGAAGGCGATGCCGCAGCCATCGCCTTCCATGTGCCGGATGCGAATGGCAAGGCACGCGGTGCAGCCCTCACGCATCGCGCAGTCGCCAACGCCGTCCAGGGCCTCGTGGACACGCTGGGCGCCGCTGCCGGAGAGCGCATCGGCAGCGACGCCCTGCCATCCGACCCGATGTCCGTCATCGCGCCACTGCTTGCGCTGGCCACGGGTGCGACATGGGTCGAGCAGGATCCTGCCCTTTTCGATCGCGGACAGCTCGAGCCGCTCGATCTCCTGCTGGCGACGCCTGAAACCTGGCACGACCTCATCGAGCACGGCTGGCCCGGCGACGGGCGACTGCGTGCCGCCATCACGGGCGGTACGCCAGGGCCCGAACTCGCGCAGCGTGTTGCCGGTGCGACGGCCGGCCTCTGGACCCTCTTCGGCGATGCGACCTGCGCACCCGTCGCTTCGGCCGGACGCGTGGAGCGCGTGGCGGACGCGATCCATGAAGGTCGGCCGATCGCCAACGGCGAGGTCTGGGTACTCGATGATGGCGGCGAACCCTGCCCGATCGGTGCCACGGGCGAAGTCGCCGTGGCCGGCCTCACGCTCACGGTGCCGTTCGGCAGCCGCGCACTGGCGGATCGCCAGCCCGGCGACGGCCGCCTTGCGCGGACCGGCTATCGCGGTCGCCTGCTGGCCGATGGCCAGTTGCAGGTGCTCGATCGCACCGACCGCCGCGTCCGGCGCCATGGCCTCGACGTGGAACCCGCCGCCATTGAATCGTTGCTGCTGGCGCAGCCCGGCATCGTCCGTGCGATCGCCGTGTCGCGCGTGGACCATGGTGGCCTGAGCCGTATCGACGTGTACGCCATGGCTGCACCGGGTTGCATGCCGGACGCCGAAGCGGTGCGTGCCGCGCTGGCCGGATCGCTGCCCGCCTGGGCCATGCCCACGCACCTGGTCATGCTCGACGCCCTTCCGCTGCTGCCCACCGGCGAACCGGATCTCGCGGCGCTTCCCGTACCCGACGACGTCACGCCGGGCCACGCCGCGGACAGCGCCCCGGGTACGGATGCCGAAGTACTGCTCGCGTCGGTGTGGCAGGAGTTGCTGGGCATGAGCCGCGTGCGCACGAGCGACAACTTCTTCGACGTGGGTGGCCACTCGCTGCTCGCGGTCGACATGGCATCGCGCGTGCACGAGCTCACCGGCGTAAAGCTCAACCTGCTCGACATCGCCAACGGCACCCTGGGCACGCTGGCGGCGGAACTCGGTTCGGCACCCGCCAACGTTCCGGCACCGACTCACCGGCGCGGCCTGTTCAGCCGCCTGCTGGGCCGTAGCCCATGACGGCCATCGCCTGGTTCGTATGCTGGACATCGGCGGCGTTGCTGCTCCACGTGTTCGTCGGCTACCCGGTGCTCGTCTGGCTGCTCGCGCGTATCCGGCCCCGTCCCGTCGCCCGGCGCGCCATCCGGCCCACCGTGACCATCGTGATCGCCGTCCATGACGGCGCGGCCTTCATCCGTACGAAGCTGGCCAACCTGCAGGGCCTCGACTATCCGCCCGAGCTGATCGACATCGTGATCGCCTGCGATGGCTGCCACGACAACACGGTGGCCCTCGCGCGACGTAGCACCGATCCCCGGCTGGTCGTGCTGGATTTCCCGAACCGGCGTGGCAAGGCTGCATGCCTCAATGACGCCGTGGCGCTCGCGCGTGGCGACGTGCTCCTGTTTACCGACGTGCGCCAGAAGCTGTCGCCCGTGGCACTCACGGAGCTGGTTGCGAACCTGGGCGACCGCACCGTCGGTGCGGTCGGTGGCGAACTGCACATGGAAAACGCACGGACGGGCTTCGCCCAGGGCGTCGATTTCTACTGGCGCTACGAGAAAGGGATCCGTCATGCGGAAAGCCTTTCCGGCTCCACTGTCGGGGTGAGCGGTGCGCTGTACGCCATGCGCCGCTCGCTGTTCGAGCCCCTGCCTGCGGGCACGGTACTCGACGACGTGCTGGTGCCGATGCGTGTCGCCGCCCGCGGCAAGCGCGTCGTGTTCGAACCCAGGGCGATGGCGTGGGACCAGCCGTCGCAGGAACCCGCGCAGGAAAGACGGCGCAAGATCCGTACGCTGGCCGGCAACTACCAGCTGATCCAGCTGGCGCCCTGGCTCCTCCTGCCATGGCGGAATCCGCTATGGCTGCGCTTTGCCAGCCATAAGCTCCTTCGCCTCATGGCCCCATGGCTGCTCGTGGCGCTGACCCTGAGCAGCGGCCTGCTGGTGACGCGGCACCCCATGTACGCGATGGCGTTCGGCGCGCTGGTCGCCGGTGGCGTGATGGTGTTGCTCGCCCGCCTGCTTCCCCGCGCGGGCCGGCTGCTCCCGCTGCGCATCGCGCTCGCCTTCTTCTACCTCAATCTCTTCGCCGCGCAGGCACTGCTTGCCTTCGCGCGTAACCGCCGGTTGCACTTATGGTGATCGACATGACTAAGCGTGGTGCCCCGGGGATACGGGGCAGGCTCGGCCAACTCTGTTACTCCAGCGGCATGCTGCGGCCCTTGCAGCGTGCGCGGGCCTGGTGGCAGCGCGACCTTCGCATCCTGGCATACCACCGCGTGATGCCCCTGCCCGATCCGGATCGCTACGAGTTCGACCTCGAGCTGATCAGCACGCCACCGGAAGAGTTCCGCGAACAGATGCGTTACGTGAAGCGACACTTCCGGCCCATGCGGCTCACGGATGTCGTGGCGTACCTGGACGCGGGCGAAGCGCTGCCACCCGATGCGGTGGCCGTGACCTTCGACGACGGCTACGACGACAACTACCACGTGGCCGCTCCGATCCTGGCGGAAACCGGCGTGCCAGCCACGTTCTTCGTGTCGACCGGACACATCGACAGTGGCTGGCCGTATGCCTACGACTGGCTCGTGCACATGATCCTGGTCACGCCGGCAAGGCGGCTCGTGCTGCCGGAGCTTTCCATCGACGTGCCGCTGCCCGACGACCGTGCGACGCGCCGGCGTGTGGCGGCTAACGTGCTGCTGCAGATGAAGTGGCTCGATGCCCTTGGCCAGACGGCGATGACCGAACGGCTCGAACGCGAGTGGAACATGGCGTCCGCGGACGCGCGCCCGGAGGCATGCCGCCCGATGACGTGGGACCAGATGCGGGACATGGAGGCCATGGGCCTCGAGTTCGGTTCGCATGGCGAGCATCACCGCATGCTGGCACGCCTTCCCGCCGGCGAGATGGAACGTGAGATACGTGGCTCCAAGGCGCGCCTGGACAGCGAAATGCATAACCCGGCGATCCTGATGTCGTACCCGGTCGGCGGTGACCGCGCGTACAACGAAGCCGTCATGGAAGCCACGCGGGACGCCGGTTTCCAGCTGGCATGCAGCTACGTCTGCGGCACCAACCCGGAGCCCAGCGAGAACCGCTATTCACTGCTGCGCCTGCCGGTGGAAAGCAACATGGGGCCGGGCTGGTTCGCCTCGATGCTCGCCCTGCCCCAGCTGATGAGTTACCCCACCGTGACCCATGAAGCCAGGGCACCGGCGGCACAGGCACAAGGATAGCCATGTTTCCCCTGATCCTCGTCTATGTCGTATTGACCATCATCCGGCCACAGGATTACGTGCCCGGCCTGGACCTCGTGCCGATCCTGCCCGTGGTACTGGTACTCGCCGCCCTGGCGTGGCTCTTCTCACGCGAGAAGACGTTCGCGGCCCCGCAGTTCATCATCCTTCCCGCCTTCCTCGTGATCCTCATGATCTCGCAGGTGACGAACGGCTGGGCCGGCGGTGCGCTCGACGAGCTCACGCACTTCGGGCCGGTGGTCATCGCCTTCTTCGTGTTCGGCGCGGCGTGCACCACACAGCGGCGCGTCCGCGTGGCCATGGCTGTCTTCGTCGTCTGTGCCGCCGTGCTCGCACTCCATGGCGTGGAACAGGCCGGCACCGGCGTGGGCTGGACGGGCATCCCCCTCAGCGAAGGTGGCCGTATCCAGTACGTGGGCATCTTCAACGATCCGAATGACCTTGGCCTGCTCTTCGCCGCCACGTTCCCCATGGCCGTCTTCCTCGGCAGGCCCGGCGCCGGCGCCATGCGCTTCGCCTGGCTCGCCGTGGCGCTGCTGTTGCTCTACGGCACGTACCTGACCAACTCGCGCGGTGCCATGCTGGCGGTGCTCGTCGTCGCCGGCTGCTACATCTGGTACCGGCGCGGCGTCGTCACCGCCGGTATCCTGGGCGTGGCCGGCCTGGCGGCGATGAAGCTGCTGTCGTCCCGCATGGAAGAACTCGATGCGGGCGAGGAATCTGCGGCAGGCCGCGTGGATGCCTGGTATGCGGGGCTCGAGATGTTCCGCGACCATCCCGCATTCGGCGTGGGTGCCGGCAACTTCACCGAGTACAACGAACTCACCGCCCATAACTCCTTCGTGCTCGTGCTTGCGGAAACCGGCTTCGTCGGCTTCGTGCTGTGGCTCGCTTTCGTCGGCTACGGCTTCTGGATGATGCTTACCCTGGTGCGCTTCGAGCGCACCCCGGGTCGTGACCCCGAGGTGGAAGCCGCATGGGCCATGGAGAAGAAGATGGCGTTGACGCTGCTGCTCTCCCTGTGCGGCCTTTTCGCCTCCGCATTCTTCCTCAGCCGCAGCTACATGGTCGTGATGTACCTGATCGCTGCCATGGTGGCCGGGCATTACGTGGGCGCGCGACAGCGCTGGCCCGAGCTGCCGGTGTTCCGGCTGTCCGAGGGCGGCTGGCGCTGGGTCCCGGCGGCCATGGGTACCGTCGCCGCCTTTTTCGTCCTGGTCGCCGTGCTGCTGAGGACCGTATGAGCCTGTATGAAGCCGCACTCCGGCACGTGATCTGGCCCGCGTACGAAGGCGGGCTCCGGCGGCGCGACACGCCGCGCTACATGCAGTCGTACGACAGGGACCAGTGGTTGTCGAAGGACGACATGCAGGCGCTGCAGTTCCGGCGCCTCTCGCAGCTCTTGCACAGGGCGTGGCGCGATGTGCCTTACTACCGACGCCGCTGGACGGAGCTCGGGATCACGCCCGACGACATCCGCTCCATGGAGGATTTCGCACGGCTGCCCCTGCTGACCAAGGCCGATATCCGCGAGAACGCCGACGAGTTGAAGGCGGCGCCGCTCAAGGAGGCGCTGGGCTACAAGGCCACCGGCGGAAGCACCGGCGAGCCGCTGCGCTTCGGCTTCACGCGCGAGAGCAACGACCGCCGCGTCGCCGTCATGTGGCGAGGCTACGGCTGGGCGGGCTCGCGGATGGGTCGTCGCACCCTTTTCCTCTGGGGCGGGCCGGTGGGCAGCCCGAGCGCGTCGCACCAGCTGAAAGACCGCATCTATAACGCGGTGTTCGCGCGGCGGCTGCTCGACAGCTTCCACATGACCGAGTCCAACCTGGCCGACTACGCCGACGCCATCGACCGCTACCGGCCGGAGGTGATCGTCGGGTACGTGGGCCCGCTGGTGCGCCTGGCGGAATGGCTCCTCGCCACGGGTCGGCGGGTCGCGCAGCCTGCGTCGATCATCGGCGCGGCCGAGGCACTGCACCCGTTCCAGCGCAGCCTGATCGAGAGCGCGTTCGGTGCGCCGGCCTTCAACACCTACGGCTGTCGCGAGTTCATGCTCATTGCCTCCGAGTGCGAGCGCCGTGAGGGCCTGCACGTGAATGCCGACCACCTCGTCGTCGAGACCATCGATGCCGGCGGCCAGCCGACGACGGGCAGCGGCGAGGTGGTGATCACCGACCTGTCGAACCACGGCATGCCCTTCATCCGGTACGTGAACGGCGACATGGCGACGCACGCCACGCACGCATGCGCCTGCGGCCGCGGCCTGCCTCTGCTGGCCTCCGTGGACGGGCGCAAGCTCGATGCGATCCGCACACCGGCCGGCCATGTGCTGCCGGGCGAGTTCTTCCCCCACATGCTCAAGGACGTGCCGGGCCTGCAGCGCTTCCAGCTCGTGCAGCGCCGGCTGGATCGACTGGACCTGTCGATCGTGCGTGGCGCCGCGTTCACCGACGCCTCCCTGGACTACATCCGGCAGGAGGTAACGAAAGTACTAGGCGAAAGCGCCGAGCTGCACTGCCATTTTGTGGATGACATTCCACTGACCCGTAGCGGCAAACTGCGTGTGACCGTTTCGGAGCTCACCACGTGAACATCACCCACTTCGTCGAAAACCTGGATCGGGGCGGACTCGAGCGCATGGTGATCGACCTGGTGGCCGAGCAGCATCGCCAGGGCAACAAGGTCCAGGTCGTGTGTCTCTTCGAGCGCGGATCCCTTGCCGATGAACTGGATCGGCTCGGCGTGCCCGTCTTCGCCTGCCACAAGCGCACCGGCCTCGACTTCCTCGCGCTGGGCCGCGCACGCGATTTCCTGGCCCGGCACCATACCGAAGTGCTCCATACGCACAATGCCGTCGCGCATTACCAGGCCGTGCTGGCCAGCGCGGGCATGAGCATCCGCCAGGTGGTGAACACACGGCACGGCATGGGCGGTCAGCAGCGCAGCGGAAGCCGCCGCGAGTGGCTCTTCCGTCGCACCATGAAGGCTACCGATACCGTCGTGGCGGTCTGCGAGGCGTCCCGCCGCGACGCCGTCAGCCGCGGCATCGCACCCGCCCGGAAAACCTGCGTGGTCCCCAACGGGATCGTGCTGGATGGCTTCGAGCTGGCCTCCGATGCCATGCACGAGCGGCTCGCCCGCCTGATCGGCGTGCCGCCATCGACCCGCATCATCGGCACCGTCGGCCGCCTCAACTGGGCCAAGGACCAGGCCAGCCTCATCCGTGCCTTCCGCCTGGTGCGGGAAGCACGCCGCGACGTCGCCCTTGTCATCATCGGTGACGGCGAGCTGCGCGATACCCTGCGCGCCTGCGCCTTCGACGAAGGCATCGCGGGCTGCGTGCACTTCCTGGGTGACCGTAACGACGTGCGCGAGCTGCTGCAGGGCCTGGACCTGTTCGTGCTCTCGTCGGTCACCGAGGGCTATTCGATGGCCCTGCTCGAAGCGTGCGCCACCGGCCTGCCCATCGTGGCGACGGATGTGGGCGGCAACGCCGAGATCGTCTTCGACGAGTCGACCGGACGACTGGTGCCGCCCTGTGATCCTCCTGCACTGGCGGAAGCGATCGTCGGCATGCTCCATGAATCGCGCCGCGCCGCCGCGTTCGGGCTGGCGGCACGCGCGTGGGTCGAAGCCCATGGAAGCCTCGCCACCATGTCGGCGCGTTACGGGCGGCTCTACCTCGGCGACATGGAAAACGCGGCATGAAGATCCTCGTGCTCACCAATCTTTTTCCCACCCCGTGGGATCCGCGCCGTGGCACGTTCAATCGCCAGCAGTTCCAGCGCCTGGCCGAGCGCCATGAGGTCGATGTGCTGACCGCCGTCGATATGCGGGAGCGCATGGGCGGCACCCGTGGAACCGTCGACGTGCCCGGGGTACGTCGGGATCATTTCCTGTTCCTGCACCCACCGGGCATCGGCCGTTTCCTCAATGGTCTTTTTTTCTTCGCGTGCGTGATGTGGCAGCACGGACGCCGCCTGCGCAAGGCGCGCTACGACGTCATGCTCGCGAGCTGGGCCTACCCCGATGCCGTGGGCGGTGCCTGGGTCGCGCGCCTGCTGGGCATTCCCTACGTGGTCAAGGTGCATGGCAGCGACCTCAACGTGCAGGCGGAAGCGCGCCTGCGCCGGCCGCAGATCCGCCAGGCGCTGCGCGGTGCATCCGCCGTCGTCGCCGTCAGCAAGGCACTCGCGCGCAAGGCCATCGAGCTTGGCGCCCATGCCGACCGGGTGAGCGCGCTCTACAACGGCGTCGACACCCGCCTGTTCCATCGTGGTGACCGCACCGGGGCGCGTCGACGGCTGGGCGTGGCGCCCGAGGTTCCGCTGGTGCTCTACGTCGGCAACCTGAAGACCACGAAGGGTTGCCTGGACCTCGTCGATGCGTTCCCGGCGCTCGTGCAACGCCACCGCGATGCCCGGCTCATCTTCATCGGTTCGGGCCCGGACGAAGGCGTACTGGAAACCCGCGCCTCCTCGCTCTGCTGCGCCACCTCGATACGTTTCGAAGGCGCCGTGGACCACGCCGCGCTGGCCGACTGGTTCCGTGCCGCCGACGTGCTCTGCCTTCCAAGCCATAACGAAGGCGTGCCCAACGTCGTGCTCGAAGCCATGGCCTGCGGCACCCCGGTGGTGGCGACGGCGGTCGGCGGGATCCCCGAGGTGGTGCCGGCTTTCGCAGGCATCCTCGTTCCACCCCGCCAGCCGCATGAACTCGGCGTCGCGCTGGTCGAGGCCTTCGACCGGCGGTTCGATCCCGTTGCCATTGCCGCGCATGCGGCCACGTTCCGCTGGGACGAAAACATCGATCGCCTGGTGCACACGCTGGAAAGCGTCGTCGCCACCGTACCTGCACATCTTGGCGCCAATGCATGAACTGGAAACTGAAAAAGCACGACCTGCTCGGGTTGTTGCCGAAGAAGCTGCTGCTCACGCGCACGCGCGACCGTTCGGCTCGCTACCTCAGCTTCGACGATGGCCCGGAGCCGGCGCATACGCCGAGGCTGCTGGATACGCTGGCCCGTCACGGCGTGAAAGCCAGCTTCTTCCTCGTCGGCGAGAAAATCGAACAGCACCCGGAGATCGTGCAGCGCATCGTGGCCGAGGGCCACATGATCGGCAACCACTCGTACAGCCACTGGTCCTTCAGCAACATGACCTGGCGCAAGCAGCGGGAAGAGGTCTACCGCACCGATGCGCTGCTGCGCCTGTTCGACGACCGCCCGCACCACCGGATGCGCCCGCCGCACGGGTATTTCGGCACCACGCTGCTGCTGCACTTCGCGCGACACCGGCGCAGCCTCGTGTACTGGTCGTACGACAGCCTCGACTACCAGGACCGCCCGGTGCAGGCGCTGATCGACCGTCTCCGCCACGATCCGCCGGCTCCCGGCGACATCGTGCTGATGCACGACGACAGCGACAAGGCCGCCGACGCCCTCGATATCCTCCTCCCGGAATGGATCGGGCGAGGTTTTCGCTTCGCCGCCCTGCCCGGTAATGCGTCGTGAGGATCCTCTACCACCACCGTACGCGTGGCAGGCACGTCGAGGGCGTACACATCCGCGGGATCGTATACGCGCTACGCGAACTGGGCCATGACGTCTCGGTCATGTCGTTTCCGGGCGCCGATCCGGAAAGCGAGGCCGAGGAAGGTTCGCCGGGGCAGCGCGGGCGTCTCGCGTCGCTCGTCACGCGCCTGCCGGGCATCGTCTTCGAGCTGTTCGAGCTTCTCTATAACGTCGTGACCCTGGGACGCATGCTGCGCGCGTGGCGGCAAGCCCCGCCCCGCCTCATCTACGAGCGCTATTCGCTTTTCCTCTTCGCCACCGTGTGGCTCGCGCGCCGCCGGCAGGTTCCCATCGTGCTCGAGATCAACGACTCGGCGCTCGTCGATCGCGTCCGGCCCCTCGTGATGAAGGCCCTGGCACGGCGCATCGAAGCCTGGTGCTTCCGCCAGGCGACGGGCCTCGTCTTCATCTCGACGTACTTCCGTGACATCGCCGGCGAAGCCTACCGTGACATCGCCGCTTCCGTGGTGTCGCCCAATGCCGTGGACCTGCCGCGCTTCGACCCCTCCCGCTTCGACCGCGAGCGTCTGCGCGCCGAGCGTGGCCTGGCCGGGCTCGTGGTATGCGGCCACATCGGCGCGTTCGCGCATTGGCACGGCGTGGACGGCTTCGTGGAAACGATCGCCAGTCGCCTCGCCGCGGTGCCCGACCTCGCGCTGGTCTTCGTCGGCGACGGCAAGACCCTGCCTGCCGTGCGCGAACTCATCACGCAACGCGGCCTCGCCGGGCGCGTGTTCCTGCCCGGGCGCGTGCCCCACGACGACATCGCCAGCTGGATCGCCTGCATGGATTACGCCGTACTACCCAATTCCAACCACTACGGCTCACCGATGAAGCTCTTCGAGTTCATGGGCATGGGCGTCGCTGTCGTCGCCCCCGACTATGCGCCGGTGGCGGAGGTGATCGCCGACGGGCGCACCGGTTGGCTGTTCCCGCGCGGCGACAGCATGGCATGCGTGGAGCGCGTGCTGGAACTCGCGCTACACGCCGACGAGCGTCGTCGCGTGGGTGCCGCAGCCCGCGATTACATCGCCAGCGAACGCCAGTGGCGCAATAACGCCGAGCAGCTGCTTACCCTCGTCCCCGCCGGAGGTGCCGCATGATCGCCGCCCTTGTCGTTCTTGCCGTGCTGGTGCTCGCGGCCGTCGCCGTGACCGTCGCCATCCGCGCACGCAACATGCAGTACTGGCTATGGGGCTACCTGACCCGGCGCAAGCCGCCGAAGGTGAAGGGCCCGGTGCACGTCATGTTCTGCTTCGTCGACCACTTCGAGCCCAACTGGGGCCGGGTGGACATGGACACGCAACGTCGTCGCGTGGATCGCTGGTGCACCGACTACCGTGCGCTCGCCTCGCGCCACCTCGATGCCGACGGACGCCACCCGCAGCACAGCTTCTTCTACCCCGAGGAAGAATACGTGGAAGAACACCTGGACAAGATCCAGGCGCTCTGTGCCGACGGTTACGGCGAGATCGAAATCCACCTGCACCACGATAACGACACGCCTGACAACTTCGTGGCGACGATGGACCGCTTCAACCACCTGCTGCATGAGAGGCACGCGGCGCTACCGCGCGACCCGATGACGGGCAAGCTCCGTTTCGCCTTCATCCACGGTAACTGGTGCCTCGACAACTCACGCGCCGACGGCCGCTGGTGCGGTATCAACAACGAGCTGGTCCTGCTCCGCGAGCTCGGCTGCTACGCCGACTTCACCCTGCCCTCGGCACCGAGCGACACGCAGACGCGCCTGTCCAACGCGATCTACTACGCCACCGATGACCCGCACCGCTGCAAGTCCCACGACACCGGCGTCGCCATGCGCGTGGGCGGCAAGCCGTCCGGCGACCTCCTGATCATCCAGGGCGTGCTCGGCCTGAACTGGAAGGACCGGCGCTTCGGCATCATCCCGCGCATCGAGAACTCGGACGTACGCCGCGGCTGCCCGCCCACGCCGTCGCGCGTCGACCAGTGGGTTCGCACCGGCATCCACGTGGAGGGGCGCCCGGAATGGGTGTTCGTCAAGGTGCACACGCATGGCACGCAGGAGCGCGACATGGACACCCTCCTGGGCGCCCCGGCCGACGCCATGCACGACTACCTCGAGTCGACCTACAACGACGGCATCGGACACATCCTGCATTACGTGACGGCGCGCGAGATGTACAACATCGCCAAGGCCGCCGAGGCGGGCATGACCGGGAATCCGGGCCGCTACCGTGACTTCGAGCTGCCGAAGCCCGGTGCAGCGGCGGCTGCGCCGGTGCCTGTCACGTCGGTGTCTGCCGCGTCGGCCTGATGTCCTCGAGCAGGGCTCGTCGTGGAGGCTCGTTGTGGAGGCTGGTTGTGGGAGCGCGCCCTGCGCGCGACATCTTTTCGCGAATACCTGTGATTCCTCGCGAGGAGCTGTCGCGCGCAGGGCGCGCTCCCACAGCCATCATCAGCAGCCCGGCGATCAGGGCCCCACGCGCCGGAACGCGAATCCGAAGTACCGGTCCAGCGACAGGTCAGGATGGAAAGGAACCTCGACGTAACGCAGCGGGTTCTCCCACCTGTCCACCAGCTCATACCCCAGCGCCGAGAGGCTGCCGAGGAAATCCCGCTCTGCCGTCACGCGATACGGGCAGCAGGCCGTGCCGATGTTCTGCACCGTGAAGAAGGAACGACGCATGTGGATCGGCACGGAGTTCAGCAGCAGGAAGCGTGGCTTCACGGCCATGCGCTTGAGGGCGTCGGCCAGCGAATAGTCGAGGTACTGCAGCGAGCCGGCGGCGAAGAGGATGTCCGCGCCGGAGGCCATCGTCACGTCGTTCGTGAAATACAGTGCATGCCTGGGGTCATGCCCGCGCGCCCATGCCTCGCCGGCGGCATTGACCGCCGGCACGTCCATCACCGTCCAGCGTATGCCGGCGGGGTACGACAGGTACTTCTGGTAAGCGTAGTACGCGATGCCGATATGGCCACCGATGTCGAAGACCCGGCGCGCGCCATCCGCGAGGAGACGACCCAGCCAGTGGATCATGGGGTAGTCGTTGATGAACACCCGCCGCGTACGCTCGCGGTACAGGTCGGCGGACTCCGCGTTGTCATAGCCGCTCGCCGCAACAGGCGGAATGCTCGCCTGGGCAGCGGCGAACGTGTCGAAGACGCCGCGATAGATGTGATGTGTCAGCGCATGGTGCGCGAGGAAGCGGCGCTCATAGCGCGCCTCGCGCCACCGTTGCACGAGCGCCTTCACGCACGCCTCGCTGCCAGGTCATCACGCACCCGGCGAAGTCCGCGGTAAAGCCAGCGCACGGGAGCGTAGGCGTGGAAGCCGGCGGTGGACGGCGTGGCGCGGATCACGTACAGCGAACCGCAGGGCCGCGAGCCCGTGGCCAGCAGGCGTTTGTACTGGTTGTCGCCGTAGCCGAAGCTGATGCGTTCGCCCGGGAACCGGTCGAGGAGGCCACGGATCGCCTGGAAAACGGCGACGGAACCGATGCCGACCTTCGCCACTTCCTCGTCGTAGCCGAGGTCATCGACCAGGTACGTTCCACCGAGGCGATAGCCGTGGACGTACGCCAGCGGCCTGCCCTCGCGCATGACGACATGACCGATGAGCTGCCCGGCTGCGGCCAGTCGCTCGAACAGCGCCACGCGGCCGGGCGCCGTCCAGTCGATGGGAAGCCCGGCATGGTGCCACGTACGGGCATAGACCTCGTTCATCAGCGCGCAGTATGCAGGCATGTCTTCCGGCGTGTCGAACACACGTAGCGCCGCATCACCGCCCAGCTTCCGGTAGGCACGTCCGACGCGCTGGGTCAGGTCGGTGCGTTTCTTCTTGTCCATCGTCGCCAGCCAGGCTTCCGACGATGGCTGTGGATCGATGAACCAGTGCAGCTGGTCCAGCAGATGGGCAGCCACCGTACGAAAGCCGCCACCGGACAGCGATGCGGCGAAGTCGCTCGGCAGGTCGGCCTCCTGGATGCGCAGCACGCGCACCTCGCCCTGGCCTGCCAGCTGGCGGGTGATCGCCAGCTGCACCACGGCGCGGACATCCGCCGTCGCCACGACGCCACTGCCCAGCAGCCGCAGCGCGGCACCGTGGTAGACGCTGACGCGCCGGCCCGCCACGTCCAGGCGTGCCGTGTGCCGGATCGCGAGCAGCGGCGCGTAACCCGCGACGTGGCCCGCCGCATCACGAACGACGATGACGCAGGGTTCCGTACCGTCGCTGCGGCTGGCGACTTCGTACGCGATCCAGTCGGGATGCTGCACGATGCCACTGGCCGCCCCCGGGTTTTCGGCGACCGCCGCGAGTTCGTCGCGGATATCGTGCAGTGCGTCCGCCGAGCGGATAAGGGTGCAGAGGTAGTTCATGGGCTTGCCTTGGCAGCGGCCGGCTGGAGGGACTGCAGCACGCGCGACAGCGCGCGGCCGGGTGCGCCGAGGCGTCGGCTGATGCCGGCCATGAGCTGGAAATCATCCGTGGTCCAGTACCGCACCAGCATGCTTCCCGGCAGATAAATCGCCACGAAGACCACCATGCCCGCGATGAAGCCGACGCGTGACGACATGGCCGCCGTGGCGCCCCACGCCGCCAGCGTGGCGACCAGGCCCACGGCGAACAGCCGCGACATCGAAGCGACAGGCAGGCCGCCGTGCGTGGCCTTGCGCAGGTAATGCACCGCGAGCGCCATCTCGACGATGCGCGTGCCCGCGTACGTCACGACCGCCCCTGCAAGGCCGAAGGCAGGCACCAGCAGGCCACCGAGCACGACGTTTGCGGCGAGCGCCACGGCGGCGATGCGGATACGATCGTCCTGCCTGTCGACGACGGTCTGGAACGCCGAGATCCCGTTGCCGATCAGCAGCAGCCCGCCGAGGACCAGTGTCGCCTCGATGGCCGGTATGGCATCGACATAGCGCGTGCCATACATCAGCCGGACGATTTCAGGCGTGGTGACCAGCCCCAAGCCGGCGATCGCGATGCCGACCGCCCAGTAGAAACGCGTGGCTTCCGAAAGGAAGCGCGCCGCTTTCGCGGTGCCGCTTTCGCCATACGTCTTGGCCATGTAAGGCAGCAACGTCGACGTCAGTCCCACGGAAAAAAGCTGCACGGCGCCGCGCGTGAGCGTGCCGGCGATGGCGAAGTAGCCGACGGCCACCGGGCCGGCGAACGTCGTCAGCAGGAAGATCTCGATCGTGCCGGCGCGGAACGAGCCCATGAGCACGAGCCCAGCGGTCAGCTTGAGGTGTCGATTGACGCGGGCGGAAAGCGCCTCCGGCACGGGACCGGCTTCGAACGGGCGGCAGCAGCGCCGGTAGGCGAAGCGGTTGAGCACGTTCAGCGTGAGGCACGCCACGGCGAACAGCGCGACGAACGTCACGAGACCGGCGCGCAGCAGCATCGCGGTCAGCACCAGGAGCATGCCCACGATGCCGGCAACGACCGTGGCGATAGCTTCGGGCTCGAAGCGTTCCTGCCCCTTCCCGATCGCGACGAGCATGGCGTAGTTGGCCTTGGCGACGACCGCGACGACCACGAGCGCCATGATCGGCAGCAACGAGGCATCCCACTCGGAAGGACGGAACGCGGCGGCCACGACGATGAACAGCGCGATGACGGCCGCCGAGCTCCACGTCTGTATCCGTGAGAAGCGTGCGGCGAGGTGCGATGCCAGCGCCGGTTGCCCCATGCCGTCGGCCTCGGCGATGAACTTCGTCGACGAGGTGGTCAGGGCATGGTTCGAGCAGACGATCAGCCAGCCGCACAACCAGACCGTAAAGGCATAGCGGCCGAATTCGGATGGCCCGAGCGCACGCGCGATCCATACGCTCATGAGCAGGCCGAGGGCGTATTCGATATACGTGGACACCGTGACGATGCCCACGCTGCGCAGCACGGCGAGCCGGCGATTCACGGCGACTTCCCCGTCGTGCCGACATAGGGCGCCGCGCCCGCGCGAGCAGCCCGGGCGGGACGTGAAGCCCCCGGTGCCACCGGCGATGCCACGGCACCGGCCCCCTCCGGCTGCCGGATCATCCACTGTGCCACGCCGGCCCCGCGATTATTCCAGTTGAAGCGACGCAGGGTGTCGGAGATGGCGGCACAGCTGCTGCTGTAGGACGAGGAGAGCGCGCTGAAGCGTTTCTTCAGCGCCGCGGCCTGCGCGGGATCTTTCTCGAAGTAATAGGCGGCGGCGACGGGCAGGCCCAGCTCCACGGTGTGGCCGTCGCTGTACCAGCCTTCCGACTCCTGGATCTTCATGAGCTGGTCGGGCTTCGCATGCGACGACGACCAGTACCACGCGATCTGCCCACCCGGGCCGGAGCATCCGTTGCGCCAGTCGTGCGGGGATACCAGCAAGGCCGGGTCTATCCAGCCGTGGTGCTCGAGGTAACGCCCGAAGGACGTGATCATGACCGGGATACGAGGGTCATCCGTCACCAGCCACGCATGCCACAGGCCATCGACGATGTTCTCGCTCATCCATGGTGACGCGCCCCGCACGTCGTTTTCGCCACCGGGATCGTTCTCGTGCACGTTCCAGCTGTTGCGCCAGGCCCCGTCGTTGCCGAGGCCATCGGGGTTCGCGCGCTGCTGGTCGTCGAGCCAGCCGACCCGCGCATCGATGCGCTGGCGGTAGCGCTCGTCGCCCGTGAGTTCATACGCCGCGACGGTTTCAAGCAGTCCGAGGCCGGCGAGGCGCTCGGTGAAGTAATCCTGTGGATGCCGGTAAGGGCCCGGGGGACCATTCCAGCCGCCGCTGTTCCAGAGATCGGCCATCTTCGCCACCGTGGCGGCGTCGTGCATCGAGTCGTCACCCGCCAGCGCGACGGCGAGCAGCACGGGTTCGATGTAGACGTACTTCACGTCACATGGCTTGCCGTCGGGAAGCCAGCCGCCACCGCAGGACGGGCTGGAAGGCGCGCCATCCCGCTTGATGCCCGCCATGTACCAGCGGTAGCTGTCTTCGGCTGCCTCCAGGTAATCCGCCCGGCCGGTCCGCACGTAGGCCTTGAACAGCGTCGATGGACGATCGAACAACCAGGCCGTGGTGTCCTTCACCGGAAGGGCTGCCGCCCAGTGGAACTGCGCGTCGACGTAGCCGGCATAAGCCTCGTCGCGTGCCGCGACGACCTGCGGCCCCGCGATCAGCGATGACGTCAGCCATGCGGGCGTCAGCGTCGCAAGGGCAGCCAGGCGATTGCCGACCAAGCCCTGGCTATACGGCCACCCTGCAACGGTCGCCTTGCGCGGTTGGTCGATGGCGAAGGCATAGTTGCCCGGGCCACCGCGGAACTGCGCGCGCACCGCACGGATGCCGCGCGCGTTGCCGTGCCACTGGAGCATGGCCGAGACCGCCGCAGGCACCTCATTGCCGCGTGCGTCCAAGATGCGGACCTGGCTGGCGTCGGTCAGCATGCCGGGCGGAAAGGGAATGCCCACCGACACCGGCAGGTCGTTGCCCTGCCCTGCCACGCGCGTCACCACGATCACCTGGCTCGCGGCCGGGTGATCCGCAGCCCGCAGCAGCGTCGCCAGCACGGCCAGCACGCCGCCCAGCACGAGAAGCACGTAGCGCGAACGCGAGGGCGCAGGTGTCGTCATGCGACCGACGCGACGGGCACCGAAGCGCCGGCCAGGTGGTATTCCCATGTGAGGGCCGTCCGCACGATGAAGTCGAGATCGTCGTACCGTGGCTTCCAGCCAAGCACCTCGCGCAGGCGATCGCTGCATGCGATCAGCTTCGGGATATCGCCCGGGCGGCGTGGCAGTTCGACCACGTTGAGGGCATGGCCCCCGGCGCGCGTCACGGCATCCACCACTTCGCGCACGCTGTAACCATGGCCGTAGCCGCAGTTGAGGGTCAGCGACTCCCCGCCGTCGCGCAGGTGATCGAGCGCGCGCAGATGCGCGGAGGCGAGGTCTTCCACATGGATGTAGTCACGCACGCCGGTACCGTCCGGCGTGTCGTAATCGGTGCCGTAGATGGCGATGCTGTGGCGCTTGCCCACTGCATGTTCACAGGCCACCTTGACCAGCAGGGTCGCCTGCGGGGTGCTATGCCCGATGCGTCCCAGCGGATCGCAACCGGCCACGTTGAAATAACGGAGGATCACGTGGCGCATGGCGCCCGTGGCGCACCAGTCCCGCAGCATCGTCTCCGACATCAGCTTGGAGGTGCCGTACGGGTTGATCGGCGACGTGGGCGTATCCTCGTCGGCGATACCTGCGGCCGTCGTGCCATAGACGGCAGCGGTCGACGAAAAGATGAATTTGTCCACGCCTGCGCGCGCGCAGGATGCCAGCAGGTTGCGCGTATTGCAGGTGTTGTTGCCGTAGTACTTCAGTGGGTCGCTCACCGATTCCGGCACCACCGTATGCGCCGCGAAATGCAGCACGGCATCTACCCGGTGCGCGTCCAGGGTCCTCGAGACCAGCTCGCAGTCACCCACGTCGCCTTCGACGAAGGCGGCCCCGCGCACCGCTTCACGGAAGCCCGTCGACAGGTTATCGATCACCACCACGCGATCGCCGCGCGCCACCAGTTGCTGCACGGTGTGGCTGCCGATGTATCCGGCGCCGCCCGTGACGAGGATGGAATTCATGCGTGCCTCCCGGCGGCTGCCGGTGGGAAATTGCGGGTGAGCCAGCCGCCGATGCCGTCGAGAAGACGTGCGCGGTCGCCAGTAAGGATGTACGTGTGGTCGGTTTCCGCGAGATAGCGCGTGGTCACCGCAGGATGCGACATGACCTTGCCGAAGCATTCGCGGAACTGGCGCTCGTGGTTGAACTGGTCGCTGATGCCGCCCGAGTAGACGAAGTAGAGCTTCGTCCCCCGCTCGACCATGCCGTTGAAGTCGGCGATGACCTCCTCGCGCGGCGCAGCGGCCACGGCGAACACCGGCTCGGGTGTCGGGGCGGATTCGGTCGCCGCGGTACCCGACGGGCGGCGGCGCAGGAATCGCGCCCAGCGGCCCGGATCCGCGATGCGTGGCAGGTAATGCCTGAGCTTGTGGCCCAGCGTCGGGTACGCATAGCCGTCGAGGAAGACCGCACCCGCCACGCGCGGGTCGGTAGCCGCCACGATGTGCGCGTTCTGCGCACCGGAACACAAGCCGACCAGGATGAATTTCTCGCAACCCGCACGGGCTTTCAGCAGGTTCATCGCATCGTCCAGGTCGGCGCACACCTGCTGGGTCCGCGTCTGTCCGCCACCCGTGGCCGCGCTGTCGCCGAGCGTGGAAAGATCGAATCGAAGCGTCGGGTATCCGGCGGCGTTGATCTGCCGGGTCAGTTCGACGTGCAGGCGGAAGGGGCCGATGCGGTGCACGAGGCCGGCATTGAGCACGATCACGCCCGTCTCGCCGCGCGCGGCGCCGGGCACGCCGGCGATGCCGACGAGGTGCCGGGCACGGCCGAAGCGGTGGGCTTCTTCACGCATATGCCGTCTCCTTCAGCCGGCCGCTTACCGCGTGGATCAATGCCGGCGAGAGGATCGCCGTCTCGACCTTGCGCATGTCGTTCCAGGGAACGGGCGGCGAAATGGCAGCGACGCGCTGCCGGTCCTGCAATGCCTGCTGCGAATCGATCCACAGCGTAGGCACCTGCACGATGCCGATGCGCAGCCGGGCCAGCTGTTCACGCAGCCTGTCGCCGACGTCGAAACCAAGCCACTGGGCGGCGACGTCGGCATGCGTGCGCGGGCGGATGAAGCGATTGGCGTCTTCGCGCAGGGAGGCCTGCATCGTGTCGAGCACGGCGACGTAGGCGGCTCCATCGGTCACCGGATCCCACGCGATCACTTCGGCGAATCGCGTCTTCGCGGAGGCGGACAGCGCGATGCTGCCGCCCAGGCGCGCGCCGAAGGCGACCGGCCGTTCCACGCCGGCGCGCGAGCGCAGCTCGGCGGCGGCCACCAGCGTGTCAGCCACGCAGCGGTCCCAGTCGACCTCGGCACTGTCGCCTGCGGAGTCACCGGTACCGTGGTAGTCGAAGCGCAGCACGGCCACGCCGCTGGCAGCCAGCGACTGCGCCAGCTGGCGGTAGACACGATGGCAGCGGATCAGGTCCTGCCCCAGCGGCGGGCACATCAGCACGGCCTGCCGGGCCGGTTGCGCGGTGGCGTGGAACATACCGAACAGGTCGCCGCCCGGGCCGAAGAAGAACGGGATTTCAGCGTCGGATCGCATGCTTATCTCCTGTAGACCACGCCGACGAAGAACTCCGTCTCGCGGTAGCTCTGGCCATCCGCATTACTGGTACGACGCTCGCGCCCTACCGATGCGTGCCAGGTCCAGTGCCGGTTGATCTGCTGGCCGAGGTCGAGGCCCAGCCGCACGGTGTTGTCCCTGCGATCACCCGTGTCGTATGTCGTCTTGTCGATCGTGCCGAAACCCGTGAGCGTGACGGTCGGCCGCAGGCGGTAGCCCAGCCCGGCGCTGACGCCGCGGCTGGTCTGGTCGAAGGTGGGATCGTCGATATAGCGCAGCTGGCTGTACGACGGCGCGGCGGTGATGGTCACCCGCTCCGAACGCCAGCTCCATACGGCTTCCGCACGCTTTTCCTTGTAGACCTGCGATCCGATGACGGCGCTGCCGGTGCCTATGCCGGCGCCGGTATTGCCACGACCGATGCCGCCGGTGTTCGCGAACGGATCGATCGCTTCCACGCGCTCCGACGCACCCATCGTCTCGTACACGCCGGGCGTGGTGATGATGTCCTGTGCGGCGTCCGCGTACTGGTAGGTCCCGGCGACGGTGAGCGAGTTGCGTAAGGTCGGCTGCCAGCCGACCTGTGCGCGCACCAGCGGAGAGGTCGCCTTGCGACCCGCATCGAAATCCAGCCGCGTGCCACCGACCAGCACGTCGGCGTCAACGTGCGCGAGGTTGCTGGTGTAACGGACGAAGGCTTCCTTCCGGTCGTAGTTTGCCGTGCTCGGCTGCTTGTCGAAGTTGATCCGCTGGAACTCGACGTTGCCCGAAAGCTGGTCCGTCGGATTGAGGTCGCGGAACACGCGGAACGCCGCCATGCCGCGCGACGAGTCGAACTCATCCACCTTCGAGGCATAGCTGTTGATGTAGCGCAGTTCGAACTGCCCCCGTGCGGCGTCACCGAAGCGCATGCGCAGCGTGGGGCCGAGCACGATCACGTTGGTCTGCTGCTGGTTGTCCGGCGAGTCGGCCGCCAGCTGGTCGACCGGCTGCACGCCCGCATAGTCCTCGACCGAGAAGTCGAGGCGGTCGGGCGAGATGGTCCAGTTCGCCTGGCCGGCAAGCTGTGTCTGCAGCTGCGAATCGAACCGGTTCTCGAGGTAATCCCGGTATTCCAGCATGCCGCCCACATTGGCCTGGAACGTGGAGCCCAGCTGCGTGTACTGGAACGTGCCACCCGGCGTGAACACGTTCTCGCTGATCGGGCGATCCGACGACAGGGCGATGTTGTTGCTGTGTTCGAGCCCGCCGTAGAGCGTGTAGTCGAACGTGCCCGCGCGGGCCAGGCACGGTGCCGCCGTGAAGCCGAGCACGATCGCGTGGACGAGCCTTTTCCGGGAAGGCATCAGTCCGTCCTCAGGGCGACTGGTTGAAAACGACGCCGGCGAGCTTGGCCGGATCGAAATTGGCGACGGCCTGGTTGATCGATGCCGGCGTATCGCGCCCGTAACCGGCCACCACCACCACGAAATCGGCGAGGTCGGCGAGGATGCGCGCGTCCGGCGAGCCCTTGACCGGCGGGCCGTCGAGGAAGAGATACCGATCGGAATAGCGGCAGCGCAGGGAATCGAGCACCGCCCGCATGCGGAACGACGAGAAATACTCGCCGCTGTTCTCGCGCGCCTTGCCTGCCGGGATCAGGCGCAGGCGAGGCACCCCCGTGGGGTACATGATCGATGCGATACCTCGCGACGGGTGCTCGAGGAAATCGATGAGGCCGCCCGTCCGCGGTTCCACGCCGAAGGCCCTGTGCTGGTTGGGGTAGCGCAGGTTGCAGTCGACCAGCAGGCTCGTCTTCGATTCATCGAACGCGAACGCCGTCGCCAGGTTGCGACTGACGAAGCTGCCGCCCGAGCCCGGGCTGACCGAGACGACGAGCGTCACGAAGTTGTGCTCGCCGGACATTTCCAGCAGTCGCGTGCGGATGCCGCGGAAGGCATCCGACTGCTCGCGCGCCGACTCCTCCCGATGGATCAGCCGCTTGCGTTCGCAGTCGATGGGCGCGAGTGAATCGCCCCCTTCGCGCATCCGTGCGATGGAGTGACCCGGCGAGGCGTGCGCATCCGCGTGCGTCGCCGTGACCACGTCACCCATTTCGATATCGTCACCAGCCATTTGCTTCATGGGTCAGCCCTTTATCCGCAGCCAGAACAGGATCAGGTAGACCGCTGCCACGCCGGTCACGATGAGAACGAGCATCAGGTTCTGCACATGGTCCCGGCGCCGGTCGCGCGGCGTGGGATAGAACGGAATGGATGCGAGGACGGGAAAACCGGTGGCACGCTCCACCTGGGCCACGGAACGTACGCGGGGGTCGAAGCGGGCCACCGCGAACAGCAGGCCGAAGGGAACCGCGAGGGAAAGCGCCAGGCCGGCGAGCCCGAAATGCATGAAACGCAGGCCCGATGGCACCAGCGGCATCACGGCGGGGTTCTGCACGAGGAACGTGAGCCCGCGCTGTTCGGCGTCGAGATTCATGGAAACGCGCGCGTTCTCACGGCGTTTCAGCAGATCCTGGTAGACGTCGCGGTTCACCGTGTAATCGCGCGTGAGTTCCGCGGTGACGTTCTCGGAGTTGGCGATACGCTTGCTGCGCTCCAGCTCCGAGCTGAGCATCGCTTCGCTCGCGCTGATGCGGGCTGCCGATGCCGCGGCGTCGCTGCGCACGGCGGACACCTGCAGGCGCATCTGCTGGTAGACGGGGTTCATCGTCGTCGCATGGTCGAGTGCGATCGCACCGCCTGCCGCCCGCTGCGTATCCGCGATCGCGGCCTGCTTTCGCACGTCGTCGATCTGGTGGCGCAGGCGGATGACATCCGGGTAGTCGTCTGTGTAATTCAGCCGCAGCTTGTCGAGCTGCCCCTGCAGGTCAGCCAGCTGCGTCGAGTAGATCCCGCCGACCGTCTGGACCGAGTTGACCTCGGATTCGCCGCTGAGCTGCGATTGCAGTGCCGCCGCCTGCGACTGCTTCTGCATGTAATCCATGCGGTTGTTTTCGATCTGCGTGCGCAGCGAGCTGATGCGTGAATTCGTGTCGATCTCGCTCCCCGGGCGCGCGTCGGCGTTGGCATCGCGGTACGCCTTGAGCTTGTCTTCGGCGTCGGTGAGCTTCGACCGGTAGGCCTCGACCTGGCTGTTGATGAACTCATAGGCATCGCGGCTTTCGCGCTGCTTCGAGGCCAGGCTTTCGGCGATGAACTGCTGGCCGAAGGCACGCGTGACCTCGAATGCGCGGCGCGGATCCGAGTCGAAATACGTGATGGTGATCAGGTCGTCGCGGTTGTTGATGATGCGCGTGCGCGACTTGATGCCCTCGATGATCTTGTCGCGATCGATGGCGGTCGGCGATGCCGCGAGCCAGCCGCCGGTCTTCAGGATCTCGTCGAGCACGCGGCGGCTGAAGATCACGTCGCGGGCGATGCCGGCGCGGTTCTTGTTGCCCGTGGCCGAGGCCGCGCCTTCCATCAGGGGCGTGATGATGCTCGCCTCCTGTGCAAGGATCGTGGTCGAGGCCTCGTATTTCTTCGGCCATACGCTGCCGATCGCCAGTGCGGCCAGCGCGATCGCCGCGAAGGTCACGCCCAGGGCGATCCTCCGCCGGCGCGCTTCGCCAGCCAGGGCAGGCAGCATGCCTGCGAATGGAACCATGTCACCGCTCATTGATTTACCCCTTGCCTCCGCCGCGGCGGAGCGGTCAGAAAGTGCGTTGCGGCACGGTGATGACGTCGCCGGCCTGCACCGGGTAATTGCTCGCCAGGTCACCGTCCTGCAGGATCTTCTGCAGCCGGATCGCGTACGCCTGGCTGGTACCCGTCGTATTGCGCCGGTAGAGCTCCGTGCGATCGGGCGCCGCAAATTCGGTCGTGCCACCGGCGGCGAGCACCGCATCAAGCACCGTCATGCCCTGCCGGTAAGGAATGGAAATGGGGCTGCGTACGGCACCGGTGACGCGGACACGCGACAGGTATTCGTGGCTGCGCAGTGCGGTCAGGATCACGGCGACCTGCGGGTCGCGGATGTACTGCGCCAGCTTCTGCTGGATCTCGGCACCCACCTGGTCGGTCGTGCGTCCGCCGGCGGGAATGTCGCCCACCAGTGGCACGGTGACCTTGCCATCCGGCCTCACCGGAACGCTGACGCTCAGGTCCGGGTTGTGCCACACGGTGACCTGTAGCTGGTCATCCACGCCGATCAGATAGGCATCGACCACCGGACTGCCGGCATCGATCTTCGGCGGTGCCGTGGTGGTGCCGCCCGTGGCGCACGCCGTGAGCCATACGCATGCAGCCAGTGTTGCGACGCGAGTCCAACGCTTCATTTTCTTACCCGCCCCTGTGAGTTCGCTTCGATGGCTATCCTCATTTCAAGCGCCCCCCGCGTCCATTCCGACAGCCCGCCTATGTCGTTCGACCGAAGGTGGTATGTCGCGATTTAGGCCATGCTTGGCACCCGGGCGTGCACCGCCTCGACGTGCAGGGTTGCCGCCTCGTGGGGGACATGGACAGGATCGTTTCCGGACTGCTTCACCCCGCTGTACAGGCCCTCCTGCTTGCCATGGTCGCGGTCGCGTGGGTGCTTGCAAGAAGGCCCCGCGTGGCGCTCGCGTGCGCGATCCTGGCCGTCGGCTGGCTCGGCATCGCCTCGACGCCGTGGCTCGCGCTGAGGCTGCGCGCCGGCCTCGTTGTGCCGCACGTCCCCCTGCCCCGGACCGTCGACGCCATCGTCGTGCTGGGCGGCGGCAAACTTCCGGCCTACGACTGGTCGCTTACCGATACGCGGGCCGGCCTGGGCCTCGCGTTGTGGCGGCAGCAGCGGGCCGGCGTCCTGCTCGTGTCCGGAAGCGACCAGGCGAAAGCCATGGCACGCGGTTTCGAGCGCGCCGGCGTGCCGTCAGGACAGTTGGTTGTCGAAGCGGCCAGCCACGACACGCACGAAAACGCCCGCAATTCCGCCGCGCTGCTTCGCGGCCAGGGAATCACGCGCGTGGTGCTGGTGACGTCCGCGATCCACGTTCGCCGTGCTGAAGCATCGTTCGTGCACGAAGGCATCGGTGTGACACCGGCGGCGGTGGATGAAGATCACGACGTGCTCTCCGCCGCCCCCGCATGGGTGCCGCGACGTGATGCACTGACGTTGACGGCACGGTGCCTGCGGGAACGCCTGGCGCTGCGCTTCTACGCGTGGCGAGGCTGGATCTGACGCGGCTTTCCGATCCCTTTGGTGCCGATGCTGCGGGTGTCGGACGTTGCGGGTGTCGGATGTTGCGGGTGTCGGATGTTGCGGGTACCGCATGTTGCGGGTAACGGATGTTGCAGGTACCGGGACCTGCCGGGACTCGACGAAGCGGCCCCGCGCAATTCGCGGGATCAGGGGTCGTTCGTTTCGATCTGCAGCGAGGTCTTGCCGTCACGGCGAACCAGGCCCGGGCCGTACTGCACGACCTTGCCATCCTTGAAGATGACGGTGTAATCCTTGCGGGAAAGCGAAAAACGCCCGGGACGCCGGTCGATCCAGCTCATGACTTCGTAGCCCACCATGGTGCGGTCGGAATCCGCGGGGCCGAGGCGATGGATGACTTCGTCGCGATCCTTGCCCACGTCGAGGCGGGCGACCTTCGAAGCCATGCCCTTGCAGCCCGCGACACCGAGCGTCATGGCCAGGGCCAGAAAGACCCCTGCGATCGCCTTGTTGATCCTCACACATGCACCCCCGTCCGGTCTGCCGTGCCCACGATGGTAACGCAGGGGCGCAAAGTCATGCGAATGACGCCCTGCTGCGGGGTGCCGCCTGTACGCACCGCGGCTGCCGTACCCACCGCGGCGCCTGTACGCACCGCTTCCCGTGTAGGAGCGCGCCATGCGCGCGACAGCGTTTCGCGAGGAGCCGTCGCGCGCAGGGCGCGCTCCTACAGGGGAAGCGCCACGCGTGCGGTCCGGGACACGCGGATTAATGAACGGTGGTCGGGGGTGCCGGCTGGCCGAGTAGCTTCACGGGCTGCGCAGCCCCTGCTGGCACGGTCCCGGTTGGCTGAGTGGCCCCCGCGGGCTGGGCGGCGTCTACCGGCTGCACGACCGGCGAGGCCGGCGGTGGCAGGGGCGCCTGGCCGACCGGGTTCCCATGCGTGTCCAGCGTATGGCCCTGCGCATCGACGCTGTTGGCGGCGGCATGACGGACGCGCTGCGTGACACCCGAGGCGGGCATGCCCGGCGGATTCGCCTTCTGCGATCCCGCGGTGCCTGCCGGTGGCGGCGGCGTCAGCGACGTCTGTGCCAGCGAAGCCGACGCGGCGAAACCCAGCAAGGCGACGAAAAGGAGGCGCTGCGCCACGACCTGCTCCAGATGTATCGCGACGGCGATACCTTGCCAGACACGGTAAACCCACGGATGTGAAGCCGGTGCGCTCCCTGTGAAGCCTCCGCCTGTGAAGCCTCTGCCTGTGAAGCCGCTCCCTGTGAAGCCCCTGCGCTCCCTGCTAGGCTCGCCGGATATCCCGCCGGAGACACCGCATGCTGCTTGCCCTCGCCTTCGTCGCCCTCACCCAGGACACGGTCTTCGACGCACGCATCCACACCGCGAAACTGCTCGAAGCCAACGCGGAGGGGAAACTCTGGCAGGGGACGCTGTGGGACAGCATAGGCAACCCGGCGACGGACGCACTCAAGGGCTGCATCGCGAGCAACATGCCGGCGGCGGATCGCCGGCCGTTCACGCTCGTGGCGAAGGTGGCCGCGAACGGGCGGACCAGCGACGTCGAGGTGCGGCCGAAGAGCGCCGTGGCCACCTGCTTTGCCGGTCAGTTCGCGGCCTGGACACTGCCGGCGCCCCCGAAGGCGCCGGCACCGTACCCCATCGAGATCGATGTCTCGATGGACTGAAACGTGGCGAACCGACGCGTCAGTTCAGTTCGTCGGGATCCGGACCCATGCGGTTGCCGCCATCCAGCGTAGCGATCAACTTCATCTCGTCCGGCGACAATATGAAGTCGAACACGTCGATGTTCGCCTTGATGCGCTCCGGGGTCGTCGATTTCGGGATCACCATGTGGCCGAGCTGTACATGCCAGCGAAGGATGATCTGCGCCGTGGTCTTGCCGTGCGCCTTCGCGATCTTCACGAGCGTCCCGTCCTTGAGCAGGTCACCGCCCTGGCCGAGCGGGCTCCATGCTTCGGTGACGATCTTCAGCTTTGCATTGGCAGCGACGACATCGTTCTGGGCGAAATCCGGATGCAGTTCGATCTGGTTGACCACCGGCACGACGCCGGTTTCCTTCACGATGCGATCCAGATGCGCGGGCTGGAAATTCGACACGCCGATGGAGCGGATGCGCTTTTCTTCCCTCAGCCGGATGAACGCTTTCCACGTGTCGACATAGCGGTCGTTCTTCGGCGTGGGCCAGTGGATCAGGTACATGTCCACGTAGTCGGTGCCGAGCTTCCTGAGGCTCTCGTCGAAGGCCTTCAGGGTGCTGTCGAAACCCTGCTCCGAGTTCCACAGCTTGGTGGTCAGGAAGATGTCGCTGCGCGCCACGCCGGAACGCTCGATGCCCTGGCGCACGCCCGCTTCGTTCTTGTAGATGGCGGCAGTGTCGAGCGAGCGATAACCCGCGGCGAGTGCCGTGGAAACGGCGTCGGCCGTCTCGGCATCGGGAATCTGGAACACGCCGAAACCGAGCTGCGGCGCCGTGTTGCCGTCGTTGAGTTCGAGGACGGGAACGGATGAGGTCATGCCATGTCTCCTGCTTGGGAACCGCCCGCAATGATGCCGGACGGCCCCGCATTGAAGGCGTGATGGCTAGTCGCCGCGTGCGGCGAAGTGCGTTTCGACGTAGTTGTCGAGGATGTCGACGAACTCGTGCGCGATGTTGTCGCCGCGCAGCGTCATGGCCTTCTCGCCGTCGATGAATACCGGTGCGGAGGGTGCCTCGCCATTGCCCGGCAACGAGATCCCGATGTTCGCGTGCTTGGACTCGCCGGGGCCGTTGACCACGCAGCCCATGACGGCCAGCGTGAGGTTTTCCACGCCGTCGTACTTCACCCGCCACAGAGGCATCTGCTCGCGCACGTGTTCCTGCACGGTCTTCGCCAGCACCTGGAAGAACTCGCTGGTCGTGCGACCGCAACCCGGGCAGGCCGTGACCAGCGGCGTGAACGCCCGCAGGCCCATGGTCTGCAGGAGTTCCTGCGCCACCAGCACTTCCGCCGTGCGCGACTGGCCTGGCTCTGGCGTCAGCGAGATGCGGATCGTGTCGCCGATGCCTTCCTGGAGCAGCACCCCGAGCGCCGCGCTGGAAGCGGTGATGCCCTTCGAACCCATGCCCGCCTCGGTCAGGCCGAGGTGCAGCGCGTAGTCGCCGCGGCGTGCCAGGTCACGGTAGACCGCGATGAGTTCCTGCACGCCCGAGACCTTGCACGACAGGATGATGCGGTCGCGTGCCAGGCCCAGGTCTTCCGCGCGCGCCGCCGAATCGAGCGCCGAACGGATCAGTGCCTCGCGCGCCACGTGGCCGGCATCCCACGGGGCCGCCCGCAGCGCATTCTCGTCCATCAGCGCCGCCACCATGGACTGGTCGAGCGAGCCCCAGTTGGCGCCGATGCGCACCGGCTTGTCGTAGCGGATCGCCATCTCGATGATGGAAGCGAACTGGGAATCCTTGCGCTTGCCGAAGCCCACGTTGCCGGGGTTGATCCGGTATTTGGCGAGGGCTTCCGCACAGGCCGGTTCGCCTTCCAGCAACTGGTGGCCGTTGTAGTGGAAGTCGCCGATGAGCGGCACCGAGACACCCATCATTTCCAGGCGATCACGGATACGCGGGACGGCGGCCGCCGCCGCCGGCGTGTTCACCGTGATGCGGACCATCTCGGAGCCTGCCCGGGCCAGCTCGGCGACCTGCTTCGCGGTGGAAACGGGGTCTTCGGTGTCCGTGTTGGTCATGGACTGGACGACGATGGGTGCACCACCGCCCACCTTGACGCGGTCGATCACGACGCCCGTACTGGGGCGGCGGGCGCCGGCTTCCGCGGGGAGCGGGCGGTGGCTGGAGAGGTCTTCGGTCATAGCCCGGCATTTTAGCGCATGCACTGGCGGCAAGGATGCCGAATGCCGATAAACTCGCCCCCCATGAACTCCAGCCAGCGCCATAACGGGTTTTCCACCCGCGCCTTCGCCGAACAGGCCCTCAGCCGCAGCGCCGGCGCGCCACTGATCGGGGGCAATGCGGTCGAACTGCTGATCGACGCCCGCGCGCATTTCGACGCCTGGCTTGCGGCCATCGCCGGGGCGACCCGGCACGTGTTCCTCGAGAACTACATCATCCGCGACGATGCCGTCGGCCAGGCTTTCCGCGCCGCGCTCGTCGAGCGGGCGCAGGCGGGGGTCTTCGTGGCCGTCATCGCCGACTTCGGCGGATGCCTCGGGCAGTCTCGCTCGTCCTTCTGGGAGCCACTGCGGGCGGCCGGCGGCCACGTCCGCATCTATAACCCGCCCCGCCTGGGCAGTTCGTTCGGCTGGGTGAGCCGCGACCATCGCAAGGTGCTCGTCGTGGACGGCACCGTCGGTTTCCTCTCCGGCGTGTGCCTGAGCGAAAAATGGCTCGGTGACCCGTCGCGCAACGTCCCGCCGTGGCGCGATACGGGCGTGGCCCTGCGCGGGCCGGCCGTGGCGGAGATCGAGCACGCTTTCGCAGACAGCTGGCGCGAAGCCGGCGACGCCCTGCCCGACGACGAGCGGCTCCGGCCCGTGGCAGGCGACGTGACGGCCGGCGACGTGTCGTTGCGGGTCATCGCCACCCAGCCAAGCACCGCCGGCACGTACCGGCTCGACCAGATGGTCGCGGCCATGGCGACCCGTACGCTCTGGCTCACCGACGCCTATTTCGTCGGCGTGGCGCCGTATGTGCAGGCCCTGTCCGCTGCTGCCAGGGACGGCGTGGACGTGCGCCTGCTGGTACCCGGCACCAGCGACATCCCGATGGTTGCCGGCATGTCGCGCTCGGGCTATCGCCCGCTGCTGAAAGCCGGCATCCGCGTCTTCGAGTGGAACGGCTCGATGCTGCATGCCAAGACCGCCGTGGCCGACGGTCGCTGGGCGCGCGTGGGCTCATCCAACCTCAACATCGCGAGCTGGCTCAGTAATCGTGAGATCGACGTGGCCATCGAAGACGCGGCGTTCGCGTCGCGGCTGGAGGCCCAGTACGAGGCCGACCTCGAAAACGCGACGGAGATCCTGCTCCATCCGCGGAAGCGTCGCTCGGGCAACGAGCGCATGCGCAGCAGTTCACCCCGGCCGCCGCGCCCTCGTCGTGGCGGCGGCAGCTCGAGCCGCGCGGCAGCCGGCGCATTGCGGCTGGCCAACACGGTCAGCGCGGCCATCACTCACCATCGGGTCCTGGGCGATACGGAAACCGGCCCGTTGATCGCCGGTGCCGTGGCGGCGCTGGTGCTCACGACGGTCGCCATCCTCTGGCCTGCGGTCATCGCATGGCCGCTGGCGCTCCTGGGCGCATGGTTCACCGTGAACCTGTGGGTAAGCTGGTGGACCCTGCGCCGCAAGCGCCGGCAAGACCCCCTCGCCCCGTAGGAGCGCGTCAGGCGCGCGGCTTGAAATGCAGCGGCTGCGCGTCGTTCGACGGCGCGGCGGGTCCGCAGCTTCCGCAGGAGCCGCACCCGTCACCGCAGCTGCCGGTGGCGGTGGATGGCTGCAGCCTGCGCCCGAGGGCACGCAGCGGTGCGGCACGACCCTCGCGATTCAGGCTGCCCGACACGCGCGCCATGGTGCGTGCGGATGTCTTCGGCAGCAGCTTGCGGTAGGCCACCCACGAGCTGACCACGACGACCAGCGCAATGACGATGCCCTGTACGAGTTCGAACGTGCTCATAGAAACGCCCTCGCTATCTGATAGGTAGCCAGCGAAGCGAGGTAGGCCAGGCCAAACAGATAGCCGGCGGCAATCGCCACGTTACGCCACGAATTGGTTTCACGGCGGATGACCGCCAGCGTCGACATGCACTGCGGCGCGAAGACATACCAGGCGAGCAACGACAGCGCCGTGGGCACCGACCACTGGTGGGAAATGAGCGGGCCGAGCTGCGAGGCGACCGAATCGTCGCTGCCGGACATGGCATACACCGTACCCAGCGCGGCGACGGCGACCTCACGGGCGGCCAGCCCGGGGACCAGCGCAATGCAGATCTGCCAGTTGAAGCCGATGGGCGAGAAGACGTACTCGAGCAGGCGGCCGAGGCGACCCGCGATGCTGTAGTCGATGGCAGGCTGCGTGGCGCCCTCGGGCGCGCCCGGGAAGCTGGAAAGGAACCACAGCAGCACCGTGAGGGCGAGGATGATGCCGCCCACGCGTTTGAGGAAGATCAGCGCGCGTTCCCACAGGCCCAGGCCGATGTCACGTGCGTTGGGCAGCCGATACGAGGGCAGCTCCATGATCAGCGCATGCTCGCTGCGATCCTTGCGCAGGCGCTTGATGACGAAGGCCACCAGCAATGCGCTGAAGATCCCCGCGAAGTAGAGCGTGAACAGCACGACGCCCTGCAGGTTGAACACACCGAGCACCGTCCGCCCCGGGATGAACGCGGCGATCAACAGCGTATACACGGGCAGCCGCGCGGAGCAGGTCATCAGCGGCGCGACGAGGATCGTGGTCAGCCGGTCGCGCGGATCCTGGATGCTGCGCGTCGCCATGATGCCCGGGATGGCACACGCGAAGCTCGACAGCAGCGGGATGAACGCCCTGCCCGTCAGGCCCACGCGGAACATCATGCGGTCGAGCAGGAAGGCCGCGCGCGGCAGGTAACCCGATTCCTCGAGCACGAGGATGAAGAGGAAAAGGATCAGGATCTGCGGCAGGAACACGAGGACGGAACCCAGCCCCGCGAAAAGTCCGTCGTTCAGCAGGCTGTGCAGCGCACTGTCGCCGGGCAGGAAGCTGGTCACCCAGGTGCCCAGGGCGGCGATACCGGCCTGGATGCCGTCCATCACCGGTTGGGCCCAGGAGAACACCGCCTGGAAGATGAAGAACATCAGGGCCGCGAGGATCACCATGCCGAAGACCGGATGCAGCACCCAGCGGTCGATCGCATCATCGACGGCTGCCGTGTCACGGGTCTGCGTGACGGTGTCGGCAAGAATCGCGCGCACCTCGGCGTGCAGCTTCTCGCCGGTGACGTCGTCGATGGCGGCAGGCGTGATCTCGGGCACGACGGTGTCGATGCGTTCGATCAGTGCCTGTGCGCCACCACGTCTCACCGCGACGGTCTCGACGACGGGAACGCCCAGGCGACGCGAAAGCTCGGCCACGTCGATGACCATGCCGCGCTGCCGTGCGGCGTCCATCATGTTCAGTGCCAGCACGATCGGCCGGCCGAGGCGTCGCACTTCGAGTACGAAGCGCAGGTGCAGGCGAAGATTGGTGGCATCCGCGACGCAGACGATCAGGTCGGGTGCCGCTTCGCCCGGATAACGACCGAAGCAGACGTCACGCGTGATGGCTTCGTCCGGACTGGTCGCCTCGAAGCTGTAGGTGCCTGGCAGATCGAGTATGTGCAGCGTGCGGCCGGATGGCGCGATGAACCGCCCCTCCTTTCGTTCCACCGTGACGCCTGCATAATTGGCCACCTTCTGGCGGCCACCCGTGAGCTGGTTGAACAGCGCTGTCTTGCCGCAGTTCGGGTTACCTACCAGCGCGATGCGCAGCGACGAAGCGCTCATGCCACACCATCCACGGAGACATCGACCCGGGAAGCTTCGGTACGGCGCAGCGCGAAACGCGTGGATCCGATCTGGATCAGCAACGGATCGCCCCCGAGCGGCCCTCGTGCCACGAGGCGCACGGGCTCGCCGGCGACGAAGCCGAGGTCACGGAGGCGCTGGGCGATCGGATCGGCAGGATGGGCATCGGTGACGGACTGGACCACGGCATGGGCACCTTTCGGCGCGTCTGAGAGGCGCACGGGGATCACTCAAATAAGAACTGTTCGCATTGTATGCCTTAAAACGCATCACTGCACCCGACAGTGGACAGACTGCGTTTATGATCGCTGGCTATCCAGCCGGAGATGCCCATGCCCGCCGTCGAACTCATACGCGAAGGCTCTGTCGTTCACCTCGTCATGAATCGTCCGGACGTGCATAACGCGTTCGACGACGGACTGATCGCCGCCCTGACCGAGGCACTCGCCGCCGTCGATGACGACGACAGCGTGCGCGCCGTCGTGCTCACGGGCACGGGCGCAAGTTTTTCCGCAGGCGCCGACCTCAACTGGATGCGCGGCATGGCGACGGCATCCGAGGCGGACAACCGCGCCGACTCGGAGCGCCTCGCCGGGCTCATGCGGCGACTGCAATTTCTTTCGAAACCGACCATCGCACGGGTCAATGGCGCAGCCTTCGGCGGCGGCGTGGGCCTGGTCGCGTGCTGCGACATCGCGATCGCCGCGGATACCGCGAAGTTCGCGCTGTCCGAAGTGAAGCTGGGGCTCGTGCCCGCCGTGATCTCGCCGTACGTCGTCGCCGCCATTGGCCTGCGCCACGCACGACGTCTCTTCCTTACGGGCGAGGTATTCGACGCGACGGCGGCGCTGGGCATGAACCTCGTCCATGAAGTCGTGCCGGCCGGTGCGCTGGATACCGCCGTGGCGGGCGTGATCGACCTGATTGGCAAGGGCGGGCCGGTGGCGCAACGGGAGGCCAAACAGCTCGCCCTGGCCATGGGTGGCATGCGTCCTGCCGACATGGAAGGCGTGGACGCCGCGAATGCCGCGCTCATCGCACGTCTCCGCGTCTCGGCGGAGGGGCAGGACGGCCTGTCCGCGTTCCTCGCCAAAAGCAGGCCGTCGTGGATCGCCTGATCAGCCGGCCGAGGCACAGGCAACGGCACCTGCGTCTGCGCCTGCGGCGGATGGCGGTGATCTGCATTGTCGTCGCGTTGCCGATGACCACCGCCACGGCCCGCGGCGAAACGCTCGCCCGGCGTATCGATGCCCATCTCGCGCAGCCCCGGTTCGCCGCTGCGTCATGGGGCATTACCGTCGTCTCGCTCGACGACGGACACATTGTCTACCAGCACGACGCCGGGCGTCTCCTGCTTCCCGCTTCCACGGCAAAGCTCTATACCGCCGCCTTTGCGCTCGATCGTCTCGGGCCCGCCTACCGGACCCATACGGACGTGCTCGCAAGCGTCCCCGTGGAACGCGGCCGCCTGCGCGGCTCCTTGATCCTGCGAGGACGCGGCGATCCGACGCTGGCCGGTTCCGCATGGGCGGATGCCCTGGCGACCCAACTGCGCGACCAGGGCCTGCGCCGCATCGATGGCGGCATCGTCGGTGACGACACGGCGTTTCCGGGCCCACCGGTCGGGAGCGGGTGGGAGGCGTCTGACCTGCAGACGGCCTACGGCGCCACGGCGAGCGGACTGTCCATCGACGAAAACACCATGACGGCCGATCTCGGCCCGGCCGGCGACCGCGTCTCGCCCGGCGACGCCGCCGTCGCACTTGCCGCGCAGGCTGCGCCGGCCACCGATGTTTACCGGGCACCCGGCAGTGCCACGGTGTTCTCGTTGAGGCGCGATGGCGACACCGGGGTCTCGCATGTGCGTCTCTCGCTGCCCGACCCGGCGCTGACCGCCGCCCGCCGCCTCCAGTCGGCCCTGGAACGCGTCGGCATACGGGTCGACGGCCTCGCGCGCAGCGTCCACTGGCCCGTGCCCTCGCCTGCCTCGGCGGGCGTGCTCGGAACGGTCGCGTCGCCGCCCCTCGCGGAGATCCTTCGCGGCGGACTGAAGCGATCGCAGAACCTCTACCTGCAGAGCGTTTTCCTGCTGCTGGGCCTCGAATCCGCCAACGCCCAGGCCACCCGCCATGACACCGGCCGTACCGAAGACCAGGCGGCCGCAGGGCTCTCGTCGTGGCTGGCCCGCCATGGCATCGGCCCATCGGCGGTCATGATGGAGGAAGGCACGGGCCTCTCGCGTCATGACCTGACGACGCCGGCCTCCCTGCTGCAGGTGCTGGTGCTGATGGACGCCTCGGAGCAGTCGGCGCCATGGCACGACCTGCTGCCCGTCGCAGGGGTCGACGGGACCCTTGCCCGCCGCATGCGTGGCACGGCAGCGGAAGGGAATGTCCAGGCGAAAACAGGGAGCATGAGCCTCGTGAACACCGAGGCCGGTTACGTCACGACGCGTGCCGGACAGAAACTGGCGTTCGTCGTCATGCTCAACAATTACCGGCCACCGCCCCGTGCCGTGGATGTGCCCGCCACCTCGGCAGACGTCGATGCCGTTGCCGTGATGCTCGCCGAAGCGACGGGGCGACTTTAGCCGCTGACGACCTGCCCGAGTACCTTTGGCAGGTCTTTCCTGATCTTTTCCGGCGTGTCGGTGGGCGCATAACGCTCGATCACCTGGCCGTCGCGATCGACCAGGAACTTGGTGAAGTTCCACTTGATGCCTTCGGTGCCGAGGATGCCTTTCCTGCCGGCTTTCAGCCATCGATACAGCGGGTGTGCCTTCTCGCCGTTTACGTCGATCTTCGCGAACATCGGGAAGCTCACGTCGTAGGTCAGCGCGCAGAAGTCCCTGATCTCCGCCTCGTCGCCCGGTTCCTGGTGGCCGAACTGGTCGCAGGGAAAGCCCAGGACCTCGAAACCCCGTTCTCCGAATTCACGCTGCAGTGCTTCGAGCCCCTTGTACTGCGGCGTGAAGCCGCACTTCGAGGCGACGTTCACGATCAGGAGGGCCTTGCCCTCGTACTCCGCCAGCGAGCGTTCGTTGCCGTCGATGTCACGTGCCGAGAAATCGTAGATCGTCGTCATGTGCGTCTCCTTACGTCGTCCGATAGGTGAGTCTACGCTCGTCGGTTACCATGGAGGCCATTTCGCACGAAGACTGATGCCCGTGATCCGTTTTGCCGCAGCCTCCAAGTCCTACAGGGTCGACGGCGTGTCCGTGCCTGCGCTGGAACCGGTCGACCTCAGCATCGAGCAGGGCGAGGTCTTCGGCATCATCGGCCATTCCGGGGCAGGCAAGTCGACGCTGCTGCGCCTGATCAACCTGCTGGAACGCCCCACGTCGGGCCAGGTCTTCATCGACGGCCACGATGTCACCCATGCCCAGGGTGCGGCGTTACGCAAGCTGCGCTCCGGCATCGGCATGATCTTCCAGCACTTCGACCTGCTGTCGTCGCGAACGGTAGCCGATAACGTGGCGTTCCCGCTGCGCCTTCACGGCAAACCTTCCGCTGCCGAGGTCGACGCCCGCGTCGCCGAACTGCTCGACCTGGTGGGGCTCGCGGCGCATGCGCGGAAATTCCCGGCGCAGCTCTCCGGCGGCCAGAAGCAGCGCGTGGGCATTGCGCGCGCGCTCGCGAGCCGGCCTTCCATCCTGCTCTGCGACGAGGCCACCAGCGCGCTCGATCCCCAGACCACGGCCTCGGTGCTTGAACTGCTGGCGGACATCAACCAGCGGCTCGGGCTCACCGTCGTGCTCATCACGCACGAGATGGACGTCATCCGGCGCGTGTGCGATCGCGTCGCCGTGCTCGAATCCGGCAAGGTCGTGGAACTGGGCGATGTCGCCGATGTCTTCCTGCACCCGCAGCATCCGACGACGCGCCGCTTCGTCGCCGAGGCCGACCATCGCGAGGGTCGCGGCGCCGTGTTCCCGGGCATCGACGGCCGGTTGTTCCGGCTCTCGTTTCGCGGCGAGGCTACCTATTCGCCGCTGCTTTCGCGCGTCGTGCGTGACACGGGCGTGGAATACAACCTGCTCGCCGGGCGCGTCGACCGCATCAAGAACATCCCCTACGGCCAGCTCACGCTGGCGATGAACGGCGAGCACCTCGAACAGGCGCTTACCCAGATCCGCGACGCAGGCGTCGACATCGAGGAAGTGACGTGACCGGCCCCATGCAAAGCCTGTTCCCCAACATCGACTGGCCGGAAATCGGCCAGGCCTGCATCGACACCCTGCTCATGCTCGGTGGCTCCCTGGCGTTCACGATGCTGCTGGGCCTACCGCTCGGTATCTTCCTGTTCCTCAGTGCGCGCGGGCAGCTGCATGCGAAGCCAAGACTCTACGCGGTGCTCTCCCTCGTCGTGAACGTGTTGCGCTCGGTGCCTTTCATCATCCTGATGATCCTGCTCATTCCCGTGACCCAGGCCATCACCGGCGTAAGCATCGGCATTCGCGGTGCCATCGTGCCGCTGGTCATCGGCGCAGCGCCCTTCTTCGCGCGGCTGGTGGAAACGGCATTGCGCGAGGTCGACCGCGGCGTCATCGAGGCCAGCCAGTCCATGGGCGCCACGACGGGCCAGATCGTGACCCGCGTGCTGTTGCCCGAGGCCCGGGCCGGCCTCATCGCCAGCGCCACCGTCACGGCCGTCGCCCTGGTCGGATACACCGCCATGGGCGGCATCGTCGGCGCAGGCGGCCTTGGCGCCCTCGCCTACCAGTACGGCTACAACGGCTATAAACCCGACTACATGCTGGTCACCGTGGCCTTGCTCGTGGTCCTCGTGCAGATCCTGCAGATGCTGGGCGACCGGCTGGTGCTCCGCTACACCCGTCGCTGAATCGCCGGCGCCGGCACGCGAGCGCCCCAGCAGTTACCGGCAGCCCCGTGGTTTTGCATCTGGCGGTATGGACGTCTATGCTGGCGAACCGCACCATCCGCCACGGACGCCTTCGCCCATGAAAAAATACCTGCTTCCCCTGACCGCTGCCCTCGCCTTAGTCGTGGCAGGCTGTTCCGGCGGGGACAACGGTGGCAAGGACGGCCTGGCGACGCTGACCATCGCCGCCACGCCCGTTCCGCATGCGGAAATCCTCAAGGAGATCAAGCCGCTCCTCGCGAAGGAAGGCGTGAATATCGAGATCAAGGTATTCACCGATTACGTACAGCCCAACATGCAGGTGGCGCAGAAGCAGATCGACGCCAACTTCTTCCAGACCGAGCCCTACCTCGACGCCTTCAACAAGGAGCGCGGTACGAACCTGGTCAAGGTCGTCGGCGTGCACATCGAGCCGTTCGGTGCGTATTCGCGCAAATTCAAGTCCATAAGCGAGCTGCCCGACGGCGCCGACGTCGTCATCCCGAATGACCCGAGCAACAACAGCCGTGCGCTGCTGCTGCTGGCGAAGCATGGCCTGGTGACACTGAAGAACCCGAACGACCGCCTCGCCACGCTGAAGGACGTCGTGGGTAACCCGAAGCACCTCAAATTCCGCGAACTCGAAGCCGCCATGCTGCCGCGCGTGCTCGACCAGGTGGATCTCGCCCTGATCAACACGAACTATGCACTGGCAGCAAAGCTCAACCCGGTGAAAGATGCGCTGCTGATCGAGGACAAGGACTCCCCGTACGTCAACTTCCTCGTCGCGCGCCCCGATAACAAGGATGACCCGCGCATGCAGAAGCTGGCGGCAGCCCTCACCTCACCCGAGGTGAAGGCCTTCATCGAGAAGAACTACGCGGGTGCGGTACTTCCCGCATTCTGATCGCCCTCGCGACCACCCGGGGCAGCCCCTGGTGGTCGCGACCGTTACATCCCGAAGACCTTCCGAAGATAGGCCACGTACTCCAGGTCGTCGCTCATGTTCTTGCCGGGGGAGTCGGAGATCTTGGCCACCGGCTGGCCATTGCAGCGGGTCATCTTGATCACGATGTTGATCGGCGCGGGGCCCACGTCGTTCGTTAGGTTGGTCCCCACGCCGAATGACAGCTGGCAACGGCCCACGAAGTGCCGATACAGGTCCATGACCCGCGGTATGTCGAGCCCGTCGCTGAAGACGAGCGTCTTGGTGCGCGGATCCACGCGGTTGGCGACGTAATGCGACAACACCCGGTCGCCCCAGGTGAACGGATCGCCGGAATCATGGCGGGCACCGTCGAACAGCTTGCAGAAATACATGTCGAAGTCGCGGAGGAAGGCGTCCAGCCCGTAGACATCGGATAGCGCGATGCCAAGGTCGCCCCGGTACTCCCGTGCCCATGACTGCAGTGCCGCCGATTGCGAGTCGCGAAGACGGGGGCCGAGCGACTGGAAGGCCTGGAGGTACTCATGGGCCATGCTGCCGATCGGCACGAGCCCCTGGCGCTTCGCCAGCCAGACGTTGCTGGTGCCTGCCAGCTGGTCGCCAAGGCCGCGCTTCAGCGTGAGCAGCATCTCTTCGTGCCACTGCCGTGAAAACCGCCGCCGCGTACCGTAATCCGCAAGCCGTACGCCTTCATAGCCGGCCGTATCACGAAGCAGGGACATCTTCGCCTGCAGCCGATCCCTGCCCTCGGCCAGGTCCAGCGCCGGCTGCGTGGCGGCAAAGTACAGCTCGTTGACGATGGCCAGCAACGGCACCTCGAACATGATCGTGTGCAGCCACGGGCCGGCGATCACGATGTCGATTTCTCCGTCGCCATGGGCGGATGGCGCGATCGACACGTACTTGGCGTTGAGGTGGAACAGCCCGAGGAAGTCCACGAAATCGCTGTCGATGAAGCGCAGCCCGCGCAGGTAGTCGAGTTCGTCTTCCGCGAACCGTAGCGAACACAGGGCGTCGAGCTCTTCCCGTATCCGCCCGATGAGCGGTACCAGGTCCACGCCGGGCGTGCGGCAACGAAACCGGTATTCCACCTCCGCGGCGGGATACTGGTGGAGCACCACCTGCATCATGGTGAACTTGTAGAGATCGGTGTCGAGCAGCGACGAGATGATCATGCCTGCGCCCCCGTCAGCGCGATCTGTTTCTCCACCGCGGCCACGAAGGCCTCCGTCCCGGGCCACGACGTGATACGGCCGAGTTTCCTGCCACGGTGGAAGAGGAAGAAGGCAGGAATGCCATGGAGCCCGAACCGTGTCGCCATGCTCGGGTCGTCGTATACGTTGTCGTGCAGCCAGCGCACCTGCGGCCAGCTGAACTGGTCGGCGGTCAGAAGTATCTGGCGCTTGGCGATATCGCAGTTCGGGCAATCCCGGCCCCACAGGAAAAGTATCGCGATCCGGTCGTCGTCGCTTGCAAGATCCGCATCCAGCCCGGCGTTGGTCACGCGCTGCATGGGGAACTGGTTGAAAAACTCGGGAACGCTTGATTCGGCCATGGGAAATCCATACTCGGGTCGTCGCCCTGAGGTGGGGGCGCCCTGGCGGGATTCCGAGGAGGTCGATACGAATTACGTGTCCGGGATGAGCGGGGAATGTCCCTGACGGAGCTCGGCTGGCGCCGTGGCGGGCTCGGCTCGCGTCATGGCCGGCTCGGCTCGCGTCATGGCCGGCTCGGCGGCGCCACGACAGGCTCGGCTGGCGCCATCGCGTCTACGCTCGTGCGTCTCGGCAGGTCAGCCGCCGCGTTCCATTTTCTTCGCTAGGTCCTCGTCCGGCCTTCGCCTCCCTGCGGAGACGCTCAGAAAACGGAACCCGACGTCTTCCGTGGAGGCGGCAGGTTCATGTGGAAAGAGCGCTAAATGCAAAGCCGCCCGCCCGGCCGTTGTAGGAGCGCGCCCCGCGCGCGACATCTTCTGCGACACCAGTTCAGTCCCGTGGCCGCTCACGATTCGCGCCCAGGAGGAAATGGCCCGGACAGCGCTCAACGATCACGGGCCGACGCAACGTCATGAACGGGTGCGTTCGCCCGCCGTCCGCCCCACGCCTGTGTCCGGCTCTCCCTCGCTCCCTCGTTCCGGTACTCCGGTACTCCGGTGCTCCGGCGCTCCGGCGCTCTCGCGCTCCCGCACTCGCGCACTGATATTCCCGGCACCGAACCACCGCCAATGCTTTCCCGCCCGGGTTACGGGACGCTTCACGGAAGCCGGCGCGTTCCGTTTTTTGAGCGTCTCCGCAGGGAGGCGAAGGCCGGACGAGGACCTGGCGAAAAAAATGGAACGCGCCGGCTGACCCGCCGCGGCGCACGAGCCGATGACCGATGGCGCCAGCCGAGCCCTCTGCAACAACCCACCGATGTCGCCGGATCAAGCGACCTGCTCGCCCTCGGCGATCAGTTCACTGGATGCCCGGTTGTAGACCTCGAGGTCGAGGATGCCGCGTTCGCGGGCGACCAGCACCGGCACGAGCATCTGGCCCGTCACGTTCGTCATGGTGCGCATCATGTCGAGGATGCGATCGATGGCCACGAGGTAACCAATGCCCTCCAGCGGCAGACCCGCGGAGCTCAACACGAGGGTCACCATCACCGTGGCGGTTCCGGGCACGCCGGCCGTGCCGAAGGAACCGAGCACGGACGCGAGCAGGATCACGACGTACTGGGCGGGCTGGAGGTCCAGATGGAAGTACTGGGCGATGAAGACCGCCGAAATCGCGGGGTAGATGGCGCCGCAGCCGTCCATCTTGATGCTCGCACCCAGTGGCACCGCAAAGGCTGCGTATTCCTCCTTCACGCCCATGTTGCGCACCACGCTGCGCAACGCGATAGGCATGGCGGCAAAGCTGGACGACGACGTAAACGCCACCTGCATGGCAGGGAATGCCGCCCGGAAAAACTTCAACGGGTTGAGGCCGTGCGTCAGCAGCAGGCCGCCGTACACCACGACGATCTGGATGGCGCAGGCGAGGTAGAGCGCGCCGACGAACGATGCGAGCGGCAACAGCTTTTCGAAACCGTAGCTGCCCACGAGTGCAGCAATGAGACCGAACGTGCCGAAGGGCGTGACCTCGAGGACGAAGCGCGTGACCTGGATCATGCCGTTGTTTGCTTCACCCGCCAGCGCACGCAGGCCAGCCGACTTCTCGCCGATCTTGACCAGCGCGAGACCCAGGAGGCCGGCGAAGAAGATGACCTGGAGGATCTTGCCGTCAGCCAGCGCACGGAATGGATTGGCCGGGACGATGTCCAGCAGCACCTTGATGGGCTCCGGCACGACCTTGGGCTTCCAGTTGGCGGGCGCGGCCAGACCTTCGACACCCAGTCCGGGCTGGGTCACCAGCGCCACCACGAGGCCCACGGCGACCGCCAGCGTGGCCGTCGCGGCGAACCAGGCAAACGTCCGTCCCCCAAGGGCTGCCACGTCCTTCACGCCGTGCAGGCTCGACACACTGTGAAGTACCGCGAAGAACACCAGCGGCACGGCGATCATCTTGATCAGCGTGACGTAGAGCTCACCCAGTGGACCGAACCATGCGGCAGCGGACGGCCCGAACACCCAGCCGGCGAGCGCGCCAAGGACGAAGCCGGCAGCTACACGCTTCCAGAAGCGAATGCGGAACCAGGAAGTGAGTAGTGACATTCGGAGGCCTCGGCTGAGCAGTAACGCCGCACCATACAACGCCAGACAGCCGTCTGGATGGCCATGATCGAACACTGTGTTTCCCTGCACGAACGACCAGAGGGTTGGATGTCCGCCTTCCATGCCCACGTCGAATCGATTCACCGTCGCCCCTGAGGATCCTGCATGCCCATGACGAACCCCTTATTCCAACCTTTCCGCGCAGGCGACATCGAGCTTGCAAACCGCTTCGTGATGGCGCCCCTGACGCGCGACCGCTCCGATGCGGCAAGGGTTCCGCGTCCCGTTTCGGTGGAGTATTACGCCCAGCGCGCCGACGCGGGCCTCATCATTACCGAAGCGTCGCAGATCTCGGCACAGGGCCAGGGTTACCTCGACACGCCCGGCATCTATAACGCCGCGCAGGTGCGGGGCTGGCAGGCCGTGACCCGCGCGGTACACGCGCGTGGCGGAAAGATCGTCATCCAGCTGTGGCATGTGGGCCGCATCTCGCATACGAGCCTCCAGCCCGGAAACGTCGCGCCGGTGGCGCCATCTGCCATCCAGGCGAAGGGCAACACGTTCACGAAGGACGGCATGACGCCCGTCTCCGCCCCACGCGCGCTGTCGGCTGGTGAGATTCCGCTGATCATCGGGGACTACCGCCGGGCCACGGAGCTTGCCCTCGACGCCGGTTTCGACGGCGTGGAAATCCATGCGGCGAACGGCTACCTGATCGACCAGTTCCTGCGCGACAAGACCAACCAGCGCACGGACGTCTGGGGCGGCAGCATCCCGAACCGCCTGCGGTTCCTTCGCGGCGTGCTCGATGCGGTGATCGACGTGGCCGGAGCGGGCCGCACCGGTATCCGCATCTCCCCCACCACCCCCGCGAACGATATCGCCGACTCGAACCCGAGCGCGGTGTTCAATGCCGTGGTCGATGAACTCAAGACCCGCGAGCTTGCCTATGTGCACGTGATCGAAGGTGCGACCGGAGGACCCCGTGACGTGATCCCCTTCGACTACGACGCGCTGCGCAAGCGTCACGGTGGCACATGGATGGTCAACAACGGCTACGACGCCGGCATGGCGGCTGAGGCCATCGAGCATGGGCGCGCCGACCTGGTCGCGTTTGGCCGTCCGTTTATCGCAAACCCGGATCTGGTCACGCGCGTCCGCGAAGGGTATCCCCTGGCAAAGGTGAAACCGGCGACCTTGTACGGCGGTGGCGCGGAAGGCTATACCGACTACCCGGCATACGCAGGCTGATCGCAGCCTGCCCGTAGGAGCGCGCCTGCGCGCGACATCTTCTCGCGCAAACCGTCCAGGGCTTCGCGAGAGGCTTTCGCGAAACGGCTTCGGGAACAATGCCCTCGCGGAATGCCTTGGTTGAAGGCTTTCGCGAGGGGATGTCGCGCGCAGGGCGCGCTCCTACAACAGGTTCTGGAGCTGGCGCTTGCGTTGGGCGGGTGGTAATGCTGCCAGCTGCTTCACCTTGCCGAAGAACACCGGCCACGATTTTCCCGACGCCTCGAAAAGTGCGGCGAACGATGCCGTCCAGGTGTCGTACAGCCCGAACGGCAAGAGCGTCGCGTTGTTCATGGGTTGCGCCATCCAGCGGTCGTAACGATGGTCTGCGCCTGCGGTGCCGTCGCGCCAGAACAGGTAGCGTCCGCGAAAATTGGAAAACTCCTCGGCCTTTGCCACGCGCTTCGCGTCGTCGCTCCAGGGCTGTGCGTAGTCAGCCTCCAGGCGCTGTCGCAAGGCCAGTATCTCGGCGGTGAACGCGTGCTCGAGCACGTCGCCTTTTTCATCCGGCGCAGGAAGGCCTCGCGACGCGCGCCATTCGCGCAGTCCTTCGCGCTCGACGAACGTGGCATAGGATTCGTTGAACGACGTATCGTCCTTGACGTAGATCTTCTGATGGGCGAGTTCGTGGAAGACCGTGCCCGCCAGTTCATCGTCGTCCCAGCGCAGCATGCTGCTGAGCACAGGATCGGCGAACCAGCCCAGCGTCGAATAGGCGGGCACTTCGCCGATCGCCGCATCGTGCCCTTCGGCCCGCTCACGACCGAGCTCACGGTCTGCCAGGGCCTTCCGGAAATAACCGCGGTAGGCGACGCACCCCGCCACCGGAAAACAATGGGTGACCGGCGCGACGGAAAGCTCGGGGGTGGCGAAGACATTCCACGCCACCCACGGCCGGTCCAGCTGGACGTAATAGGTGTAACTGCGGTTATCGGGAAGATCCAGGCGGGCCGAGGCAAAGCGACGGGCTGCCTGCGCGAGTTGCAGGCGCTGCCTCAATGCGGTGGGTGTCGAGGGATCGTGCACGACCCGATCGATCGGGCGCCGCGCCGCCAGCAACGACGCCTGGCCATGAACCACATGGGCGTAGTAGCCGACGGAGCGGCACCCCGTCACCAGGACAAGGCAGGCAAGCACAACAGGGAAAAGGCGCATCCCCCGATTGTGCCTCAACGCGGGGCTTTTCCTCCCGTCATGGACTGCAGCACGCCGTCACGCCGGATAAGGCCGTGCATGAGCGCCGCACCCATGTGGGCGAGGAACGTGAGGAAGAACAGCCACGCGAGATAGCGGTGCGCTTCGCGCAGCCATGCGAACAGGCCCGGATCGGACGGCAGGATCTGCGGAAGATGGAACCCCGGGAACATCGTGACCGGGTAATTTCCCGCCGACAGCATGCCCCAGCCGATCAGCGGCATGCCGATCATCAGCGCGTAGAGCAGCCAGTGCGAAGCGTGGGCGGCCAGCTTCTGGAATTCCGGCAGATCCGCAGGCAGCGGCGGCGCCGGGTGACGGAGACGGTAGACGAGGCGGATCAGCGCAAGGATGAAGATCGTCATGCCGAGGGGCCGATGGATCGCCACCAGCGATGCGTGCTTCTCTGCCACCGTACTCACCATGCCGGCGCCGATGAAAAGCATCGACAGGACGAGGACGGCCATGACCCAGTGAAGCAGGCGCGCAAACGGGCGGAACGTGTCGGGGCGGTTCATCGCTGGTCCTCCTTCGGACGCTCGGCACCAGGCAGATGCCCTTCTTCACGCGTACGGCGCAGGTACGATTCTGCATAGGCCGCCGAGCGCGCGACGATCAGGGGATCGCCGGAAATCTCCATGCCCTTCGGCAGGATCGTCGGGTCGTAATTGATGTCCCGGCAGGGTCCGTTCGCCTGCGGCTGGGTGCTTTCGATGACCAAGGTCCCGGCGTCGACCGTGCGGCGGCCGTCGGGCCATGCTTTCGTAGCGTCGTCCACCGGATCGCCTGCATCGGCGAAGGTCATGACGAGGTGCCAGCGCACGGGGCCGCTGGCCAGGCGCTTCACGAGGTCGGCCGCGAGGTAATCAGGATCGGATGCGGAAGGTGCGGTCTCGCCACTCGCCGCTGTCTCCGGCACGACCTTCCAGCGCACGGCCTGTCGTTTACCTGCGGCACTCGTCAGGTAGAACGCGTTTAGGCTCTCGTACGTTTCGGTCACGTAGCTCGCCGGCGGCTTCGCCTTCTTCACCCACGACAGGAACGCGGCGGTTTCCGGGTGCGCCCCGAAGAATGCCTTCGCTTTCGCCGGATCGGGCTTACCCGTGGCGGGGTCCGGCTGGGTGGCCAGCTGCTGCTCGTAGAACGCCTGCGGCGTGGCCACGGGGAACACGGGCATCGAGTTCATGCCGGTACGCCACTGCTCGCCATCGGCCAGGTTGAACTGGAGCGCGAAGCTGCGGATGGGCACCGAGCTGTCCGGCGCGTAGGGATTGCCGCCGGGTAGAGCCAGCCGTCCCACGACCGGCGTACGGCCCGTGCCAAACAGGCCGGCGCTGGAGTCCCCGGCGAGCGCGCCGTTCGAGTCGAAGTAGCCCGCGACGCAGACGCCCTTGGCGTGGTTGCGCCGGTAGCCCGGGTGGTCGCCGCCCCCGGCCTGCAGGGCGTTGATGAGCGTATGAGGGGACAGGCGACCGGGGGCGAGCCAGCCTCCCACGTAGCCAAAGACGGCGGCGGATCCGACGACCGCCAGGCCGATAACGGCCCAGCGCCAGCCGACGTGCGCCGGGGGGCGCCGGTTCTCGGGGTCATGCATCATCGATACTCCGCTTCTGTGAGGTGTTGCAGGGTGGGACGTACGTCCGCGATTTTTATTCCCGACCGGAGGAATATTTCCTTCGCCGGGGCGTCTCACTTTCGATGAATCCCGGCAAGAGGCCCGGAATGCCCGACCCGACGATCGATGAAGCCCTGCGAACGATGCTGCCGCGCCTGCGACGCTTCGCGCTGTGGCTTGCCCGCGACGAGCATGCGGCGGATGACCTCGTGCAGTCCACTGTCGAGCGCGCCCTGACGAAATGGCAGTCACGCCGTGAGCAGGAGAGTCTGCGCGCCTGGCTCTTTTCCATCTTGTACAGGCTTTTCCTCGACGGCAAACGCCGGGCGGGTCTTTATGCTCGCCTGCTGGGTGCGCTGGCCCGCGAAGACGAGCCCACCTGGCCCTCTGCCGAACGCGTCGCCGAGGCCAACGCCACGCTGGAAGCCTTCGCCTCCCTCCCCGTCGAGCAACGAAGCATCCTCCTGTGGATCACGGTGGAAGGCATGAGCTACCAGGAAGTCGCCGACATCCTCGCCATACCGATCGGGACGGTGATGTCCCGCCTCTCACGCGCCCGCCGCGCGCTGCGCCTTCTCAGTGACGGACCCCACGCGTCCCCTGCCCTGCGACTGCTGAAATGACGACCACACCTCCCAGCGAACACGACATCCACGCCTATGTCGACGGCCATCTCGACGGCACCGCACGCAACGAGGTGGAACGCTACCTCGCGCGGCACCCCGAGCGCGCCGGGGAAGTGCAGCACTGGCGGCAGGATGCCAAGCAGCTCCGCACCCTGCTCGCCGGGGACCTGGCATCGTCTTCCGAGACGGATCCTGCGCGCATCCGGGAGGGTAGCCGGCGTCGCCGCCTGAAGCGCTTCGCCATCGCCGCCGCCGTGCTGCTGTCGCTCTCGCTCGGCGGTGTCGGCGGATGGGCCGCCCGCGGCCTGGGCGCGGGCACGCAGGCACCCATGGCCGACGCGATCCAGGCGTACCGGCTGCTGGCCCAGGATCACGCCCTGGGCATGGACATCACCACCGGCAATGAAGGCGACCTGCGGGCATGGCTGGCGGGGCGTCTCGGCCCGGCGGCGCGCCTTCCCGACCTCACCGATGCAGGTTTCCGCCCGATGGGCGGCCGCCTGTTCGCGACCGACCAGGGACCCGCCGCCATGATCCTCTACGACGACGGCAATGGCCGGATGGTGAGCTTCTACGTCAGGCCGCCCGGTGTCGCCCGGCATCTCCTGCCCCGGGGTACGCGCGAAGACGAAGGCCTGCTGGCCGACTACTGGTCGGACGGCAGCCACAACTACGCCGTGGTGGCCGTCGCCGACGACGCCGGCCGCGAGGCCGCCCGCCGCATGCTGCGCGGCGCGATCTGACACGACCACCCGCGCCTGACGAATCTCCCCCGTGGGAGCGCGCCCCGCGCGCGACATCTTTTCGCGACATACTGCACACCATCGCGAAGAGCCCGGGCGTCGACGCGACACCTCCGGACGTCAGCGCCAGAAGATGTCGCGCGCGGGGCGCGCTCCTACACGGGCCGGGACCGCCCGGCGATCACGCACTTAGCGTTCACTCACTCAGCAATCGTGCAATCATCCCTTGTGCAGTCAGCGCTCGCGCAATCAGCGCTCGTGCAGCTCGCCCGAGTGCAGTTCCAGCGTGCGGTCCATGCGTCCCGCCAGGCGGGTGTCATGGGTGACCAGCACGAAGCTCGTGCCGATCTCACGGTTGAGTTCGACCATCAGCTCATACACCTGCGCAGCATTCGCCTCGTCGAGGTTGCCGGTCGGCTCGTCGCCGAGCACACAGGCGGGCCGCGTCACGAGGGCACGCGCCACGGCGCAGCGCTGGCGCTCGCCACCCGACATCTCCGCCGGGCGGTGTCGCAGGCGTGCACTGAGGCCGACGCGATCCAGCAGCGCCGCCGCTTCCTTCTGCGCCTGTGCGATCGCGACCCCACGGATCAACAGTGGCATGCACACGTTTTCCAGCGCCGTGAATTCCGGCAACAGGTGGTGGAACTGGTAGATGAAACCCAGCGACCGGTTACGCTCGCGCCCGCGCTCGGCATCCGACAGCTCGGACAACACGCGGCCATTAACTTCCACCTTGCCGGCGGACAGCGTATCGAGCCCGCCGATGATGTGCAGGAGGGTGGATTTGCCCGATCCCGAGGCACCCACGATGGACATGGTTTCGCCGCGACGCAGCGCGAAGTTCACGTTCGAGAGCACGCCTGTACGCAGGTCACCCTCTTCGTAGACCTTCGCGACGCCGGTGGCACGCAACACGATATCGTCGTTCGGTTTATTCATAGCGAAGCGCCTGCGCAGGCTGCGTGCGCGACGCGCGCCATGCGGGATACAAGGTGGCCAGCAGCGAGAAGGCAAAAGTGATCAGCACCACCCAGCCCACGTCGGACCAGAGCAGCTGGCTGGGCAGCTCGCTGATGTAGTAAACATCGGCGGACAGGAACGTGTGGCCGGTGACGTGCTCGATCCACTTCACCATGGCGGGCAGGTTGTACGACAGCAGCGCGCCGAGGAACACGCCGAAGCCGATGCCCACGATGCCCACCAGCAGCCCCTGCACCATGAACATGCCCATGATGCTGCGTGGCGTGGAGCCCAGCGTGCGCAGGATGGCGATGTCGGCCTGCTTGTCGGTGACCAGCATCATCAGCATCGAGATCAAATTGATCACGGCGACGAGGATGATCAGCGAGAGAATCACGAACATCACCGTTTTTTCCATGTCGATCGCACGGAAAAAGTTGGCATGCGTGTCCATCCAGGTCTCGTAGCGATACGACTGGCCGAGCTTCGTCGACAGATCCTGCGCTACCGGCCAGGCCTCGCGCATGTCGTCGAGCTTGAGGCGGATACCCGATGGCCCGCTCGATCCGTTGAGGCGCTCGGCGTCCTCCATCGAGATGAGCGCGAGGTTCGCGTCGTATTCCTGCATGCCGAGTTCGAAGATGCCGCTGACCGTGAAGCTGCGCAGCTTGGGCACCGCACCCATCGGCGTGGCCGTGAACTCCGGCACCACGACGGTCACCTTGTCGCCCGCCTCGACGCCGAGCGTCTGCGCGAGCTCGCGGCCAAGAACGATCTTCCAGCTGCGGTCCGTGAGATCGCCCATCTTGCCCTCGACCATGTGCTGGTCGATGTCGGACACCTTCGGCTCCATCGACGGCACGATGCCGCGGATCAGCGCGCCACTGGGCCGGCGAGCCTGCAGGAAGGCCTGGATCTCGACGTAGGGCGCGGCGCCCTTCACGTGCTTCGTGGACTCGGCGGTTTTCACGGCCTGCTGCCAGTTCTGCACGGAGTCGTCGATGCCGGAGATCGTGACGTGGGAAACCGCGCCGAGGATACGGTTACGCAGCTCGCTGTCGAAACCGTTCATGACGGACATGACCGTGATCAGCGCCGTCACACTGATGGCGATGCACACGATGGATACCGTGGAAATGAACGAAATGAACTGGTTGCGGCGCTTGGCGCGCGTGTAGCGCAGTCCGATGAAGAGTTCGAGGGGTCTGAACATGCCTGTCGATTGCAGCCTTGGATGAGAGGGCCGCCGAAAGGCAGGCACCGCGCGGCAGAGTGCCCGATGCGCGTCCCGGGAGCAAGCCGAGACCTTTACGCACCCGCCTGCCCCTGGCCCAGGCGGGCCCGTAGGAGGCGCAGCTCGTCGGTGTCCATGTTGTCCGGGAAGAGAGCCAGGCGCCCCGTCCCGCCCTGCCACGCCAGATGGAGGAACACGCATGTTCCCGCGACCCGGGCGGCCACGAGGTCGGCCGGTCGTGGGCGGCCCTGCCGGTCGGTCACCAGCCAGAAGTCATCCCAGCTCCACGACACGCTACGCAGCGGCATCTGCCGGTAACGCATGATGCCCCGGGAACCGTGGATCGCGAGGCCGACCGGAAGGGTCAGACGGAGATACCAGGGAAGCGAGGTGAAGATCGGTGCGGCTGCCGCCAGCGCCACCACGGTGGCAAGCAGGCGTGTCAGCGTGGCCGAGGGGCGCGGTTCAAAGCGCGTGCCGTGCGCGAATGTCATCGATGATGCCCTGCCAGTCGTCGCGGGGAGCGTTGGCATGACCCATCACCCAATCCCAGAGATCGGGATCCTGCACGTCGAGGAGCGCATCGAATGCCATCCTGGTCGCCTCGTCCGCGTCGGTGTAGCGCTCGTCGAGCCAGCCGCCGAACAGGCGGTCAAGCTCGCGCGTGCCACGACGGGCACGCCAGCGCAGACGCTTGAAGCGAGGATCTTCCAAGGACAACAAACCGGTAGGAGCGCGCCCTGCGCGCGACATGTGTTGAGGCGGGACGCACGAGGCCCGGACATGGGGCCTCGCGCACGCCGGAGTTTTCCAGGCAGACCGGAACGTTTCAGGTGATCCGGACCGCTTCAGGTGAGCCGGAGCGTTTCAAATGATCCGGAGCGTTTCGCGAGAAGATGTCACGCGCTGGGCGCGCTCCTACGCCGAACGTCGCTGCACGATGAGCTTCTTGATCTCCGCGATGGCCTTCGCCGGATTGAGACCCTTCGGGCAGGTCCGCGCGCAGTTCATGATCGTGTGGCAACGGTAGAGCTTGAACGGGTCTTCGAGGTCGTCCAGGCGCTCGCCCGTATCTTCGTCGCGGCTGTCCACGATCCAGCGATGGGCCTGCAGCAGGATGGCCGGGCCGAGGTAACGGTCACCATTCCACCAGTAGCTCGGGCACGACGTGGAGCAGCACGCGCACAGGATGCACTCGTACAGGCCGTCGAGCTTCTTGCGGTCTTCCGGCGACTGCAGGCGCTCCTTGTCGGCAGGCGCTGGGCTCTGCGTCCGAAGCCACGGCTTGATCGACGCGAACTGCGCGTAGAAGTGCGTGAGGTCGGGCACCAGGTCCTTCACCACCGGCATGTGCGGCAACGGATAGATGTTGACCGTGCCGCCGCCGCACTCGTCGATCGCGCGCGTGCACGCCAGCGTGTTCGTGCCGTCGATGTTCATCGCGCACGAGCCACAGATGCCTTCGCGGCACGAGCGGCGCAGCGAGAGCGTCGGGTCGATCTCGTTCTTGATCTTCAGCAGTGCGTCGAGAACCATCGGCCCGCAAGTATCGAGATCTACCTCATACGTGTCGGTGCGCGGGTTCTGGCCGTCGTCCGGGGTCCAGCGATAAACCTTGAAGGTGCGAACGTTCTTCGCGCCCTTCGCCGGAAAATGCTTGCCGGTCTGGATCTTGGAATTCTTGGGTAGCGTGAACTCTGCCACGATTGCCTCTCCGGTCCGGTATCAGTAAACGCGCTTTTTCGGCGGCACGACTTCGACGTCGTCCGTCAGGGTGTACATGTGCACAGGGCGGAAGTCGAAGCTGGACTTGCCGGCCTCGTCGATCCACACGAGCGTGTGCTTCTGCCAGTCGTGGTCGTCACGATCCGGGAAATCCTCGCGCGCATGGGCGCCGCGGCTCTCCGGACGCTGCTCCGCCGAATGCATGGTGGCAACGGCCTGCGCGAGGAGGTTCGAGAGCTCCAGCGTTTCGATCAGATCGGAATTCCACACCAGCGAACGGTCGCTGACCTTCACGTTGTCGAACGACGCGTAGACCTCGGAAATCTTCGCCTTGCCTTCCATCAGGGTCTCGCCCGTGCGGAACACGGCGGCGTCCGACTGCATGGTCTTCTGCATCTCGGCGCGGATCTGCGCGGTGGGCGTGGTGCCATCCGCGTAGCGCAGCGCGTCGAAGCGACCGAGGATCTTGTCCAGCGCATTCGCCGGCAGATCGGAGTGCGGCGTGCCGGACGTGATGAGCTCGGAACAACGATGCGCGACCGCGCGGCCGAACACCACCAGATCGAGCAGCGAGTTGGAACCGAGGCGGTTCGCGCCGTGCACCGACACGCAGGCGGCCTCGCCGATGGCGAACAGGCCCGGCACGATCGAATCCGGGTCGTCGTCACGCTTGGTGACCACTTCGCCGTGATAGTTCGTCGGGATGCCACCCATGTTGTAGTGAACGGTCGGGAGCACCGGGATCGGCTCCTTCGTGACGTCCACGCCCGCGAAAATGCGGGCCGACTCGGCGATACCCGGCAGACGCTCGCCGATGACCTCGGGACCCAGATGCATGAGGTTGAGGTGGATGTGGTCCTTGTTGGGACCCACGCCACGACCTTCACGGATCTCGATCGTCATGGCACGGCTGACGACGTCGCGCGAAGCGAGATCCTTCGCGTTGGGCGCATAGCGCTCCATGAAGCGCTCGCCCTCGGAGTTGGTGAGGAAGCCACCTTCGCCGCGGACGCCTTCGGTGATCAGGCAGCCGGCGCCATAGATACCCGTGGGGTGGAACTGCACGAACTCCATGTCCTGGAGCGGCAGGCCCGCACGAAGCACCATGCCACCACCGTCGCCGGTGCATGTATGCGCCGAGGTCGCGCTGAAATACGCACGACCGTAGCCGCCGGTAGCCATGACCACGGCATGGCCGCGGAACAGATGCAGCGTGCCTTCGTTCATGTCGAGGGCGAGCACGCCGACGCACTTGCCGTCTTCGAACACGAGGTCGATCGCGAAGTATTCGATGAAGAACGTGGCGTCGTGCGCCAGGGCCTGCTGGTAAAGCGTATGCAGGATGGCGTGGCCTGTGCGGTCGGCCGCGGCGCAGGTGCGCTGCGCGGTGCCCTGCCCGTAATGGGTGGTCATGCCGCCGAACGGACGCTGGTAGATCTTGCCTTCCTCGGTACGCGAGAAAGGCACGCCGTAATGCTCGAGTTCGATGATGGCGGGGATGGCCTCGCGGCACATGTACTCGATGGCATCCTGGTCGCCGAGCCAGTCGGAGCCCTTGATCGTGTCGTAGAAGTGGAAACGCCAGTCGTCTTCACCCATGTTGCCCAGCGCCGCGGAAATGCCGCCCTGCGCCGCTACCGTATGCGAACGGGTGGGAAACACCTTGGTGATGCACGCGGCCTTCAGGCCCTTCTCGGCAAGACCGAACGTGGCGCGCAGGCCGGCGCCGCCGGCGCCCACCACGATCACGTCATATTTGTGTTGCTGGATCTTATAGGCTTCCATCGAATCAGCTTCCGAGCGCGATGCGCAGCACGGCCAGTACGCCCGCGAGCGCGGCGAGTACGGCGATGAACTTGATGAGCACCAGCGCGGTCATTTCGAGCCAGCGGGTGTGGACGTAGTCTTCGATCACCACCTGGAGCCCGAGCACGGCGTGCCGGAACATGGTGACGATGAGCGCGATGAGCAGCACGGCGTTCCATGGCTGCGCGATGGTACCGCGCGCCGTGGCGTAATCGGCGTGCATGAGGCCCAGCACGGTGATCACGAACCAGAGCGTAAGGAACACGAGGGCAACGGCCGTGATGCGCTGGAGCATCCAGTGCCCCGCGCCTTCCTTCGCCGAGCCGAGGCCGCGGGCACGTGCCAGCGGGTTACGCAGGTCGTTGCTCATGCGCGGGCTCCCAGCAGTACGTAGGCCCAGACGGCGACGGTCAGCACGATGGCGATGACGATGGCGGCCCAGCTGTTGCGGACGAACGATTCGATGGCGTAGCCCTTGCCGGCATCCTGCAGCAGGTGGCGGATGCCGTTGCACAGGTGATAAAAGAAGGCAAGGGTCCAGCCGATCATGACGATCGTGCCGAGGGCGCTGGTGGCGCAGGCGCTGAAGGTCGCAAAGGCATCCTGACCGGCAGCGAGGGCGGCAATGCCCCATACGATAAGCAGGCTTCCAGCGGCGAGAACGATGCCGGTGGCGCGATGCAGGATGGAAGACACCATCTGCACTTGCCACTTATAGACCTGGAGATGCGGTGAGAGCGGTCGTCCCGTTTGTGCCATGGCGGCTATCCTGGATTGGAATCGCTGATGCCCGTCGCACCTTCCCCTACGCTTCCGGGAACTCACCGTGAGGCCTGGAGGGATTGTCGGACATGGTTATAAAGCCCCGGAAGCGTAATACCTGCGACATTTAAGCACAACCTTGACAGGTGCCCCCGACCTTGGTTTGGCCTTGCCCTGACCGTATATCGTAGCCCTCTTCCCCTTTCAGCCACCCGCCCATGCCGAGCCATACCACTCGCATCATCACCCTCGACGGGCCTGAGGCCCTCGCCTTCGCCCACGCCCAGTTCAGCAGCGATGTCCTGTCGCTTCCCGTCGGGCAATGGCAGTGGAGCGCGTGGCTGGACCCGAAGGGGCGCGTGAAGGCCCTGCTCCAGGTCGCCCGCGTCGCCGGTGAGACACTGCATGCCGTGGCGCGCGGCGGCGATGTCGAGGCGATCGCCAGTGACCTGCGACGTTTTATCTTTCGCACGCGCGTTTCGATTCGCGTGTCCGGCCCGTGTCATGTCGCAGACGGCGATGCGCACGATGACTACAGCGCACATATAGATGACGATGTACTTGTATTCGGTGAAGGCGATGCGTCCCTGCGCGTAGGCGATGCCACGCGCCCGGACGCAAGCGATGCGTGGCTTGCCCGGCACATCACGAAAGGTTTTGCATGGCTGCCCGACGAAGCGGTCGCGACGCTTGTTCCACCCGCACTTTCGATGGAGCGTCTCGGCGCCGTCGCTTTCGCAAAAGGCTGTTTTCCAGGGCAGGAAATCGCTGCGCGCCTGCATTTCCTCGGTGGTCACAAGAAGCATCTTCGTGTCGTCACATCAGCCGCGCCACTTGCTGCCGGGCAGACATTGCGCAACGTGGATCGCGACATCGGCATCGTACTGATGACGGCATGCGTCAACGGCGCGCCTACATCGCTCGTTGTACTCGACGACGCCGCCGTGCAAGCGGAAACTCTTGAAACAGTCGACGGACGTCTACACGTCTCGTCTACATTCGATGCATGATTTTCCACGTATTCGCATGAAAATGTTCTACGGAAAGCATGAGTTGAAGCTGAACCAAACACGGTGCGCACTTGCAGAAAACGTGACGCACCACTAGGCTCCGCCGATCCTCTTTACGTGGTCGTGGCGTTTCCCCACGGTTACACCCGCGACGATCCGTCGACGATGACGGTTCTGGCGCGACCCGGCAAAGGCCGGAGATAGAAGCCGCTCATGGCCACATGGCCTGCGCGTTGGAAGCCGACGGAGCCGCCGCATCGCGATGCCGCTCCCTTTCGGCAGACCCCATACAGAGCGGCTGCGGACAGCTGCTCGGTACAGTCACAGTGTGTGACGCCCGCCCCATCCGTCATTGCAGGCACTGCAACGGATGCCGTCGGTTGATCCAGGTAGTAACGGCCTGCCCGCCCGTCTACCGCTCATACGTCCCCCATGGCTCTTCCAAGAATGCCGCAAGTGACGGAAAAGCTCGTTGGAGGCAGATACACATGAAACTTTCCGCTTTGCTCTGGATGGCGTCCGTCCTTCCAGGCCACCTCGCTGACCAGACGTGCCTGGCGACGACGGTCTATCTCGAAGCACGTAGCGAACCCACCATAGGCCAGTACGCCGTGGCGGAGGTTGCCCTGCGACGCCGCGACCGCGGCATGGGTGGCAACAAGGTCTGCGAAGTCGTTTCGGCTCCCAGGCAGTTCGCGATCACCCTCACCCCCAAGGATTTTGAAATAAACGACCTGGTGTCATGGACGAAGGCATGGAAGATCGCCGGCGACTCCCTGAACAACTGGAGCCTGCCGAAAAGCGAGCGCCTCGTGTACGTACCACAAGCCGACCATTTCGCGACCGTCGCGGTGTCACCCAGCTGGTCGGCCAGCCGCATCGTTCGCAAGATCGGCGACCACGCGTTCTACGCCGTCAACTGACGCGCGAAGCAACGTGAGGGGAAAAGGAATCCGAGCGGGCAGCTCATGATTCCCGGGAAAAGGGGCCCTCCAGAGAGGGTCTTTTTTTTGCCTTTTTTTTTGCGGTTGCAAGAGCGCACCCTACTGCAGTTGTAGGAGCGCGCCCTGCGCGCGACAGCGTTTCGCGAGGAGCTGTCGCGCGCAGGGCGCGCTCCTACAACGCCCGCCTCGGCACATAACGACGCTGCCGCACATAACGACGCTGCGGCACACATAAAAAAGCCCGCTTTCGCGGGCTTTTTCACGACTCAATTATCGTTCGGACGTCCAGACGTCCATTCATCGATCAGCGGCGGAACACGTGGTCGCCGCGCAGCTCGACGTAATCGCCCCGGCGAAGCTGCGGATCCTCGCGCTGCGTCACGGTGGCGAAACGACCATCGTCGAGGCGGATACGCACGCGGAATGCCGATTCATCGCCGCCGTTGTTCCTGCCGACCGAATTACCCACGACGCCGCCGACAACGGCACCACCCACGGTGGCTGCCGAGCGCCCGTCGCCCTTGCCGATGGTATTACCCAGCAGGCCGCCGGCAACGGCGCCGATCACGGCACCCAATGGCGACGAATCACGCTGCGTGTAGACCTGCTCGATGTCCTGCACCACGCCGCACTGCTGGCAACCGCGCGGGGCGCCCTCGTACACCACGCGATCCTCGTGGTACACGCGGCGCGGCTGGTCGTAACAGGCCGTCAGGGAAAGCGTTGCCAGGGCGGCGACAACGAGGCCGGATTTACGAAGAAGGCTGTGCATGGGGGAAGTCCTGGAAGAAACCGGTTGATTAACGTGCATCGGATACGACGGAGACGCCTTCCTGCACTTCGACGCGATCACCCGGGTCGTGGTCCATGCGGGTCGTACGGGTCACGCCGTTGTACTCGTAGCGCACGTCATACGCGACGATGCGGTCGCTGGTACCCGTCGACACCGTGCTGCACTTCCGTACCGTGGCAGTGGTGGTGTTCGTTTCCTGGCGGTTCTCCTGGATTTCGTGGCCAGCGTACCCACCGCCCACGGCGCCTGCGACGGTCGCGAGCGTGCGGCCCTTGCCGTGGCCTACCTGATTACCCAGAAGGCCGCCAGCGAGCGCGCCAATGGCCGTGCCGGCGACCTGGTGCTGGTCGCGCACCGGAACGTGGCGCGTGACTACCTCGTCATGGCACTCACGCTGGGGCGAAGACGCCGTTTCCCGCACCGGGTCCACTGCCACGACGCGGCCGTACTTCGGGCCTGCCGGAGCCGGCGCAGCCGCAGGCTGGGCAGCAGCAGAGTTAAGCGACGCGGTCGCCCCGTTTGCCGTCGCGCCATCGGCATTCGCATCACGGTTGCAGGCAGAAAGGCCAACGATCAAGGCCGCGCCCAAAGCCACGTTGAGGACGGAAATCTTCAAGCTGGTCATACCCTGATTCTCCTGAAATGCGCGACCCCGATGGCGCTGAAGCTCCATCAACAAGAGGCCGCTTTGGGCACATTTGACATTTGTTAAACTGAACGACGCCTTAGACTTCCCCAACGCTCATTCAGGCAACGTCCCGATATGCCCGATCTCGTAGACACCCACGCCCACCTCGACGACGCCTCGTTCGGGCCCGACGAGGACGCCATGTTCGCGCGCGCCGAAAGCTCCGGGGTGCGGCGCTGGGTCGTGCCGGGCATCGAGCGTGGCAACTGGGAGGCCATCGAAGCCCTGAGCCACAGGCAGCAAGGGGTCTACCCCGCCTATGGGCTGCACCCGCTTTTCATCGACCGTCATCGTGACGACCATCTGGCCGACCTGCCTGCCTGGCTCGACGGTCACGGCGCCGTCGCCGTGGGTGAGATCGGCCTGGACTGGTACGTGGAGGGGCTGGACCCGGCGCGACAGCGCGAGATGTTCACGCGGCAGCTGGAGATCGCGAAGGAACACGACCTGCCTGTGATCGTGCATGCGCGGCGCGCGTTCGAGGAGACGGTCCACACCCTTCGCCGCATCGGCGGCCTGCGGGGCGTCGTGCACAGTTTTGCAGGAAGCGAAGAGCAGGCGCGGCAGTTGTTCGACCTGGGCTTCCACATCGGCATCGGGGGACCCGTCACTTACGAACGCGCCAATCGTATACGGCGCGTCGTCGCGTCGATGCCGCTGGAATGGTTGCTGCTGGAGACCGATGCACCCGACCAGCCGTGCTCGCACCGACGTGGTGAGCGCAATGAGCCCGCCTTCATGACCGACGTGCTCGAGGCCGTGGCCTCGCTACGCGAAACGACCATCGCGGTGATCGCGGAAGCAACCACCACGAATGCCGTCGCCGTCTTCGGTCTTGGTGATCCCGCTGTCGGAAGCTGACGCGGATACCAGGGTTACCGGCCCGACCGCGCAGGCCATAGCCACCGGTCTGATGCTTAAACGCAGAAACTCGAAGTGCCCGACACCATGATTTCGATCCCTGTCTTCGAGCGCATGTACCGCTCGCGCCGGGTGCAAACATTAGATATTTGTTACGTAAATCGATCCAATTACTCCGCCGGACATCCGTGAAGGGGTCCGGAGGCGCGACAACTGGTGCGGCGCAATGCCGCGTGGTACTTTTCGCCGCATGGCACAATCCCTACGCATCATTAAGAAGTACCCGAACCGTCGTCTTTATGACACGGAAATCTCGAGCTACATCACGCTGGAGGAAGTCCGCCAGCTGGTCCTCGATGGGGAATTTTTTGAGGTCCGCGACGCCAAGTCCGGCGAGGACCTGACCCGATCCGTGTTGCTGCAGATCATCTCCGAGCACGAAGAGCACGGGCAGCCCATGCTGTCGCCGGCGCTTCTCTCGCACATCATCCGGTTCTACGGCGATTCGCTGCAGGGGTTCATGGGGCCTTACCTGGAGCGCAGCCTGCAGGTATTCCTCGACCAGCAGCAGCAGTTCCGCAGCCAGCTGAACAGCCTGATGGGGCAGACGCCCTGGTCCATGCTCAACGAAATGACCGAGCGCAACCTCGACGTATGGAAATCCATGCAGCGTGGTTTCCTCGATGCCGCGACGACCAAGCCGCCTGAGCCGGCCGCGCGGGCGGGCACGACGAGCCGTCCGGGTACGACGTCCACCCGGCCGGGCACCACGACCCGCGCGGGCAAGAAAGCGAGCTGATTCCGGTGAGCCGCCGGAGGGGCTTGCCCCGGGCGGCGCTGCAGCGCACGATGCGCTGCCCTGCAATATCGCGCCCCCGGAACACAGACCGTCATGCCCCGTAACGAGATCGCCGTGATCGGTGCCGGCCTGGTCGGCAGCATGGTCGCCACCCTGCTGACCCAGCGCGGTTTTCGCGTCACCGTCTACGAGAAGCGCCCGGATCCGCGGCTGTCGGCTTCGGAAGCCGGCCGCTCGATCAACCTGGCCCTCGCCGAGCGCGGCCTGCACGCCCTCCGCGCCACCGGCCTGGCCGACCAGGTGCTGGCGCAGGCCGTGATGATGCGCGGTCGCATGGTCCACGATCCTGCTGGCCAGAGCGGCCTCCAGCGCTATGGTGTCGATGACAGCGAAGTGATCTGGTCGGTTTCCCGGAACGACCTCAACGCGCTGATGCTCGATGCGGCCGAGGCGGCAGGCGCCACGATCCATTTCGATACGGGGCTGGCGTCAGCGGACCTCGATGCCGGCCGTCTCAGCCTGAAGGGGGCCAACGGCGCCACGCGCTTGGTCGACGCGCCCGTGGTCATCGGTGCCGACGGCGCCGGGTCGGCCCTTCGCGCCGCCATGCATCGACATGCGCCGCTGGGCGAGCGTGTCGAAGAGCTGGGCCACGGCTACAAGGAACTCGAGATTCCACGGGGCACGCATCCTGCCCAGCCGTTCGCCATCGAGCGCAACGCGCTGCACATCTGGCCTCGCGGCCATTACATGTGCATCGCGTTGCCCAACCGCGAAGGCAGCTTCACGGTGACCCTGTTCCTCCCGAACGACGGCGCGCACCCGAGTTTCCGCACACTGGCCAGCGCGTCGACGGCCGAGCAGTTCTTCCGTACCGAATTTCCCGATGCCCTGGCCCTCATGCCGGAGTTCGCCCACGACTGGGCCGCGCATCCAGTCGGCATGCTGGGTACGCTTTATCTCGACCGCTGGCATATCGGTGGTCGCGCGCTGCTTATCGGCGATGCCGCCCACGCCATCGTGCCCTTCCACGGCCAGGGCATGAACTGCGGTTTCGAAGATGCCGCGGAACTGGCGGACCTTTTCGCCGCCACGCCCGACGACCCCGCCCGTGTCTTCGCGGACTTCGAAGCCACGCGGAAGCCGAATGCCGATGCCATCGCGCGCATGGCGCTCGAAAACTACGTGGAAATGCGCGATTCGGTAGCCGACCCGCATTATCTTCGCAAGCGCGAACTCGGTGCCCTGCTGGCCGACCGCGCCCCTTCGCATTACCTGCCGCGCTATCGCATGGTCACGTTCACCCACCTGCCCTACCGGTACGCGCTGGAACGGGGCCTCGCACAGGACACGCTGGTGGAGCAGCTGCTGAAAGGCCACGACACCGTGTCCGATATCGATCTCGATGCGGCCGTACGCACGCTCGAGGCCACGCTCCCCCCACTGCCAACGCAGGCCTTCGAACGCGGCTGAGCCGCGACGTTTCGCCTCGGGCGCATGGACAACGTGACGCATGGGCCGGACAATCGTGGGGATGACTGCCGCCGCCCTCATACCTCCCCTGCTGGAAGCACGCGCCCTGTGCTTTCTTCGCCAGGACGAGGCGGTGTTCGGCCCCGTGGACTTCGCCTTGCATGCCGGTGAAATCGCACTGGTCGAGGGCGACAACGGCAGCGGCAAAACGACCCTCATGCGCGTGCTCACCGGCATGCTCCGCCCGGGCGACGGCGAGGTACTGCTAGACGGACAGCCTTTTTCGCTGGATACCGTCGCCGGTGCCGTCGTGTTCCTCGGTCACCAGCTCGGTCTGAAGCTCGATCTTTCTCCCCGTGAAAACCTGCGTTTTGCGGCCGGATTGTACGGCCTGCGCGCCGGCGCCGATGCGGACGCTGCGCTGAGGGAAGTCGGGCTTGCCGGCTACGAGGAAGAGCCCGCGCGACGCCTCTCGGCGGGTCAGAAAAAACGCGTGGCACTGGCGCGGCTCCTGCTGCTGCCTGCACGGGTGTGGCTGCTCGACGAACCCTACGCCAATCTCGATCGCGAAGGCATTGCGCTCGTGAATCGCCTGCTCGAGCAGCACGCCGCACGTCATGGCGCCGCGTTGGTCACGAGCCACGGCGCCGTCACCTTCGCCGGCGGTGCGCCGCGCCTCATCCGGCTACACGCATGACGCCTGGTACGACGACGGCTGCCTGCGCCGCACTGCTTCGCCGCGACCTGCTCCTCGCATGGCGCCGCCGTGGCGATATCGCCATGCCGGTGCTCTACGCGGTGATCGTCACGACCCTGTTTCCCTTCGCGCTCGGTCCCGAGCCGGCGCTACTGGCCCGCATCGCGGGTGGCGTGGTCTTCGTCACGGTCGTCCTCGCGATCCTGCTGTCGCTGGACAACCTTTTCCGCGGTGATATCGAAGACGGCTCGATGGAGCTGCTGATGCTCGCGCCGCAGCCGCTGGCGCTGCTGGTGGGCACCAAGATCCTTGCGCACTGGATCACGTCGTCCGTGCCGCTGATCGTGGTCGCCCCGGTGCTGGCCAGCATGCTGAAGCTGCCGGTGCCCGCCGTTCCGGTACTGGTCGTGGTGCTTCTGCTTTCCACACCGCTGCTGTGCCTGCTCGGCGCCGTGCTGGTCGCGCTGACGGCCGGCTCGAGGCGCTCTGGTATGCTGCTCGCCCTCATGCTCCTGCCGCTGTGCGTGCCCGTGGTGATCTTCGCGGCCGGCGCCGTGGCAGCTGCGCAGGAAGGCCTTCCCTGGATCGCACCCGTCGCATGGCTGGGCGCGGGGCTGGTCCTGACGCTGGTCCTCGCCCCCCTTGCCAGCGCCGCTGCCCTGCGCATCGCGATGGACACATGAACACGCAACCGAACGTAGAGGCGATGAGGAACGATGGCTAACTGGGTTCCCCTCTGGCTCCACCGCCTCGGCTCGCCGCCGGTGTTCTACCGCTTCGCCGGCATCGTGCGCCCGTGGGCCCTCGGCCTGGCGCTCGTGCTCGGCGCGGCAGCGCTGTACGGCGGCCTGTTCATCGCGCCGGCCGATTACCAGCAGGGCGACGCCTACCGCATCATCTTCATCCACGTGCCCAGCGCATGGATGAGTCTTTTCATCTACGGCGTCATGGCCGTGGCGGCTTTCATCGGCCTCGTCTGGCGCATCAAGCTCGCCGAGACCGTCGCCATGGAATCGGCGCCCATCGGGGCGGCCTTCACCCTGATCACCCTCGTCACCGGCTCGCTCTGGGGCAAGCCCATGTGGGGCACGTGGTGGACGTGGGATGCCCGACTCACCTCGGAACTCGTGCTGCTTTTCATCTATTTCGGCATCGTCGGCCTCTACCACTCGTTCGAAGATCGCCGGCAGGGTGCGCGTGCTGCCGCCTTCCTCGTGCTCGTCGGCGCCGTGAACGTACCCATCGTGCATTTCTCGGTGAACTGGTGGAACACCCTGCACCAGGGCTCCACCGTGCGCCTGCTCGGCCCATCGCACATCGTGGCGAGCATGCTGTGGCCGCTGCTCACGATGATGGCCGCGACCAAGTGCTATTACATCGCGAGTCTGTTCGGCCGCGTCCGCGCCGACCTCATCGCCTCGGAAGGCGGCAAGGCCTGGGTGCGTGACATCGCACTGGCCGACGACAGGGAAGCCGCATGACCGCCTCGCTCGCCATGGGCCAGTACGGTTTCTACGTCTGGACCTCCCTCGCCGTTTTCATCGTCGTTCTCCTGGTCGACACGCTTGCACCGCTCGCCCGTCGCCGCCGCAACCTGCGCGAGCTTCGCGCACGCCTTGCGCGCCAGGAAAACCGCCGCCGTCCCGGAACCGCTCCCCGTAATGAACCCAACCCGTAAGCGCCGCCTCGCCATCGTCATCTCGGTCATCGTCGCCGCCGTCATCGCGGTAGGGCTGATCGTGTTCGCGCTGCAGCGGAACATGAATTACCTCTTCACCCCCAGCCAGGTGCAGCAGGGCCAGGCCACGCAGTACCCGAGCTTCCGGCTGGGCGGCATGGTCAAGGCGGGCTCCATCCAGCGCGCGGCCGACAGCCTCAAGGTGAGCTTCATCGTGGTGGATGCCGACGGCGCCATGCCGGTCGAGTACACCGGCATCCTTCCCGATCTCTTCCGTGACAACCAGTCGGTGATCACCACGGGCCGCATGGACGATGGTCGTTTCATCGCCAGCGAAGTCCTCGCGAAGCATGACGAGAACTACATGCCGAAGGAACTGAAAGACGCCATGGCGAAGGCGCACCAGAACAGGAAGATCGACGACACCGCCATGAAGGACACGCCGCAATGATCCCCGAGCTTGGCCAGTTCGCGCTCGCCCTCGCGCTGATCCTCGCCCTCGTGCAGGGCATCCTGCCGATCATCGGCGCGTGGCGCGGGAACGCGGCGCTCATGGCGGTGGCGCGTCCTGCCGCTGCGGGACAGGGCGTGTTCGTGTTCTTCGCCATGGGCGTGCTCATCTACGCGTTCCTGACGTACGACTTCTCGGTCGCCTACGTCGCCGACAACTCGAACCTCGCCCTGCCCTGGTATTACCGCATCACGGCGGTCTGGGGTGCGCATGAAGGCTCCATGCTGCTCTGGGTGTTCATCCTCAACGTGTGGTCGGTGGCACTCGCCACCTTCAGCCGCCAGTTGCCCCCGGCGTTCCTTTCGCGCGTGCTGGCAGTGCTCGGCCTCATCGGCGTCGGCTTCCTCGCCTTCATCCTGTTCACGTCCAACCCTTTCCTGCGCATGCTGCCCATGCCTGCCGACGGCGGCGACCTGAACCCTGTGCTGCAGGACCCCGGCATGACCTTCCACCCGCCCGTGCTGTACATGGGTTACGTGGGTTTCTCGGTGGCCTTCGCGTTTTCCATTGCCGCCCTGCTGGGTGGCGAACTGGAACAGGCCTGGGTGCGCTGGGCGCGTCCGTGGACCAACGCCGCCTGGGCCTTCCTCACGCTCGGCATCGTGGCCGGCAGCTGGTGGGCGTACGCGGAACTCGGCTGGGGTGGCTGGTGGTTCTGGGACCCGGTGGAGAACGCCTCGTTCATGCCGTGGCTGGTGGGTGTCGCACTGATCCATGCCCAGGCGGTCACGGAGAAACGCGGCTCGCTGCCGGCGTGGACCATCTTGCTTTCGCTCTTCGCCTTCTCGCTCTCGCTACTGGGTACGTTCCTGGTGCGCTCGGGCGTGCTCACGTCGGTGCACGCGTTCGCATCGGATCCGCGTCGCGGCCTGTTCATCCTGGGCTTCCTCGTCATCGTCATCGGCGGGTCGCTGCTGCTTTACGCCGTCCGGGCACCGAAGGTCGCGAAGGGCAAGGCGTTCGCGCCGCTCTCCCGCGAGACCGGCATCATGATCGCCAACCTGCTGTTCACCACGGCGGCCGCGATGGTGCTCCTCGGCACGCTGTTCCCCCTGATCGGCGATGCGCTGAACCTCGGCCGCGTGTCAGTGGGGCCGCCCTACTTCGGCTTCCTCTTCGTGCTGCTGATGGCCCCTGCCGTGCTGTTGCTGCCCTTCGGGCCGTACCTGCGCTGGGGCAAGGCCGAAGGCCGCCAGCTCACGGCCGTAGCGCTGCGTGCCGGCGTGGCTGCCGTCATCTGCGCCATCGTGGCCGCCTTTTTCGCCGACGGGCATCTGCGCGCGATCGCCGGCATTGCCGGTGCGATCTGGGTGGCTGCCGGCACGCTCTCCTACGTGGTGAAGCGCTGGCGGGAGATGCCGCGCGGCCGTCGCTTCCCGGCGGAAATGGCCGGCATGCTCATTGCGCACACGGGCGTCGCCATCTTCGTGATCGGCGTGATGCTGTCCGAATCGCTGAGCGTGGAACGTGACGTGCGCATGGCGCCGGGCGAGACTGCCACGGTGGGCAGCTATGCGTTCCGCTTCGACGGTGTGCGCGAAACCACCGGGCCGAACTGGCGTGCGGACGAAGGCGAGGTCACCATCCTCAGCGATGGCAAGGTCATGACCACCATGCATCCGCAGAAGCGCACGTATTCCCGGGGCCAGATCCAGACGGAGTCCGCGATCGACGCCGGGTTGTTCCGCGACATCTACGTGGCACTCGGCGAGCCGATGGATGCGACCGACGTCGAGGGAGCCTGGGCACTGCGCCTGTATGACAAGCCCTTCGTGCGCTGGATCTGGCTGGGCGGACTCTTCATGATGGCCGGTGGGGCCCTTGCCGCCTGCGAGCGACGCTTCCGCGCGAAGAAGGTCGCCGCCGTAACGCAGGCGAACGGCACGACACAGGCGGACGGCACCGGCACGGGGTCCCTTGCATGACCCGCCTCGTGCCCTTTTTCGGGTTCCTGCTGCTGGTCGCGCTCTTCGGCTTCGGCATCTGGTGGAACACGCAGCATGACCAGCACGAGATCGCCTCGCCGCTGATCGACAAGCCGGCGCCGGCCTATGCGCTTCCCGTGCTGGGCGAGGCGCAGCGTACGGTCGACAAGGCATCGATGCTCGGCAAGCCGTACTTCCTGAATGTCTTCGCCAGCTGGTGCATCGAGTGCGTGCACGAACACCCGATCATGATGACCGGCATGAAGCAGCTCGGCCTGCCGCTGGTCGGATTCAATTACAAGGACGATCCGCAGGCGGCTACCGCATGGCTGGATCAGCACGGCAATCCGTTCGACGTCGTCATCGCCGATCGTGAAGGTCGCACCGGCATCGACTTCGGCGTGTATGCCGCGCCTGAAACCTTCCTGATCGATGCGAAGGGCGTGATCCGCTACAAGCGCATCGGGCCGATCACGCCCGAGGTACTCGACCGGGAAATCCGGCCCGCCCTTGCCGCACTGGCGAAGGAAGGAAGCTGATGCTGCGTCGTGCACTCTTCTGGCTGCTGGTGTGCTGCCTGCCGGCCCTTGCGCTGGCCCAGGCCATCCAGCCACTGCCGTTCCGGGACCATGCCGAGGAAGTCCGCTTCCAGCACCTGAGTGCCGAGCTGCGTTGCCCCATGTGCCAGAACGAAACGCTGGCCGACTCCAACGCCCCGATCGCGCACGACCTGCGCCGCCAGGTGTTCGAGATGATGCAGGCAGGCAAGAGCGACGACGAGATCAAGGCGTACCTGGTCGATCGCTACTCCCGGTTCGTGCTGTATAGCCCGCCGGTCGAACCGTCGACCTGGCTGCTCTGGTTCGGCCCGCTCGTGCTGCTGGTCGCCGGCGGCATCGTCGTCGCCATCCAGGTGCGGCGCCGCGCACGCCAGACCCCTGATGCCGCCCCCTCGGCGGCTGACACCGAGGACGATTGGTGACCCTTGCTTTCTATCTTGCCGCCGGGGCCATGCTGGCCCTCGCGCTCGCCCTGATCCTCGTTCCCCTTGTCCGACATGGCCGCCGCCAGGGACGCTCGCGGAGCGTCTTCGCGCTCGTCGTGACGCTGGCCGTGCTGACCCCGCTGGCCAGTGCCGGTATCTATCTCCTCGTGGGCACACCGTCGACGCTGGGTGGTGTCGAGCCGCCGAAGGAAATGGACGTTGACCAGGCCATCGCCGCGCTACGCCAGCGCCTGAAAGAGCACCCGGACGACGCGCAGGGCTGGACCCTGCTGGGGCAGACGCTCGCCATGCTCAAGCAGCCCGCGGAGGCACGGGACGCTTACGACGGCGCCCTGAAGGCCGATCCGAAGAACGTCGCCGCCATGGTCGGCTGGGCGGAAACCGATTCGCTGGTCCGGGGCGATCACCTGATCGAAGGCCGCGCGCTCGCGCTGCTGCAGGCCGCCGTCGCCGCCAGCCCCGACAGCCAGAAGGCCCTGTGGCTCCTCGGCATCAGCCAGTTCCAGCACGAGAAGTTCGCCGAAGCATCCGCCACGTGGAAGCACCTGCAGCCGCTGCTCGACCCGGATTCGAACGTGGCGCACGCGGTGGCCGAACAGATCGCACAGGCCGACAGACGAGCCGTGGCCGGCAACGCCGCCACGCCCGCTGCGCAGGCGCCTGCTTCGGCAGGCACCCCCGCCCCGGCAGGTACCGCGCCTGCCCCGGGTACGCCGCCGGCCCACTAAGGTAGCCGCGCCTGCGCATGGCAGCCGCGCCTGCGCATGGAGCAGCCCGCGCCGGCGCATGGAGCAGCCCGCGCCGGCGCATGGAGGCAGCTCGCGGCCGGGCGTGTCACTATCCGTGAATGACCGTTTCCACCGCAACATCGAAGGACCGCAGCATGGGCGACGCACGCCGTTATCACGAGCTTTCCTCGCCGTTCCGCATGAAGCGCGGCGGCGAACTCCGCGGCGCGCGCGTTGCGTTTGAAACCTGGGGAACGCTGGACGACGTCCGCGGCAACGCGATCCTCATCCTCACCGGCCTGTCGCCGAGTGCGCATGCCGCCGCCAGCGAGGTCGATCCGACACCCGGCTGGTGGGAAGCGATGATCGGACCCGGCAAGGCGTTCGATACATCGCGTTACTACGTGATCTGCGTGAACTCGCTGGGCAGCGACAAGGGGTCGACGTGCCCTGCTTCGCCTGACCCGTCCACCGGGCAGCCCTACCGCCTGTCCTTTCCCGAACTTTCGCTCGAGGACGTGGCCAATGCGGCCCACGAGGCCGTTTCCGGGCTGGGGATCACCCAGCTCGCCTGCCTGGTGGGATGCTCCATGGGCGGCATGAGCGCGCTGGCCTACATGCTGTTGCACCCCGGCGCCACGCGTACCCACATCAGCGTGGACACGGCACCGCAGGCGCAGCCATTCGCCATCGCCATCCGGTCGCTGCAGCGCGAAGCCATCCGGCTGGATCCGCACTGGAACGAGGGCAATTACGCCGGCGACGAATGGCCGGAACACGGCATGAGCATCGCCCGCAAGCTGGGCGTCATCACCTATCGATCCGCCATGGAGTGGAACGGGCGCTTCGCCCGCATTCGCCTCGATGCCGAGCAGCGCGAGGAGAACGACCCGTTCGGCTTCGAATTCCAGGTCGAATCATATCTGGAAGGCCATGCCCGCCGGTTCAACCGCCGGTTCGATCCGAACAGCTACCTCTATCTGTCGCGCGCAAGCGACTGGTTCGACATGGCGGAATATGGCGAGGGCGACGTCATGCGCGGACTGGGCCGCATCCGGCTGGATCGCGCCATGGTCATCGGCGTCAGCACCGACATCCTGTTCCCGCTCGAACAACAGGAAACCATCGCCCGGGGCCTGGAATCGGCAGGGGCCCGGGTCGAATTCGTGGCCCTGGATTCCCCGCAGGGGCACGACGCCTTCCTCGTGGACATCGAGAACTACAGCAGGGCCATCGGCGGGTTCCTCGGGTCACTCTGACGACCTCGTGCGGTTCGGGCTGCTATAGTCGGAAGCGATCGGCGTCCCCACGCCACCGCCACCAGAGGTACCAGCATGATCACGGTCGAGTTCCCGGGCAGCGGCAAGCTCATCGAGGCGATCGACGCTTCGCTTGCCCAGCCGACCACCCCCGCGATCACCGACGCGCTGCGCAACGCGCTGTGTCGGCTGATCCGTTCACAGGAGGTGGTGCTTCCTTCATGCGTGATGGAAACCGCCGGCGACCACTACGCCCGCCGCGAGCTCTACCGCAGCGAAGAGCACGGCTACAGCGTGGTTGCCATGACCTGGGGACCCGGCCAGGGCACCCTGATACACGACCACAGCGGCATGTGGTGCGTGGAAGGCGTCTGGAACGGCGCCCTCGAGATCATCCAGTACGAGCTGCTGGGCCACGAGGCCGAGCGCTACCACTTCCGCCCCGTGGGCTCGATCCAGGCCGGCCCCGGCTCCGCCGGCAGCCTCATTCCGCCCCACGAGTACCACACGATCCGCAATCCCAGCGACGACTCGGTGGCGGTCAGTCTGCACATCTATTCCGGCCGCATGACCCAGTGCGCCGTATTCAACCCCGAAGGCGACGACTGGTACCTGCGCAACACGCGCCAGCTGGGGCTCGACCAGGTCCACTGATTGCCGCATAATCGCGGCCCGCATGCCGAAATGGCGGAATGGTAGACGCGGCAGACTCAAAATCTGTTTGTAGTAATACAGTGTGGGTTCGAGTCCCACTTTCGGCACCAATGAGACGTGTACGTCGCGGCAGGTCAGCCGCCGCGTTCCATTTTTCTCGCTAGGTCCTCGTCCGGCCTTCGCCTCCCTGCGGAGGCGCTCAAAAAACGGAACACGACGGCTTCCATGCAGGCGCTGGCTGCGTGTGGAAAAAGCAAAAGCCGCTGCGGGCGAAGGTGAGGTCGTAGGCAGCTAAAGCGCGCCGTTAGACGTCCAGGGTCGTTTCGAGCACTCATCCGCGATATCCGCAGGCGACGTTTGGCTATGTCGTCCAGTGCCCATTTTGCTTCGAGGCTGTAGTAGGCAGTCTTGCCACAGCGATTTCCCCAGCGTCGAGTAGCCGCCCGGTTTCGAGTTCAACGTTCCTACAAAAGCCAATCCGTGGCGCTCTGGCTCCGACGCTTTTCCCACGTCAACCCTCTGCCTGCATGGAAGACGTCGGGTTCCGTTTTCTGAGCGTCTCCGCAGGGAGGCGAAGGCCGGACGAGGACCTAGCGAAGAAAATGGAACGCGGCGGCTGACCTGCCCAGACGCACGAGCCCGACCGCGATGGCGTAAGCCGAGCCCGCCGTCAGCCGAGCCCGCCCGCCCGCCCGCCCGCCGGGGCCATCAGACAACAGCAGGAGCGCCCTGCACCATCGTCCGGTAATCACTAGGCGTCATCCCCACCGTCGCCTTGAACTGTCGCGCAAACGCACTCTGGTCGACGAACCCGCACGCCATGCCAACGGACGCGACATTGTCGTCGCCACCCAACAACCGCATGGCCGCCTCGATGCGCAACTTCGTCAGCACCTGCTGCGGCGTCAGCTGGAAAACGCGGCGAAAATGACGTTCCAGCTGCGCCACAGAAAGGTTGGCGAGTTTCGCCAGCGTCGTGATGCGTACCCCGTCGCCGTAGTGCTCCTGCATGTGCGCGATCACCAGCTTCAGTCGCTCGTAGGTCGGGTGCTTTCCATCCGGCAGCCCGAGGTCACGCGAGATGCCGATCACGCCACGTATCTCGCCGCGCGACGAAACCAGCGGACGCTTGCAGGTCAGGCACCAGCCCGGCGTGCGGTTGCTGAAGATATGGACTTCCAGCTGGTTCTCGATCAGCTCGCCCGTCAGCACGCGGCGATCCTGCGCGGCATAGGAGCCGCCCATCATCGTCGGGAAAAGCTCGGTCACGCCCTTGCCGATGACGTCGCTGCGACGCTTGAGTCCCAGGCGCCGGAGCAGGGTCAGGTTGGCGTGCGTGTAGCGTCCTTCGGTGTCCTTTACGAAGAACACGACATCCGGCAGCGCATCGAACAGCGATTCGAGCTCATCGGCGGAAATCTTCATGCGCCTGGGGTTTCCTCCGGGGCGTTGGCGACGGGACGGGGCGCGGTAAAGTCGTGCGGCAATGCATCATAAAGCCGATGTAGCGTCGGAATGCAAGTGAGCGGCGGCAACGCGCCGCAGGTGGCCCGATCCGGCGCTGTGCCAAATTCCGCATCGCCGCTCGGCAAAGCTTTCTATACGCCGACCTGCCCTCCCGGTGAGCATGGACCCATGCACCGTATCGAATTCATCGACTCGCACACTGGCGGCGAACCCACCCGGGTCGTCCTCTCCGGCTTCCCCGACCTGGGCGGCGGCACGCTGGCCGAACGTCGCCAGCGCATGCGCGACACGCATGACCGCTGGCGGCAGGCCATCGCGTGCGAGCCGCGCGGCTCGGACACGATGGTGGGGGCACTTCTTCTCGACCCCAGCGACCCGTCGGCCTGTGCGGGTGTGATCTTCTTCAACAACGTCGGCTACCTCGGCATGTGTGGCCACGGCACCATCGGCCTCGTACGCACCCTGCAGCATCTCGGCCGTATCGCTCCCGGGAAACACCGGCTCGAGACGCCGGTGGGCATGGTCGGCATCGAACTGCTCGACGACGGCCGCGTCGCGGTCGACAACGTCGAGAGCTATCGCGTAAGCAAAGGCATCGCCGTCGACGTAGCGGGCCACGGCACCGTGACCGGTGACGTGGCGTGGGGCGGCAACTGGTTCTTCATCACGAGCGATACCCCGGCACCGCTCACCCTGGCGAATCAGCGCGAACTCACGACGTATACCGAAGCCATCCGCGCCGGCCTCGAGTGCCAGGGCATCACGGGAGCGGATGGCGAGGAAATCGACCACATCGAGATCAACGGTCCGGACCGTGAAACGGGCGCGGACGGCCGCAATTTCGTGCTGTGTCCCGGCATGGCGTACGACCGGTCGCCCTGTGGAACCGGCACCAGCGCCAAGGTCGCGTGCCTGGCTGCCGACGGCAAGCTCGCGCCCGGCCAGGTGTGGCATCAGGCGGGCGTGCTGGGCAGCATCTTCGAGGCCACCTACCAGCCGGGGACACGCGGCGTGCTTCCCCGCATCACGGGCAGCGCGCACATCACGCAGGAAGGCACGATCCTCATCGACGAAGCCGATCCGCTCGCCTGGGGTATCGGCGACGCGTGAGTACGTTCGATCTCATCGTGATCGGCGCCGGAATCGTCGGCGCGGCCTGCGCCGAGCGGGCCACCGCCGAAGGGCTCCGCGTCGCCATCGTCGAACCCGGCACGATCGGGGGCGGCTCGACCGCTGCCGCCATGGGTCACCTCGTGGCGATGGACGACGACCCGGCGGAATTCGCACTCTCGCGCTACTCGCTCGCATTGTGGGAAGACTTCGCCACCTTGCCGGAGGCCGAATTCAGCCGGTGCGGGACGCTGTGGATCGCCAGCAGCGACGAGGAATTCGCGCGTATCCCGGCGAAACTGGAGCGGCTCTCGAAGGCAGGCGTGCAGGCGGAACTGATCGACGCCGCACGGCTGTACGCGCTCGAGCCCCACCTCGCCCCGGGGCTGCACGGCGGCCTGCTGGTTCCCCGCGAGGCCGTCGTGTTTCCCCCGGCGGTCGCGCGCCATCTGGTCGACAAGGCCGTCTCTCGCGGCGCCATCGTCCATGCGCAGCATGCCATCGACGTGCAGCGCGGCGGCGTTCGCCTGCACGACGGCGGCACGCTGCATGGCCCGGTACTGGTGGCTACGGGATGCGCCCTGCCGCGGCTCCTGCCCGCGCTGCCCATCAAGCCACGGAAGGGGCATCTCGTCATTACCGACCGGTATGCGCCCATGGTCCGTCACCAGTTGCTTGAACTCGGCTACGCAGACAGCGCGCACCGCGCCGACGCGTCCAGCGTGGCCTTCAACGTCCAGCCGCGGCCGACGGGCCAGATCCTCATCGGTTCTTCCCGGGAATACGACGCACTCGACGCCGACGTTTCCATGGCCATGGTCAGGCGCATGCTCGAGCGCAGTTTCCGGTTTCTTCCCGGACTGCGGGAACTGGCCGCCCTGCGTATCTGGACGGGCTTCCGTCCCGTCAGCACCGATGGCCTGCCCTACATCGGCCGCGTGCCCGACATGGACGACACTTGGGTCGCGGCGGGCCATGAAGGGCTCGGCGTAACCACCTCGCTGGGTAGCGCCCACCTGGTCATCGACCAGTTCCTCGGCCGCCCCACAGGGATCGATGCCGCGCCCTTCGATCCGGCGCGGTGCCTCGCATGACCGGCGCGGTGGTTCACCTCATCCTCGACGGCCGGCGCGTGGAAGTACGCAGCACCATCAGCGTCGCCGCTGCCCTCCTGACGCTCGGGCATCCGTTCCGACGCTCGGTCAGCGGCGAGCGTCGCGCACCCGTGTGTGGCATGGGCATCTGTTTCGAGTGCCGTGTGAACATCGACGGCGCGGCACAGCAGCGTGCCTGCCAGGTCACCGTCCGCGACGGCATGAGGGTCGACACCGATGCCTAGGGCGTTCGATGTCGCCGTCGTTGGCGCAGGGCCGGCCGGACTCGCGGCGGCGCACGCTGCTGCCGGTGCAGGCAAGCGCGTCGTGCTCATCGACAGCCAGCCTGCGGCGGGCGGACAGGTGTGGCGCAAGGACACGTCGCACGGCTATCCCACCGCGGCGAACCGCGCCATCGACGACGCGCTCTCCTCCGACAACGTGACATTCCTGCCGGAAACCCAGGTCATCGCCGTCGACGAGGGCCAGCTCCTCCTGCAAGATCCCCGCCGCGGTTACCTGCTGGCCTGCCGTTCCCTGGTGATCGCACAGGGCGGCCGCGAGCTACTCCTGCCCTTCCCCGGCTGGACGCTACCCGGCGTGGTCGGCGCTGGCGGGTTGCAGGCCCTCGCCAAGCAGGGCTGGTCGCTCGAAGGCAAACGCATCCTTATCGCGGGAAGCGGCCCCCTGCTTCTTGCTGCCGCGCATACCGCGCGTCGCCATGGAGGCACCGTCGTGGGCATCCACGAACAGGCAAGCGCGGCACAGGTCCACCGTTTTGCCGCCGGGCTCTGGCGCTGGCCATCGAAGCTCGCGCAGGCGGCGACACTCATGTCCGCACTCACGGGTATCCCGTATCGCAAGGGCAGCGTCGTCACCGCTGCGCATGCCACCGACCACGCGACACGCGTGACCATCGAGGGTCCCCGCGGCAACGAGTCGGTGGAATGCGACATCCTCGCCGTCGGCTACGGGCTCGTCCCGGATGTGAGCCTGGCCCGCCAGCTCGGCTGCGTCGTGCGAAGCGACATCGTCCATCCGCAGGTCGACGTGGATCGCTCGCAGAAGACGAGCCGCGAGCGCACGTTCGCCGCCGGCGAAGTGTGCGGCATCGGTGGCCGCGACTGCGCGCGCATCGAAGGCCGCATCGCGGGCCTCGCCGCCGCAGGTGCACCGGTACCTTCGTCCCTGCTGCGCCAGCGCGACCACGCGCGCGCCTTCTCGAGACATCTGCACACGCACTTCGCGCTATCGCCTGCCGTGCGCATGCTGGCACGGCCCGACACCGTGGTCTGCCGCTGCGAAGACGTGCGGTATGGCGCCATCACGGCCCATGGCGATGCACGCAGCGCGAAGCTCGCGACCCGCTGTGGCATGGGCGCGTGCCAGGGCCGCGTCTGCGGATCCGCCATGGCCGAGCTCGGCCATGGCGCGCGCACCGACGCACGGCCGCCCCTCTTTCCCGCTCGCCTGTCCACCCTGGGCGATCCCGAACTCCATCCCATCCTTCCTGCACCCAGAGGCATACACCCATGACCAACGCAACGTTCTGGCACGGCGTCCTCCCCGCCATCACCACGCCCTTCACCGAAGATGGCAAGGTCGACCACGACTTCCTCGCGAAGCACGCCGTGCAGATGCTCGACGCCGGCTGCATCGGCATCGTGCCGCTCGGCTCGCTGGGCGAAGCGGCCACGCTGAGCTTCGATGAAAAGACGGCGATCCTGCGCACGCTGGTCAAGGCCCTCGATGGCCGCGGCCCGGTGATCCCCGGTATCGCCGCGCTTTCCACCGACGAGGCCGTGCGCCTTGCGAAGGAAGCCAAAGCCATCGGCTGTTCGGGCCTCATGGTGCTGCCGCCTTACGTATACTCCACCGACTGGCGCGAGATGAGTACCCATGCAAAGGCCGTCATCGCCGCGACCGACCTGCCCTGCATGCTTTACAACAACCCGGTCGCGTACAAGACCGACTTCGCACCGGCACAGATCGCCGAGCTCGCCGGCGAGTTCCCGAACCTGCAGGCCGTGAAGGAATCCTCGGCCGACGTGCGTCGCTTCGCGGCGATTCGTGCGCTGCTCGGCGACCGGCTCGAATTGCTGGTGGGCATGGACGATGCACTGGTGGAAGGCGTCAGCATGGGTGCCACGGGCTGGGTGGCCGGCCTCGTGAACGCGTATCCCGCCGAGTCGGTCAAGCTGTTCGAGCTCGCGCGCGACGGGGGTGCCAAGGCCGCCGAATCGCTGTATGCGTGGTTCCTCCCGCTGCTTCGCCTCGATACCGTGCCCACCTTCGTGCAGCTGATCAAGCTCGTGCAGGCGCGTGTCGGCATGGGCAGCGAAACGGTACGTGCGCCTCGCCTCGTGGTCGAGGGTGCAGAGCGCGAAGCCGCCCTCAAGGTGATCGAACACGCGATCGCCACGAAGCCGGGTCTCTGAGATGACCGCGCAGGCAAAGGTGCTGGTGGGCGGAACGTGGCGCGCGGCGGACGCGCCTGTCGGCACGTTCCGCGCCGAGGATCCGACGCGTGCCGAACCGATCGGCCCTGAGTTCCCCGTCAGCGGGCCGGCGGACGTGGAAGCGGCACTCGCTGCAGCGACTGCGGTCGCGGGTGAGTTCGCGGCCACGGAGCCCGCGCGCATCGCGGATTTCCTGGAGCGCTACGCGGCGGCCATCGAAGGCGATGCGGAAACGCTTGTCGCGCTCGCCGCCGGGGAAACCGCGCTGGCAGCAGAGCCGCGTTTGCGCTCCGTCGAGTTGCCACGTGCGACCGGGCAGCTTCGCCAGGCGGCGCGCGCCGTGCGCGAGTACAGCTGGAGCGATCCGGTCATCGACACGCCCAGCGGACTGCGCGCCCATCGCGCGCCGCTCGGCAAGCCGGTGCTGGTGTTCGGGCCGAACAACTTCCCGTTCGCCTTCAATGCCATCGCCGGCAGCGATTTCGCGTCGGCCATCGCAGCGCGTAACCCCGTCATCGCCAAGGCACATCCTTCGCATCCGGCGACGTCGCGCCGGCTCGCGGAGCTGGCCCATGCCGCCCTGGTGGCGGCGGGACTTCCTGCAGCAGCCGTGCAGATGCTTTACCACTTCGACAACGCCATCGGTGCGCGCCTTGCAGCGGACCCGCGACTTGGCGCCATCGGCTTCACCGGCAGCCGCGCCGGCGGCCTGGCGCTCAAGGCCGCGGCCGACACCGCGGGCGTGCCGATCTACGCCGAGATGTCCAGCGTCAACCCGGTCTTCCTTTTGCCCGGGGCACTGGCCGAGGATGCCGAGGGCCTGGCCACGACGTTCTTCGGCTCGTGCACCATGGGTAGCGGCCAGTTCTGCACGAACCCGGGCATCGTGATCGTGCCGGTCGATGCGGCGGGCGATGCCTTCGTCGCCAGTGCGACGCGTCAGTTCGCCGAAGCGACCCCGCGCCCGCTGTTCTCGCGCGGTGTGCAGGAGAACCTCAGCCGTGACGTGCAGTCGCTGGTCAAGGCCGGCGCAGCCGTGCTGGCGGGTGGCGATACTGGTGCCGGCGACGGGTATCGCTTCCAGCCGACGCTTCTCGCCGTCGATGCCGCCGCGTTCCTGTCGAACCCGACGGCGCTGCAGGCGGAAGCTTTCGGGCCCGTGAGCCTGCTTGTGCGGGTCGACGATGCCGATACCTTTGCAGCGGTCGCCAGGGCCTTCGAAGGCAATCTGACCGGCACGCTCTATCGTGCCGCCGATGGCAGCGACGACATGCTCTGGACGTCCATCACGCGTCACCTGCGCGAGCGCGTGGGCCGGCTCATCGCCAACCGCATGCCGACCGGCGTCGCGGTCAGCCCGGCCATGAACCATGGCGGCCCGTTTCCCGCGACGAGCCATTCGGGCTTTACCGCTGTCGGCATGCCGTCGTCGATCCACCGCTTCACGGCACTGCACAGCTACGACAACGTACCCGACGCACTGCTCCCGCCCGAACTGCGGAACGCCAATCCCGGTGGCATCCAGCGCCGGGTCGACGGACACTGGACCGTCGCCGACGTGGAGGCCACGCCGTGAACAGCCAGATCGGTCACCTCTCACGGGAACAGGCGCTCGCCGCCTGTAGGCCGTGGACAGCACTCGCACCCCGCATCGCCAAGGACGAGTTCCTGGCGCGCCTCGACAACGCCCGGCGCCTGCTGGACGCAGCAGGTGCCGATGCCCTGTTGGTCACCGCAGGCACCTCGCTGCGCTACTTCACGGGCATTCCATGGGGCGGTACCGAGCGACTGGTGGCCATGCTGCTGACACGTCGCGGTGACCCGATCATGATCTGCCCCGCGTTCGAGGAAGGCTCGCTGCGTGCCGAGATGGCCCACCCCATGCCCATGGCGTTCTGGGAAGAGCACGAGAACCCGTACGCGCTGGTGGCCGACTCCATGGCCGCCGCCGGCGCGCACACGCTCGCGCTCGATCCCGCGGCACCCTTCGGCGTCTTCACGGGGCTGCGCGAGGCGTTCGGCACGCAGGGCATCGTCGATGGCACGTCGGTCATCGATGGCTGCCGCGCGCGTAAGTCGGACGCCGAGCTGGGCCTCATGAAACAGGCCACGGCCATGACGCTGAAGGTGCAGGCGCTCGCGGCCGGCATGCTGCATGAGGGCGTGGCCGCCGGCGACGTCAAGCGCTTCATCGACGGCGCGCACCGTGCGCTGGGCGCTGACAACGGCTCGACCTTCTGCATCGTGCAGTTCGGCATGGCGACGTCGTATCCCCATGGCGTGCCCGGCGAGCAATACCTCGAGCCGGGCCAGGTGGTGCTGATCGACACCGGTTGCAGCGTCGCGGGTTACCAGTCCGACATCACGCGTACCTATGTGTTCGGCACGCCGGATGCGGAACAGTCGCGTATCTGGGATCTGGAGCGGGCCGCACAGCAGGCCGCCTTCGACGCCGTACGACCCGGTGTTTCCGGTGCCGCCGTCGATGCGGCGGCGCGCCGCGTGATCGACGCCGGTGGCCTGGGGCCCGACTACCGCCTGCCGGGCCTGCCCCATCGCACGGGGCATGGCTGCGGCATGGCCATCCACGAAGCACCCTACCTCGTGCGCGGCAACGATGCCCCGCTGGTACAGGGCAACTGCTGCAGCGACGAACCCATGATCGTGATACCCGGGCGCTTCGGCATTCGTCTCGAAGACCATTTTTATGTCACCGACGATGGTGCGGCCTGGTTCACCGAGCCGTCGCCGTCGATCGACCAGCCGTTCCAGAGGGGAATTGCATGACACGTCGTCCCGCCATCCGCAGCCTTGCGCTTGCGTGCCTGCTGGCACTCCCGGCTTCCGCCGCCTTTGCCGCCGGCACGCCTGCGGCGGCGTTCGATGCGCTGGTCGCCCAGCGCTGGGAATACCAGCTCAAGGAGAGCCCCGAACTCGCCACCACGATCGGGGATCTTCGTTACAACACACGCTGGACCGACTACTCCATGGCGCACGTCGCCGAAGACAGCAGGACCACGGCGGATTTCCTGCGCCGCTTCCAGGCCGTCGACGTGTCGAAGCTCGACGAACAGCGGCGCCTCAGCCAGGCCATGGCGGTCAGCGAGCTGAAAGACCACCTGGAGGGAATCCGCCTCAAGACCTATGAAATGCCGCTGGACCAGCTCGGCGGCGTGCAGCTGCAGCTACCGGGTTTCGTGCCGACCATCCCCTTCGATTCCGCGCAGCACTACGAGGATTACCTCGTACGGCTGAAGGCCATCCCGGGCATCATCGACCAGCTGATCGCCGCATCGCGCCAGGGCATGGCGGATGGCCTCATGCAACCCCGTTACCTGCTCGAGAAGGTGGCGACCCAGGCGCAGCAGATCGCAGACCCTGCCGGCGAAGCGAATGTCTTCGGGCAGCCGGCGGCGAACATTCCCGACAGCGTTCCTGCCGCCGAGCGAGCACGCCTGAAGCAGGCCATCCTCGCCGCCGTGAACGACCAGGTACGGCCTGCCTACCGCAAGTTGGCGGAATTCGTCGCGAAGGATTACGCGCCCCACGGACGCACGCAGGAAGGCATATGGTCGCTCCCCGACGGTGACGCACGCTACCGCTTCGCGGTGCACACGCAGACCACGACCGACCTCGACCCGAAACGGATCCACCAGATCGGCCTCGACGAAGTGAAGCGCATCGAAGGCGAGATGACGGCCATCGCAAAACAGGAAGGCTTTGCCGACCTTGCCTCGTTCCGCGCCGCGCTGGCGAAGGACCCGAAGCGTTTCGCCACGTCGCGCGAGCAGATCCTCGACGGGTATCGCCAGTACATCGCCGGCATGCAGCCTGAGCTGCCGAAACTGTTCGGCCACCTGCCGACCACGAAACTCTACGTACAGGCCGTGGAAAGCTACCGCGAGAAGGATGCCGCCGGCGCCGAGTACCACCAGGGCACGCCGGATGGAAAGCGGCCCGGCGTGGTCTTCGTCAACACGGGCGACTTCGCGCAGCGCACGCTTTACACCATCGAAGACACCGCTTACCACGAGGGCGTGCCGGGCCATCACCTGCAGATCTCGATCGCGCAGAGCCTGCCGCTGCCGCCCTTCCGCCAGCAGGCCGGCTACAACGCGTACATCGAAGGCTGGGCGCTCTACGCCGAACGCCTCGCGAAGGAAGCCGGCTTCTACAAGGATCCGTACAACGACTACGGACGCCTGAGCGGTGACCTCCTCCGCGCCGACCGCCTCGTACTCGACACGGGCGTGCATGCCCTGCACTGGAACCGCCAGCAGATGATCGACTTCTTCCACGCGCACCCGGCGGAAGACGAGCCGAGCATGCAGGCGGAGACCGATCGTTACATCGCGTGGCCCGGCCAGGCGCTCGGCTACAAGCTGGGCCAGCTCAAGTTCCTGGAGCTTCGCAAGCGCGCCGAACAGGCCCTCGGGCCCGCGTTCGACATCCGCGCGTTCCACGACGAGATGCTGTCGGGCGGCGCGATGCCGCTGGACCTGCTGGATGCACGCACGAATGCATGGATCGCCGCCACCAAAGCATCAGCCGCCCACCACTGAACGGAGCGTCCCGTGCCCCTTACCCTCGCCCGTTTCGCCTGTCTCATGGGCATGGCAACCGCTGCAACCGCGACGTTCGCAGACGATGTCACGAAACCGTTCCACGACCTCGCGTCGCGCGAATGGACCTGGCGCCAGGCGCAGTTCGCCGGCGCCGACGATGAGGACGGCCCGGCGACACCGTCGGATCGCCTGCCGAAGGTGGATGCCGCGACACAGGTAGCCCGCGAACGGTACTGGGACGATGTACTGGCGAAGCTGCGCGCCATCGACCCGAAGCAGCTGCGCGGCGAGGACCCGACGAACTACGCCGTGTTCCGCCAGCAGATCGAGGTGCTTGCCGCCGACCAGCACTTCATGACCTGGCAGATGCCGTTCAACGCGGACTCGGCGTTCTGGAGCAACCTGGGCTTCAGCGCGCGCGGCACCTTCAACGACGTTGCCGACTATCGCCATTACCTCGCCCGCCTGCACGACATACCGCGGTATTTCGATGACGAGATCGCAGACATGCGGCTGGGCCTCGCGCGCGGCTTCAGCCAGCCGAAGATCGTCGTCGCCAGCCAGTACGACGGGATCAGCGCGGTGGCGGATGCCGCCGCCGAGACCAACCTGTTCTACACGCCGTTCGTGAAGATGCCTGCGACGATACCGGCGGCGGAACAGGCCAGCCTGCGTGCCGAAGCAAAAGCCGTCATCGCGCGGCAGGTGCGGCCCGCCTACGGGAAACTGCTCGGCTTCATGCGCAGCGAGTATTACCCGAAGGCACGCGACAGCCTGGCGGCGGAAGATCTGCCCGATGGCAAGGCGTTCTACCGATCGCAGATCCTCGAATTCACGACGCTGGACATGAGCCCCGACGACATCCACGCGCTGGGGTTGAAGGAAATCCAGGATATCCATGGACAGATGCTGGCCATCATCAAGGAAACGGGCTTCAAGGGCAGCTTCCCGGAGTTCCTGAATTTCCTGCGTACCGATCCGCAGTTCTACGCGAAGACGCCAGACGAGCTGTTGAAGGATGCGGCCTGGATCGCGAAGGAAGTCGACGGCGTGGTCGGCGACTACATCGGCCTGTTGCCGCGCCGACGCTTCGCCATCAGGCCCGTGCCTGCCGACCTCGCGCCCATCTATACGGGCGGCCGCGGCGGCCCCGGCGTCTATCTCGTCAACACGTACAACCTTCCCTCGCGACCGCTCTACTCGCTGCCCGCGCTGACGCTGCACGAATCGTCACCGGGCCATGGCCTGCAGATGCCGCTGGCGGCGGAGACCACCGGCCTGCCCGACTACCGGCGCTTCAATTACATCTCGGCCTACGGCGAAGGCTGGGCGCTGTATTGCGAATACCTCGGGCAGGAGATGGGCATCTATCACACCCCTTACGAGCGCTTCGGTTACCTCAGTTACCAGGCGTGGCGTGCCGCCCGCCTCGTGGTCGACACCGGCATACACCACCTGCACTGGACGCGCGAACAGGCCCGCCAGTACCTGCGCGAGAACACGGCGCTTGCCGAGCACGAGATCGACACCGAGGTCGACCGCTACATCGCATGGCCCGGCCAGGCGCTTTCGTATTACCTCGGTGAAATGGCCATACGCGACGGTCGCGCACGCGCCGAGAAGGCGTTGGGCGAGCACTTCGATATCCGCGCCTTCCACGACACGGTGCTGTCCACCGGCTCCGTGCCGCTACCGGTGCTGAAGGAGCGCATCGACGCCTTCATCGCGAGTGGCGGCAAGTCGCCGTATAGCGAGGAGACGCACTGACATGGCCGACGTCCCGGGTGGCCCGCAGGGGCATTTCCAGAAGCGCCTCACGCTGGTCGATCTCACCTTCATCGGACTGGGCGCGATCTTCGGTTCCGGCTGGCTGTTCGCGGCCGGGCACGTCGCGGCGCTCGCCGGGCCGGCGGGCATCTTCTCGTGGCTGATCGGCGGCGCGGCCGTGCTCCTGCTCGGGTTCGTCTACTGCGAACTCGGCGCCGCCCTGCCACGCGCAGGCGGCGCGGTGCGCTACCCCGAGTACTCGCACGGCCCGCTGCTCGGCTCGCTCATGGGCTTCATCACGCTCATCGCGTTCTCCAGCCTGATCGCGATCGAGACCGTGGCCTGCCGGCAATACGCCGCCGCGTGGCTGCCGACCCTCAACGTGCCGGGAAGCACGCATGCAAGCGTACTCGGCTGGTTCGTGCAGCTGGCCCTCCTGGCGCTGTTCTTCGTGCTGAACTACTTCAGCGTGAAGACGTTCGCGAAGGCCAACAACATCATCAGCGTGTTCAAGTTCGTGGTGCCGGTACTGGTCATCGTCGTGCTGCTCACGCACTTCCACCCGGGCAACCTCACGATCCACGGGCTGGCACCCTCAGGCCTGTCAGGCGTGGAAGCCGCGGTGTCCGCGGGCGGCATCATCTTCGCGTACCTCGGCCTCACGCCCATCGTCTCGGTGGCCAGCGAGGTACGTGACCCACAGCGTACGATCCCCATTGCGCTGATCCTCTCCGTCGTCCTCTCCACGATCATCTACGTGCTGCTGCAGCTGGCCTTCCTGGGCGGCATTCCCACCGCGATGCTGACGGGCGGCTGGGGCGGCATGGACAAGGCCTTCGTGCTGCCTTACCACGACATCGCGCTGGCACTGGGCTTCGGCTGGCTCGCCACGCTCGTGGTGTGCGATGCGGTGATCTCCCCGAGCGGCACGGGCAACATCTACATGAACGCCACGCCGCGCATCGTGTACGGCTGGGCACGCAGCGGTGGCTTCATGCCGGTGCTGACACGCATCGATGCAAAGTCGGGTATACCGCGTCCCGCGCTGTGGCTGTCGTTCTCACTGTCGGTGTTCTGGACCCTGCCCTTCCCGTCATGGGAAGCCCTGATCCAGGTGGTGTCGGCGGCGCTCGTGCTGAGCTATGCCGTGGCTCCCGTCACCGTGGCCGCACTGCGGCGTAGCGCGCCGGAACTGGAGCGACCCTTTTTCGTACGCGGCTTCGCCGTACTCGGCCCGCTCTCGTTCGCCGTCGCGGCACTCATCGTGTACTGGTCGGGCTGGAGCACGCTTTCCTGGTTGCTCGGCCTGCAGGTGGTCGTGTTCGCCGGCTACGTCATCATCAAGCGCGCCACGGGTGCGCCACGCGACGCGCTGGCGCAGCAGGTGCGCTCGTCGCTCTGGCTGATCGGCTTCTATGTGCTGGTGATGCTCGTATCGGCCCTCGGTACTTTCGGCGGCAGCGGCAGCATTCCCCATCCGTGGGATTCGGCGGCCGTTTTCGTTCTTTCCATCCTGATCTATTACTGGGGTGCATCGACGGGCCTGCCCGCTTCGGCACTCGACCTGGACGACGACGATGAGTGACCACGAACGCGTGCCCATGGCGCGCCGGGATTTCCTGCGCACGCTCGCGGCCGCCAGCGCCGTCGTGGGCGTGACCCCGCTGGCCGCGGAAGCCTTCCGGGGCGGCGCGGGTGTCTCCAGGGCAACGGCATCAGGCACGGGATCCGCGGGTGACGCGTCGCCGGCCGGGTCGCCAGGGGTACCAGCGCAGGCACCCGCGCCACGCGTGGCCCTTGCCGACGTGCCCAGGGCGACGTACACCACGCTTCCCGGCTTCACTGTCGGCGGCACCGTCTGGCGCGTCGAGGAGGACCTGTCGACGCATGATGGCGCGCTCGTGCTGACCGATGGCGCCCATGCGGTAGTACTCGGCAAGCGGACCGAGGCCACGTGGGACGAAGCGACGACACCCTACCTGGGCCTCGCCCTGGCCGACGTCGCCGTGTCCGGTCCCGACCTGCTTGCCGACCGCCTGCTGGCCCACGGCGAGCCCGACGAAACTCAGGTGCGTCTTGCCACGCCGCCACCGGCGTCGGTGCTGGATCCGGAGAACTATTACGGTCGGCTCCCGTGGACGACCTTCGTCGGTACGCCGCAGTGCGCCGACACCATGCCGGTCTACACGTCGGGCAGCACGCGCGGCTTCCATGCCGACCAGGCGTTCGCCGAACTGCACGATCCGAAGAAGGTCGCCCGTCGCCGGGAAGGGCTGCTGGGCGGCTCGCTTCCGGCAGTGCACAAGGTCGTGCCCATCGACGACCATCGCTGGTACGACGTCATCGTGTTCGCGGATGTCGACGCCCACGACCGCTTCGTGGTGCAGACCTGGCATCGCACCGCGCTCGTCGAACATGGCCGTTTCACGAAAGTCACCTACGGGCACAGCTACCCGGCGTATCCACCCCGCCGCGAGCCGCCGGGCGCCGACGCGTTCTACGCCGCGCTGCTGCGGTTCCACGACCGATGGCAGGCAGAACTCGCGGACATCAGCGAATCGCGCATTGCCGCGCCCGGGTGGACCGACATGGCGCGCTACGCGTTCGCGCGGGAGCGCGTCGTGCGGCCGGATGGCACCTACCCGAGGTATGGCGCCGTCGATCGCGACTATGCCGGCAACGAATACGATGGCTTCCAGGACACCTTCACCAGTTCGCTCTACGCGAACCTCGAGTGGGGTCGGTTCGCGCAGGCCTCGGCGGTATTCGACGGCTACTTCACCGACTTCGTCTACGACGACGGCATGATCAACATGCGCGGCGCGGAGACCGCGCAGTTCGGGCTGACGCTGTCCCTGCTCGCGCGCTACGTCGACTACACCGGCGACGTCGCGCTGTGCCGGAAGCATCGCAGGAAGATCGAAGCGACGGCGGCCATCCTGCTGGAGCTGCACGACGCCTCGCTGCAGCTGCCTGCGGATGCACCCGGCCACGGACTCATCCACGGCTGGAATGAATCGGACGCCTGCCTGTTTCCCGATCCGTCGCTGTGGTGGAAGCCCTATTTCGCCAACAGCGCCCTGGCTTCACGCGGGCTCGCGGATCTTGCCAATGCATGGCCACGCATCGCGCCGGACGACCCGGCCAGCGTATCGCGCTGGAACGAGCGCGCCACCACGCTGCGCGAGCGCGTCGTCGCCAGCGTGCGTGCCAGCATTCGCCATGACCTCTCGCCGCCCTATGTCGGCCCCCTCCCGGGCGTCACGAAGACGTTCCGCGAAGCACTGGCCACCGAGCATCCCAGTGAACAGCAATGGCCACACCGCGCTTACGCCGAACTCCTGCAGGCGGACGTGCTTCCCGATGATCTCGCCCACCTCGTGATCGATGCGATGCGCGGGCACGGCGCGACCAGCCTGGGCGTCGTCGCGAACATAGGCCCGGTCGACCCGAAGAGCCGCGACATCCTCGGCTTCATTTCCTACGGCTACGCGCAGCAGCTGCTGCGCCTGGGCAGGGTGGACGAATACCTGCTGTTCCTCTACGCGCATCGCTATCACGCTCATACCCCCGGCAGCTGGACGGCCGGCGAGGTCACCGATATCTCGGGCGGCATGCCGCTGTTCTGCATGCCTGCACAGATGACGATTCCCCTGCTGCTGCGCTGGGCCTTCGTGTTCGACGACAGCAAGGGCGAGACGCTGCTGCTCGGTCGTGCGCTGCCACATGCGTGGCTGGCGAACGGCCAGCCGGTGGAGATCGTCGACGCCCCGACGCGATGGGGACGTTGTTCGCTGAAGGTGAGTCGGGGCTCCAAGCAGGTCCGGGCGAGCCTCGCGCTTCCCGCCCATGCCACGCCACGCGAGACCTGGCTGACACTCCGCGTCCCGTCCGGCCGCAAGGCAGGCGAGGTACGCGTCGACGGCAGGGCGGTCGCGGCTGCCGACCGTCGCGGCGACGACATCCGCCTGCACGGCACGCCCGGCCAGCGCCTCGACATCACGCTGGAGCTGACCTGACATGCGCCGCATCCTGACCGTTTGCCTGCTGGCGGTACTCGCCCTTCCCGCCGCATCGCCGGTCGCCCGCGCCGACGATGCGATCCATCCCGGCGAGATCTGGAAAGACACGGCAGGCGCGACGATCAACGCCCACGGCGGCGGCATCCTCCGCGACGGAGATGCCTGGTACTGGTATGGCGAGATCAAGGGCGACGGCGCGCAGGGCAACACCGCGCAGGTTGGTGTGTCAGCCTACCGGTCCACCGACCTCGTGCACTGGAAGTCCCTGGGCGTGGCACTCGCCGTGTCCACTGATCCATCGAGCGACATCGCGCGTGGCGCCATCATCGAACGGCCGAAGGTGCTGCGGCGGCCAGACGGGCACTACGTCATGTGGTTCCATCTCGAACGCGCGGGGCGTGGCTACAAGGATGCGCTCGTGGGCGTTGCCGAGGCGACGCGCGCCGGTGGCCCGTTCCGCTTCGTTCGTGCGTTCCAGCCCAACGGACAGCAGTCGCGCGACATGACGCTGTTCCAGGACGACGATGGAAGCGCGTGGATCTTCTACAGTTCCGAGAACAACGACAGTATGCATATCGCCCGGCTCGCCGACGACTATCTCGGCGTGCGCGACGGGTACGAGCGTGCCTTCGTGGGTGACTGCTACGAAGCCCCGGCCGTTTTCAGGTCGGCGGGACGGTACTGGTTCATGGGCTCGACGTGCACCGGGTGGCGACCCAATGCGGCACACGGCGCCGTGGCCGACCATGTCCAGGGGCCATGGCACGAGTTCGGCAACCCGGCCACGGGTGACGACGCCGACCTGACGTTCCACAGCCAGAGCGCCTACGTGCTGCCCCTTCCGCATGCACCCGGGCACTTCATCTACATCGGCGACCGCTGGAACCCGGCCCACCCGTCCGACGGGCGCTACATCTGGCTGCCGCTCACCGTGGCGAAAGACCGTTTCACCATCGACTGGCACGCCGCCTGGAAGCCCATGGCAGCGAATGTGCAGGATTCCGCATCGACTTCTGGCAAATGACACAAGACGGCATACCCATGTGACAGCAAGATGAAGGTGTACATCGGGGGATGTGCAGCAGACCAACGGGGAGAGGCATGCAGGGTTCCGATCAGCGCAGGCGTTTTATCAAGACAAGTGCGATGGCATTCGCCGGTGCGCTGGCAGCGCCAGGGCTGCGGGCCTTCGATGTCGCCGACCCCGCCAGCGTTGCCTCCCAGGCCGTACGCGAACAGCCGGTGTGCCGGATGCAGCCTTTCCGCCTCGACCAGGTACGCCTGCTCGACAGCGACTTCAGCCGCGCCACGGCGATCAACCTCGATTACCTGCACAGCCTTCCCGTGGATCGCCTCGCGCACAGTTTCCGCGTGCAGGCGGGCCAGCTCTCCTCCGCCAGACCGCTAGGCGGCTGGGAGAAACCCGACTGCGAACTGCGCGGCCACTTCAGCGGCGGACACTACCTGTCAGCGGCGGCCCTCGCCTGGGCGTCGGAAGGCGACGCCACGATGAAGGCCCGTGGCGACGAACTCGTCGCGATCCTCGCCAGCTGCCAGCGGCCCAACGGCTACCTCAGTGCGTTCCCGGAATCGTTCTTCGACCGGTTGAGCGCAGGCGAGAAAGTCTGGGCGCCGTTCTACACGATCCACAAGATCCAGGCCGGCATGCTCGACATGTACCGGCTGGCAGGCAACCAGCAGGCTCTCGCCGTCGCCACGGGTATCGGCAACTGGACCGTTCGGTGGCTCAACGGGTTCTCCGACACGGAGATGTCCCACATCCTGAAAACCGAATACGGCGGCATGAACGACTCGATGGTGGAGCTTTACGCGATCACCGGGAATTCCCGCTACCTCGATGCCGCCCACCGCTTCGACCAGGCACTGCTGTTCGAGCCGCTCGCCGCGCATCGCGACGAACTGAAAGGCCTGCACAGCAATACGCAGATACCCAAGGTCATCGGCGCCGCCCGGCGTTATGAACTGACCGGCGAGCCGCGCTACCGGCGTATCGCAGAGTTCTTCTGGGAGACCGTGACCCAGAATCGTACCTATGCCACCGGCGGATCCAGCAACGACGAGTTCTGGAATACCGGCCCCGGTGACCTGAAAGGCCAGCTTGGCCTGTACGCCGCCGAGTGTTGCGTCGCCTACAACCTGCTGAAACTCACGCGACACGTCTACGCGTGGAGTGGCGACCCCCGCGCCTTCGACTACTACGAGCGCAACCTCTACAACGCGCGCCTGGGCACCCAGGACGCGCAGGGCATGAAGCTCTACTACTACTCGCTGCGGCCGGGTGGCGCGAAGTTCTACAACTCGCCGACAGACTCCTTCTGGTGTTGCACGGGCAGCGGCGCGGAAGAATTCGCGCGCTTCAACGACGCCATCTATTTCCGTGACGGCGATGCGCTGCACGTGAACCTCTTCATCGCCTCCGAGCTGCGCTGGCCCGAAGCCGGCCTCACGCTCCGGCAGGAAACCACTTTCCCGTACGACGCCTCGACACGCTTCGAGCTGACGCTCACCCGACCCCGTGAGATCGCCCTGAACCTTCGCATCCCGTCGTGGATCGAACCGGGTGCCCGCGTGGAAGTGAACGGCAAAGCACTCGACACGTTCGCCTCGCCGGGAAGCTACCTCACCATCAAGCGCACCTGGCAGACGGGCGATACCGTGTCGCTCACGCTGCCCATGGCGTTGCGCAGCGTACCGCTGCCGGGCGACGACAGCCTGCAGGCCGTGATGTTCGGACCCATCGTGCTTGCCGCACGCCTGGGCAGCCAGGGCCTCACGCACGACCAGCAATACGGGAAATACGACGCCTCGCCGTCGCCGGAGCCGAAGGCCCTGCCCGCCTTGCAGGTGTCGCCCGACGATACGAAACCGCTGGGCTGGATCGTACCCGGCGACAGGCCGTTCACCTGGCGCGCCACGACGCGCACCGGCGTGATCGACGTGGTGCCGCTCAATGTGATCCATGGGGAACGCTACGCCGTGTACTGGCAGACCGACCAGGTCGCCGCCGGCAACAGCTGACAGCACGCGAACGGCAGCCTCCCGTTCGCCGGGGCCATCGCACCACCCGAACCACCGACCGGTCGACAGACCGGCCGTCGGACAGCTGCACCCTTTCGCCGCCACCACCGCCGCCAATGCCACCCATGAGGGAAGCCATGACTCCACGTGATAGCGCCACGTCCAGCCGTTCCTGTCGTCCCTCCCGCAAAAAGCTGCATGCCGCCCTGTGCCTGGCCCTGATCGGCAGCGCAGGTGCCGTCCATGCGCAGGATACCGACGCGCCAGCAGCGACCACCTCGGACGCGAAGACCCTCGAAGGCATGACCGTCACCGGATCCCGGATCCGCCGCGTCGATACCGAAACCGCCAACCCCGTCGTTACGCTCGACCGCGCCGCGATCGAGGCCACGGGCAAGCCGACCCTCGGCGACCTGGTGCAGGAGCTCCCCTCGGTGGCGGGCAACGCCACCAACCCGAACACGAACAACGGCGGCGGCACGGGCGCATCCACGGTCTCGCTGCGTGGCCTCGGCGACAAGCGCACGCTGATCCTCGTCAACGGCGTGCGACTTGCGTACAACGACATCAACGCCATTCCTGCCAGCATGATCGAGCGCATCGAGATCCTGAGCGATGGCGCATCGGCGGTATACGGGTCGGACGCGATCGGTGGCGTCGTCAACTTCATCCTTCGCGACCACTATGACGGCGTGCAACTCTCGAGCGACTTCGGCACCAGCAGGCACAGCGACGGAAACCGGCGCAATTTCGCGCTGACCGCCGGCCATACCGGTAGCAACTACAGCATCATCGGCGGCCTTTCCTACAGCGATATCGATTCGGTATCCGCCGCCGAGCGCGACTACTCGAAGGATGCGCTGTACCTCGTCGATGGGCAGTCGGTGAAACAGGGCTCGTCGGCCACGCCCGGCGGCTCGATCAACTTCAATGACGGCTCCGCCGCTTCAAAAGCCCTGGCCGCGTCGTCCGGCTGCACCCGCGTCACCCTCAACCCGGGCGTGACGGGGCAACCCGGCCGGGGCGACTTCCATTGCTATGGCAGCGGTGATTCGTACAACTACCAGCCTTACAACCTGCTGCAGACACCGCAGAAGCGTACCAACGCCTTCATCCTCGGCAAATACCAGATCACGCCCGGCGTGCAGGCCTACGTCAACGGCTATTTCAGCAAGACGAAGTCGTCGTCGATCATCGCGCCCATACCCATCTTCGCGAACGGCGACAACTTCCTCGTTTCCGCCAACAGCTATTACAACCCGTACGGCGTGAACTTCGGCACCGACCGCACCACGGGCACTTCGTATAACGACCTGAACACGCGCGCCACGATCCTCGGCGACCGCAGTTACCAGTACAGCACCTATAACCTGCAGGTGAACCCGGGCCTTCGCGGGTCGTTCGGCAACAGCACCTGGCAGTGGGATGCCGACATCAATTACGGCCGCGTGCGCCAGACATCGCAGAACAACGGCTTCCTCGATTACGGGAAATTCAACGCGGCCGTGGGGCCTTCGTTCCTCGATACCGACGGCACCGTTCGCTGCGGTACGGCAGGCAACGCGATCTCGGGCTGCACGCCGCTCAACATCTTCGACCTCAACTCGGCCTCCAGCCTCGCCACGCTGCAGTCGATGATCGTGAACCCGGTGGTAAGCAGCGTCTACACGGTGAAGCAGTTCGAAGCGAACGCCAACGGCGACCTCTTCGACCTGCCTGCCGGCACCGTGAGCCTGGCCACCGGCCTGTCGTACCGGAAGGAAAGCACGTCGACGCAGGCGGATTCCCTGTACACGGGCGACGAAAACGGCCTGTGCGGCGTGATCGAATATTGTGCCTCCACGTTGTCCGGCGGCTTCAACGTCAAGGAAGCCTATGCCGAGACACTTATCCCGCTGCTCTCGAACCTTCCGGGCATCCGCTCGCTGAACGTCACGGTAGGTACGCGCTGGTCCGACTACAGCACGGTCGGCAGCAAGACGAACAGCAAGGTATCGCTGGAATGGCGACCGGTGGACGACCTGCTGCTGCGCGGGACGGTGTCCCAGGTGTTCCGCGCGCCGAACACCTCCGAGCTCTACGCCGGCGTGGCAGGCGATGCCGCCACCGCGAACGACCCTTGCAACGGCTATACCGGCGGCCATGCGGCTGCATGCGCCAACGTACCGACGGATGGCTCGTACAGCCAGGCGGATGGGCAGGTGTCCGGCAAGGCGTCGGGCTCCGTCAACGCGGGCTACCAGCTGAAACCGGAGACCGGTCGTTCCTACGATATCGGCCTGGTCTACGATCCGCACTGGCTCGAAGGCCTTTCCATCAGTGTCGACAGCTGGAAGATCGACCTGAAGGACACCATCTCGACGGTGTCGGCGCAGACCGTCATGAACCAGTGCTACGCGAATGCAGACAGCGCGTTCTGCCCGCTGATCCACCGCAACGGCAACGGCACGATCAACTACATCGCCGAGCCCACCGTGAACCTCGGCAAGCTCTGGGCCGCCGGTACCGACATGGGCATCGCGTACCGCTTTCCGCAGACCACGTACGGCAGGTTCAGCGCCTCGCTCAACAGCACGTACATGAAGCGTTACGACATCAACCCCGACACCACCGACCCCAGCTCCGTCGTGATCCATAACGCCGGCATTTACACCTATTCCTACGGAAACTTCCCCCGCTGGCGTGGCCTGGGTACCCTCAACTGGTCGCTCGGCGACTGGAGTGCGTCGTGGCGCCTGCGCTACGTCGGCCGCACGCAGATCGGCAGCTCGGACCTGACGCAGGGCCTTTCGGCCGATTCCGACCTGGCCGGCGTGGAGAAGAAGATCGGTACCTACGTGTATAACAACGTGCAGGTGGCCTATAACGTCCGGCCGTGGCACACCCGTTTCGAACTGGGCGTGGACAACATCGCCGACAAGCAGCCGCCCCTGTTCTTCTCCAACAACGTGACCAATGCCAATACCGATGTCGCCACCTATGACCTGCTCGGCCGTTACTACTGGCTCCGCGCCACGGTGTCGTTTTGATTCGTAGACTGGTCCTCGCCGGTTGGCTGGCCGTGGCGGGCGCCCCTGCGCTCGCCGCGGACATGCCCGCCTTCATCCACGCGAACGGACGCCACGCGCTGCTGGTCGATGGCAAGCCCTATACCGTGCTCGCCGTGCAGCTGCACAACTCCAGTGCGTGGCCAGCCGTGCTGCCGGACGTGTGGGACGACGTGACCGCGCTGCACCCCAACACGCTGGAAGCCCCGGTGTACTGGGAGCAGTTCGAGCCTTCCCCGGGCCATTACGACACGACGAACCTCGACGCACTGATCGCCGGTGCCCGCGCGCATGACCTGCACCTCGTCGTGCTCTGGTTCGGCAGCTGGAAAAACGGCCAGATGCACTACGCGCCGGAGTGGATGAAGTCGGACCCTGCGCAGTACCCGCGCGCGCTCGACGAACACGGCAAACCGCTGGAAGACCTTTCGCCTTACGCCACGTCCAACCTCGAGGCCGACAAATCGGCCTTCGCCGCCCTGATGGACCACATCCGCAGGGCCGACGGCGATCGCCACACGGTGATCATGGTGCAGGTCGAGAACGAGCCCGGGATGATCGGCGCGATCCGCGACCATTCGCCGGATGCCGAGCGTGCCTTCAGCGCGCCGCTGCCCGAGGCACTCGCGACTTCGCTGCACAAACCGGCCGGCTCCACGTGGACAACGGCGTTCGGCGCGGATGCCGACGAACAGTTCAACGCGTGGGGCACCGCACGCTACATCGACCAGGTCGCGGCATCGGGGAAGGCGCGCTACGCGCTGCCGATGTACGTCAACACCTGGCTCCGCTACAAGGGCAAGCACATGCCCGGCTACGACTACCCGAGCGGCGGCGCGACCATCAACGTGCTCGACACGTGGAAGGCCGGCGCGCCGCACATCGATTTCATCGGCACGGATCTCTACAGCACCGAATACAGCGAGTTCACCCGCGTGGTCGGCCAGTACACGCGGGCCGATAACCCGCCGTGGATCTCCGAAACCGGCTACGAGGCCGGCAATGCACCGTATCTCTTCCACGTGCTCGCCCGGGGCGGCGTCGGTTTTTCGATCTTCGGCATCGACCATCCCGCCGATACCGCGGCGCAGAAAGCCGCCACGGCGGCCCACGCCCGCAACTTCGCCCTCATCGGGCCCATCGAAGGGCTCGTGGCCGATGCCTCGTTCCATGGCACCCTCCAGACCGCCGTGGAGCAGCGCGGCCAGCCGAAGCAGGATGTCGCCCTCGGCAACGGCTGGACGGCCCACGTCTCGTATGGCGCCCCCGGCTGGGGCGATGCACCCTATGAGCTGCCGGGCAACCCGACGGCCGATGGCCACGTCCTGTTCCTGCCGGTGGGCGAGGACGAGTTCCTGCTGGTGGGTTTTCATGCGCGGGTGGAATTCTCCCGCGACGCGACGGATGGCCGCACCGGCCAGATCCTTCGCGTCGACGAAGGTCGCTACGACCGAGGAACCTGGCAGTCCCGGCGCTGGTGGAACGGCGACGAAACCGATTACGGCATCAACCTGGGCGAGCGCCCGCAGTACCTGAGGGTCAGGCTGGGCGACTTCTGAGATAAGGCGCGGGTGCGGCTTCCACGTTAGAATCCGCCGATGAGCCATCCGGGGAATCCAGTCCACCCTCACGACCCGCTGATAGACGCGGTGGGTCGGCTGTCGGTCGTACCGCGCATCCTCGACGCGGTGGTGCGCCGAACCGGCATGCGCTTCGCCGCCGTGGCCCGCGTCACGGACACGCGCTGGACCGCATGTGCCGTGCGCGACGACCTTGGTTTCGGCCTGCTTCCCGGCGGCGACCTGGCGCTGGAAACCACCATCTGCAACGACATCCGTTCGACCCACCAGCCGGTGGTCTTCGGGCATGCCAGCGAGCACGCGGTGTTCTCGCGACACCACACGCCGAGGCACTACAAACTCGAAAGCTACGCGTCGGTTCCGATCTTCACGCTCCAGGGCGAGTTCTTCGGCACCCTGTGCGCCATCGATTCGCGCCCCGTGAAGCTTGACGAGGCCATGGTCGCCTCCGAGATGGCCCTGTACGGCGAGCTGATCGCCACGCACATGGCCCTCGAAGACAAGCTCCACGACACCGAACGTGCGCTCGACGCCGAGGTCAACACCGGCGTGATCCGCGAGCAGTTCCTTGCCGTCGTGGGACATGACCTGCGCAGCCCCGTGCAGGCCGTGAAAATGGCCGCCGAAACGCTGGGCACGCTCGAGCTCCCGCCGCGTGCCTACCGGCTGGCCGAGATCATCGCGGCGAGTTCGAAACGCATGGCCGGTCTGATCGACGACGTCATGGACTTCGCGCGTGCCCGCCTGGCTGCGGGCATCCCCATCGCCAAGCTGGACGACGAGGATCTCAACGAGGTGGTGGGACGCGTCGTGACCGAAGTCGCCGCCGCCCACCCCGAGGTCGTGCTGGTCGTTTCACTGAAGCTTCCGCGGCCGTTGCGCTTCGACCCGGTCCGCGTGCAGCAGCTCGTGGCCAACCTGCTCAATAACGCGATCGCGCATGGCGACACGACGAAACCCATCGTGGTCCGGGGTTACGCCGAAGCCGGCCGGGTTCTGCTCAGCGTTACCAACGCCGGCGCGGTCATCGATGCCGCTACCCGCGAGATGATGTTCCACCCGTTCCACCGCCCCGAAAGCACGGTGCCCCGCCCGGGGCTGGGCCTGGGCCTGTATATCGCCTCGGAGATCGCCCGGGCCCACGACGCGACGCTGACCGTGAAGTCGAATGCCATCGAGGGAACGTGCTTCACCTTCTCCATGCCCCGCCCGCCCCGCTCGGGCGATTAACGCCAGACACGCAGGAGCGCGCCCCGTGCGCGACATCTTCTCGCGATTCCGTGGGGGTTCACGCGCAAGATTGGGGGTGCATGGCCTCGAAAGATGTCGCGCGCGGGGCGCGCTCCTACGAGGACGTAGCACGCTTGGGGATCGTTTTGCCACGATTGAAATAAATTCGGTAAATTTGACGATTCGAGCTGAAGTTACGAGGATGCCGGCCGATACGTGAGGTACGTCACGTTTTGGTTGGAGTCGGAAGATGCTTCATTGCTGGTTGCGTCGGGATCGCTGGTTGCGTCGGGGTCGTGAGTCCCAGGGCAAGCTTGCTGCGCTCGACAAGGTGCAGGCCGTCATCGAGTTCTCGCCCGACGGGCACATCCTGGACGCCAATCCCCTGTTCCTGCGCACGATGGGCTACCGGCTCGAGGAAATCGTCGGCACCCACCACCAGCGCTTTGTCCGGCCGCTCGACGTGGAAAGTCCGGCGTATGCCGCGTTCTGGCAGGGCCTTCGCGACGGCAAGCCCCACACGGGCACGTACCGGCGCGTGCGCAAGGACGGTTCGGAGGCCTGGCTGCAAGCGTCGTACAACCCGCTCGTCGACCCGACGGGCCGGGTCACGGGCGTGATCAAGTACGCGACCGACGTCACGGCGCAGCGCGCCGCGTCGGCTGAGATGGACGGGCGGCTACAGGCCATCGACCGCGCCCAGGCGACCATCGAGTTCGGCCTCGACGGCACGGTGCTCGATGCGAATGAAAACTTCCTCACGGCCCTGGGCTACACGCTCGACGAGATCGTCGGCCGTCACCATCGGATCTTCGTCGATCCCGTGGAGGCCTCATCCGCCGCCTATGCGGCCTTCTGGACCCGGTTGCGCGAGGGTCGTCACCATGCGGCGCTTTACCGGCGCATCGGCGGCGACGGCCGCATCGTGTGGATCCAGGCCACCTACAACCCGATCCTCGACGCGCACGGCATGCCGACCAAGATCGTGAAGTACGCCACCGACATCACGGCGCAGACGGTCGCCGCGCAGACCTTGCAGCGTGAAGTCGTGGCCTTGTCCGGTGCCGTCGTCGACAACGCCGACAAGGCCACCCGCGCCGAGGAACTGGCCAGCGGTGCGCGCCATGCCGCGGAGCGCGGTGGCTCGGTGATGTCGAACGTGATCCGGACGATGGGCACGATCCAGGAGAGCACGCGATCGATCGAAGACATCCTCGAGCTGATCGACACCCTCGCCTTCCAGACCAACCTGCTCGCCCTCAACGCCGCCATCGAAGCTGCCCACGCGGGTGAAAGCGGCCGGGGCTTCGCGGTGGTGGCAGAGCAGGTCCGGCAGCTGGCCCTGCGCAGTGCCGACGCGTCGAAGCAGATCCACGCGCTGATCCAGGACGCACGGACCAACGTCGACGAAGGCGCCGCGCTCGTCGGCACCGCCGGCAAGACCATGGACGAACTCGTCGGCGTGATCGGTGACGTCACGCGGGTCGCCAGCGACATCAGCGAAAGCGCAGTCGTCCAGGCCTCGGGGATCCAGCGCGTGAACGCCGCAGTGACCCAGCTCGAATCCGTCTACGGGCAGGCCTGAAACTCAGCCCCGGGCGTCGACCGGCGGATACCCGGCGGTCGTCTGGAACTCGGCGTAGGGTTCACCGCTCTCGCGTAGCGAGGCCAGCGGTACGCGCTCGGCGATGCCCATGAGACGGGCGCGAAGCATGCTTACCTCGCGGATCTTCTCCGATGCCGCGAAGGAATACTCGTTCGTCATCTCGAAGGCCGCTACCACGTCGTCGCTTTCACTACGCATGATCCAGGGGCGCCGCGCCGTGATCAGCCCCGCCTTCTGCATCACTTCGTAGACTTCGAGCAGCAGGGTGACGACGAGCTCGGAGCGGCCCGGAAACGGGCGGTATCCGACGATGATGGAAGTGGCCAAGGTTGCTGATCCCGGTGCGTGGAGGGTCCCCCACGCATTGTTTCCGATCGGCGCCTGCCGTCAAGCCTTCCTGCTACGCTTTTTCCGGCATGCCCGGACCGGCCGGGCACGCCCGGACACTCGCCTAGAGCTCGCGGAGGATGCGAAAGCCGACGCGGGCGCTGCGCAGGTCGGCAACCGCGCCCTGGCGATACGCCGAGCGCACCATGTCGGGCGCACTGCCCCAAGACCCGCCACGGACCACCCGTCGACTACAGCCCGGGTTGACCCATGCCTCGGCCGCGGACCGTGGCGCCCGGATGTAATTGTCGTGCCAGCAGTCGGCGACCCACTCCGATACGTTGCCGCCCATGTCATAAAGCCCGAAGGCATTGGGCGTGAAGCTCATGACCGGTGCCGGGCCCCAGTAGCCGTCCTTGTAACCGGCGAAGGCGTTGCTCCAGCGGCGGCCCGAGGCCGAGCGATCGCCGGCACCGGTGAGGTTTTCGACCCGCGACGCAGGCGCGTCATTGCCCCACCAGTAACGCGTGGTGGTGCCTGCGCGGAGCGCGTATTCGAATTCGGCTTCGCTCGGCAGTCGATATTTCTTGCCCGTGCGCTGGGAAAGCCACTCGGCATACGACCTGGCATCGTTCCAGGAGACGTTGACCACGGGCAGTCGGTCCTGCGCGGGTTTGCCCGCATAGTCGACCTGCCAGGTCGCGGAGGCGTCGTCGCGCAGGCCGCCGCTCTGCTCGTCGTAGATGCTGCCTCCCTGCAACGACTGCGACTGCGGCACGTAACCCGTGGCGCGCACGAAGTCGCGGAACTGGCCGATGGTGACCGCACTTCGGCCGATCGCGAAGCCCTTGTCGACCTGCACGTCGTGCTGGGGGGACTCGTTCGCATCGTGCCCGCGCTCGCCATCCGGCGAACCCATGGCGAAGTTGCCCGTGGGCACGACGACCATCGGAGGCGCCTGCCCGGTGGAATCGACGAAGCGATCACCGAAGACCTGGCCCGGCTTGTAGCTCGCGTACAGGCGCGCATTGGTGACGCGCTCGTTGAAATCGTCGATCCCGGCGAGATCGGCGCTGACCTGCTGCGCCTTCGCGGCCAGTTGCTGCGCCAGTTCGATGTTGCCGGCGTCCAGCGCGGACCGCGCCTGGGCAAGCATCGCCGTGGCGCTCTGCCGGCGCATGCCCTCGATGCGGCCGCGCGTGTCCTGCAGCGCCTGCGACTCGGGCTGGATGGTCGCCGCCTCGGCGAGCGCGGCGTCGGCGCCCGCGAAGTCGTTCTGCGCCACGGCGGCGAGCGCCTTGTCGAGCACGGCGCGCTGCACCTGCGTGATGCCCTGCTCGGCGACGGCGTTATCCGGATCGAGTTCCAGGACGCTGCGATAGGTGTCGAGCGCGCTGTCGCCACGCGGCAGGTTGGCCTTGCCATCCTGCAACTGGGTTGCGGCGGTGCCCAGCAAGGGGCGCACCTTGTCCAGCACCGCGAGCTTCTGCTGGAGCGGCGCGGCCTCGGGGCCGCCCGATGGCAAGGCCTTGAGCGCTGCCAGCGAATCGCGGGCGGCGTCGGCGTCGCCAAGTGCGATGTCCTGCTCGATCTCGGCAGCGAGGCGCGCGCGCACCTCCTCCATGCCGCCCAGGGCCCGCTGGCTATCCGCCTTTTCTTTCAGGACGCTGGCGAAGAGGGTCGCCGCACTGTCCTTGCCACCTACCAGATGATCCGCGGCGAGTGCCTTGTCGCCACGGTCGAGCAGCGCCGTGAGCTCCGGCGAATCCGGTGTCTTCTGCGCCGGCAAGGCAATGTCGCCCGCCTTCTCGCGACGGCGGGCCGCGATCACCGATGCCGACGCCAGCACGATGGGCGGACCCGCATCGATCTCAGATGCCATGGACGCGGGCACGGCCTGCGGCCGCTGGTCGAAACCCATGGTCGTCGGCTGGCCACGCAATGGCGAACGCGCCGTGTTCTGCGTCGGCTCGACATGCAGCAGCTGGGGAAAGAAGTGATAAAACAATGCAAAAGCGAGCACGGCGACCCCCAGTCCACCGCCAATGGCGCGCTGTCGGCGAACGGTCTCGGTATTCGGCATGGTGGGCGGTTCCGTACTAGCCTGCTATCGTGCGTTGCCACCTTAGGGAATCGCGCGCGGCAGGGCAACACGAACGTCAGCGCGCTCCCCCGCCCACCTTCAGGATGCCCTGCATGTCTTCGAGCGAACTCGCTCCCGTCGCACCCTGGATCGATAGCCGCGAGGCGCTCGATACCTGGCTCGCCCCGATCACCGCGCCGACCGTCATCGGGCTCGATACCGAGTTCATGCGGCGCAACACCTTCTACCCACAGCTGGCCCTCCTCCAGCTGGCCCACGACGGCCGCTACGCGCTGATCGATCCGACGGCCTTCCCGCTCGACGACGCCCTGCAGCCGGTGTTCGCGGACCAGCCCGTCGTCACCGTCATGCACAGCGCGGGGGAAGACCTGGAAGCCATGTCGGCCTACCTGCCCGACGGTCCCCACACCCTCTTCGACACCCAGATCGCCGCCGCCTTCGTCGGCATGGGCCTGGGCATCAGCTATCGCGCCCTGGTGGCCGAGCTGGTCGGCGCCGAGCTCGACAAGGGCGAAACGCGCAGCGACTGGCTGCAGCGCCCGCTCACCGAGTCGCAGAAGCTCTATGCCACCCTCGACGTGGTGCACCTGCACCCCGTGCACGCGATCCTCAGCGAGCGCCTCGCCGAACGGGGCCGCCAGGACTGGCACGCCGAAGACTGCGCACGCATGAAGCGGCGCGCCAGCGAGCGCGACGGCGATCCGCAGCCGCAGCGCAACGTCAAGCCCGCCAGCGAATGGTCACGCGACAAGCAGGCACTGCTCCGCCGCGTGCTGCGCTGGCGCGAGGCCATGGCCCGCACGCTCGACAAGCCGCGCTCGTGGATGCTCGAAGACGCCCATGCGATTGCCCTGTGCGAAAAGCTGCCACGTACGCTTGCCGACCTCGACGAGCGCGTACGCGGCACCCGGTCGCTCCGCGCCCCGCAGCGGCAGGAACTGTTCGACCTCGTGCACCGCCCCGTCACCCCCGAGGAGATCGACGCCACCGCGCGCATTACCGGCCATCCAGCGGGCGACGAGAAACGCGCGATCAGCGACATGCGCGTGGTCGTCGACACCCTCGCCACCGAACTCGACCTGCCGCCCGGCCTGCTCTGCGCACGCCGCTCGATGGAAGAATTCGTGATGACCGGCGGCGTGTGGCCGGAAGCCCTCGAAGGCTGGCGCCGTGGGGTTCTGTACGACAGGATGGCGGTGTTGTTGCCGGCGTAACCCGGCGACCGGCTGCCTGCCCCGGCTAGTCCGTGCCTGCGCCACCTGTGCGAAAGCGTGCCATGTCCCGCGAGGGCGGCATGCCGAACATGCGCGCGTATTCGCGGCTGAATTGCGACGCGCTCTCGTAACCGACGGCGAACGCCACGGTGGCCGCTTCACCCGATTCGAAGAAAAGCGCCCAGCGGGCGCGGAGCAGACGAAGCCGCTTCTGGTATTGCACAGGGGTCATCGCCGTTACCGCCCTGAAATGGCGGTAGAAGACCGCAACGCTCATGCCGGCCATGCCGGCCAGGGATTCAATGCGGAAAGGCTCTGCGAAATGTTCGCGAATCCAGTGCGTGACGCTGCGGATCCGGGCAATGCGGGTGTCCGGCAGGGCGATTTCGCGAAGCATCCCGGCAAGCGGCCCCTGCAATGCACGAAAGATGATTTCCCTTTCGACCATGGGTGCGAGAAGACCCACCTCGGACGGGCGGTCGGCGAGTCGCATCATGCGCGTCCAGGCATCGATGATCTCCGGCGACGCCGTGGCAGATGAAAATCGTGGCGGAGCGTCTTGCGAATGCGGCTCGTCAATGGACCCAAGCAGGCTGGCGATGATGCCGGGATCCAGCGAAAGGCAGACGGCGAGATACGGCGCGTCCGGTCCGGCGGGATAAACCTCGCCCGTGGCAGGCAGGTCTACCGGAACGATGAAATAGCTTCCCGAAGGGTAGCTGAGCATCTGCTCACCGACGGACAGGGTTTTCGAACCCTGTAGCACGAGATGCAGCATCGGCTGGTAAACCTGGCTGGAACATGCCTCGGCGTTGACCATGGCGACCCGGGGGATGCCCGTGTCCGTCCACGTATTACCTGCACGCATGACGATGGTGCGCATTTCCGACATGGCATTCATGGCCCGGATGATGGACCGAGTGCGTCACGAAGGCCAGTGGATCGATAAGAACAGGCAAGACTTCGACAGGAATCGGCACGCGCCGGGAGCCGCCTGAGGCGAATACTCGTTCCATGGCGGGAGCCCCGCCGAACGAACCATCCGACTCATTACAGGAATACCGCCCATGAAACTCTCAGGAAAAATCGCCGTCGTTACCGGCGCATCGAAAGGTATCGGCGCAGGCATTGCCCGGGCACTCGCTGCAGAAGGCGCGATGGTCGTCGTCAATTACAGTTCCAGCCGCAGCGATGCCGATGCCGTGGTCGCGTCCATCGCAGCAAGCGGCGGCCGCGCTGTCGCCATCCAGGCCGACATGAGCAGATCGGAAGACGTGTCGCGCCTTTTTGCCACCGTGAAAGCCGACTTCAACCAGCTCGACATCCTGGTCAACAACGCTGGCCTCGCCATCTTCCAGATGATCGACGACCTTACCGAGGAAGCGTTCCACACGCAGTTCAACCTTAACGTGCTGGGTTACCTGCTCGCCGCGAGGGAAGCCGTGAAGCTCTTCGATGGCAAGGGCAGCATCATCAACATCAGCTCGATCCTGAGCACCGACCCGTACCTGGCCTCCAGCGTCTATTCGGCGACCAAGGGCGCCGTCGACACACTGACGTTTGCACTGGCGCGCGAACTCGGCCCGCGCGGCATCCGGGTGAATTCGATTCTTCCGGGCCACACCAATACACCCGCCACTGCCGGCCACTTCGACGGTCCGCTCGGCGAGAAGATCGTCGACGGGACACCGCTCGGCCGTTTCGGCGAGCCTGAAGACATCGCTCCGCTGGCTGTCTTCCTCGCTTCGGACGATGCACACTGGATCACCGGCGAATCGGTCCGTGCGTCGGGTGGCGTCCGAGGCGTCGGCTACTGACGGATCCTCGCCACCGTGTCCGTCGCATCGTCATGGGGCGCCATCGCTGCGATCGCAGCCGGCGCCTTCGCACTCATCACTGCCGAATTCCTGCCCGTCGGCCTGCTTCCGCAGATCGCCAACGAGCTTGGCATAAGCAAGGGGCAGGCAGGACTCTCCATGACGGTGCCGGGGATTGCTGCGGCGTGCTCCGCCCTGTTGACGATCAGCGTCGCGGGAAAGGCGGACCGGCGGTACGTCCTCCTGTCCTTCCTGGCCCTGATGGCACTATCGAACATGCTGGTCGCCGCAGCCCTTGGCCTGCCGATGTTGCTGGCGGGCCGGGTGCTCCTCGGTATCGCCATCGGGGGTTTCTGGACCATTGGTGTCTCTCTCGGCGCCCGGCTGAGACCCGAACAGGCCGGCAAGGCGACCTCCCTGATCTTCTCCGGGGTCACGCTCGGCACCGTCGCCGGTGTCCCGGCAGGCACCCTGCTGGGCAGTCTTTTCGGGTGGCGGGCTGCATTTGGCTGCACCGCTGCGTTCGCGATCGCCATAGCTTGCATCCTCGCCCGGATGCTGCCCGTCATCCCCGCCGAACGATCCTCCGGCCTGGCGCACCTTCCCGTCGTGCTGGGCATGCGCAGCGTCAGGGTAGGCCTCGTCGCGGTACTGCTCATCTTCGCAGCGCAGTTCGCTGCGTATACGTATGTGTCGTCGTTCCTCGCGCAGGAACGTAACATCGGTCCGCAACCGCTGAGCGCGATCCTGTTGCTCTACGGCGCGGCAGGGCTCGCCGGTAATGCATTCTGCGGCTGGCTGGCCCAGCGCGATGTGCGGCGCGCCGTCCTGGGCACGGTGTTCATCCTTTGCGGAGCCCAGCTGTTGCTGGTCGCGCCTGCCACGGGCCGGATGTTGACCATCGCTGCCATGGCGGCCTGGGGTTTCGGATTCGGCATGCTTCCCGTCGCCATCCAGAGCTGGATGTTCCGCGCTGCGCCCGACCATATGGAAAATGCGGCGGCACTCTTCGTTGGCATGACCCAGCTGGCAATCGGCGCCGGCGCACTCGCCGGTGGGATCATCGTCGACCACGCCGGTACCGCCGCCGTTCTCTGGTCCGGAGCGACCCTGATGCTGCTGGCCGCGGCGTGGGTCTACGCCATGTTCGCAGCAGAACCGGACAACGTTCCCGCCGGCACGCCACCACGAATGTAGGAGCGTGTCCGGCGACGCGACACCTGTCCCTATGGCAACTGGCGGCCCCCAATGGTATCCATGCAGGCATCTAGCCAGCGCCATGCCGGAGACTTCATGGACTTCATGCGCATCCTGCAGTCGCTCGAGGAGTTCCTCTACGAGGCGATGAGCTGGGTGGTCTTCTACCCGAAGGCCATCTGGAGGACGATCCGGCACCCCGTGGCGGTCGCCGTCTACACGCGCGAGCAGCTTGTCCAGCCGCGGGAACAGCAGTTCACGGAACTGATCAGCCCGCCTCTGCTGCTGGTACTGACCATCGTCGTGGCACACGTCATCGAGCTGTCCAGCCCGAGCGGCATGGCCGTCGCCCATTCCGAAGTGGGCAAGGATCTCTTCAGCAGCGAACAGGGGATCATCGCCACGCGCAGTCTCGCGTACTGCATCTTCGCGCTACTGGGCTCGCTCACCTGGCTGCGCCACCTGCGGAAGCCGGTGGACCGCGACACCCTGCGCGAACCGTTCTACATCCATTGCTACCTGCTCGCGCCGCTCGCTCTGGGACTTGCCATCGCGACGACGACGGGTCTCAACCTGCGGGGCGCATGGGCATGGGTGGCAGCGCCGATCTCGATCGCGAGCTGCCTCTGGTACGCGTGGGCGCAGACGGCGATCTATTCGCGCCTGTTGAAAGTCACGGCGGGGAAAGGTTTCCTGCTTGCATGCCGCGCGAACATCCTTTCGACCGTGGCGCTCGGGGCGGTCGCGTTCCTTGTTTTCGGAACATGGTGACGGTGTGTCGCTATCCTGGCTGGTCGTCCAAGATGGGCTTATTTTTCGTCTTTCTGATGCGCCCTTTAAATAGAGCGCGTCATGCGCCGCAGCGCGCTTCCTGAACATCTCGGTCTCCCGTCTCCAAAATCAATTCGATATACGCCCATTCGGCAAATCGTCCTATCAGCGAAAAAAGACAGCTTTTTAGGAAAGTTGCTACATCGCACGCACGTCGATCTTTGGGAACATGGAGTCGCCAGCGGGTTCCGTCACTACGGCGGTGCCGAGTCATGGCCATCATGGAGAAAACAATGTATCGCGTGAACGAATCTCTCACTCCGTCCTCTGTGCTCCCACCTTCGTCGGACGTCATCCGCAGCTCGGTTGCACCGGAAAGGGCGTGCACTCCGAGAGCTGCCATGGAGATGCTAGATGCAGAAAACACAACTTCGGCATTGCCGATCACTATCACCATCACCCTGACGCTCACACTTTGGCCGACGACGGCTCACTAAAGCACTCACAGGTGCCAGGGAGGGCACCGTCCGCGTTGAGGAAGAACAAGTTATGAAAGTCCATGACGAGTGTCCCATGATCGCTCCGGTGCCAAAGCCCGTATCGCTCACCGGTTACGAGGGAACGGCCGATGAACACTGGTACATGGTCGGCGTACCGGCGAAGTCCCAGGGCTGGAAGCTGTACGTGACAGCTACTGTTTCCAATTACCTAACGACCGTGAGAGCGACCGCCGAAATCCTTCACTCCGAGGGAGTGTCGTTCAAGTATCTGAGGTCGGTCGCGCGCGTTCGCGATATGAACGCGGGTTTGCATGGCTTTTCTCAGATTGGAATGTGCATAGTTGCGTACCTCGAAGATATATCCCGGGTTCCATCAATCGTCGAGAGGTTGCATGGCGCGCTCCTCGCCATCGGTCACACCGGCCCTTTCGTGCCGAGACTGCCCCGGGTATGTGCCGGATCCGCTATGTTCTATCGGTTCGGCTCGTATGGCTCACGGTCATTGCGGTTGCACGACAAGGAAGTAAAAGATGATCGCCTGAATCCCCGAGCTGCGATAGACATAGCAGGGACAGATCCATTCGCCGCTTATTCGCGCGTGACCGAGCAGAAAGCCAACGCCCAGCGGTCGATTCTTGCGCACTACCCAGTCGTCTCGACGATCTGCAAGTCGGGCAAAGGCGGCGTCTTTAACGCCGTTCGATCCCTGCCGCATAGCGAAGCTGACGCCGAGTTCGTGGCTAAGCTCGGACTCCGGGGCGGGCAATCGCTGCCCGACGGACGCGACGGCGCTCATTTCCTGGCGCAAGAATTCGCCATGTATACGAGTTTCGCGGATGCCGGCCTGGGCAACATACTTCCGATCCCGATCGCATATGCGGAAGAGGAGGAAGCGAACGTGTTGATCCTCCAGAAGATCAAGGGGGAGAATCTTGCCGTTCTGAGGCACCGGGGTGTCGCGAACACTACGCTGCTCCTGGGCGCCCTTGATCTGATCAGGGGCGTACACGCCGCGGGGTTCTTCCTGAGGGATGCGAAGACAGCGAACTTCATGGAAGCCAATGGCCGGCTTTTTCTGATAGATCTGGAATCGGCTGGAAGGATCGATGCGGATCTGCCATGCAAGGCTCCGTCAACGTTTGATCTCAAAGTGCCAGAACTGGCAAGTCCCGAGCACTGGGACATTATTCACTTTCTGGTATCGGCGCTATACAAAGGAGACCCTCCCGGCTGCTCCCTGAGTGTCACCCGCAAGATCGACGTCTTGCAGCTCGTTGCGCAGGTCGACACTGAAGATGAATGGGACCGTGCAGCTGCAAGTACTCTCCGACATACGTTGAAAACCATGCATCAAAGTCGGTGACCTGAATGCCTACCGTGCACCTTCACTACGCCCTGTCATACATAGCTAATACCGCCGAATTTATGCGAGCACGGAAAACGGCCATATTGCTTTCCGCCTTCCTGATGGCGCCACTGCTAGCTATCCCGGGTGCTCTGCTTTTCCCGTTCTTCGCTCTCGCCGATGCGTCGGTCGGATGGGTGGTCAGGTTTTCGATGCTAATCGTTATTGCTCTCGCATGGCATGCCTGGCTGACCTCTCAGAAGCCGCTTCTTCGTTCGATCTGCGACATCCCCGTGCTCGCGTCTGGCTGTAGCAGGCAGAGGCTAATGCAGCTAAGCCTCTTTCGATACCTCATTTTCTGCTGGCCGCTGGGCTTTCTTTTGCCAGCCCTATTCGTCGTCGCCGACTCTGGCCGCAGGGGCATCGTCACATCGCTCTGGACCCTGGGAGTCATTACTTTCACCAGTCTGGCCAAGCAGATCCCCTTGAACCGCTTGCCACACTCTCTTTCTGGTAGCAGGTCGTCGCTCATGGTCCTGGCCGCACGTGCATGCGGTGACGTTACTCCGTTCTCGGATGCGACACGGTTCGCCCGATATCTCGGGATGCTCACCCCTGTCGTATGTGCAGCCTGGCTGTGCAGGGATATCGACCAGATCCCGTTTGCCCGCTACCATTTTGCCATAGGTCTCGCCGTTGCCTGTTTACCGCTACGAGGTCTTCTGGCCGCCGCCGCCGATGAAGACAAAGCATTTGGAGCTTTGTACGTTTGCAGTCCTGCCTATAAAGTCCTCGTCGGCCTACGTTCCGGTTGGGTCGTACTGTTCTTCAACGGCATGGTCTACACCGTATTCGCTCACTTTTCCCGATTAAACCAAGGCGCTCCATTCGACTGGGCGACGCTTGCAGCGGTCGCTTCATTTACATCGGTATGCATTCTCCTCGGGCAACTGGTCAGGGCACGGCCACGCTGGGATGGTGCCCTGCTCTTTCTGCCTCTTGTACTGTTCATTATCGGCGACGTTGTTCCATGATCAGCCTGAAGCTTGATGGCGTGAAAAAAGGGTTTGGGGAACGGTGCATCATCCAGGATGCTACGGCTTCTTTCGCTGAAGGAGCGGCGCATCTTCTTTCAGGAAGAAACGGTATTGGAAAGACTGTCCTCCTCGAGATCATGGGAGGGCTCTCTGCGCCCACATGTGGCACCGTGCAACTCGACGGCCGCGACGTCACCAGAAAGCACCCCGCCACGTGCAGAAGAATCGTGATGGCGCAAGCCGAGTCGAGCTTTCTTGACAGCCTCACCGTCGAGGCGGCGGTCCGACTCTTCATGGCGTTGCGCAACCTTCCGGCGAAAAAGTCGCTGTTCATCGATTTTGATCCGTTCTCGCTTGCCCCGTGGGCGAAAACGGAGTTCAGGCGACTATCGCTCGGCTGGCGTAAGCGAGTGATATTGCATATGAGCTTCGTCGCCGATGCCGACGTCACCATCCTTGATGAGCCGACCGTCGGGCTGGACACTGTGGGGGTATCCATCCTGGGAGCACTCATCAAGGAAAGGGCCTGCCATCAGCTGGTGCTGCTGACCTGCCATGACCCGGCCCCACTCGGGCTGAAGGACGTCCACGAGCATCTCCTGAAATCGAGTGGTAAAGACGAAGGAAGTGTCCTGGTTACTTACCATTAGCCTCCGATCACCGATTGAAAGCCGAAACGATTTGACTCGCATCGGCGGATCCAGCATGTGGGGCAAGGCGGGGTCGCTATCCCGGCTCGTTGTCCACGATGGGCTTTACCTTCGCCGTCTTGAGGCGCCCGTTCTTATAAAGCGCCTCACGCAACACGAACTCGATCTGCGCATTGACACTGCGCAGCTCGTCGTCTGCCCAGCGCTGCATGGCATCCATGACGGCCGCATTGATACGCAGCGGATATGCTTTTTTCTCGGCGCTCATGAGCAGGTCAGTTGTGCAGCGTTCCGGTATTCAGCACCGGCTGCGTACCTCGCTCGCCACACAGCACCACGAGCAGGTTGCTGACCATTGCGGCCTTGCGCTCCTCATCGAGGTCGACGACGCCCTGCGTACGCAGCTTCTCCAGCGCCATCGCGACCATGCCGACGGCGCCTTCGACGATGCGCGTGCGCGCCGCGATGATCGCGCCGGCCTGCTGCCGCTGCAGCATCGCCTGTGCAATCTCCTGCGCATAGGCAAGGTGGCTGATGCGCGCTTCGTCGATCTGCACGCCGGCTTTCCCGATCCGGGTCTGGATCTCGTCACGCAGGTGGTTGTTGATCACATCGCCATGGCTGCGGAGAGACGGGGAGCCATCGTCGTGCCCGTCATAGGCGTAACTCTGCGCCATCTGCCGGAGCGCCGACTCGCCCTGTATCTTCACGAAATTCTCGTAGTCATCCACGCCGAACGTGGCTTCGGCGGTATCCAGGACCTGCCATACGATGACGGCGGCGATTTCGATGGGGTTGCCGTCCTTGTCGTTGACCTTGAGCCGGGAGCTTTCGAAGTTGCGCATCCGCAGCGAAATACGGCGCCGACTGCAGAACGGGTTGGTCCAGCGCAGGCCTTCCGCGCGAACCGTACCCGCGTAGCTTCCGAACAGCTGCAGCACCTGCCCTTCGTTGGGAGCGACCTGGAAGAAGCCTTTCGCCAGCCACACGACAAGCAGGCAGAGCGCGATCCCGACCGCCTGGCTCCACGAAGGCAAGCCGGCGGCGGCCGCCTGCAGGAACAGGCCGACGCCCCCGGCCACCAGAACAATCAGCACGACGACGAACGGTATGCCCGAGATCGAAAATCCTTTGCGCTCATTCATGGCAGGTCTCCTGAAGATGCCCTTGTATATATCAAATTGATATCACTTTTGAAGTGCCTGACCTCGCCCGCGAACGGATCGATATCGAACTGGCTTCGCGGCTCACCTGTTTCCCACCCTCGCATGCGCATGCACCGCACACTCCGACCCCATCAGCGTCAGCATGCTGATCGCTTCCAGCGCAAACATCGTCCGCCTTTGATCCGCACGCGCATCGCGTGCCACCGCTTCCTTCAACAGATCCATCAGTGCCCGCGCGCAGCTCAACCACTCTGCAGCGTCGTTCATCAGGTCATCGAAATCGGCATACGGATTCACACTGAAGCTGCCGTTTCCGAGCATCCAGTGTTCCCTGGGTTCTTCATTCATCACTAAGCCCTTCCTCGTCAAGTCACACCCCAGACGCGGCACGCCGCCAGACGCACGGCGTGCCGCGAATCAACAGGGATACACATACCCACCGGCCGCCTCAGCGAAGAGACACCGGGTCGTTCCAAAGACCAATCGACAGCCGAAGCAAAACGCGCCGGGTCGATACGGCTTTAGAAACTTCTCATGGGTGACAGCGCCGCTGCGCTGTTAGCCGGGTCTGCGGGGGAGGCAGACAGCCCGGTGGCGGCGGGGGATGTCATCGCGGGTCCGCGATGGGATGGCTGGTGCCGTATCATAGTTGGTAGCCACGAGTGACTCCTTGACAGTTAGTTGTGGTCAGCGGGTCGGAGGTGGTCCTAACACTTCCGGCCCGCGCTTACATCGCATCGAGCGACGGTTACCTGCGAACGCGTTCAGAGTCGAGCACACAGGTAACGGTGGGGAAGCTACCAAAGAATGGCGGGTGTGTCTGTAGGGGTGGATTCGGTGGCCACGCGCTCGTTTGCGGATGGCTTTGCGGGTGGGGTTTGGGCACGGGGGTCGCGCGCAGGGCGCGCTCCTACAAGGTTTGTGCGGTTTTGGAGCATCCGAAAAAACTCATTTTTCGTAGGGATTCGGGGCTCCCGGCATAGCCTTTTGCGTGTTTCGCCTGACGAAAAAAGTCGAGTTTTTAGGAAAGTTGCTACAACTCTGGCGCAAAGATGCGACCTGTTTTTTTCGACCTGGTCTTACTTGACCACCTTGTGATACATGGACGACAGGGACTGCTTGTACTCCGCGATCGGCTCGAGGCCGACCGACTCACGACGATCATCAAGCCCCGCCACATCCTCCGTGGGCTGCATGAACAAGCTGCCGTCGGGAGCGTTCTTGAACTGTGTGCCGTAACGCTGCGGCTTGCCCTGCTCCACGAGCACGCGATCAGTAAGCATGGCGACCTCGTCGGGGTGCACGTCATGGCTCCCGACAGCTACCTGCATCATCGCGAGCACCTGCTCCTGGAACGGGATATCGAACGCCGCGTGTTGGGCAATGTAAAACGCGGCCCTGTATCCATCCGACCCGACCAGCGAGATGCCCGGCCAACCTTTCTCGCTCACCACTTTCTTGAGCCAGGCTGCATTGTCCCGATCAACGGAGGCTGTTTCTTTCTCAAAATCAGTCGCACCACCCCGCGCGATCACCTGATGCCTGATGCCCTGATCGTTTGCTCCACGAGCGAGCAGCGCTTTACGGAGTGGCTGATCGATCCGGGCAAGGCGCGCCGCCTCTTTAGATTGCGCATCGGCAATGGCAGCCGCCCATCCCCCTGACGCACGCAGCCTGTTCAAGCCTGGCCGGTCCTTATGGACAAGGTCAGCCACGTTGATGCGCCCGTAAGGCACCTGCTCGGCTATCACGTGCAGCGCGGCATCGGTATTGCCTGCTGCAGCGAGGCACTCCACCTGCAGTAATTCGCCGCCATCGGGAAACTGCGAAGAGTCCGGATTCATCGCGGCGATGTCGTCGGCGCAGTGCTGGTAATCCTTGTTCTCATACGCCTGCAGGGCCGCATCGGTCTTCGATGCGATGTCGGCATGGGCGGGAACGTGCAAGGCGAGGGCGAAGACAGCCAGGAGCCATGTGCCAGATTTCATCGGAGGGTCCATCCTTTTTTTGTCGACCCAAATTACTTCGTGAATCGCAGTGAGGCAACTACCGTCCTTGACAGCCATTGCGCCAGCGGAGAATGTGTAGCCACCACACAGGGAAGAGAACGCATGCGCATCTGCACCGTCATACCGGTGATTTTTCTTGCGCGATGCGCCGGGTAGTCGTTCCGATCGGCCTGCTCATGAATGACGTCGGCAACATCGGTACACCCTGTCCGCGCATCACCATCACGGTGGCAGGCGAGCCACTGGATCTGGACTATGCCCATAAGAAAGTGTGGTTCACCTGCATCGATGGATGCGAACCGGCACGCGTGCCGGATGCTTCACGCCTCCCACGGAGCTCCTGACCGCAAGGCGTGCACTTCGGGGGTTTTTCCGTTGTCGGGGGGGATTAGCGCCGTTTGCGGCCCCAACCTAACCCTGGAAGTCGTCTCCGCCATCGCGCCCCGCCTGAATAGCCTCCGCCGTGGCTGCCCGGCAGCGGGCGCAGGGCCCGACCTCGCATGCAGAGCATTCTCTGTTGGTGGCGGGAAACTTCGCGGGGGTGCCCGGTCGCGCCCCTCGTCCGCTCTGGCAAGCTCGTGGGGTCGGGGCAGCCCTATTTAGCGAGCGAGAAATATCCAACCAGCGCCTTCCCATCCGGCAGTGGCTGAGACTGGGCCACGGCGATCACCTGGCCATCGGAGAGGCGCCAGAACGAGGAAGCGACCGGCTCGTCCGCGCTCACCTCCTTCGCAATTTCCTCGGCATGGTAGGTGTCGGCGAGCTGGTTGTTCAGCTCTGCGTGCAGCACAACCCACTGGGGCCCGATGTCCGGCACATACCCGACGAAGACGAAAACCCGCTGCTCCGCTACCTGATAGCCCTTGGCCTTCGCTTGCGCCGTGACCCCCTGGACGAAAGCGGTTTGCTCTTGTGGGTAGGTGTCGGCCCCGATCGGCGTCTTGGGGCTGTAAGCGATGCTGACGGGCAAGTGGTCGAGAGACATGTGCGGATCCTTAGCAAGGGACGAGCAAGCCGCGCCCCCAAACATCAATGTGATCGTAGTGAGGGCGATAGAGCGCGCAAGGGTCTTCATGTCAGCGCACCATCACTGGGCCGGTCGGCGCCTGTGGCGCCTGTTGCTGCTGCGCCTGGGCCTGCTGCGCCTGTTGTGCCTCCATAGCCTGATACTGGGCTTGGCCTTGCGCGTGAAAGGCCTGGCCTTCCGGCGACTGAGCCAGAGAGCTGAGCGCCTGGTCCATGGCCTGAGGATCGTTGAGGCTCGCCAAGAGGCGGTCCATCGCCGGGTCACCCGTCTGCACCTGTGAGGGTGCCTGCTTCGGCGGGCCGTCGTGACCCTGTTGCTGCGTTTGGTCCTTATCCTGCGTGCGGTGCGGAGGCTTGGGACCGATAGCCAATTCGTCTACATGCCCGTTTTCGAGGACGGTTTTGAGATCTACCTTCGTGATGGGATCAGGAGAGTTGATGCCCATGCCTGGCGTGATGTTGTGGCCCCAGGGATTGCGCAATGTCAGCTCGACGTTGCCAGCCGCGTCCTTGGTCGCGCCTTCCACCATGTAGACGTGACCGCTATTTCCATCGCCTTTGATGAGTCCGTCGTTGGGCACGTCCTTCATGTAGTTCGTGCTCAGCAGCACGGGCCGCCCCTGCTGCAGCGCACCGTTGAGTCGGTCATACATCTGATCGACCGGCACGCTCTTCGCGTCGTGCGCTGAAACACGATTGGCCTGTTCCCCGGTGAGTGCGTAGATCGCGTTCTTCGGATAGCCGCCTCCGCCGATACGGCCCAGCCCCTGCGTCATCCCCTCGCCTTGGCGCTCCTGCTGTTCGGCATAAGCCGCTTCCATCACCGCTGGCCAAATGGGACCGCGTGCGTTGCCAGGGCCATGGGTCAGGTTATCGCTCACCTTCATGTCGGTTTGAAGCTCGGCCTGGCTAATCTCGACCTTGACCGGTTTGGCCTCATCGCTCAGCCCGAGGAAGCCACCATGACCGTGCTGATAAAGCGTGACCGTGAAGCTCTTGGTTTCGGCGTTGTAGGCGATGGCGTCTTGAATGCGTTCCGGCTGCTGAGTGGCGAGGGCGCCTAAGGGCGCCACGAAATAGCAGTCGCCGAGATTTCGTTGATGGATGTCTGCGGCATCCGGCTTGCCGGTGGGACCGTAGAGGTCCTGATCTGTTAGATCGCCCACTGCGCACTCCCTGGCTTAGACTGACCATCGGACATTACCCACCCACAGACGCGCAGGCAACCATGGACGCCAATCTCTCTCCGCTGATCGAGACCGCCAAGCAACTCGCTCTCCTCGCCGAAACCCTGGAACGCCGCAGCGCCGTGGCATCCGCTCAACACGAGCAAGCCAGCCAAACACTCAACCGCACCGTGACGGCCGTGCGTAGCGACGTGGACCGGATCCTTCAAGCTGCCGGAGGCCAGGTGAGCCAAGCCGCCCGCCAGAGCGTCGACGCGGCGCTGGGACAGAGCATCGCGCGGTTCGATCAAACTGCGACAGCCGCCGGCAAGAAGGTGCAGACGGCCGTCAGCGAGTTGGATGATGGGCTTGCTCGCGCTCGCGCCACGCTTTCTCTACAGATCAGGTTGGGATATTTCGCCATTCTCGGCGCCATGTTGTTGCTCATCGCGGGCGGCGGCGTGGTGCTCTGGTTGGAGTGGCAGGCCTACGGCGACGCGCGAGCGCGCACGGCTTCCGCCAACGTCAACGCGGAAACGGCTGCCGCCTTCGCGCAAGTCAACATGACGTCGTGCGGCGGGAGGCCCTGCGTGCGGCTCGATCCGAAGGCACCACGTTGGGGTGATAAGGGCCAATACGTCCTGATCGACGTCAAGCGAAAGGAATGACGCATATGCTGCAACATATTCGAAAACGCAGCATCTCCATCTATTATAGGCCTCGCATACGCCGGAAGCTGCCCTGCGAGGGCGAATGCAGCCAGAAACAAGGCCACGTATTTCAGGAGAGTCCATCCTTCGTCCACGGTAGTGGAAGTGTATGACTAAGGCCCGCTATCCAAGACTGGCTCGAAACCCCCTTGGCTCCCTCCCCATCCCCCTGTTACCATCGCCCGGCAGTGGGGCCTTAGCTCAGCCGGGAGAGCGCGTCGTTCGCAATGACGAGGTCGGGGGTTCGATCCCCCCAGGCTCCACCAAACTCATTCAAACGAAAACCCTGGAGACTTCAGTCTCCGGGGTTTTTTCGTCTGGGCAGGGTGCGGAGAGTCTGGCTTGATTCCGGGTGAACGTTTTGCAGCAGGATGTCGCGCGCAGGGCGCGCTCCTACTCGATCAGGGCTGAATGCAGGCCCGCAAAAAACTGAACCGTGCGACTGGCGAATACACAAATCCTGCACGTTTGGTCCGCAAAATTGCCGAACTTGCTTATAGAGCCAACACGGTAGTTTTGTATGACTCACAGCAGGAAGCCGGTGCCAAGGCACCGACGGGATGCGTCGGCATGAGCACGGAGGCGTCGATCGCGCATGGATTGCTCGAATACGCGTTCTTCTATCCCTGGATCATGTCGCTGCTCTGGATGAGTGGCGGGCTCGTCTACTATTTCCGGATCGAGCGGCGTTCCCGTGACCGGGACGACCCCGCGCCACTGCCCGAGTATCCGTTCGTCAGCCTCATCGTTCCGTGTTTCAACGAGGGCGAGCTGGTGCGGGAGACGATTGCGCACCTGGCGGCGCAGCGCTGGCCGGATTTCGAGATCATTGCGGTCAATGACGGCTCCAGCGACGACACCGGGCAGATCCTCGACGGGTTGATGCGCGATTACCCGCGGCTGCGGGTCATGCATATGGACGATAACCATGGCAAGGCCACGGCCCTGCGCGTGGCCGCCCTGGCGGCGCACGGCGAGTATCTGGTCTGTGTGGACGGCGACGCCCTGATCGACGAGTACGCGACCCACTGGCTCGTGTCCCGCCTGATGCGGAATACCCGCGTGGGCGCGGCAACCGGAAATCCGCGTATCCGGAACCGCTCCACCCTGCTTGGCAAGCTCCAGGTGGGCGAGTTCTCGTCGATCATCGGCCTGATCAAGCGGGCCCAGAGCGTCTACGGCCGCATCTTCACCATCTCGGGCGTCATCGCGGCATTCCGCAAGAGCGCCCTGCACGACGTCGGTTACTGGAACACCGACATGGTCACGGAGGATATCGACGTGAGCTGGCGGCTGCAGATGCGGCAATGGGAGGTGCATTACGAGCCCAACGCCCTGTGCTGGATCCTGATGCCCGAGACGCTGGGCGGCCTGTGGAAGCAGCGCCTGCGCTGGGCCCAGGGCGGATCGGAGGTTCTGCTTCGCTATGGCTTTGACCTGTTTCACTGGCGCCAGCGCCGCATGTGGCTGCTCGCCGTCGAATACCTGATGAGCCTCGCATGGTCATACGTGATGGGCCTGATCGGCGTGCTCTGGCTCGTCGGCAAGTGGTTCGACGTGCCCCCTCCTTTCCATGTCGAGTCGCTGCAACCACAGTGGCACGGCGTGGTGCTGGGCATTACCTGCCTGGTGCAGTTCATGGTCAGCCTGCTCGTGGATCGCCGGTACGAGACCAGGATCGGTCGCAACTACTACTGGATGATCTGGTACCCGCTCGCCTACTGGCTCCTGAACACGCTCACATCCATCGTTGCCCTGCCCCGCGCCGCGTTCCGCCGCCCGGGCCAGAGCGCTACCTGGGTCAGCCCCGACAGAGGTATCCAATGAAAGCCGAAACCATCCTGATCGACAGCCCGGAGAAGCAGTCCACGTCGCGCCGCGTCTTCTATGGGATCGCAACGGTCTGCGCATGGGTGCTGTGGGGCCTGCTCTGGCTTCCGGTCCTGCACTTGCTGGCCAACTCCCTCCACCTGCCGCCCCAGTACAGCCGCTATCTCCCCTCCGTCGTCCTGGGTGGAGCGCATGAAATTGCCGAACTGATCTGGCTTGCACCGGTCGCCATGATCGTGTTCGTCGCCTGGTCGTTCTATGAGAGCCGCCGCAAGCGTGGTACCCAGCAACGCCGCCGCACGGCGCGCGTCGTGCCGCTTCCTGATGCCGCGGAGTCCATCGGTACCACGACCACCGATGCCGAACGCATCCAGGACAGCCGCCGCGCCGTATTGCATGTGCACGACGACGGCCATATCGACGTTTCGGCCGCCGATGCGACACCAGGGAATGTGTCCCTGCTCAACGAACGGCGTCGCCGCACCGCATAGTATCCGGTCGCATAGGGCTGGCATGGTGCTTGCCTGTCTTCAGGCGAGCCATGCCTGTCCGACTCTCTGGCGTCGTACGCCATACATTCACTACAACGCTGCCGGGAACGCACATCCGGCGCGGCTGATACGGGTCATTTTCGCAGGATGGTACAGAACACTGAAATCACGAAGCCCGCCCGCCTGCCTCGTGCAAGGCTGTGCCTCGCTTTGCTTCTGGCCCTCCACGGGTCCCTCGCCCTGGCGGCAACCGATACGGCTGATCGCGATGCGATGATGGCCAGGGTGCGTCAGGAACGCGATGCAGGCCATCGCGTCGATGCGCTCGCGCAGTGCCAGGCCATCCTGGACCGCTGGCCGGGCGACCGTGACGCAATGTCGCTGCGCGTCACTTTATTGACGGAAATGGGCGCAACTGCGCGCGCAAGGGAACTCGCCGCGGAACTCCAGCCGCCGCAGGGCCTTGCAGAGCGGGTCCGCATCGACGCCGACTACATCGCCCACGAGATTCGCTACGCGAATGGCGAGCCCGCCAACGCCAGGAAGCCCTACGCCGAGGCCGACCGCGCGGTCGCCGACGCTCGCCGGCTCGCCGCCGATCCCGTCCTCGATGCCGGCCAGCGCCAGCGCGCCGAGTTCGACCTGCTCGTGGCGCTCGACCAGGCCGGCCTGACGGACGAAGTCGTCACCCGGTATGAAGCCCTGCACGGGAAAGGCGTCGCCCTGCCCGCCTATGTCGAACGCGCCGTCGCCGATGCACTGCTGGTCAAGCGCCGTCCGGCCGAGGCCGCGCGCATGTACGAAGACGCCATCGCCAGGGACCCCGGCCCCTACGATCGCAACGACAGCGAGCCACGCATCGGCCTGATGTATGCGTACCTCGAGTCCGGCGAGACTGCCAAAGCCATGAAGACCATCGATGAGCTGGCCGCGCGCGAGCCGACATGGTCGCGCGTGAAGGGCATCAGGCTGCCGTTGCAGAACTCCCGCAAGGTTGATGCCGACCTTAACGCCGCGACGCTCCGCGAATACGTGGACATGCCGGCGGATGCTTACGCACGACTCGCCCCCATGAGCCGCGAAGCGCCGGCCAATTCGCAGATCCGCCGCGAACTGGGCATGGTCGAACTGGCCCGGGGCTGGCCGCGCGCGGCCCAGGAAGACCTCGCCATCGCGAGCACGCTCGATCGTCGCGACGTGGGTGCCTACATTGGCGACGCCGACGCCGCACGCGCCCTGAACGATTACGAGACGGTGGATGACAACCTCGCGAAAGCGCAGGGTTTCGCAGACCGCAGCCCGCGCCTCGATCGCGCCATCGCATCATGGGAACGCCAGCGTGGCTGGCAGTTCGACATCAGCACCGAGCAGGGCAAGGGATCGAGCCCGGATTACGGTGATCGTGACAACACGACCCAGGCGACGATCCTGAGCCCGCTGATCGACGACCACTGGCGTGTCGAGGCGCTGGCGCGTCGCTCCACGGCCGACCTGCCCGAAGGCGATGTGAATCGCACGCGTTACGGCTTCGGCGTCCGCGGTTACCTGCGCGGTTTCGAGGCGTATCTGCGCGCCCTCCCGTCGACCGATCATTACGTCAACAAGACGGCGATCGAAGCCGGCTTCGACTGGTCGCTGACGGACCACTGGTCGTGGGCGGCTGATTTCAGCACGGCGGGTGAAGACACGCCGCTGCGTGCGCAGTACTACGGCATTTCCGCAAAGACGATCGATACTGCGGTGACGTGGCGCGCGAGCGAGCTGACCGAGGCGCGACTGGGGCTGTCGCGCGACGATTTCAGCGACGGCAACAAGCGCACCAGCTGGCTCGGCACCGTCACGCAGCGGTTGTACACGGCCCCGAACCTGTCGATCGACGGCGGTGTCGAACTCAGCGGATCGCTCAACACGCAGACCGACCGCCCTTACTTCAACCCGCGCCGCGACAACAGCTACGCGCTGACCGGACGCATGCAGAACCTGCTCGGCCAGTTCTACGACCGTGCCGTGACCCAGCGCATCGACGTGGCGGTGGGCCAGTACGCCGAGCGTGGCTACGCGACCGACTGGATCGCGACCGTGCGCTACGGACAGACCATCCAGGCTCGGGCGGGGCTTCGCCTTGGCTGGGCCATTTCCTACCATAACCAACCTTATGACGGGGAGCGCGAACATCGCGTCGTCCTCGACCTGACGCTCCACTGGGGAGAATGAAAGTGATGCGCCCGTTGTTGTCCCTGCTCGCCCTTCTCGGGCTGGCGCTTTCCGCATCCGCCCAGACGAACGTGGCCGTGCCGCACCCGACGCTGATCGTGCTCGGGTACCACGACGTGCGCGACGATGTCAGCCTCCAGTCCGATTACGATCCCGACGCCACGAGCACCGATCACCTCATCGCCCATTTCGACTGGCTGAAGGCGAACGGGTACCACATGGTGAGCTTCCAGCAGGTGCTGGACGCCACGCGCGGCGGTGCACCGCTGCCGAAAGACGCCGTGCTGCTCACCTTCGACGACAGCCTGGAGAGTTTCTACACCCGCGTTTATCCGTTGCTCCGTGCGTACAACTACCCCGCGATGTCGGCCGTGGTCGGATCGTGGATGGACATGCCGGACGGCAAGCGCATGCCGTATAACGGCCGCGACTGCGATCGCTCGTGCTTCCTCACCTGGGACCAGGTGCGCGAGATGCAGAAGTCGGGGCTGGTCGAGTTCGCGTCGCATTCGTGGGCACTTCACCAGGGTATCAACGGCAACCCGCAGGGCAACCAGCTGCCTGCCGCGTCATCGCTCGCCTATGACGCGAAGACCGGCTACGAAACCGAAGCCCAGTACACGGCACGCGTCCGCGCCGACCTTGCAAAGAGCGCCGACGAGATCGCCCGCAATACCGGCGTGCGTCCCCGCGCCGTGGCGTGGCCGTATGGCAGCTTCACGCGCGTGGGCCGGGACATCGCTTCCGGGCTGGGCATGACCGTCTCCTTCAGCCTCGGGGACGGCATCCCGTCGCTCGCCCTCGGCCACAACATCCCGCGGCTCCTGGTCAGCGACAACGTCACCGCCAACCGCCTGGGCTGGCTCATGCGCCACCAGTCGCGTGTCGATCCGACGCGCGCGGTGCAGGTCGATCTCGACTACGTCTACGATCCGGACCCGGCCCAGCAGGACCGCAACCTGTCGAAGCTGCTCGACCGCATCAAGCGCATGCATCCGAGCCAGGTGTGGCTGCAGGCCTATGCCGACCCGGATGGCGACGGCGTCGCCGATGCCGTGTACTTCCCGAATCGCCACCTGCCCATGCGCGCCGACCTGTTCTCGCGCGTGGCGTGGCAGCTGCGGACGCGCGCCGGCGTGAGTGTCTACGCGTGGATGCCGGTGATCGCCTTCCGCTTCCCCAGGGCGAAGGACCTCCCCTCGCTCGCCGGCGAACCGAAACCGGGCGGCGACCATTTCCGCCTCGCCCCGTATGACCCGCGCGTCCGCAAGATGATCGGCGACGTGTACGAAGACCTCGCGATGCATGCCCATATGGCAGGCGTGCTGTTCTCCGACGACGCGTACATCCGGGATACCGACAACCTGGGGCCGTGGGCGAAGAACACGCCTGCCCAGAACACACAGGCGTTGATCGGCTTCACGACGGAAATGACGGAGCGCATGCGCCGCTGGCGCCCGCAGATCTTCACCGCGCGCAACATCTACGCCCGCCCGGTGCTCGACCCGGCCGCGGAAGCGTGGATGGCGCAGAGCCTGCCCGCCTTCCTGGCCGCCTACGACATGACCGCCATCATGGCCATGCCACAGCTCGACCAGCAGTCGGACAAGCTCGGCTGGTACCGGAAGCTCGCCGACCAGGTCAACGCGCAGCCGAACGGCATGGAGAAGACGCTCTTCGAATTCGCCACGTTCAACTGGCGGACGCACAAGCCGATCGCAGACACGGACATGACCCGGCGGATGCGTGAGGTGCAGGCACAGGGCGCACGTCATATCGGCTACTACCCCGATGACTTCCTGCACAACCATCCGGACCTGGAAACCGTCCGGCCCTTCATCTCGGCCTCTGATTATCCCTACCAGGCACCCGCCCGATGAACGCAGGCATCCTGCACGCGCTCCTGGAATTCGCGTTCTTCTATCCGCTGGTGATGTCGCTCATCTGGATGAGCGGGGGCGTGATCTACTTCCTCCGCTGGGAACGGAACGAACCGCTGCGCGTGAAGCCACCCGCCCTCGCGAGCTACCCCATGGTGACCCTCGTGGTGCCGTGCCATAACGAGGGGGAGCAGGTGCGAGAGACCGTCGCGCACCTTGCCTCGCAGCAGTACCCGAACTTCGAGATCATCGCGATCAACGATGGTTCGACCGACGACACCGGGGCACAGCTCGACCAGCTTATGGCGCAGTATCCGCAACTGCGCGTGATCCATATGGCAACGAACCAGGGCAAGGCGATGGGCCTGCGGGCCGCAGCGCTCGCGTCCAACGCGGAGTTCCTCGTCTGCGTGGACGGCGATGCCCTGCTCGACGATTTCGCCACGCACTGGCTCGTCTCGCACATGCTGGAAAGCCCGCGCGTGGCCGCCGTCACCGGTAACCCGCGCATCCGCAACCGCTCGACGCTGCTGGGCAAACTCCAGGTCGGCGAGTTCTCGTCCATCATCGGCCTGATAAAGCGCGCGCAGCGCGTCTACGGGCGCATCTTCACGGTATCCGGCGTGATCGCGTGCTTCCGCAAGAGCGCGCTGCATGACGTGGGGTACTGGTCCACCGACATGGTGACCGAAGACATCGACGTGAGCTGGCGCCTGCAGATGCGCCACTGGGAAATCCGCTACGAACCCAATGCACTGTGCTGGATCCTGATGCCCGAGACCGTGCGCGGCCTGTGGAAGCAGCGCCTGCGCTGGGCACAGGGAGGTTCCGAGGTGCTGCTGCGGTACACCGGCAAGCTCTTCGCCTGGCGCCAGCGCCGCATGTGGCCCGTGGCCATGGAGTACGTGACCAGCCTGATCTGGTCGTACACGATGGCCATCATCATCACGCTGTGGGCGATCGGCCTGTTCGTCGAGCTGCCGCGTGAATACACGATCGATACGCTGCTTCCGCAGTGGCACGGCGTGGTGCTGGGTGCGATCTGCCTGTTCCAGTTCATGATCAGCCTGATGATCGATCGCCGCTACGAGACGCGCGTGGGCCGCAATTATTACTGGATGATCTGGTACCCATTGGTGTACTGGCTTCTCAACACGGCGACCTCGATCGTCGCGATGCCCAAGGCGCTCATGAAGCGCAAGGGTACCCGCGCGGTGTGGGTCAGCCCGGACCGGGGTCTGCGATGAAAGCTGCCGCCATCATTATCCAGCGCCCGGAGCGCCAGTCGGGCGCACAGAAGGCGATGTTCGCACTGCTCACCGTGGTGGCCTGGCTGTTCTGGGCGTTCCTGTGGCTGCCGCTCGTCACGCTGGCCGCCTGGGCGTTCGGGCTGCGCTCGGCATGGGTGCAGTTCTATGTCGACCATCGCATCGGCGACGGCGGCGACATCGATGTCGTGTTCATCGTCGCGGTGGCAGCGGCGCTGATCTTCACCGCGTGGTCGAGCTACAACTACGCGCGCTTTGCCGGCAAGCAGAAGCGCATGGGCAACCAGCCGTTTTCGGTGGAACAGACGGCCACGGTCATCGGCGCCAGCCCCAAGGATGCCGTGACCATGCAGGCGAACCGCCGCCTGGTCGTCTCCGTCTCCGACGAAGGCTTCATGACCCTCGACGAAGCCCGCCAGCCGCTTTGACGAACCGGTAATGCGCGACGATCCACTCGCTTCCCTCGGCATACCCGAACAGCTCGGCACACGACATCCAGAAAATCCGCCAGCGCTGGAACCACAGGCTCGCGGCATCGCCATACGCTTCACGCAGCACGCCCATGACTTCCTCACGCGCAGCATCCTGGTTTTCGAGCCAGTGGTTCGCCGTACGCTCGTAATGCGTGCCATCGACCTGCCAGCGCTGCTCGATGCGCAGGTCGTCCTGGAACCACAGCAACGTATCCGACGCAGGCATGAGGCCGCCGGTGAAAAAGTGCCGGCCCATCCAGTCGTCTTCGCCTTCGGTTTCGAACGGGTACATGAGGTCGCGGTGGGCGAAGATATGCACGAACAGTTTTCCGCCCGGGCGAAGCCACGAGCCGATGCGGGAAAGCAGCGTTTCGTAGTTGCGCATGTGCTCGAACATCTCGACCGACACGCACCGGTCGAACACCCCGGCCTCGAGCGTCAGCGCGTTCACGTCGGCGGTGATCACCGTGACGTTGTCGAGACCCAGCGCCTTGCAGCGTGCTTCGATATGGCGTCGCTGCCCGCTCGAATTCGATACCGCCGTGATGCGTGACGCCGGATACCGCTGCGCCATCCACAAGGTCAGCGAGCCCCATCCGCAACCCAGCTCGAGGATCACCTGCCCGTCTTCGAGTTCGGCACGCTCACCGTAACTGGCAAGCATGGCCTCCTCGGCCTGACCGAGTGTTTCCCTGCCCGTGGGATACAGGCACCCGGAATACTTGAGCCGCGGCCCGAGGCAAAGCTCGAAGAAGCGCGCCGGCAACTCGTAGTGCTGGCCATTCGCGGCATCGGTGTGGATCGCGACCGCACTGTGTTTCAGGCCGTCGATGCGCGACTGGAAGCGGTCGGCGATGCGCCCCGGCCCGCCTTCCCTCTCTTCCTGCAGGCGCCTGGCACACAGGCGACGGATGCCGGCCCGGATCAGCGCGTCGGGCAGGATGCCGCGCTCGGCCATGCCCATGATGCCGTCCGCCGGACGGTCTTCCCGCTGGTAGGCGGCGTGGGTGTCGACGGTGCTGTTCATGCGTCCTCGCTTTTGCGTGAGGGAAACCAGGGGAAGAACATGGGGGTGTCGCGCTGGTAGCGGCGGTACTCGTCGCCGCGCGTTCGCACGGCCTGCTTCTCGGTGTACGGCACGCCGCTGACGAATCGAAGGAAGAGGAACATCACCACCGGGCCGCACCAGGCGAGCCACCACAGCGGTGAGCCGATGGCCAGCGCCACATAGGCGAACCAGTGCAGCCATTCGAAGAAATAATTGGGGTGACGCGAGTAGCGCCACAAACCGTCGCGACAGGTCGTGCCTCGATGGGCGGTGTTCGCGCGGAAGCGGCTCAGCTGCAGGTCGGCAACCGACTCGCCGGCGACACCTGCCAGCCAGACGACGATGGCCGCGACGATCCAGCCTGCGGACGCTTCCGGATTCGCCGCCACGGCGATGAACGGCAGGGCGAACAGGCCGACCAGGAACGCCTGGAACTGGAAGAACGCGAGGAACTTGCCCTGGTGGCCGTGCCAATGCGAGCGCAGCTCTCGATACCGCCCGTCTTCCTCTTCACCGCGCACGCGGTGCCACAGGTGCAGGGCGAGCCGGCCGCCCCATACGCCGCCCAGCACGGCCAGCAGGACACGGGGCGCCGTCGCGCCTTCGCCGAGCACCGCGGCAAACACGGCGGAACCGCCTACGCCGGATGCCCAGAGCACGTCGACGATGCCTGCGTTCGCATGGCGTCGCTGCCATAGCCACCCCAGCACCATGACGAAGGCGGCGGCCACCCAGATCACCAGCAGGCTGCCCAGCGTGCTCATGACACGTAAGCCGGCTTGTTGAACAGCAGGTGCGACACGCCGATCGACCGTTCGAGAAAGCCCCCTTCGCAGTACGCGAGATAGAACTCCCACATCCGCACGAAGCGATCATCGAAGCCCTGCGCGCGCACGGCATCGGCCTTGTCGAGGAAGCGCCCGCGCCACGCGTGCAGGGTCCGGGCGTAGGAAAGCCCGAAGTCCTCGAGCTTCACGAGCGCGAGGTCGGTGGCACGCGACTTTCCTTCCAGCATCGCCTGGATCGACGGGATGAAGCTGCCGGGGAACACATGGCGCTTGATGAAATCCACCGATGCCAGTGCCTGCGCGTATCGATGGTCTTCGATCGTGATCGCCTGCAGCAATGCCTGGCCGCCCGGGCGAAGCAATGCACCGATCTTCCCGAAATACGATTCCAGGTAATCCGCACCGATCGCCTCGATCATCTCGATCGACACCACCTTGTCGAACGTGCCCGACAGGTCGCGATAGTCTTCGAGCAGCAATGTCACGCGATCCTGCAGACCCGCCTCCTGCACGCGCTGCGTGGCCAGGGCGAACTGTTCGCGGGAAATCGTCGTGGTGGTCACGTGGCAGCCGTAGTAACGCGCGGCGTGCACGGCGAAACCACCCCAGCCCGTGCCGATCTCCATCACCCGGTCGCCCGGCTTCAGGTCGAGCCAGTGGCATACGCGGTTGAGCTTGCGCGTGGAGGCGACATCCAGCGTGTCGCCCTCGCCTTCCCACAGCGCCGAGGAGTACATGAGGTCGGCCGACAGGAACAGGCGGAAGAACTCGTTGCCCAGGTCGTAATGCGCGGCGATGTTGCGGCGACTGCCTTCGCGCGTATTGCGACGAAGCGCATGCCACGCCTTCATGGCCAGCCCGCCCAGCCGCGCGATGCCGGTTTCCATCCCGTCGAGGCTGTCGCGGTTGCGCACCAGCAGGCGGATCAGCCCGACGAGGTCGTCGCAGGTCCACAGGCCGTCCATGTATGCCTCGCCCGCGCCCACGCTGCCATGCGATGCAATGGCGCGGTAGAAGCCAAGGTCATGCACGGTAAGCCGCACCGTGAGGTCACCGGCTGCGGCCACGCGGCTGCCGAGTGTCTCGACGCCCATCGCATCCGAGATCACCAGCTGGCCGTGCTTGAGGCCAGCCATGCGCGACAGCAGCATGCGCCGGAGGAAACGCAGGCTGCGCGAGTCGGGCGCGAACTCTTCCTTGTGAGCAATACGGTTCATGGCGCGTCAGCCCTGTTTCATCGGATGGTCGTGGACGGGATTGCGCTTCAGCCACAGGCGGAGCGCTTCGAAATGAATGGCGCCGACGACCTTCGCCGTCATCAGGGGGTAACGCCAGAGCACCCGTGCAAGCGACGCACCGGTCAGCGGCAGGCGCCTCAGCGACAGGTGCGCATCGAACTCGCGCTGGCCCTGTTTCAGCACGTCCATGTGTACCAGCAGGCGATCGTCCGGCGTGTTGAAACGCCAGCGATAGCTGCGCTCCATGGGCATGAACGGGGACACGTGGAAGACCTTGTCGAAGGTCGTGTCCACCGTATGCCCACCGGGTTCGCCGTTGGCGGCCGTGACGTAGCTGTGCCGCTCGCGCCACGGCGTGTTGGTGATCTCCGAGACGATGCAGTCGAGCGTCGTGCCGTCGTCCCGATAGCAGTAGTAGAAGGTCACCGGGTTGAAGACCAGGCCCGCGTATCGCAGGTGCGCCAGCATCCGCACGGGCCCGGTCGGCCGGTGCCCGAGTACGGCCTCCGCGCGCTGCCTGACGGCTTCCGCGAGCGGCATGTCGGGTGGTCCCATGTAGTCGGCGCGGCGGAAGGCCGCGAGGTTCCGCCGGTCCGCCGACCAGAGCCAGCGTCCGGCGAAGACGCGTTCGATCTCGTCCAGGTCCAGGTAGAGCTGCGCCATGCGGTAGGTAAACGCATGATCGTGCGGCGCATGACGGTGGTGGGTCACGATGCCTTCGTAGACCGCGCTGGCAAGACGCCCGGTCATGCAGGAACCCCGGCGCGCGCGGGCGCCACGCGCTCGAATTCAGCCGCCATGTCGACGGCGCTGCGCATGCCGTCTTCGTGGAACCCCCAGCCCCAGTACGCACCGGCGAACCATGTCCGGCGTTGCCCCTGGATCTCGCCCCTGCGCTGCTGTGCCGCGACGGACGCGTGGGTATAGACCGGGTGGTGATACGTCATGCGGCGGAGGATCCGGCCCGGATCGATGGCCTTCGTGCGGTTGAGGGTGACGATGAAGGTCTCCGGCGCCCTGATGCCCTGCAACAGGTTCATGCAGTAGCTCACCGTGCACGCCTCTTCGGGCTCCACCGGGATGTGCGCGTTCCACGCCGCCCACGCCTTCCGCGACCGGGGCAGCACCGATACGTCGGTATGCAGCACGGTGTGGTTGGCCTGGTAGGTCATGGCGCCGAGCACCGACTGCTCGGCGCCGTCGGCATCGGCCAGCAGCGCCAGCGCCTGGTCGCTGTGGCATGCCAGCACGATCTCGTCGAACGTCTCCTCGCCCTGCTCGGTCTGCACGGACACGCCGCTGTTGCCCCGGCGGACGCCGAGCACCGGCGTGTTCAGCCGCTCGGTGACCTTCCAGCGCGCGCGCAAGGCCTCCACGTAGGTTCGCGAACCTCCGGCGACCACGCGCCACTCGGGCCGGTCGGTGAGCCGGAGCATGTGGTGGTTCGCCATGAAGTGGACGAGGTACTTCGCGGGAAAACCCAGGATCGCGGTCGAAGGCGACGACCACAGGGCCGACGCCATGGGCACGAGGTGCTCGTCGCGGAACGCCGCCCCGTACCCGCCGAGCGCCAGGTAGTCGCCCAGCGAGGGGCCTTCACCCGGGGTGTCGAGCAATGCCGGTGCCTCGCGGTAGAAACGCGTGAGATCGCGCAGCATGCCGAGGAAGCGCGGCGACACGAGGTTGCGCCGCTGGCAGAAGAGCGTGTCGAGCGTGGTGGCGTTGTACTCGAGGCCCGTGGCCTCGTTGCGCACCGAAAAACTCATGGTGGTCGGCTTCGTCGCCACGTCGAGCTCGTCGAACAGCGCCGAAAGCAACGGGTAATGCGCGCGGTTATGGACGATGAAGCCCGTGTCCACGCGGTATTCCTCGCCATGCAGCCGCACGTCGTGCGTATGCGTGTGGCCGCCCGGCCTGCCCTCCGCCTCGAACAACGTGACCTCGTGGTGCCGCGACAGCAGCCACGCCGAGGCCAGCCCTGCGATCCCCGAACCGACGACGGCGACGCGCATGCTCAGTGCTCCGCCTTCGCCGCGACCCATGCCGGAACCGGCTTGAGGTCATGCACCAGTCCCAGCCATTTCATGGCCACGAGCCCGTAATAGGTCATGTCGATCTCCCACCAGCGGAACCCCTGGCGCACGGTGCCGGGGAAAAAGTGATGGTTGTTGTGCCAGCCCTCCCCGAACGTGATCAGGGCGAGCCAGACGTTGTTCCGGCTGTCGTCGTGCGTCTCGAACCGGCGCGTACCATAGCGGTGCGCCAGCGAATTGATCGTCACCGTGGCATGGAACAGCACGATGGTGGAGATGAAGAAGCCCCAGACCAGCATCTGCCAGCCCGTGGTGCCGAGTTCCGGAGCCACGGCATGCAGCAGCGCACCGAGGCCATACAGGGCGATCGCCAGCACGACGGGTACCGCGATATCGAAGCGGTCGAGCCAGCGCAGCTCGGGGAATTTCGCCAGGTCAGGCACGCGCTCGATCTCGGTGCGGAAACCCCGTGGCGTCAGGAACCACCCGACGTGGCTCCAGAGGAACCCGTGCACCCGTGGCGAATGCGGATCCAGCGGGGTGTCGGTGTGGCGGTGATGGTTACGGTGATGCGCGGCCCACCACAGTGGCCCGCGCTGCACGCAGCTGGCACCGATCGCCGCGAACACGAATTGCACCGTGCGCGAGGTGCGGAAGGTGCGATGGGAAAAGTAGCGATGGTAGAAACCGGTGAGCGCGAACATGCGGATGGCGTAGAGGGCGACGGCCACGCCGACGGCCACCAGCGATGCGCCGGTCCAGATCGCGCAGAAGCACGCCAGGTGCATCGCCACGAACGGCGCCGCCCGCAGCCAGTCGATGCGATCGACGCGGTCGTCGTCCACCGGGGCGCCCGCCGATGTGTCGAACCACCGTCGAAGGGTCCCGGCGCGCCGCTGCACGGGCATTTCCTGGCTGGCATCGCTATGCATGGTCATCGTTCCCTTGGTCTTCCCCCATCTATACGGCCGCGCTTGTGCACCGGATGCAGTTAACTGGCAGGTTCCTGCCCGTGCCGATCATGTTATAGATTCGCGTCGCACCCACGTCCGGCGTGTCCGACCAAAGGAAAACGACGCATGTCCGCCACCAGCCCCGCCGAACGCGACGAGCTGAACCAGCTTCTGGAACGCACCGCCGCGCGCGACGAAAAGGCCTTCGAAGAGCTCTACCGGCGGTCGTCGTCACGGCTTTTCGGCATCTGCGTACGGGTGATGGGCGACCGTCACGAGGCCGAGGAGGTCCTCCAGGAGGCGTTCGTCACGGTCTGGAAACGCGCCGCGAGTTTCGATCCGCGGCTGTCCAGCGCCCTGACCTGGCTGATCACCGTGGCGCGCAACAAGGCCATCGACCGCCTGCGGCAGCGTCCCGACGGGAGGGTCACGCACGAGGTGGACTTCGATGCCTTCGTCGACGACGGCCCGGGCCCGGCGACCGGCGCGGAGAGCGACGAGGAATACCGCCGGCTCCGCGCCTGCCTCGACGAACTCGAGCAGCAACAGCGTCGCTCGATCCGTGAAGCTTTTTTCGGTGGCGCTACGTATAACGAGCTGGCGGAACGTGCAAAGGTGCCCCTGGGCACCATGAAAAGCTGGATCCGCCGCGGTCTCCTGCAGCTCAGGGCATGCCTCAATCCATGAACAGCACCTTCGAATCCGACAAGGACAACCTGCGCTACGCCGAGTACGTCCTCGGCCTGCTGGATGCCGATGCGCGCGCTGCCGTGGCCCGTGAGATCGCCGGCAACGAAGACGCCGCCGCCGCCGTGGCCCTGTGGCAACGACACCTGACCCCGCTGGCGGTGGAAATCGTCGACGAAGCCCCGCCCGCGCATGTTTGGCATGCGATCCGCCGGCGCCTGGCGCTGGGTACGTCACCGTCGCGGACACCGGAACGCGCCTGGGACAGCGTGGCGCTCTGGCGCTGGCTGGGCCTCGGCGCCACGGCCGTGGCGGCGTGCCTGCTGGTGCTGACGATCACGCGGCCCGTGCCGCCGCCGGCCGTGGTCGTGCCCGCCGCCGACGCGACGCTCATGGTCGCGAGCATCCGGGGCGACGATGGCGTGGCGGGTTGGACCGCCACCATGGACATCGACCGCTCCGAACTCCTGGTCGTCCCTGCGAGCCCCGCGGCCCTCGCTTCCGACCGGAATACCCAGCTGTGGCTGATCCCGGCCGGCGGCGCGCCCGTGTCGGTCGGCGTCTTCCCGGCGAACGATCCGAAGCGGTTCCACCTCGACAAGGCGATGCTCGATCGCCTCGGCCCCACCGCCGTGCTGGCCGTCTCGGTCGAGCCGGTCGGCGGCTCGCCCACCGGCCAGCCGACCGGCCCGGTCATCGGCAAGGGAGCCATCCGGGCAGCGTGACCTTCACGTCCGTGACGACCATCGCGGCAGAGATTCCCTGCCGCCTCAACCTCCTGTACTGCCGGCCGATACACTTCCTGGAGTGCAGGCCCGGGAGGGGCACGCCATGAAAGCCATCATCGCGGCGTCAGCCGTCCTGGTCGTACACGCCCTCGGCCTCGCGCTCGTACCGCAGGCCGGGATGGCCATTTCGTACCTGTGGTTTTTCCTCGTCGTGGCACTGGCGATGATCAGCGTATGGAACGCATGGCACCGGGCCACGGCCCCGCGCGACCCGCGCTGGTGGCTGCTGCTGGGCAGCCTCACGCTGTGGACCATCGGCATGGCGCTTTCGGCCCGGCAGAGTTACGCGCTGGATAACCCGAATCCGGCGCCGGGCGACAGCATGTTCTTCTACATCCTGTACGTGCTGCCGGTACTGGTCGCCGTGTCGTCGGCGCCCGTGGCTGCGCGCAAACGCTGGGCGATCAGCATCGACCTGACCCTGGCCACCCTGCTCGGCGTTCTGTTTTACGTGCGCACGTTTTCCATCGTCTCCGTGCAGGGCGCCATGGGGACGCAGCAGGCGCTCGATGTCGCCTACATGCTCGACTTCGAGAACGGCTGCCTCGCCATCGCCGCGTCACTGCGGTTCCTGGCCACCGACCGCAGCGACGACCACGCGTTCTTCCGTTCCGTCATGGTCTTCTTCGTGACGTACGCGATCGCCGGCTTCTTCTATAACCACGACGTGGCCCTCAACGGACACCCCGACTTCGGTACGTCCCCGTGGGACGTGCTGCTCGATATCCCGTTCCTCGCGCTCTACGTGGTGAACACCGTTCGCCTGCCGCAGCGACACTGGCATCCGCCGGTCTACCTCGTGCGTTTCGTACAGAGTGCGAGCCCGACATTCCTGGCCATGAGCGTGCTCGGTTTTGCGCTCATGGTGATACCGGGTTATCCGTCGCTGGGCATCGCAGGGGCGATCGCCGCCGTGGTCGGCATCGGCATGCGCGGCACGCTGGCCCAGGTCGACCTCGTGGAAGAAGAAAACCGCCTGGCGCTGCGGCGCGATGAACTGCAGGGCCTGGTCTTCGTCGACAGCCTGACCAGCCTGGCCAACCGTCGCGCGCTCGACGAGCGCCTGCTGCGCGAATGGCATCGGCCGGCGCAGCGCGAACCGATCGCGCTGCTCATGATCGACGTGGACTACTTCAAGGAATACAACGACCGCTTCGGGCACCTTGCGGGGGACGACTGCCTGCGTGCGCTGGCCGGGGCGCTGGCGGGACGCGGATTACGCCCGGGTGACTTCCTGGCACGGTTCGGCGGCGAGGAATTCGCGGTGATCGCGCCGGCCACCACGCTCGACCAGGCCATGGCCATCGCGGACGCCATGCGTGCGCACGTCGAAGCCCAGGGCATCGTGCACCCGCTGAGCCCGTATGGCGTGATCACGGTAACGGTGGGCGTCGCGGTGGCGTCGGCGACCCCGAACAGCGGCCCGCTGGACCTGCTCAGCGCCGCCGACCGTGCGCTCTATCGCGCCAAGCACGCCGGTCGCAACCGCGTCGGCATGCGCTGGGATGCCCGCCTGGAAGCAGGACGCATCTGAATCCCGTACCCTCCCGGCCATGAGTACGCCGCTGGATACCCTCGCCGCACCGTGCAGGCACGAGGAAGACATCAGGAAAAGCCGCTTCCTCACCCAGGCGGCACCCGTGGGCAACCCGGCGGACGCGCTGGCCTTCTTCGCCGCCGTGAGCGACCCGGCGGCCACGCACAACTGCTGGGCCTACCGTATCGGCGACGCGTATCGCTTCCACGACGACGGCGAGCCGGGCGGCACGGCGGGCCGCCCCATCCTGCAGGCCATCGACGGACAGGGTTACGACCAGGTGGCCGTCGTGGTAACGCGCTGGTACGGCGGGATCAAGCTCGGCGCCGGTGGACTGGCGCGGGCATATGGCGGTGGCGCGGCCGAGTGCCTTCGGCTGGGGCCGCGCGTCCCCCTCGTGGCCATGGGCCAGCTCGTCATGCATTGCGAGTTCGCGGAACTGGCCCTGGTCCAGGCCCGCCTGCGCGACATGGGCGCGACGATCGACGCCGAAACGTTCACGGCGGACGGCGCGGAACTCACCGTCGGCGCGCCACAAGATGCGCTGGAGACGATCAGCGCGCGGATCACCGATCTCAGCCGGGGTCGCATCCAGCCGCGGCGGGTGCCATAGCGTTGAATACTGCACCGGGCGGCCCCATCCGTTGGCGAATGAATCGAGTAACGGGCCGCGCATGACCGACGAACGCAGGGAAAAATCACGGAAGATCGGTGCACTACGCAACCTCTGGCCGTTCCTCAAGCCGCACAGGAAGCTCGCCCTCGGCTGGATCGTCGCCCTTGCCGTGTCGTCGGGTGCATCGCTGGTGTTGCCGGTGGCCGTGCGTCACATCATCGACCACGGATTCCTCGCCGCCGACGTGTCGACCATCAACGCCACCTTCCTGGGGCTGTTCGGCGTGGCGCTCGTGCTCGCCGTGGCCACGGCTGCCCGCTATTACTGCATCGCGCTGCTGGGCGAACGCTCGCTGGCCTCGCTGCGCACGTCGCTCTACAGGCATGTGATCGAGCTGGACGTGGGCTTCTACGAGAGCACGCGCGTCGGTGAACTCACCTCGCGCCTGGGCACCGACACCGAAGTCGTGCAGACGCTGGTCGGGTCGGGCATCTCCGTCGCCCTCCGCAGCATCGTCATGCTGATCGGCGCTGCCGCCGCCATGGCGTGGACCAGCCCGCACCTCGCCGGTCTCACCGCGCTGGTGATCCCTGCGGTGATCCTGCCGATCCTGATCTTCGGTCGTCGCGTGCAGAAGCTGTCGCGCTCCAGCCAGGATCGCATCGCCGACGCTGCCGCCGTGGCCAACGAAACGCTCAACGCCGCGCAGGCCGTGAAGGCGTATGCGCGCGAACCGATCGAAACGCGCCGTTATGCCAACGCAATCGATCTCGCGCTGGCGACGGCACGCCGTCGCATCGGCATGCGGTCGTTGCTCACGGCGGCCGTGATCGTGCTGATCTTCGGCGCCATCACGCTGGTCCTATGGGCGGGTGCGCGCAACGTGATCGCCGGCGAGCTGGCGCCGGGCGTCCTCAGCCAGTTCGTGCTCTACGCCATCTTTGCCGCCGGCTCCGTCGCGGGCCTCTCGGAAGTCTGGGGCGACGTGCTGCGCGCCGCCGGCGCCATGGAACGCATCGGCGAGCTGTTCGCCGAGCGTGCCACCATCGCCACGCCCGCCCTGCCCGTGCACCTGCCTTCGCCGGTCACCGGCGCGCTGCGCTTCGAGCATGTGGAATTCCGTTACCCGTCGCGCCCCGACGTGGCGGCCCTCGCCGACTTCGACCTCGACATCGCCCCCGGCGAGACCGTCGCCCTGGTCGGCCCGTCGGGCGCGGGCAAGAGCACTGTGTTCAGCCTGCTGCTGCGCTTCCACGATCCCCTCGCCGGGTCGATCCGTTTCGACGGCGTCGACCTGCGCGCCATGGCGCTGCCCGAACTGCGTGGCGCGATCGCGCTGGTACCCCAGGAGACCGTGATCTTCGGCGGCACGGCGGCCGACAACATCCGCTTCGGCCGCCAGGACGCCAGCGACACCGAGGTGCACGAAGCCGCACGCCTGGCCGAAGCCGATGGCTTCATCAGCGCGCTCCCTGAAAGCTACGGCGCCGCACTCGGCGAGCGCGGCGTGCGCCTGTCCGGCGGCCAGAAGCAGCGCATCGCCATCGCCCGGGCGATCCTGCGCGATGCACCGCTGCTCCTGCTGGACGAGGCCACCTCGGCACTCGACGCCCAGTCCGAGGCGGCGATCCAGCAGGCCCTCGAACGGCTCGAGAAAGGCCGCACCACGCTGGTCATCGCCCACCGACTGGCCACCGTGCAGCGCGCGGACCGCATCGTCGTCATGGACGGCGGGCGCATCGTGGCCCAGGGTACCCATGAGTCGCTGCTGCGCGAAGGCGGCCTCTACGCGGAGCTGGCGCGGCTGCAGTTCGTCGCCTGAGACCGTTTTCGCGGCGTTGACGCCGCGCTCCCTAACGTCGGTGCATGGACACCGAGTTGCTGCTACCGCGCCCCGAAGGCCTTTACTGCCCGGCAGGCGATTTCTACATCGATCCGATGCATCCGGTCCCGCGCGCCGTGGTCACCCACGCGCACGGCGACCATGCCCGGTCGGGTAGCGGCCTCTACCATGTCGCGCGCGCCGGCGGCGGCCTGATGCGCGAGCGCCTTGGCGCGACCTCGGATATCCGCGAATTCGAGTACGGCGAAACCTTCACGCTGGGTGACGCGAAACTGTCCCTGCATCCGTCAGGGCATGTACTCGGCGCGGCGCAGATCCGTATCGAAGGACGCGGGCTGGTCGCCGTGGTGTCAGGCGACTACAAACGCGATCCGGACCCGACCTGCCTGCCTTTCGAGCCCGTCCCGTGCGATGTGTTCGTCACGGAGTCGACCTTCGGGCTACCCATCTATCGCTGGCCCCCCATGTCCCAGGTGATCGACGGCATGCTGGCGTGGCTCGACGACTGCACCACACGCGGCGTGCCCGCCGTCCTGTTCTGCTATGCGCTGGGGAAGGCGCAGCGGATCCTTGCCGAGCTAGCCCTGCGCACGGACCGCACCGTGCACCTGCATGGCGCCATGGTCCGCCTGGTCGAGGCCTATCGCGATGCCGGCGTGCGCATGGTCGACACCCAGCCGGTGAGCGAGTCCGCCAGGGGCAAGGATTTCGCGGGCGAACTGATCATGGCGCCACCCTCCGCGGCGGGCTCGCCGTGGATGAAACGCTTCGCCAAAGCCTCGACGGGCTTCGCTTCCGGCTGGATGCAGGTGCGCGGTGCGCGACGCCGCCGTGGCTACGACCGCGGCTTCATCGTCTCCGATCATGCCGACTGGCGGGGCCTCGTAAAAAGCGTGGAAGACTGCGGCGCGAAACGCATCTACGTCACCCACGGCGATGGCGAAGCCCTGATTCGCCATCTGCGCGAGAAAGGGCATGACGCGCGCCCCCTGCGTTCGCTGGGCAGGATGCCCGACGAGCGCAGCAGCGAGGAAGGCGACTGATGCGCCGCTTCGCCCAGCTCTTCGAATCGCTGGACCGCACGGCCTCCACGTCGGCCAAGCGCGATGCCATGGCCGCCTACTTCGCCGATGCACCGGCCGAAGACGCCGCGTGGGCCGTGTACGTGCTGGGTGGGGGCAAGCTAAAGCGCACCGCCTCGTCGACGGAACTGCGCGTGGCGCTGGCCGACGAAACGGGCTTCGCCGACTGGCTGATCGACGACAGTTACCAGCATGTCGGCGATCTGGCGGAAACCATTTCCCTGATGCTGCCCACGGTGGACGACAGCGGCGAAGACACGCCGCTGCACGTGTGGATGGAGGCACGGTTGCCCGCGCTGGGCAGGCTCGAATCCGGCGAACGCATCGAGCAGCTGCGCGAATGGTGGCGACCGCTGTCGCGCGAGCAGGTCTTCCTGCTCAACAAGCTGCTGACCGGTTCGCTACGCGTCGGCGTCTCGCATCGCCTCGTCGTGCAGGCACTCGCGCAATGGGCCGCGCTGCCCACCGACCTCATGGCGCACCGCCTGAGCGGCACGTGGAAGCCGGGTGCCGATGTCTTCCGTGCCCTTGCAGGGCCCGAGCGCGACGACGAGCATGCCGGTGAACGGCCTTATCCGTTCTTCCTCGCCTCGCCGCTCGAGCATGAGGTCGAGACGCTCGGCGACGTGGACCCGTGGGTCGCCGAATGGAAATGGGACGGCATCCGCGCACAGCTCATGCGGCGCGCGGAAGGCGCCCTCATCTGGTCGCGCGGCGAAGAACGACTGGACGGCCGCTTCCCCGAACTCGAGATCGCCGCCGCCAGCCTGCCCGATAGATGCGTGATCGACGGCGAAATCCTTGCCTGGGCGCCTGACGAAGCGCATCCGCTGTTGTTCGCCGCCTTGCAGAAACGCATCGGCAAGCTCAAGCCGGGCGCGAAGCTGCTGGCGGAAACGCCCGTGCGCCTGATGGCCTACGACCTGCTCGAGCTCGACGGCGTCGATCTTCGCGAGCGGCCGCTGAGCGAGCGCCGTGCGTTGCTCGGCACCCTGCTCGAAGGCCGCGGACCAACGCTCATGGTCTCGCCGTCCATTCCGGCGACCGACTGGGCGTCGCTGGCACTGATCCGCGGCGAGTCGCGCGAACGCCGGACCGAAGGCCTGATGTTGAAACGGCTGGATTCGCCGTATCGCGTGGGTCGCAAGCGCGGTGACTGGTGGAAGTGGAAGGTGGAGCCCTACACGGTCGACGCCGTGCTCCTCTACGCGCAGCCAGGCCACGGTCGCCGCTCGGGGCTCTTCACCGATTACACGTTCGGCGTCTGGGACGGCGACACATTGGTGCCGGTCGCCAAGGCATATTCCGGCCTCGACGACACGGAAATCGGCAAGCTCGACCGATGGATCCGTGCGAACACCATCGATCGGTTCGGGCCCGTGCGGTCCGTGCAACCCACGCACGTCTTCGAACTCGCGTTCGAAGCGATCCAGGCCTCCGGCCGACACAAAGCCGGCGTCGCGGTGCGGTTTCCCCGCATCCTGCGCTGGCGCACCGACCTTGCGATCCGCGATGCCGACAAACTCGACGACCTCCGCCGCCTGGCGGCGAGCTGAAGCACGCTTCATCGCCTGGTTCGCGGCGCAGGGGCGGAAGCCCGCGCCGTTCCAGCGTGCCGCGTGGAAAGCCTGGGCCGAAGGAAAGAATGGCCTGGTCCACGCGCCCACGGGCACCGGCAAGACGCTCGCTGCCGCCGGCGGGCCGCTGATCGACGGCCTGCTGCGACCGCAGACCGGCCTGCAGCTGTTGTGGATCACGCCGCTGCGCTCGTTGGCCACCGACACCACGCAGCACCTCACGGCAGCCGTGGAGGCCATGGGGCTCCCGTGGCGCGTGCTGCGACGCACAGGTGACAGTGGCAGCGCGGAACGCGCGCGCCTGCGCCGCGGCGCCTGCGAACTGCTGGTCACCACGCCGGAAAGCCTGGCCCTGCTGCTGAGCTATCCGGATTCGCGCGAACGCTTTGCGTCGCTCCGCGGCGTGGTGGTCGACGAGTGGCACGAGCTGGTGGGCAACAAGCGGGGTACGCTGCTCCAGCTCGGGCTGACCCGGCTGCGCCACTGGCTCCCGGCGCTGCGGCTGTGGGGCCTGTCGGCCACGCTGGGCAACCTCGACGAAGCACTGCGTGCGCTTGCGGGCGACGGCGGCGTGCTGATCGGTGGCAGCGGCCGCAAGAAGACCCTTATCGAGACGGCGTTGCCCGAGGGCGGCGAGCGCTTTCCCTGGGCAGGGCATCTCGGCCTGTCGCAGCTTCCGCGCGTACTTCGCGCCGTACTCGAGGCGAAGACGAGCCTGGTCTTCGCGAACACGCGCTCGCAGGCGGAGCTGTGGCATGAGGCGCTTGCATCGGTGTGGCCGGAAGCACCGGAGACGCTCGCCCTGCACCATGGATCGATCGATCCCAAGCTCCGTTTCGCCACGGAAGAGGCACTGCGGCTCGGCTCGCTGCGTTGCGTGGTCGCGACGTCCAGCCTCGACCTCGGCGTGGATTTCGCCAGCGTCGAGCGGGTGATCCAGGTCGGCAGCCCCAAGAGCATCGCGCGCCTGTTGCAGCGTGCAGGACGCAGCGGCCACCAGCCGGGCATGCCGTCACGGATCCTCTGCGTACCCACGCACCTGCTCGAACTCGCCGAGATCACCGCGGCACGGCGCGCGCTCGACGAAGGGCACCTCGAGCCACGGCATCCCATGCGCGGCTGCCTCGATGTACTCGCGCAGCACCTGCTTACGCTGGCGCTCGGTGGCGGCTTCACCGCCGACGATGCCTATGCCGAGATCACCTCGTCGCTCGCGTACGCGAGTCTTCCGCGCGACCGCTTCGACGCCGTGCTCGCCTACCTGCGCACCGGCGGCTCGGCACTCGCCAGCTACCCGGAGTACCAGAAGCTCCTCGAGACGGACGGCCGTTTCCATGTCGACAGCGGCCGGATCGCACGCATGCACCGGCTGTCCATCGGCACCATCACGTCGGACGGCACGCTGCAGGTCCGCTACATGAAGGGCGCGCGCCTCGGCACGGTGGAAGAACGTTTCGTCTCCCGCCTGCGCCCCGGCGACCGTTTCCTTTTCGCCGGCCGCAACCTCGAACTCGTGCGCGTGCGCGACATGACGGCGTATGTACGCGCTGCACCGAACCGGCGCGGCGGCGTGCCACGCTGGCTCGGCGGCAGGCTTCCACTCTCCGGCGAACTCTCGGACGAATTGCGCCGGACGCTCGCCGAGGGCAGCCGCGATGCCGAAATGCGCGCGCTGAGCCCGCTGCTGGCGATCCAGGCGCGGCAGTCGGCCGTGCCAGCCGTCGACGAGACCCTCTGCGAGCACACGCGCACGCGGGAGGGCGACTACCTCTTCGTGTTTCCCTTCGCGGGTCGCCTCGCGCACGAGGGACTTGCCGCCGTGCTGGCATGGCGCCTTTCGCGGATCCAGCCGGGCGACTACGGCTACGCCGTCAACGATTATGGCCTGACGATCACGGCGGCGCGCATGCCACCCCTCGATGCGGAGGCGATGCACACGTTGCTGCACCCGGCAGGCCTGCGCAGCGACATCCGCGCCAGCGTCAACCTGTCGGAGCTGGCGAAACGGCAGTTCCGGGAAATCGCTCGCGTTGCCGGCCTCGTCTTCAACGGTTACCCCGCGCAGGGAAAGACCATGCGCCAGCTCCAGGCATCGAGCGGCCTGCTGTTCGACGTGCTCCAGCGACACGATCCGGAGCATCCCCTCCTCTGGCAGGCCGAACGCGAGGTGCTGGACCAGCAGCTCGATTATTCCCGCCTGTGCGCCTGCCTCGTGCGCGTGGCCCGATCGCGCCTGCTATGGAAGGAAACGGCACGGCTGAGCCCGCTCGCGTTCCCCCTGTGGGTCGAACGCCTGCGCGGAGGCATCGCCGCGGACGACTGGAAGAGCCGCGTGGAACGGATGCTCGCGAAACTCGAAGCAGGGGCAGACACATGATGACGCGCGATATCGACGTCGCCGGCGAGCGGCTGACGCTGCATGCCGAGCGCGCGATCTACTGGGCGGCCCGCGGCACCCTGATGGTATCGGACGTGCATTTCGGCAAGGGCGCCGTGTTCCGCCGTGCCGGCATCGCCGTCCCCAGCGGTGATACCGACGACGACCTCGCGCGGCTCGACGCGTTGTTCGCCGAGTTCAGGCCCGGGAAGCTCATCGTGCTGGGGGACCTCGTGCATGGTGCAGCGACCGGGCGCAGCATGTGGGTCGAGCGCGTCCGCGAGTGGCGCCGTGCCAACGCGTCCATCGACATGCTGCTGATCGCCGGTAACCACGACCGTCATTTCGACGTGCGCTCGCTGGGTATCGACGTGATAGCCGACCGGCTGGCCATGCCGCCTTTCGTGCTGTCGCACCACCCGGATCCGCACACCGACGGCTACACGCTCGCCGGCCATGTACACCCCGGTGTCGTGGTGCGCGATGGCTGGCGCAGGCATCGCCTACCCGCCTTCGTCTTCGATCGCCAGGTCGGCATGCTGCCCGCCTTCGGCACGCTCACGGGCCTCTACGAGGTCGCGCGCGCGCCCGGCCGCGACATCATCGCCGTCACCCCCGCCGGCCTCCTCCCCGCCGGCAAGGAAGCACCCCGCACGTAGGAGCGCGCCACGCGCGCGACATCTTTCGCGACGCCCCACAAGCGTTCTGTCACCCGGCACACAAGCCCTCATGAAAAAAACGTAATATCCCCTTCGCCGCAGCCCGCCCGCCCCGATGGCATACTCCGCAAACAACCCGACACGGAGTGACACGCATGAAGCGTTTGTTCGTTGGTACGTTGGCGCTGGCTATCGCAGGCACCGTTTCCGCCGCAGGCCCCGGCGCGGTTCGCAAGCAGCTCGAGGCGAGCATGCTGCTCACCGGCGACGTCGTCGTAGGTACCGACGGTCATGTCGCGTCCTATGACCTCGACCATGCCGACAGGATTCCGGCGGACATCGCCAACCTCGTCAAAAGCGGCACGCAGCAGTGGCAGTTCCAGCCCGTCCTGCTCGACGGCAAACCCGTCAACGCGAAGGCACGCATGAGCGTCCGCGTCGTGGCGCGGCGCGAGAGCCCGGACAGCGCTCAGTACGTAGCGCGCATCTCCGGCGCGACGTTCGGTGACTACGACAAGGACAGCAACGAGCAGATTGCCTACAAGGAACGCAAGCCACCCACGTATCCCCAGGCTGCGGCGGCCGCGCGCGTCAGCGGCACGGTGTACCTGATCCTCCGCGTGAACCACGACGGCCAGGTGGTCGATGCGGAAGCCGAGCAGGTGAACCTGGGTGTCGTCGCTGCCGAAAACGACATGAAGGTCTGGCGCAAGGTACTCGCCACCCCATCCATCGCCGTCGCGAAGAGCTGGACCTTCCGCGCGCCCACCCAGGGGCCGCACGCGAACGACCCCTTCTACGTCGTGCGCGTACCGGTCGTCTACAACCTGCGACAGGACGGCCGCGCCGGTATGCCGGGTTACGGCGAGTGGCAGGTCTACATCCCGGGCCCGAAACAGGTCGTCGCCTGGTCGACTGAAAAAGAAGATGCCAACCAGAGCGTCGATGCCGTGCCTGACGGGCAGCTTGCCCTCGTCGGCAGCGGGCTGAAGCTGGTCACTCCGTTGAACCAGGGTTAGGACAGCGCGTCAGGCGAGTGCTGCGACCAGCGCGCGTACGGTCTCGAGGTCGGTACGCGTCTCGCCCGACCCCATGCCGAGGGCATCCGCCACCTGCCTTCGCATACCCGACGGCAGGCGCCGCTTCGCCGACGCGTGGAACTCACGCGCACGCGTCGCATCGCGCAGCGCAGTGGCGTTGCCCGGCACCACGCCAGCACCCGGCATGACGACGATGCGACCGCCACCCTGCGCTACCAGCCGGGAGAGTGACGCCGCGCCAGATGCCGCCGATGGCATGCCGCCGGAGCTCAGCACGCGCTCGAAACCCAGTTCGATGATCGTTTCCAGCGACGCCGACCGGTCGGGGACGAGATCGAATGCACGATGGAACGTCACGCCCATCGGGCCCGCCGCTTCCACGAACAGCGCGCAGGTATCCTCGTCCACGTCGCCGTCCGCCGTCAGCGCACCCACGACCACGCCGTCGCAGCCCAGCTGGCGGCAGTGCCCGATGTCGTCGAGCATGGCTTCGATCTCCACGTCTTCATAGAGAAAGTCGCCGCCGCGGGGCCGGATCAGCACATACAGCGGAATCTCCAGACCCTCGCGGGCGAGGGCGATCGTGCCATGCGACGGCGTGATGCCGCCTTCGTCGAGGCTGGCGCAGAGTTCCACGCGCCCCGCCCCACCTTCCTGCGCGATGAACGCCGAGCGGACCGAGTTGGCGGCCACCTCGAGCAGCGCCATGCTCAGTACGTGCTCTTGCCGGGGATCAGTGTGTCCTGCCTGCCCGCATCGCAGACGGCATACGAAAAACCCTTCTGGATAGCCCAGGCACCCACGTGGCCCTTCTTGTCCATGGCGAGGAAACCCACCTGCAGGTCTTTCGCCTGCGGCTTGCGCCGGAGGATGCGCTCGACGGCTTCGCGGCAGGCGTCTTCCGGCGAGCGTCCCTGCCGCATGAGTTCCACGACGAGAAAGCTGCCGACGTTACGGATGACCTCTTCGCCGACACCGGTCGACGTCGCGCCGCCTACTTCGTTGTCCACGTAGAGGCCTGCCCCGATGATCGGGCTGTCGCCGACGCGGCCGTGAAGCTTCCACGCCATGCCACTGGTCGTGCACGCGCCGGAGAGATTGCCCTTCGCGTCGATGGCCAGCATGCCGATGGTGTCGTGGTTGCTGGCGTCGCCGGGCGTGCCGCCCGGGCCGGCGTTATAGCTGCTGACTTCGCTGTTCGCCACCGGCTTGTACTTCGCCGACTTCAGCCATTCATGCCAGGCCGTGTCGGACTCGGGCGTAAGCAGCTCTTCCTTCGGGAAGCCCTGCTCGATCGCGAACTGCATCGCGCCGTCGCCCACCAGCAGCACGTGCGGAGTGCGCTCCATCACGCGCCGGGCGACGGAAATCGGGTGGGCGATATGTTCCATGGCTGCCACGGCGCCACAGTTGCCATGCTCGTCCATGATGCTGGCGTCGAGGGTCACTTTGCCGTCGCGGTCCGGGTAACCGGCCCGACCGACGCTGTGGTTACGAAGGTCGGCTTCCGGGACCCGGGCACCCTGCTCCACCGCATCGAGCGCACGACCTCCCGCGGAAAGGACCTTCCAGGCGGCCTGGTTTGCCGCCACACCGAAATCCCAGGTCGAGCAGACCCGCGGGACGACGCCGCCCGACGGCTGGCTGGTCGCGGACTTCGCGATGCCACTGGCGGTGATGGCCACGCCTGAGGCAATCGTCGCCCCCTGGAGAAAGCGCCTGCGATCCATGGAGTCCCTTAAAGCGACGGCGCGCGATTTGCACCGTCATCGATATTCGCACGGCGACTGACGGTCATGCCACCCGCAAGGTCCTGTGTCGGCGGAAGGACGATCTGGCGATAGCGGAGCGACATGTCGCGCCGCTGCATGGCGCGGCGCGACGAGGCGGCGCCCAGGACCGCGAGCAGCGCCAGCACGACGAGCACGAGGATGAGCACGGCGCCATGCTCATGCTTCCTCACGCGAGCCCTTCGTGGTGGCGACCCGGGGGACGGGTCCCTGCGTGACGGCGTCCTGCGCGCTGGTCGCGCGATGCACGACGCGGCTGAAGTAGCGACCGCCAGGCAGCCCGATGATTACCTCGATGGTCTGCGGAGCCATGCCATGCAGCTGATGGAAAGGAATGCGCCGGATCACGCCCCCGGGGCCCGGGACATCCGCCACCACATGCAGGCTCTGCACGTCGTCGACAAAAACGTTGCACGCACCTTCACAGCGGCGAAGACCGCCCTGCCATAGCCAGCTCACCTGGCGCCTCTCGTCCGGACGTATCGGCCCCGGCATCGTCAACACGAGCATCGAAGCGCGGTAGCTCCTGCGGCTGCGAAGTCCCTCCGTGCAGTCGCGCGCTTCTTCGCAGATCTGCCATGACACGGCCTGCGCGAGATCGTCGGACATGGCTCCCAGTGCGATCCATGCGCTATGGACGCCCAGGGTCCGCATCTCGTGCTTCCGGACGGCCGCGCCGCTGCTGCCCAACGTTGCAAGTACCAGGGCGGCCACCACCGAGCCGACGGTCATGCCGACCATGCATTCGATGAGCGTGAATCCGCGATGTCTCATGGCCGGACCACCTGCTCCAGTTCGTTCCTGCCGCGCCAGGTGATGGCAATGCGCCAGGTGCCGTCAGGCCGGGGCATGACAGACCCTTCGGCTGCGTCGCCCATCCACGTCGCGAGAGACGCCCTGAAGCGGGCGATGTCGTCGGCGGCACGCCCTGCTGCCGTGCATCCACCGGAACACGGCGAGGAAGCTGGCGATAAGCCTTGCAGGGCCGTCGATGCGGACGCCGCCGCGCGGTAATGCCCGGCAAGCAATCCTTCCGGATTGGAGCGCATCCGCTCGATCAGGTTCGATGTCGCGGCCGTCGCGGCCACGGAACGTAATGACTTTGCGTCCTCGCCGAACGACCACATGAGCCACGCGGCACTGCAGGCGCTGCCGATGGAGAACACGCAGAGCGCGACGAGCGCTTCGACGAGGGATGTGCCGGGGACGCGGGGTTTCATCCAGACAGGTTGCAGGGGAATCGATGCCCGGGCCACGCCGGCGAGGCGCAGCGCGACGTAGTCTCCCCGCACCGATCCACCGGGGAAGCCGGCCCGGGCGTCCTGTAGGAGCTCGCCCCGCGCGCGACATGTTCTCGCGACACGTCGACGATCCCCGCGTCGGATCGACGCGCAGGATGAGCGCATGGCGCAGGAAGATGTCGCGCACAGGGCGCGCTCCCACACAGTCAACGCGTCAGGGCAACACGGCGTCGGGGTGTCACGGCGTCGTCAGCAGCCTTGCCAGGATCGGCGGGACATTCGCCGTCGCTGCAGCCAGATGGGCGAAGATTTCCTCGATGCTGATCTCCGCTTCGTCGCCGGCGCCGGCCGCGAAATTCGCCACCAGCGCGAGGCACGCGAATTCCACCTCCAGCTCACGGGCGAGCGCCGCTTCCGGCATGCCTGTCATGCCGACCAGGTCGCAACCGTCACGCCGCATGCGTGCGATTTCCGCGCGCGTCTCGAGCCGCGGACCCTGCGTCACGCCGTGGCAGCCACCGTCGATGACGGGCAGGCCTTCGGCGCGTGCTGCGTCGAGGATCGCCTGGCGCAGGCTCTCGGTGTAGGGCTCGCTGAAATCGATGTGGCGGACCTCTGCCCCTTCCACGTCGTTGAAGCTCGTGTAGCGGCCATGCGTGTAGTCGATGACCTGATCGGGTACGACCATCGCGCGGGGACCCATGTCGTCACGGATGCCGCCCACGGCGTTGACCGCCACGATGCGACGGGCGCCAAGCGAATGCAGCGCCCACAGGTTGGCGCGGTAGTTGACGCGGTGCGGGGGCACGGTGTGGCTTTCGCCATGGCGGGCGAGGAAGGCCAGCCGCCTGCCGTGGAAGTCCCCCATGACCACGTCGCCCGACGCGGGACCGAACGGGGTTTCCAGCGCATGGCGTTCCGCGTTCTCGAGCCCTTCGAACTGGTAAAGGCCGCTGCCGCCGATGACGGCGAGATCGATGCTCATGCTCAGTCCTTCAGCGCGTGGATGGCAGGCAGGTTGCGCGCCTGCTCGTGGTAATCCATGCCATAACCGAACACGTAGCGATCCGGCAGGTCGACACCGTTGAAGTCGGCGTCCACGCCCGGCGCGCGGCGGTCATGGACCTTCGTGCACATCACGGCCAGGTAGACGCGCTTCGCGCCCATCTCGAGACATGCGTCACGGACGGCTTTCAGCGTGTGGCCTTCATCGAGGATATCGTCGACGAGCACGACGGTACGGCCTTCGAGCGGCACCTCCGGGCGACGCAGCCAGTGAAGCTCGCTGCCGCTGGTCTCGCCGCGATAGCGCGTGGCGTGCACGTAATCGAACTCGAGGTCCGTGCGGATCGCCAGCGCGAGCTGGCCTGCGAACACGAGCGCACCATGCATGACCGTCAGGAAGACAGGACGCTCGCCCGCAAGTGCAGCGTCGATCTCGGCGCCCATGCGCACGATCTCGGTATCGAGCTGCGCACGGCTGAAAAGAATGTCGGAATGCGCAAGCGCATAGTCGAGCGAATCAGTGTCGGACATGGGAAATCAAAGCTCCAGGGCGGTCACGCGCGCGATGAAACGATCGCGCTGGGGATTGTCGGCAAGGCCTGCCCACGTCGAGCCAATGGCTCCACGCAGCGGCGCAAGTCGTTCGGCGGGCGAAGCACGACGGCCCTTGACGGCCGAGATGGCCTCGGGCACCACGTCGGGGAAACATGCGAGCACGAGGTCACAGCCTGCGTCGAGGTTGGCCGTCACGCGGGCGGTGACGCCACCGACGCTGCCGGCGGCGGCCATGCTGATGTCGTCGCCGATCACGCAGCCGCGAAAGCCGAGCTCGCCGCGCAGGATCTCCTCGATCCAGACATGCGAGTAGCCAGCCGGCTGGTCGTCGACGGCGGTGTACTTCACGTGGGCTGCCATGACGGCTTCGGCGCGCGCTTCGATGCCGGCGACGAAGGGAAGCAGGTCGGTGCGGAGGATATCGTCCTTGCTGCGGGTATCCACGGCGACCGAGGTGTGTGTGTCTTCCCTGACCGAACCGTGGCCAGGGAAATGCTTGAGCACGGCAGCCATGCCGCCGAGATGCATGCCACGCACATAGGCCTGCACGAGTTCCGCCGAGATCACGGGATCGGCGTGGAAGGCGCGGTTGCCGATCGCGGCGCTGCCACGCTCGATATCCGCCACCGGTGCATAGCTGAAGTCCACGCCGATGGCGCGCATTTCGCTGGCCATGATCCAGGCGTGCTCTTCGGCACGATTGACGGCTTCCACGGGCTCGCTCTCGTAGTAGCGACCGATGGCCGCCAGCGGCGGCAGGCGCGTGAACCCGTCACGGAAACGCTGCACGCGGCCACCTTCCTGATCGACGCTGACCAGGAAGTCATCGCCCGCGACATCGCGAACGGCGTCGATCAGCGCAGACACCTGCTCGCGCGATTCGAAATTGCGCGAGAAGAGGATCACACCGGAGACGCCGGGCGCCGTGAGCCACGCGTGCTCTTCGGCTTTCAGTTCGGTTCCGGAGAGGCCGATGATCAGCATGACGCCTCCTTCCCTTCGCGCTCGGCGTCCGACCAGACGGCATAGGGCCGCTCGATCAGGTTGACGTTGTAGTAGCGCACCTCGTGGCTCACTTCCGGGCCGAGCCATGCGGGCGTGGGATACGACGCGTCCACGGAAGGCAGCTCGACCTCGGCCACGACCAGGCCCTCGTTGGCACCCAGGAATTCGTCGATCTCGAAGTGCGCGCCGTCGAGCATGACGTGGTGGCGGATCTTCTCGACGGCACCGTCGCAGAGGTCCGCGAGCAGACGCCCGGCGTCGTCCAGCGGCACCGGGTATTCGTATTCCTGGCGTTCGATGCCGAGGGTGGCCGACTTGATGTTGATCCATGCATCGTCACCCGCGATGCGGATGCGCACCGACGCCCGGGCATGCCCGTCGGTAATGGCTGCGGCACCCACCAGGTAGCCCTGCGCCATGCGTTCGCTGCGTTCCACGGACGCGCGCCATGAATCGCCGGCCAGGAGGAATTTACGTTCGATCTCGATGCCCATGCTTCTTTCCCGATGATCAGCGGCGCTCGAAAAGCGCGATGGATTCCACGTGCGCCGTGTGCGGGAACATGTCCATCACACCGGCGGAGACGAGTCGGAAACCGTGTTTTTCGACGAGGATGCCGGCATCGCGTGCCAGCGACGCCGGGTGGCACGACACGTAGACGATACGGTTGGTGTGTTTCCGGGGGAGGTATTCCAGCACCTTGTCGGCGCCCGCGCGGGGCGGATCGAGCAGGATCTTGTCCCACGGCTCGCGCGCCCAGGATTCGTTGCGCTGGTCATCGAAGAGGTTGCCGACCCGGAACGAGGCATTGCCGAGGCCGTTGTGCGCCGCATTCGCGGCTGCGCGTTCGACCAGCGCATGCTCACCCTCGATGCCGACGACTTCCGCGGCATGGCGGGCCATGGGCAGCGTGAAATTGCCCAGCCCGCAGAAGAGATCGAGCACGCGGTCGGTCGGCTGCAGGTCGAGCAGTTCCATCGTCCGGCCGAGCATGAGCTGGTTCATGCCGGCATTCACCTGCACGAAATCCAGCGGCTGGAACTCGAGCTGCACGTTGTCGGCAGGCACGGAGAACGCGAGACGCGGTGCATCCGGCCAGAGCGCATGCACGCTCGAATGGTTGCCCGGCTGCGAGAAAATCGCGAAACCATGCTCCTTGCCGAACGCCACGAGTGCATCGTGGTCGCGAGACGACAACGGCGCCACGTGGCGGAACACCAGCGCGATCGTGTCGTCACCCGCCGCGAACTCGATCTGCGGGATGCCCTGGCGGGCATCGAGCCCGTTCACGAGTATTGCCAGCAGCCCGACCTTCGGGCCCAGGGCGGGATGGATGACTTCGCAACGCTGGATGTCGGCGACCAGCCGCGTATTGGCTTCGTCACGAAAGCCGACCAGCACGCGGTCGAGCTTCGGGACATACCGCACCGAGAAACGGCCGCGGCGCCGGTAGTTCCACGGCTCGTGCACCAGCGGCGCCAGCCACGACCCGGGGCGCACCTTGCCGATCCGCTCGAAGTTCTCGGCCAGCACATGCTGTTTGGCGACGATCTGCGCCGCCGGCGCCATGTGCTGGAGCGAGCAGCCACTGCACTGCCCGAAATGCCGGCACTTCGGTACGACACGGTCCGGAGACGGCTCGATGACGCTGACGATGTCCGCGTCGTCGTAGTTCCGGTGGCGTTTGCGATAGGCCAGGCTCACGCGTTCGCCGAGCAACGCGCCGGAAACGAACGTGGCCTTGTTGGCAATACGGGCGACGCCCCGGCCGTCATGGCTGAGGCCTGAGATGGTGGCTTCGATATCGGTCATTCGCTCAAAACGTAGGGGGCGACGGCCTACCTGCGCTTCCAGGCGCCGGAGGGATCGCGATAATACCAGCCCGACGGCGAACGCTGGACCCAGCCGTCGGCGAACGCCTTGCGGATCTGTGGCTCCCACTCCGGATGGCCATTGGCCTTCGCCACTGCGGCATACAGTGCGTCGCGGTCGTTGTTTTCCTGGCCGACGATGCCGTTTGCCTGCGAACGCTGGTCGAGCGGAAGCGCGCCGGCATCGCGGACGGCCACCAGGCCATCCGCGGTGAACCCGACGGCACCGCTGTCGAACAGGGCTTTCAGCTGGCCGCTGAAACGGCTGGTCATCCGCGCGCGGATGGCATCCGTCTCCGGGGTACGAACCTGGATATCAGGCGATTCCGCTGCCTGTGCCGCCGGGATGAAGAGATCGAGCACGGACGCCGACGGCTGCTGGCCGGGCGTCGCTGCCGGGCGCGCCACGGGCGCCTTGCCCCCGGCAGGCTTCGAGACACCGCTGTCGTCGAGGACCGTGCCGATGAACTGGTCAGCCGCCTTCTGTGCCGCCGCTTCCGGGAAGTAGACGTTGATGGTGACGCATCCCGCGAGCGCCACGGCGCCGGCGACGATCAGTGCAACGAGGGGTCTGCGCATGCTTCTCTTCTCCATGGACATTAACGGACGACGGGACCGTCGCCCTGCGTGGCGGCTTCGAGTCGACGTACCAGCGTGGGCCAGTCCACGTCTTTCTGGTGACCCACGACGGTAAGGCGTGGCAGGCCGCTGCCTTCCACGATGGTAAAGCCATCCTTCGTCGCGCCCAACCCGCTCATATGGCAGATATCGCCCTGCAGCACGCAGTCGAGCCCGATGCGCCGGTAGCCGAACGTCCTGAATATCTTCATCACGGTGGCCTGGAGGCCGCCGGCTACCCCGCCCCCACCCACCGACGTCAGGTTGTTGACCGCCTTCTGGCTGATCCGGCCGCCGCCGTCGGCCCGCAACGTCGCCTTGAACGCCGCCGGTTTCCAGCCGACCAGCTGCATGGCTTCCACGGCGCCGTCGAGATGGCCGGTTATACTGCCGAAATCGAACGCCGAGGTGACCAGGGCAAGGTCCAGGGCGCGCAGCGACAGCGTTCCGGTCAATACGGGTGCATCGCCAAACGGCCGTGCGACCGTCATCTTCGTGATGTCGACGAAGCCGTCGAACACGTTGAGCGACAGCCCACCGGCGAGGTCGACGTGGTCGTCCACGTAGCGAAGCGACGGAATCGCACCGCCGATCGTGCCCTTGAACTCGGGCCACCCGAGAGCACGGCTCAGCGCCGGCATGTCGATCTGCGTCAGCGCCAGCGACGTCTGCAGGCGCTCGCCCTTCACGGCGGCCGGCTTCCACGCAAAGCTCTGCACGTGAAGCTGGCCGTCGAGCAGGGGCACCGAGACAGGCCTCTGCAGGCTCAGGGTGCCCGCCGTGCTCCGCCAGGTCGACTGGGCCGGACCATTGGGCAGGCGATAGACATCGAGGGCGCGCCAGGCGAGTTTCGTGACCGGGCGGTCGTCCGTCGCGCTCCAGTCCACGGCGCCACGAAGAGCCTCGATGCCCAGCTTCCCGTCGCCCAGCGCCATGTCCAGGCCTTCGGTCTGGAAGGCGAACGCCTGCGGGCCGGCGGCGTTCATGCTGACATGTCCGGCCACTTCTCCCGTGGCCTTGAGGCTGTCGACCCCGGCCATCCGCGCCAGGCCCTTCCCATAGCGATCGTAGGCAGCGGGGAACCGGGCGTTGTAGTGATCCAGCCGAAGCAGGTCGAGGTCACCGTTCGCCGTGAAACCGAGCTCGCCGTCGAGCTGTAGCGCATCGGGATCGGTCAGCCGCAGGCGATGAATGGCCAGGGCACCTTTTTCAGAGCGCGCACCGACCGATATCTGCACCGCATGCGCAGGCAGCTGCGCGTAAAGCGGACCCAGGAGCACCGATCCGCCCTTCAAGGCCGCGTCCACATCCAGTGAGGTGCCCGCGGCCTCGCTGTCGATGCCGAGGCGACCGCTGCCGGACAGCTTCTCACCCGCGAGCTTCCCGCCCGGGCTGTCGAAGCCAAGCCCGTCCACGGCGAACTGTCCGGCGGCGTGGATACCTCCATCGAGCATGTCGAAGGCGAGGTCGGCATCGATACGCCCCGTGGTGGTACGACCCGACCAGACGGTCGAAAGAAGCCCCTGCAACCAGCCGGCCGGCAGCCCTTTGAGAGTGATCTGGGCGTGGCTCGGCTGGTCGATGGGCAACGCCACCTGCGCACTGCCCCGGTCCTGCGTCAGCGAAAGCTCCAGCGTGTTGGCAGCGGAATCCGCCACGATGCGTACGGCGGCATCGCTGAGCGCGCCGCCCGCAGCGCCGCGCAGGTGCACGGTTCCCACGAAGATCCAGCGCCCGAGTTCGTCGCGGTCCAGCGTGCCGTCCACCGCCGTGCCGATCTTCTTCCAGCCCATGGCCGGAAGGTCCGCACCCTTTGCCGACAGCATGACCGCCACGCCCGCGCCGGTCGCGGCAGGCCTGATGTCCGCCTGCATGCCGGTCAGTTCCAGCCCCGGCACGACCAGGCTGTCGGCGGCAATCGACACGCCTGCCCGCGCGCCGCCGGCCGCCGCGAGGGCAAGCCAGGTCGTCAACAGCAGGGCGAGTGTGCGGGTTGATACGGGGCGCATGGTCCGCCATTCTGCCAAACCCAGATGAACGACACGGAACGTTGCATGCATCAGACTGACCAGCCACTTCCTTCCGACCCGCCCATGAAGCACATCCTGGTCGCCGACGATGACGCTTCCACCCGGCATTTTTTCTCCGGGGCACTGACGTCGCTTGGCTACGGCGTGTCGCTCGCCTGCGACGGCGTCGAGGCGCTCGCGATGGCAAAAGCCCGGCGATACGACGCCCTTCTGCTCGACTGCCGCATGCCGCTCGCTGGAGGCGCCGAGGTTTTCGACGCCCTGCGGCGCGATCCTGCCGCGGCGTCGCGGCATGCCGTCATGGTGGCAACCAGTGCGGAGGTTCCGGCCGAGCTCCGTGACGCACTGATCGGCGCGGGTTTCGCCGCCGTCATCGAGAAGCCCTGCCGGCTGAGCGCACTCGAACAGGCGTTGACGGCGTCGCTGGGGGCGCCGGCCAGCGACCTGCTGGTCGACGACGAAAAAGGCATGGCAGCCACGGGCGATGCCGAAACGCTCGAGGCGCTACGTGCGTTGTTCCATGAAGAACTGACGCAACTGGAGTCGCTGCTGGAGACGCTGGCCGGCCAGCCCGATGAATTCGTGGAGCGGCTGCACCGGCTGCGCTCGGGCTGTGGCTTCTGCGGTACGGCCCGTCTGGGCGCCCAGGCCCGGGCCCTCCAGAACCACATCATGGAATACCGGCAGGTGCTGCCAGCCGCACGGGAGCGCTTCGCGGAGGTGCTGACGACGACGCTCGCCGCGCTGGCCAGTCGCGCGTCTGGCGCGTCTGGCGCGTCCGGCGCGGCTAGCGGAGCACGCGCCAGGCCTTGAGTTCGCCGCCGCCGAGATGAAACGTGATGACGTGCCGCATCATGCGGCGCAACGAAGCCAGGCCTGCGGCATCCGGCGCCTCGTCATCACGAAGTGCCAGGAGGTCGAGCCCACGTATCGCCCGCTGATCGCCCGGCCGGCCGGGGATGACGCCCGCCTCGGGGTCATAGAAATACGACAGGGTAGCCTCGAGCGGCTCGCCATCGAATGCGTTGCTGTCGAGCTGCAACGCATAGCCAAGTGACTCGAGCATGTCGCGCTCGAACCGTCGCAGCGTCCACGCCAGTGGCTCCCCGGCCGCCAGGCGGCGCAGGGTGCGCTCGTAGTGTTCGAAGAGTTCCGGATTGGGATCCTGCCGCGCCGTGAGCCTGACCACCAGCTCATTGAGATAGAGGCCTGAAAACCCTGCCGCGCCGGTGAGCCGCATGACTACGCCGACGGCTTCGGCCGTGCGCAGGGTCGCCAGTTCACCTTTCAGGATCAGGTCGAGCTCCAGCCGCTGGAAGGGCTCGAGCTGCGCGCGCTGCAGGCGCGCCCGTTCCTTGCGCACGCCGCGCGCAACCAGGCCGATGCGGCCATGGTCGCGGGTCAGGCATTCCACGAGCAGCGACGTTTCCCGGTAAGGCCGGGCGTGCAACACGAAGGCGGGTTGTTGCTCGACGCGCATGGCCCCGGGACGCCTTGAGGCTTATTCGTAACCGAAGCGCTTGAGCAGGTTTTCGTCGTCTGCCCAGCCTTCGCGTACCTTGACCCAGAGCTTCAGGAACACCTTGCGCTCGAACAGGTTCTCCATGCCCTTGCGCGCGGAGGTACCGATAGCCTTGAGCTGCGCGCCGCCATTGCCGATCACGATGGCTTTCTGGCCGTCACGCTCGACCCAGATCACGGCGTGCACTTCGGCGACACCGTCAGGGCGGTCCTCGAACGCCTCGATTTCCACCGTGGTCGCGTACGGCAGCTCCTGGTCGAGACGCACCATCAACTGTTCGCGCACCATTTCGGCGGCGAGGAAGCGCTCGCTGCGATCGGTGATCTCGTCGTCGGCATAGACCGCCGGCTGCTCGGGCAACCGCTTGAGGATGCCCTTCTCCAGGCCTTCCAGCCCCTTCGACTTCAGCGCACTCACGTAGTACACGTCGTCGAACGGATGCTTCGACATGAGATCGGCCACGAAAGGCAGCAGGATCGTCTTGTCTTTCTGGAGGTCGACCTTGTTGATGACCAGCAGCTTCGGCAGGTCGGGCTGTTCCGCCAACGCCGCGTACATGGTCTCGTCTTCGTCCGTCCAGCGACCGGCCTCGATGACCTGGGCCGCCAGGTTGACCTCGGAGATGGCCGCGCGGGCCGCACGGTTCAGGCTGCGGTTCATGGCGCGCTTGGCACCGCGATGCAGGCCGGGCGTGTCGACGTAGAGGATCTGCCCCGACGGCTTGCTCGAGATACCGAGGATGCGGTGGCGGGTGGTCTGCGGCCGGTGGCTGACGATGCTCAGGCGTACACCGATCATCGCGTTGAGCAACGTGGATTTGCCGACGTTCGGCCGGCCCAGGAGGGCGACATAACCGCAGCGGAAGTCGTCGTCGACGAGGGCGTCGTTGTCGACGGTGTCAGGGGTATCGATATCGTTCATTTCTTCTTTTCCAGCAATCGGCGCAGCACCGCCTCGGCGGCGTCCTGTTCGGCGGCACGCCGGCTGATGCCGCGCCCCTCCACGCGGATCGGTTCGGGTTCGTCGATCGAACAGCTTACGTCGAAGATCTTGGCATGATCTTCACCGGAACTGTCGATAAGTTCGTAGGTGGGCAGGGGCACGCCCTTGCCTTGTAGCCATTCCTGAAGGCGCGTCTTGGCGTCCTTGCTGGAGCGTTTGAGTTCGGCCACGCGCGGCATGAACAGCCGGCGCACGACCTGGCGACAGGCGTCGTAGCCGTCATCCATGTAGACCGCGGCGATCAGCGCCTCGAACGCGTCGGCGAGGATCGAATCACGGCGGTAGCCGCCGCTCTTCAACTCGCCGGGGCCGAGCCGGAGGAGATCCCCCAGCTCGAGTTCGCGGCCGATCACCGCCAGCGCCTGGCCGTTGACCAGCTGTGCGCGGAGGCGGGAAAGCTCGCCCTCGCTGGCCTTGGGATGCACCTCGAAGAGCAGTTCGGCCACCACGGCACCCAGCAGGGCATCGCCGAGGAATTCCATCCGCTCGTTATTCGGCTTCCCGGCGCTACGGTGGGTCAGCGCCAGGGTCGCAAGGGTCGGATTACGGAAGGAATGCGGAAACTGCACGAAGCCTCATTGCGTGGGAGCGTTCTTCAGCTGCACGCCGTTCTCGAAGTGCAGGAGGAAATCGATGTTGTAGAGGAAGTGGATACGCTTGTCGTAGTCCACGTTGAGTACGGCGCCGTTGTTGGAGCGGTCCAGCGTGATGTCCTTCGGCTGGATGGTGCTGTCGTCGACGTACTGGAAGCCCATCTTGAAGGAAAGGTCGCGCCGGATCGAGTTCAGGTCGGACTGCGGCGTCGACGTGGCGGCAATCTGGCTCATCGCCTTCTTGACGCCGAAGAACTCGATGTAAGACGGCACCAGCTTCATGCCCATGTAGGCAAAGAAGCCCAGGACCAGGAGCAGGATGATGAAGCCGATGAGGGTAATGCCCGATTGCCTGGATTTCATTGATCGTGTCCCGCCGCCGCGGCGGCTCCCCTGTTCAAGACGGTGAATGCGCTGCGGGGCGCGTGACCGCGCCCCGCAGCGGAGATTACCTTGTCTGCGGCCAGCCGCAACATGGCGGTCAGTGAATGACCTTCCCCATCTTGCTGAAATCGAAGAGACCGTTGTCGAAGCCGCGCCAGGACATCCACACGAAGAACGCCTTGCCGACCAGGTTGGCCTCCGGCATACAGCCCCACCAGCGACTGTCGGTGCTGTTCATGCGGTTGTCGCCCATGACGATGTAGCACCCCTTCGGCACTTCGGACGGCACGGAGGCGTTCGGGATGTCATTGGGCATGTTGTAGGCCGGCGTCAGCGCGATCGCGTGGTTCACGCTGCCGAGGTGCTCGGTATAGACCTTCGAGCCGTAGGTCATGAGCAGGCGGTCTTCCGGGCGGCTCATCTTGCCCTTGTACGGACCGATCTCATCGGCGCCGACACGCTCGCCATTGATGTAGAGGTCACTGCCATGGGACTCGATGCGATCGCCCGGCAGGCCGATGACACGCTTGATCCAGTTCTCGCCGGGAACCGGCGCGTGGGGATCCTGGCAGGTCATGTCGCCACTGCGGACCGTCTTGCCTGTTTCATCCGTGCAGACGAAGCCCGGGAAGCGGAACACCACGACGTCGCCGCGACGCGGCTCGCCGTTCTCGATCAGCTTGTTGTTGAACGCCGGCATGCGCAGGCCGTACGAAAACTTGTTGACCAGGATGAAGTCGCCGACATCGAGCGTGGGCATCATGGAGCCCGACGGAATACGGAACGGCTCCGCCACGAACGAGCGCAGCAGCAGCACCACGAGAATCACGGGGAACAGTGACCGGGCCCAGTCGACGGGCCACGGTTCGGGCTGCTCCGTACCGGTCGCTTCGGCACGGGCGCGGCGCGCCTTCGCCAGGAACAGGCGGTCGATCAGCCAGATCACGCCGAAAAGCAGCGTCAGGCCGAGGAGAATCGCCGAAAAATCAAAAGCTGCCATGCCAGATCCCTTAATTACTTGTTGTCCTGCCTGAGCACGGCGAGGAAGGCTTCCTGGGGAATTTCCACGCTACCGACCTGCTTCATGCGCTTCTTGCCTTCCTTCTGCTTCTCGAGCAACTTCTTCTTTCGCGACACGTCGCCGCCATAGCACTTGGCGAGGACATTCTTGCGCAGCGCCTTTACGGTGGAACGCGCGATGACGGCAGCGCCGACGGCGGCCTGGATGGCGACGTCGAACTGCTGGCGCGGAATGAGATCCTTCATGCGGTCGACGAGATCACGGCCGCGGCGATCGGCATGCGAACGATGCACGATCAGGCTCAGGGCATCGACCCGCTCGCCGTTGATCAGCACGTCGACGCGGACGAACGGGCCCGGATCGAACCGCTCGAGCTGGTAGTCCATGGAGGCGTAGCCACGGGAGACCGACTTCAGCCGATCGAAGAAATCGAGGACGACTTCAGCCAGTGGCAGCTCGTAGGTCACCTGCACCTGGGTCGCCAGGTACTGGATCGTGCGCTGCACGCCTCGCTTCTCTTCGCACAGCTTGATCACGCTGCCGACGTACTCACCGGGGGTAAGGATGTTGGCCACGATGATGGGCTCGCGGATCTCCACGATCTGCTGCGGCGGCGGAAGCTTGGCGGGGTTGTCCATGTTGAGGACGCTGCCGTCGGTCTTCAGCACTTCGTAGACCACGGTCGGTGCGGTGGAAATCAGGTTGAGGTCGTACTCGCGCTCGAGCCGCTCCTGCACGATTTCCATGTGCAACATGCCCAGGAATCCGCAACGGAAGCCGAAGCCCATGGCTTCGGAGCTCTCCGGCTCGAAGAACATCGAGGCGTCGTTCAGGCGCAGCTTGTCGAGCGCCTCGCGCAGCGCCGGATAATCGTCGGCCGCCACGGGAAAGAGGCCCGCGAAGACGCGCGGCTGCATGGTCTGGAAGCCCGGCAGCGGCTCGGCCGCCGGCTTGCCCGCGAGTGTCAGCGTGTCGCCCACCGGGGCGCCATGGACGTCCTTGATGGAAGCGTTGATCCAGCCGACCTCACCCGCGCCCAGATGATCGAGCTTCTTGCGCTTGGGCGTGAAGACGCCGACGTCGTCGACCAGATGGGTGCGACCGGTGGACATCACGAGGATCTTGTCGCCGGGACGGATCTCGCCCTGCATGACGCGGACGAGGGACACCACGCCCAGGTAATTGTCGAACCACGAGTCGATGATCAGCGCCTGCAGCTTGTCGGTGTTGCCCACCTTCGGCGCCGGGATGCGATGGATGATCGCCTCGAGGACCTCGATGACGTTCAGGCCGGTCTTCGCGCTGACCGCGATGGCGTCCGTCGCGTCGATGCCGATCACAGCCTCGATCTCGGCCTTCGCTTTCTCGACGTCGGCCGTGGGCAGGTCGATCTTGTTCAGGACCGGGATGACCTCGAGGCCCTGCTCGATCGCGGTATAGCAGTTGGCGACAGACTGCGCCTCGACGCCCTGGGCGGCATCGACCACGAGCAGCGCACCTTCGCACGCGGAGAGCGAGCGACTGACTTCATAGGAAAAGTCGACGTGGCCCGGCGTGTCGATGAAATTCAGCTGGTAGGTCTTGCCGTCCCGCGCCGTGTAAGGCAGCGACACCGACTGGGCCTTGATCGTGATGCCACGCTCGCGCTCGATCGGGTTGTTGTCGAGGACCTGGGCTTCCATCTCGCGCTCGGACAGGCCGCCGCAAAGCTGGATGATGCGATCGGCCAGTGTCGACTTGCCATGGTCGATGTGGGCAATGATGGAGAAGTTGCGGATGAGTTCCATGGAGCGCCGTGGTCACGTTCACCATCGCTCGCGGCGCGAACGACGTGCAACGACCCTCGGGACGCTGCGAATCGGAGATTATCGCATGGAAGGCTGCCCGCCGCCGAGCCGCGGGCAGCCTTCCCCGGTCAGCGTCCGGCAGGCACCGTGATGGCGACGAACCGCGTCGCGTCATCACGGCGAACCAGGAGCATCACCGTGTCGCCTGGCCTGGCGGCACTGGCGGCCTCGCGGAAGGCCACGGCGCTACCGACCCGCTTCTGGCCCACCGTCAGGACGACGTCGCCCGGCTGCAGGCCGCCGGACGACGCGCCATAGGCCGACACGGAGCTGACCACCACGCCTTCACCCGCTTTCAGGCCCAGCTGCGTGCGCGCGGCCGGATCGATGTCCTGGACGCCTATACCGAGTGCGGAGGTGGCTCGCGGCGCTGCGGCGGCGGATGGGCCTCCCGCAAGCCCGGGCGCGCCCGTTCGCGGAAGCTCGCCGACCGTGACATCCACGGTCTGGCGTTTGTGGTCCCGGAGGAATTCGACCTTCGCCACCGTGCCCGGCTGCGCGAGGCCAACGAGCGGCGGCAGATCCGCCGCCTGCGTGATCGCCGTGCCGTTGAAGGCGACGATCACGTCGCCATCGCGCAGGCCTGCCCTGTCGGCTCCGCTTCCTGTCGCCACATCGGCTACCAGCGCACCGCTTGCGTCCGGAAGCCCCAGGTTCTTCACGAACTGGTCCACGGGCTGGACGGTGACGCCGAGCAGGCCACGCGAGACATAGCCTTTCTTCTTGATCTGACCGACGACATTCATGGCCACGTCGATCGGAATGGAAAACGAAAGGCCCTGGTAGCCACCCGACGTGGAATAAATCTGCGAGTTCACGCCGATGACTTCGCCCTTGAGGTTAATCAGGGGGCCACCTGAATTGCCGCGATTGATGGGCACGTCGGTCTGGATGAACGAGGTATAGCGCTGGTCACCCGCGCCCAGGCTGCGGCCCACCGCGCTGATGATGCCGTGGGTGACGGTCGCATCGAGACCGAAGGGCGAGCCGATGGCGAGTGCCCACTGGCCTCGCTTCACGCTCCGCGAGTCGCCGATCGTCACGGCAGGGAGCACGCCCCCGTCGATCTTGAGCAGGGCGATGTCGTATTGCGGATCCTTGCCGACTATCCGCGCATTGAAGGTGCGACGGTCCTGGAGCCGGACGCTGACTTCGTCCGCATCATCCACCACGTGGTCATTGGTCAGGATGTAACCATCCGGCGAGAGGATGAAGCCCGAGCCGAGGGAGGTCTGTTCCCGGGGAGCTGATGGCATGCGCGGCATGCCGAAGAAGCGACGAAGAAGTTCTTCCTGGTCGTCGGGCACGGCACCTGGCCCTGCCCTGCCTCCCGGCCTTGCGCCGGTGGTCTTCGCCTCGACGTGCACGACGGCGGGAGCGTTTTTCTCCACGATGCCGGTGAAGTCAGGCAGCGACTGTGCATGTGCAACGGCAGCACCCATAACCAGTGCACTCGCCAACAGCGAGCGCGCTTGCCACGAAATCATGGTGTCCTCCTCTTTCCTGCGGGCCTTTCAATGAAGACACATGCGCCGGGGACGTCGGCGCATGTGCCATGGATCGGGTGTGTGTCAGCGCGCCTCGCGCGCCGTGGCAGACGGGGCTGCCCAGCTGTTGTCGGCCTGCGGCGACAGCATGTAGCCGCTGTTTCCCGCCGACTCCGCCGCGCGCACGCCGCGCAACTGGTAAGGCGTGGAGCGCGGCAGGTAAAGCGCGCCTGCATTGCCCGAGCCGTCATACGCTGCCTTCTGGGTGAACTGCGAGGCATTGCTGCCGCTCAGCCACTGCGGTGCGACCGGAGCGGACGGCGTGGCATCCGCCACTTCCGCGTCGCCCACGACCGGCGTGCGCTCCGCGACCGCCTGGGATGCCGGGCGGTTGCCCGCGGGCTGCGACAGCATGAGCGCGGCAACGGCGACGCTGGCCGCGATGGCACCCCCCGCCGACCACTGCAGCCATCGGCGGCGTGGCACCGCGACTACCGCGGCAGCGGATTCCGCGTCGATGGCGGCCATGACCCGGCTGGCGAAATCACCGCGGGCCAGCTCACCGACCTCACCGCGCACACCGTCGCCGGCGACGTGATACCGCGCCCAGACGTCCGCCAGACCGGCATCGGACTCGAGGCGACGCAGCAGGAACCGCAGTTCCTCACGCGACAGCTCGCCATCCATGCCGGCGGAGATAAATTCCCGATTGGCTTCACTCATCAGTTGTGATCCTCGCGGTCGGACAATAAAGGCCGCAGTTTTTCGTCAATGGCTTCGCGAGCCCGGAATATACGCGAACGGACGGTTCCGATCGGGCAATCCATGAGGGTGGCAATTTCGTCATAGCTCTTGCCGTCCACTTCGCGCAGGGTAATGGCAACCCGAAGTTCCTCGGGCAAGGCTTCGACAGTGGAAAACACCGTTTGTTCCACCTGCTCGCGCATGAGTTCCCGCTCGGGCGTGGCGCCCTCGTGCATCCGCGTGGCCCCGGGCACGTAAACGGCGTCCTCGATGTCGATGTCGCCCGTCGGGGGCCGACGCCCCATGGCCACGAGGTGGTTCTTCGCGGTATTCACCGCGATCTTGTAGAGCCAGGTATAGAAGGCACTCTCGCCACGGAACGACGCGAGGGCACGCCAGGCACGGACAAAGGCTTCCTGCGCGATGTCTTCGCACTCGGTACGGTCGTGTACGTAGCGGGAGATCAATGCGATGAGCTTGTGCTGGTACTTACGCACCAGCAGGTCGAACGCACGGCGGTCACCTTGCTGTACGCGTTCGACAAGTGCTTGATCCAGTTCGTTTTCGCCCATCCGGGCTGTCTCCTAAAAATCGTCGGGGCCAGTCGCGGGCGCAGCTGAGACAAGCAGGCGGGCTGCAAGTTCAGTTATTCCCCGCGCGGCATTCCGCTCCGGAAAAGAGTGAGGTCGCCAGGCTGAACCTCAAGTTTGTCGCGCCTTGCCCACCGGATAGCTGGCCTGGACCATGCGCTCGCGCTCCGCCAGCAGCCTGCCGAAGCTCACGTCCGGGAGGGGGCGGCAGAACAGATAGCCCTGCAGCTCGTCGCATCCGTTCGCGCGGAGGAAGTGCAGGTGCTGCTCGACCTCGACCCCCTCGGCCACGACGCCCCGTTTCAGGCGGTGCGCCATGTCGATCGTGGCGCGGACGATGGCCTCGTCGTCGGGGTCGACGCCGATGTTGCGCACGAAGCTCTGGTCGATCTTGATCCGGTCCGCCGGCAGCCGCCGCAGGTAATCCAGCGACGCGGCGCCGGTGCCGAAATCGTCGATGGCAATGCGGCACCCCATGGCGTGCAACGCGTCCAGCGTTTCTACCAGCTGCGGCACCGTCTTCACGCTGATGCTCTCCGTGACTTCGAGCTCCAGCAACTCGGCAGGGAAGCCGGTGTCGTCCAGCGCCCGCGTCACTACCTCGACCAGGTTCGGCTGCATGAGCTGTATCGCCGAAAGGTTCACCCCGAGTCGCAGGCCCAGGCCGAACTGGTCTTCCCAGGCTTTCGCCTGGGCACAGGCGGTGCGCAGCACCCATTCCCCGATGGACACGATGAGACCGCTGGCCTCGGCCATCGGAATGAAGAAGGCAGGGCTGATCATGCCAAGGTCCGGGTGTTCCCAGCGAACCAGCGCCTCCATGCCCACGATGTCTTCGCTGGCTGCCTCCACCTGGGGCTGGTAGAAAACCCGGAGCTCCTGGTTGCGGACGGCATGACGCAGCCGCGCTTTCAGCTCGGCCCCCTGTTGCTGGGAGGCATCCGCGCTCGCCGCGTAGATCTGGTAGTTGTTGCGACCGAGGCTCTTCGCGCCGTACATCGCCTCGTTGGCGTGACGCAGCAACAGGTCGCCCTCCACCGCATCATCCGGAAAGAACGATATGCCCACCGACACGGTGGCCTGGAGCTCGGAGCCGTTGTCGAGCGACAGCGGCAGCTCCATGGCCTGCACCACCTTCTCGGCAATGCGCAACACGTCGTCGCGCTTGATGATGTGGCGCAGGATCATGGTGAATTCGTCGCCTGCGTAGCGGGCCACGGTGTCGGAACCGCGCACGCTGGCGCCAAGCCGCTTCGCCACGGCCGTGAGCACCTGGTCGCCGACGGCGTGACCCAGCGCCTCGTTGATGCCTTTGAAGCGGTCCAGGTCGACCAGCATGGTCGCGAAGCATTCGCCGGTGCGCGATGCCTCGCGGACCGTGGTATCGAGCCTGTCGTTGAACAGCAGCCGGTTCGGCAACCCCGTGAGGGCATCCACGAGCCCCCGCGCACGCCCCTGTTCACGCGCCCTGCCCAGCTCGATCGACGCCGCGAAGTGCGCAGCCGCAGCGCGTGTCGCCGCGTCGAGGATGCGCGTGTCGCTGCCCACCCGCTGGCGCCCCGCCAGCAGGGCGCCAAGCACGGCACGTCGTTCATCCAGCAGGGGCAGGAACAGGAACGAGCGCAGGCCCAGTGCCTCGACGAGCGGGTCAGCCATGTAATCGCCATCGGCAGGCGACAGGCGGGAAACGACGGAACCGCCCAGGCAGTGCTTCAGCAGGGGAAGATCGTCGGCGTCCGGCCAGGCAACGGGCGACGACACGTTCCATATGCGCGCACGAAGCACCGGCGCAGGCGATACCTCGGGCAAGGCAGACCAGACGGCGACCACGTCGAGCTCAAGCGCGTCGGCGAGCATGGCCGCCGCTTCGCCGAGCCCCTCTTCGTCCGCCGGAAAGGCGCCCAGCACCGACAGGAGCGACAGCGCACGCGTCGCCATGTCAGCCGCACGCAGATCGCGGAAAGCCACGGCTACCTGATGCTGCCCGGCATGATCCAGGTGACGAACGTCGATCTCGCCGGCCACTTCGAGACCGTCGCGGCGGCGAAGGATGCAGGCCACCCCGTCGGCGTGGGGCAAGGGCCACGAGACGCCGGCGCCCGGGTCGAACAGATCGGACAGCGAGCGCCCGGTCACCGCGCCGTCACCCTCGCAAAGGCGTTCCATCGCGTCGCCGCATTCGACGACAAGACCGTCGGATGCACGCGCCACGACCCATGCGGCGCCTGCGTCGAAGGCAAAACGGTAACGGGACGGCACGGCCGATTCCTCTTTGACGACCGGGCCCCGGCCAAGGGCCGCGCGCACCCGCCGGGGCAGCTCCGACCCGATCGCGCCTTCGCGCAGCCAGTCGACGGCACCCTCCGGCGCGACCTCGGGCGCATCGCCCATGAGGTACACCACGGGAAGATGCGCGTACGCCGGCGAGCCACGCAGGATACGGAGGCCGCGCGCCATGTCGGCGCTGCCGTCGGTGCCGCAGACGACGACGTGCAGCGGCGGCGCGTCAGCCAGCAGCGTTTCGAGCTGGTCGGCGTCACGGGCACTCAGGACGACGAAACCACCATCGAGATCGAGCACATCGAAGATGGCGCGCCGCACTTCGCGACGCGGCGTGAAGATCAGTACCCCGACGGGGCCGGACAGGGAAGACATGGGCTCAGACGATCCAGCGACCGTCGCGCAGACGCGGTGCCCCGACCCGGGCACGCCAGTCGGCATCCACATGGACGAGGTCGTCGTCGAAGGTGGCAAGCACGCTGGGGCTCGCCCCGACCAGGACGACGCGTCGCACATGGCCCGTCGGCGTGCGGGCCAGCTGGCGCAGCAGGGCCCCGTCGGTGGCGCTGGGCGGCCCGGAGGGCATATCGAGCAGGTAAACGCCGAAATGCAGGCTTTGCAGGATGTAACGAAGGGCGTCACCCAGGCGCATGCATCCGGGCACCCTCATCTGGGCATCGCGCAGGCTGGCCAGCCCCTCGCCGGGGCGCCAGAGATAGATCGCCTGGCCCGTGCGTCGCGCCACCAGCCTGAACTGTTCCACCAGCTGGTCCACGTCCCCCGCATCCAGGGCGACCAGGGGGCCGGACGCCGAGAGTATGCGATCAAAGACATCGGTTCCTGCCTGGGCATCGACGGACATACGTATCCTGGGACGAAAGTGTGACGAGTATCTGTCGAATCCGGGGGCGCACGCCAGATCCTGCGACCACGCGGCAGGGTGTCTCGCAATCGGGTCGGCGGAAAGGTATGGTGATGCGCTCATTCGCCACCGCACGACAGGCCATGTTCGAAGGACTTCGATTCAAGCATTGGAAGACCGGCGTGAACGACGACAACATCGTCGTGCTCACCCTCGACCGCGACGGCAGCCGCGCAAACGCGCTGTCACGCGAGGTGCTGGCTGAGCTGGATGCCATCGTCGAGCGACTGGCCATCGAGAAACCGCGTGGCGTCGTGATCCATTCGGCGAAGCCGTCCGGCTTCGCGGTGGGCGCCGACATCCGCGAGTTCGTGGAATACGCGAAAACGGGTTCGGTGCTCGAGAGCATCGAAAACGGCCAGCGCATCTTCGCGAATCTCGCGCGCCTTCCCTGCCCCACGGTCGCCGCCATCCATGGCGCGTGCATGGGCGGCGGCACCGAACTCGCGCTCGCCTGCCGTTACCGCATCGCCGCGGACGATGACAGCACGAAGATCGGCCTGCCCGAAGTCATGCTCGGCATTCATCCGGGCTGGGGTGGCAGTGCACGCCTGCCTCGCCTCATCGGCGCGGTCGACGCCCTGCCAGCCATGCTCACGGGCAAACCGTTCAATGCGCGCCGCGCGAAAGCCGTGGGCCTCGTGGACAGGCTGGCCCGGCCGGATGAACTGGTCTCCGAGGCGCGCCATCTGCTGAAGCGCCCGCCGCAACGCCCGTTCGCCCTCAGGGCAAAGGCATGGGCGACCAACACGCTGCCGGCACGCGCCATCATCGCGCCCATGGTGCGCAAACAGACGGCCGCGAAGGTACGCAAGGAACACTACCCCGCGCCGTTCGCCCTCATCGACACCTGGGCGCGCGGCGGCTCGAGCATCCAGCAGCGCCTCAAGCTCGAGGCGAAATCCGTCGCCCGCCTGGCCGGAACGCCGACCGCGCGGAACCTCATCCGCATCTTTTTCCTGCAGGATCGCCTGAAGAGCCTGGGCAGCGACACCGACCACGGCATCAAGCATGTGCACGTCGTCGGCGCAGGCACCATGGGTGGCGACATCGCCGCCTGGTCGGCACTGAAGGGTTTCGACGTGACGCTGCAGGATCGCGAGCTGCGCTTCATCGAGCCGGCGCTTGCACGTGCGCGCACGCTATTCGACAGGAAACTCAGGGCGCCGGCGCGAGTCGATGCCGCCATCGCCCGCCTGCAGGCCGATGTCGATGGCAGCGGCGTGGCCCGTGCCGACCTCGCCATCGAGGCGATCTTCGAGAACCCGGAAGCCAAGCACGCGCTTTACGCCGTGATCGAGCCGCAGTTCCAGGCCAGCGAAATCCTGGCGACGAACACCTCGTCGATTCCCCTGGCCGAACTGAGCCAGGGCCTCGCGGCCCCGCAGCGATTCCTGGGCCTGCACTTCTTCAACCCGGTCGCGCAGATGCCGCTGGTGGAAGTCGTTCGCCATGACGGCCTCGATCCCGCAATCGAGAAGCGCGCACTCGCCTTCTGCAAGGCCATCGGCAAATTGCCGGTACCGGTCAAGGGCACGCCCGGCTTCCTCGTCAACCGCATCCTCATGCCTTACCTCATGGAAGCGATGCGCCTCTATAACGAAGGTGTTCCGGGTCCGGTGCTCGACCGTGAAGCGAAGAAATTCGGCATGCCCATGGGCCCCATCGAGCTGGCCGATACGGTCGGCCTCGATGTCTGCGCATCGGTAGGGAAGGAGCTGGCGCCGTTCCTGGGGCTCGAGATTCCGAACGGGCTCGAAGAGAAACTCGCGGCGAACAAGCGCGGCAAGAAGGACGGCGAAGGCCTGTATGTCTGGAAAGACGGCAAGCCGGAAAAACCCGATGTCGATCCGGACTACGTGGTGCCCGCCGACCTGCAGGACCGCATGATCCTGCCCATGGTGAACGAGGCAGTCGCCTGCCTGGCCAGCCATGTCGTGGACGACGCCGACATGCTCGATGCCGGCGTGATCTTCGGCACCGGCTTCGCGCCCTTCCGGGGAGGCCCGATCCAGTACCTGCGAACGGAAGGTGTGGCAGTGCTGCGCGAGCGCCTGGCGAAGCTGGAGCAGAAACACGGTGCCCGCTTCGCCCGCAAGGATGGTTGGGACAACCCTGAACTGGCAACGCCGCCCGCCTGACCGGCGGGTGGCGCGCGTCACTGCACGGGGTGACTTACCACATCAGGTCGTCAGGGACGCCGTCGTTGGATTCGTCGACGGCGTCCGGATCGACCATCAGCGCGATGAATTCAGGGGCCAGCACAGTCAGCTCGGCGATCACGGCCTTATCGACGACCAGATAGCGACCGCCCTGCTGCACGATGCCCAGCTCGCCGGCGTTGACGGCCACGAGTTGCGCTGCATCCAGATAGACCCGACGGATCTTCTCGCCATACGGGAAGTGCCTGGCCTGGTCGGCATCGGCCTTGTTCTGCGCCTTGTCCTTGAGTAGCTCTTCGACCTTGCGCTTCTTTTCCTTTTTCAGGCGCGCAACCTCGGCCGCCTCTGCCTCCGCGCGGCGACGCTCGCTGGCGTCGGTCTGCGCGCGGAGGGCGTAAGCCTTGGCAAGATCGATCTCGCCATCGCGCGGCGGCCGCGCAGCGCCCTGCGCGGGCTTGCCACCCTGGGCCTGCCCCGGACCACGGTTGCCGCGACCACCGTCGCGCGGGCGACCCGCGGAAGAAGCGTTCCCGCCGGCATTGCCATTGCCCTGCCCGCCTGCATTGCGCTGGCCATTCGGGTTTCTCTGGCCATTCGGATTGCGCTGCCCGCCGCCGGCGTTGCGCTGACCGTTGCCAGCCTGGCCAGACGCCCCGCCCTGCTTCGGCCGGTTGCCGGCATAAGGCTGGCCACTCGACGACGACGTGCCGGCACTACCGGCCTTGCCATGCCGCTGCGGCGGCGGTGACTTTTTTTCTTCACGAACCTCTTTGACGAGGCCGCTTTTCAATAATTGATCGCGCAGGGAATCTGCCATGGTCGGTAAGGCTCGTTCGTTCGGTTCAGTAATGCGGCGGGAGTTCGTTCGCGGAATCGTTGCCGGAACCGGCACGAATGTTCACCAGGTCCGAGCGCAGATGGCGCACGGCACGCTCCAGCAGATCGAGCCGGCGCGCGATTTCCACGTCGGCGGACGAAAGACCATTGACGGTGTCGTCAATGAAGGCGAGGCGGACCTCGAGCTCCATCAGGCGATCTTCGGAATCAGCCATCAGCAGGACACGTGGCGGCGAGACGCATGGCGCTCGGTGGATTTCATGTAGCTCTCGCAGGCTCGGGACGACGCGTCATAACGGTCGATTGTAGTCCGCCTGCCCGACAGCGCAAAGAAAACCTTCTCTACCCGTCGTCGTAGGAGCGCGCCCTGCGCGCGACATCTTTACCGCGGCGTCCGGAACGAACATCCGGAATGGCCGCTCGTCTCAAAGGAAGCAGGCCGACGCGACAGGAAAGCCACGTCAGCCGCCGCCCTGTTTCGAGGCAAAAAAAGGGGCGCGGATTACTCCGCACCCCTTTCCGGTGTTACTTCAGGCGACGCGATTTACGGCGTGCCCTTGTCCTTGACGCTCGGGCCCGGGCCCTGGCCAGCAGCGGTCGGGCCGGTCTTCACGAGTTCGACGTCGAAGATGATCGTCGCATTCGGCGGGAAGCCGTTTTCTGGCTTGGCGCCGTAAGCGATGTTCGACGGGATGAACAGCTTGTACTTGCCGCCGGTCTGCATGAGCTGCAGGCCCTCGCGGAAGCCCGGGATCACCGCAGCGAGCGGAATCTGTGCGGCGCCGGCCGGCTGGTGGTCAGCCGAGGCATCGAACTTCTCGCCGTTCACGAACGTGCCGGTGTAGTTGATCGTGACCGTGTCGTTCGGACCCGGACGCTGGCCGGTGCCGGCCTGGACGACCTGGTACTGCAGGCCGGACGCCGTGACCTTCACGCCGGGAGCCGACTTGTTCTTCGCGAGGAAGGCATCGCCTTCGCTCTTGTTCTGGGACGCCACCTTGTTGTACTCAGCTTCGGCCTTGACCTTCAGCTGGGCGACAAACGCTTCGCGGACCGTCTTGGCTTCAGCGTCCGTCATGGCCGGCGTCTTGCCCTTCGTCAGGGCATCCTGCACGGCCTTCCCCACGATAGCCGGATCGACTTCCGCGCGGACCAGCGGAGGCAGCTGGCTGGCAATGTCATAGCCCACAACGTAGCTGGCCTTCTGCTTATCAATGGCGCCCGTTGCGGCAGCCGGCTTGGCGGTCTGCTTGGCAGCCTGGGCGGATGCGCCCGCGGCGGTACCCAGCGCAACCGCCAGGGCGACGGCCGTCATCGTGGGACGCAAAAAGTGCTTCATTCGGTACTCCCTCTCTAGAAAGAATCGGCGACGCCGCCGGTACGGCCTCCTCAGTGGAGGCTGAATCGCCATTGTGCGGTGGTTCGCATCCGGCTTGCAATGACGGGTGGAAAGACAAGGTTTCATAACAAAAGTTCAGAAACCTTTCAGCGGAACCTGACTGGCCTATTCACCATGGCCCTGCCCGGGCTTTTCGAGCGTGTCCCGCAGTGCGGCCTGCAGCCGTGCGTGCACCTGCACCAGGACGCGCCAGAGCAGCCATGTCAGCCCGATGCCGATGAGGATCAGCACGCCGGCGACTTCGCGAGGCGGGAGGATGGTTGAAGCCAGCGCGGCCACCAGCAGCCCGATGACCAGCATGGCCATGACCGGCACGATGCGGGCAAGCACGGCGCGGATCGTGTAAGTGCGCGCACCGAACCGGTCCGGGATGGACAGTTCGGCCAGCAGCATGCCCAGGGCGCCCGCCTTGCGGTATGTCGCCACCACCATGGGAAGCGACAGCAGCGCGGCCAGCGACCATGCCAGGCTCCGCTGTACGGGCGGCTGGTCGCTCAGCAGCTCCAGATGCAGGAATCCGCGGCGGTAGGCGAATGCCATGATGATGAAGACGGCGACGACCAGCGCCGTGTTGAGGATCACGTGCCACACCAGCCGCCGGATCATTTTCATGACGACGGCGCCCTGCCCCTGCAGGCCTAATCCGCCCATCCAGCCGGTATATGCGCCGAACACGCCGGTAACGCGCGACGGCAACACGCGCCCCAGGAAGCTGGCCAGAGGATCGGACGAACGGATCAGGTAAGGGGTCAGGAAGGTGGTCAGGGCCGATACCGCCACGGCCACCGGATAGAGGAAGTTGCTGGTCACCTTGAGCGTCAGCCCCAGCGATGCGATCACGAAGGAAAATTCGCCGATCTGAGCCAGCCCCATGCCCACGCGCAGTGACGTGCGCCCGTCGTTACCGGCGACGAAACTGCCGAAACTGCACGTCACCACCTTTCCGACGACCACGGCGATGGTCACGATGGTGATCGGCCAGGCGTATTCGACCAGCAGCGCGGGGTCGATGAGCATGCCGATGGCGACGAAGAAGATCGCGCTGAACATGTCGCGTACCGGCATGATGATGCGCTCGATGCGGGCCACGCTCTCGGACTCCGCGACGATCGCACCGATCATGAAGGCCCCCAGCGCCACGCTGTAGCCCAGCTCGGTCACGAGCAGGCAGAAGCCGAAGCAGATACCCAGCACGGCGACCAGAAGCACGTCGTTGCGACTCACGCGGGCGATGTAGTCGACCACCCGCGGCACGAGCAGCAGCCCGACCACGAGCGACACGGCCATGAACAAGCCCAGCCGGCCGATGGCTGAAAACGCCTGGCTGGCCTCGAGCCCGCCCGTGCTGGCGATGCCCGTGAGCAGTGCCATCAGCACGATGGCGAGCAGGTCTTCCACGATGAGGATGCCGAACATCAGCTGGGCAAAGCGCTCGCGCTTGAGTCCCAGGTCTTCCAGCGCCTTCATGATGATCGTGGTCGACGATATGGACAGCATGGCGCCGAGAAACAGCGAATCCATGGTGGTCCAACCGAAGAAGCGCCCGATCTCGTAACCGATCCACACCATCAGCACGATTTCTGAGAACGCCGCGACGAGCGCCGCCCCTCCCACGGCACGGAGTTTCTTCAGGCTGAATTCCAGACCCAGCGCGAAGAGCAGCAGGATCATCCCGAGTTCTGACAGCGTCCGGATCGTTTCTTCGTCGTGGATGAAGATCACGGGCAGCGTGTGCGGCCCGATCAACAGGCCGGCGATGATGTAACCGAGCACCACCGGTTGCCGGAGACGCTGGAAGATCACCGTCGTGAGACCGGCGACGAGCATCACCGTGGCGAGATCCTGGATGAAAACGATGCCGTGCATGCCTGCCCCTGTGCCTTTGAAGGGACAGGGTAACCCGTGCATGGTTACCCGGGGGCGAGCACACTCGATGAGTGACTCGCGTTGCATGCACGCAAGTCCGCGCCAGCACTCATCATTCTCGATTCGTCAAAAATAATTTTAAAAAAACGGTAACGAACGCTTGACGAAACGAGGGGTCGGACGTAATCTTTGCGGCTTCCAGCAGGGGGCCATAGCTCAGCTGGGAGAGCGCCTGCATGGCATGCAGGAGGTCGCCGGTTCGATCCCGGCTGGCTCCACCAACTTCTCGACGTCCCCATCGTCTAGAGGCCTAGGACATCACCCTTTCACGGTGGCGACCGGGGTTCGAATCCCCGTGGGGACGCCATTTCCTGGATTGCCAGGGAATGAGTCAAGGAAGATGAAGGAAGTTGGTATTAGTTGGAAGAGTTGGAAAGTATATGTGGAGCGGTAGTTCAGTCGGTTAGAATGCTGGCCTGTCACGCCGGAGGTCGCGGGTTCGAGTCCCGTCCGCTCCGCCATTACTTCCTGAAAAAAGATCCCGCCATCCGGCGGGTTTTTTTTGCCTGGAATTCGGTAAACATCGATCACACGGAACACCTGCTGTCGACCGCCTGCTCGTGTGGGAGCGCGCCTTGCGCGCGACATGGGTTCGCGACACGCCGCATATGGCCTCGCCCATCGCCGCACCGTTTCGTGAAAAACCCATATGTGTTCGCGAAAAGATGTCGCGCGCAGGGCGCGCTCCCACGGTGGTGGCCGGACGTCCCGACGCGCGCGCCGTGACGGTCAGACGTCCCCGATGCGCTCCAGTGTCCCGACCGAGTGACCCTGCTCTGCCAGATACTCCAGCCAGCGGCTGAGGAACCCGTTCATGCGGAGGCGATGCTGGAAGACCGTGTTGGCGGCAGGAAACGGGCCGAGCACGTGCCAGAGCTTGCGGCCCGGGTGGCAGTGCATAGCCTCGGCCACGTGCGCATCGGTGTACATGCGCAGCTGTGCCGATGGCGAAGGCTTGCCCGTGCTCTCGTCCACGAAGTCGTAGGTCAGTTCGAGCTCCAGCGTGTACGGATGCTTCTCCTGGACATCGAGGCGCACCTTCAGCCCGTCGTCGACGTCGGAGACATAACGACCCGGCGCGAGCTGGTGCGGTGCAAACAGACGCGCCAGGCGATGATAATTCTCGCCATACAGCCCCATGAGGAACTCGAAGCGTCCCGGGATCAGCGGCGTTGGGCGTTCGATGACAGTCATGGGCAGGTCGGATCTCCGTCTAATACATGTGTCGTTCGATGCCGAGGTACTCGAAGATCTTGCTCGAGATTTCCTCGATCGATGTATGCGTTGTGTTGAGGACCGGGATATTTTCCCGGCGCATGAGCTTCTCGGCCAGCTCCAGCTCCCACCGGCATTGCTTCAGCGTGGCGTAGCGACTGCCCGGACGGCGCTGCTCGCGGATCTGCGCAAGGCGGACCGGATCGATGGTGAGCCCGAACAGGCGGCTGCGGTAGGGGCGGAGGCGCATCGGCAGCTCGAATTTCTCGAGGTCGTCGTCCGTGAGCGGATAATTGGCGGCGCAGACACCGTAATGCAAGGCCATGTAAAGGCAGGTCGGGGTCTTGCCCGAGCGCGATACGCCGACCAGCACCACGTCGGACTGGTTGTAGTCCACGTCGAGGCCATCGTCGTGGGCAAGTGCGTAGTTGGTCGCCTCGATGCGCGCTTCGTAACGCTCGAAATCCACCAGGCCATGCGACCGGTTCACGGCACCCGACTGCTTCGCGCCCAGCTCGGCCTCCAGCGGCTCGATGAAGGGGGCGAACACATCGAGCATGAGCGCCCCGCTGCCCGCCACGATGTCGCACAGGGCCCGCGAGGTCATGGTATTCACCACGATCGGGCGCTGGCCGTCCTGCGCATACTTCGTCTTGATCCGCAGCGAAGCCGCCTCGGCCTTCTGCGCGTTGTCGATGAACGGCAGCCGGTGCGTGTCGAACTGCACCCCGTCGAACTGGGCAAGCATGCTGTTGCCGATGGTCTCGGCCGTGATGCCCGTGGAGTCGGAAATGAAGAAGACGGTACGCCGCATCGAGCGATTTCCTGGTCGGAGTCTGTACGCGCTACCTTAAGACCAATACGCTGGCATAACCATCCACCCCGCAGAATTACTGGGCATTTGTGCATCGCCGCTTGTAATCGTGGCAATACCACCCGGACAATGCGCCGGATTTTTCAAAGCGCGGCCCGCCGCCCAACCGATGTGAGGAACTTCCTTTGAGCGACCTGGTTCTCTGGCTCGACGCGCTACGCATGACCGACCTCGGCAAGGTGGGCGGCAAGAATGCCTCCCTTGGCGAAATGATCGGCAACCTGGCGAAACTCGGTGTCTCCGTGCCGGGTGGCTTTGCCACCACCGCAGACGCCTTCGAGTCTTACCTCGAGAAAAGCGGCCTGTCCAAGCGCATCCAGGACCGCCTGTCCACGCTCGACGTGGATGACGTCGACGAACTCGTGCGCGGCGGCAGGGAAATCCGCAGCTGGATCGTCGACACCGCCCTGCCCGCCGACCTCGAGCAGGCCATCCGCGACGCCTACATCAAGCTCTGCAAGGATGCGGGGGCCACCGACATCGCCGTGGCCGTACGGTCGTCGGCCACCGCCGAGGATCTGCCGGACGCGTCCTTCGCGGGCCAGCAGGAAACCTTCCTCAACGTGGTCGGTATCGACGACGTGCTGCACAAGGTCAAGGAAGTCTTCGCGTCCCTCTACAACGACCGTGCCATCGCCTACCGGGTCCACCAGGGCTTCAAGCACGAGGATGTCTTCCTGTCGGCCGGCGTGCAGCTCATGGTCCGCTCCGATGTCGGCGCGTCGGGCGTCCTCTTCACCCTCGACACCGAGTCGGGCTTCCGCGATGTCGTGTTCGTGACGGGCTCGTACGGCCTTGGCGAGATGGTGGTCCAGGGCGCCGTGAACCCGGACGAGTTCTACGTCTTCAAGCCGACCCTCAATCTGGGCAAGCCGGCCGTTCTCCGCCGCAGCCTGGGCGCCAAGCAGCAGCGCATGGTGTATTCCGACCAGGCGGGCGAGCGCGTGCGCATCGAGGAAACGCCGACCGAGCTTCGCCACCGCTTCTGCCTGGTGGATGCCGACGTCGAAGAGCTCTCGCGCCAGGCACTGGTCATCGAGAAGCATTACGGCCGCCCCATGGATATCGAATGGGCGAAGGACGGCAACACCGGCAAGCTCTACATCGTGCAGGCCCGTCCTGAAACGGTGAAGTCGCGCTCGCATGCCACCACGCTCGAGCGCTTCCAGCTCAACGAAAAGGGCAAGGTGCTCACCGAAGGTCGTGCCATCGGCCAGAAGATCGGCTCGGGCAAGGCCCGCGTCATCCGCTCGCTGGCTGACATGAACAAGGTGCAGCCCGGCGACGTGCTGGTCGCGGACATGACCGACCCCGACTGGGAGCCGGTGATGAAGCGCGCCGCCGCCATCGTGACCAACCGCGGCGGACGCACCTGCCACGCGGCGATCATCGCGCGTGAGCTGGGCGTACCCGCCGTGGTGGGCTGCGGTAACGCGCTGCAGTCGATCCCGGACGGTGCGGAAGTCACGGTGTCGTGTGCCGAAGGCGATACGGGCACCATCTACGAAGGCCTGCTGAAGTTCGACCGCATCACCGCAGACCTCGGCGCCATGCCGGAAGCGCCGCTGAAGATCATGATGAACGTGGCCAACCCGGAGCGCGCCTTCGACTTCGGCATGCTGCCCAATGCAGGCATTGGCCTGGCGCGCCTGGAAATGATCATTGCCAGCCACATCGGCATACACCCCAAGGCGCTGCTGGAATACGCCACGCAGGATGCCGAGACCAGGGCACGCATCGACGCGCGCATCCATGGGTATAAGGATCCCGTGTCGTACTACGTCGATCGCCTCGCGGAAGGCATCTCCACCATCGCCGCGTCGGTCTATCCAAAGCCGGTCATCGTGCGCCTTTCCGACTTCAAGTCGAACGAATACGCAGGCCTGCTGGGCGGATCACGCTACGAGCCGCACGAAGAAAACCCGATGATCGGCTACCGTGGTGCAAGCCGTTATGTCGACGAGGGTTTCGCGGCATCGTTCGCCCTCGAGTGCCAGGCCGTGAAGTACGTCAGGGAAACCATGGGCCTCACCAACGTGTGGGTCATGATCCCCTTCGTGCGCACGCTGGACGAAGGCCGCAAGGTCATCGAGGTGCTGCGTGCCAATGGCCTGGTGCAGGGCGAGCATGAGCTGAAAGTCATCATGATGTGCGAGGTGCCTTCGAACGCCCTGCTGGCCGACGAATTCCTCGACATCTTCGACGGCTTCTCCATCGGCTCGAACGATCTCACCCAGCTCACGCTGGGCCTGGATCGCGATTCGAGCATCGTCGCCCACCTGTTCGACGAGCGCGACCCCGCCGTCAAGAAGCTGCTCGCCATGGCGATCAGGACGGCGCGTGAGAAGGGCAAATACGTGGGCATCTGCGGCCAGGGCCCGTCCGACCATCCGGATCTCGCGGAATGGCTGATGGAACAGGGCATCGAGTCGATGTCGCTGAACCCGGACACGGTAGTGGATACGTGGCTGAGGCTGGCGAAGAAAAAAGCCGGCTAACCGTCGCGGGGCGCGCTCGGTAGGAGCGCGCCCCGCGCGCGACATCTTTTCTCGATGAATGACACACCAGGGCGGTTCACGAGCCACGAATAAAAGCCCGGTGTCTGGCAGGCACCGCAAAAAGATGTCGCGTGCGGGGCACGCTCCTACTGCGCCTGCGTGTCTGCGTGCCTGCGTGCCTGAGGTAACGTGCTAAAAATGCACGCTCACACCCGAAGCCCGATACCGCGCCATCACCAGCGGATCCGTGTCGGCTGCCACCACCAGATGGGAAACGCCCGTGATCGGCACCGTGTGATGCGTCGCCGATGCGACCAGCTTGTCTGGCGTGGCGATCGCCACCGTCTCGCCGCTGGCCTCGATGATCGCCTGCTTGAACACCGTTTCCTCTTCGTCATAGGTCCATAGCCCACGCTCGGGATCGATCGCACAGACCCCCGGAAAGCAGAGGTCTGCACGGATGTCCTGCGCCTGCCTGACCGTACGCGAACCGATGGCGCCGCCGATGGCCGGATCGAGTTTTCCGCCCAGCATGATCACGTCGAAACCAGGGCGGCCCAGCACGGCCATCGCGACATCAGGGGCGTTCGTCACCACCGTCAGGTCACGGTGGTCGGGCAGCATTTTCGCCAGCACCGTATTGGTGGAACCTGCATCGATGAAGAGGATCTGCCCCGTACCCACCATGCCCACCGCGGTGCGTGCGAGTGCCCGCTTCAGTTCCGCACGCTCGGCATGGCGCTCGCCCAGCGGCGGGATACTGACGGCCAGCAGCGCACCTCCATACACGCGACGGCACAGGCCCTGGCCGGCCAGATCGCGCAGGTCGCGCCGGATGGAGTCTTCCGACACACGGAACTCCTGCGCCAGGTCAACGGCCACGACCTTGCCATCACGACGCAGCCGGTCGAGGATCAACTGCTGCCGTTCGCGGGGAAGCGTGGTGTCACCTGCGTTCATTCCGGCAGGAACCCCAACCCGATGAGTTCGGCGCGCAGCTGCGCCGGCGTGTGGAAATGGATGCCGTGGATACCGAGCGCTTCGGCAGCCTCCACGTTGGTCTTGTTGTCGTCGATGAATACCGCGCGCGCCGGGTCGATGTCGTAGCGCTCGAGCAGTGTCCGGTAAAGCTGCGGATCCGGCTTGATCGCACCTTCCGCGCCCGAGACCACGATGCCGTCGAACCAGTCGAAGAAATCGTAACGTTCACGGGCAATGGGAAAGGTTTCGTTCGACCAGTTCGTCAGGCCGTACAACGGATGCCCCGCCTCCTTCAGTTCGCGAAGAATATGCAGGCTGTCGTCGATGGGCCCCTTGAGGGTCTCTTCCCAGCGGTGCTGGTATGCCGCGATGAGTTCGGCATGGTCAGGGTGCTTCTCGGTCAGCACGCGCACGGCTTCATCCCATGATCGACCGGCATCCTGCTGCAGGTTCCACTCGGGGGTCGTGACTTCCGTGAGAAAACGCTCCATGCCTTCGGTGTCGTCACCGAAAAGCTTGCTGTAGAGGTAACGGGGATTCCAGTCGACGAGGACGCCGCCGAAATCGAAGATCACGACATTGCGCTTGGAATACATGGGAAGACCTCCGGTCAGCGGCGCACGATGGATGCGCAAAGGGATACCACGACAAGCAGCACGGCCACGCCGGCAAGGGCGTAAGAAAGGCTCGAGGCGTGGGCAATGAAACCGATGGCTGCGGGGCCGCCGAGCATCCCGGCGTAGCCCAGCGATGTCACGGTGGCGATGGCGATGCCCGGTGACGTGCTCTTCTGCCGGCCTGCGGCGCTGAACAACACGGGCACGATGTTCGATGCACCCAGGCCGACGAACACGAAGCCCACGAGGGCCATGGGCCCCCATGGCAGCAGGGTGGCCATGAAGAATCCGGCGGCCGCCACCACGCTACCGACACGAACGATGCTCACGGGGCCCAGCCACGAGGTGATGCGGTCACCCAGCAGGCGCCCGGCCGCCATGGCCACGGAGAATGCCGCATAACCCAGGCCAGCCACCGCCGGGTCGAACCCGCGCGAGAAACGCAGGAAGACCGCGCTCCAGTCGAGCATGGCGCCTTCCGCCAGGAACACCACCATGCAGAGGAAGCCCAGCAGGAAGATCGGGCCACCGGGCATGCTGAAACCACTGCGCGGCGCTTCGCCCTCTTCTTCGTGGCGCACGAGGAAGTGCTTCCATTGCGTGGCGACGATGACCAGCATGAGGACGGACACCGCGATGGCGCTTCCCGTCAGCGGCGCACCCGTGCGGAGCAGTGCCGCCATGCCTGCCGAACCGGCCAGGCCACCCACGCTGAACAGGCCATGGAAGCCGGACATCATCGGCCTGCCCTGCTGTTTCTCGACATCCACCGCGTGGGCATTCATGGCCACGTCGACCACGCCGATCGATGCCCCGAAGAACAGCAGGGCCGCACCCAGCCACCAGACATCGGGCGCGAGCGTAAGCAGGGGCAACGCCACGCACACCAGCAGGCCACTGATCCCGATCACGTCGCGATGGCCGAAACGGTGGGTGAGGAAACCGGCCAGTGGCATGGCGATGACCGCACCGCACCCCATGCACAGGAGCACGAGTCCCAAGGTGGCATCATCGAGGCCGAGGCGTGCCTTGGCATACGGCACCATCGGTGCCCAACTGGCCATGCCGATGCCGGAAAGCAGGAAGATCAGGCGCGTGGCGCGTACGGGGTTCATGCAGGATCCGTCGACATTGAATGCGCATCAATGTATGCAATCGTGCATAAACGTGCAATAAAAATCTTCTTGCACGACTCCTCGCGTATCTGTACAAATGTACGCATGTCGACACCTACTCTCACCGAGCGTCAGCAGAAGACCCTCAGCTTCCTGCAGGAATACCTGCAGACCCAAGGGCTGCCGCCTACGCTGCGCGAAATCGCCGAAGCCCTTGGCTTTCCCAGCCACAGCTCCGCACAGGCTTGCGTGGAGTCACTGGTTCGCAAGGGCATCCTCGAACGCTCGCCCCAGCACCGTGGCCTGCGCCTGCCTTCGGGCAACGTCGCCGCCATCCGTGCCGCACTGGTAAGCGAACTTCCACTGATCGGCCGCGTGGCCGCCGGCTCGCCCATCCTGGCGGAAGAAAACATCGAGTCCCAGCTGGAAGTCGATCCCGCGCTGTTTCGCCCGCGCGCCGATTACCTGCTGCGCGTCGTCGGCCTGAGCATGCGCGATGTCGGCATCCTCGACGGCGATCTGCTCGCGGTACACAAGACAGCCACGGCCACCGATGGCCAGATCGTCGTTGCCCGCCTGGACGACGAAGTTACCGTCAAGCGCCTCAGGCACGAGCGCAATCGCGTGCTGCTCCTTCCCGAGAACCCCGATTTCGAACCCATCGAAGTCGACCCCCGTCGCCACACGTTCGCCATCGAAGGGCGTTACGTGGGCATTATCCGCAGGACCTGACCCATGACTGCTGCCCTTGCCACCCCGACGCTTGCCCAGGTGCTCGACCATCCCGGCATCTGGCGCCGTTCCGCCGAACGCCAGCCGCGTGTCCGCGCGCTGTCCACCGGCTGGACCTCACTGGACGCCAAACTGCCGGGAGGCGGGTGGCCGCAGGGGGCGCTCAGCGAAATCCTGTTCGAACACGACGGTCTGGGCGAACTCGACCTGGTGATGCCTGCGCTTGCCGCGCTAACCCAGGAACACCGCCGCGTCATCTTCATCGCACCGCCTTACGTGCCTTACGCCCCCGCCCTGGCAGCTGCCGGCGTCGACCTGCGCTTCCTGCATGAGATCCACGCCGGCAGCACAGAGGCAGCATGGAGCATGGAGCAATGCCTGCGCTCGGGATGCTGCGGCGCCGTGGTCGGCTGGCTGCCGGATATCGACTATCGCAGCCTGCGTCGCCTGCAGCTGGCGGCGGAAAGTGGCGATGCCTGCGCCATGATCTTCCGCCCTGCCGACCATGCTGCCCAGAACAGCCCGGCAGCGCTCCGCCTGAGGGTCAGCAACAGTGACGAGGCGACCTATGTCGATGTCCTCAAGTCACGCGGCCTGCTGACCACGACCGCCCCGCTACTGAGAATGCGGGCTTGACAGGGTCTGTCATGACACGCGTCTCCCACGCGGTCATGACGGAATCCGTCGTCGCTACGTTTCCGCAGTCATGCTTTGGGCCTGTCTCCGCTTTCCCGGCCTGGCGTTCTCCGCCGCCTTCGCCGCGACACCGGAGGCAGGCCCCTCTGCCTTGCTCGATGACCGCTCACGCCAGCGCCTGATCGCCATTCCCAACGAGGAAGCCGCCCGTGCCGGCGTACGCCGCGGGCAGAACCTCGCCGGTGCGCGCGCCCTGTGTCCTGCCCTGGAAGTACGCCCGCGCGACCGCGATGCAGAAGCCCGGCTGCTCGCCGAACTCGCGGCATGGTGTTACCAGTTCAGTGGCCATGTGAGCCTGGTTCCGCCGGGTGCCATCCTCATGGAAGTCGGCGCCAGCCTGCGCCTGTTCGATGGCTGGCCGGTACTGGCGCGGCGACTTCAGGAAGGCCTCTCGGAACAGGGGCATGCCCATACCATCGCGGCGACACCCTTCCCCGCCGCCTCCTGGGTTTTCGCTGCCAGCGCCGACGGCATGGTGGTGCCCGAACGCGAGGGTGTCCTGCGCATGCTGGCCGCCCTGCCGCTGGCCCGTGGTGGCCTGCCTGCCACCACGGTGAAGGCACTCCACTCCATGGGGTTCCGGCGCATGGAAGACATCTTCCGGTTACCACGCCCTGAACTCACCCGTCGTATCGGGAAAGAAGGCGTGAACTGGCTCGATCGCATCCGCGGACAATCGGCCCATGCCCTGCCTGCCTGGCAGCCGCCGCCTCATTTCAGGCAACGCATCGAGTTCGACAGCGAGCTGGACGGCAGCCAGCCCCTGCTGTTTCCCCTACGTCGCCTCACCCGCTCGCTGGCCAACCTGCTGGCCGCACGCGACGGCGGAGTGCAGCGCTTCACGCTGACCCTCGAGCATGCACGTGGCGCGACCACGCGCATCGTGGTCGCGATGGCAGCCCCGCAACGCGATGCCGAACGCCTCTTCGAACTGGCGCGTACGCGACTTGAACGGACCACGCTGCCTGCCCCGGCCCGGGCCATCGAACTCGACGCCGAGGAACTCCCTGTCTTCCGACCGCTCGTGCGCGACCTCTTCGAGCCCGTGCGCGGCGATGGCCTCGACTGGCCCACGCTCGACGAGCGCCTGCGGGCACGCCTGGGCGATGCAGCCCTTCGACAGATCGCCATGGTGGCCGATCACCGGCCGGAGCGCGCCACGCGTTACGGCACGCCGGGGCCGGTGGTCGAGCTGCCCCGCCGGCGCCGACCGTTGTGGCTGCTGCCGCGCCCCCTGCCCATGCGTCCCGTACCGGCGGCCGTACTGGCGGGGCCAGAGCGCATCGAAAGCGGCTGGTGGGACGGCGAAGACGCACGCCGCGATTACTACATCGTGCGTACCCAGCACGGGCAGCACGCATGGGCTTACCTGCCGCCCGGCACCCTCGATGGCTGGATGCTGCACGGCTGGTTCGCATAAGGCCCTGTCATGCAGACCCTCGACCTGCCAGCCCCCGCGAATGACGGCCACATCGACGTCCCCGCGTATGCCGAACTGCATGCGCTGAGCGACTTCAGCTTCCAGCGCGGTGCATCCAGTGCCCGTGAGCTGTTCGAGCGGGCGAAAGACATGGGCTACACGGCGCTGGCCATCACCGACGAATGCTCGCTGTCGGGCATCGTCCGCGGCCTGGAGGCTTCGCTGGAAGCAGACCTGCCGCTTGTCGTTGGCAGCGAGTTCCGCCTGGTCGATGGCACGGTGCTCGTACTGCTGGTGGAAAACCAGGACGGTTACGCCGAGCTCTGCCGGCTGATCACGCTTGGCCGGCGCCGGTCACCCAAGGGTCGGTACGAACTGCATCGCAGCGACATGGAAACCCTGGCCGCCGGCCTGTGCGTGCTCTGGGCCCCGGGCCCCCATGCCGACAACGACGCTGCCACGCATGACGATCGCGCGGCATGGGTCGCACGGCAGTTTCCCGGCCGTGCATGGCTGGCGGTCGAACTGCACCGCGGCCAGCATGATGAAGCCGAACTCCATGCCGTGCAGGCACTGGCGACACGCCACGGGCTGCGTTGCGTGGCGGCCGGCGATGTCCACATGCATCTGCGGCGGCGCCGTGCGCTGCAGGATGTACTGACGGCGATTCGCGTCAACCGGCCGGTGGCCGAGGCCGGCCATGCGCTGTTCCCGAATGGCGAACGACACCTCCGCCGCCGTGAGGTGCTGGAGCGCATCTACCCGCGCGGGATGATCGAGGAAACCCTGGTCATCGCCGGACGCTGCACCGGCTTCGATATCCGCAAGATCAATTACGTCTATCCGCGCGAGCTGGTACCGGAAGGCATGGACCCCGCAGGCTACCTGCGCCAGCTCACCTACGAAGGCGCCGCCACGCGCTGGCCGGATGGCACGTCACCGGCGCTGGTTCAACGCATCGAGAAAGAGCTGGAGCTGATCGCCATCCAGAAATACGAGGCCTTCTTCCTGACGGTGCATGACATCGTGCGTTTCGCGCGTTCCCGCCAGATCCTCTGCCAGGGCCGCGGCTCGGCGGCTAACTCCGTCGTGTGCTTCTGCCTGGCGATCACCGAGGTGAGTCCCTCGCAGGTATCCATGCTGTTCGAGCGATTCATTTCCGTGGAGCGCGACGAGCCCCCGGATATCGACGTCGATTTCGAACACGAGCGCCGCGAGGAAGTGCTGCAATACGTGTTCAATAAATACGGTCGCGAGCGTGCCGCGCTCGCCGCGACCGTCATCAGCTACCGGCCCAAGAGTGCATCGCGCGACATCGGCCGCGCCCTTGGCCTGTCCGAAGACCAGCTGGACCAGCTGAGCCGCGCGTATTCACATGCCCACGGCGACGTATCGATCATCGAGCGTCTTCGCGAACGCGGTTTCGACATCGCCAGCCGCACCATCCGCCAGCTGGTGGTGCTGGTCGAAGAACTGAACGGCATGCCCCGCCACCTGTCGCAGCACGTGGGCGGCTTCGTCATTTCCGACACGCCGCTGCATTACCTGGTGCCCGTGGAAAATGCCGCCATGGACGATCGCACCATCATCCAGTGGGACAAGGACGACCTGGAAACCATGAAGCTGCTCAAGGTCGATTGCCTGGCCCTGGGCATGCTCACCTGCATGCGCAAGGCGATCGACCTCCTGCGCCAGCACGAAGGCAAGGATTATCGACGTCTCGCCGACATCCCGATGGACGATGAAGACACCTACGCCATGATCCAGAAAGCCGACACGGTCGGCGTGTTCCAGATCGAATCGCGCGCGCAGATGTCCATGCTTCCGCGACTGAAGCCCGCGACGTACTACGATCTGGTGATACAGGTCGCCATCGTGCGTCCCGGCCCGATCCAGGGCGGCATGGTGCATCCGTACCTGCAGCGGCGACAGTTGCCGAAGGAATCCATCGACTACGAGAAAGGCGTGCGTCCCGTCCTGGAACGCACGCTGGGCGTGCCGATCTTCCAGGAACAGGTCATGGCGCTGCTGCAGGTCGTAGCCGACTTCTCGGCAGGCGAGTCGGACGAATTACGCCGCTCCATGGCCGCCTGGAAGCGACGTGGCGGGCTGGAGAAATTCGAGCCGAGAATCCGGCAGAACATGGCGAGGAACAATTACTCAGCCCATTTCACCCAGCAGATCATCGACCAGATCCAGGGCTTCGGCAGTTATGGCTTCCCCGAATCCCATGCCGCTGGTTTCGCGCTCATCGCGTACGCCTCGTCATACATGAAGTGCCACCACCCGGAAGTGTTTACCTGCGCCCTGCTGAACAGCCAGCCGATGGGTTTTTATGCGCCCGCGCAACTGGTGGCCGATCTCAGGAATCATGGTGTCGAAGTACGCCCGCCGGATGTGATGTCCAGCCACTGGGACTGCACGCTGGAAGAGCTTGCTTCCCGGGCTTCGGGTACTTCGAGTGCTTCGGGTGCTTCCGGTACTTCGGGTGCTTCCGGTACTTCGGGTGCTTCCGGTACTTCGGGTACTTCGGGTACTTCGGGTGCTTCGGGTGCTTCGGGTACTTCCGGTACTTCGAATGCCCCGGCGACCTCTGCACCTGCCAGGAAAAGACGCTTCGCCCTGCGCCTGGGCCTGCGGCTCATCTCCGGCCTTTCGGCCGACATGGGTGCGCGCATCGTAGCCGCACGCGAAGCCTCGCCGCTGCGCGACCTGGCCGACCTGTCGCGACGGGCGAACCTCAATCGTTTCGAGCGCGAGCGCCTGGCCGATGCCGGTGCGCTGCGTGTACTGAGCGGGCATCGTCATCGTGCACGGTGGGAAAGCTCGGGCATCGAACGCAACCTGCCCCTGCTCGATGCCGTACCGGAGGAACGCACCACGCTGCGGCCACCCAGCCTGGCTGAAAACGTTTTCGCCGATTACGCCACGCACGGCCTGTCGCTGACCGGCCATCCGCTCGGGCTGATTCGCAAGAACCTGCAATCCCGCCGCGTGCGTCGCGCGCGCGATCTGGAAGAAACACGCAACGGCGCATGGCTACGCCATGCCGGCCTGGTCACGGTGCGCCAGCGTCCCCAGACAGCCAGCGGCATTACCTTCGTGACCCTCGAGGACGAAACCGGCCAGGTCAATGTCATCGTGCGGCCAAAGGTCGCCGAAGCCTGCCGCCAGGCGCTGCTCGACGCCGTATTGCTGGCCGTGGACGGGCAATGGCAGTCCATCGATGGCGTGCGCCATCTCGTGGCCAGCCGCCTTCATGATTTCAGCAACCTGCTGCCGTCGCTGGGATCGGTGTCGCGTGACTTCCATTGACGGACCGCCTGATGGCAACGGCACGCCTGCCGACCATGCCATGGCCGGCCACGTCACATCGATGACGGAAGGCTCACGTACCGCGGCCCCCGCCATCACTTAACACACGCTAATTTTCTCCTGAACAGACGCACGTGAATTTGCTGCTTTGCAAGAGCAACGTTCATGCGAAAAGAGATAGCGTCAGCACATCGCATCTGGTCCGGTCTACCGGTGAGCGATGCCTTCTGCGCCGGGTATCGCGATTCCAAATCAATGGCGCCACAAGTTCAGGAGATTTCGTCATGCGCAACACGAAACTGATCGTCGCAATGGTGGCTGGCTGTATGGCTATGACTGGCGCCGCCATGGCCCAGGACACGGCCACCCCGCAGACCTCCCAGCAGACGAAGTCGGCGACGCCGACCCAGTCGAGCAGCGACTCGATGAAGAGCACGACCGGCGACAGCTCCATGAAGTCGACCGACGGCACGATGTCGAATGGCAGCATGAAAAGCGATTCGTCCATGGATTCGAATGGCTCGATGAAGTCGACCCACAAGAAGATGAAGCACCCGGCGAAATCGAGCACAGGTACATCCACGAGCGAGCCAGCGAAGTCCGGTACCGCTGGCGGCATGTAATTACCCGCGCATGAAGAAAAAAACCCGGCGCCGCAAGGCGTCGGGTTTTTTCATGCGGCGACCAGGGCACAGGCTCTCGCGGAAGCGCACGCTGCGTGCGAAGGGTGCCTGCGGCAGACGGGCTGTCGCGATGCCATCTGCCATCTCGCTACGATCCGGCCATCGCGAAGTCAGTCGATCTCGGGCAGCACGCTGATCTCGTGGTCCTGGAACTTCACGCTCTGCCCTGCACGGACCTTGTGCGTCTTGCGCAGTTCTACCGCGCCGTCGACCGTGACGAGGCCATCGGCAACGAATCGCTTGCCCTCGCCGCCGCTCGACGCAAGGCCGGCGAGCTTCAGCAGGAGGTTGAGCTCGACGTAATCGCCTTCAAGGCGGAATTCATGGAACGACATGGCAGTTGGATTTCACGGAAATGGTCCGCTATTAGAGCGCAATTCGCCCGCCGATGTTGAGCAGCATGAATTCGTCAGGGGCGAGGCCGGCCTCGGCAGCCGCTTCCACCAGCAGCCGGGGTGGCTCATCGAGCTGGTCATCGGCCAGTTCGAACACGGCCCAGTGAATGGCGATGGAGCGCTTGCAGCCGACCTCGCGATGCAACTGCACGGCCTGCGCAGGATCCACATGCTGCCCATGCATGAACCAGCGAGGCGCGTAGGCCCCGATGGGAATGGCCGCCAGATCCATGGGACCCAGCCGCCGGCCGATCTCGGCGAGGTTCGCCGAATACCCCGTGTCACCTGCGAACCAGAAACGGAAGCCCTGCTGCTCCATGACCCAGCCTCCCCACAGCGACCGGTTGCGATCCCACGGCGTACGGGCGCTCCAGTGCCGCGCCGGGACGAAGGAAAACGACGTGTCACGCACGTCCGTCGCCGACCACCAGTCCAGCTCGCGCACATTCCGGATACCGTGCCGGTCGAACCATCGTTTCAGGCCAAGGGGAACCAGGAACACCAGCGACGGGAAACGACGGGCGAGCGCCTTCACCGTCTTCGCGTCGAGGTGGTCGTAGTGGTTGTGGGAAATGAGCACCACGTCGATCGCCGGCAATCCGGCGACATCCACCGCCGTGATGGTACGGCGGGCCGGCCCCGCGAACGACAGCGGCGAAGCGCGATGGCCAAAGACCGGATCGGTTAGCACGGTCAGCCCCTGGCGCCTCACCAGCACCGACGCATGGCCGAGCCACCACGCCGCATCATCGCCGCCAGCGAAATCCGCCGCTTGCCACCAGCGGCGCGCAAACGATTCGTAGCCACCCTCCGGCGGATGTGGCAGGCCCTGCTCTTTCCGTTCCCGGCGCCAGCGCTTCAGGCCACCGGGCGCACGTGTTTCAGGCTCGAGGTTACGAAACCCATCCCGCGTGTGATGTGCTTTCGAGGGATCGAGGAACGGGTTGGTCCATGCCATGCGCCAGGCTCACAAGGAAAAGGGTCGCCAGATGACCTGCGGCCCTTTCCCGACCAATCAAGCCCTCAATCCACATCCATGCGACGCACCTGCGAGAGCCAGTCCTCGAGGTTGTAATAGTTGCTCACCCGCGTGATCCGGCCTTCCGATACGTCGAAAAAGGCACCACCCGGCAGCACGTAGCTCTGGCCCTGGGCCAGCGGCAGGCCTTCGTCGGTCGCCTTGTACTCGCCGTGCACCATGTACTCAGCGGCGGCGCGCGTGCCTGATTCATTTGCCATGACCACGATGCCCCTGAGCTGTTCGCTGTAGCTCACGTTCATGCGCGCCAGGAATGCGGCAAAGCGATCACGACCGGTTTCCCGACTACCCTGGTTGACGTCGTGGGCCACGTGCTCGTGCAGCAGGGCGAGCATCGCGTCCCAGTCGGCCCGGTTGAAGGCTTCGTAATAACGGTTGATCAGGTCGATCGTTTCGTTCATCGGATGACTCAGTAGAGAATGACGGAGCGAATGGCCTTGCCTTCTTGCATGAGGTCGAAAGCCCGGTTGATGTCTTCCAGCCCCATCGTATACGTGATCATGGGGTCGATCTTGATTTCGCCACCCATGTAACGATCGACAAGCCCGGGAAGTTCGCTGCGGCCCTTCACGCCACCAAGGGCGGACCCACGCCACACGCGACCACCTTTCGCCGAAAGTTCGCCAGCTTGCCGACTATCTCGTGAACGGCCTGCAGAGACCCCCGTGGCACCCGGTTACGCCGTGAGTTAAACTATGGTTAACGGATACGCATGGAAAGGTGAACGAACACCTTACGCACAGGCGCGGTTTCCGTAGGTTTTTGCCGGCGGACGTCGGAAGGTTTGAACCTTTTGATTACATCCGCTGTCCAAAGATTTAATGCTTGGCAACCCTTGCAACGGCTCGGGGCGCCCACAGAAAGTGTTTGTACAAAACTCGTGAGTTCAGAAATTGCGATCCATCCGGGCGCAACGCAGCGCTGGCGAGACCACTGTTCACCAAAACGAAACGGATCGAACGTTAGGCGCGGATCATGCGCCAGCGCGAGATTCCCACCACGCCTGAGACCGGCGGCGCTGGTGCCAGATACGTCTGGAGTTATCCGGTCACTGAAGACTGGGAGATATCTCATGAACGAACTTCGCAACGAATACGGCATCACGACCTTCGAATATTCCACCGGCTATCGCGCCACCGACAATGTGTCAGGCGTCGACCTTTTCGGCGGCGAAATGGACGGTTACGACTGGCTTGGCGAAGTGGCCAGCCGTCTGGGCGGCGAAGCCGCCTGAAGCGCGACATCCGGGCCAGGCCCGGAGTCGTTCTGATCTCAGGACGCTGCCCGCGTCCTCGCTCCCTTCTTCGCGGCCGCCTTGCGGCCTGCAGCGCCCTTCGTCTCAGCGGCCTTCCTTGAGGCTGCCGAGCGAGCCGAAGCCGGGCGTTTCGCTGCACTTTTCCTTGCCTGCTTAGCCAGCGCCGTCTTCGACACCGACTTTTTCCCTTCCTTATCGAGCGCTGCCGTACTCGCTCGCGAGCGCGTGGCTGACTTTTTCGTTCCTGCCGGTGAACCGGGATGCGCCTTCGCATCGACGGCGGCCTTTTTTTTCGTCGCGGCACTGGCGGATCCGGCGGGTGTCGCCTTCACGCCGTCGCGTCGCGCCTTGGATAACCCGATCGCAATGGCCTGCTTCGCCGAACGCGCGCCATGCTTGCCTTCGCGAACGTGGTCAATTTCCTCGCGCACGTATTCACCAGCCTGCGTCGAGGCCGACTTTCCTTCTGCTTTGTCCTTGAGGGCCCTTGCCCTCGTTTTCTTCTCTGGCATGGGTGGGTCTCCGGCAGGCTCGTCAGGGAATGCGGATATCCAGCGCCTCGGGTACCTCGCGAGGCGGCTCACTGCCATCTTCGGGCGCATCGGGATCGATCGGGGCGGGCGTCGGCGTTTCAGCCGGCGGTGCATCCGTCGGGACCTCGGGAGCAGGTGTACCCGGTACTTCCTCGGGCAGCACGGGAGACCGGCCAGGGGTCTCGGGGACGTATGGACTTTGCATGGGCGATTACCCGGACGTGTTGAGGTGCAGACCAGCGTGCCGCCAGAGCCGTGAGCCCCGCGTCAGCCCGATGTCATTCATTCCGCTGATATGTGCAGACGATGTCCCGGCGGGTGAAGGTCACCGCACGCCCGCTTCACGATTCGCTTATGGCCCCGGGGCGTACACCTGTTGCGCTGCGAATCGCGCAGAGCCAGAGAGGACCATTACCATGGACAAGAACCGCACAGAAGGCACGAAGCACGAAGTGAAGGGCGCCGTGAAGGAAGTCGTCGGCAAGGTTACCGGCAACCACACGAAGGAGGCCGCAGGCAACATAGAAAAGAATGCCGGTAAGGTACAGAAGGAAGTAGGCAAGGCTGCAGATCACGCACGTGACGAAACGCGCCGCCACTGAGAAGCGACTGCGGGGGCCATGAAGGCCCCCGCGTTTTATCGGCTTTGCTCGATGTCCCGGTTACCGGGCGGTGCCGTTTCTCACGTGCAACCACGCACCAGGAAAATCAGGATCAAGACCGGGATGGGGATGCCAAGCAACCACATCAGGATGTAACCGATGGCGCCTTTCTGCTTCTCCGCAACCGGAGTATTCCGCTCTTCCATTGTCGCTCCCTCCTCTTGGGTTCAGGCGCAAGGTTTCCCTGAGCGGCGTGCACCACGCGTGATGTAAGCGACACGAGGGCATTCGCAACGACGCCACCTTCGCGCGCGGGGCATTATCTCTTGCTGATACCGCCAAGAAGGACGTGCCATGCGCCTGCCCCGCCCGACCCTGCTCAGTCTCTCCCTCCTGCTTGCCTCTGGCATGGCCGACAGCGCGAGTGCCGCGACCGTGATTCGCGGCGCGCGCCTCATCGACGGCACCGGTGCACCGCCGCTGGAAGACGTGACCATGGTGGTCGATGGCGATCGCATCAGCGTGCTCGGCGCCGGGTTGCGGGTGAAGATGCCCGATGGCACCCGCGTCGTCGATTACACCGGAAAGACGATCATCCCCGGCATCGTGTCAGACCATGGCCATATCGGATCGGTCGATGGCACGAAGAGCGGCCTTCCCGAGTTGTACACGCGCGCCAACGCATTGCGCCAGCTGAAGCAGTGGCAGGCGTATGGCGTGACCACCGTGACCTCGCTTGGTGTCAATGACCCCGCCGTGTTCTACCCGCTCCGCGCCGATCTGCATGCCGGCAAGGCGGACGGTGCCGACCTCTTCGGTGCCGATCACGGCATCGGCGTTCCTGGCGGCGCACCGCCGGCGAAGATGATGAAGGCAGGGCCTAACCAGCTCGACCGACCCTCGACGCCCGACGAGGCCAGGGCCTTTACCGATGCGGCCATCGAACGCGGCACGGATGTCGTGAAGATCTGGGTAGACGACTTCAACGGCAGCCTGCCCGTCAAGATGAAACCGGAGATCTGGCGCGCCGTGATCGCCGAAGCGCATGCAAGGCATCGCCGTGTCGCTGCACATGTCTACTATCTCGACGATGCGCGCCAGCTCGTCACGGACGGCGTGGACATTCTTGCCCATGGCGTGCGGGACAAGCCCGTCGACGATGCGTTCGTCCAGGCGTTGAAGCGGCACGGGACCTGGTATATCGCCACGCTCGACCTCAACGAGGCCGCTTATGTCTACGCCCAGCATCCCGCCTGGATGGACCAGCCCTTCTTCACCCACGCCGTGCAGCCCGACCTGGCGAAACAGTTCGCCGATCCGGCCTGGCGTCAGCATGTCGCAGCGGACAAGGCCACCGGGGTGAACCAGCAGGCACTGCAGACAAACCTGCAGAACCTCAAGACCCTCTACACGGCGGGCGTGAAGATCGGCTTTGGCACGGACGCGGGTGCCATGCCATTGCGCATCCCGGGATTCGCGGAGCACCGTGAGCTGGCACTCATGGTCGATGCGGGGCTTACGCCGCTACAGGCCATCCAGATCGCAACGCAGCGAGGCGCCCAGTTGCTTGAACTGGATGACCGGGGCGTGCTGGCGAAAGGCAAGCGTGCCGACTTCGTCGTGCTCGATGCCGACCCGAGCAACGACATCGAGGCCACGACGAAAATCGATGCCGTGTGGCAGGCAGGCAAACAGGTCGCCGGCAAGGTCGAGACCTTCAGGCCCTGATCCCGCGCCAGGCATGCAGGTAAACAGGAGCGCAAACCACACATGAAACGCACGCGCTACTACGCCCTCATCGCCCTGATCGTGGCGATGGTCGTGATCTTCATCGTCGGCGCCATCCATAAAGGCGGCCCGGCAGGAGACGTGCCGGATAACGGCGAGCGCGCTCCGGCGGCGCCCTCCGGGAACCGCTGACGTTCGAGCGGCTCAGGCAGGCTCGGACGTTTCCGGGCTTGCCTGCGCGTCGTGCACGGCGGCAGCGCGCTGCATGGCCACGAGGAACTCCGTGCCATAGCGCATGACGAAAGGCGCGACCGCGCCGGGCATGAAGCCGCCGGGCAATATGGGCGCGGGAAGATCGAAGTCAGCGGTGGTTTCGATGGAACCGGAAAGCGTGGATCGACGTGCCATGGCCTCGAAGGCCCCCTGTTGGTATTCCCCCAACCGCCTTCTTAAGGCAAAAAAACAGGGCCGTCAACAGGGGGGAAGCATGCGGCATTTCGGCGCAGGCAACTGACAGGCCAGGGCACACCTGAAGCCAGACCTTAAACTTCCTCGTGCGCTCCCTGCTAGCGCAGGAGGTTCCATCGTGACCTACGCCCAAGGCGCCATGAATCCACCCGCCCGCCCCCGGTCGGCGGGAGTGTGCTGCAACGATAATTGTCGTTACGCGAACGCCTGCGAGGCTACCCGGGGTGGCGACCCGGCGCTGCTCGACATGCGCGATGTCGTCGAGCGCGCGGGGCCTTTTGCCGATGGTGATCGACTGGTCCAGCCGGAAGCACCCCATCGCGCGGCGTTCGCCGTATTGACGGGCTTCGCCAAGACGGTCGCCCATGGTCGCGTGCTCGCGTTCCACCTCCCCGGCGAGCTGTTCGCCCTCGATGTGTCCCGGAACGAGAAACACGCCACCTCGATCGTCGCGGTAGGCAAGACCTGGTTCTGTCGCTTTCCGCGCAGCCGCACGGATGCGCTCTGCGATCGCAATGGCGAACTTGCCGGTCACCTGCGTGCGCTGAGGCGCAGGGAACGACGAACGTCAGGCGTGCTCGCCGACGGAGGTGCAGCCAGCCGCATGCGCATCTTCCTGCTCGACCTGCTGCGTCGACGCCGCCTGTTCGAAGGCGAAAGCCGGTTCATCCCGCTCCCGATGTCACGGGAGGATATCGCGTCGTGTCTCGGCATGAGTGCAGCCACGGTCACGCGGATGCTTGCCCGGTTGCGCGCCGAGGGGGTGATCGCGATACGACCCGATGGCCTCGACGTGCTCGACGAATGCGCCCTGGCGGCTAGCGCTTCGGACCCTTGAGGGGATCGAGAAGGCGGCGGAGCCCGTTGTGGTCGAGTTCGAGCATGATCGCCAGCAGGCGGCCCGTCTCGCCCGGCGGAAAACCCTCGCGGGCGAACCACGCCAGGTAATTGCCCGGCAGGTCGGTCATCGCCCGGCCCTTGAACTTGCCGAAGGGCATGATCGCCGTGGCGAGTTTTTCGAGATCATCGCGAAAAGCGTCGTTCGAATCAGTCATGGGGCCATTCCAGAACGGAAACACCCGGGCTCATTCGTCGCCCGGATCAAAACCCTCGCGCTCCTGCATCAGCTTGCGCGCGGCAACAACGCCCGACGTGATGCCTTCGGCACACGCGTCGTCCTCATTTTCATGCAGGGTCACGCAGAGTTTCTCGGCGATCTCGTCGCCGTCTTCGCTTATGACGTATTTGCCGCGCCATCGTCCCGGTTTGGCGACGTAACACGAACCTTCCACGTCGAAGTAGCCTATCTTTCGGTGCGTCATGGGTGGGGTAGTCCTCCTTCCAGCACCCATCCTATGCATTACGCATCAACGCAGCGTGCAGTGTTACTGGAGGCCGGCCACCGGGCGCTTCGCATTGGACTCGAACTCGCGCCAGATGCCATCTGCACCTTCGACGGAGACGAGTACCTGCAGGCCATTCTGGATGCCAAGCAGCTTCGACTGCCGCACGGCGTACGCGATGGCGGCGACGCGGCTTTCGAAGTTTTCCGTCGGGACGCCATTCATCTGCACGTGCCAGAGGCCGGCAAGATCGGGGCTGAACGGAATGTCGTAAATCACCAGTGCCATGGCGGGATCGTCGAACCTCGAGCGCACGAGCGGCGCGATGGATGCGCAAGACTATAGGTTCCCAAGCGCCCCTACAATGGAAGGAATGCCCGCTCTTACTTCACGAAAGACTCACGATGCGGAAGGGCTATCAGGCCGCGCCAGCCATTCCGGCGAGCGTTCGCGGCGAGCGTCGAGAAGACCCTGCCTGACGCCTTCGAACGATCGGTTCGTCCCGTACACCGGCGTCCCCGGCTGCTGCCGCCACGACTCCGCGAGCGTCCCGGCGTCGACGCCGTCGAAACCGAGTTCCTCGACCAGCCTGAGCACGACTGCCTTGGCGTTCGGATCATCTCCGGCAACGGGCAAGGCGATACGGTCTTCGGCGAGCGCCTCTCGCCACTTTGTCCCGATGTCGCCGGCATGGATATTGTTAAAGGCCTTGATCACCGGCCGGCCGAGCTGATCGGCTACCCACTGGCTTTCCGGCGTACCCTCCTCGATCGCGGCGATCTTGCCGTCCCGCTGCTGCGGGTAATAGTTGCCCGTATCGATGACCACGGTGTCGGCCAGGCCGGCGAACAGATCGTGAGGAAGGTCCGGTATGCGCGCCTCGGGAATGGTCACCACGACGATCTCACCACCGCGCGCTGCCTCGAGCGGCGTGACGGCCACGGCGCCCGTTTCGTTCTCGAAGTCGACCAGACTATCCGGGCCACGGGAATTGGCGATAAGCACGTGGTGATCGAGGGTGCGCAACCGACGGGCCAGCGCCTTGCCGATATTACCCGCGCCAATAATGCCAATCTTCATGCCAGGCTCTCCGTCAGATCATAAGCCCTCTATCTTCCGTATCGCCCGTGAACGAAGGGCGAGCGGCCGGTGATCGGTGCCACCCGCCGCGCAGGGCCTTCATTTAGAATCCGGCGATGACCACGACCCGCACGCTGAGCACCCTCTTCTTCCTCGCCAGTCTCGTCCTTGCCCCGGCCGCCCGTGCGCAGAATGCCCCGCCCCCGGTGGCGCCCGCGTCGGCGAGCAGCGTGCCGACGCTGGATGCCGTCACCGTGAGCGGCGAGCAGCCCGGGCCCGGCTTGTGGAAGGTCACCCGCGGCGACCATACGCTGCTTATCCTTGCGACCATCACGCCCCTGCCCCAGAACATCACCTGGCGCACGGCGGATATCGACGACGCCATGTCCCATTCGGGCGCGTTGATCCTCCCGCCGAAAGTGCAGATCAAGCCCGACGCCGGCTTCTTCGGCAAGCTCGCACTGCTGCCTTCGCTGATCGGCGTGCGCAACGCGCCGGACGGGGGAACGCTCAAGAGCGCCGTGCCCGCCGACGTCTATGCACGCTGGCTCACCGTGAAGGCCCGTTACATCGGCGACGACGACAAGGTGGAGCGGTACCGTCCGATCTTCGCGGTCATCGAGCTTTACAAGGCGGCGGTGAAGAAATCGGGCCTCAGCCGCTCGAGCGAAGTAAAGCGCACCGTCACTGCCATCGCCGCAAAGTACAACGTCAGGCAGGTGCCCGTGGAATACACGCTGCTCGTCGAAGATCCGCGTGCAGTGGTCAAGGAATTCAAGCGTTCAACGCTGGACGACACCTCCTGCTTCACCCAGAGCATCGATAACATCGACTCGCAGCTGGCCGACATGACCCGACGCGCCAATGCATGGGCTACCGGCGACATCGCCGCGCTGCGGGACGACCGCAGCGAAAAACAGCGCATGGACTGCATGAATGCCGTGACCGAGGGCGGCGTTGCGCAGAAGTCCGGCATCGCCGATGTGGCAAAAGAGGTGCGTACGCGCTGGCTGGCTGCAGTCGATGCGCAGATGGCGGCGAACACCCAGGTCATCGCGATCGTCAACCTGGATGACCTGCTCGGCGATTCGGGTTACCTGTCAGCCCTCCAGGCGAAAGGTTACAAGGTCGTCGCCCCCGACGAGGACGAGTGAGCCGGTGGCACGCCCTCGCGGATCACCGCCGAGAAGTCGGCACCCGGCGGCATCGTCCTCGCGCGATCCGTGATTCGGCCCAGGCGGCGCCAGTCGTCCACCGACATCCGGGGATCGAGCGCGCCGTTGTCCATGAAGTATTCCGGCAGGTAGCCCGTCAGCAGGAGCCGGGCATCCAGCGGAAGGCCGCCGTCGATCCGTTTCGCCATGCGGTAGACGATGGTCGTGCAGTTGGACGTGACGGTGTTATAGAAACGTGGTGCATGTACCAGTTCGTTCGCAGCGCCTACGTACGAGACGAACAGCGAACGCATGGCGTCGCGGGGCATGCTCAGCGGAAAGATATAGTCGTCCTCGCCACGGACATTGGTCCGCACGCGCACGATGTCGTGTTCATCCGCGGCGATCAGGATCAGCTCGAACTGCTTGAAGAAGCCTCCCACCTCTGAAAAGGCCTCGTCGCGTTCGCGCCGGATCTCCACCGAGAACACCACGTGGCGCCCGTCATCGAATCCGAACGACATCATGGCGTGCGCGATGGCTTCGCTGGACCAGTACGACAGGATGGCATCTGCACTGACCAGGCGGTCGAGGTCGTAGGTTCGCGTTTCCCAGCGGGCGTCGTGATCGTCTTCTGTGCGCCAGTCGAAATCGCGAACATTGTGCAACGTGACCCGCGAACCGATGACTTCGCCGGAAAGCAGCCGCGCGGTGTCGTCCGCCCAGACGCGGTCGTTGCTCGGCCGGATGGTTGCCCACCACACCAGCAGCGCCGCGAGCAGGATCACCATGCACACCAGCGCCCACCATGCACGCCACCCGAACAGGGCGACGACGAGCGCCAGCCAGGCAACGCTCCACGCCGCAGCGCCGGCGTAGCGCACGAAGGGCGGACCGGGCAGCTGGTAGGCCAGTGCCAGGGCACCCCACGTGCCGGAGAGGAACAGCAACAGCCCGGCCAACGCGCCTGCCATGCCCTGGACGATCATCCTGCGTTTTCTCATGGGCCAAGCGTCGCGTGTCGGGCGCAGGAAGGCAATCGCGGCCGTGCCTTTCCCCCGTTCGATGTATGGCGTGGCACGTGAAACCGCGCTACTTTGTCGCTTACCGGGCAGCGCGTCCGGAGCGATGTCCCGGGGGCTGGCATGGTTCGTTTTCCGGCAACACCGCAGGCGATCGTCTTCGACCTCGACGGGGTCCTGTTCGATACCGAGTCGCTCTACCGCGACGCGCTGCTCGGCGCGGCGGCGGAGGTATCCATCGACCTGCCACCGGCTTCGGGAAGTCTGCGGAGCCGCTTCGCGGGACGCCCCGATCCGGCAGTAAACGTCGGCGGACGAAGTCAGCCGTTGGTACCCCGACCCTCGATGGCCTCGTGCACGAGCACGGCGGCGACCTGGTCGCCATCTTCGTCGCATACCGGGTAGGCAGAACCCTGCATCGTCTGGCGGGTCCCGTCGGGGCGCCTCACCATCCAGCGCGCGTGGCGTACCGTTTCGCCGCGCAGCACGGCGCGCGACAGGGGCAGGTCTCCCGACGGAAAGGGCCGATCGTCTTCCGTGAAGATGCTGTACATGTAGCTGTAATCATCGGGGACGACGGCGAGACGCAGGACACCGTGCAACTCGGCCGACCGGTCATTCATGTAAATAAGCGCGCCCTGCACGTCTGCAACGACCACGCCGAATGCGGTGTCCTTCAGATGGCGCCATGGTTGGCCACCGTAAGTCCAGGGTTCGTCGAAAGTGATACGTGACATCCAACCTCCATTCGACAGTGCTGCACCATAGTGGCTCAAAACCCCATAACGCCACAAGGAGCGGGATGTTGTCGCTGTATTGACGTCCGGCCAACGCTCGCTGCATGCCTCGAGGATGACAATGCGGCATTCCCCCTCCCACGGAGCACTTCCATGAGCCGATTCGACGATCGCAACGACGCCCCACCCGCACCGACCGAGCCGGCATGGGCACGTCCCGGCGGTGACCGCGACGATTCGCGCTATCCGGGCGATGAATTCGGGGGCACCTATGGACACCGTGCCCCGGGGCATCCGGGTCACCGGGACTTCGGTGGCAATCATGCGTATGAGCCTCAGCGTCAGCACCCGGGACATCGCGATTTCGGCCGGCGGGAATCGCCCGGACTGTATGGCGGCGACGGTCGCGACTGGACCGCTTCCGGCTACCCGGGTGGGCACCGGGGCCTTGGTCCGAAGGGATACGAACGTAGCGACGCACGCATCCAGGAAGATATCTGCGACCGGTTGACGGAGCACGATGCCATCGATGCGAGCAACATCGAGATACGGGTCAATGCGGGGATCGTGACGCTGGCGGGCGAGGTACCCAAGCGCTATATGAAGCACCTGGCCGAAGACATCGTCGCCGGGGCGTCCGGCGTGAAGGACGTCGAAAACACCGTTCGCGTGGCCTCGGTAACGCGACGCGACGATCCCGCGGCGTGACGGCTCGGGTTCCATCGATCGTATAGGCCGAACGGCCACTTGCACGCATCCGCGCACCAGTTTTCAATGCGGGGATGCGTCATGTCATGGCAGCCCAGGAGATTTCACTGGAGGCCCTCGGGCTGCTCCAGGCCTTGCTGCATCACGACTATGGCGAGGCGCAGTTCCGTGCAAGCCATGTCGCCCGCCACGCCCTGGCACATGCGCACGAGCCGGTGGCGGTCGCCGCGGTTCGCATCGAAGGGCTGCTCGGTCAGGGTAGCCCGAATGCGCTGGAGCTGCGCAGCGCGCTGCGCGGCCTCGCCACCTCCGTAGACGACATGCAGCAGGCGGCGCTCAGGCGCGCCGGGCGCCTGCTCTGACCGACCGCCGCCGGGAACCGCCGCCATGAACCGTCGTCGTGAGCGTCTTCATGCGGCGTCCTGATGCGGCGTCGTCTTCGCGCGGTGTCCCTCGCGCGCCGTCGTCACGAAGCGTCGTTACGAAGCGTCATTACGAACCGTCGTTACAAACTGTCGTGACGAAGCGTCGACACGGCTCGCGCCCCCGTGGGCTACGATTCCCGGAGACCTTCCGGAGCGTATCCATGACTCACTTATCTGAAAGCTTCCCGCAGGCTACGGCGGTATGAAGGCGATCCTTCCCGATGGATTTGGCGGCCCTGAGGTGCTTCGCGCGGGCACTACCGACGAACCGCAGCTGCGTCCATCCGACCTGCTGGTGCGCGTGCATGCTGCCGGCATCAACCGCGCCGATGTCATCCAGAGGAAGGGTGGCTACAAGGGTGAGGTCTTCGGCGACTCGCCGGTCATGGGACTCGAAATCGCTGGAGAGGTCATCGCCGTCGGCGCCGAAGCCAGCGGCTTTTCCATTGGTGATCGGGTGATGGGCATCGTGGGCGGTGGCGCCTATGCGGAAATCGCCCGCATCGACTACCGCATGGCCATGCCGATTCCCGACGGGATCGACTTCGTCCATGCCGCAGCCATTCCCGAAGCCTTCGTGACTGCACACGAAGCTGCGGTACACCTCGGTCGGCTGGAACACGGGGAGCGCATCCTTATCCATGCCGGAGCCAGCGGCGTCGGATCGGCGGCGATCCAGATCGCGCGGGCCGTGGGTGCCACGGTGTTTGCCACGGCAAGTGGCAGCAAGCAGGACAAGCTTCGCTCGTTCGGTGCCCAGTTCGCCATCGATTACCAGTCTGCCGACTTCGCCGACGTGATACGTCAGGAGACGAACGGCGGCGGCGTGGATGTCATCGTGGACTTCATCGGTGCGTCGTACTTCGAACGGAACCTCGCCTCGCTCAACCACGGAGGCCGCCTGGTCGAGGTCGGGTTGCTGGGCGGTAGCGATGCAGCCACCCTGCCCCTCGACCGCCTGCTTTACCGGCATCTGCAGATCATCGGCACCGTGATGAAATCGCGCCCGGCCCCCGTGAAACAGGCGATGACACGTCGCTTCCGCGATCGCTGGCTCCATGCATTCGCCGACGGTACGCTGAAGCCCGTGGTCGATAGCACGTTTCCCCTTGCCGAGGCCGCCGCTGCCCATCGGCACATGGAAGACGGCAAGAGTGTAGGCAAGATCGTGCTCGTCACCGCCACGTGAGGTCACCGACGCCTGAGGTCACCGACGCTTCAGGCCATCGGGACCTCGAGCCATCGCCCGCGACGAAAGCTCACGCAGGGTCGGGCCGATGCTCTGCCAGCCGATGCGCGGGAACCGGATGGCCCAACAGGTAACCCTGCAGGGTGTCGCATCCGAGGCGCGTCAGGAGTGCCTGTTGCTCATGGGTCTCGACGCCTTCGGCCACGATCCGCAGACCCAGCGTCTTGCCCGGCGCAACGATCGCCGAGACGACCGCTTCGTCGTCGTTGCCTGCCGCAAGCTGCGTGATGAAGCCCCATCGATCTTCAGCTCGTTGGCCGGAAGCTGCTTCAGGTACAGCAGGCTCGAGTAGCCCGTGCCGATATTAATCGTCTTCGGCAACTTGACCGATTCGGGAACTACCGCCGTTGCAGACACAAAAAAACCCGCTTGCGCGGGCTTTTCTGCGATCCGGTTGAGGTTGTCCGGATCTATGTTGGTGCCCAAGGGGGGACTCGAACCCCCACAGCCTAAGCCGCTACCACCTCAAGGTAGTGCGTCTACCAATTCCGCCACCTGGGCATAACTTTTTAAAACTTTTACGAACGTTTTGCGGTGTCGCTTATTTTTTAGCCGGGTCAGCGGCCGGGGTGTCGCCATTGGCGGCGGGTGCCTGGGGCACGTCCGACGCGGCCGGTTTCACCGGGGTGTTGCTGGCGGGAGCCGCTGGCGTGGTAGCGCCGGACATCACACCGAGATCCGCAGCCGGCTGGGCGTTGCCCGAATGGCTGAGGTAAATACCCATACCCAGGCTGAGCACGAAGAACAGTGCCGCCAGGATTGCCGTGGCGCGAGTCATGAAACTCGACGACCCACGTGCACCGAATACCGTAGCGGACGCGCCGCCACCGAACCCGGAACCTGCATCCGCACCGGCACCGCGCTGCATGAGAATCAGCACGATCATCGCCGCTGCGATAAGAATATAGAAAACGCTGAAGAGAATGAACATGTCTTCTTGGTTCGCCGTGTCGCGTTTAACGCGCCGCGGCGCATATATCCAGGAAATCGGAGGCTACCAGAGCTGCTCCGCCGATCAATCCCCCGTCTACGTCAGGTTTGGCGAAAAGTTCAGCCGCATTGGCTGGCTTGACGCTTCCACCGTAAAGCACCCGGGTCAGGAGCGAGATATTAACATCCTTTTTTGCCAGTTGGCTACGGATGAATGCATGAATTTTTTGCACGGTGTCTGCAGTGGCTGTCAGGCCGGTCCCGATCGCCCAGACGGGCTCGTATGCGATCACCGAATCACGGAAGGCTTTGATGCCGTTGTGGTCGAGCACGGCGGCGATCTGGCGGCCGATGACTTCCTGGGCCCTGCCCTCTTCATGTTCCTCGTGCGTCTCTCCCACGCAATAGATCGGCGTGAGCCCGGCCTTGCGCGCCGTCGCGAATTTCTTCGCCAGGAGTTCGTCGGACTCGTGCTGGTACTGGCGCCGTTCCGAATGACCGACGAGTACCCACCTGCCGCCGACGTCGTGCACCATTTCACCCGCGATCTCGCCCGTAAAGGCCCCTTGCACGCTGTGCTCGGAAATGTTCTGTGCGCCGAAGCCCAGCCCCCGGTCGCCATACGTGTGCACGAGCTCTGCAAGATAGAGGTCGGGCGGAAACACCACGACGTCGGCGCTATCGGGAAGACCCTCGACGACCTCGCGCACCAGGGCATCGGCCATGCGCCGCGATCCATGCATCTTCCAGTTACCGGCGACGAGCTTTTTGCGCATGGAGGGTTTCCGGATGGGAGGAAAAGGTCGGCAGGATAGCCGCCGCCCTGTTAACGGCAAAGCTGCAATGCCGCACGAACGCGTCAACACGCCCGTTCATTGAGCGTACCGCATGCGGCGCTCCACGCCATGAGAAGATCGCCGGCATGCGCATATTGAGAATCTTCTTCATCGCCCTGCTCATCGCAGGTGCCGGCCCCTCCTTTGCCCAGGCGGACGATGCCGTCGCGCCCGGCGCACAGATCGACGACCTGCGTGGCCAACTCGACCTCGTCGAGAAAGCCATGAAGGACGACAAGATCACCGACGGGGGAATCAACGAACTGCGCGGCAAGGCGACCGACCTCGTCGGCAAGGCGCAGGCCGTGTCGGATTCGCTTTCCCCGGGCCGGACCGCAGCGAAAGCCCGCCTCGACCAGCTGGGTCCGCCGCCGGCTGCCGGCACGAAGGAAGCGCCGGAACTGGCGTCGGCGCGGAAGGATGCCCAGAAGGCCTTCGATGCCATCGATGCGCAGATCAAGCAGGCGGACGGCATCCGGCTCGAGGCCGAGCAAACGGGTAACCAGCTGTCCGAGCTGCGTCGGACCCGCTTCCAGAACCTCATTTCCCAACGCACCAATTCACCGCTGTCGAAGCCGTTCTGGTCGGAGCCTGCCGCGGCGTTCCCCCGCGACGAGGCGAATTTCGTCGACTTCGCCAGCACGGCCGGCAATGACATTTCGCAGAGCTGGGCAGCCGGCAACCGTACCGCCCTCATCACCTGCCTGCTCGCGGGCCTGCTGTTGATGACGGCCGTGCGTCTCTATATAGAAACGCGCGTGCGTCATCTGAGTTCGAACCGCATGCCACCGGGGCGCCTTCGCCGGTCGGCGCTGATCCTCGGCATCACGCTGACGTCCGCGCTGACGACAGGGCTGGGTACGCAGCTGCTTTACATCGGCGTCAACTGGAACGACACGCTCAGCGCCGACACCGACACGATGGCGAAGGCGGTCGTGCGCATCGTCTTCTTCGGGGCCTTCATCGCAGGGCTTGGCCGGGCACTGATTTCCGCGAAGAAGCCATCGTGGCGCCTCCCCGCACTGTCGGACGAAACGGCGCTGCGCCTTCGCCGTTTCCCGATGCTGTTCTCCCTCGCGGTCGTGCTGTTCTATTTCCTGCGCGAGCTCAACCGCACGATCGGTACCAGCCTCGCCGCCACCGTCCTCACCAGCAGCCTCCAGGCCGTGGTACTGACCACGCTCAGTGCCGTGGCGCTCATACGCCTCGGCCGCACGCATGGCCGCGATGTCGAGTCCGGCGACGCACCGGCGCCGCGCCCGGTCTGGGCGAGCCTCTTCATCGCCGCGGCCTGGGTAGCCATCGTCGCCTCGTGGATCGGCCTGCTCTCGGGCTATATCGCCTTCGCCTCGTTCATCGCGGGCCAGGTGGTGTGGACGGTGATCGTCGTGGCCGCCACGTACCTGGCCATGCGCCTGGTCGATGATCTCTTCGAGACGCTGCTTGCGGAGAAGGGCCCGATGAGTGCCCGCGCGCAGGCCGCCTTCGGCATGCACCCGAAGTTGCTGGACCAGGCCGGCGTGCTTCTGTCGGCCGTATCGCGCCTCGCGCTGTTCCTGTTTGGCCTGACCACCGTGCTGTCGGGGTTCGGAGCGGGTGCATCCGACATCCTGGCGTTCACCGGCAAGCTGCAGGAGCTCGAGATCTACGGCTTCAAGCTGCAGCCCGACCGCGTGCTCACGGCCATCGGGCTCTTCTTCCTGGGTCTGGTGGCCGTGCGGGTGGTGAAGACGTGGATGTCGGAACAGTACCTCCCGCGTACCAGCCTCGACCCGGGCATGCGCAGCTCGCTCACCACCCTGCTCGGCTACGTGGGCATCATCGTCGTCGTGGCGATCGCGCTGCTCGCCATGGGACTGTCGGTCCAGAACATCGCCTTCGTCGCGTCGGCCCTGTCGGTCGGTATCGGTTTCGGCCTGCAGGCCATCGTGCAGAATTTCGTGTCGGGCCTGATCCTGCTGGCGGAACGCCCGGTGAAGGTGGGTGACTGGGTGGTGCTCGACGATGCCGAAGGCGATATCCGCCGCATCAACGTGCGCGCCACCGAAATCCAGGTCGCGGATCGCTCGACGATCATCGTGCCGAACTCGTCGTTCATCACCAAGCCGGTACGCAACATGACGCTGGCCAACCCACAGGGTCGCGTGCAGATCAAGCTGCCCATGCCGCTCGACGTCGACCCGGTGGATGTGCGTGCGCACATGCTCGAGGCGATGAGCTCACATGCGGCCGTGCAGGAATCGCCGGCTCCCGGCGTGACGCTCGACAGCATCGACCGCGCCGCCATGACGTTCGTGGCGACGTGTTACGTGGGCGGCCCGCGAGACGTGGGTGGCGTGAAGAGCGACCTGCTGTTCGACATCATCGCGCGCCTGCGCGGTGCGGATATTCCGCTTCTGAGGCCGCAGGACCTCGTGCTGCGCTCGGGTGGCTCGATGGCCGATGTCACGGGGCCGACGGCGGCGAGTGCGCCGAAGGCCTCGACGGATGATCCCGCCGGGTGACGGTGGTACGTCGGGTGACAGGGTGGTACGCCGGGTGACGTGGTGATGCGCCGGGTAAGGGGCGTGGTACGCCGGGTACGGTGACGGGGTCGCAAGGGGGTCGCGTGCAGGGCGCGCTCCTACGTGGAGTGCGTCCTGCGCGCGACGCCTTTTCTTACTTCGCGGCCTCGACCGGTGCCAGGCGAAGGTCCTGGAAATCGAAGCTGAAGTCGGTCAGCGGTGACACCGGTTCCATGCGGATACCCGTGACCTTGCCGTCCGGGTCCAGCTGGAAATTGACGAACGCATCGCCGTTGAGCGAGCGGTCGGTCCAGTGCGCCACGAACGTGTCGTGCTGCCAGGGGTCCAGCGTGCCCGTGAGCTGCGCGGTCTTCGAGAAGGTCATGACCAGCTTGCCGCCCTGCTTCGTCACGGCGACATCGCCGTACCAGGGGTCGCGGTACGTACCGACGTAGCCGTCCAGCGGAAGGGAGGCCTTCGCGCCCTTCTGGCGTGCCGCCTCATGCTTCTTCATGCTGTCGTCGGCGTTGCCCTCCGACTTCTTCACTCCCGCGGCATAGGCGGCGATCCAGTCCGTCTTCGGTGCGTCCATGAAGGCATCCAGCGCACGCATGGTCACGGCCTGGAAGGCTGCGCCGGATTCCTGGTTCGTCAGCACCACGATACCGAGCTTGAGGTCGGGCACCATGGTCAGGCGCGAGACCATGCCGGGCCAGCCGCCGGTATGCCATACGAGCTTGTGGCCGCGGTAGTCCGAGACGAACCAGCCCTCGCCATAGCCCGAGAAATTCGGTTTCGTGCTCTTGAGTTCCGGCACGCTCGGTTCCGGGATGCGGATCGGCGTGATGAGCGACCACATCTCCTGCTGGCGCTTCTCGCTGAACAGACGTTGTTCCTTGCCGGAAGCGTCCTTGTAGGCGCCGCCATCGAGCTGCATGGCCATCCACTTCGAAAGATCATGCACGCTCGTGTAGATGCCGCCCGCCGACGGATTATTGCTCCACGACATCGGACCGACCGGCCTCAGGTCCTTGAAGTCGAACTTCGCATGACCGGTCGCGATGTCGTCATTCGGCCCGATGCTCGCGGGCGCGTGGGTCTGCGACTCGGTCATGCCGAGCGGCTTGAAGATGCGGTCGCGAAGGAAGTCGACCGAGGGCATGCCGGACACCTGCTCGATCACGAGGCCGGCGACGGCGAAAAGAATATTGTCGTACGCGTACTCGGCGCGGAAGCTGTTCGTCAGCGGTACGTAACGCAGGCGCTGGACCACTTCCTTCGTGCTGTACGAGGTAGCTGGCCAGTAAAGCAGGTCGCCGGCGCCGAGGCTGAGCCCGCTGCGGTGGGCGAGCAGGTCGCGGATACGCATCTCGCGCGTCACGTACGGGTCGGACATCTGGAACCATGGCAACCGGTCGACCACGCGGTCATTCATGTCGAGCTTGTGTTCGTCGGCAAGCATGGCCAGCGACGCGGCGGTGAACGCCTTGGTATTCGACGCGATGGCGAACTCCGTATGCGCGTCGACCTTCGCCGGCTCGCCGAGCTTGCGCACGCCGGAGCCCATCTCGAGGACGATCCTGCCGTCTTTCACGATGGCCACGGCAATGCCCGGGACATCGAACTGCTTGCGGGTCGCATCGACGTACGCATCGAAATCGGCCAGCGCAGGCGGTCGCTCCCCACTGCCGGCGTCGGGCGCCTTGCCGGCGTCCTGGCCCTGTGCGGCGAGCGCAAAGGCAAATGAGGTGACGCCAAAGGCGAGGAGATGGCGAAGACGCGACATGGGGTGTCCCTGGTTTGACGATCGGGCCACTATTCCACGCCTTCGCCCGGGGCGAAAGGGTTCCTTCAGGCCTTGCTTTTCTGGCTGAAGATGACGCTGCCCAGGATCACGGCACCCGCGACCGCCATGGTCGGGGTAAGGGCCTCGCCAAGGAACATCCATGCCCACGCGACGCCGAACAAAGGCACCAGATACGTCGATGTTGCCGCCCGGGGCGCGCCGATCCGCTGGATCAGCCGGAAGTAGAAGGCGTAGGCCAGCCCGGTGCACACCACGCCGAGCGTAATCACCGCCAGCCACGACCTGACGGGAATCGGCGTTGCTGGCCACGTGAGCACGGCCAGCGGTGCCACCAGCAACGTAGCGCCCAGCAGGCAGCCGGCGGCCACGGCCGTAGGCGGGATATCGGAGAGGTATTTCTTTATGAGGTTGCCCGCGAGCCCGTAGCAGAACGAGGCTGCGGCGCCGGCCAGTGCCGCTGGCGCCACATTCGCCCCCGCCGTACGGCCGCTGGCGAGGATCACGACACCGATGAAGCCCACCACCAGCGCAATCGCCTTGCGGGTACCGATCTTCTCACCGAAACCCACGAAGGCCACGAGCGCCGAAAACAGCACCGTCATGCTGTTGGCAATGGCGCCGATACCCGCTGGCGCGCGTTCGGCGCCCCAGGCAAACAGGGTGAACGGGATACCCGCGCTGAGCGCGCCCAGTGCCAGCATCTTCCAGAGATGGGAGACACGCAGGACCCTACGGGCCCGCAGCAGCAGGGGCAGCAGGATCAGCGACCCGAAGAGGAGGCGCGTGGCCACCATGGGCAACGGCCCGAAGTCTTTCGCCGCGACCCGCATGAACAGGAAGGAGCCGCCCCAGATGGCACCGAGCGCCACCAGCTCGGCGGTAATGCGCCAGTCGGCTTCAGCGGCGGGAACGGCGACGGGTGCATCGAGGGCGGACGACATGGGGCGGTTCCAGGGAAGGCAAGCCCCATTGTCGCCGGAAGCGATGCGGCGACAAGTGGTAAATATTCAAGGCTGCGTTGAAAAGCGCCACGCCCGTCGAGCGATCATCCCGGTGGTTGGTCACGCCGGTCGACGTTAACCCATGCCGACGAAGCCGCCCGTCTGGTGCGCCCATAGCCGCGCATACAGGCCGCCGCGTGCGATCAGCTCGGCATGCGTGCCGGTTTCGACAATCTCGCCATGCTCCATCACCACCAGGCGATCCATGCGCGCGATGGTCGACAGACGATGGGCGATCGCGATGACCGTCTTCCCCTGCATCAATGTCTCGAGGCTCTCCTGGATCGCCGCTTCGGCTTCCGAATCGAGCGCGGAGGTCGCTTCGTCCATGACGAGGATGGGGGCATCCTTCAGCAGCACGCGTGCGATGGCGATGCGCTGCCGCTGGCCGCCGGAGAGCTTGACCCCGCGCTCACCGGCGTGGGCGTCGTATCCGGTCCGGCCTTCGCCATCGGAGAGCGAGGGAATGAACTCTTCGGCACGTGCCTTGCGCACGGCCTCGAGCATGTCGGCCTCGGATGCATCGGGGCGACCGTAAAGCAGGTTGTCGCGGATGGAACGATGCAACAGCGACGTGTCCTGGGTCACGACGCCGATCTTCGAGCGCAGCGACTCCTGGGATACCGCCGAGATGTCCTGGCCGTCGATGGCAATACGCCCCGCCTCCAGGTCATAAAGGCGAAGCATGATGTTCATGAGGGTGGATTTACCCGCACCCGACGGGCCAACGAGGCCAATCTTCTCGCCCGGACCCACGACCAGGTTCAGGCCGCTGATGACGCCACCCGCCTTCCCGTAGTGGAAGTGGATATCGTCGAAACGCACTTCACCCTTCGTCACCACCAGCGGCTTCGCGCCCTCGCGATCGAGCACGGTGCGCTCCTGTGCCAGCGTGGTGATGCCGTCCTGGACGGTGCCCACGTTGTCGAAGATGCCGTTGACGACCCACATGATCCAGCCGGACATGTTGTTGATGCGAATGACGAGGCCCACGGCCAGCGCCACCTGCCCGGTCGACACGGTACCGCGCGTCCACAACCAGAGCGCGAGTGCGCTGGTACCGGCGATGAGCAGCCCGTTGAGCGAGGTGATGGCCACGTCCATCGACGTGATCATGCGATTGGACGACCGGACCTTGTCGGTCTGCTCGAGCATGGCTTCCCGGGCGTACGCCTCTTCGCGGTTCGTGTGCGCGAACAGCTTCAGCGTCATGACGTTGCTGTAGCCGTCGACGATGCGCCCCATCAGCTTCGACCGCGCTTCCGACGCCTTCCACGAGCGCTCTTTCACGCGGGGCACGAAAAACACGAGCATGCCGATGTAGCCGACGATCCATGCGATCAGCGGCATGGCGAGCCAGATATCGGCCTTCGCGAAGAGGTAAATGGACGTGCCGGCGTATACCGAGACATACCAGAGCGCATCGACCACCTGCACGGCCGACTCGCGCAGCGACGGCGCGGTCTGCATGATGCGATTGGCGATACGACCGGCAAAATCGTTCTGGAAAAACGACAGGCTCTGCTTCAGCACGTAGCGATGGTGCTGCCAGCGGATCAGGTTCGTCATGCCGGGGTTGAGCGTCTGGTTCACCAGCAGGTCGTGCAGCCCGATGGACACGGGCCGCAGGATCACGATGACGAAGGCCATCCACAGCAACGTGCGCCAGTGCGTGTCGAAGAACACGGCGGCGGGCGTTTTCTGGGCCATGTCGACCACGCGACCGAGGAAGTCGAAGAGCGCGACCTCGATCAACGCAACGGCGAGCCCGACCAGCAGCGCGGCCACGAAAACCTTCCACACCTGGCGCAGGTAGTAGAGGTAGAAACGTACGACATGCTTCGGCGGGGCGCGGTCAGGCGCCTCGCGGAAGATGTCGATCAGGGATTCGAACCAGCGAAATATCATCGGGCCATTGTAGACCCGATGCATGTAGCCGGCATGTCGTTACCTGGGCCAGGCGTTATTGCCGCGGTCACGATCCGGGATCACGTGGTCCGGGTCGATCGTGGCCGAGACCACGTCGTGGCCGCCGGGCACGACGACGTCGAAGGTCTTGTGCTGCTGCCACGTTTCCACCGGCAGGCGGATATCGCGGGTGGTCTTGTCGTCCAGCGTGACGCGCAGCGTGGCGGGCATGACCAGCTTGTCCAGGTTTTCCACCGTGACGGTCGCACCGGCGACCTTCGTCACCGCGAGGTCCAGCTGCCAGTTGTTGGCGTACCAGCCACGCCAGAACCACGACAGGTCTTCGCCTGCCTCGCTTTCCATCAGGCGGAAGAAGTCGGACGGGGTCGGATGCCTGTAAGCCCAGGTCGCGATGTATTTCCGGAATGCCGGATCGAAACGCTCCGGGCCGATGATCTGTTCGCGCAGGAGCACCAGGCCGAGTGCCGACTTGAAGTAGGTGGCGGGGTGGCGGTACTTCTCCTGGACCATGTCGGCGCCCATCAGCAGCGTCGGCGCGTCCTGGTCGGCAAGCAGCGGCAGGATCTCGTCGACCGGGTTGCCTCCCTTCGGCGCGTATTCGCCGTCGCGCTTCGGGGCGAATTCGCCATGGTGGAACGCATCTGCCTCGTACACGTCGATGAACGTATTGAAACCCTCGTCCATCCAGGCGTTCCGGCGCTCGTCGGTACCGACGATCATCGGGAACCACGTATGCCCGATCTCGTGCGCCGTGACCATGTGCAGCGGCTTAGCCGGCGCCTTCATGGGATCGAAGACGATGCCCGGGTATTCCATGCCGCTGGCGGCCGAGCCGGCCTCGTTGATCGCCACCGGGTACGGGTACGGATACCACTTGCTCGAGAAGTGCTCGACCGACGCTTTCATGTATTCCGTCGAGCGTCCCCATGACGCATCGCCCACGCTCTCGACGGGGTACACGGACATGGCCAGCGCCTTGCGGCCCTCGGGCAGGTTGATCCGGGCGGCATCCCAGACATAGGCGGTCGAAGCGCCGAAGGCCACGTCGCGCGTGTTCTTCATGCGGAATTTCCACGTGAGCGTACCGCCCTGCTTCGGACGGCTCGATGCTTCCGTGACCTCGGCCGGCGTGCGGATCATGACGGTGGCATCGCTGTTGCGTGCCTTGTCGAGTCGATCGCGCTGCGTGGCCGTGAGTACGTCTTCCGGGTTCACCAGTTCGCCCGAGCCCGCCACGATCATGTTCGATGGCACCGTCACGGCGTAATCGAAGTCGCCGTATTCCAGGTAGAACTCGCTGTTGAGGAACGGCGCGGTGTCCCATCCGCGCTGGTCGTCGTAGACGCACATGCGCGGATACCACTGGGCCATCTCGTAGATATTGCCGTTCTTCGACGGCGCAAAACCGGTACGGCCACCGAAGTCGCCCGGCAGGTCGTACGAGTAGGCGATGGTCAGGGTGACCTTGCCGCCACGCGCGGCCACCGGTTCGGGCAGGCGCACCTGCATCCGCGTGTCCGTCACTACGTAGCTTGCCGTGCTCGTCCTGCCGCCCTGCTCGAGCGTCACCGTGGCAATGCGATAGCCATCGGTATGGCGCGCCGGCATCCTGCCGGCCGTGAAATTGCCGCGTGCGTCCGCGGTGTACCGGTTCTGCTCCATCTGCAGCCACAGCACGTCGAGGGCATCCGGGCTGTTGTTGGTATAGCGAATCGTGGCCGTGCCGGTCATGGTGTTGCGAACCGGATCGAGCGTGGCGGCCAGGCTGTAGTCGGCACGGTTCTGCCAGAACAGCGGACCCGGCATGCCGCTACCGGAGCGGTATGCGGTCACGCCCTGGGGATAGGTAAACGGCGCGAACGTTTCGCGCGGGTCGTAATTTGCTGCGGTGGCACCCAGCGGTCCTGCAAGGGTAAGACTGGCAACCAACAGGCGGGCTAGGTTTTTCATCAGCGGCTCTCGAGGGACGACCCATGAGCCTAACTGGCAAACCGAGCCCGCCTCTACCGTGCCAGAAGTAAGGTCAACGCACCTCGATGGTGCGATTCTCGCCGAGGTCCGGCGTCTTCCCGCTCAGACGCGCCTTCAGGTAATCGAACGCGACGACCATCTTCGACGACGGCGCATCCCAGTATTCGGCGGTGTCGACGTCCACGCGGATCAGTGCAATGTCCGGATCGTCCTTGCCGTCGGGGAACCATGTCTTGATCCATTCGTTCCAGTGCGCATCGATCGCGGCGCGATCGTCGACAACGGACGCGACGCCGGAGAGCGACACGTAACTGTTGTCCGACGAGCTGGCGTAAGACACGTTGACCTGACGATGGGCCTCGACCTCCGCGACCTTGGGCGAGCTTTTCCGGGTGAAGAACCAGAGGCTGCCATCGAAGGCTTTCTGCGAGGCGACCATGGGCCGGCTGTAGAGGCGCCCTTCCCGCTCGCTCGCCAGCATGGCGACGCGGGCGTCCTTGATGAGCGACCAGATTTTCTCGTTATCTTCGTGACGGGTATCGGCCATGGCGGCCTCCTCAGCGGCTGGATAGTCAGGTTCCACCGTCCCATCCGGGCAGCGAAGAACCCGTCAAGCGATGGTGCCGAAGACCCTACGATTCCATCACGCGACGCAACGCGTTCGACGTCTCCGTCTTCAAAAAGCACTACTATGAGAGGGGTCACCCGGGCCAGATGCCACGCGGACGCCTTTCATCCGTTGGTATACCTTGCATCCGACCGGGACATCCGCATATTCCCCACGGTATACAAACGAGGACCCCACGCATGAAAATCGGTTTGATCGGACTGGGCCGCATGGGCGGCAACATCGCCCGCCGCTTGATGAGGGACGGTCACCAGACCGTGGTGTACGACAACAGCGCCGACGTCCGCGCCACGCTCGCCAGGGACGGTGCCGAAGCCGTCGAATCCGTCGAAGCCCTGATCAAGGCGCTTCCGACCCCGCGCGTCGTCTGGGTCATGCTGCCTTCGGGCGAGATCACCGAGACCACCATCGCCAAGGTGAGCGGCCTGCTCGAGAAGGACGACATCGTCATCGACGGTGGCAACACCTTCTACAAGGACGACGCCCGTCGCGCGGAAGAGCTCGCTGCGAAGGGCCAGCACTATGTCGACGTCGGCACGTCCGGCGGCGTGTGGGGCCTGGACCGCGGCTACTGCATGATGATCGGTGGCGAGAAGGCCACGGTCGACTACCTCGACCCGATCTTCAAGACCCTCGCCCCGGGCGCCGGTGACATCCCGCGCACCGAGAGCCGCGAAGGCCGCGACCCGCGCGTCGAGAACGGCTACATGCATGCCGGCGCCGCCGGTGCAGGCCACTTCGTCAAGATGATCCACAACGGCATCGAGTACGGCATGATGCAGGCGTTCGCGGAAGGCTTCGATATCCTGAAGAACCGCGACGGCAAGCAGCTGCCGGAGCGCGAGCGCTACAGCCTCGACATGGCGGACATCGCCGAGGTCTGGCGTCGCGGCAGCGTCGTCTCGTCGTGGTTGCTGGACCTCACGGCCAGCGCCCTCGCGAAGGGCCCGGAACTCGAGAACTACTCCGGCTACGTCGACGATTCCGGCGAAGGCCGCTGGACCGTCAACGCCGCGATCGAGGAAGCCGTGCCGGCCGAGGTGCTCACCTCCGCCCTCTTCGCGCGCTTCCGTTCGCGCCAGGACCATACGTACGCAGAGCGCCTGCTCTCGGCCATGCGCATGGGCTTCGGCGGTCACATCGAAGGCCGCGGCAAGCCGCCGAAGGAAAGCGAGCATTCCTGAGTCGGTAACGAAGACGCTTGACGCGGGCTAGAGCCCGCCGACGTTGTTCAGGGCTCCCCGTAAAAGGGGAGCCTTTTTTTGTGGCGAGATGTCGTGTGGCGAGATGTCGTGTGTGGACCTGGTGCCTGCGCTCGCGGATGTGCCGGACCGCGCCCTGCGCCCCCGCATCTGTGTCGAGCGCGCCCTGCGCCCGCGCATCTGTGTCGGACGCGCCGTGCGCGCGCATCTGTAGGAGCGCGCCCTGCGCGCGACAGCGTTTCGCGAGGAAATGTCGCGCGCAGGGCGCGGTCCTACACCCCTCCGCCTGACGCCTTTCCGTCCAGTTCGTCGAGTCGCTCGCGCCATCGTTCCGGCGTCTGGGGCTTGATGAACAATGCGACGATGGGGAGTTCCGCCGCTTTCGTGCGAGCCTCGATCTCACGCACGCACGCCTCGATGTCCACGGTGGTCAGGGCATCGTCGAACGCAGCCGACAGGGCCACCAGTACCTGATCGGGGCCGATCTGCACGGTAAGAACCCCGTTGACTGCCTCGACCCCCGGAACCTGCCCGGCAATGCTGCAGACCTGCGCCAGGAGCTTCGGCTGGGCAGGTTCGCCGATCAGCAGCTCCTTGCTTTCGCGGGCGAGCAGCGTGGCGGCGGCAGCGAGTACCACGGCGATGCCGACCGAGGCCCAGCCGTCGAGCGTGGGGTCGTTCAGCGCATGCGACAGGTATACGCCGAGCGCTGCAATGCCCAGGCCAAGGAGCGCGGCCGTGTCTTCGAACAGCACCGAGAACGTCGTCGGGTCCTTCGTACGTCGAAACGCCTCGAAATATCCCAGCTTCCCTTTCTTGCGCTGCACGCTCTTCAGCGACAGCCACCACGACGTGCCCTCGAACAGGGCGCTGACGGCGAGCACGATGTAATTCACCATCGGATCTTTCAGCGGTTCGGGGGCCAGGATATGGTTCACGCCTTCATACAGGGAAAAGCCGGCGCCCAGCGCGAGCACGAGCAACGCGACGATGAAGGTCCAGAAGTACAGTTCGCGCCCGTAACCGAGGGGATGGTCGCGATCCGGTGGCCTTTGCGAACGGTGCATTCCGTAGAGCAATAGGACTTCGTTGGCGCTGTCCACGAGTGAGTGCACGCCTTCGGAGAGCATCGCGGCACTGCCGGTGAAAGCGGCAGCCACGAACTTGGCAACGGCAATGGCGACGTTGGCGGCGAGGGCGGCGTAGACGACGAGTTTCGAGCTTTTGGCCATCCGCCATGGTCGCACGGGAAAGGTCGACGAAAGCTCAACATAAAAAGGCCGCGCCTCCCGGCGCGGCCTGTCGTGGCGAAAGCCTGCGCGAATTACTTCGCGAACAGGTGCTCCACGCCAGCGCGCTCTTCGCGCAGTTCCTTCTCGGTGGCGTCGATGCGAGCCTGCGAGAACGCGTTGACCTCGAGGCCCTGCACGATCTCGTACTTGCCGCCCTTCACCGTGACCGGGTAGCCGAAGATCACGCCCGGCTCGACGCCGTACGAGCCGTCCGAAGGAATGCCCATCGAGACCCAGTCGCCTTCGGCCGTGCCGAGCGTCCAGTCGCGCATGTGGTCGATGGCGGCGGAAGCGGCCGATGCAGCCGAGGACGCGCCACGCGCCTTGATGATGGCAGCGCCACGCTGCTGCACGGTCGGGATGAACTCACCCTCGTACCAGGCCTGGTCGACCTGTTCGAGCGCCGCCTTGCCCTTCACGGTGGTCTGGTGGAGGTCGGGGTACTGCGTGGAGCTATGGTTACCCCAGATCGTGAGCTTCGCGATGTCCGTGGAGTGCGTGCCGGTCTTTTCCGCCAGCTGCGACAGCGCACGGTTGTGGTCGAGGCGCACCATGGCCGTGAAGCACTTCGGATCGAGATCCGGTGCGTTCTGCTGGGCGATCAGCGCATTCGTGTTGGCCGGGTTGCCGACGACGAGCACGCGCACGTCGCGCTTCGCATGGTCGTTGATCGCCTTGCCCTGCGGACCGAAGATGGCACCGTTGGCCTCGAGGAGATCCTTGCGCTCCATGCCGGGGCCGCGCGGACGCGCACCCACGAGCAGTGCGTAGTCGACATCCTTGAAGGCAACATTGAGGTCGTCGGTGGCAACCACGCCCGCAAGCGTCGGGAACGCGCAGTCATTGAGTTCCATCACCACACCCTGCAGGGTGGGCAGCGCGGGCGTGATCTCGAGCAGGTGCAGGATGACCGGCTGGTCCGGACCGAGCATGTCGCCGGCGGCGATGCGGAACAGCAGGGCATAACCGATCTGGCCGGCTGCGCCGGTGACTGCAACGCGTACAGGTGCTTTCATCTTTCGACTCCTTCAGGAATATCGACGGGGACTGACGATCACTTCAACTCGGCGAAGAACTCGACGATGCGGGCCATGCCCTTGTCGAGCGCCTCGTCCGGGCAGGAATAGGAAATACGCAGCGCGCGCGGCTCACCGAACGCCGAGCCGGGCACGCATGCCACGCCCTTCGCCTCGAGGAGCGCGGCACAGAAGTCGACGTCGGAGGTGATCTCCACGTCGCCATGCTTCTTGCCAAAGGCCACGGATACATCGGGGAACGCGTAGAACGCACCCTGCGGCCGCGGGCAGACGACGCCGGGGATGGACACCAGCGCGTCGTAGACACGGTCGCGCTTCAGCGCGAACTCCGCGCACTTCGCGGCGGGGACATCCTGCGGGCCGGCCAGCGCGGCGACCGCAGCTGCCGTCACTACCTCGGGAAGGCTGGTGATGTGATTCGAATTGAGGATGGTCACGGCCTTCGCGACGACTTCGGGCGCGGCGATGAAGCCGACGCGCCAGCCTGGCATGCCGTAGGTCTTCGAGAGCGAATCGACGAAGATCACGCGGTCTTTCAGCTCCGGGCGGACATGCACGAAGTTGTGGTAACCGACGCCGTCGAACACCATGGTGTTGTAGATGTCGTCGGTGATGATCCACGTCTCGGGATACCTGGCGATGACATCGGCCAGTGCCACGATCTCGTCACGGGTGTAGACCATGCCCGTGGGATTGGACGGGTTGTTGAACAGGAAGACGCGGGGCTTGCGGGCGAGCGCCTCGTCGAGCTGGGCCGGCGTGAGCTTGTAATGCTGCTCCGGCGGGCACGGCAGGATGTTGATCTTCGCGCCGACGATTTCGGCGATGTCGAGGTAGCTGGTCCAGTACGGCGCCGGGAACGCGATTTCATCGCCTTCGTCCAGCAGGGCCTCGGCCAGGTTGTAGAGGATCTGCTTCGCGCCGACGCCGGTCGTGACATTGGCGCGCGTGTAGCCCGTCAGGCCCAGGGCCTCGATATGCGACAGGAAGGCATCGAGCAGGGCATCCGGCCCCCGGTTGCTGCCGTACTGGCCGGAGTCGTTGGCCAGGGCGTCGCGCGCCGCGGCGTAGACGTGCTCGCCGGGAAGGAAATTCGGGACGCCGATCGAGAAGCTGACGATGTCGCGCCCCTCCGCTTTCAGGCGTTTGGCCTTCTCGGCAATGACCATGATCGCACTGGGTTTCGCGCGACCCATTCGCGTGGCGAGCTGCGGCATCGTTTCCTCGGCGGGGACGGGGCAAAGAGCGGCATTTTACCACGCGGATCGCCTCGCGGCAGATCGTCGCAACCAGAAACGCCGCCCGAAGGCGGCGTCTGAAGCCCGGCACGAACGCTGGAGGCGCTCAGCGCGCGTCGAGCACTTCGTTCCACCTGGCCACCTGGGCCGACTGCTTCTCGAGCAGCGCGTCCACGTCGCCCTCGACGGTCACCTTCTCGATCGTGTCGTCACCGGCGATCGCATTGACGACGGCCTGGTCTTCCGCGCCGACCACTTCGCCGAACACGCTGTGCTTGCCGTCGAGCCACGGGGTGGCGCCATGGGTGATGAAGAACTGCGAGCCGTTGGTGCCCGGACCGGCGTTAGCCATGGACAGGACGCCCGGCTTGTCGTGCTTCAGGCTGGCGTCGAACTCGTCGCCGAACTTGTAGCCCGGACCGCCGCGACCCGAACCTTCGGGGCAGCCACCCTGGATCATGAAGTCGGGAATCACGCGGTGGAACGTCTTGCCATCGTAGTAACCGCGCCGGGCGAGGTTCACGAAATTGGCCACCGTGATCGGCGTCTTCTCGTCGTGCAGGCGCAGGTGGATATCGCCCTTGTTGGTCTTCATGGTGACGTTGATGGTCATCGCAATTCCTGTAACTCGTTGAAAATGGGACTGATCGCTCGTGCGACCTTTCCCGGTGGCTGCAAAGGCTACCGAAGATGGCGCCAAGGGGCCACGAGTTCAAGCGAGAGCGCGTGACGAACGGGTTAAACCTCTATGTGTCCGAGCGAGCCGGCGGTCAGGGCCCCGGATCCGCGCGGCGTGGTGTCGCGCACCAGCGCGTCCTCGGGCAAGGCCCTGCCCGTAGCCAGGTGCTCCGCTACGCGGTCCAGTGCGGCGTAGCCGAAAGGCAGCAGGGGCACATGGCGCTCCCCGAAGCCGCCGAACGCGAGGAAGGCATCGAAGTGCTGCGCATGAGGCACGTTCCAGAACACAGGCGCCCGGCCCTCCGCGCGCAGCCATTTCACGTAGGGCGCCGAACTGAAGGCCGCCGGGACGAGCCCGTCGGCCGCACCGTGGACCACGACGACCGGCAGGCCGACACGCGGCAGGGCAACGGCCGTCTCCTCCACGGCCGACCGCAGCATCGACGCATCGTCCCCCTGCCCTGTCCACAGTTCCCTCAACCGGAGTTGCCCGGGTAACAGCGGATCCAGCGAAAGATCCATGCCACCCGCAAGCACCACGCCGGCACCGGGCGGGGTACCCGACGCATCGGCCCACCATGCGGCGCGGGTGCGGGCATCGACCGTCCCCGGCACGCGCGCGAACGGCGCTGTCTCATACGAGAATCCGCATGGCATGGCATGGACGGGACGCCTCAGGGCGGACGACGCGGAGGCCACCGTGACGGCTCGCCACAGGTCCAGCCATGTCGAGGCAGCCCCGGCGGCCAGCGCCTCGTGCGTCCATCCCGCCGCGAGTAGCGTCGCCCGCGCTTCGGCGGCCTGGCCCCGTGGGTACGGATCCTGCAACCGGCCGTGGGCATGAAGCGATGCGCAGCGAAGGGTCCACGCGGGCGGCGTGACGCGACCGGCCCTCGCGAAGACGAGGTCATCGAATGCGTCCGAGGCCAGTGCAGCAGGCAGCAGCAACGCGGCCTCCGTCGCGTAGTCGAAGAGGGGCCGCCCGTGCCCTTTCACGTAGACATTCGGCTCGACGGCCACGACAGCGGAGAGAATCCCCTCATCGTCGTCACCCGCTGCGCGCAGCACGGCCCCGCCGCCGTTGGACAGGCCGGTCGCGATGACACAGGTATTGGCAGCGGTGAACGGGGCTTCGTCGGGGAAGGCGCGATCGAGCATGGCGAGGCCGAAGCGCACCGCCTGCAGCACATGGCGGCCCCAGTCGGCTTCCGGGTGCTCCCCGGAATGCGCATGCTTGACGGCAATGCCGACGTCGACTGCGCCCGCCCCCGGATCGAATTCCAGCGTGCCATCGCCGCGCGCCATCCGCGTCCCGTCGAGCGCGACACCCGTCTGGTCCGCCGTGTCGAAGTAGCCCGAGCCACAGGCCTTGTCGGTGTAGGCCACCGCACACCCGCGCGGCAGACCCCACCCGCCGGCGAGCGCCACGCCGCCGTAAACACCCCGCGCTCCCGACGAGGCCGTGACCACCAGGCAACGCCGCGTGTGGTCGAACCCGTCGGGAACCTGCAACAGCACGCGATGGGAAGCGCGGCGGCCGGGCAGATGCGCGAAAGCCATGTATTCCCGCCCCGGCACGTCCGGCACACGCCCGTAGACCGAGCCGAACCCGCCCAGCGGACCGAGGTCGGCCATGCCCTTCCAGGCGGACTGGATCGCCCGGCGGCGCAGCTCGATCGCCGACGGCGACGCGGGATCGACGAAAGCCGTCGCGAGGCCCGCGAGGCCACGAAGACCCAGGCCGGCACTGAGCAGATCGTCGCTACCGCGATGGATCGTGCTGCGGATCTCGCCGAAGGTATCGAGGCCGGACATGGTGCTTCCCGTGGGACGAACGCCGGTATCATCGCAAAGAAAACGCCGGTATTTGCAGGGTAAACGCCTTTACGAAGGGCACTTCCTGAACAATGGCCCGCCCGTCATGCGAAAGTCGGCAAATTCCTTTATAATCGGCGGCTTCCCAATCCAAAAGAGGCGATCCGGCAGTACGCCGGCGCATAACGCATGTCGATCGAATTCCTGCGCAACATCGCCATCGTCGCTCACGTCGACCATGGTAAGACCACCCTCGTCGACCAGCTTCTGAAGCAGTCCGGCACGCTCAATGAGCGCACCGTCCTGGCCGAGCGCGTCATGGATTCGAACGACCAGGAAAAGGAGCGTGGCATCACGATCCTGGCCAAGAACACGGCCATCACCTGGGAAGACAAGAAGACCGGTGCGAAGAACCGCATCAACATCGTCGACACCCCGGGGCATGCTGACTTCGGCGGCGAAGTCGAGCGCGTGCTGTCCATGGTCGACACGGTGCTGATCCTGGTCGACGCGATGGACGGCCCGATGCCGCAGACGCGCTTCGTGACCCAGAAGGCATTCGCCATGGGCTTCAAGCCGATCGTCGTGGTCAACAAGGTCGACCGTCCGGCTGCGCGTACCGAGTGGGTCGTCGAGCAGGTGTGGGACCTCTTCGAGAAGCTGGGCGCCACCGACGAGCAGATGGAGTTCCCGATCGTCTACGCGTCGGCCCTCAACGGCTATGCCTCGCTCGACGAAAATGCCCGCGAAGGCGACATGACCCCGCTGTACGAAGCGATCATGAAGCACGCGCCGAAGCCGGACGTCGATCCGGAAGGTCCCTTCCAGATGCGCATCAGCCAGCTGGACTACAACAACTTCGTCGGCGTCATCGGCATCGGTCGCGTGCAGCGCGGCACCCTGAAGAAGGGCATGCAGGTCGCCGTGATCGACCGTGAAGGCAAGAAGCGCCAGGGCAAGATCGCCCAGGTGCTCGGCTTCCTCGGCCTCGAGCGTATCGAGCAGGAGAGCGCCGAAGCCGGGGACATCGTGGCTATCGCAGGTATCCCCGAGCTGACCATTTCGGACACGCTGACCGCCCCGGATACGCCGGAAGCGCTGCCGGCGCTCAGCGTCGACGAGCCGATGATCAGCATGACGTTCCAGGTCAACAATTCGCCGTTCGTCGGCAGCAAGGATCTCTCGGGCGGCAAGTTCCTCACCAGCCGCCAGCTGCGTGAGCGCCTGGACCGCGAGAAGGTGCACAACGTCGCCCTCCGCGTGGAAGACGGCTCCGACGCCGACAAGTTCCTGGTTTCGGGCCGTGGCGAACTGCATCTCTCGGTCCTCATCGAGAACATGCGTCGCGAGGGCTACGAGCTGGCCGTGTCGCGTCCGGAAGTCATCCTCAAGGAAATCGACGGCCAGAAGATGGAGCCGATCGAAGAGCTGGTGATCGACATCGAGGAGATCCACCAGGGCGGCGTCATGGAGCGCCTGGGTATCCGCAAGGGTGACCTCAAGAACATGGTGTCCGACGGTAACGGCCGCGTGCGTCTCGAGTACGAGATCCCGGCACGTGGCCTGATCGGCTTCCAGAACCAGTTCAAGACCCTGACCCAGGGTTCGGGCCTGCTGTTCCACGTGTTCAAGCATTACGGCCCGTACACCCCGGCACCGATCGCCAAGCGCCAGAACGGCGTTATGATCGCGAACGCCGGTGGCACCACCCCGGCCTACTCGCTCGGACCCCTTCAGGAACGCGGCAAGCTGTTCGCTGCCGAAGGCGATGCCGTGTATGAAGGCCAGCTCATCGGTATTCATGCGAAGGACAACGACCTCACCGTCAATGCCATCAAGCCCAAGCCGCTGACCAACATGCGCGCCTCGGGCAAGGACGATGCGATCCAGCTGACGCCGGCAACGAAGTTCACCCTCGAGCAGGCGCTGGACTTCATCGACGACGACGAGCTGGTCGAAGTCACGCCGAAGGAAATCCGCATGCGCAAGAAGCACCTGACGGAAAGCGATCGCAAGAAGTCGACCCGCGGCGGTTGATGCGCTTCGATGGTTGAACGAAAAAAAGCCCGGCTGATGCCGGGCTTTTTTTGTCTCGCCTTCCATGCCCCACCGTTTCATGCTTCACCGTTGACGCACGAACGCATGCCGGCGCTGCAGCGGCGTGCACTTCGACTTACCGCTCACGCACCAGCGTGAGCAGCAGGTCGATCTGTTCCTGCTGCTTGACCAGCATGCGTTCCAGCTGATCGCTGCGCATCTGGTCGAGCTTTTCGTGGAGACCCATGATTTCAATCTCCGCCTTGAGGTTGACCTTGTAGTCGTTGGTCGCATCGAGGCGATCCTTCGCCGACTGCCGGTTCTGGCTCATCATGATCACCGGCGCCTGGATGGCGGCGAGCATGGATAGCAGCAGGTTGAGGAAGATATACGGGTACGGATCGAACGGCCTGTGCAGCAGATAGGAGTTCAATGCCGTCCATGAGACGAGGATCGCCGCGAAGACGATGATGAACGTCCACGAGCCCCCGAACCGCGAGACCTTGTCCGCCAGCCGCTCGCCGACGGTCATGTCGTCGATATAGGCTTCGTTGATGTTCTCCGAGACGAGCTTTCGCTGCAGCAGGTGATCGAGCAGTTTGCGCTCGGCGTGACCCAGCTCGCCAAGGCCCTTGGCGAACCAGCGACGTGCGGCGTGCTCGGGGGACGTTTCGTTGGGGCTCACGGGGATCTCCTGGCGGCGGCATGGTACGGATGTCGGAACGCTATCATGCGCTGCCGCACCAGGGATCGTGTCGGGGGTCGTGTTGTGCTGTTTCGTGTTGTGTCGTGTCGGAGGTCGATCGAAGGTCGGGTCGGGGGACGCGCGCAGGGCGCGCTCGTACCGTCTGCTCAACCGTTCGCCCGTGCCCTGGCGGTAAACGGGACGTCAGCCACTGCGGGAGCACGGAGCTCGCTTTCCAGTTCGCCGCGCAGCCTTGGCAGGTACTGGTTGAATTCGCGGTTGACGAAAGCGATGAGCCCTTCGCGGACGATGCAGCGCAGGTCCCACGACTTGCTCGAGTTCGACGAGCTCACCAGCGCACGGAGCTGCATCGCCTTGTCGTTCGTTTCGACGACCTGGAGCACGCAGACGCGCCCGTCCCATTCCGGCGCCGCCTTGCACAGGCGCAGAAGCTCCTCACGCAGGGGATCGAGCGGCAGCGCGTAGTCGAACCAGAGCATGGCCGAGCCAAGCACCTGGGAACTCGTGCGTGTCCAGTTCTGGAACGGGTTCTCGATGAAGTACTGCAGGGGAACGACCAGGCGGCGTTCGTCCCAGATGCGCACGACCACGTAAGTACTCGTGATTTCCTCGATCTTGCCCCACTCCCCTTCGATCACGACGACGTCGTCGAGGCGGATCGGCTGGGTCAGTGCAATCTGCAGCCCGGCGATCAGGTTGCCCAGCACGGGTTTCGCGGCCAGACCCACGGCCAGCCCGGCAAGGCCTGCCGACGCCAGCAGGCTGGCCCCGAACTGGCGCACCGCCGGGAAGGTCATCAACGCCACGCCGATACCGAGGACCCCGATGACCACCATGCCCGTGCGGCTGAGCACGCGGGCCTGTGTCTGGACACGCCTGGCGCGCAGGTTGTCTTCCAGGTCGATGGGGTTGTAACGGGACACGGTGGCGTCGAGCGCGCCGATGCACCGGATCAGGAACCACGTGCACGAAATGATCAGGCCGAGGCTGACGAGATGTTCCAGCCCATCAATGAGCTTCGCGGGTTCATCCGGCGACGCACGGAACGCGATCAGCAGCATCGCCAGCGGTACGATGGCCTCCATCGGAGCGTTCGCACGCGCGATAATGCTGGCACCCATGGGGTGCTTGACGGCGAAGCGGCGCAGTACGAATTTCACCACGCGGCGAAGCAGGCCCGCGACGGCCAGCGCGACCACGATGATCAGCGCAAAACGCGTCCACGGATGCGCGAAGTCTGGCATCCAGTCGGAAAGTTTCATGGTTTTCACCCTATAGGGTTGAATGTCCACGTTTTGTTGTGGTGCAGCAAAAAGAAGGTAAAGCCCGGTTTGAGTACACCTGTTCTTCTCTCTTGGAGTGGCGGCAAGGACTGCCTCATGGCCCTCGCCAGCCTCCGCGCCGACCCTGCGTACGACGTCGTCGGCCTTGTGACAACCGTCACGGTCGACCATGACCGCGTCGCCATGCACGGCGTGCGGCGCGCGGTGCTGGCGAAGCAGGCAGGGGCGCTGCGCCTGCCCTTCATCGAGGCGCGCCTGACGTGGCCTAGCCACAACGATGCCTACGAGGTCGCCTTCACTGCGGCGCTTGCCGCTGCCCGCGACCGCTGGCCGGCCCTGGCCCACGTCGCCTTCGGCGACCTGTTCCTGTCCGACGTCCGCGCCTACCGCGACGCGCAGCTGGAACGCATCGGCGGCTGGCAGGGCATCTATCCGTTGTGGGGCCACGATACGGCTGCTCTGGGCCGCCGGTTCATCGCCGAGGGCCACCGTGCGGCACTCTGCTGCGTCGACACCACACAGCTGGGAGCGGCGTTCTGCGGCCGTGACTACGACGCGGCACTTCTCGACGCGCTGCCACCGGGCATCGATTCCTGCGGGGAAAACGGCGAGTTTCACACCCTGAGTTATGGCGGCCCGCTGTTCGAACACGACCTGCGCGTCGTACGCGGTGAGTCGGTGCTGCGCGACGACCGCTTCCAGTACACGGATTTCCTCCTCGATGAGTGAGTCGTTCGTCCTGCCCGACGTTCTTCCGCCCGGCCTGCCACTGGTGTTCTGCGGCACGGCGGCGGGTACGCGCTCGGCGCAGGAGCGGGCCTATTACGCGCACCCCGGGAACATGTTCTGGCGGACGTTGCTCGCCGTGGGGCTGACCCCGCGGCTGCTGGCGCCGGCGGAATTCCCGCTGCTGCCGGGGTTCGGCATCGGCCTGACCGACCTGTCGAAGTTTCATCATGGCAACGACAGCGAATTGCCCGTGGATGCCTTCGATGTCGCTGCATTGCGCATGAAGATGGAAGCGGCCGCCCCGGGCGTGCTGGCCTTCACCAGCAAGCATGCCGGCGTGTCGGCACTTGGCAGGCAGACCCGCTACGGCCTGCAGCCGCAGTCGTTCGGCACGACGCGACTGTTCGTCCTGCCTTCCCCGTCCGGACAGGCGCGGCGTTCGTGGGATGTCGCCCGGTGGCAGGAGCTCGCGGATCTCGTCCGTGTGTTGCCTGCGCGGGATCCCCACTCGCGCTCCGCCGTCCACCCGACGGGTACCCCCGGGTTCCCCGGACGAGGCGGCCCGTAGCGGGATCGCTCCCGACCGTCTGCGGGCATTATGATCGGGGCGACCTGCACGCCGATCCCGGGGACACCCACTCATGCGCTATCCGACGACCCGACCCGCCGCCCTCGCGGCGCTCTTCGGTCTTACGCTTTTCTCCGCAGGCGCGGGAGCCCGTGAGGCAACGGACGACGACGCCTTCGCGTCCATTGCGACCCTTCGCCAGGCGTATGCGACGGGCCAGCTGACACCCGTCGGCATGACGGGCCTCTTCCTCGACCGCATCGCCCGCATCGACAGGGCAGGCCCCCGGGTGAACGCCGTGCTCGAGACGAATCCCGATGCGCTGGCCATCGCCCGTGCCTCTGGTAACAAGGGACCACTCGCGGGCATACCCATCCTGCTGAAGGACAATATCGATACGGGTGATCGCATGTTGACCACGGCTGGCTCGCTCGCGCTCGCGACGAAGCCTGCGCCTCATGATTCGATGGTCGCCGCCCGGCTGCGAAAGGCAGGCGCCATCATCCTGGGCAAGACCAACCTGAGCGAATGGGCGAACATGCGCTCGACCCACGCCACGAGCGGCTGGACCGGCCGGGGCGGCCTCACGGTGAACCCTTATGTGCTGGACCGCAACGCGTGCGGCTCGAGCGCAGGCTCAGCTGCCGCCGTGGCCGCAGGCCTGGCCACGGTCGCCATCGGTAGTGAAACGGACGGATCGATCATCTGTCCTGCCTCGATGAACGGGCTCGTCGGCATCAAGCCCACCGTCGGGCTGGTCAGCCGCACCGGCATCATTCCCATCTCCGCCAGCCAGGATACCGCCGGGCCCATGGCCCGCAGCGTGGCCGATGCCGCCGCCGTGCTCGGCGCCATCGCCGGCAGCGACCCGCGCGACCCGGTCACCCGTGATGCCGATGCCCATGCCAGGGATTACACGACGTTCCTCGTGCCCGATGCCCTGCGCGGCAAGCGCATCGGCGTCGCGAGGCAGCTGGCCGGTATCGAACCCAATGCCGATCGTGCGCTGGAACACACCATCGCTCTGCTCAGGGCACAGGGTGCCACCGTGGTCGACAACGTCGAGATTCCGCATCTGAAGGAGCTGAGCGCGCACGAGATCGACGTGCTGCTTTACGAGTTCAAGGCGGGCGTGGCGAGCTACCTCGCGACGCGGCCGGACCAGCCCATGAAGACGCTCGCCGACCTCATCGCCTTCAACGAACGCGAGGCCGCGAAGGAGATGCCGTGGTTCGGGCAGGAGCTCTTCCTCGCCGCCGAAGCGAAGGGATCGCTGACCGATCCGGCATATGTCGCCATGCGCGATGCGAACAGGCGACTCGCGGGTCCCGAAGGCATCGATGCCGCCCTGGCAAAGGATCACCTCGACGCGTTGCTCGCGCCAAGCTGGGGGCCGGCGTATGTCAACGACCTGGTCCTGGGCGACCATGTGGTCAGCGGCGACCCGACGGTTGGCGGCGTCTCGGCACCGGCGGCGATCGCCGGCTACCCGTCCATCACCCTGCCCGTGGAATTCGCGCACGAACTGCCCGTGGGCGTGGTGTTTTTCGGTGCGAAATGGAGCGAACCGACGCTGATCGCCATCGCGTATGGCGTAGAGCAGAAAACGAAGGCCTTCCGCCGCCCGGGCTTCCTGCCGACACTGCCGACGACGCCCCCGACTACACCGCCGCCGACGGCGCTTCGGACGACACTTCCGACGACACCGCCGACGACACTTCGGACGGCACCCTGATCGTAGGAGCGCGCCCTGCGCGCGACATCTCTTCGCGACATACCCCATGACCGACGCAGGTCCGGATGCGTTCGCGAGAAGGCACGTTGGATGTGTTCGCGAAAAGCCACGTCGGACGTGTTCGCGAAAAACTACTTCGGGCGTGTTCGCGAGAAGATGTCGCGCGCTGGGCGCGCTCCTACGGGGCGGGGTTACGCGAAAATGCCCGGGCAACGATTGCCCGGGCATGATGGTGACGCACCTGCGCGATCCGCTTACGCCTTGTTGGCGAACTCGCGGACGATCGGGGCGAGCTTCGGGTCTTCCAGTGCCATGGCCATCGTCGCGCGGACGAGGCCGGCCTTGTTGCCGCAGTCGAAGCGCTTGCCCTCGAAACGATAGGCGAGCACCTTGCCCTGGTCACGAAGCAGGTCTTCGATGGCGTCGGTCAGCTGGATCTCGCCGCCCGCGCCGGTCTTCGTGTCCTTGAGGTAACGGAAGATCTCGCACGGCAGCACGTAGCGGCCGACCACGGCGAGATTCGACGGTGCATCGGCAGGCTTCGGCTTCTCGACCATGTGCGTAATGACGGACGAACGGTCATCCAGATGCGTCTGCGCGTCGACGATGCCGTACTTGTCGGTATCGCTCTCCGGCACCTCCTCGACGGCGATGACGCCGGCGTCGTTCGCGTTGGCGACTTCGGCCATCTGGCGCAGCGCGCCCTTCTCACCCTTCTTCGTCCAGATCAGGTCGTCGGGCAGCATGACGCCGAAACGCTCGTTGCCGACCACCGGTGCGGCACGCAGCACCGCGTCGCCCAGGCCCAGTGCTTCGGGCTGGGTGACGAACACGCAACGCACGTGGCGCGGCAGGATATCGCGCAGGATCTGGAGCAGTTCGTCCTTATGCTTCTCGGCCAGCTTTTCTTCGAGTTCGTAGGCCTTGTCGAAATAGTCGGCGATGGCGTGCTTGTAGCGGTTCGTGACAAACACCAGCGTATCGGCGCCCGCATCGACGGCTTCATCCACGGCGTACTGGATAAGCGGGCGGTCGAGCACCGGGAGCATTTCCTTGGCCACTACCTTGGTCGCCGGCAGGAAGCGCGTTCCGAGCCCAGCAACCGGAAATACCACGATGCGCAACGGCTGATCGGGTTTGGTCATGATGCGTTGTCTCCACTCTCGTTTCGGCGTAGCGGCACCACGTTGTCGTTCTGCGATTCGCTCCAGCGGAACGAAGGCAGAAGCTGCGACACGCAGCGGCGCAGGGTTTCTTCATCGAATGCTGCCACCGCCTCCTCGGCGCGAGCCAGCTGTATCTGGAGCAGATCCCAGGAGACCTGGCGATGCTGCGCCTGGAAAATCTTCGCGTGCGTGGTGCTGGTGTAGTTCTCCAACGGATGGAACAGTTCCTCGAACAACTTTTCGCCCGACCGCAACCCCGTGTAGACGATCTGCACATCGGAGCCAGGCCGCTTGCCCGCGAGGCGGATCATCTGCTCCGCCAGATCGCGGATCTTCACCGGGTCACCCATGTCGAGCGCGAATATCTCGCCACCCTTGCCCAGGCTCGCTGCCTGCAGGATGAGCTGGCAGGCCTCCGGGATCGTCATGAAGTACCGCGAGATCTCGGGGTGCGTGATGGTGACCGGACCGCCCTGGCGAATCTGTCGCCGGAACAGCGGCACCACCGAACCGGCCGAGTCGAGGACGTTACCGAAGCGAACCGTAATGAAACGTGTAGACGTGTGGGCCGCCAGGTTCTGGCACCAGATTTCCGCCATGCGCTTGCACGCGCCCATGACCGACGTGGGGTTGACGGCCTTGTCGGTGGAAATGAGGACGAACGAGGCAGCGCCGCAACGCACGGCGGCGTCGGCGACGATGCGCGTGCCAAGGACGTTGTTGCGGAACGCTTCGCGCAGCTGGCCCTGCAGCATCGGTACGTGCTTATAGGCGGCGGCGTGGAAAACGATCTCCGGTTGGGTCTCCTGGAACAGGCGATTCACCGCAGTGACGTCACGGGCGTCTGCCAGCACGCCGCTGAAGATCAGCTCCGGATACGCGGAGGTCAGCTCCTGGACGATGCGGTAAAGGTTGTATTCCGACATCTCCACCACGGTGAGCGACGACGCGCCCAGGCGCGCCACCTGCCGGCAGAGCTCGGAACCGATCGAACCACCACCACCGGTGACGAGCACGCGCCGGCCGCTGATGTTTTCGCGGATGGCGGTCCAGTCCAGCTCGACGGCGTCACGCCCGAGGAGGTCCTCGATCGCCACTTCCTTGATCTCGTTGAACTGTGCCCGCCCCGCAACGACGTCCTCGAGCCGCGGCACCGTGCGGAACGGAAGGCCCGTGCTTTCGCAGAACGCCACGATGCGGCGCATCTGCGAGGTCGTTGCACCAGGCACCGCGATCAGCAGCATCTGTACGGCGACGGCCTTGGAGAGCTCCGCGAGCTGATCCACCGTACCCAGCACCGGGATACCACCGATCTGCGCGCCACGCAGTGCGGCGTTGTCGTCGACGAAACCGATGACGCTGTAACGGCTGTCGCGACGGAGGTCACGCGAGAGCGCTTCGCCCGCGCGGTCCGCGCCGACGATCAGCACGCGTTTGGTCGGCGTGGACTGGAACAGGTCGAGCCGGCTGTCTTTCCAGAACCGGTAGCTGAGGCGCGGAAGGCCGAGCAGGACCACGAGCACGACCGGATAGACGAGCAGCACGGAACGCGGCACGCCGTCGAGGCGCGCGTACATGACCATGGCCAGGCCGATGATCAGCGCGCCGATGACCGTGGCTCGGATGATGTTCCAGAGATCGGGCAGGCTCGCGAAGCGCCACACGCCCTTGTACAGGCCGGTCCAGTTGAACACCGCGCCCTGCACGAGCAGCACGATGGTGAACTCCCACGGCAGGTAGGTCACCGGCGCAAGTTCCGGCATCAGGGCGTAACGGAGGGTCTTGGCGATCCACCACGCCAGTGCCGCCATGGCCAGGTCGTGTGCCACGACCGCCGTGCGGGGGTGAATGATGCCAATGAACTTACGCAGAAACATGTCGCTCCCTTCGCCGCAAGCCATGACGCTTGCCAATACACCACACCGCTGATCCCAGCAGATACGCAGCCCCGAAGCACACGGGCGCCACCGCCGGAAAACGGAACGCGATCCATGCGATGGGAACACAGACAAGGATATTCCACGCCAGGTAGCCTGCGGCTACCTTCCGATGCGATGTTCCCCGCCGCACGAGCCACTGATACAGGTGCTCGCGATGCGGAGTGTACCAGCGAGCACCGCGCAGCATTCGCACGAGGAGCGTCAACGTCGCGTCGACGACGAACGCCGACGAGAGGACCAACAGGGGCCACAGCAAATTCGTGCGGTAGACCCACGCCATGGCCGTCAGCGCGAACACCATCAGGCCGAGGGTCGCGCTGCCCACGTCACCCATGAAGATACGGGCCGGCGACCGGTTGAACCACCAGAACCCCGTCGCGGCGGCGGCAAGCGACACGCACGCCCCGGCAAGGGCGGGACTGCCCGCCGCCCACGTAAGGGCACCGGCGGCCAGGCCGAAGAACATGGCCTGCTGGGCGGCCAGTCCGTCGATGCCGTCCATGAAATTGTGCAGGTTGATGCACCAGACCCCCGCAAGAAGCAGCGGAATGGCCCAGAGGTAGCTGGCCGTGCCCGCGGCCACGGCCAGCGAGACCGCCAGGGTCGCGCCCAGCTGGATGGCCAGTCGCGGGCGGATGGGCAGCGAGCCGTGGTCGTCGAGCCAGCCGATGGTGGCGACGGCGATCACCGCCAGCGCGAACACCGTGACCGTCCCCGGGCCGGGCGATGCGGCCAGGAGCAGCAGCGCGGCAGGCATGCCGACCAGCGAGCCGAGCACCAGCCCGACGCCGCCGCCGCGGGGCGTCGGGATCTGGTGGGAGCGTCGGCGGCCCGGCTCGTCCAGCATGCCGCGACGTTGCGCATAAGCGATCGCCGCCCGCACGCATCCCAGGGAAACAAGGAAAGCGATCAGCGCGCAGCTGACGAGGATGCCGACCGGCCCCGTGAGACCGGCGGTCATTCGTTCGCCACGCCATGGATCGGGCGCACGGAACCCCAGCTCTTGCAGCTCGGGCATTGCCAGTGATGCGCCTTCGCGCCGAACCCGCACCGGCTGCAGCGGTACATGGCTTGCCCCTCGAGCAGCTTGCGGGTCAGGTCACGCAGGATCAGGTAGTTCTCCCGCGCCTCGCCCGACACCTTGTCCATGGTGGCGTCGATGAGGGCCATGAGCCCGCGCACCGATGGCCGCTTGCGTAGCTGCCCGGTGAGGAAGTCGATGGCAGTGCGCTCGCCATCCCTTCCTTCGTACAGGCGGGTCAGGGCCAGCACGGGCGAAATGCCGTGGTAACGCTCCATGATCTCGCGGAGGAAAGCCTCCGCCCGGTCCATCTGCTGCGATCGTGCGTAGCAGTTCAGGAGCGGCGGCAGGATTTCCGGGACAAAAGCGATATCCGCAGCAATGGCAGCCTCGTAGGAAGCAACGGCATGAGGCAGGTCGTCGTCTTCCGACGAAAGGCGGCCGGCGATCATGTGGGCGCGAACGCAGGCCTGCTGGCAGAGGAACGCTTCGCGGATATAGTCGCGCGCCTCCGTGCGGGCACCATGCTGGCGGGACTGCTCGGCGAGCTCGCAATAGAACTGCGCGATCATCGGCGATTCGTCTTCGCTGGTCATGGCCTCCAGCCGCCGCGCATGATCGATGGCCTTGTGCCATTCGCGCTCGTGCTGGTAGATCGCGATCAGGTGGCGCAATGCCGACGGCGCCAGCGCATCCATGGCGACCAGGTCGGAGAAGAGTGTTTCCGCGCGGTCCAGCAGACCTGCACGCATGTAGTCTTCGCCGAGCTCCAGCAGGGCCACGGTCTTCATCTCATCCGACAGGCCCTGGCGTGATACCAGGTGCTGGTGCAGCCGGATCGCGCGATCGACCTCGCCGCGTTTCCGGAACAGGTTACCAAGGGCCAGGTGGGTCTCGACGGTATCGCGGTTGTACTCCGCGAGCCGCAGGAACACCTCCAGCGCCTTGTCCTGCTCTTCGTTAAGCAGGTAATTGAGCCCGCGGAAGTAATCCGACGAAAGCTCATTGACCTTCTCCCCGGAGCGCCGGGCATGCGTACGTCGGGCAAACCACCAGCCCGAGGCAAAAGCCAGGGGGGGCACGAGCGCCAGCAGCCAGATGGGATTCATGCCGTAGTCGCGTTGGCTACCTTGCGATCGGCGCGTTCGCGTCGATGCCTGCGCCGCAGCGCATACGACGTACCAAGCCAGGCCGTGATGCCGCCAAGTATCCAGCCCACGAGCACGGCCGCGAGCATGGCACCCCCCTTGGGCAGTGACAGTCGGGCGAAGCCAAGGTCGAAAGGAACCAGGTCGGCATTGAGCGCGCCGAACACGATGCCGGCGGCGACGAAAAGAAGAAGGAAAAGAAGGGCGATTAGACGCATCGCACGACTTTACCTCAATCGTGAAAAAGATAGTGGTAAGCAGGTCACTCCTGCCAAAAAAAACGCCGCGTCAAAGCGCGGCGTCCGTTTCCTCGATCAGGTTTACGCGTTCGCGTAACTCCTTACCAGGTTTGAAATGCGGTACGTGCTTGCCCGGCAGAGCTACCGCTTCGCCGGTTTTGGGGTTACGCCCCATGCGCGGCGGTCGGAAGTGCAATGCAAAGCTGCCGAAGCCGCGGATCTCGATGCGCTCGCCCGTGGAAAGGGCCTGGCTCATCTGTTCGAGCACGCTCTTGACGGCGAGTTCCACGTCGCCAAAGGCAAGGTGGGTCTGGCGCCGCGCCAGCGCCTCGATGAGTTCCGACTTTGTCATGGGTCCCCTGTTTCTTCTCTAAACGAAACGAGGGGCGGTTGCCCGCCCCTCGCCCGACGATTAGTCGGCCTTGTTCATCTGTTCCTTCAGGAGCGCGCCCAGCTTGGTCGTGCCACCTGCGGCCGAAGCGTAATCGGACATGGCGTCGGCCACATCTTCTTCGTCCTTCGCGCGGATCGACAGCTGGAGCTGACGGCCCTTGCGATCCATGCCGGTGAACTTCGCCTCGATGGCATCGCCGACCTTCAGGTGCAGCGTGGCGTCTTCGACACGCTCCTTGGCGATGTCGTTGGCGCGGATATAGCCTTCGACGCCTTCGCCAAGGTCGATGATCGCACCCTTCGCGTCGACTTCGCGGACCGTACCGGTCAGGATCGTGCCGCGCGGATTCGTGGCCATGAACTGGCCGAACGGATCCTGCTCCATCTGCTTGATGCCGAGGGAGATGCGCTCGCGCTCCGGATCGACAGCCAGGACCACGGCTTCGACTTCGTCGCCCTTCTTGAAGTTGCGGACGAGGTCTTCACCCGATGCCTGCCACGAGATGTCGGACAGGTGCACGAGGCCGTCGATGCCGCCGTCGAGACCGATGAAGATACCGAAATCGGTGATCGACTTGATCTGGCCGGAAACCTTGTCGCCCTTCTTGTGCATGGCAGCGAACGCTTCCCACGGGTTCGAGCGCGTCTGCTTGATACCGAGGGAGATGCGACGACGCTCCTCATCCACGTCGAGGACCATGACTTCCGTCTCGTCACCGACCTGAACCACCTTGGCCGGGTTGACGTTCTTGTTGGTCCAGTCCATTTCAGACACGTGCACGAGGCCTTCGACGCCCGGCTCGATCTCGACGAAGCAACCGTAATCGGTGACGTTGGAGACCTTGCCGAACAGACGGCTGCCGACCGGGTAGCGGCGTGCGATGGCCACCCACGGGTCGTCGCCGAGCTGCTTGAGGCCGAGCGAAACGCGGTTGCGCTCGCGGTCGTACTTGAGGACGCGGACGTCGAGCTCGTCGCCGACGTTGACCACTTCCGACGGGTGACGCACGCGCTTCCACGCCATATCGGTGATGTGGAGCAGGCCGTCGATGCCGCCGAGGTCCACGAATGCGCCGTAATCGGTGAGGTTCTTGACCACACCCTTGACGACGGCACCTTCGGTCAGGCGCTCGAGAAGCTTCTCGCGCTCTTCCGAGAACTCGGTCTCGACAACCGCACGGCGGCTGACGACGACGTTGTTGCGCTTGCGATCGAGCTTGATGATCTTGAACTCGAGATCCTTGCCCTCGAGGTAGACCGGATCACGGACCGGACGCACGTCGACCAGGGAACCCGGCAGGAATGCGCGGACGTCCTTGATGTCGACCGTGAAGCCGCCCTTGACCTTGCCGGAGATCTTGCCGGTGATGGTCTCTTCCTTGTCGAACGCCTGCTCGAGGTCGTCCCACACCATCGAACGCTTGGCCTTCTCGCGGGAGAGCTTGGTCTCGCCGAAGCCGTCTTCGAGTGCGTCGAGCGCGACCTTGACTTCGTCGCCCACTTCAACTTCAAGGGCGCCGTTCTCGTCCTTGAACTGCTCGATGGGGACGATGCCTTCGCTCTTCAGGCCGGCGTTGATCACCACCACGTCGTTGCGGATTTCCACAACGATACCGGTGACGATGGAGCCGGGCTTCAGCTTCGAAATGGCCTGCTGGCTCTGTTCAAACAGTTCGGCAAAACTTTCAGTCATGTTGATTCCAGGGTTATGAAAGGTCGTACCCGGCGCTCGCGTACCTTCTTGAACGCTCGCGGACAGGGGACCCACCGGTTGTGGGCGCATTGCGGGATGCCTTTATGGGGGCCCCATGCGCCGTTGCCAATATCCTGCGCGCACTGCGCAGGGGGTGTGCCGGAGGCGCCTTAAGAGCGCACCACGGCGAATACTTTTGCCACTACCGTCTCGATGGGCATGCCGGTGGTATCGATCACCACGGCGCCCTCGGCAGGCTTCAACGGGGCCACGGGCCGCGACGCATCTCGCTCGTCGCGTGCCTCGATTTCTCGCTGGAGGACCGCAAGTGTAACGCTCAGCCCCTTATCCTTCAACTGCTTATAGCGTCTTTTCGCTCGTTCGGCGGCACTGGCCGTGAGGAAGAACTTGTGTGCAGCGTCGGGGAAAATCACGGTGCCCATGTCACGGCCGTCAGCGACCAGGCCGGGTGCCTTGCGGAAGCCGAGCTGCATGTCTACCAACGCCTGCCGGACGGACGGGATCACGGCGATGGCCGAAGCCGCGGCTCCAGCGGTCTCGGTACGCAGCTCGTTCGTGGCGTCGTGGCCGTTCACGAGGACGTGCGTCTCACCGCCATCGGGACTGGCCTGAAAGCGAATCTTCACGGTCCGGGCGCAACGGGTGACCGCCTCGGCGTCGGAAAGGTCGATGCCTTCCTCACCGGCGGCATAGCCAACGGCACGGTAGAGGGCCCCCGAGTCGAGCAGGCGCCAGCCCAACTGGTCGGCCACGAGACGGCTGATGGTTCCCTTGCCCGAACCCGAAGGCCCGTCGATGGTGAGAACAGGAATGACGGCCGACTGACCCATGGGATTGCCTCGTTCACGAAAGGCGCATGATATCGCGTCGCGCCCCCTGCCCGGCCGAATGGACAGTCTTGACGACCCGTGATACAAGCCGGAGCCGTACCTGCCCTCCGGCCCGGTGGCCCATGACCGACGATCTCCAGAGCCAGTTCGACCAGGCTTTCCTGGACATCACGCGTCTCCCCCGGCGCCCGGACAACGACACGCTGTTGCGGATCTATGCCCTCTACAAGCAGGCCGCCGAGGGCGACATCCGCGGGGCAAAGCCCGGGTTCTTCGATTTCATCGGAACGGCGAAGTACGAGGCGTGGGCCAGGCTCGACGGCCTGTCGCGCGAGCAGGCAATGCAGGCGTACGTCGACCTGGTCAGGTCGTTGGGCGGCCGCTAGTTTGGCGGCCGCTCGTCGTCAGGCGGCCGCTCGTCGTCAGGCGGCCGCTCGTCGTCAGGCGGCCGCCAGGGACGCGCGAGCCCATGGGTCGACACCCTGCAGGAGCGCGCCCCGCGCGCGACATCTTCTCGCGATCCGCGTGGGATGGCGCGATCAGCGTGGGATGGCGCGATCCGCGTGGAATGGCGCAATCCGCGTGGAACGGCGCGTTCCTTGTCGAATCGAGCGAATCGTGAGAATCGTGCGGGGTCTCGCCAGAACATGTCGCGCGCAGGGCGCGCTCCTACAGGCCATCGGTGTGGATGGCATGCCACCGCGCGCTGATAGCGTGCCACCGCGCCGATGAGCCGCCACCGCGCGCCGATGGCCTTATCCGGCCTTGTGGGCCAGCCATGCAGCCACCGGCAGTTCGCCGAAGACCTCGTCCGCGCGCACGGTGCCACCCGCCAGCGCGCCATCGCCCAGCAGGCTCGCCCACGAACCCTCCGGGAATGCGATCGAGGTTCCCTCCCAGCACGCGGCCGGGATCGCCGGGGCCGACGTGCCGGCGAGCCAGCCAGCGGTATGGCGCGCCACCGCCACCACCAGGTGCTGCGAGCGGTGCTCGCGGGTGAAGGCCAGCACATGTGCTGCCGCAGGCCCCTCGACCGCCAGCGGCCGGTACCCGCCGCGGGCGAACAGATCGGGATGGGCCTTGCGCGCCGCCAGCAGGCGCGAGATCACGGCCTGCTTCACGCTTCCGTCCTGCCAGGTAGCAAGCGCCTCGAGAGGGTCCGGTGATTTCTCCAGCGATGCCGCGCGAGCGGCGAAGTCCACCGGACGACGGTTATCCGGATCCACCAGGCTGAAATCCCAATAGTCGGTGCCCTGGTACAGGTCGGGCACGCCGGGGGTGGTGATACGCAACACCGTCTGCGCCAGGCTGTTCGCTGCGCCGGGCGTGGCGATGTAGCCGGCAAAGGCAGCGAACTCGGCGGCGACATCACTGGAGAGAATCGTGCGGAGAAAGTCTTCGCAGGCATCCTCGTAGGGCTCGTTGGGCGAGGTCCAGCGCGTCCAGCGTTTCGCTTCCCGCAGTGCCTTGCGCTGCCAGGCGGCGATGCGCGTGGCAAAGCGTTCGATCTCGTCGGTATCGTCGGGCTTGAGGCCGAGGGGCCACGCACCGACCAGCATCTGGTACAGCATGAGTTCGTCGCCTGCCGACGGAGCCATGCGCCCATCGGCGCGCTGGCGGAAATCGGCATGGCGTACGCGCCAGCGCTCGGCCGTCACCACCCAGCGCTCCGACACCTCGGACAACACCGCAAGGCGCGCCCGCAGGTCTTCGCCCCGCTTGTGATCATGCGTCGCGGTGGCGAGCAGGTTATGCGGCAGCGTGGCCGCCCGCTCCATGCAACGGCGGTGGAATTCATCCATCGTGATGGCGAGCAGCGCAGCGTCTACGCCCACCTCGTTACGGGACAACAGGCGTCCATATCGGTAGCCGGCCGTATCTTCCACGGCCTTGGCGGCCACCGGCGACGTCGCCTGCTGGAAGACCGCGATGGCACGCTCGCGCGCACGCCTCACCGCACCGGGTGGAAGCGATCGCGGTGCGATGCCACCCAGCCAGCCGGCGACGAGATGCAGCAGGTCGGCGTCTTCCATGCGAATGGTGCGCAACGCCCCTTCCACCGCACGGGCAAAGATCGCCTCGTCGTACGCATCGCGCCCTGCACCGCCGGCGTACGTGCGATACACGGGGAAATGCACAAGCAGTTCCACCAGGACACGCCGGATCGACGGCAGCGACACGTCGCGCGTGGCCACGTCGGCCCGTGCGGAAGCAAACAACGCGCGTGCGGTGCGGTCGAGTTCGGATTCGAAACTGTCGACCAGGATCTGCCGACGCGCACGCACCGCCTGGCTGCCGAAGTCGCCCGCTTCACCGGTCAGCTTGCGCCAGAGTTCGGTCAATGGCGCTTCGCCCGACTCGTCATGCAACACGGCCGACACCTGGTCCATGAACTCGTAGCCCGTGGTGCCGTCCGTCCGCCAGTCGAGGCGCAGGCTTTCGTCTTCGGCGAGGATCTTCTCCACCACGAGGTAGGCCGTGTCGCGGGGTGCGCCGGCCGGGCGCTGCGTGCGCAGCTTGTCCAGGCGATGCCTCAACTGCCGGCAGTAGCGCCGCGGGTCTGCCAGGCCATCGACATGGTCGCAACGCAGTCCGTCGATCAGGCCTTCCGCATAGAGACGGAAGATCGTCTTGTGTACGTCCTCGAACACGGCGGTGCGCTCGATACGCAGGCCGACCAGCTCGTTGACGTCGAAAAAGCGTCGGTAGTTGACCATGTCGCTGGCCAGCTTCCAGAACGCCAGCCGGTAATGCTGCCGCTCGATCAGGGCATGCAGCGTCGCCCTGCCCTCGTCGGTTTCAGGATCATGCGCGGCCACCGCATCGTCGCCCAGCGACGCCGAGGTTTCCGGCGATAGCGGAAGACGCTCGTCATAGACCTGCAGCATCCACTCGTCGCGATGGCGGACAAGACGAAGCTGGCCGTCGCGCAGCGTACGGTCGTAACCGTCGCCGAGCACGGGCAACAGCAGCCTGCCGCGCACGAGCGGGTCGGGCACCTGCCACTCGATGTCGAAATGGCCTGCGTAGCGGCTCTCGCGGCCGTGCCGGAGCACGTCCATCCACCACGCGTTCTGCGTACCCGTGCCCATGTGATTGGGCACGATGTCGACGACGAGACCCATGCCGCGTTCGCGCAGTTTCGCCACGAGGCGGCGCAGCGCGTCCTCGCCACCGATCTCGGGGTTCACCTGGTGGCAGTCCACCACGTCGTAGCCGTGCGTGGAGCCGCGCCGCGCCCGGAGAATAGGCGAGGCGTACAGATGGCTGATACCGAGGTCCGCGTAGTAATCCACCACGTCGACGGCGTCATCCAGCGTGAAACCCGCGTGGAACTGCAGGCGCGCCAGCGCGCGCGGCGCACTCACGAGCGATTCCGGGTCTGGTCGATGGCGGCGCACACGGCGTGTGCGATCGGGCCGTCGAAGAGTCGTGTCGAGGCATCAGGCATCCGGCGCCTCCAGTTGGGGTGCACGGCATCGGTCGGGCCGGGCAGATTCGGTTGTTCGTGCAGGCCGAGGACATCCTCGACCGGGAAGATGGCGAGCGGCGCCGGCGCCTGCGAGACGTGCCGCGCAGCGGCCACGACCACCGGGGAAATGTCATCGGGTGCGGGCGGCGCATCTTCATTCCACGCCGAACCCGAAGCGCACATGGCCTTCCACAGGAGCGAGCGGTCGCGTTCGCGCTGCGCCTGCTCGTCGACGGCCGGGTCGTCGAGGCCGGTGAGCTTGCGCCATTCCACGTCCCTCCCGCCCCACCAGCCGGCGACGGTCGGCACGTCATGCGTGCTCGTCGTGGCCATGGCCTTGTCGGACCATTCGCGCGGCGACACGAAGCCGCCATCGGCGGCAAGCTCGAACCACAGCACGCGGATACCCAGCACCCCGTCATCGGCGATCTTCTGGCGGAAATCGGCAGGCACCGTACCCAGGTCCTCGCCGATGACGATCGCCCGGTGCGCATGCGACTCGAGCGCGATGAGGCGGAGCATGTCCGGCAGGGGGTAGCGGACATAAGCGCCCTCGGTCGCCCCCGCACCGCGCGGCACCATCCAGAGTCGCTTGAGACCGAGGATATGATCGATGCGAACTCCGCCGGCATGCGCGAGGGCCGCGCGCAGCATGCCGATGAAGCCGCGGAAGCCCGTCTCACGCAGACCACGCGGCGAGAACGTCGTGAGTCCCCAGTCCTGGCCCAGCCGGTTCAGCGCGTCAGGTGGCGCGCCTACCGAAAGTCCCTGGAACATCTCCGACTGATGCGCCCAGGCATGGCTTCCGCCCGCATCGGCTCCCACGGCCAGGTCGGCCACGAGCCCGATGGCCATGCCAGCATCGCGCGCCGCTTTCTGCGCGCCTTCGAGGCCTTGTTCGGCAAGCCACTGCAGCCACGCGTGGAACGCGACTTCGCGCGAATGCTCGCGCACGAACGAGGTGACGGCGCGACCGGTCGGGTCGTGGTATTCCGCGGGCCATCCCTGCCAGCCACCCGGCCGGCCATGGGCGGTGAAGTGGGCATGCAGCGCTTCGAACCGCGCATGCCGCTCGAGGGGCTCGCCATGCTCCTGCCTGAAAGCCATGAACCGCTCGGAATGGGCGATGTCCACCGATGCCGATTCGAACAGCGAGCGGAGGATCGTCATCCGTGCGCGGGCGGCACGCGGCCAGTCGATCAGATCGAGCCATTCGAGCTCGGCCAGCTCCTGCCGCAGGTTATGCGTGTCGATGACCGCGCGTACCGTGGCATCGCCGCTGGAGCGGACCGGGTCGACATAAAGCCCGTTGAGGAACAACCGGCTCGATGGGGCGTAGGGACTGTACCGCTCGGGCGCGGCGGCAAAAAGCGCATGCAGCGGGCTGATCGCGAGCGCGTCTGCCCCCTTTTCCGCGGCAGCCTTCGCGCAGTATTCCAGCGCCGTGAAATCACCGATGCCACCGTCGCCGGAACGGCGCAGCGACGACATCTGGACGGCCATGCCCCAGGGGCGGCGCGTACCGACGACATCGGCGACGCCAAACGCCCGGCCCGGCGCCACGGCGAGCGAAATCGCATCGTCACCCAGCACCAGGACGTAGTAACCCGCGTCGGCCGGCGCAGCGATGGCGTCCTCGCCTGACGGCAGCACGCCCTCGCTGACCAGCGCGCCCTCGCCTGCCTCGCCCTGCATGATCTTCCACGGCCTGCCACGCGGCAACGGCGGAATAGCCACCTGCCCGCCTGCGTCTGCCGTCACGAGTCGCGGCGGTTTCCTGCCTGAGCGTTCCTGCGCGACGGTGTGCAGGCTGGCTTCCACGTCATCGGCAGTGGAGGCTGGCAGGCCCAGTGCATCGAGCACGGCACGGATCGTCCGGTCGGGCGTCGACTGGGGACGGTCCAGCGCATCGCGCCAGTTGACATCGATACCTGCCTGTTCGGCCAGCAGCGCAAGGCGATCGTCGAGGGGGGCGTTCACGGCTCAGGACTCCAGGCAAGCGACGGCGCGGCGTGCGGGAAGCAGGCCACGTGACACGGACGCGATATCGGCTGCATCACCATGCAACCAGGCCGCGGACGGCGATGGTGGCTGGGCGATCGTGACGTCGGTGTCGCTGAAATTGACGAAGACGGTCAGCGTGCCCGCGCCAAGCGACCATGACGCCATGAAGGCCCGCTCGCCCAGCGCGCTGGCGCCGATGCTTCGTGCGTCCATGATGCCGGGGGCGACATGCTTGTGCCGCATGGCGATCAGCCCGCGAAGAAGCTGGCGGCGCGCCTCGCCCGTCTCCTCGTCACGCTCGGGAATGGAGTCGGTGAACGTGTCGTACTCGTTCGGATCCGGAATCTCCTCGCCGCCGAAACTGGTGAACGCGTCGAACTCCTTGCGGCGTCCGTCACGCACGGCCTTGCGCAGGTCATCACTGGCGAAATCGGTGAAAAACAGGAACGGCGTGCGGCTTGCCCACTCTTCGCCCATGAACAGCATGGGCACGAACGGCGACAGCAACAGCAGCACCAGTGCGGCTTCCAAGACGTCGGGGGACACCAGCGTGGTCAGGCGATCGCCGAACGCGCGGTTGCCCACCTGGTCATGGTTCTGCAGGAAGTTCACGAAGCGAGCCGGCGGCAGCTGCCCGCTGGGCTCGCCGCGCCGCGTGTCGCCCATGAGTTCGCCCTGGAAGGCGAAGCCCTCGCGAAGCGTACGCAGCACCTTGTCCATGGCAGGCTGGTAGTGCGCGTAGTATCCCTCGTGCTCATCGGTCAGGAGCACATGCAGCGCGTTGTGGAAATCGTCGTTCCACTGTGCGTCGAAACGCCCCCTGCCGAGCAGGCTCGACTGGTTTGCCTCGTTCTCGAGCACGAGGTGCACATGCCGGTCAGGTCCGATCGCGCCATGCACGCGCGCGGCAAGCGACGAGAGCCAGCCGGGGTTCCCGATCGCGTGGACGGCATCGAAGCGAAGACCGTCGAAACGGAACTCCTCGATCCAGTAGAGGGCGTTGTGCACGAAGTAGTCGCCTACCTGCGGGGTCGCCACGCCGATGGCCGCGCCCCACGGGGTGTGCTGCGACTCGTCGAAGAACGGTGACGCGTAGGCGCCAAGATAATTTCCGTCAGGGCCGAAGTGGTTATAGACCACGTCGAGGAACACCATCAGGCCCAGGCCGTGCGCCGTATCGACCAGCGATTTCAGGTCGTCCGGCGAGCCATAGGCGTCGGCCGGTGCAAAGGGCAGCACGCCGTCGTAGCCCCAGTTCCGCTCGCCGGGAAACTGCGCGATGGGCATCAGTTCCACGGCGGTGATACCCAGCGACGCGAGGTGGGGAAGCATCATTTCCACGCCATGGAACCCGCCGAGGGCGCCCACGTGCAGTTCGTAGATCACGGCCTCGTTCCACGGGCGGCCCTTCCAGTCGCCGTGATGCCAGGCGAATTCCTGCGGATCGGTCACGACGCTGAACCCATGGACGTCGCCGCCACGCTGGCGGCGCGATGCCGGGTCGGGCACAACCAGGTCGTCATTGATGCGAAAGCGATACCCCGATCCGACGTCCACCGGGCAGATGCATTCGAACCAGCCATCGTCGAGGGCGCGCATCGCCGACGTATGCCCCGTGTCGCACTCGATATGCACCGTCTCGACGTCGGGAGCCCACAGGCGGAAGCGCGTGGTCCCGTCGCGCAGGGCTTTCACGCCATAGGGCATCGCGTGCTGGAAATGTGCGGTCATGCGGATTCTGTCCTTACCGTCGCAGCGAGCAGGATCACGCTGCGGCCCTCGACTTCAATGGTGGGTTCGGTCCATGCCGTTTCGGCCGCGGCCGGTTCGGCCGTGTTGCACGCCAGTCGCCAGTTCACGGCAGGCTGCGGCAGATGGAATACATGGGTTTCCGGCGTGGCGTTGAGGAGCACCAGCGTGATGTCGGCGCGTTTGTCGCCCCACGCCTGCGCCCGACGCAACGACAGCAGGCGTCCCTCGGTATAGCCCCAGGTCGCCAGCGACATCTCGGCACCGCTTTCGTCGAACCAGGCGACCTCGCGGATGCCGGGGGCGACGTCGGTATCGCCGCGGAGGAAATGGGCCGCGCGCAGCGTGGGATGCTGCTCGCGCAGGCGGATCAAGCGGGCCACGAAGGCCGTCAGCCCGGCGCCGGACTCACCGGTCGCCAGCTTCCAGTCATACCAGGAGAGCTCATTGTCCTGGCAGTAAGCGTTGTTGTTGCCGTGCTGCGTGCGTCCGAATTCATCGCCGCCGAGGAGCATCGGCGTTCCGTGCGAGAAGAAAGTCGTCGCCAGCATCGCGCGCTTGACGCGGTCGCGTGCCATCCGGATCACCGGATCGTCGCTCGGTCCTTCCACCCCGTAATTGCAGCTCTCGTTGTCGTTGCCGCCGTCGCGGTTGTTCTCGCCGTTGGCGATGTTGTGCTTGTCGTTATAGCTGACGAGGTCTTCCAGCGTGAAGCCGTCATGCGCCGTGATGAAATTGACGGACGACCACGGTTTGCGTCGCTGGTGGTCGAAGAGTTCGCCCGAGGCCTGGAGGCGGCCGGCCAGCACGCCGCGCATGTTGGAATCACCTTTCCAGAAACGCCGGATGTCATCGCGGAACTTGCCGTTCCATTCCGCGAAACCCGGCGGATGGTTGCCGAGCTGGTAACCGCCGGGGCCGATGTCCCACGGCTCCGAGATCAGCTTGACGTTAGCCAGCACGGGATCCTGCCGCATGGCATCGAAAAGGCCGCAGTTCGGATCGAAGCCGTTTTCCTCGCGCCCCAGGCTCACGCCCAGGTCGAAGCGGAAGCCGTCGACATGGAAGGTCTGCACCCAGTAGCGGAGCGAATCCATCACCAGCTGCAACACGCGCGGGTGCGCCGTGTTCACCGTGTTGCCGGTCCCCGTGTCGTTGATGCAATAACGCGGGTTATCGGCCATCAGCCGGTAGTAACTCTTGTTGTCGAGGCCGCGGAACGACATGGTCGTCCCCAGCTCACTCCCCTCGCAGGTGTGGTTGTAGACCACGTCGAGGATGACCTCGATGCCCGCGGCATGCAGGGCCTGCACGGCGGCGCGTATCTCGTTCAGCGCCCCCTCCGAGAGATAGGAGGGCTCGGGCGCGAAGAACGCCAGCGTGTTGTAGCCCCAGTAGTTGCGCAGCTTCATTTCCGCGAGGCGCCGGTCCTGCAGGAACGCATGCACCGGCAGCAGTTCCACGGCGGTGATTCCCAGTTTCACCAGGTAGTCGATGACGTAGGGATCAGCGAGCGCGAGGAAGGTGCCGCGCTCGTTCTGGCGAATGCGCTTGAGCGTACGCGTGAAACCCTTCAGGTGGGTCTCGTAGATGACCGTCTCGTTCCACGGCGTGTGCGGGCGATTGTCCTGGGTCCAGTGCATGGGCTCGTCGACCACGACCGCCTTCGGCATCGCGGCGGCACTGTCGCGGCGATCGAACGACAGGTCGGCGCGTGGTGAGGACACGCGGTATCCGTGCAACGCATCCGACCACCTCACCTGCCCGTGAAGCAGTCGCGCGTAAGGATCGAGCAACAGCTTGTGCGGGTTGAAGCGATGCCCCTCCTCCGGCACGTACGGGCCATGGGCGCGGAAGCCGTAAAGCGTGCCGCCGCGCACGCGCGGCAGATAGCCATGCCACACCTCGTCGGTGCACTCAGGCAGGTCATAGCGCGCGATTTCCCGCTTGCCCGACGGGTCGAAGAGACAGAGCTCGATGCGTTCCGCGTGGGCGGAGAAGACGGCGAAATTCGTCCCCATGCCGTCGCAGGTCGCCCCAAGCGGGTGCGGCGAACCGGACTGCATGCGTTCGGGAAGTACAGGCATCGGAGTCCTCGTCAGTCGGCCACGAAAATAACCGTGGACAGGGGTGGCAGCGTCACCACCAGCGATTGGTCGAACCCGTGCGACGCGTGGTCCTGTGCGTGACGCTCGCCTTCGTTGCCCGCGCCGGAGCCACCGTAGCCTTCCGCATCGGAGTTGAAGGCTTCGCGCCAGCGGCCGCCCTCGGGGACGCCCAGCCGGTAATCGTGCTGCACGGCAGGCGTCATGTTGCTGACGACAAGTGCTGGCCGGCCGTGCTCGGAGAAACGCAGCCATGCAAAGACGCTGCGTTCGGCATCGTCGCCGACGACCCAGCGAAAACCGCGCGGATCCGTGTCCCATGCATGCAGCGCCGGCGTCGAGGCGTAGAGCAGGTTGAGATCGCGAACCGTCTTCTGCACGCCGAGGTGCATGGGGTTGTCGAGCAACTCCCAGGCGATCTGGGCGTCGTGGTTCCACTCATGGGGCTGGGCGATCTCCGCCCCGGTGAACAGGAGCTTCTTGCCGGGATGTCCCCACATGAAGCCGTAATAGGCACGGAGGTTTGCAAAACGCTGCCATTCGTCGCCGGGCATGCGCCCCAGCAGCGAACGCTTGCCGTGGACCACTTCGTCGTGCGAAAGCGGCAGCACGAACTTCTCGGAATATGCGTAGACCATGCTGAAGGTCATCTCGCCATGGTGCCACCGGCGGTGGATCGGATCGCGCGAGATATATTCCAGCGAATCGTGCATCCAGCCCATGTTCCACTTGAAGGTGAAGCCCAGGCCACCCTGCTCCACGGGCTGCGTGACGCCCGGCCATGCCGTCGATTCCTCGGCGATGGTCATGCAGTCCGGGTGCCGTTCCGCGATGAGCTGGTTGGTACGGCGCAGGAACGCGATGGACTCGAGGTTCTCGCGCCCGCCGTACTGGTTGGGCACCCACTCGCCGTGCTTGCGCGAGTAGTCGCGGTAGAGCATCGAGGCCACGGCGTCCACGCGCAGGCCATCGACGTGGAAGCGCTCCAGCCAGGCAAGCGCGCTGGCGACCAGGAACGCCGATACCTCGTTGCGGCCCAGGTTGTAGATCAGCGTGTTCCAGTCCTGGTGGAAGCCCTCGCGCGGGTCGGCGTGCTCGTACAGCGGCGTGCCGTCGAAGTGTGCCAGGCCGTGGATATCGGTCGGGAAATGCGCGGGAACCCAATCGACGATCACGCCGACACCCGCCTCATGGCAGCGGTCGACGAAGCGCGCGAAGGCTTCCGGCGTACCGAAACGCGACGTCGGCGCGAACTGCCCGAGCGGCTGGTAGCCCCATGAGCCACCGAACGGATGCTCCGACACAGGCAGCAACTCGATATGCGAGAAGCCCATGCCGGCGACGTAGGGAATCAGTCGCTCGCCGATGTCGTCCCAGTGGAGCTCGCCGCCGTCCGGGCCGCGCAGCCATGAACCCGCGTGCATTTCATAGATCGACAGCGGTGACCCTGCATGATGCAGCGCCCCGCGCCTCGCCATCCATTCCCCGTCCGTCCAGCGGAACGCCGTGGGATCAGCCACGATCGACGCCGTGGAAGGCGGCAGTTCGGCAGCCAGCGCGACCGGGTCGGCACGCTGCGTGAGCGACCCGTCGGCGCCCCAGATTTCATACTTGTAGCGCGCGCCGGCGAGAAGTCCCGGGACGAAGAGCTCCCAGACACCCGATGGGTTTCGCTTGCGCATGGGCAGCCGGCGGCCATCCCAGCTGTTGAAGTCGCCGACCACGCTCACGCGCTGCGCATTGGGCGCCCATACCGCGAACCGGACGCCCGTGACGCCGTCCATCGTGACCGGATGCGCACCGAGGCAAAGGAACAGCTCGGTATGCGTGCCGTCCGACAGGCGCGCAAGATCGTCGTCGCGCAATACGGTACCGAACGCATAGGGATCATGCGTTTCCTGCGTCGCGGACGGCCACTGGATGCGCAGGCGATACGCACCGCCTTCGTCGAGTGAACCGGCGAAAAGCCCGTCGGCATGGACCTGCTTCAGCTCTGCCAGCGTGCGTCCGGCCGCGTCGATCAGTTCGACCGCCTGCGCACCCGGCTGCAGCGTGCGGACGGTGGAACGTCCATCGACATCGTGCGGGCCCAGCAATGCGAAGGGGTCGCCGTGGCGCCCCTGCACCAGGGCTTCGATCGCCTGCGTATCGGTCAGGCCGTAGCTTCGTGGGTCGGTCACAGATCCTCCTTCAATTCATTCGCGGCACCGCCGCGGGCTGCCTGCAGCAGGCCCTTCAGCGGTACGTCGAGCCAGCCCGGCCGGTTCGCCGATTCGTAGTTGACCTCGTACGCGGCTTTTTCGATCACGAACAACTCCAGGACGGGTACCAGGGCCTCCGCATCGATCCAGCGCACCGGTGCGGCATCGAGCACCGCGCGGTAGGCATCGAGGAACACGCGCGACGAACGCTCGCGGAACCGGGCCAGATAGGCGCCGAAACCTTCGTCTTCCACCGGTGCCAGGCCGTCCTCGCCGCGTCGTGCCATGGCAGCCGCGTAGTCGAGCGAACGCAGGAAGCCGGCGACATCGCGCAGCGGCGAATGCTTGCCGCGACGCTCCTCCAGCGGCCGCGACGGCTCGCCCTCGAAGTCGATGATGTACGCGTCGTCCTGCACCACGAGGATCTGGCCAAGATGGAAATCGCCATGGACGCGCGTCATCAGCGAGCCCTTGCCGGCCTGGGCCAGCTTGTCTATGCGCTTGTCGAGCGCCGATGCAGCCTTCCGCAGGGCCTCGACCTCCGACCGTGTGGCCTCTGACAGATCCTTCGTGGAGTCGACCGCCGCGAGTGCCTGCGCAATCTGGCCACGCACGCTGTCCCGCCATGCGGTGATGGACTCAGCCGTTGCCACCTGCGGGGCAAACGCGTCCACGTCGGACGGCTGGGCCAGCAGTGCATGCAACTCGCCCAGGCGCGTGCCGACCGCCGCCGCGAAGGCGTCGTAGCTGCCTTCGATCTCGACCTTGCGGTCGTCGTCGACGGCATGGCCGAACTCGTCGTAGCTGCGGCGCAGGAAGTCGAGCGTCCAGCGCCATGCATCGCCCTGGTTACGCAGGAAGCCGATCAGCACCGCCAGCGTGGTGCGCGCACCATGCTCGTCGATGCGGACGACTTCACCCAACAGTGGCGACGTGTTCGCATAACCCCGTTCGGTAAGGAAACGGCCCATCTCGACTTCGGGGTTGATGCCCGCCGACGTCCGGCGGAAGAGCTTGGCCACGCCCGCATCGTTCATGATCAGCGAACTGTTCGACTGCTCGGCCGTAAGCCAGCGGTTCTCGATGGCAGGGTCGAACGTGACGCCGGCGAAGGCATCGGTGGTTTCAAACCGCACCATGCCGCCCTGCACGGGCAGCTCGGCATGGTTGCGCAGCCCGACCAGCAGGCCCGAGGCGAAAGCTTCCAGCGAGAAGCCGTCGGTGAGCAGGCCGATCCGCCGACCGCGTCGCACGCGGGCGAGGGCGAGCTGCTGCGAGCGGGCCGTGGGGCTTTCGTCTTCCCAGACAATACCGACCGGCAGGCTGTAGCGCTCCTTGCCTCCGTCAGCGAGCGTGGCTTCGACCTCCGTCAGCACGAGGTCGTCGCCGCGGTCCGGCCACGGCACGGCGTAGAGGATCGCCACCGACTCGATGCCGCGGTTCTTCGCCGCGAACCAGCGGCGGACGCCGAGGTACGTGGGCAGGATCTGTTTCTCGATGACGCCGCGATGGTGCGCCATGACGGGGCCTTCGACCAGCGCGCCGCGAAGCACGAGGGTCTCGTAGTCCGGCAGTGGCTCGTCGAGTACTTCGTGCCAGTCCGGCATCTGCGCGTTAGCGCACAGCTGGAAGGCATAGAAGCCATACGCGGGAATCGTGAGCAGGTAGGGCAGCTGCCCGATCGGCGGGAAAGACGAGCCGCCCATGATCTCGACAGGCACCTGTCCGTCGAACGCCGAGATGTCGAGCTCGACAGCCTGCAGCGACCGGGACATGTTCGCCACGCAGAGCACGTGCTCGCCCTCGAATTCACGCAGGTACGCAAGCACCTTGCGGTTACCCGGGTACAGGAACTTGAGCGTGCCGCGACCGAAGGCCTTGTAGCGCTTGCGCACCGCCAGCATGCGCCGTGTCCAGTTCAGCAGGGAATGGGAGTCACGCGACTGCGCCTCCACGTTGATCGCCTGGAAGCCATACAGCGGATCCATGATGGGCGGGAGCACGAGGCTGGCGGGATCGGCGCGCGAGAAGCCACCGTTGCGGTCGACGGACCATTGCATGGGGGTACGCACGCCGTCGCGATCGCCGAGGTGGATGTTGTCACCCATGCCGATTTCGTCGCCGTAATAAAGCACCGGCGTGCCCGGCATGGATAGCAGTAGCGCGTTCATGAGCTCGATGCGGCGACGATCGCGCTCGAGCAGCGGCGCCAGGCGACGACGGATACCGAGGTTGATGCGTGCGCGGCGGTCGGCGGCATAGGTCTGCCACAGGTAATCGCGTTCGTTGTCCGTGACCATTTCGAGCGTCAGCTCGTCATGGTTACGGAGGAAGATCGCCCACTGGCAGTTTTCCGGGATAGCCGGCGTCTGCCGCATGATGTCGGTGATGGGAAACCGGTCTTCGCGCGCAATCGCCATGTACATGCGCGGCATCAGCGGGAAGTGGAACGCCATGTGGCATTCGTCACCATCGCCGAAGTAATCCTGCGTGTCTTCCGGCCACTGGTTGGCTTCGGCGAGCAGCATGCGATCGGGATAGTGCTGGTCGATCTCGGCGCGCATGATCTTCAGGATGTCATGCGTCTCCGAGAGATTCTCGTTGTTCGTGCCTTCGCGTTCGATCAGGTACGGCACGGCATCGAGGCGAAGGCCATCGACGCCCATGTCGAGCCAGAATCGCATCACTTCGAGCACGGCCTTGAGTACGGCCGGGTTGTCGAAATTGAGGTCGGGCTGGTGGGAGAAGAAGCGATGCCAGAAGTACTGCCCCGCCACCGGGTCCCAGGTCCAGTTCGACTTCTCGGTGTCGATGAAGATGATGCGCGTGCCGTCATACGCCTGGTCGGTATCCGACCATACGTAGAAATTGCGGGCGGCAGAGCCCTTCTTGGCCTCGCGGGCGCGCTGGAACCACGGGTGCTGGTCGGAAGTATGGTTGATGACCAGCTCGGTGATCACGCGGATACCGCGCGAATGCGCTTCGTGGATGAACCGGCGCACGTCGGCCAGCTTGCCGTAATCCGGGTGCACGTCCTTGTATTCGGCGATGTCGTAGCCGTCATCGCGTCGCGGGCTGGGGTAGAACGGAAGCAGCCAGATCGCGTTCACGCCCAGCTCGGCGATGTAGTCCAGCTTGTCGATGAGACCCTGGAAATCGCCCACGCCATCGTCGTTCGCATCGAAATACGACTTGAGGTGGACCTGGTAGATGATCGCGTCTTTGTACCAGAGCGGGTCGCTGGTGAAGTCAGGCGCTGCGGCCTGCTTTTTTCCCTTGGCACGTGTAGCCATGGATCAGACTCCGGGTAGCCGCACGTGCCAGATCGCATAAGGCTGGCCGAGACCGAGCCAGACATTCTGCGAGGAGCCGCGCCAGGCGAGGGGTTGGGTATGAAGGAGGTCATGGGCATCGAGCACGGCATCGGGGGCGTAGCCCCAGTCACCGAGCGGAAGCTGGAGATTGGCGGATTGCGCATTGCGCGGATCCATGCTGACGGCGACCAGCACCACGTCGTCGCCGGATCGTTTCTCGAAAAACAGCACCTGGTCGTTGTCGGCGGGCAGGAAGCGCACGCCAAGATGACTCTGCAGCGCCGGGTGTGCGCGACGAATATGGTTCAGCTGGGTGATCTCCGCGACGATATTGCCCGGCGCATTGAAATCGCGGACGCGCACTTCGTATTTTTCGGAGTCGAGGTACTCCTCTTTCCCCGGCATGGCGGCGGCTTCGCATATTTCGAAACCGGAATACATGCCCCACAACCCCGACAGCGTCGTGGCCAAGGCTGCACGGATGAGGAAGCCCGGGCGCCCTGATGTCTGCAGGAACAGCGGATTGATGTCAGGGGTGTTGACGAAGAAGTTCGGACGGAAGAAATCCTTCGGCGCCGTGGTGGTCAGCTCGGTCAGGTAATCGATGAATTCCCGCTTCGTGTTGCGCCAGGTGAAATACGTGTACGACTGGCTGTAGCCGACCTTGGCGAGCCGGTACATCGGCTTCGGCCGCGTGAACGCTTCGGAGAGGAACAGCGTGTCCGGATACTTCGCGCGCACCCGGGCGATCATCCATTCCCAGAAGGGGAACGGCTTCGTGTGCGGGTTATCGACCCGGAACGTCCGCACGCCCTCCGCGGCCCAGAACAGCACGGCATCGCAGAGCGCCCGCCACAGCGAAGGGATGGCACCCTCCGCGTAGAAGTCCACGTTGACGATGTCCTGGTACTTCTTGGGCGGGTTCTCGGCGTACTTGATGCTGCCGTCGGGGCGCCAGTCGAACCATTCCGGATGCTCTTTCAGCCACGGATGATCCGGCGAGCACTGGATGGCGAAGTCCAGTGCGAGTTCCAGGCCATGCTCGTGCGCGGCATCACGAAGGGCACGGAAGTCGTCCATGGTGCCGAGCTGCGGATGGATGGCCGTGTGACCGCCGTCGGGCGAACCGATCGCATACGGGCTGCCCGGGTCATCGGGGCCGGGCGTGAGTGTGTTGTTCGGCCCCTTCCGAAAGGCGGTGCCGATCGGATGGATCGGCGGGAAGTACAGGACGTCGAAGCCCATGTCACGAATGGCGGGCAGCCGCTCGATCGTGTTGCGGAACGTGCCGTGCTCTTCCTTGACATGCGTCATCGAGCGCGGGAACAGCTCGTACCAGCTGGCGAAGCCGGCTTCCCGGCGATCCACTTCCAGCAGGTAAACGTCCGTGCTGGTCGACTGCGCGCGCGGGTCCGTCGCGACCATCAGCGCCAGCGTGGCGGCATCGAGCAACACCTCGACGCGCGCTTCGCCCTCGGCCTTGCCCACGGCCGTGGCAAGGCTGCGCAAGGCCTTCGCACGCGGGCCGCTGGCATCCTTCGCACGCTTCTCGACGAGCAGCCTCCCCTCTTCCAGCTCCAGCGCGACCGGCACGCCGGCCGCATGCTTGACCTCGAGTTCGTGCTGGTAGGTGGCGAAGGGATCGCGCCAGGCCTCGATCTGGAATTCGTACCTGCCGACACGCGTCGGCGTGAAGGTGGCGACGTGCGTATCGTTGTTGGTCTCTTCGAGGACGACTTCCTGCCAGCTGCGCTCGTCCTGCGCGCGATAGCGCAGCCGGGCGGCCATGACGTCGTGGCCATCCATGAAAATGTCCGCCGTCACCTCGACGGCCTGGCCGACGATGCGCTTCGCGGGAAAACGGCCGGCATCCACGGTGGGCTGCACGGCTTCGATGATGACGCGGGGGGCGCGGGTACCGGACAACAGGAACTCCTTCTGTGCGCTGGCGCCGAGCTTGCGCTTCGCGGGGGTGCCCCGGACGCCGGAGAGCGTAAGTACCGCACCGGGCGCCAGCAAGAAGCTGTCGCCCTGGTCGAATACCTTCCGGCCGTCAGGGGTGGTCCAGGGGGAAAAGTGCGCAGCGGCGCCAGCGAGGCCGTCGGCCGCCGTCACCAGGGCATCGCGATCCAGCGACGCATTCACGAGCGTCAGCGTCGCCTTCGGCGCCGTGCGCGGATCCGCGCCATCGAGCGTAAGCAGGGTCGTCACGCCGCCGTGCGTGGCGATCGCCGGCGGGCCGGGCACCCGGTCGCCCACGGCGCTGTTGGCGGCCTTGACGGTGTCCGTCAGGTCAACGGTCGCGCGGGCAGCAAGGGTCTGCGGTGAGATGGCCTCTCCACGACGTGCATCGAGCGGCTCGTGCTGGGCGAACTCGAAGCCGACGGGCATCATCCAGCCCGCCGGCGACGTAGCCGAGAACGCCACGGCGCGACGGTAGGCACGATCGAACTGGTTCTCTTCGCCGAGCTCATCGCCCAGGCGCGCGGCGAAGGGCTCTTCGGTACATGCCAATGCGGGCGCGACCGCCGCCAGCCGCGCCGACTCCTCGGCGAACCAGGGCGCACGGAAATCCCACCAGCTGGATGACGAGACGACCGCATCGAAACCGGCACCCGCGAGATCGGCGAGCTGCTCCGGCGTGCTGCCGGGAGTCCACGCGAGGAAGCTCACATCCGGCGCATCGGCGCGCACGGCATCGATCAGCTGCTTCCAGCCAACGCCGCCGAGGCGCTGTGGATGCATGAGCCGGAACCCCGAGATACCGGCAGCGGCCCAGCGCCCGAGGCGCTCGCTCCACCACTGCGATGCAGCGCTGGCCGCATCCGGGTCGTTGAGGCGCCAGCGCACCGCGTCGCTCTCGCTGGGGGTCCAGCGCGGATCGGGCGTGCCGTGCTGCGCGGCGATGGCGCGGAACCATTCCGGATGCTCGCGCCGCAACGGCGCGTCGGCGGCGAGCTCGTCCAGCGGCAGGTCAAGCCATAGCTCGAGGTTGTGGTTGCGGCAGGCTTTCGCGATCTGCGCAAGAACCTGCGTGGCATCGCCCTCGGGCGCTATCGCGGGATTCAGCCGGTCGAAGTCGCGCGTCACGAAGACGTCCCCGGAAGACGAGGCTTCGAACGGCGGCGCGATCAGGAGCTGCCGGAAGCCAAGGGATGCAACGTGCTCGATCCAGGCCGTCCATGAAGTGAGCGGCCCGGCAAGAAGCGGATGCAGGTAGTAGATGCGAAAGGGAGCGTGCATGCTGTCCGACATGTGACTCGTGTTCCTCGCGGGAATAGACACAAGCATGCCGGGCCAGATGTATGCGTGGTGGCAAACGACCCGGGCACGCGAAGGCCTTCACAGTGACGCACGGGGGTGTTTCGGGAACGTGAACGGGGGCGTGCAGGGCCTCGCCGATCAGCGGGCGTGCGATTCTGGCCGAGCGAGTGCCCCGAAGGCGATCCGGGGGATCGCTTCGTGCAGCACCGGCAGGCGGGTTTCAGCGAAGGCGCGGGGTGTGTACACGTTACTGCCCGAACTTGATCTCTTCGCCCTCGTGCCCGCGATCCCAGCCGCGCAGCTCGTCGCGAATGTGGGCGATACGCTGCCGGCCGAGCGCGTTGCGCTCCTCGTCGAGCACGAGGCCGTCGAGCAGTTCGGCGAGGCGCTGGGCGGCAGGCAGCATCGTGTCCCACGCATCCAGCGCGGGGATCGGCGCCGGCAGGGCCATGAAGAAAGACAGCCCCGGCGTCTGCAGGGTCGCGATGCGGCCCATGTCGAAGTTGCCCGGCTTGACGAGGTTCGCCACGCTGAAGATAGGGCCGTGCTCCGGGTGGCCATCGACCAGCCGGTGGTAGATACCCATGTCGCCGAACTCGAGGCCGGCCTTTTCAGCGGCGACCACGAGGTCGGAACCATTGAAGCGGCTGCCTTCGCGCGAGACGACGTAGAGCGTCACGATCCGTTCCACCTGCGCGTTCGGCGGACGACGGCCGAGGTCGGAGCGCGGCGGGGCTTTCGGCGGTGCGGGAGGTGCCGCGGGGCGCACGGGAGCGGGCGCGGGAGCCGGTTCCGAAGGCGAGCGTGACGCCTGCCCCACCGGCGGCGCAGCCGACACGTGCTCGTCGATGTCGAACGGAAGGTCGAAGCGCGGCTCGACGCGGGAGCCGTGCGATACGGGACCATGGTCGCCCGCATGGCCGGCGTGGCCGGCCGACGCGCCGCGGTCGTGGGTATGCTCGTCGTGGATCAGGGGCGCACCGGAGGCCGTGCGCTCGCCCGCCAGCGAAGCGCCGAGGCGCTCCAGCTCCGCACGCAGGTCGACGTCCAGCTCGGGCTGGCGCTGCGTGGGACGGAACAGCGGGTCGTCGAGTTCGTCGGTTTCGCGGGCGCCGAATGACTCGACCACCTCGCCTTCGTCGTTGAACACCGGGTCGCGGCGCTCGCGGCTGCGCTCGGCGGTTTCCTGCGCCGGCTTGCGACGGCCCTGCTGCTCCTTGCGTGGCTGTCCGAACAGCCACAGCAGCACGAGCACGACGATGCCGACGAAGAGCATCGGGATGCCTACCGCGGGGTTCCAGGCGAGGCCGATGGCGGGGTTCATGGTTCGATTCCTTAAATAATGCTCAGGCGACGCCGACGAGCTTGGATGCTTCGGCCAGATCGACCTGGACGAGGCGCGAGACGCCCGGCTCGCGCATGGTAACGCCACAGAGCTGGTGTGCGGCTTCCATCGTGGCCTTGTTGTGGCTCACGAAGATGAACTGCACCTTTTCGCTCATCTCCCGCACCATGGCGGAGAAACGGCCTACATTGGCTTCATCGAGCGGTGCGTCCACCTCGTCCAGCAGGCAGAACGGCGCAGGGTTCAGGCCGAAGATAGCGAAAACGAGTGAAACGGCCGTCAGTGCCTTCTCGCCACCGGACAGCAGCGTGATGTTGCTGACCCGCTTGCCGGGCGGCCGGGCCATGATCGACACGCCCGTATCGAGCAGGTCGTCGCCGGTGAGTTCGAGATAGGCATGGCCGCCGCCGAAGAGCCGCGGGAACAGCTCCTGCACGCCGGCATTGACCCGGTCGAAGGTCTCCTTGAAGCGCTGGCGTGTCTCGCGATCGATCTTCTTGATCGCGCCTTCGAGCGTCTCCATGGCGCTGGTCAGGTCGAGCAGCTGGGCGTCGAGGTATTCCTTCCGCTGCGACTGCTCGGCGTGCTCCTGGATGGCGGCGAGATTCACCGGCTCGAGGCGCGCGATCTTGCCTGCGAGGTCGACGAGCTGCTTCTGCCAGTGTTCCGGCTCGGCGTCCTCGGCCAGTTCGGCGAGCAGCGCGTCGAGTTCCAGACCGGACGCGGCAATGGCCTGGGCCAGCTGCTCGGCCCTGAGCTGCAATGCCTGGGCGGCAAGGCGCTTCTCGGACACGTTCTCGCGGACCTTGCCGAGCACCTGTTCGATGCGCTGGCGCTCCTGCTCCAGGCGGCGGAATTCCGCGTCGCAGTCTTCCAGCGCACGGCGGGCGTCCACGAGCTGCTTGTCGACCAGCAGGCGCTGGTCGAGGTAGGTCTGGCGCTCTTCCTCGAGTTCGGCGATGGGGTCCGAGCCGGCGGCAAGCTGCTGGTCGATGTCGTCACGGCGCGCGATGACCTGGCGCAGCTGGGTGTCGAGACGGGCCAGGGCCTGCTCCAGCGAGGTCAGCGACGAGCGTTTCGATTCCATGCCGAGCGCGAGCTGGTGCGACTGGTCGGCGGCTTCGCGGGCATTGATGCGCGCTTCCTCGCGGGCTTCCAGCAGGTCGCGGCGCTCGTTCTCGAGGCCGCGCCGCTCGTCTTCTCGGTCTCCCATGTGGCCGACGGCTTCGTCGAGGCGACCGCGCGCATCACGCGTCTGGCCTTCCAGTTCGTCGAGCTGGTCGACGATGACGGAGATCTCGCCGCCCACCTTTTCGGCGCGGGCGCGGGCCGTTTCCATCTTGCCGCGATGACTCTGCAGCTGCCCGGCGAGCTCGGAAAGGCGACGGTGGGCCGCGTAGAGGTCGCGCTGCGCGTCGTCGCGCTGGCGCTCGGTCTCGAACTTGCGGGTACGCAGGGTCTCGAGCTGCTCGGTGCGCTCCTCGATGGAGGCATCGAGCGTTTCGATCTGTTCGGCCAGCTGGCGGATGTCGCGCTCGCGCGCCAGCACGCCGACCTGGTTGCCCTGCGCACGAAGGATGCGGGCCCAGCCCGGACCCATCCACGCGCCGTCGCGGGTGATCACCGACTGGTGGGCTGCCAGCGCGCCGACGCGGCCTGCCGCTTCTTCCTCGGTATCGACCACGAAGACGCTGCCGAGCAAGGCAAGGGCGGCCACCGGGCCACGGACATGCGCGGCCAGCGTACCCGCCGCGCCGGGACCGGCCTGTTCCTTCGCGAACAGGGCGACGTCAGCCTGCCCCAGCGCAGCGAACTCGGGAGTCAGCGCCTCGGGGGCGTCGACCAGCACGCCGTCGAGCACGCCCGCCAGCACCGTTTCCACGGCCGATTCGTAACCGGTATCGACCTGCAGCGACTCGCCAAGACGACGCGATCGATCGAGGCCCAGACGCGCCAGCCAGCCGCTGGCGGCCGTTTCCTCCTGGCCCAGCGCCGCGCTCTGCAGCGCTTCGAGGGAGGCCTGGCGGCCACGCGCCGTCTGCAGCTGCTGCCGCGCATCGTTGAGCGTGGCCTGCACCTGGCGTTCGTCGTCGAGCACACGCTCGTAGCTCACCTTGTGCTGGTCGAGCACGCCACCCAGCTGTTCGACCCGTTCGCGCTGGGTATCGTGTTCGATGTCGAGCTGTTCGGCCGCGGCGTCGAGCGCAGCGACATCGGTGGCTTTCTGCTCCGCTTCCAGCGCCTCGCGCCGGCGCGAGAGATCCACGGACTGCCGGTCGAGGTAGGCCAGCTTCGTGCGCTCCACTTCGGCGGCTCGGCTGGATTCCGACGCGCCACGGGTGTGGGCATCCCAGCGCTGCTGCCAGTCGGCCAGCTTCGTTTCGGTGGCCCGCTGCGCCTCGCCCGTCTCGTCCTGGATCTGCTGGAGTGCCTCCAGCTTCGGCTCGCCCTCGGCCAGCGCCATGCGCAGGGTTTCCACCTGTTCACGGTCGGTGCCGATGTGGCCCTGCAATTCGTCGTGCTCGCGCTCGGCCTCGGCCCGCGAGCGGGTCAGGCGCTCGTTGAGGTCACGGCTGTGGCGTACCTGCTGCTCGACGCGGGCGATCTCGGCCCCGACCTTGTAGACCTCGGCCTGGACCTGGTTCAGGTGCTCGCTGGCTCCCTGGTGGCGCTCGCGTACGCTTTCCAGCTGCGCTTCCACCTGTCGCTGCCCGGCCGTCTGCTTCTCGATCTCGAGCTCGGCTTCGCGCAGCCCGGAGCCTTCGCCCTCGTGCTGGCGATGCAGCGTGCGGTATTCCAGCGCGCGAAGCTCGGCCTCGCGGCGCGTGTGTTCTTCCTTGAAGGCCTTCCAGCGCTCGGCGGCGCGGGCCTGCCGGTTGAGGTGGTCCAGCTGTTTCTCGACCTCGTCGCGCACGTCACGCACGCGGTCGAGGTTTTCCCGGGTGGCCTTGATCCGGCTCTCGGTTTCCTTGCGGCGCTCCTTGTACTTGGAGATGCCGGCGGCCTCTTCCAGATGCGTGCGAAGCTCCTCGGGGGCGGCCTCGATGATCTGGCTGATCATGCCCTGCTCGATGATCGAGTAGGAACGCGGGCCCAGCCCGGTGCCCAGGAACAGGTCGGTGATGTCGCGACGCCGGCAGCGCGCGCCGTTGAGGTGGTACGACGACTGCCCGTCGCGGCTCACGATGCGCTTCACCGAGATTTCCGCGAAGCTCGCGTACTCACCCTGGATGGTGCCGTCGCCGTTATCGAAAATAAGCTCGACCACGGCCTGTCCGACCGGCTTGCGCGCGCTGGAGCCGGAGAAGATCACGTCGGTCAGTGAATCGCCACGCAGGCGGCTGGCCGCCGATTCGCCCATGACCCAGCGGATAGCGTCGATGATGTTCGACTTGCCGCACCCGTTGGGGCCGACGACGCCGGTCATGTTGGTGGGCAGGTGCAGCGTGGTGGGGTCGACGAACGACTTGAATCCCGCCAGCTTGATCGTGGTCAGACGCATTGTGTTTTCACTCTCCGGGAGCTTTTGCCTCGATCGCAAGGGCATGGATGCCGTCAGGCATCATCTCACCCAGCGCAGCGTAGACCATGCGATGGCGCTCGATCGGATTTTTTCCGGCAAAGGCCGCGCTGACGATGCGCGCGAAGAAGTGGCCCCGCCCCTCGCCGGCATGGCCCGCATGCTTGTGCCCCTCGTCGATGACGTCCAGCGTGACCGGGGCGAGGGCCGCCTCGAGGAGCTGGCGGATGCGTTCGACCTTCCCGACGGTCACGGCAGGACCACGCGGAACGGGCGGACCGTGACGTCACGGTAGACGCCTGCGCCGACGTATGGATCGGCATCTGCCCAGGCCCGGGCTGCCTCGAGGCTCTCGAATTCGGCGACGATGAGGCTGCCGGTAAAACCGGCCTCGCCCGGGTCTTCGGCGTCGATGGCCGGAAACGGACCGGCCAGCTTCAGCCGGCCGTCTTCCTTGAGTGCCGACAACCGGGCCAGGTGGGCCGGGCGGACGGACAGGCGCTTTTCGAGCGAATTCGGGTGATCGATACCGGTGATGGCGTAGAACATCGGAACTCTCCGGGTGGCGAGGCCTCTCAGGCCTCGGGGCGCATGGTCGGGAAAAGCAGCACGTCGCGGATGGACGCCGAGCCGGTCAGCAGCATCACCAGGCGGTCCATGCCTACACCGAGGCCGCCGGTGGGCGGCAGGCCGACCTCCAGGGCGCGGATGTAATCGGCGTCGTAGTGCATGGCTTCGTCGTCGCCGGCATCCTTCGCGTCAACCTGGGCCTGGAACCGGGCGGCCTGGTCTTCGGAATCGTTGAGCTCCGAAAAGCCGTTCGCCAGTTCCTTGCCGTTGATGAAGAGCTCGAAGCGATCGGTGATGCCCTTGTCGGTGTCGCTTTCGCGGGCCAGCGGCGAGACCTCGACCGGGTGGTCGGTGATGAAGGTGGGCTGGATGAGCGTGTGCTCCACGGTCGCTTCGAACACTTCCAGCAGGAGCTTGCCCCAGCCGTAACCCGGCTTCACGTGGATACCGAGGCGCTTCGCATGGGCGGCCATGGCTTCACGGTCACGCAGCTCACCGGGCTTGATCTCGGGATTGAGCTCGAGCACTGCGTCCTCCATGCGCCAGCGGCGGAAGGCCGGACCGAGGTCGACCGTGGCGCCGTCCCATTCGATGGAGGTGCTGCCGACGACATCAACCGCCGCCGAACGGATCATGCCCTCGGTGATATCCATGATCTCGTGGTACGTGGCGTACGCCTGGTACAGCTCGAGCATCGTGAACTCGGGGTTGTGCCGGGTCGAGACGCCTTCGTTGCGGAAATTGCGGTTGATCTCGTACACGCGGTCGAAACCGCCCACCACGAGGCGCTTCAGGTAAAGCTCCGGCGCCACGCGCAGGAACAACGGGATGTCGAGCGCGTTGTGATGCGTCGTGAACGGGCGCGCCGTGGCGCCGCCCGGGATCACGTGCATCATCGGTGTCTCGACTTCCATGAAACGACGCGGCTCGGCTTCCAGCCAGCGACGCACATGGCTGATGATCTTCGATCGCAGCGCGAAGGTGCGGCGCGACTCCTCGGTCACGATCAGGTCGACGTAGCGCTGGCGGTAACGCTGCTCGACGTCGGCCAGGCCATGGTGTTTGTCCGGCAGGCCGCGAAGCGACTTCGTGAGCAGGCGGATGGCATCGACCTTGATCGACAGCTCGCCCGTCTTCGTGCGCATGAGCATGCCTTCCGCACCCACGATGTCGCCGAGGTCCCAGCGTTTGAACGCGTCGTACGGCTCGGCACCCAGCGTACCCTGGTGCACGAACAGCTGGATGCGGCCGGTGCCGTCCTGCAACTGGACGAAGCTGACCTTGCCCTGCCCGCGATTGAGGATGATGCGGCCCGCCACGGCGACACGGCGCGGCGACGCTTCGATGACTTCCGCCGTGAAGGCTTCCCTGTCTTCGAACTCGGCCTGGAGGTCACCGGCGAAGCTGTCTACCTTGAAGTCGTTCGGATAGGCGATGCCCTGCGCGTGCAGCGCTTTCAGTTTCTCGCGACGCTCGGCGATGAGGCGGTTCTCGTCGGCAGCGGTGGCGGGAGCTTCGGCGTTGGCGTTTTCGGTCATGGCTTCGGAATGGCTTCTGGGAGAGGGAGGGCCGGGGCGTAGTCGCCCCGGCGGATGGATCAGGCGTCGAGACGCTTCGAACCGGCTTCGAGGCCGGACTTGAGGCTCGCTTCCACGAATTCGTCGAGGTCGCCGTCGAGCACCTTCTGGGTGTCGGTACGTTCGATGCCGGTGCGGAGGTCCTTGATACGCGACTGATCGAGCACGTAGTTGCGAATCTGGCTGCCCCAGCCGATGTCGGACTTGGTGGCTTCCAGCGCGTCGCGTTCGACGTTGCGCTTCTGTACTTCCAGCTCGTACAGCTTCGCTTTCAGCATCTTCATCGCGCGGTCGCGGTTGGCGTGCTGGCTACGCTCGGTCTGGCAGGCGACGACGGTATTCGTCGGGACATGCGTGATACGCACCGCCGACTCGGTCTTGTTGACGTGCTGGCCGCCGGCGCCGGATGAACGGTAGACGTCGGTGCGCAGGTCGGCCGGGTTGATGTCGATCTCGATGTTGTCGTCGACTTCGGGCGAGACGAACACCGACGTGAAGCTGGTATGGCGGCGGTTGTCGGAGTCGAACGGGCTCTTGCGGACCAGGCGGTGCACGCCGATCTCGGTCTTGAGCCAGCCGTAGGCGTAGTCGCCTTCGACGCGGAACGTGGCCGACTTGATGCCCGCGACGTCACCCGCGCTGACTTCCATCATCTCGGTTTTCCAGCCGCGCGATTCCGCCCAGCGCAGGTACATGCGCAGGAGGATTTCCGCCCAGTCCTGCGCCTCGGTGCCGCCGGCACCGGCCTGGACGTCCACGAAGGCCGCCGCCGAATCGAGTTCGCCGGAGAACATCCGCTGGAATTCGAGCTTGCCCACGCGGGCATCGACCCGGTCGAGATCGGTGATGATGGACTGCAGGGTGTCTTCGTCGCCATCGGCCGCGGCCATCTCGAGCAGTTCGTTCGAGTCGTCCAGCGATCCGGTCATCTCGTCGATGCCGGTCACGATGCCGTCGAGCTGGGCGCGCTCGCGGCCCAGCTCCTGCGCGCGCTTCGGGTCGTCCCACACGGTGGGGCTCTCCAGCTCGCGATTGACCTCTTCTAGCCGTTCCTTACGGACAGCGTAGTCAAAGATACCCCCTAAGCGACTCGACGCGGCCCTTGAGGTCCGCAATCTGCGCGAGGATCGGATTGGTCTCGATCATGGTATGGATTGCCTGATGGTGCGGCGCGAAGGGCGCCGGCTAAAGCGCTTAATGCTAACAAATAGCGGCGCCCCCTGCCCGCCCCGTGGCTCGCGAGCGGTGGCACGCACGCTGCCACCGCGGTTCGGCAGGTCAGGCGGGTAGCGCCTCCTGGTGCACGCCACGGATGGCGCGGCCTGACGGGTCGGCCGCGGCGGCGAAGGCCGGGTCCCACTCCAGGGCAGCGGGTGACGAGCAGGCGATCGACTTGCCGCCCGGCACGGTCGCCGCGCAGGCCTCGCCCGGGAAATGCTTTTCGAACAGGGTGCGATAGAAGAAGGCCTCTTTGGTGGCAGGCGTGTTGAACGGGAAGCGCGCCGCCGCCGCCGCGAACTCGCGGTCGCTGACCATGGCCTCGGCATGCGCCTTTAACCCGTCGATCCAGCCGTACCCGACCCCGTCGCTGAACTGCTCCTTCTGGCGCCACAGGATTTCCGGCGGGAGCGCACCCTCGAAGGCTTCGCGCAGCATGCCCTTCTCGATGCCCTTGCGGGCGACCATCTTGGCTTCCGCATCGATGGACATGGCCGTCTCGAGGAACTCCGTGTCGAGGAACGGCACGCGTGCCTCCACGCCCCAGGCCGACATCGACTTGTTCGCGCGCAGGCAGTCGTAGTAATGCAGGGCGTCGAGCTTGCGCACGGTTTCCTCGTGGAACGCGCGGGCGGAAGGCGCCTTGTGGAAATACAGGTAACCCCCGAAGACCTCGTCCGACCCTTCGCCGGAAAGCACCATCTTCACGCCCATGGCCTTGATCCGGCGCGCCAGCAGATACATCGGGGTGGACGCGCGGATCGTGGTGACGTCGTAGGTCTCGATATGGCGGATGACCTCCGGCAGCGCATCCAGGCCCTCGTCGAAGGTGTAGCGAAACCCGTGATGGACCGTACCCAGGGCTGCGGCGGCCACCTCGGCGGCCTTCAGGTCCGGCGAACCTTCCAGCCCGATGGCGAAGGAATGCAGCCGCGGCCACCAGGCTTCACCCCGATCGTCCTCTTCGATGCGCTTGCGGGCGTAACCGGCGGCGACGGCAGCCACCAGCGACGAATCGAGCCCCCCGGACAGAAGCACGCCATAAGGTACGTCGGTCATCATCTGACGATGCACGGCGGCTTCGAAAGCGGCCCGCAGCGCCTGCGGCCCGATGGTCTTGCCCACCGTGGCATCGTAATCGCGCCACGCCGGGGTCCAGTAAGGCTTTGGCGCGCCCTGCTCGCTGTCGTACACGTGACCCGGGGGAAACGGGGCGACGTCGGCGCAGATGCCTACCAGTGACTTCATCTCGGAAGCGACGCAAAGGCGCCCTGCCCGGTCATGCCCCCAGTAGAGGGGGCAGACGCCGACCGGGTCGCGTGCGATGACCAGCCGCTTTCTTGCCGCGTCCCAGAGGGCGAACGCAAAGATGCCGTTGAGCCTGCCGACGAAGTCGGCGCCGTGCTCACGGTACAGCGCGTTGATGACTTCGCAGTCCGAGCCGGTGGTGAAGGCGTAATCGCTTGCGGCGCGAAGTTCGCGGTGGTTGTAGATCTCGCCGTTCACGGCCAGCGCCAGGTCCCCTTCCGGCGAACGCAGCGGTTGCGAGCCGCTGGCCGGGTCGACGATGGCGAGCCGCTCGTGCACGAGGACGGCGCCCTCGCCCACATAGACACCGCTCCAGTCCGGGCCGCGGTGGCGCTGGCGCTGCGAGAGCTCCATGGCTTGCGTACGTAGTGCGACGAGGTCGTCGGTCGCCGTGAGGCCGAACATTCCGAAGATCGAACACATGGGCGGATCCTTGTATCGAAAAAATAAAGTGGCTGCAGGGAAACGAAAAAGGCCCGCCTGGTGAGGGCGGGCCTTTCGTGTTTGAGGTGGTTTTGTCGCTACCGCCTACACGCCGACCCTCCCGAGGTTCCGGGCATTATTGGTATTGGCGTTATTGGCGGTGAGGCGAATCATGGTTCGAATAGATCATGCTTTGGTGCAGCGCGCAAGTACCATGGCAGGCGACACCCCCAGAAGGAACCGACATGCCCGCATTGCTCACCCTCGCCTTCCTCGCCACCGCACCGCTCGCCACGGCACAGCCCGCGCCCGCGTGGCTCAACGGCGACTGGGACCCCTACAGCAACGCCTTTCGTGGCCTCGAAGGCCTTACCGTCCGCGCGGACAACACGTTGAGCTGGCACGACTGCCCGCGCGCAGCTTTCACCGTCCTCGACAGCAACCGCGACACGGTAACCATCCGCATGGACCCGAAAGCCGTCTGCAAGCTCGACGACGTGCCGCCCACGCGCATGGATGTCGTGCGCTTCACCCTGCGCGAGAACCGCTGCGACCTCGGCGTGTCGATCTACGCATCACCGGACGCCGCCGCGAAAAACGAGCCTTCCGCAGAAGGCCTCTACGGGAAGGCGAAATGCCCGTCGGGCCCGGCGGCTCAGGCGGCCACCCATCTTTCGACCACGCCGCGGTAATCGCTCGCCGCGCGCGCCTCGATCGCGTGCGAAAAATCGCGGACCCGCCAGGTGCCGCCGACGAGAACGTCGCGCACGAGCGGCGTATTGCCCGAGAAAAGAAAGCTGTCGATGACATCGACCTCGCCCCGTGCCGCCAGCAGCGGCGAGCGGTCATCGAGCACAAGCAGGTCGGCGCGCGCGCCCATCGACAGGCGACCGATGTCGACGCCGGACGCCCTGGCGCCACCGTCGAGCGCGCGCTGCCACAACGCACTCCCCACGCTCTCCTCGGGGCGTCGCGCGGCGACATTGCGGTGCCGCGTGGCAAGCCGCTGGCCGTACTCCAGCCAGCGCAGTTCCTCCACGGGGGATACCGAGATATGCGAGTCGGAACCGATGCCCAGCGTGCCGCCGGCATCGATGAACGTCGCCAGCGGAAAGAGGCCATCGCCGAGGTTGGCTTCGGTGGTGGGACAAAGCCCGGCGACGGCACCCGTCTTCGCCAGGCGGTCGGTCTCCTGCGGGGTGAGGTGCGTCGCGTGGACCAGGGTCCAGCGTGAATCGACATCCGCGTGGTCCAGCAACCATTCCACGGGCCGCGCACCACGCGCGGAAAGGCAATCCTGCACTTCACCGATCTGCTCGGCGATGTGGATATGGATGGGCATATCCCGGCACACGCCTGTCGCGAGCAGCGCGCGCATGGCGTCTTCGGGCACGGCGCGCAGCGAGTGCAGCGCCACGCCGATGCGAAGCATGTCGTTCTGCAAGGGCACGAGTCGCTCGAGCAGCGTCACGTACTGGCCTACGTCGTGGCGGAACCGTCGCTGCCGCTCGTTCAGCGGTCGGCCATCGAAACCGCCCGTCATGTACAGCACGGGCAGCAGCGTGAGGCCGATGCCGGCATCCTTCGCCGCTTCGATAAGCGCCAGCGACATGGCGGCGGGGTCGGCATAAGGCACGCCTTTCGCGCCGTGATGGAGGTAATGGAATTCGCACACCTGGGTATAGCCGGCTTTCACCATTTCCACGTAGAGCTGGGTGGCGATCGCTTTCATGTCGTCGGGGTCGATGGCTTCCGCGAAGGCGTACATGGTCTCGCGCCACGTCCAGAAGCTGTCCTCGCCGGGGCCACGGCGCTCCGCCAGGCCGGCCATGGCGCGCTGGAACGCGTGCGAGTGCAGGTTCGGCATGCCGGGCACGACGAAGCGCCCGATGCGCTCGGCCGGTGTACCCGCCGGACCGAAACGGCCCCGGTCGAGACCCAGCGCGGTCTCTCCGGAACGCCATGCGCCCCGGTCCCAGAGGAAATCGGCAGTGAGGGGGGCATGGGGCATGGGGGCGGTCCTTTCAGGGGGTGCGAGGCCGCATCGTAGCAACCGGCGCGCCGTCGACGCGCGACGCACCTCGTAGGAGCGCCGCCGTGGGCGGCATAATGGGGCCATGAACGACATGACCGACGCCAACGCCCCGAAGCTCACCCTGCGCAACGCACGCCCCGCCGACTTGCCCGAGCTGGTCGCCCTCACCGCTCGGGTCTATACGCCCGAATGGGGCCATTCGGCGGAGATGTTGCAAGGCCAGCAGACCCACTTCCCCGAGGGCCAGTTCGTCGTCGAATACGAAGGCAAGGTCGTCGGCTTCTGCGCGACCTTCCGCATCAACGAGTCCGTGGCCCTCGCGCCGCACACGTGGATGCAGATCACCGCCGGCGGTTTCGCGTCGCGCCATGATCCGAAGGGTGACTGGCTCTACGGCATGGAAGTCGTGGTCCACCCGGATTACCGCGGCATGCGCATCGGGCAGCGGCTCTACATGGCGCGCAAGCGGCTGTGTACCGACCTGAAGCTGCGCGGCATCGTTTTCGGCGGCCGCATCCCCGGCCTGGCACGGGCCATGGGCCGCTATGGCAGCGCCGAGGCCTATGTGCAGGCCATCGTGGACGGCAGCCGTCGCGATGCCACGCTCAGCTTCCAGCTGCGCAACGGTTTCGAGGTCATCGGCCTGCTACGCGAATACGTGCCCTCCGACCATGAATCGCTGGGTTACGCCGTGCACCTCGTATGGCGAAACCCGCAACTGCTCAACCACCCGGACACACCGAAGGTCTCGCAGTCGCATCGCCTGCCGGATTCGGTGCGGGTCGCGTCCGTGCAATACCAGCAGCGACGCATCGCCTCGTTCGAGGAGTTCGCGAAGCAGGTCGAGTATTTCGTGGACATCGCCGCGGACTACGACGCCGACTTCGTAGCCTTCCCCGAGCTGATCACCCTGCAGCTGCTTTCGATCGAAAACGCGGAACTCTCGCCGGTCGATTCCATCCGCAGGCTGTCGGAGTACACCGATGAGGTGAAGGGACTGTTCCATCGGCTGGCCGTCCATTACAACATCAACATCATCGGCGGGTCGCACCCGACGAGGCAGCCCAACGGCGACATCCACAACGTCTGCTACGTCTGCCTGCGCGACGGCTCGATCCACGAACGCGAGAAGCTGCATCCGACGCCCAGCGAACGCAACGTCTGGAATATCACCGGCGGCGACAGCGCCGCGACGATCCAGACCGACTGCGGTCCCATCGGCATCATGATCTGCTATGACTCCGAGTTCCCCGAAGTCGCGCGCCACCTCACCGACCAGGGCGCCCTGATCCTGTTCGTGCCCTTCTGCACCGACGTTCGCGAGGGCTACCTGCGCGTGCGTTACTGCTCGCAGGCACGCGCCATCGAGAACCAGTGCTACGTGGTCCTGTCGGGCAACGTCGGCAACCTCCCTGGCGTGAACAACTTCGACATCCAGTACGGCCAGAGCTGCATCCTGACCCCTAGCGACTTCCCGTTCGCCCGCGACGGCATCGCCGCCGACTCCACGCCCAACATCGAAACGGTGCTGTTCGCCGACCTGCGCCTCGAGAACATCGCGCGGGCGCGCAACTCGGGCGCCGTGACCAACCTCAAGGACCGCCGCTTCGATCTCTACGAAGTGCGCTGGGCCCGCACCGTAGAAGCCAGATGAGCTCACTCCCGGAAGAACATTCGGCGCAGCGCGCGTCACGCCTTCATCGCCTTCGCGAACTCGGCCACCACGAATGGCTGTCGCCGGACCAGTGGCGCCGTCGCATCCTGTTCTGGACCGGTGCCATCGTGGTCGGGCTGTCCGCGGTGTTCTTCGCCAAAGCAGCGGATTTCGCGTTCGGCATCTTCCACGGCATGGCTTCCCACGGCTGGTGGGTGCCGTTCCTGATCACCCCGCCGACGTTCGCCCTGCTCTGCTGGCTGACCCAGGGCGCCTTGAAGGCCACGCGCGGCTCGGGCATTCCGCAGGCCATCGCGGCGCTCAAGGTGGAAGACGAAGGGTTCCGCACGAACCTCCTGGCCCTGAAGGTCGCGCTCGGCAAGATGGCCCTGACGCTGGCTGCCCTGCTGGGTGGTGCTTCCGTCGGCCGCGAGGGCCCGACCGTGCATGTCGGTGCGGGGCTTCTGTATTCCATGGGCCGGCGCTTCGGTTTCGATGACCCCACGGCGGCCGGGCGCTTCATCCTGGCCGGATCCGCCGCCGGGCTCGCCGCCGCGTTCAACACGCCGCTGGCGGGCGTGGTGTTCGCCATCGAGGAAATGTCGGGCACCTTCGAGCATCGCATGAGCGGTACCCTGCTGACGGCGGTGATCGTAGCCGGCGTCGTGTCCCTCGGCATCGTCGGCAACTACGCCTATTTCGGTGACGTCACCGCTACGTTGCCGCTGGGTCGTGCATGGATCGCCGTGCTGCTCACCGGGATCACAGGCGGGGTGGCCGGCGGGCTCTTCGCGCGTCTCATCATTCCTTCCGCAACAGGGCTCCGGGGAAGCATGGCGCGCCTGCGCGGGCGCCAGCCGATCGTATTCGCCGCGGCCTGCGGCCTTGCACTGGTGCTGCTCAGCCTGCTGAGCGCCAACGGGCTCTACGGCACGGGCTACGCACAGGCACGCGATATCCTGCAGGGCCACGGTGACACCGGCCCGCTGTTCGGCGTGCTCAAGTTCCTCGGCAACATCGCATCGGCATGGGCCGGCATCCCCGGCGGCATCTTCTCGCCAGCCCTCGCGGTGGGTGCCGGCCTCGGCGGCAACATCGCCAGCCTGCTGCCCGGTGCGGACACCTCGGCGGTCGTGCTGCTCGGCATGGCCGCCTACCTGTCCGGCGTCACGCAGGCACCGCTGACTGCGGCCGTCATTTCCCTCGAACTGACGGCGAACCACATGATGGCGCTGCCGATCATGGCTGCCTGTCTCCTTGCCCGCGCCGTGTCCGGGCTCGTCTGCCGCGTGCCTGTCTACAAGGCGCTGGCCGACGTGCTCATCGTGCAGTACGAAGTCGAACGCGCGCGTCGCGAGCCCCCTGTCTCCGCGGACGACGCAACGCCCGGGGCCCCGCCACCTGCGGCGCCGCCAGCGTCCATGGAGCCCGCCGCATGACTGCCGACAGCCGCTGGGACTGCCTCCTGCTCGACGCAGGCCTCGCGACGCTCACCGACAGCGGCGTGCCCTACGGCGCCATCGAGCGGGGCGCGCTGGGCTGGCGCGATGGCGTCATCGTGTTTGCCGGTGCGCGGGCCGACCTGCCGGGCGAGCCACACGACCTCGCGCGAGAGGTGCGGTCGCTGGCCGGGTGCTGGATCACGCCCGGCCTCGTCGACTGCCACACGCATCTCGTGTTCGGCGGGCAGCGTGCGCAGGAGTTCGAGCAACGGCTCGAAGGCGCGAGCTACGAGGCCATCGCACGCGCCGGCGGCGGCATCGTATCCAGCGTCCGTGCCACGCGTGCCGCGGATGAAGACGAGCTTTTCCGCCAGTCGTCGCCACGCGCCGGCGCGCTGCTGGCAGACGGCGTCACGACGCTCGAGATCAAGTCCGGCTACGGGCTGGAGACCGAGACGGAACGCCGGATGCTCAGGGTCGCGCGCCGCATCGGCGACGAACTCGGCATCGACGTACGCACGACGTTCCTCGCGCTGCATGCGCTGCCGCCTGAATATGCCGACCGACGCGACGACTACGTGACACTGGTCTGCGATTCGATGCTCCCGGCACTCGCTGCCGAAGGCCTCGTCGATGCCGTGGACGCTTTCTGCGAAACCATCGGCTTCACCCATGCAGAGACGGAACGCCTGTTTTCCCGGGCGACATCGCTGGGTCTGCCGGTCAAGCTGCATGCCGAACAGCTGTCCGACCTGGGCGGTGCTTCGCTGGTCGCCGCCTACGGCGGCCTCTCGGCTGACCATCTGGAATGGACCAGCGACGACGGTGTCCGTGCCATGGCGGCGGCAGGTACGGTCGCCGTGCTGCTGCCCGGCGCCTATTACGCACTTCGTGACACGCGGCCGCCGCCCGTCGCACGGTTCCGCGAACACGGCGTGGCCATGGCTGTCGCCACGGACCTGAACCCCGGTACGTCGCCCCTGCTTTCGTTGAGGCTGGCCATGGGCATGGCCTGCACGCTGTTCCGGCTGACGCCCGAGGAGGCGCTCCGCGGTGCTACGGTAAACGGGGCCCGCGCGCTCGGTCTCGATGACCGGGGCACGCTGGAGGTCGGCAAACGGGCCGACCTCGCGGTGTGGAACGTCCGGCACCTGCCGGAGCTGTGTTACTGGATCGGCGGTACGCTGTTGCGTGAGAGCTGGATACGCGGAAGGCGGGCGGTGCCGTAGCACCTTCCCGCCTTCCGGGGTAGCCGACTCACGCTTCCCGCTGGTCGGCACTTACCACTGGTCGTCGTCGAGCGAACCGCTGTCGCCCGACGAACTGTCGTCCCACGAGCTGTCGTTATTGCCCATGTCGATCGGGTCGCTACGCAGGTCGTCATAGGCCTGGGCCGACGGATCCGGCGCGACGCCGCCGCCGGAGGTATTCACGTCGCGGGCGGCTTCGCCCTGCTGGTGCGAGCGGAAGGCTTCGTCAAGCAGCGCACCGGCGGCCAGGCCACCGACGCCGGCAGCGACCGCGGCACCCACGCCCGAGCGCGGCGGTGCCTGCGGGGGATAACCCGGGCCGCCACCGTAGCCGTTGTTGCCATAGCCGTTGTTGCCATAGCCCGACGGCGGCACGTTGTTCTGCGGCGGCGCGAAACGGTCGTCCGGGTACGGGTTCTGGTTGTTCTGCCGACGACGGAAGAACAGCACGGCAAGCAGCACGACCACGACGCCGATGACGAGTAGCGTCGTCAGCGACATGCCGCTGTGTTCGCTAGCTGCCACCGGCTGTTCGTTTCCCGGGACAGCCCTCGACGCTGCCGCAGGACGCGTGCCGGGCGTGGCGAGGGCCGCGTCGAGCTCGTGCTGGAAGTGCTGGAACTTCGCCGGGTCCGTGAAGTGCGTGGCGGGGTCGAGGGTGGCGGCCTTCGATGCCTCGGTCTTCGCTTCGCCGATGTTGCCCTCGTGGGCCAGCACTTCGGCCAGCACGTAATGGGCCTTGGCGCTCTGCGGATGGTCGGTGACAGCCTGCCGCAGCGCGGCTTCCGCCGCCGGGTAATCGCCCTTCGCGATCAGCGCCTGGACGTCTTTCGGGGAGTCGGCCGCGCTGGCGAGGGCGGCCATGGAAAACAGCAGGAACGTGAGAAACAGCTTTTGCATGAGATTCTTCGTAGGCCGGGACAACATATTGAGTGATACCACAACCAGAAGTTCGCACGCCTTTCAAAGGTCGTTACGATTCCGGTTCACGTTGTCGCACCGCAACCTGAGCCGGCTCCAGAAACGAGAAGCCCCGCGGATGCGGGGCTTCAGGTCTCACGCTGCGAAGAGTTTAAGCCTTCTTGCGCGGTGCTGCCTTCTTGGCAGCGGCAGCTGCCGGCTTGGCGGCGGCCGGCTTGGCGGCAGCGGCGCCGGTGACGACGTCCACGTGCGGACGGGCCTTGCCGTAGCTGTGACGATAGATCTTGCCGCGACGGGTGCGGCGATCGCCCTTGCCCATGGGAAACTCCTGAATTCGGTGGTTGAAATGAATGAAACGGCCGATCATCGTATCAGCGGCCGCGCAAATGGCAAGTTTACCCGTTCAGTGGGCGTGCGTCGCGCCCTGCCCGCAGCCCTCCAGCTCGTCCGGACAGTGGCCCGGATCGAACTGGACCGTGGCGTGCCCGACGCGCCAGCGCTCGCTCAAGGTGCTCTTTATGACCGTCAGCACCTGCCCCGGGTCGGTATCCGGCCGCAGCTCGGCATGCAGCGTCGCCATGCGGGAGCCGGCGGTGACCTGCCAGACATGAACGTGGTGGATATCGAGGATCCCGGGATGGGAAGCCTGGAGTTCGCGCTGGACCGTCGCAAGATCGACACCGTCCGGGGTCCCCTCCAGCAGGATATGGCCTGAACGCTTCACCAGCGACCAGGCGCTGCGCAGGATCAGCAGCGATACGAGGATGGAGAGCACCGGGTCAGCCCAGTTCCAGTGCATCCAGCGCACGGCGAGTGCCGCCAGCACGGCGGCCACGGACCCCAGCAGGTCGCCGAGCACGTGCAGGCTGGCTCCGGCGATGTTCACGTCTTCGGGGTCATGCCCGTGGAACGTGCGCAGCACGACCACATTGGCGACGAGACCGATGACCGCCACGACCAGCATCACACCGGAAAGGATCGGCTGGGGGTCGAAGAGCCGCTGGACGGCTTCATAGATGATGAAGGCCACCAGCGCGAACTGGGTGAGCGCGTTGACGAAGCCCGCAAGCACCTCGATGCGGCCGTAGCCATAGGTGCGCTGCGCGTCGGCCGGGCGGGCGGCGAACCGAGCGCCAAGAAAGGCGAGAAGCAATGCGAGCGCATCGACCAGCATGTGGCCGGCATCGGCCACGAGGGCCAGCGAGCCGGATACCAGGCCGCCTGCCCCTTCCACCAGCAACATGACGCAGGTGAGCGCGAACGCGAACAGCAGCTTCCGCTCGCTGCTGCCCTCGAAGTGGTCGTGGTCGTGCTCATGCGACCCGGCATGACTGTGCGCGTGCCCGGGGGCATGCCCGTGAGCGTGGGAGTGATCGTGTGCCATGACGTGGAGGCTAGGGAATCATGCTGCGGTTACACAATCACGGATGCGCGCAGGAAGGCCCGTGGATGTGCCCCGCGTGCCCGCTGCGATCGACCTTCAGGTTCACGAAGTGGGCCGATGCGACCAGAAGGCCCCCACACGTCACGAGCACGCTGTGGACAAGCAACGAGCCGCCATGCAGGAACGTCACCCCAAGCACGAGCAGGACGAGGCCCGGGGTCGCGAGGAGCAGCGGCAGCCGGCGGCGGTGGCGCCGATACCCCGAGAACAGCGCAGCGGAAGCCAGCACGCACGCAAAGGCGACGAAACCGGCCTCGAAGCGGTGGTCCGCCAGGAAAGACAGGCCGACCAGCGGTAGCAGCGCGATGACGAACGGCATGAGCGCGCAGTGGATGGCGCACAGGAACGACGCCGTCGCACCGAAGCGATCGGCGACGTGCCACCAGCGGCGCGGGGTTTCAGGATCGGCGGGGAAATCGGTCATGGAATGCATAGCGTGACTTCTTGCACGGGTCGAGGCAAGTAATGATACTTTATAACATTGCAAAACACACTACGGAGCTCGACCCCGATGCGCAGAACCTTCCTCGCCCTGACCCTGGCCGCCACCGTCGGCACGTCCCTGCCCGCCCTGGCCCACGACGATGCACCACAGGAAGCGACGTCGCCGGCGGCAGGCAGGGAATCGCAGGGCAAGTCACGGCGGCAGGCTGAAAAGCTCGACGCCATCGTGGTGAACGCCGTGCCCGGCGGCCGCAGCGTCGACCAGATCGTCGCCCCCGTCGCGGTGCTGGCAGGGTCCGCCCTCGACGACGCCAGGGGCGTGTCGCTGGGCGAAACCGTATCGTCGATCCCGGGCGTGCAGACGTCGGCGCTGGGCACGGCCGTGGGGCGACCGGTGATCCGCGGGCTCGACGGGCCACGCGTCGCCGTACTGGAGAATGGTCTTTCGTCGCAGGACGTCTCCAACGTCAGCCAGGACCACGCCGTGACCCTCGAGCCGTTCCTCGCTGACCAGATCGAAGTGCTGAAAGGGCCGGCCACCCTGCTCTACGGCTCCGGCGCCATTGGCGGCGTGGTGAACGTGGTCGATGGGCGCATCCCGGAGAAATCCCCCGCCAACGGGTTTACGGGGCGTGCCGAAGTGCGGCATGACACCGTGTCGGACGGCGGCACGGGCCTCCTGCGACTGGATGCAGGCGACGACCGGTTCGCGATCCACGTGGATGGCATGCACCGTGACAACGAGGATTACGACATCCCCGGCGGCACGCTGGCGAACAGCGCCGTGAAAACGACGGCGGGTGCCGTGGGTGCATCACTGCTGGGCAACTGGGGCTATCTCGGCCTTTCGGTATCGCGCTTCCTCGACCTGTATGGCAGCCCCGCCGAACCGGGTGATGCGGCGGAAGGCGAAGACCCCGTCCACATCAAGATGGCGCAGACCAGCTACACCCTGAAAGGCGGCCTCGTCCAGCCGCTCGACGGCATCGCGAAGATCGAGTTCAACCTCGGCCACGGCGCCTACCAGCACGTGGAATACGAAGGCGACACGCCGGGCACCACGTTCGCCACGCAGAGCAACCAGGGGCGAATGGTCGTCACGCATGAAGCCCTCGCCGGCTGGGAAGGCGCGTTCGGCGTGCAGACCCAGCACCGCCAGTTCGCGGCCGTGGGCGAGGAGACCTTCGTGCCCGCGACGACCACGAACGGCGTGGGCGTCTTCCTTACCGAACAGCGCGACATCGGGCCGGTGAACGTCGAGCTCGGCGTGCGCCACGACAGGCAGACCGTGGACCCCGAGAACGGAGCGAAACGCACGTATGCCCCTAACAGCTTCTCGGCAGGCCTGGCGTGGAAGTTCGCGGATCACTGGCATCTGTCGATGAACCTGGATCACGCCGAGCGGGCACCTTCCGAAGAAGAACTCTTCGCGAACGGCCCGCACGAGGCATCGAACACCTTCGAGATCGGCAGCAACCTGGGCAAGGAAACATCCAACCAGGCGGAACTGGGCCTGCACTTCCATGGCGACATGGTGGAGGGCAAGACGGCCGTGTATTACAACCGGTACGACAACTTCATCTACCTGGCCGACACAGGCACCATCGAAGATGACCTCCCGGTACGCGTCTGGTCACAGAACGATGCGACCTTCCGCGGCGCTGAAGCGGAAGCCACGTTCCACCTCGCCAGGGGCCGTACAGGCAACTGGGACCTGCGTGTCTTCGGCGACACCGTGCGTGCCACGCTCTCCGACGGCGGCGGCAACGTGCCACGCATCCCGTCGGGTCGCGTCGGCTCCACGCTGAGCTGGACGGCAGACGGCCTGCGCGCCAGCGTTGGCGCGGTACGTTACATGAAGCAGGACAAGGTCGCGGATTTCGAAACCGACACGGCGGGCTACACGCTGGTGAACGCGCATTTTGCGTGGACCTTCGTCAACGACGACCGCAACCAGTGGGAAGCCTTCGTGGACGGCAACAACCTCACCAACCAGACGGCACGCCCGGCCACGTCGCTGTTCAAGGACGTCGCGCCGTTGCCCGGGCGAAATGTATCGGTAGGTGTGCGGGCGTATTTCTGAAACCGTTCGAACACGCCGCCACTCTGGCCGAACACGCCGCCACTCTGTTCGAACACTCCGTCATTCGGTTCGGACACGCCGTCATTCGGTTCGGACACGCCGCCATTTTGCAGGAGCGCGCCGTGCGCGCGACATCTTTTCGCCAAACACATGGATCACCGCAAACCGCGTGGATCACCGCAAAGAGGCGTCGATCGTCGCGGGAAGACGTGGGGATTGTCGCGGGAAGACGTGTGGGTTGTCGCGATAAGATGTCGCGCGCAGGGCGCGCTCCTACCATTCAAACCACGTGCGCTTGCCTGCCTCAGCGGCAATTCCTGCAGATGCCGTGGACTTCCAGCGTCTGCGCCTGCGGCCGGAAACCGAGGGCCTTCGCCTGCGCCTCGATCAGCTCGGCCACGCGTTCGTCGCAGACTTCCTGCGCGCACTGGCATTTGTCGCAGATGAGAAACGGCACCTGGTGGGCTTCGGCCGGGTGATGGCATGACACATAAGCGTTGATCGATTCGAGCTTGTGGATGAAGCCGTTTTCAAGCAGGAAATCGAGCGCCCGGTACACCGTGGGCGGCGCCGCGTTGCCGTGCTTTTCCCGCAGGCGATCGAGCAGGTCATACGCCTTCACCGGCTTGCCCGCCCCCGCCACCAGTTCCAGCACTTCGCGACGCAGCGGCGTCAGCCGCAGGCCACGCTCGTTGGACGCGTGCTCCACGGCCGCGACGAAGCCGCGCGCGTCGTCATGGTGGTCGTGTGAATGCGAATGCTGGTGGGCGTGCGTGGTCACATGGATATCCTCTGCTGCGCCATTCTAACATGCGGCTGCGTCAGGGCTTTTTCGAGCCCGGCAGGGGTGGAGGGAGCCTTGTCGGCGGCAGCGGGGGTGGCACGGGAGGAACGGGGGGCTGCCGTGCTGGCAGGAAAGGAACGATCCAGCCCAATGGCCCCAGCACCAGCGACGCGATGACACCCGCCATCGTGCGCCCCCGCCACCAGCCCAGCAGGCCACCCACGAGGATGAAAACGACCTGCCAGACGATCATCTGTCCCCAGGGCATCATGGCCATGAGGTTCCGGAATATCTGCCAGAACGCCCCCGGCTCGCCCGGGGTCACCCCCTGCATGGCCCGGGACAGCATCTCGTTCATGAGCCTGCCCCGGTGCGCAACCTGTCAGCCTGCCGCCATACGGGCGCGCGCCAGGGCGTCGTCAATGCGACCGATGGCGCCCTCGCGGCCCGCGAGGTAGATCGTGTGGTCGATGGACGGCGAGACCTGCGTACCCGTCATGGCGACACGCAACGGGGCGGCGACCTTGCCCATGCCCAGTTCGAGCGCCGCAGCGACTTTCTCGACGACCCCGTGGATCGGCTCCGGCTTCCACTCCGGCAGCCCTGCAAGCTCGGCCTTCGCGGCCTCGAGCACGGGCACGGCCGTGTCGTTGCGCAGGTGCTTGTCGATCGCCTTCTCGTCCCACTCGACGATGGGGCCGTACCAGAGCTTCGCGCGCTCGGCCATTTCCCTGAAGGTCTGCACGCGCTCGCGCAGCGCCACGACCACGTCGACCGGATCCGGGCCCTTCGTGGGGTCGATGCCGATCTTCGCGAGGTGCCAGGCCAGTTCCGGCCCTAGCAGGGCCGGATCGTCGTTCTTCAGGTACTGCTGGTTGAGCCACGACAGCTTGGTGACGTCGAAGCGCGACGCCGCCTTGTTCACGTCTGCGACATCGAACAGTTCCGTCATCTCGTCGACCGAGAAGATCTCCTGGTCGCCATGGGACCAGCCCAGGCGCACGAGGTAGTTGAGCAGTGCATGCGGAAGGAATCCGTCGTCGCGGTATTGCATGACGCTGACCGCGCCGTGGCGCTTGGAGAGCTTCTGCCCGTCCGGCCCGAGGATCATGGGCAGGTGCGCGAATTCCGGCACCGGCGCGCCGAGGGCCTTGTAGATGTTGATCTGGCGCGGGGTGTTGTTCACGTGGTCGTCGCCACGGATCACCTCGGTGATGCCCATGTCGATGTCGTCGACGACCACGGCGAAGTTATAGGTCGGGAAACCGTCGGAACGGAAGATCACGAGGTCGTCGAGTTCTTCGTTCGACCACTCGATGCGACCCTTCACCTTGTCGTCGAAGACCACCGAACCCGTGGACGGGTTCCTGAAGCGGATCACGCGATTCGGGTCGTCGCGCAGCGGCTCGTTGCGCTCGCGGTAATAGCCGTTGTAACGCGGCTTCACGCCTGCGGCCATGGCCGCATTGCGCATCTCCTCGATCTCTTCCTTCGACTCATACGCGTAATACGCCTTGCCCTCGCGCAGAAGCCGGTCGGCGATCTCGCGATAGCGATCGAGGCGCTCGGTCTGGTAATACGGACCCTCGTCGTGCGTCATGCCCAGCCACGTCATGCCGTCGATGATGGCCTGCACGGCTTCCTGCGTGGAACGCTCGCGGTCGGTGTCCTCGATCCGCAGCACGAACTCGCCACCGCGACGGCGCGATTCCAGCCAGCAGTACAACGCGGTGCGAGCGCCGCCGATATGCAGGTAGCCGGTGGGACTGGGGGCGAAGCGGGTGCGGACGGTCATCGTAGGGTTTCATCGAGCGGGCAAGAGGTCGATTTTACCCCAGCCACCGCCCTTGCGCTGTCATGCGGTGGTCATGCGGCCATAACCGGGTGGACACGTCGCCGCGCAACCATGAGCCAAGCCAGGCAGAAGGGGCACCGCCATGCGCATCGGCATCGTTACCGAAACGTACGCACCGGATCTCAACGGGGTGTCCCTCACCGTGCAGGCACTCGCGCGCGGACTCATGCGCCGGGGACACACCATCGACCTCATTCGCCCCATCCACCCGGATGCCCCTGACACGGCGGAACCCGGCATGGACGTACTGGCGGTCGAAGGCGCCGCCGTGCCGCGATACGCAGGCCTGCGCTTCGGCCTGCCCGCGCGGTTCCGCATGGAACGACGGTGGCGGGCCGAGTGTCCCGATGCCATCTACGTGGCGACGGAGGGCCCGCTGGGCTGGAGTGCCGTCAGTGCCGCCCGCCGACTGGGTATTCCGGTCGCCACCGGCTTTCATACGCGCTTCGACTTCTATGTCGGCCATTACGGCTTCGGCGCCCTCACCTCGCTGGTCCGCCACTACCTCGCGCGCTTCCATCGCCGCGCCCAGGCCACGCTGGTGCCGACCGGCCAGCTCGCGGGCGAACTCAACGACCTGGGCGTACACGACGTACGCGTGCTGCGACGCGCCGTCGACACGAGGCAGTTTCATCCGGACCACCGCGACAGCGGGCTCCGCGCCAGCTGGGGTGCGGGCGACGACACGCCGGTGATGCTCAGCGTGGGGCGTATCGCCTCCGAGAAGAACCTGCACGTGGTCGCGGAAGCCTTCCAGGCCCTGCGCCGTCGCTCGCCCGGCGCACGCTGCGTGATCGTGGGCGATGGCCCGGAGCGCGCCCCCCTGCAGGCTGCGCATCCCGACATCATCTTTACCGGCACGCAGCGTGGCGACCGCCTTGCCGCCCATTACGCCAGCGCCGATCTCTTCGTCTTCCCGAGCCTCACCGAAACGTTCGGCAACGTGGTGCTCGAAGCCATGGCCTCCGGCATTCCGGTCGTGGCGTATGCCGAGGCGGCGGCACGCGAGTTCATCCGCAACGGCCAGAACGGTCTTCGCGTGGCACCCGGCAACGAGGGTGGGCTGATCGAGCGCGCAGCCGTGCTTGGCTCCGATCTTCCGCTGTGTGCCGCCATGGGGCGCGCCGCGCGCGCATCCGTCTCCGGCCTGTCGCCCGACTCCGTCGTCATGCAGTTCGAAGCCATCATGCAGTCCCTCGCCGAGGAGCATGTCCATGAACGTCGTTCCGCCGTCGCCGCGTAAGGCGAACCTCGACCGACGCGTCTGCGTCGCTGCCAACCGCTGGGGCGCGCGTCGTGCCATCGGCATCTTCTTCGGCGCGATCAGCCGCCTGGGCGACGGCGTCTTCTGGTATTCGCTGATGAGCGTCATCGCGCTGGCCGGCGGCTGGCACGGCGTGGCCGTGGCGGTGCAGATGGCGATCACGGGCCTCACGGCGCTGATGCTCTATCGCGTACTGAAGCGCTGGACACGTCGCCCTCGCCCGTTCCGCACCTGCCCTGGCGTGATCGCGCACGTGCCCCCGCTGGACGAATTCAGCTTCCCGTCGGGACACACGCTGCAGGCCGTGGCATTCACGACGGTCGCCGTGGCGCATTACCCGATGCTGGCGCCCTTCCTGATCGGCTTCGCGGCGCTGGTCGGTACGTCACGCGTGGTGCTGGGCCTGCACTATCCGAGCGACGTGCTGGCCGCCACGGTGATCGGCGGCGGCCTCGGCACGCTGTCGCTCTGGGCAGAACGCATACTGGTGTAGCGAACGCATACTGGTGCAGCGAACGCGTGCCATGTCGGAGAGTACCCTGTGGGGGCGCGCCCTGTGGGAGCGCGCCCTGCGCGCGACATCTTTTCGCGATGGCTTACAGGTCCAGGGCCAAGGGCAGGTGCCTAGGAAGGGTTCGCGAAAAGCTGTCGCGCGCAGGGCGCGCTCCCACGCTGATGCAAAAAAAAAACGGCCGAAGCCGGTTTTTTTTACTTCCATTGTTGTTTACGCCGCGACCCGCGGTGCCTTTTCCAGGATGTTGAGCATCGAGCCCAGCTTGTCGCGCATCTCGCGGCGGTCGACGATGACGTCGATAGCGCCATGCTCGACCAGGAAGTCCGGACGCTGGAAACCTTCCGGCAACGTCTCGCGGACGGTCTGCTCGATCACGCGCGGGCCAGCGAAGCCGATCAGCGCCTTCGGTTCGGCCACGTTGATGTCACCCAGCATGCCGAGGCTCGCCGACACGCCACCCGTCGTCGGGTGCGTGAGCACCGAGATGTACGGCACGCCGGCATCGCGCATGCGTGCCAGGGCGGCCGAGGTCTTCGCCATCTGCATCAGCGAGAACAGGCCTTCCTGCATCCGTGCGCCACCGGTCGCGGCAAAGCACACCAGCGCACTGTTCTCGTCGAGCGCGCGCTCGGCGGCCCGGGTGAACTTCTCGCCCACCACCGAACCCATCGAGCCGCCCATGAAGGCAAACTCGAAGGCAACCGCGACCACCGGGCGCTGCAGGAGCTTGCCGGACATGGCGATCAGCGCGTCCTTTTCGCCCGTGGACTTCTGCGCGGCGGCCACGCGATCCTTGTACTTCTTCTGGTCCTTGAACTTCAGGGCGTCGACGGCTTCCATCTTCGGCCAGAGTTCCGTCGTGGAACCCGCATCGAAGAACGCGTTGAGCCGAAGGCGCGCCGAGATGGCGTGGTGGTGGCCGCACTTCGGGCACACCATCAGCGACTTCTCGAGTTCGGGCTTGTAGAGCACCGTGCCGCAACCGGCGCACTTCTCCCATACGCCCTCGGGCACCTTGCCCTTGGCACCGGCCGCGCTGGGTGCGCGGGTCTTCGGCGTCATGATTTTCTGGAGCCAGTTCATCGTTTCTCTCCGTCGAGCGCTGCCCGGATCGGGGCAAGGAATTCATGCGCCCTGCCTGCTACGTCGTCGGGTGACGTCGCACCCGACAGGCGGTCGACCAGGGCACTGCCGATCACCACGGCATCGGCGAAGGCACCGATGGCCACCGCGCTGGCGGCGTCACGAATGCCGAAGCCCACGGCTACCGGCGCTTTCGACCGCGCCCGGATGCCAGCCACGCGCGCGGCGATATCGCCGGTGCTCAGCTGGGCCGCGCCCGTGATCCCGTTGAACGACACATAATACAGGAAGCCCGAAGCGGCCTGGCACAGCTGGGCCAGGCGCCCCTCGGCCGTCGTAGGCGACGCCAGGAGGATCTGGTCGAGACCTGCGGCACGCAAGGGCTCCAGCACATGGGCTTCCTCGATCGGGCAGTCGACCATCAGCACGCCGTCGACGCCGGCTTCGACCGCATCTTCGGCGAACGAGCCGTATCCGTACGCTTCGAGCGGATTGAGATAACCCATCAACACGATGGGCGTCTCGTTGTCCGTCTCACGAAATGCTGCGACCCAGGCCAGCACATTCGTGAGGCCGATGCCCTTCTCAAGGGCGCGCTCGCTGGCGTGCTGGATGACCGGGCCGTCGGCCATCGGGTCGGAGAACGGCACGCCCAGCTCGATGACGTCGGCGCCGGCAGCCACCAGGGCATGAAGCATCGGGACCATGGCGTCCGGCAAGGGATCGCCTGCCGTCACGAACGGAATGAGACCGGTGCGGCCTGCCGCTTTCAGTGCCGCAAAACGGGTTTCAAGGCGGCTCATCAGAGGAGGATCCCTTCGCGCTCGGCAATGGTGTGGACGTCTTTGTCGCCGCGGCCGGAAAGGTTGGCGAGGACGATGCCGTCCTTCGGCAGTTCCCGGGCGAGCTTGATCGCCTCGGCGATGGCATGGCTGGATTCCAGCGCGGCCAGGATGCCCTCGGTGCGCGCGAGCAGGTGGAAAGCCTCCAGTGCTTCGTCGTCGGTGATGCCGACGTACTCGGCGCGGCCGGCATCCTTCAGGAACGCGTGTTCCGGGCCGACGCCCGGGTAGTCGAGGCCGGCGGAGACCGAATGGGTTTCCACGATCTGGCCGTTCGGATCGGACAGCACGTAGGTGCGGTTGCCGTGCAGCACGCCCGGTTTGCCGGCCGCGAGCGAGGCCGCGTGGCGACCGGTCTCGATGCCATCGCCGGCCGCTTCCGCGCCGACGATGCGTACGTCGCGGTCGTTGAGGAAGGCGTGGAACAGGCCGATCGCGTTGGAACCGCCACCCACGCAGGCCGTGATGACATCAGGCAGGCGACCGAACTGCTCGAGGACCTGCTCGCGCGCTTCGCGCCCGGCGATGGCATTGAAGTCGCGCACCATCTGCGGGTACGGATGCGGGCCGGCGACGGTCCCGATGATGTAGAAGGTGTCTGCCACGTTGGTGACCCAGTCGCGCATCGCATCGTTGAGCGCGTCTTTCAGCGTCTTCGAACCGGAGGTCACGGGCACCACCTCGGCGCCCAGCAGGCGCATGCGGTAGACGTTGATCTTCTGGCGCTCGATATCCACGGCGCCCATGTAAACCACGCACTTCAGGCCGAGACGGGCAGCCACGGTGGCACTGGCGACGCCGTGCTGGCCCGCGCCGGTTTCGGCGATGATGCGCGACTTGCCCATGTGGCGGGCGACCAGCGCCTGCCCCACGGTGTTGTTGATCTTGTGCGCGCCCGTATGGTTCAGGTCTTCGCGCTTGAGCAGGATGCGCGCACCGCCCACGTGCTTCGTGAGGCGCTCAGCGAAATAGGTGGGGCTGGGGCGCCCGACGTAATGCTTGAGGTCGCGGTCGAGCTCGGCGATGAAGGCGGGGTCCACGCGCAGCTTTTCGTAAGCGGCGGTGAGTTCGGCCAGCGGCTCCATGAGCGTCTCGGCCACGTAAATGCCGCCATAGTCACCGAAGCGCCCGTGCGCGTCCGGGTAGGCGTGGAAATCCGTGATCTCGGTCATTGCCTTCTCGTTATCGTGGTACAGCGGAAATGAAGCGTTCCATCTTAGCCCGATCCTTGATCCCGGGCGATGATTCGACCCCGCTGGACACATCGACGGCCCACGGCCGGGCGACGCGGACGGCCTCGCCGACGTTGTCGGCCGTGAGCCCTCCTGCAAGGATCAGGGGCTGCGCAAGATCCTGCGGCATGAGCGACCAGTCGAAGCGCTGGCCGCTGCCGCCCTGCTCGCCCAGGCCGTGGCCGTCGAGCAGGAGGCCCGCCGCCCGGGGGTAATCGCGCAGGCGCCCCAACGCCGCCGGCCCCTCGCCCATGGCGATGGCCTTCATGTAACGGACCCCATGCACGGCACATTCGTCGTCGGTTTCCGAGCCATGGAACTGGAGCATGTCGGGCCGTAGCACCCGGACGATTTCCTGCACATAGACCGGGTCGTCGTCCATCACCAGCGCCACGGTGGTGACAAAGGGCGGCACGATGTCGCGGAGGCGCAAGGCGGCTTCGGGATCGACAAAGCGCCTGCTTTTGCGGGTCATCACGAAACCGACGGCATCCACGCCCAGCTGCACGGCAAGGGTGACGTCTTCCGCACGCGTCAGGCCGCAGACCTTGACCCGGGTCATGACGCTGCTCCCCCGGTCACGATCGCCTGAAACGGATAACCGGCCGGCAGCGGGCCATCGAGGGTCACCTCGTCAGGCAATCCCCATCCCGCTTCGTACATGGGCCCGAGGAAGGTCAACCCCTCGGCTGGCGCCGTCGGAGCCGCCACATCGCGGTTGCGACCTGCCAGCAGTTCCGCCATCCAGCCGACGGGCGCTTCACCCCGGCCGATGCGCAGCAGCGAGCCGACGATGTTCCTCACCATGTGGTGCAGGAACGCGTTCGCCTCGATCTCGACGACCACATGCCTGTCGTCGCGGAAGACACGCACGTAGCGCACGTACCGGCGCGCATGCGCGGCCTGGCAGGAAATGGCACGGAACGCCGTGAAATCGTGCTCGCCGACGATGGCCTGGGCGGCTTCGTTCATGGCATCGGCGTCGATCTGGCGGCGCTCCCAGGCCACGAAACGGGCGTCGAGGGCCGGTCGCACGAAGCGCGGAAGGATCCGGTAACGATAGCGACGCGCGCGTGCCGAGAAACGCGCATGGAAATCGTCCGCCACGGGCTGCGCCCAGGTCACGGCCACGGCGTGCGGCAGGTTCGAACAGGCACCGAGGATCCAGCCGCGCATGTCGCGGACGACCCCCGTGTCGAAATGGACGACCTGGCAACGGCCATGGACGCCGGCATCGGTACGCCCGGCCGCGGTGACCTCGATGGGCTCCTGGGCGACGAAGCTCAGGGCCTGCTCGAGCGCGCCCTGCACGGTCTTCGCGTGGCTCAGCCGCTGCCAGCCGAAGAAGTCGGTGCCGTCATATTCGACGCCAAGGGCGATGCGCATGGGCAGTAAGGACGTGGCGGAAACCGGAAAGGTTACCACCCCCGTCGCAGGAGCGCGCCCTGCGAGAAAGCCGGGTCGGGCCCGGCTTTCGTTTTTCGATGTGATGCGCGGTCAGACTATGTCGGAAAGAATCCGCTTCGCCGTGTCTTTCTGCATCTGCGTTCCTTCTGCCATGACCTCGTCGAGCATCAACCGGGCCCCTTCTTCGTCACCCATGTCGAGGTAGGCGCGGGCAAGGTCGAGCTTCGTGTCGACGGGGTCGTCGCTGAAGTGATCCTGGACGTGCCCGGCCACGGGCATGTCGTCCGGGAAGTGCGGTTCGTCGAAGCGCAGCGTGGTGTCCTGCGGCAGCGGCGGGACATGATGCGTTTCTTCCGCCACATCCTGCGGCAGTGGCGGGATATGCAGGCCATCGGCATCCGAAACGCCGTGCGCGTACTGCGCGCCCTCTTCGAACGGGGCTGCATGGTCGAACGGCAGCGCGTCGCCGGCGAACGGCCCGGCCTCGTGCCCGAACGGCAGCGCTTCATCGTGCGCGTGCGCCGCGTCAGCGTGCTCGTCATTGAACGACCACCTCGCGAGTTCCTCTTCGGGCGTGACGCGTGCCACCTCGTCGTGCGCCACTGGCTCGTCATGCGGCACCGGCTCGTCATGCGGCACCGGCTCGTCATGCGGCAACGGCTCGTCGTGCGGCAACGGCTCGACGTAAGGCGACTGTGGCGCATCCACGTCGAAGACATCCGGCGCATTCGGGCGGTGTTCCGCCTCGGCACGCTCTACCGGCGTGAGGTCGAAGTTGAAGTGGTACTCGCTATGCTTCTGCGGGGACACCGGGTCGACATCCTCTTCGCCCGGGCCCGTGACATACGTGCCCAGGTCGAATTCTTCCAGGGCTGCGGCCTCCGAGACCTGGTGTGTCGTCGAGGGCTTGTACACGTCATCGTCCACGTCATCGCCGTGCTGCACTTCGTCGTGACCATGGCCATCCTCCAGGCCATCGTCGTAATCGTCGCCCGGCGTGCCGCCGAACAGCGGATGCGTGGGCGCGAGGTCTTCACCCATCATCACGACTTCGCGCCACTCCGGCTGGTCTTCGTCCGCCACATGGGCGTGCATCGCCTCCGCTGCACCTTCGAAGTGCTCGACATCGCGGCGGCCGTAGTAAAGGCTGACGAGCTCGAGGTGCAGGCCGATGTCATCCGGATGCTCAGCGAGGGCGTCGAGGATCTCGCGCTGGTCCAGGTCCATCTCGTGGTTGTGCCCGACGTGCTCGAGCGGCTCGAGCGAGTCGAAATTCGGCTCTTCACCAAAACGCTCCGCCAGCGACAGTGTGGACAGCGCGGTGTCTTTCTCTTTCCTGCGGCTGAAGACGGCTGCGACGATCAGCAGAAGCACCGCTACGCCGCCGACACCCCATGCCCAGGGCTGCATGTACCACGGGTTTTCGTCGTCGGCCTGGGGAGCGGACGCTGCCACTGCCGGCGGATGTGCTGCCGTAGCCGCCACCGGCCTGTTCGGTGGCGTGGTCGCGGCCGTGCTGCCCGATGCGGGTGTTACCGCTGCGGAAGCACCGGCCGCGGAAGTGGAAGCGGCACCTGCGACAGCAGCGGCGGGCGCAGTGGACGACGATGCCGCGCCCGCCGGAGAGGCAGGAGCGGCAGCGGAAGTACCCGGCGCCGGTGCAGCCGCCGAGGCAGCGGATGCACCGCCCGAAGAGGATGCTGCAGGCGTTGCTGCAGGTGTTGCTGCGGGCATTGCTGCCGGCGTCGACGAGGCCGTTGCTGCCGTCGGCGCACCGGGCGCCTGGGTAACGGCTGCGGCGGAGGCATTCGTACCTGCCGCGGCGGACTTGCGCGCATCGGCCAGCTTGCGCTGCAGATCCGCGATCTCCGAGTCCTTGAGGCTCAAGAGCCGCTGGTTCTTCGTATTGATGTCCTCCAGATCGCCGAGGCGGGACTTGAGCTCGTCGCCCTGCTGCTTCAGCGAGGCGGCGGATTCCTGCGCGTTCGACAGCTCCTGCTTCAGGCCGGCGATCTGCGCATCGCCCTTCCCGTCTTTCATACCGACGCGAGACGAAGCGGCATCGCCCCCGTCCTTCGACGGCACCAGCGCGAGCCGGTCGTTTGCCGCAGCGGCGGCCTTCCCCGTGGGCTGCGCGGCACCGGTGGACGCACCATCGGCCACCACGGACGGTGCACGGGCAGTGCCATTGCGCCACGATTCGTTCTGACGGCGCACTTCGGCAACCGCCGAGGACACGGTTTGCGCCTGCACGTCGGCTGCCGAGGGAATACGCAGGACGGCCCCGGTCTTCAAGGCATTGATGTTGTCGCGATAGAACGCATCGGGGTTGGCCTTCTGCAGCGCGACGAGCATCTGGCTCATCTGGGCCCCGTTGGCGTGCTCCCGGGCGATCGTGGAAAGGGTCTGGCCGCGCTGGATGGGCCCGACCTTGCTGGCGGAGGCTTCCGGCGACGGCGCGGCAGGGCGTTCGCGTATCGGTGCGGATGCCGGCGCTGCAGCGCGGGCCGGCGCCGCAGCGACGGGCGTAGTGGCGCCGGGCGCCGCAGTGGGCGCTTCGCTGCGCGACGGGCGTGGCCCGGCCGCATCGGGCACGCGCGCCGGCACGTCCGAGGTGCGCGATGGCCGCGCCGCCGGGGCGGTGGCGCCGGCCGTGGCACTCGTGATGGGGGTACCCGGCGGATCGAGCAGCATCGTGACCTCGCGGATCACCTTGTTGCTGCCGCTCGACACTTCGACGAGGAAGTCGAGATAGGTGTCACGCACCGGACCGTTGCTGGTGATCCGGATCACCGGCTGCCCGCTGCCGTTCTTCGCGACGGCGAACTGGAGTTCGACGGGTAAGCCCGCACGGTTGAGGCCAGCACGCGAAAACGCCTCGTCCGAGGCCAGCGCCACGTGGATCTTATCAAGGCTACCCGACACGTCGGTCAGCGGGATTTCCGCGACCAGCGGTTGTTCCATGGTGGAGCGCATCTGGACCGGGCCCAGGTTCTGCGCCCATACCTGGCCGCCCCCCGTGGCCAGCGCCAGCATGATCGCAAGCTTCAACGTACGGTTCATCACTAGCTTCCCCCGAACAAAATCCATGGCGACGGCACGCCTCTTCCGGGCGAACGGCCGCGAAGGCGCCACTGTAGTGGAGCCCGACAATAAAAAACAATAGTGGGCACGCGATGTTACGAGACAACGTTGAGTTGTTCGCGAGCCCCGTGCACACCCCCCTTACATGCTCATGGATGCCGCTCGGCAGCGAGCTGCCGCTGGAGCTCGGCGATCTTCCGATCACGCTCGGCGAGCTCCTGCGCCGACGTCCTGGAGCGTGACTCCGCCGCGTCGACCTTTGACTTCAACTGCTTCACCTGGAGGTCTTCGACGCTGGCCTGGCCGCGCGTGGCTTCGAGTTTCGCGCGGGCGCCCGGCGCCGGATCGGCAGCCGTCGCTTTTTCCTTGCCTCGTGACGCCTTGCCCTGGGCAGCGGCCCCACGGGAAACCCTGCTGTGGGCTACCGTCCCATGCTTCGCCATGCCGTGGCTCGCAGTGCCCTGCGGCACCGGCTTTTCCTGCGCGGCCTGGCCCGCGACGGCGCAAGGCGCGGCCACGACGAGCAGCGAGGCGAAGAAGGTGCGCAGGGGCATTACAGGTAGTCCTGGATCAGGATCTCGGCGATCTGCACCGCATTGAGCGCGGCGCCCTTGCGAATGTTGTCGGAGACGACCCAGAGGTCGAGGCCGCGATCGTGCGAGATATCTTCACGGATGCGGCCGACGAACACGGGATCCTTGCCGGCGGCGTCGCCGACGGGCGTGGGGTAGCCACCCGCCCTGCGCTCGTCCTGCACCACGACACCGGGCGCCTGCTCCAGCAGCTCGCGGGCGCGTTCCGCCGTGATCTTGTCACGTGTCTCGATATGCACGGCCTCGGAGTGACCGTAGAAGACGGGCACGCGCACCGCCGTCGGATTCACCTGGATCGAGGGATCCTCGAGGATCTTCCGGGTTTCCCAGACGATCTTCATCTCTTCCTTCGTGTAGCCGTTCGGCTGGAAGTCGTCGATGTGCGGTATGACGTTGAAGGCGATCTGCTTCGGGAACTTCGAGGGCTCGACGGTCTGGAAATTGAGCATCTGGGCAGTCTGCTTACCCAGCTCCTCGAGACCACTGCGCCCTGCACCGGAAACCGACTGGTAGGTGGCCACGTTGATGCGCTCGATGCCCACCTCGCGGTAGATCGGCGCCAGCGCCACCAGCATGCCCATGGTCGAACAGTTCGGGTTCGCGATGATGCCGCGCACCGTGTACTGGGCGATGGCGTGCGGATTCACTTCCGAGACCACCAGCGGGATGTCGTCCTGGTAGCGGAACTCGGAGGTGTTATCGATGACCACGGCGCCAGCTGCCGCGGCACGGGGTGCGTGTTCCTTGCTCACCGAACCGCCGGCGGAGAAGAACGCGATGTCCACGCCGTCGAAATCGTACTCGGCCAGGTTCTGCACGACGTACGATTTGCCGGCGAAGTCGACCGTTCCGCCCGCCGAGCGCTCGCTCGCCAGGGGCACCAGCTCGCTGACCGGGAAATCGCGTTCCGCCAGGATGGACAGCAGGGTCTCGCCGACCGCGCCGGTCGCACCCACGATGGCCACCTTGTAATTCGTCTTCTTGCTCATGAGTCGCTTTTCGTCAGGCCGTGGGGGAATTGAGGAGCGTGGGCGGATGGCCGGCGTGCGGACCATGCCCGAAAGCCGCCAGCACATTGTCCACGGCCAGGGCCGCCATGTCGCGACGCGTGTCGCGGCTGGCACTGGCGATGTGCGGACTCAGCACGATGTTCCGGAGCTTGAGCAATTCGGGGTGCACCGACGGCTCGCCCTCGAACACGTCGAGGGCGGCGCCCGCGATGTCGCCGTTTGCCAGCGCGCGTGCCAGGGCAGCATCGTCGACGATGCCACCGCGGGCAATGTTGACCAGCGTGGCGGTGGGCTTCATGGCCTTCAGCTCGGCTTCGCCGATGGCATGGCGGTTTTCCGGCGTGAACGGCAGGACCAGGATCAGGTGATCCGACCGATCGAGCAGCGTCGCCTTGTCGACATACGAGGCCGCGCACTCGCGCTCGGTATCGGCGGGAAGACGCGAGCGGTTGTGGTAGATGACCTTTGCACGGAAACCCGCGGCGCGGCGCGCGATGGCCTGGCCGATACGCCCCATGCCCAGGATACCGATGGTCTTGCCATGCACGTCGGCACCGAGCCAGCCCTCGAAACGCGAGCCATGCCATTCGCCATCGCGCAGCCAGCGCTCGGCTTCGCTGACGCGGCGCGAAGCGGCCAGCATCAGGGCCCAGGCGTAATCCGCCACGGTTTCGTTGAGCACGTCGGGGGTGTTGGATGCGCCTACGCCTGCGGCCGTGAGGGCATCGAGGTCGAGGTTGTTGTAACCGACGCCGAGGTTGGCGACGAAGCGCAACTTCGGCGCACCCTCGAGCACGGAGGCGTCGATGCGGTCGGCCAGGCCGACGATGGCCGCGTCGGCATCGGCAAGGCGGGCTGCCAGCTCTCCGGCGGAAAAGGCACGCTCTTCGGCCTCGGCGTGCACATCGAAGTGCTCGCGCAACCGGTCGACGATATCGGGGAAGAACGGGCGGGAGACCCAGACCCTGGGCTTACTCATTCGGAACTCCTTCGAGGGTGCCCGGGATACGCGGCGGAACGGCACCGACGTCGCCGCACTGTGCACGGTGGCGAAGGGCCTGGTCCATGAGCACGAGGGAAAGCATGGCTTCGACGATGGGCACGGCGCGGATGCCGACGCAGGGATCGTGGCGCCCCTTGGTCACGACTTCCGTCGCCTCCCCTGCCCGGTCGACGCTGCGCCCGGGGATAAGAATGCTTGAGGTCGGCTTGAAAGCGACCGAGACGACGACAGGCTGGCCGGAGGCGATGCCGCCGAGGATGCCGCCTGCGTGGTTCGAGAGAAAACCATCGGCGGTCATCTCGTCGCGATGCTGGGTACCTCGCTGGGCGACCGCCGCGAAACCGTCGCCGATCTCGACACCCTTCACGGCGTTGATCGACATCATGGCCGCCGCGAGATCGCCGTCGAGCTTCCCGTAGATCGGTTCGCCCCAGCCGGCAGGTACGCCGTGAGCGATGGCCGTGACCTTCGCACCCACGGAGTCGCCTGATTTACGCAGCGCGTCCATATAGGCCTCGAGCTCCGGGACCTGGGCTTCATCGGGCCAGAAGAACGGGCTGTTCTCGATGGCACGGGCATCGAAACCGCGCGGCACCAGTTCACCGATCCGGGACACGTGCCCCTGCACCGTTACGCCATGACGGTGCGCCAGCCATTTTTTCGCGATGACACCGGCGGCGACCCGCATGGTCGTTTCGCGCGCCGACGAGCGACCGCCACCGCGAGGGTCGCGGACGCCGTACTTCTGCCAGTACGTGTAATCCGCATGACCCGGGCGGAAGGTGTCGAGGATGTTGCCGTAGTCCTTCGAGCGCGCATCCGTGTTGCGGATGAGCAACGCGATGGGCGTGCCCGTGGTCACGCCCTCGTACACGCCCGACAGGATCTCGATCTCGTCGGCTTCCCGGCGCTGCGACGTGTGCCGCGAACGGCCGGTGGCACGGCGCTCCAGATCGGCCCGGAACTCCGCGGCCTCGAGCGGCATGCCGGGGGGACACCCGTCGACCACGCAACCGATGGCGGGGCCATGGCTTTCGCCGAAGGTCGTGACGGAGAGGAGCTTGCCGAACGTATTGGAGGACACGGTGCTTCCGTTGACGGTTAGTTTCTTGCAGCGCGCGCGGCGGCGATATCCGCGGCGTGTTCGATCAGGTCGCGTCGCTCCAGCGCGAAGATGCCCATCTGCCCGACCTTGAACTCCAGCCAGACGAAGGGCAGCTGCGGCAGCAGCGCCACCAGGGCATGCTCGCTGTCGCCCACTTCCACGATCAGCAGGCCGTCTTCGGAAAGATGGTCGGCCGCCTCGTCGAGCATGCGCAGCGTGAGGTCGAGTCCATCATCACCGGATGTCAGCCCCAGGACCGGCTCATGGCCGTACTCGGCCGGCATGGCGGCATATTCGTCATTCGTGACATAGGGCGGGTTCGACACGATGAGGTCGTAGACCTCGCCCTGCACGCCCGCGAACAGGTCGGACTTCACGGCGCGCACGCGGTCTTCCACGTGCTGGAACACGATGTTCTCGTTCGCCAGAGACAGCGCATCGTCGCTGACGTCTACCAGGTCAACCTGCCACTCGGGGTTGTACTCGGCCATGGCGATGCCGATGCAGCCGGAGCCGGTGCACAGGTCGAGCGCGCGTTCCACGTGGCGGTTATCCAGCCAGGGCGTGAAGCGGCCTTCGATGAGCTCGGCGATCGGCGAACGCGGCACCAGGGCGCGGCGGTCGCTCTTGAATTTCATGCCTGCGAACCAGGTCTCGCCGACCAGGTAGGCCACCGGCACGCGCTCCGTGACCCGGCGCTCGATGAGTTCGAGGACCTTTTCGCGCTCGGCGGCCACCAGCGTGCCGGCGCCGTAGGCCGGGGGGATATCCGGCGGGAGGTGCAGCGCGGCCAGGACCAGATGCGTGGCCTCGTCGATCGGATTGTCGTGGCTGTGCCCGAAGGTCAGGCCGGCGGCCGAGAAACGGCTGGCGCCGTAGCGGATGAAATCGATGATGGAGGACAGTTCGCTGGTCACGGGTCGGTAGTTCGTTAGGTCGAGTACCGAGTATACCGGCGGGGGGGGGTTAAAGCCGAATCAGGGTGTCCACGTGCGACCGGGTCAGCGCCCTGGACTCGCTGTCCATCGTGGCGCTGACCCGGTCTGTCGGCTACCCGTTCAGCCTGGTCGTCAGGCAATTGATGCGCTTGCTGGTTCGCAGCGCCTAATGGCCGGTGCCCTTGAAGATAAGAAAGGCGGTCCGTTCGTCCCCTTCAAGGCTATCGGCATGTTTCTTATCCTCCTGCGAGAGCTTCTTGTAGATCTCTTCCGGATTCACGGATGAGTCGGGATCCATGTACTTGACCATGATCGTCACTCCTTTGAACATCATTTCGTTGATCGTACGGAATCGCTTCGTCAGCGTCGCCCGGCCCTGCCTGCCAGGCTCCAGCCTTGCTACCGACCATCCTCCATCAGGCTGACCTTGACCATCAGCCGGGCGATGTAAGGGCCGGATCACTGGTTGCAGGGTGCCCATCCTCCAGATGCCCGGCGAAACGACGCAGGTATCCCGGAAGGTCAGCCGACGTGATCGCGATGTCGTACCACCCGGCACTCCCCGACAGATCCAGCGACGTCTCGCCGATGCCATTCGCTGCGATCGACAGCGGGGGCGGCGACTTCTCGCCGTACCTTACGTTTATGCGGACATCGACGGCATGTCTGCCGCCATTTGCTATGGTCAGGCTCAATACCTGCCTGCCGTGAACGCCGACCGGCACGACCTCAAGCAGATCGTCGCCGGATCCGCGAAATTCCGCGATCGATCCATGGGGACCATAGACACGCCGATCATAGGCAAGCCTGTGCGTGACGAGCGCCCAGCGGTCCTCGACTGTTCTCCCGGCACTTATCCCATACCGCCGCGGCGGAACGGTGCGGTCCAGCCCGTCATACACCATGAACGCGGCGCCGAGCCGGCCGGTGTTCTCGAACGCCAGGTAGCTGTTTTCTCCGTCGACCCGATGCCGGATCGCCCACGTGTAATCCAGTGCCCGAGCCGGGCGCGTGCCGCGTTCCTGTAACGGCATGGCCTGCGCATGCGGCAAGCCAATGGGCGTGTCTCCCCCTGAGCCCGAAGGCACGGCGATCATCGGTACGCTCGGGTCCGTCGTGCCGGCAAAATCGAAGGCGCTGGTCAGGTCACCACAGATCGAACGCCGCCATGCACTGATATTCGGCTCTTCGACCCCGAAGCGCTTTTCGAGGAAACGCAGCACCGACGTGTGATCGAACGTTTCCGAGCAGACCCATCCCCCGCGCGTCCACGGTGACACGACGATCATCGGCACGCGGTTGCCGAGGCCCACCGGCTGCCGACCACGCGGGTCACTGCCCGGCACCAGCGGGTGGCTGACGCGCGGATGCGCGTCCAGGTCCAGGATCTCGTCGCGAAGACTCTCCACGAGGTCATCGGAGACCATGCCGCCGCCACCCGGGCTGCTGCGCAACGGTGGCGCCGGTGGCACGACGTGGTCGAAGAAACCGTCGTTCTCGTCGTAGTTGAGGAACAGCACCGTCTGGCCCCATACCTTCGAATTCGCCGTGAGTGCATCCAGCACGCTGCGAATGTAGAAGGCACCATCGGAGGGAGACGACGTCGGATGCTCGCTGTAGACGTAGGGCGCGACGATCCAGCTGACTTGTGGGAGACGGTCATGGATGACGTCGTCGCGCAGCTCGCGCAGCGTATGCGTGGAGGCACCGTTGCGCACGAGTGACCCTTGCGGATCCGCGCCCTCCTGCACCTGGTACGCCGCGAAGAATTCGAGCGAGTTGTCCGTGTAGTTGTCCGTCGGCGTGCCTGGCTCGCCCGTCCCGCCCTGGTAGACACGCCACGTGATGCCTGCTTCTTCGAGACGCTCGGGGTAGGTGGTCCACGTGTAGCCGTTCGTCGCCTGCCGCTCCTCCGTGCCGGGGCCGTTCGCCCGTCTGCCGAGCAGGCCCGAGGGATCCGACGTCCCGCTCCAGAGGTAAATGCGATTGATCGCGGTATCCGCCATGGCGGACGCGTGATAGGCGTCGCAGACGGTGAACGCATCGGCCAGCGCGTAATGGAACGTCGCGTCTTCCCGACGCAGATACGCCATCGTCAGCACGTCCTGCTTCTGCTCGATCCAGCGGTCGCTGCGCCCGAGGTTCCATGCACCATGCCCCGAACTCCAGCCATGGTCCGTGCCTTCATGGTGGTCGCCGGTCATGCGCGTATCGAGATGAAACGGGTAGACCCATCCGACGTCGGGTCCGATGCCCCTCCCCTTCCAGTCAGCGGTACGCACATCTGATACCGGCTGCTTCCATATCGGGTCGCCATTGGCCAGTTCGAGCACACGCGGGTCACCGAAGCCACGGACCCCGCGGAGGCTGCCGAAATAATGGTCGAAGGAACGGTTCTCCTGCATGAGGATCACCACGTGCCCCACGTCGGCGATCGTGCCCGTCCGCCGGGCGGGCGGGGTCGCCAGTGCCCGCGCAATGGCAGCAGGAAAACCCTGTGCCACGAGCGATGCCGCGACGGTGGCACCCGCAGCATGGAGGAAACGACGGCGATCCCGGGAGAACATGTGCGATCAACCCCTGGCGAGTGACTCGATGAGCGCGGCATGCAGCGCGTGCGTGGCGGCGGCAACGACCTGCCCGCCGCTGTCGATGCCCAGCGGACGACCGTCCCAGTCCGTGATGACGCCACCGGCCGCTTCGACGACGGGCGCGATGGCCAGGTAGTCGTATGGCATGAGATTCGACTCGATCACGGCATCGATATGCCCGGAGGCAAGCATGCCGTACCCATAACAGTCGCCTCCGAAACGCCTGGCACAGGCTGCACGGCTCGTGCGGTCGAAACGCGCCCATTCGTCGGGGGTGAACATGTCAGGGGTCGTCGAATACACCGTGGCCTCCTCGAGCAGCGAGCACCCGCTGCTGCGGCAGGCAGCGCCATTCATGGTCGTGCCGGAGCCCACGTGGCCTATCCAGCGTTCATCCAGCACAGGCATGTCCAGCACGCCCATGACAGGGCGTCCGTGGTGAAGCAGCGCAAGCAGCGTACCCCACAAGGGCCAGCCGGAAATGAAACTCCGCGTGCCATCGATGGGATCGATGGACCAGATGAATTCCGCATCGGTACGCGTGGCGCCGTATTCTTCACCGAGCAGCCCGTGATCCGGCCATGCCAGCTCGATACGCTCACGCAGCATGGCCTCGACGCCCCGGTCCACTGCGGTCACGGGACTCATGTCGTCTTTCAGCGTAACGTCCACTGGCCGGCGAAAACGCGGAAGCGACAGGGCGCGGGCGTTATCGGCGATGCTGATGGCGAACGCTTCGAATTCCTTCCGCGCGGGGGCGGATAACGGTTCCATCAACGACACTCCTGCTTACGTTTCGGGGTGATGACAAAAATGAAAATTCTCTGCTGGACCGAATGCCCCAGCTTTGCAAATATACCCAAAACGCCACATGCGCAGGGGATTCATGCGTCACTATCGCCACATTGGAAGCGTCATCGCGCTGAGCATGCTGGGCGGTACTGCCTGTGCCGGTAGCGTCACCGTGTATTCCGCACTGGAAAGCGATGAGATCACGCTATACCTCGCCGCGGCAAAAAAAGCCTTGCCCGATGTAGACGTCCATGTGCTTCGCCTGTCGAGCGGCGACCTCGCGGCACGCCTTCTCGCCGAGACGGATACCCCGCGCAACGATGCCATCTGGGGCATGGCCGTGACCGATCTTCTCGATCCCCGGCTGCATGCGCTGCTGGCACCGGTGTCCGGCACGCACATCGACCGCCTCCCCGGCCGCTTTCGCGGTAACGACCATACATGGTTTGCCCCGACCGGATACCTGGCGGCTCTGTGCGTGAACCGCGAAGCGCTCGCCGAACGTGGCCTGCCCATGCCGCGCTCCTGGCAGGACCTCACATCGCCCCGCTACCGCGGCCAGGTCGCCATGCCCGACCCGGCGTCATCGGGCACCGGCTACATGGTGCTTTCATCGCTGAGCGATTCGGGCCGCGACGCGCGCGGCATGGCACTCATCGCGAGCATCGCCCGGAATGTCGGGCAGATCACGCTCTCGGGGTCCGCACCCTGCAAGCTCGCCCGCATCGGCGAATTTCCCATTGGCGTGTCATTCGCTTTCTCAGCCATGCAGTCCATCCGCCAGGGCTATCCGGTGACCATGGTCATCCCGTCCGATGGCACGGGTTATGAGCTGGAGGGTTCGGCACTGATGAAAAACTCGCCCCATGCCGCCGATGCACGTCGCTTCCTCGAATGGACGGCCTCCGACGAAGCGGCGACCCTTTATCGGGGTTTCAAGGAAATCGTCGCGGCACCCGGCAGCGAACCCACGCAGGAACAACAGGCGCAGGGACTGCCGGCCGACCTGGCCGCCAGGCTGCCTGCGCGCGACTTCACCACGGCGGCGCGCGAACGCGCGACGCTCATTGCCCGGTATAAACGAATGACGCGCTGACGCGTCATTCAAGGGGAGCTACTACGCATGCATCTTCGCATCGACGACATCGCCAAGGCCTGGAACGGACACACCGTATTGAGCGGCGTGTCATTCCAGGCCGGTGCCAGCGATTTCGTCTGCCTTCTCGGACCCAGCGGATGTGGCAAGACCACGCTGCTGCGCATCCTGGCAGGCCTGACGGCGCCGGATGCCGGCCGCGTCAGGCTGGGGGACCTGGATATCACGGCCCTGCCACCACGTGACAGGCATATCGGCCTGGTGTTCCAGTCGTACTCGCTTTTCCCCGACATGACGGTCGCCGCGAACGTGGGTTACCCCATGCGCCTGCGGAAGCATTCCGCGCCAGCCATCGCATCCCGCGTCACCGACCTGCTCGAACGCATCGGCATGGGAGCACTGGCTTCGCGATATCCCGACGAACTGTCGGGCGGCCAGCAACAGCGCGTCGCACTGGCACGCGCACTGGCCGGTGATCCCCGCATGCTGCTCCTGGACGAGCCACTGTCGGCGCTCGACCCCGCACTACGCATGCAGCTCCGGGGAGAGATCCGCACGCTGCAGCGCAGCCTCGGCATTCCCACGTTGATGGTCACCCACGACCAGGACGAGGCGCTGGCCATGGCAGACACCATCGTCTGCATGAATGCGGGGCGGGTCGAGCAGGTCGGCACGCCTCGTGCGCTCTACGAACGGCCGCTCACCCGTTTCGTCGCGGGTTTCATCGGCCAGGCCAATCTGCTGTCGACGGCTCGGGTGCGAGACATGCTGCCCGCATTCCTCGATCGACGCCCGCCGGGGGCCGAGCAGGGTTTCGAACTGTGCGTGCGACCCGAGGATATCGCGGTCACCGCTGATCCGGCAGGCGATGGCGTCGTCGAGGACATCCTGTTCCAGGGCGCACGCGCCCTGGCGAACGTGACCTGGCGAGGGCAAAGACTGCGGGCGGAACTGCCCGGCCGAAGCAGCCTTGGCGCGGGTGAGGCAGTGACCGTGGACGCTTCGCGCGGCACATGGGTCACTACATGAGAATGCGCGGTGACCGGCTCACGCCTCTGTTGATCGCCGTGCCCCTGCTGGCGCTGCTCGCCTTCTTCGTGCAGCCGATGCTCACCGTTTTATGGCGCAGCGTCACCGACGCGCACGGCTCACTGACGTGGTCGAACTATGCACGTTTGCTGGACGACCCGGGCCTGCCGCGCTCAGCGTTACGCAGCGTCGTGATCGGTGTCGCCACGACGGTTGCCGCGGTCGGCACCGGCCTGTGCCTGGCCATGGCGCTGCACCGCTCACGCCTGCGAGGCAAGCGGGTGCTGCGTGCCGCACTCCTGTTGCCCATGCTCGCGCCCTCGCTGGTGCTCGGGCTCGGGCTGGTCTGCCTGCTGGGGCGCAATGGGCTCGTACATCGGCTGACCGGCTGGCCGACCGACATCTACGGATTCTGGGGACTGCTGATCGTCAACACGCTCTACGGCCTTCCGCAGGTAGTGATCATCGTGTCTGCCGCCCTGGAACGCACACCGGCCCGCCACTACGATGCCGCCGCATCGATGGGCGCGGGGCCATGGCGCCAGTTCCTCGACATCACCCTGCCCCGCGTGCGCTTCGCCCTGCTGGCAGCGGCATTCCTGGTGTTCACCGAGACGCTCACCGATTTCGGCAGCGCTGTCGTCGTCGGCGGCAGCTACCGGGTCCTCGCCATGGAAATCTACGGCGAAGTGGTGGGTCAGCTCGACTTTGCGATGGGCGCCACACTGGGTGTCGTATTGCTCGCACCGGCACTGCTGTCCGTATGCCTGGGCCGGATGGCGCACCGTCGGCAGGATGCCGGCGATGCGCGACCGGGCCTGGCGATGGTGCCTGAGCGGCACGTGATCCGCGATACCGCACTGGGCTTCGTAAGCCTTTTCGCCACCACTGCCATCGTCGCGGTCGTGGGTTCCGTGGCCTACGTGAGCGTCGTGAAACTGTGGCCTTACGACCGTGCATTCACGCTCGCGAATTACGCGCACGGCATGCCCGATGGCTACGGCCCGGTGACCACGTCGCTTGCCATGTCGCTGCTGGCTGCGACCGCAGGCGTCATCCTGGCGTTCGCCCTTGCCGCCGGCCTTCGCCGCGTGCACCCACGACTGGCCCGCCCCCTGCAGGTGGTGGCATCCCTTCCTGCGGCCGTGCCTGGCATGGTGCTCGGCCTCGGCTACGCGTTGACGTTCAACAAGGCGCCGTTGTCAGGCTGGCTCTATGGGAGTCTGGCGATCGTGGCCGCATGCAGTCTCTACCACTACCACGCCCAGGCGTTCCTCACCATGCAGACGGGCATGCGCCGCGTACCGTCCACGCTGGAAGACACGGTACGGGTTTCCGGCGGCGACTCGCGCCATGTACTTCGCGATGCGGTCCTGCCCATCGCGGCACCTGCCGCCGTGGCGACTTTTTTCTATCTGTTCATGCGTTCGCTGGTGACGCTGTCCGGCGTGATCTTCCTGGTGACCCCCGACCTGGGGCTGGCATCGGTATCGGTCATGCGCCTCGACGAAAATGGTTTTCTTGCCCAGGCAGCTGCCTACGCGATGTGCGTGGTACTGGCCGGGGCGCTCGCACTTGGCGCCATGCGCCTCATCCTCCACGCAATCAAGGACCGACGCCATGTGGCATGAAGAAAGACATACCCGAATCCGTGACCTGCTTCGCGCCAGCGGCCAGGTGTCCGTCGAGCGGATCGTGACCGAACTGGGCGTGTCGCGCGAAACGATCCGCCGCGACCTGGTCGAGCTTGCCGAGCGCGGCGAGATCCGACGTGTGCACGGGGGTGCGGTGCTGACCGGCGACGAGCCGCCGATCGACGTACGCCATGCCACGCGCGTGCGCGAAAAGCGCGCCATCGCCAAAAAGGTCGCCGCGCTGGTCGAGAGCGGGCAGACCGTTTTCATGGATGCGGGCAGCACCATGAACCTCGTCGCAGAGGCCCTCGCCACGCGCAGCGGGCTCACCATCATCACCAACGCGATCGATGTCGCGACCCGTTTCGCCAGCCGAGCCGGGAATGACGTGCACGTACTGGGCGGTCGCTTCAACGCGCAGATCGGCTGCACCAATGGCGCCGCCACCATCGCGGAAATCAATCGCTACCAGCCGCACCTCGCGATCCTGTCGCCCGTCGGCATCGACCTGAAAGCCGGTGCCAGCAGCTTCGAGATGGAAGAAGCGGAAATCGCCCGTGCCATGTGCGCGAACGCCCGCCGCATCATCCTCGCCGCCGATCACTCGAAGATCGGGGTGCGCAGCCGCGTCAGCTGGTGCGATACCGACCGCATCGACGTCCTGGTCACTGATCGACGCGCCGGGAAGTCACGCGGCATGGCTGCACTGGCCAAGGCCATCGGCAGCATCGAATACGCATGAACCACCACGACTGAAACAAAAAAGCGCCAGGAAGGCCTGTTCTGATGTCCCTTCAATCCCACTGCATTCCATAACCCTACAGACAGAGCCTTCCCCGGAGCGACCCCATGATTTCCCGTCACACCTTACGACGCACGATTCTCTGCGCCGCCGTCGCGGCGTGCCTGTCCGGCACGGTTTACGCCCAGTCCACGACCGGTCGCATCACCGGCCAGGCGCCTTCCACCGCTGGCGAGACCGTTCTTATCGAAGGCAGCAACGGCCTGACCCGAGAGGTCCCCGTCGACGCTCGGGGCCGTTATACGACCGAGTCGTTGCCGCTGGCGACCTACACGGTCTCGCTCAAGTCCGGCGGGGCCATCGTCGACACGCGTGACCACGTGACCCTGCGGGTCGGAGCCGCCACCGACGTGTCCTTCGTGACGACCGGGGCAGCGGTACCCGAAGGCGGCGCGGCGGAGCTCGAAGGTGTCCGTGTCTCCGCGACCAACGTGCCGCGCATCGACGTGGCCACCGTGGCCTCGAGCACGGTGATCACGGCAGCCGACATGGCGCGCCTGCCGTTGCAGCGATCCGCCGAAGCGATCGCCCTGCTCGCCCCGGGTGCCTCGCCGGGTAGCCGTGGCTTCACGAATGCTTTCGGTGGCACGCTCGTCAGCTTCGCCGGCTCCGCCGTTACCGAGAATGCGTATTACATCAACGGAATGAACACGACCGACCCGCTCAGCGGTTTCGGCGGTGTCACGCTGCCCTATGGTGCGGTCGACCAGCAGGAGATCCTCAGCGGCGGCTACTCCGCCATGTACGGTCGTTCCGACGGCGGCGTGATCAGCCAGGTCGGCAAACGCGGCACCAATGAATGGCACTTCGGCGCGCAGGTGCTGTGGGAGCCGGATTTCGCGAAGGCCAGCGCCCGCAATATCACCTACGGCCACGACAACCCCGCGCCGCCGGGCTCACTCGAGCAGCGTAACGACCGTAACCATGAGTGGACGAGCACCGTGAGCGCCTACGCCGGCGGCCCGCTGATCAAGGACAGGCTTTACGCGTTCGCGGCGGTGGAAATGGAGCGCAGCGAAGGCAACTCCACAGGCGACGTGAACCATGCCTACGACACGAAGTACACGTACAAGAACCCGAAGTGGTACGGCAAGCTCGACTGGAACATCAACGACAGCAACATCCTCGAAGTCACGGGCGTGAACCAGACGCACCGTTCGAACGGGAACGAGTACAGCTACGATTACGACACGAACACCGTCGGCGACTTCGCCAGCACCGACTCGACGTACAAGACCCGCGCCATGGTCTACACGGCCAGGTTCACCAGCTACATCACCGACGACCTGACGCTCACCGCGCTCTACGGCAAATCGAAGCTCACCTACTACAACGAGCCACCGGCCACGGGCGTCACGGGACCCTTCATCGGTAATGCCAACCTCGAGAACCCGGCCATCGTCGGTAGCACGCCGATCAACAACGGCCAGACGCTCGACACCATCGACAACCCGGACCACGAGTCGACGAACCGCAACCTGCGTGTCGACCTGAACTACAAGATCAACAGCCACTCGATTACCGCAGGCATCGACAACCAGGATTCCCACGACATCGACGACGGCACGACCATCGGTGGCGAAGGTTACGAGCTCTGGTACGGCAAGGGTGATCCGGCACTCAACATCAGCGACAGTCCCTTCGTCGACAAACCGGGAAACTATCCGGGCGGCGAAACCGGATACTACGGCTATTACCGCCACTACAACACCCTGGCATCGGTCCGGGTGAAACAGCGGGCGCAGTACATCATGGACGACTGGCAGGTCACCGACCGCGTGCTCCTGTCCGTAGGCGTGCGCAACGACCAGTTCACCAACTACAACCCCGCCGGCGAGCCGTACCTGAAGCTCACGAAGCCCCAGTGGGCCCCGCGACTCGGCGTCAGCTGGGACGTGAACGGCGATTCGAGCCTGAAGATCTATGCCAACGCCGGGCGTTACTTCCTGGCGATGCCGGCATCGGTGGCGCTCCGCACGTCGGCGGGGTCACTCGCGACCAACCAGTACTTCACCTATACCGGCATCGACGCCAGTGGCATGCCCACGGGCGTCAGCCTGCTGAAGTCGGCCACGGGGGGTGCCGTGTCGCCCAACAGTGAATATGGCCAGCCGCCCGATCCGAAGACCGTCAGCGCGAAGAACATCACGTCGGAGTACCAGGACGAATTCATCCTCGGCATGGACCAGCAGCTGAGCGCTTCGTGGGTCTGGGGTGCCAAGGCTACGGTACGCAAGCTGCGCAACGTGCTCGACGACGTGTGCGACAACGGGGCGATCACCCGCGCTGCCGTTGCCCAGGGTGCCGATATCGCCGCCACGACCGTGGGCAGTTGTTACCTCTCGAATCCGGGCCGCTCCAATTCGTACCAGTTGAAGCAGGCCGATGGCAGCTACTACGACGTCGATGTCACGAACAGCGACTTCGGCTTCAGTCACCTGAAACGCAACTACTATGGCCTGGACCTCTATCTTTCGCACCCGTTCGATGGCAAGTGGTCCGGCAAGATCGACTATCTGTTCTCGCGCAGCTACGGAAACACGGAAGGCCAGGTGCGCTCGGACATCGGACAGGGCTCGGTCGCCGCGACACGTGACTGGGATTACGCGACGCTCATGGATTACGCCAACGGATATCTCGCCAACGACCGCAAGCACCAGCTGAAGCTCTACGGGGCTTACCAGGTCACGCCGGAGTGGATGGTGTCCGCGAACCTGCTCGTCCAATCGGGCACGCCGAAGTCCTGCCTTGGGCGCTATGGGCCTGACGAGAGCGACCCGTCCGGCTACAACAGCTACTACCACTTCTGCTTCGGAGAGCCATCGGCGTATGGAGCCAAGGGTCGCCAGCCATGGGAGGAACTCCTCGACGTCAATGTCGAGTACCGCCCCCTCTGGGCAGAACGCAAGCTGGCCTTCAACGTCTCGGTGTTCAACGCACTGAACCAGCAGCGGCCGGAACAGACCAACCCGGTGTCGGGTAGCAGGAACTCGGTGAACGACGGCTACAATCAGGTGATCAGCTACACCCAGCCGCGTTACGCGCGCTTCGGCATCACTTACGACTTCTGACGGGGCATCCATGCGTCCATTACTGCGACTGGGTATCGTCGCGCTCGCCGCCGGGGTCATGGCGACCCCGGCGCTCGGCGATGAAACGACCTATCAAGACCTTCCTACGGAAATCCCGGCGACGTTCAAGCCGAACGACCCGGGCTTCGACTACGTGCGCCGCACCGTCGACATACCGATGCGCGATGGCGTGAAACTGCACACCGTGATCGTGATGCCCAAGGGTGCCAGCCACGCCGGCATCCTGCTGACACGCACGCCCTATGGTGCCGATGGCATGGGCCATCGCAGTGACAGCCCGCACCTGGGCACGGCGCTTCGCGGATACGACAACCCGTCGGACATCATCGTCCAGGACGGCTACATACGCGTCATCCAGGACATCCGGGGCAAGCACGGCTCGGAGGGCGACTTCGTGATGAACCGGCCGCCGACGGGCCATGGCAACCCGACCGACATCGACGAATCGTCCGATATCTACGACACCGTGGACTGGCTGGTGAAGAACGTGCCCGAGTCCAATGGAAAGGTCGGCATCATCGGCATTTCCTACGATGGCTTCGAGGCGATGGTGGCGACCATCCATCCGCATCCTGCGTTGAAGGTAGCCGTTCCCATCAATCCGATGATCGATGGGTGGATGGGCGACGACTGGTTTCACCGGGGCGCATTCCGCCAGCAGATGATCCCGTACATCTACGGCATGGTGAACTCGCGCGGCAGTGACATCGGCTGGACCACTGGCTACCGAGACGACTACGACCTTTACCTCCGAGGCGGCTCCGCGGGTGACATCGGCCGCGCGTACGGCATGGAAGCGCTCGGCTTCTGGCAGAAGATCCTGGCGCACCCTGCCTACGACAGCTTCTGGTCCGACCAGGCGCTGGACCGCATCGCCGCGAAAGAGCCCATGACCGTCCCGACCATGCTGGTGCACAGCCTGTGGGACCAGGAAGACAATTACGGTGACATGGCCGTTTATCGGGCGCTCGCTCCCCGCGATCCTTCGCACGGGAAACTGTGGCTCGTACTCGGCCCGTGGCGGCATGCGAAGACATGGGAACAGGGGAACACCATCGGTGCCATCGACCTCGGCAGCGATACCGGTACCGAGTTCCGACAGAAGATCCTGCGGCCCTTCCTCGCGCAATACCTCAAGGACGATGCGCCCGCTGCGAAGATCGCGCCCGTGAATGCCTTCGTGACCGGTGACAACACGTGGCGCCAGCTTGATACGTGGCCCTCTGCGTGCCGGGGCGACAGCGGCTGCAAGCCTGCCATGCAGCGCTGGTACGCGGAAGCGGATGGCGGCTTTGGTAAAGCGCCCCCCTCGACGGGAGAGGATGCATACGTCTCCGACCCCGCCAAGCCCGTGCCCTATCGCGTGCGACCCATCCAGTCGTGGTCACACGGCGTGGCCGATCGCGAAGACTCCTGGCCGGAGTGGCTCGTCGACGACCAGCGCCAGTTTGCCACGCGCACCGATGTGCTCACCTATACCTCCCCTTTACTCGACAGGCCCGTGAGCGTGGCCGGCGAGCCGCTCGTCCATCTGCTTGCGTCCACCACCGGCACGGACAGCGACTGGGTCGTCAAACTGATCGACGTCTACCCCGACGAAGTGGACGACAGGCCCTCGATGGGTGGCTACCAGCTGCCCATTGCCATGGAGATCTTCCGCGGTCGCTATCGCGAAGGCTATGACAGGCCCAAGGCCCTGACGCCGGGAAGACCGCTGGAATACAGCTTCCCGCTGCCCACCGTGAACCACGTGTTCCAGCCTGGTCACCGGATCATGGTGCAGATCCAGTCGAGCTGGTTCCCCCTCTACGACCGTAATCCGCAGACGTTCGTGCCGAACATCTTCAATGCGAAGGCAACCGATTACCGCAAGGCAACCCAGACCATTTATCGCCGAGCGAGCACGGGCACATACCTGGAATTACCGGTAGTGGGGTTGTAGACGAAGGCACGACTCTTTTGCGAGATCCGGCGCAAGGCGGCCGGATCTCGCAAGTCGTGAACCGAGCGTCGCGTGAAGGATTCGTGCAGGCGGCTACGGCGGTTGCCGGAAACGCGTGGGCTGATACGGCGCCCGCGCTCCCCTATACTCCCGCCGATGAAGCCCAACGTCCTACTGCAGTACATCCTCCCGCATCGCTTCCTGTCGCGGATCGTCTACCAGGCGACGCGCTGGGAGTGGACGCCCTGGAAAAACTTCCTGATCCGGGAAATCGTGCAGCGCTATGACGTGGACATGAGCCAGGCCGCGCAACCCGACCCGCTGGCCTACCAGCACTTCAATGCCTTCTTCACCCGCAAGCTGAAGCCCGGTGCGCGCGCCGCCGATGCGGATCCCCAGGGCATCCTGTCCCCGGCCGATGGCCGCATCAGCCAGTCGGGCCGCATCCACGACGGCCGCATCTTCCAGGCGAAGGGCCAGGAGTACACGGCCGCGGAGCTGTTGGGCGACGAGGCATCGGCGGCGCCGTTCCGCAACGGCAGTTTCGTCACCATCTACCTCTCGCCGCGCGACTACCACCGCGTGCACATGCCGCTCGACGGCGAGCTCGTCGGTACCACGCATGTGCCAGGCCGCATCTTCAGCGTCGCGCCATTCGCCGTCGCGGACATCCCCCGCCTGTTCGCCCGCAACGAGCGACTGGTATGCCGCTTCGACGGCGACCACGGGCCATTCGTCTCGGTGATGGTCGGCGCCATCCTGGTGTCCAGCGTCGCGACCGTGTGGGATGGCCTGGCCATCCCTCCCTATGCGTCGGACATCATCCGCAACGACTGCCGCGGCCGGAACGTGCGGCTTGAAAGATTTGCCGAAATGGCACGCTTTAACATGGGATCAACCGTGATCCTGTTGCTCCCGGAGGGCTTCGAACTCGACGATCTCCAACCGCAACAACAGGTTGTCGTCGGTCAACGCATAGGTCGCTGGGCGGGTGGCCACCCGCAGGCGTGACGAGCCGCGTCACAAAGTGACGAAAACGTCTTTGATTTGACGCAAGGGCGGCGTATGCTCTGCGCACTGGCACCCCTGGGGAGGGGGCCTGAAACGCACGAAGCATCCGCAACGGGGAACTCGTCTCATGCGTCTGGTCAGCCATCTCATCGCCGTTAATCGCGAGATGCGGCTTCGCCGGCAACTTGCCGACATCGAACGCGTCGTCCTCAGCCTGCCCGTCCGTGCGCATGCTGACCTTCAGCACCTTGTCCGGCGCGAGATGGAGCAGGCCTCGGCCTGTGATCACCCACACCTCTACGGTTCCCTTGGCCAGGAACGCCCCGGCGGCACGGGACAGGGTCCCGACCTTGGCATGGCCAAGGCACGTTCCGGGAATCCGCTGATCGCGACCCGTGGTGTCGCCCTGTGGATCGCATCGGTCTACCACGAGACCCTGGGCGCCGAGCGCCCCGCCTCCAGCGACCTGCACCGCCAGATCCTCCGCCTCATGCGGCAGATCAAGGAACTCTCGGCACCGGAACGCCGCGCCAGCGCCATCCCGGCCAGCCGCATGCAGCCGGAAGCATTGGCATAACCGCAACCAGGGGGCGACGCCGCCGTATCGTCCGGGACGCCGCCGTATCGTCCGGGACGCCGCCATGGCGTAGGAGCGCGCCATGCGCGCGACATCTTTCAAGGCGATGCACCCCGCTCCCACGCGTGAATCCGGATGCTGTTGCGAAGCGATATCGCGCGCAGGGCACGCTCCTGCACGTCTGCGGCTGGCCTCAGCGGCAGACGGGTACGCGAATCGCCTGCCCGACTTTCAGGTGGTGGTCCTTCATGCCGTTCAGGCGTGCGATGTCTTCGACGTCGGCACAGCGAATGCCCCGGGCGATGCTGACCAGCGTATCACCGCGACGCACCGTATAGCTCTTAGACCCGCCCGATGCCGACTTCGACGACGAACCGGACGACGACGACGGTGAGCTGCTGGCCAGCGCGGCCGACGTCGCCGCCGGCGGAGGCGGCGCGATGATCTTGACCGCGTTGTGAAGGTCGGCGGCAAGGATCGGCCACGGACCATCGGCGCAACTGGACGCGTAGACCTTCTCAAGCTGCTTCGGCACTTCCAGCCGTGCGCCGACCGGCTGGGAAACCTGTGGATCGAGGCGGGGATTGAGATTCCGCAGCGTGCGGAACCAGCCGCCGGGCATGCCCTCGGCACCCCCCAGGCATACGGTGAGTTCCGTGAGCGAAGCAGGCCGCTTGAGCACCACCTGGCCCGGCTCGCCATCGATCTTCGGGAACCGCAGGTGGTAGCTGTCCGGATGAAGGAAAAGCCACGCCGCCGCCAGGACCATGGGCACGTAGTCGCGCGTTTCCGCCGACATCTGGCCGTAGATCTGCGGGTCGTAGAAGCTGGCACCCGGGCTGCCCGCCGCGATGCGGCGCATGCGGCCTTCGCCGCCGTTGTACGCCGCCAGGGTCATCTCGAGGTTGTTGTTGAAGGCGCCAAGCTGCTCGTCGATGTATTCCGCATTGGCCTGCGCGGCCATGGTCGGATCGAAACGCTGGTCGAAACCGTCGCTGTTGCTCAGGCCGAACCGAAGGCCGGTGGCGTACATGAACTGCAGTGGCCCCGACGCACCGGAACGCGACACGGCGTGGACCTTGCCGCCGGACTCCTTGGCCATGATGCCGAACAGCAGCGCTTCCGGCAGATCGGCCTTCTTGTAGGCGGGCCACATCTTGTAGCGCATCATCTGGTAATTGACGTAGGCGTCCATCAGGTTCGGCCGCAGCTGCGTCAGCCAGAGCTCCAGGGCGGCCTTCACGGGACCATTCATGACCATGAGATCGGAGAACTGCTGGCCTTTCAGCATGGTGACGCTGCGCTGCGCCTGCGGCAGCGCGTTGACCGCCACCGAACCCGGGCTGGTCGCGTCGCCGGGTTGCGCGCCTACCTCGGCACCCTGCTCGGTATCGTCGGCGTCCTCGCCCTCGATGAAGCTACCGTCTTTCAGACGCAGGAGCCGGTCGAAGACGGCGGCAAATCGCTGGGGGTCGCAGCCGGGGGTGAGGCCACAGCGTGCCGATGCGTCTTTCAGCTGGTCGAGGGCCTGCTTCCGCGTCTGCGCCGCCTGGGGCGTGTCGCCACGCCGGGCCTGGTCAATGGCCGCCTCGTACCCCTTGCTTGCCTGGTTCATGCGGTCGTACAACGCATTGACCGCGGGCGTGGCCCTACCGGGGCGCGGCGCACCGCTCGAAGCACAGCCGGCAAGGACGCCCAGTGACAGGATGAGGAGGGAACGCGGGACACGAACGGTCATGCACTGACTCTGAGGGGCGGACAATCCGGCCACGTTACGCTTCGGACCGTTACGACTCAAGCAGGTCGGCGCCTATTTTCTCCGTAACGGCATATCGTTGCGTAAACTTGTTCAGTAACTCCTTAAGGATGACCCCATGCCCACGATCCTGATCGGTCGCAATGACGAAGCCGCCGTCGAGCTCGACTCCCGTTACGGCAACCGCCACGGCATGATCGCCGGCGCCACGGGCACCGGGAAGTCGGTCAGCCTGATGCTGCTCGCGGAGGGTTTCTCGCGGCTCGGCGTCCCCTGTTTCCTCGCTGACGCCAAGGGCGACCTGGCCGGCCTGTCGCAGGCCGCTGCGGCGCCGTCCGATAAGCTGGCGGCGCGGCTGGCGAAGCTGGGGCTCTCCGACTGGAAGCCGCAGGCCAACCCGGTCGTGTTCTGGGACATCTACGGGAAGAGCGGCCACCCCGTGCGGGCCACCATCTCGGAGATGGGCCCTACCCTCCTGTCGCGCATCCTCGAACTCAACGACACGCAGGAAGGCGTGCTCGAGGTGATCTTCAAGGTCGCCGACGACGAAGGCCTGCTGCTGCTCGACCTGCCGGACCTGCGCGCCATGCTGGGCTTCGCTTCCGGGCATGCCAAAGACATCTCGGCGCGCTACGGGCTGATCAGTGCCCAGAGCGTAGCGGCGATCCAGCGTTCGCTGCTGCGACTGGAGCAGGATGGCGCCGACGCCTTCTTCGGCGAGCCGGCCCTCGATCTGGCCGACCTCATGCGCCAGGACATGAGCGGCCGGGGCGTGATCAGCGTGCTCGCCGCCGACGCCCTGATCCTGAAGCCGCGCCTGTACTCCACGTTCCTGCTGTGGCTGCTGTCGGAGCTGTTCGAACAGTTACCCGAAGTGGGCGACCTGGACGTGCCGAAGATGGTGTTCTTCTTCGACGAGGCCCACCTGCTCTTCGACGACGCACCCGCCGCGCTTCGCCAGCGCGTGGAGCAGGTCGTGCGCCTGATCCGGTCCAAGGGCGTAGGCGTCTATTTCTGCTCCCAGAACCCCGACGATGTACCCGGTGAAATCCTGGGCCAGTTGGGTAACCGCGTGCAGCATGCCCTGCGGGCTTTCACCCCGCGCGACCAGAAAGCCGTCAAGGCGGCGGCCGAAACCTTCGCACGTAACCCGAAACTCGACGTGGTGGAGACCATCGGCACGCTGGGTACCGGCGAAGCACTCGCTTCCACGCTTGGCGACGGCGGCGTGCCCTCCCCCGTGCAGAAGATCCTCGTCTCGACGCCAGCCTGCCGCATCGGCGCGATCACGACGGACGAGCGTGCCACCGTGCGCTCACGTTCACCTGTCGGCGGAAAATACGATACGGCGGTCAATCGGGACTCCGCCGAAGAACGACTGGCCGCCCGTGCAAGCGCCAAAAGCGCCGACGATGCGCCCGCGGTCGCTTCCGCGAACAAGGAAGTCACCCCGGCAGATGCCGGCTGGGGCGGCGCAGTACGCGATGCCGTGCTGGGCACGAAGCGCCGGCAGGGCATGCTCGAAAGCATGGCCAAGTCGATGGTACGCACGGCCGGCTCGCGCGTAGGCCAGCAGATCGTGCGCGGGATCCTCGGCAGCATATTCGGTGGAAAGCGCTGACCGTGCCCTGCCTCGCACTCGCCGACGCCGACACCCCGTTCGCGGAACGCATGCGCGTGGGGCTGCGTTACCCCCTGCGCGGCGGCGCACCGCTGACCATCGGGGCAATCACGTTGTTCGAGTCCGTTTCGTTCCTGCCCATTACCGGCCTGCAGATGCTTGTCGTCGCGCTAGGATGGATGGGCCTGTACGCGTATGCCTTCGAGTGCCTCCGCCACACGGCCGACGGCTTCGCCGATCCGCCCGAGGTCGCGCTCAACACCGAAGACCGGACGGCGGTCGCGCTGATCTTCATCCAGCTCACCGGTAACGCACTCGCCATGCTCGCACCCATCTTCCTGGGCGTGCCCGGCCTGCTGGTATCGCTGCTGTTTGCATTCGTGCTGCCCGTCATCACGATGTCGCTGACCTTCGATGGCCTCGGCGCGGCGCTCAGTCCGGCCACATGGATCGCCGTCGTACGCCAGCTCGGCTCGCATTACATGATGCTGTTCGCGACGGTGTTCGTGACGAGCCTGCTGCAGTCGGGTGCACGATACGCGATGAAGGACCACGGGCCCGTGTTCTTCGGCACACTGGCCTATTTCCTCGTCGCGAACTACCTCACCATCTACAACTTCCACCTCATGGGCGCACTCATCCATCACAAGAACGAAGACCTCGGCTATCTGCCCGCGTCGGTGGCGCTCACTGCCGCCGTCGACCCCGATGACGACACAGCTCTTCTCGCCCATGTCAACGAGGTCGCCCGCGATGACGTGCCAGCGGCGACGGATATTCTCACCGAACGCCTGCGGGAAGGCCTCGCTCCGGCTGCGCTGCATACGCGCTATCGCGAACTGCTGCGAGCGCAGGGGCGTCTGCCGGAATTACTGGTGCACGGCCAGATCTGGATCGCCGCGCTCGTGGCCGCCGGTGAAACACGCAGGGCACTGGGCGTGGTGAAAGACTGCGTGGATACCGATCCGGCGTTCTTTCCCGACGACACGCGCACCTGCGGGCCGCTGGCCGACACGGCCGCGCAGGGCGGCATGAATCGCCTGGCGCTTCACCTGTCGCAGGCGTATCTGCGCGCCTGGCCCGGCGACCCGGGCGCGTCGCATCATGCTCAGCTGGCGGACCGCCTTCTGGAGCAATCCGGCGACGCTCCTGCTGCGGCGACGCTGTCACGCGGGGCGACGCTGTCACGCGGGGCGCTGCCGTCACGCGAAGCGACGCCGTCGCGCGAGGCGGCGCCGTGAGTCGCTGGCGGCCACCCGCACCGTCCTCCACCGCGATCATTACCCGCGCGGGGTTCGAACGCCTCAAGGCGGAACTCGACCACCTGTGGCATACCGTGCGACCCGAAGTCGTCAAGGCCCTGGCTGCCGCAGCGGCCGAAGGCGACCGATCGGAAAACGCCGAGTACACGTATCGCAAGAAGCAGCTCGGCGAGATCGACCGCCGCGCGCGCTACCTGAGCAAACGCATCCCGGTGCTGCAGGTGGTGGAGAGCGCGCCGTCGCAACGCGATGCCGTATTCTTCGGCGCGACCATGGACCTGGAGAACGTGGAGACCGGCGAAACGGTGCGCTACCGCATCGTGGGCCCCGACGAAACCGACGCACGCCTTGGCTGGATCAGCATCGATTCGCCGATGGCGCGCGCGGTGCTCAAAAAACGCGTTGACGATGAATTCGATGCCGACCTCCCCGCAGGCCGCACGCGCTTCGCGGTAGCCGCCGTAAGTTACTGACCCGCCCAAGGCCCAAGGCCCGAGGCCCGAGGCCAACGCCCGAGGCCCAAGGCCGAGGCCCAAGGACCAAGGCCGACGCCCGATGCCGACGCACCGTGGGAGCGCGCCGTGCGCGCGACATCTCTTGAGGCCGTGCACAACTCCCCACGCGCGAGAATCCGGATCGCGTCGCGAGAAGATGTCGCGCGCACGGCGCGCTCCCACACTGCAATCGCGGCGTTTATCCGCGCATTTTTTACGGGGCAGCGTCGTTCATTGGCAGGTTGTCGGTGAACTCGCGAACATCCCGTGCGAAGCGCTGGAGCGTCGCGGCATCGACTGCCGCACCTTCGCGCAACGCGACCTCCAGCCGCTCGCCTTCATCGCCGACAGCGGATTGCCCGAATACGTTGACGCCGCCCAGTACGTGGTGGATCCAGCCCGCGACTTCCTCGCGGTCCCCACGCTGCAGTACAGCGTCGAACCGGGCCAGGGCCTCATGCGTCGCCTCCACGCCCGCGTGGATGACCGTGGCCACATTGGCGTCGGAACCAAAAGCGCGACGCATCCGGTCCATGTCCATCACGAAGGGCGCCACGACGGGCTCGTCGTCGCCCAGCCATCGCGCCAGCATGGCGTGGAACCCCTCCAGTCGGATCGGCTTGCGCATGAGGTCGTCCATGCCGGCCGCAAGACACACCTCGCGCTGGTCGGCCCGTGCATCGGCCGTCATCGCGATGATGGGCACGCGTTTTCCCGTGCCTTCCTCGCGCCGGCGCACGGCACGAGCCACCGCATAGCCGTCCATGCGCGGCATGTGGCAGTCGACGAGCAGCAGATCGTACGAACGCCCGGCGAGGGCGTCCAGGGCAGCCACGCCATCGTCGACGATGTCACACGTGTACCCGCGCAAGGCCAGTTGCGCACGAACCAGCGCCTGGTTCACCGGATGGTCTTCGGCAAGCAGGATACGCGCCGTGCGGGGTGCGGGAGACAGGCTGTCGACCGCGGGACGATCCTGGCCAGCGGGGACGACAGGCAGCTCGGCCACCGGCAGTTCCAGCGTCACCGTCACCGTGGTGCCCGTGCCCGGTTCGCTGTCGATGGCGATGTGTCCGCCCATGCGCTCGATGAGCCGGCGCGAAATGGTCAACCCGAGCCCGGTCCCGCCGAAGCGTCGTGTCGTGGACGATTCGGCCTGGCTGAAGGGTTCGAACACCTGCCGCAGCTTGGCTGCATGGATGCCGATGCCCGTATCGGCGACGACGATGCGCAGGCGCTGCCGGGCACCGTGCTGCTCGTCCACGTGCACATCGACGCGGATCCCGCCGCGCACCGTGAACTTGATCGCGTTACCGAGCAGGTTGAGCAGGACCTGCCGCAGCCGGCCATCGTCGACATTGACGCCTGCCGCGAGTGCCGGATCGAACGTCGTCGCAAGCGCCAGCCCCTTCGTCCCGGCCTGCGAAGCCATGATGGCGACGGCCCCCTCCACGATCGCACGGGGATCCGCCGGCCGCGCATCGAGCGCCAGGTGTCCCGCTTCGATTTTCGAGAAATCGAGCACATCGTCGAGGATGTGCAGCAGGGCCTCGGCGGAGTGCTCGATGGTGGAAACCATCTGGCGCTGCCCGGCATCCAGCGCGGTGCGCTCGAGTACATCGAGCAGGCCGATCACACCATTCATGGGCGTGCGGATCTCGTGGCTGATGGTGGCGAGGAAATCGCTTTTCGCTCGCGTGGCGGCCTCGGCTTCGTCGCGTGCATGCGCCAGGCCGCGCGATGCGAGTTCCTGGGCCGTGACATCCACCCAGTAGCCGTTCCAGCGTACGGTGCCGTCGGCCGCGGCAAGCGGTACGGCGTCGGAACTCAGGTAACGGGGGCGCCCCCCGACCTGCGCCCTTACGGTCACGTGCACGGCATTGAGGTCGGTCGCCGACCGCTCGAAGGCCGCACGAAGCGACTCCCGGTCATCTTCGTGCAAGGCCGCGAGCATGCCCGGACCGCTACCCAGGAGGTCGCTGGCTTCCATGCCCAGGATGCTCTGTGGATCGCCGCCGACATACGTCATGGAATAGGCGCCATCCGTGCCGCGCACGGCTTCATACACCACGGCGGGCACATGGGCCGTTACCTCGGCGAGGCGACGCTCGGTGCGTTCTCGACGGCGCGTTTCGCGACGCAGGTTGAAATAGGCGTAGCTGATGAGGATGAGCGAGAGCAACAACACCGCCGCAAACGGAAGCACGCGGGTGACGATCTCGCGCCACGTGGGACCCAGCACGTAGTGCGAGGCAAACCACGTATTGCGGATTTCCTGCTGGCGATGCGTCGATAGGTTGACCAGCACGCGATTGACCAGCGGCAACAGGGGAGCCAGCTCGCGACGCACGCCGATGGCAATGGCCTCCGCCTCCCCCGTGGGCGCAGCCACCTTCAGCTGCCCGAGGAACTGTTCGCGGATGAGGTAGTCCACCGACGCCAGGTTGCCGACGAAGGCATCCGCTTCACCCGCAGCGAGTCGCCGGAGGCCCTCTTCCTCGGTATCGGCCGGGACCGCGACGGCCCCCGGCACCTGCGCGAGCAGGCGACGGATCGGCTCGCGCGTGGTGTTCGCCAGCACGCGCTTGCCTGCCAGGTCGTCGCGCCCCGCCATGGTCGGCGCGCCTTCGCGCGTGACGATCATGATGGGAAAGTCCAGGTAGGGAACGCTGGCCTCGAGGTACGGGTAGGTCGCGCTCTGCGGGTTGATGGCGGCGACCAGGTCGACTTCGCCACGCCTGACCCGCTCGACGGTACCCGTCCAGTTGTCGCTGGGCACCTGCGTGACGCGCACACCCAGCTCAGCCGCGATCTCCCGAACGTAATCGAGCGCCAGCCCTTCGGCCTCGCCCTGGGCCGTGATCAGGCTGAAAGGGGCGTAGCTGGGATCCACCCCCAGCCGCAGCGGCGGCAAGCCCTGCAGCCAGTGTTTTTCCGTCTCGCTGAGGGGAATGCTGGTCTGCCGGGGCCGGGGCGCGATGTCCCGCCCCACCCAACGGGCGCGCAGGCGGCCGTGCTCGGCGGCCGTGAGCTCGCCCAGCGCATGGTCGATGGCCCGGCCCAGCGGTGCCCGGTCGGCGGGCACGGCAAAGGCGAGCGCACTGATGGGCAACGCCAGCGCCTCGCCCACGCGCAGCTCGTGGCGCGTATCCAGGCGGGCGACGAACTCGCGGGCCGAATACGGGTTATCGATATACGCAGCCACATCACCGGTTTCCACGCGCGCGAGCGCGTCGGCCGTGGAGGTGGTCTCCACGAGCGTGGTGTCCGGCAGCTCACGGCGCAGCGCCGCAAGGTCGAAATAGCCGGCGTGGACCGCCAGCCGCTTGCCCTTGAGGTCACCGGGGCGATGGATGATCGGCACGTCCGCGAGCTCGACCAGCGCGGGAAGCGACTCGAAATACGTCGCGCCCACGCGGATGCCCGGGGCGCCCTGCTCCAGCGGGGTCACCGTGGTCGCGACATCGATTTCGCCCCGCGCCAGCGCGGCAAGCACGTCGGGCCAGCTGGCATAAAGGCGCGTCTGCAGCGTGATACCGAGACTGCCCGCGATCTCGTGGAGGTAATCCGGCCCCAGGCCTTCCAGGTCGCCATCCCTGACCTCTTCGAACGGCGGGTAGCCCTCGCGGTAGGCACCCACGGTCACCACGGGGTGGTGGCGAAGCCAGGCCGCGTCGTCGTCGCGCAACGGTGCATCCGGAGAGGCGACGACCGGCGTGCACAACATGAACAGGATGGCGATGAAAAGCAGTCGGATCACACGGAAACGTCGTCTGGGGGAACCTTCATGGTCATAATCGGCTCAAAAGCTCGACAAGTCGCAATGCACGAAGGAGAAAGGAAGGCATGCCACTCAAGGTCATTCTGGCAGACGATCACCCGCTGGTCCTCGTCGGAGGGCGTCTCGCCCTCGAAAACGCCAACATCGAGGTCGTCGGCGCGGCCCGGGCCGCCGATGAGCTGCTGGCGCTGCTTGCCGAGCTCAAGGGCGGGTGCGACGTGGTCATTACGGATTTTCTCATGCCGAGCGATCGGCAGGACGATGGCTTTCCCCTCATCGAGACCATCCTGAAGGATTATCCGAAGGTATCGCTGGTCGTCCTCACCATGATCAACCGCGCCTCGGCCCTCCAGTCGATGCTCGGCCGCGGCGTTCGCGGGATCGTGGACAAGCGCGCGCCCATGGACGAACTGGCCACTGCGGCGCGCCACGTGTTTGCAGGCGAGACGTATCTCAGCACCACGTTGCTCGACATCCTCAACGAAGCCGACGAAACCTATGTCGCAATGCCCGGCGACAAGCTCTCGGTACGCGAAACAGCGATCATCCGGCTGTTCGTCACGGGTATGTCGCTGCAGCAGATCGCCGACCAGGAAGGCAAGTCCGTCAAGACCATCAGCCGCCAGAAACGCGACGCCATGCGCAAGCTGGGCGTCGACCACGACGGCCTGCTACCCGATTTCGTGCGCGATCACGGGCTGGTCTGAGCGATGCCGACAAGTGGTGCGGGGTACGTACGCCCCGCCCGCAACGGCTGGAAACACGGCGCCGTGTCGTAGAACCGTTCGTCGCCCGACAGCGCGTGCCATCCGGGCACGCCCGATACAGGCAGCGGGCGCAGCTCCTGCGGATCGTTGAGCACGGTGCCGCGTCGTATCGCGTCAGCACAGATGGCGCGCGCATCACCGCCACCAACCACGACCAGCGCCTTGCCTACCAGTAGCTTCGTCGGGCTCAGCGCGTGTTCCAGCAGCGCATGCCCGAAGACTTCCGCATGCGCGGCGCCACTCAGCCAGGCGTCGCGCCAGGTCCAGAACAGGGCGTGCCAGTCATGCGCGTCCCACGCGCTGACCATGGCCTCGTCGGGCAGCGTGACGATAATGCCGCCTTCATCGAAATGCGTCAGGGCACACTGCGCACGTGACCGCTCGCGCGGCCCCATTCTCTCGATCTCTGCCAGCTGCCTCGCATTGAGCGCCCGCTTCAGCTCGCCGTAGCGCAACCAGATCAAGGCATTGAACAGGTCGTGCCAGTTGTCCGGGCGCGTGGCGATCGCGCCACGACGCGCGATGCGGACTTCGTAGTGCAGGCCGTCGTCGAGCAGGGCCTTGTCCTGCGTCGCGAAGCGCACGCCTGAATCAAGGGGAAGCAGCGCGTCGAGGGTGTCGACGGTGGGCCAGGCGTCGCCCGCAAGCAGGGACCGATACGCCGACCAGTGCGACAGCGGCGGCACCTCGAGCACGCTCCTGTCGAACGCTTCCCGCGATGGCGCCGCGTATCGCATGGCGTTATCTCAGGCCAGGCGACCGTAGAGATCGTGGGCGTCGGCTTCTTCGACTACCACGTCGACGAACTGACCCGGCTTGAGCAGGTGGCCGTCGTCCACGCGCACGGCACCGTCGATTTCCGGCGCGTCGGCGCTGGAGCGGCCCCACGCACCGTCGGCGTCGATCTCGTCGATCAGCACCTTGATGGTACGGCCGACCTTTCGCTGCAGCCTGGCCGCGGAAATCTCGGCCTGCACGGCCATGAACTGCTCGAGACGGTCTTCCTTGAGCTCTTCGTCGATCTGGCCCGGCAGGTCGTTGGCCTTCGCGCCGTCCACGGGCGAGTAGGCGAACGCGCCCACCCGATCGAGCTCCGCTTCGCGCAGGAACCCGAGCAGTTCCTGGAATTCCTGGTCGGTCTCGCCCGGGAAGCCCACGATGAACGTGCTGCGGATGGTGAGATCAGGCACCTGGCGACGCCAGTTCTGGATGCGCTCGAGCGTCTTGTCGACGTTGCCCGGGCGCTTCATCAGTTTCAGGATGCGCGGGCTGGCATGCTGGAACGGGATGTCGAGATACGGAAGGATCCTGCCGTCGGCCATCAGCGGCATGATCTCGTCGACGTGCGGGTACGGGTAGACGTAATGCAGGCGTGTCCAGATGCCGAGCTCCGAGAGCCCTTCGCAGAGCTCCGTCATGCGCGTGCGGTACGACCTGCCCCGCCACTCGCGCTCGGCATAGCGCACGTCGACGCCGTAGGCGCTCGTGTCCTGCGAGATCACCAGCAGCTCTTTCACGCCACCCTTCGCGAGCTTTTCCGCTTCCATGAGCACCTGGTCGACCGGGCGGCTGACGAGGTCGCCGCGCATCGACGGGATGATGCAGAAGCTGCAACGGTGATTGCAGCCTTCGGAGATCTTAAGGTACGCGTAGTGCTTCGGCGTGAGCTTCACGCCTGTGTCCGGGACCAGGTCCAGGAACTTGTTACGCGTGGGCGGAATGGCCAGGTGCACGGCGCTCATCACGCTGGCGTAGTCCTGCGGGCCGCTGATGGAAAGCACGTCAGGGTAGCTTTCACGGATCAGCTCCTGCCGCTTGCCGAGGCACCCGGTGACGATCACCTTGCCGTTCTCGTGCAGCGCCTCGCCGATGGCGTCGAGCGACTCCTGCACGGCGGAATCGATGAAACCGCAGGTGTTGACCACCACGGCATCGGCCTCGCCGTAGCTCGGTACGATCTCGTAGCCTTCGACCTTGAGCTGGGTGAGGATGCGTTCGGAATCGACGAGGGCTTTCGGACAGCCGAGGCTGACGAAACCGACTTTGGGAGCGGCCTGGGACATTGCCGTGGGTACCGGGGGGAGGAAACCGCGCAGTATAGCGGGTCGCGCCCTCCCGGACCCATGCGACATGCACGCACGACGTGAACACCTGTCGCCGGGTATCTTTGGCGACCGTTTTCCCACCTTTCTACGGAGTCCCGCATGGGCCGCAGCCTTATCCTCGACACCTCCCGCCCCCACGAAAGCATGGATGCCTACCTGGCCGAGCCGAAAGGCACGCCGAAGGGCGGCGTCGTCGTCATCCAGGAGATCTTCGGCGTCAATGCGCATATCCGCTCCGTGGCCGACCGGTTTGCCGCCGAGGGCTACGTGGCGATTGCGCCCGCCCTGTTCGACCCGGTCGAGAAAGGCGTGGAGCTGGGGTACGACCAGGACGGCATGCAGAAAGGCGGGAAGCTGATCGGTGAGCTGGGCCTGCTTCGCCCGATGCAGGATGTGGCGATCGCGGCGCGCCTGATCGCCGACCAGTACAAGGTGAAAGTCGGCACCGTGGGCTACTGCTGGGGCGGCACAGTGGCCCTGATGGCCGCGGTGCGCCTTGGCCTGCCCTCGTCGAGCTACTACGGTTCGCGCAACGTGCCCTACCTTTCCGAACCGGCGAAAGCCAGCGTCATCTTCCATTTCGGCGAGCGCGACCACTCGATCCCGCCCGAGATGATCGAGAAGCACCGCGAGTTGATGCCTGAGATGGATACGTGGGTTTACCCGGCCGACCACGGCTTCAACTGCGATGTCCGCGGCAGCTACGACGAGCCCAGCGCAACGCTCGCCTGGGAGCGCACCCTCGCGTTCTTCGATCGCGAGCTGGCGTGAATCCGGCGTTCGAACTCGACGCGAGGCTCGCCGGCGACACGATCGTCGTCGGCGACCTGCCGCTGTGCCGGGTACTGATGATGCGGGATGCGCGCTATGGCTGGCTGGTGCTGGTACCGCGCCGGCGGGGGATGGTGGAGGTCGCCGACCTGGCCGAGGCCGACCAGGCCACGCTGTGGCGGGAAGGCGCGCAGGCCGGCGCTGCGCTTCGGGCCATCCTGCCCTGCGACAAGCTCAATATCGGGGCGCTGGGTAATATCGTCCGGCAGCTCCACCTGCACGTCGTCGCGCGCCGTGAAGGCGATGCGGCGTGGCCGGGGCCGGTATGGGGTGCGGGAAGCGCGGAGGCGTTCGCCGAAGGCGAGGCGGAAACGCGCGTAACCGCGCTACGCAAGGCGCTGAAAATGTAGGAGCGCGCCCCGCGCGCGACATCTCTTCGCGACCGAATTAGGTTATCGCAAGTCGCGACCGAATTCGGGTTATCGCAAGCGTCGGTTTATCGCGAGAAGATGTCGCGCGCTAGGCGCGCTCCTACATTAAGCGGGGCGTATCGGTACGCCCCGCCCTTTTTACTGCTGCGTCTGCGGGTCGTAGCCGCCACCGGCCTGGGGCATGCTGCTGCTCGACGCGTCCTTGCCCTGCATGCGGTCCGGCAGCGAGGACTTCTGCGGGGTGTCTTCCAGCGCGCGGGCATTCGATTCGACGGCATTCAGGCGGGTCAGCTCGCCCTTCTTGTCGTAATACACGGCGAAGCCGTAATCGAGCTGCATCCGCGCCAGGAAGCCGAGGTGGTTGTCACGGATGCCCGATTCATCGCTCGGCAGCACGAGGACCGTCTTCGGCAGCTTGCCCTGGTCTTTCAGGTAGGCAAAGTGGCTGCCGGTGTCAGCGGCCGAGAGAACGGCGCCGTCGACCAGGAACTGGCCGCTCTTGTACGCCTTGATGGTGGCGTCGAACTGGCCCTGCTCGGCGGTCACGTGGTCGTTCTTCACCGCGCCACGATGGCAACCGGCGAGCACCAGCAGGCTGGCAAGAAGGACTGCCGCTGCGGCGCGGGTCATCAGGGTGGGAAGTCGGATCATGCGGTGTCTCCGTGCATCGGGGTGTCGTGAAAAGGGGAGTCTACCGCGCCCGCGTCCGGCGGGCAGCGGCCATGTGAAGGCTGTTCAGGTGGTCGGCAGCGTCACGCCGCGCTGGCCCTGGTACTTGCCGCCGCGGTCCTTGTAGGACACTTCGCACTCTTCGTCCGACTCCAGGAAGAGCATCTGCGCCACGCCCTCATTGGCGTAAATACGTGCGGGGAGCGGCGTCGTGTTGGAGAATTCCAGCGTGACGTGGCCCTCCCACTCCGGCTCCAGCGGCGTGACGTTCACGATGATGCCGCAGCGGGCATAGGTGCTCTTGCCCAGGCAGATCGTGAGCACCTGGCGGGGAATGCGGAAATATTCGACCGTGCGCGCCAGGGCGAACGAGTTCGGCGGGATGATGCAGACGTCGGACTTGATGTCCACGAAGCTGCGCTCGTCGAAGTTCTTCGGATCCACGATCGTGGAATTGATGTTGGTGAAGACCTTGAACTCATCGGCGCAGCGCACGTCGTAGCCGTAGCTCGAGGTACCGTACGACACCAGCCGGTGGCCGTCGCGCTCCTTGACCTGGCCGGATTCGTACGGCTCGATCATTCCGTGTTCCTGCGCCATGCGGCGGATCCACTTGTCTGACTTGATGCTCAATGAATGTCTCCCTCGCTGGAGCCGGAAAGGTATAGGAACACCGCCGAACGCGCCACTTCGGTCATGTGTTCTGGATGACGATCTTCGGGAACGAGATGGCCTTGTTCCGGGCCTGCAGCGACAGGCGGGCCGCCGTGGAGCGAGCAATGGCGCGATAGCGCGCGGTCAGGTCGGAATCCGGGATGGCGGCGACCGTGGGCGTGCCGTCGTCGGACTGCTGCCGGATGCGGATATCCAGCGGAAGCTCGCCCAGGAAGGTGATCCCGGCTTCGCGGGCCATCTGCGCACCGCCGCCGTGGCCGAAGATGTGTTCCTCATGACCGCAGCTGGAGCAGATGTGCGTGGCCATGTTCTCGACCACGCCCAGCACGGGCACCTCCACCTTGCGGAACATGCCCAGCGCCTTGCGGGCATCGAGCAGCGCGATGTCCTGCGGCGTCGTGACGATGATCGCCCCCGACACCGGAACCTTCTGCGACAACGTGAGCTGGATATCGCCCGTGCCCGGCGGAAGGTCGATCACGAGGTAATCGAGCCCTTCCCAGCGGGTGTCGGTCAGCAGCTGCATGAGCGCTTGGGTGACCATCGGGCCGCGCCAGATCATCGGGGTGTCTTCGTCGATCAGCACGCCGATCGACATGGCCTGCAGGCCATGCGCGCGCATGGGCTCGATGCTCTTGCCATCCGGCGACACGGGCTTGCCCGACAGACCCAGCATCCGCGGCTGGCTGGGGCCGTAGATGTCGGCATCGAGGATACCCACCGTGGCACCTTCGGCGACGAGCGCCAGCGCCAGGTTCACCGACACCGTGGACTTGCCGACGCCGCCTTTTCCCGAGGCCACGGCGATCACGTTCTTCACGTTCGGCATCGGGGCGAGCTGCCCCTGCACCTTGTGCGCGTGTACGCGCCAGCTGACCGAGACGGCCGCCGCATCGATGCCGGGCTCGGCCTCCAGCGCCGCCCTGGCCTCGGCCGTCGCCTGCGCCACGTAGCCGTTGGCGGGGTAACCCAGCTGGATATCCACGGACACGCGGCTGCCATCCACGCCGACGGCACGCACGGACGTGGCCAGTGACTGGCCCGAATGAGGATCGATCACGCGGTCGAGAACGCCGCGAACAAGGGTTTCGCTGGGCTGGGTCATAAGGGAATTTGAGCAAAAGCTGAGATCGCCCATTATGCCAGTGACCACCCCCGGCCGCCGATAAGGCACCCGACAGCCGCTCTGGCGCGTTGCAGCTTGACGCCTCCGGCCGGGCTCGTCAGTCTCCGGCCATACCTGACCGTACGGGAATGCCGCAAACCATGACGCCTCTCATCCGCAGTGCCCTCACCCTCGCCTTCGTCGCCAGTGCTTTCCCTGCCCTGGCCGCCACCGATACGCCGGTCGGCAAGTGGAAGACCATCGATGACACGACCCATGAAGTGAAGTCGATCGTCGAAATCACCGAAAAGGGTGGCCTGCTGGAAGGCAGGGTCCTGCAGGTCCTGAAGTCCGACCACGGCCCGCACCCGGTGTGCGCCGCCTGTGACGGCGAGCGCAGGAACAAGCCCATCGAGGGCATGACCATCATGTGGGGCCTGAAGAGAAACGACGGGGACTGGTCCGGCGGCCAGATCCTGGATCCGGCGAAGGGCAAGGTTTACAAGGTCACGCTGAAGCTGGAAGACGGCGGCAGCAAGCTCGATGTCCACGGCTACATCGGCTTCTCGCTGCTGGGCCGCAGCCAGCAGTGGGTCCGCGCGGATTGAAGCAAGCCCGCGCATGCCATAATCGACGGTCCCGAAGCCGATCGCGACCCCCATGGCCCGCCGCATCCTTGTTACCAATGCCCTCCCCTACGCCAATGGCCCGCTGCACCTGGGCCATATGCTCGGCTACATCGAAGCTGACATCTGGGCGCGGGCGCAGCGAATGCAGGGTAACGAGGTGTGGTACGTAGCCGGCGAAGACGCGCACGGCACGCCCATCATGCTCGCCGCGGAGAAAGCCGGCCTGACGGCCGAGGACTACATCGCGGGCATACGGGCGGGCCACGAAGCGGACTTCACCGACTTCCACTTCAGCTACGACCAGTACCACACCACGCATTCTCCCGAGAACCAGGAGATCGCAACCGCGATCTACACCCGGCTGCGCGAGGCCGGTTACATCGCCCGGCGCGACATCGAGCAGCTGTACGACCCCACGCGCGACATGTTCCTGCCCGACCGGTACATCAAGGGAACCTGCCCGAACTGCGGCACCCCCGACCAGTACGGCGACAACTGCGAGAACTGTGGCGCGACGTACGCGCCCACCGACCTGGTGAACCCGTATTCGGTGATGTCGGGCGCCACGCCCGTGCTTCGTGATTCGGAGCACTACTTCTTCGAACTCGGCAAGTTCGAGCAGCTGCTGCGCGACTGGTTCGCGGGCAGGTTCACCGACGGCAGGCCCACCGCGCACAGCAGCGTGGCCGCCAAGCTCGCCGAGTGGATCGACGGCGGCCTGCGCGACTGGGACATATCGCGCGACGCGCCCTACTTCGGGTTCCCCATCCCCGATGCGCCCGGCAAGTTCTTTTACGTCTGGCTCGATGCACCCGTAGGCTACCTCGCTTCCTTCAAGGCACTGTGCGAGCGCAAGGGCCTCGCTTTCGATGACTTCCTCGGGCCGGACAGCACCGCCGAGATGCACCACTTCATCGGCAAGGACATCATCAATTTCCACGGCCTGTTCTGGCCGGCCATGCTGCACGGCGCGAACCTGCGCGTGCCGACGGCGCTGCACGTCAATGGCTACCTGACCGTGAACGGCGCGAAGATGTCCAAGTCGCGCGGCACGTTCATCCAGGCGCGCACCTACCTCGACGCCGGGCTCGATCCGGAAGCGCTGCGCTACTACTTCGCCACCATGCTCGGCCCGACCCCGGTCGATGTCGACCTCGACCTCAAGTCCTTCGAGGAGCGCGTCAACTCGCACCTGGTCGGCAAGTGGGCCAACATCGCCAGCCGCACCGCCGGTTTCCTGCATACGCATTTCGGCGGCACGCTGTCGGACCGCTTCGACGACGAAGCCGCGACGCTCTGGAACGACCTCCTCTCCCAGTACGACGGCATCGAAGCCGTCTACGAGGCCGACGAATACGCGGAGGTCTCGCGTCGCTTCGTCGCCATGGCCGATACCGTCAATGGCTACATCGCCGCGAAAGCGCCGTGGGTCATCGCGAAGGACGAGAGCCGCCGCGACGAGCTGCAGCAGGTCTGCTCGTTCGCCATCCAGGCCTTCCGCCTGCTGTCGGGCCTGCTCAAGCCCATGCTGCCGAAAACGGTGGAAGCGGCCGAAGCGTTCCTCGGCACGCCTATCCCCACGTTTGCCGATGCACGCCGCGAGCTGTTCGGCCATACGGTGAACGCCTTCTCGCCGCTGTTCAGCCGCATCGATCCGAAAAAGATCGACGCCATGGTCGACGCGTCGAAGGAATCCCTCACGCCCGCGGAACAGGCGAAAGCCGCCGCCGCGGAAACCAAGAAACCCAACAAGTTCAAAGAAGCCGCCAAGACCATGACCGACCCCACCCCGACCGATACCGCCGCCAGCGAGGCCGCTGCCCCCACCGTCTCCATCGACGATTTCGCGAAGCTCGACCTGCGCATCGGCAAAGTGGTCGCCTGCGAGTTCGTCGAAGGGTCGGACAAGCTGCTGCGCTTTGAACTCGATGCCGGCGCGATCGGCAAGCGCCAGATCTTCTCGGGCATCCGTGCTGCCTATGGCGAGCCGGAAAAGCTCGTGGGCCGCAACGTGGTCTTCATCGCCAACCTCGCACCGCGCAAGATGCGCTTCGGCCTGTCGGAGGGCATGATCCTCTCGGCGGGCGATGGCGGTGCCGACCTGTTCCTGCTCGATGCCGACCAGGGCGCCGCACCGGGCGCCACGGTTCGCTGATACCCGTTCGGCCGCGCGCCAGCCATGACGCCAACGCTCGCCGACCAGGTCGACCGCCTGCTCCCGCAGACCCAGTGCGAGCAGTGCGGATTCCATGGTTGCCGCCCTTACGCGGATGCCATGGCAGCCGGCGAGGCGGGCATTGATCGCTGCCCGCCCGGGGGCGCCGCCGGCATAGCCCGGCTCGCCGCCCTGCTCGAGCGCCCCATCATTCCGCTCGATACGACGCACGGCGTGGAAAAACCCCGGACCCTCGCCCGCGTCGTGGAGCCCGACTGCATCGGGTGCACGAAATGCGTACAGGTGTGCCCGGTCGACGCCATCATCGGCGCGTCAAAAGTGATGCATACCGTCATCGCCGACCTGTGCACCGGTTGCGAGCTCTGCGTACCGGCCTGCCCGGTCGACTGCATCGTGCTCGATCCCATGCCGCTGTCGCAGGCGGACGACCCTGCGCACGCCGATGCGGCCCGGGTCAGGTTCAACCGTCGGGAAGCACGCCTCGGGCGCGACAGGATCAACCGCGAACGCCGGCTGGCCGCCAGCAAGGTCGATGTCGCCGCCCCTGCGGCGCGCAACGCCGTGCTTGAAGCGCTGGCCCGTGCAAAGGCCCGCAAGAAGGATCCGCCATGAAAAAGGCCGATGTCGTCGAGATGTTCACCCGGCTCCGGGAGTTGAACCCGCACCCGAAAACCGAGCTGGAATACACAACGCCCTTCGAGCTGCTGTCCGCCGTTGCCCTGTCCGCGCAAGCCACCGATGTCGGCGTCAACAAGGCCACGCGCAAGCTTTTCCCCGTGGCGAATACGCCGCAGAAGATGCTCGACCTCGGCCTGGACGGGCTGAAGACGTATATCAGCAGCATCGGGCTCTACAACAACAAGGCGAAGAACCTGATCGCCATGAGCCAGATCCTCGTCGATCGCTACCAGGGCGTCGTGCCTGACAACCGCGAAGCGCTCGAGGAGCTCCCGGGCGTCGGGCGCAAGACCGCCAACGTCGTGCTCAACACCGCCTTCGGCCAGCCGACCATGGCTGTCGACACGCATATTTTCCGCGTCTCGAACCGTACCGGGCTCGCGCCCGGGGCCGACGTGCGCAAGGTCGAGGACAAGCTTGAAAAGGTGATACCCGCCGAGTTCAAGCAGGATGCGCACCACTGGCTGATCCTGCACGGGCGATATGTGTGCAAGGCACGCAAGCCGGCCTGCCCCGGGTGCGTGATCGTCGATCTCTGCGCGTTCAAGGCGAAGACCCCGGCTGAATAAGCCCGGCACGGGCGCAGGAGCGCGCCTTGCGCGCGACAGCTCTTCGCGATGACGTGGAGACTATGGCGAAAAGATGTCGCGCGCAGGGCGCGCTCCTACCAGGAGGAGCGCGATCCTGCCAGGCGGAGCGCGCTCCTGCAGATACCTGCTTACGCTACCTGCCCTGCGATCGGTGCAGGCCTCGCACCTTCCACTCGCCGGTTCAGCTCCGTCCAGTCGACCACCAGTTCGCACCCGCGCTTCGACGCGTTCCGTCCCCACTCGCGCAGCAGCTCCAGCGACGCCTGGTCCACGTGGGTCAGACGATCCATCATGACCGACAGGCGCGTGTTCGGCGGTACGCGCTCCAGCACGCGAGCCATCGACGGCACTTTCAGGAACGTGGCCGAGCCTTCCAGGTGAAGCGTGGCCTGCCCCGGCTCATCATGGTGCAGCACGTCCATCTTCAGCTTCGACGACAACAGGGCCAGCCGGAACAGCGACAGGCCGAAGCCGACGATCACACCGGTCAGCAGATCGGTGGCCACGATAGCCACCGTGGTGGCGACATACACCGCCGCCGTGCCCTTGCCGTACGCGGCAAGCGACTTGATCTGGCCCGGATTGACCATCTTCACGCCGGTATAGACGAGGATGCCGGCAAGGCATGACACGGGCGTCATGCGCATCAGCCACGGCAGCAGCATCGCAAAGACGAGCAGCCATCCGCCGTGGAGGACCGCCGCCATGCGCGTGGCCGACCCGGCCTGCACGTTCGCGGCGCTGCGGACGATCACACCGGTCATCGGCAGCGCCCCGAGGAATCCACACACCACGTTGCCCACGCCCTGCGCCGTCAGCTCACGGTCGTAGTTCGTTCGCGCACCGTCGTGCATGCGATCCACCGCGGCGGCGGACAACAGCGTTTCGGCACTCGCGATGAAAGCAAACGTGACGGCTGCGACCAGCAACGAGGAATCGAACAGGCCAGACAGGCTACCCATGCTCGGCAGGCTCACCGCCGAGAAAAGATTCGCGGGAACGTCCACGCGTTTCACGTCGGCGGCGGTGAGCTGGGCGATGAGCGTCATGGTCACGACGGCAATCAGCGCGCCGGGGAGGAAACGTAGCTTCGCGGGGCGAAGCTTTTCCCAGAACAGCATGATTCCAATGGTACCAAGACCGATCATGAGGGCTGCAGGTACCTGGCCTTCCCCTGCGCTGGTCACCGATTCCCACGCCGCGCCGGGAAGTGCGGCGAAGTTCTCGAGGCCGCGCGCCCTGGGAATCGCATCCAGCAGCACGTGCGACTGCGAAGCGACGATCAGGATACCGATGCCGGACAACATGCCGGCGACGACCGCCGGCGATGTCATCCGGAACCAGACGCCCACCTTGCACAGGCCGGCAACGACCTGGATCAACCCTGCCAACAACACGACGGGGCCGAGGGCGGCCACGCCGTGCTCACGCACCAGTTCAAACACCAGGACCGCAAGACCCGCTGCCGGACCGCTGACCTGCAGCGGTGACCCGGCAATGGCGCCTACGATGAGACCACCCACGATGCCGGTGATGAGCCCCGCGCTGGGCGGCATGCCCGACGCGATCGCGATTCCCATGCAGAGGGGCAGAGCAACAAGAAAAACGACCACCGAACCGAGGAGGTCGCGGCCAAACAGGCCCTGGGAGAAATAAGCACGCATGATGAAGCTTTCCTTTAAGCGGCGGATGCCACCGGTAACGGGATGGAGAACCGCGCGTGCGGCGTCGCATCCGGCGCGTTGCCGTCACCGGCGACCAATGCGCGGAAGCGACCCTCGAGCGGATCGAACGCCATGATCTCCGTCTTGGCAATGTCGTAGATCCAGCCGTGGATGCGCAGGCTTCCGTTTGCCATGGCAGCAGCCACGGCGGGAAGCGTGCGCATGTTTTCGAGCTGGCCCACGACGTTTTCTTCAGTCAGGTAACGCAGGCCTTCGTCGCCATACATGGTGGGACGGTTCTGCGACACGACATAGCGGGCGACTTCCGCATGCTTCAGCCACTGCTCGACCGACGGCTTGCCCTTCAGGACCGCGGGGTTCTGCAGTGCCTTCATGGCGCCGCAATCGGAATGCCCGCAGATGACAATGTGCTGCACTTTCAGTGCGGTCACGGCGTATTCGATGGCCGCGACGACGCCGCTCACGTGCTGCGCGTAAGGCGGCACGATGTTGCCTACGTTGCGGTACACGAAGAGTTCGCCTGGCTGTGCGGCGAACATGAGCTCCGGCATGATGCGGGAATCGGCGCAGGTGATGAACATGGTGTGTGGGGTCTGGCCCGACGCCAGTTCAGCGAACAGCTTGCGATGTTCTTCGGTCATTTCGCGGCGAAACTGGTCAAAACCCTGGATGAGACGTTCCATGGTGGTTTCCTCTTCTTGGCGGGATAGCGTGACGAGCGAATGCTCGCTGGCGGCCGGTATATGCCGACGCGCGCGGGGATTCTTTTCTGGGGGAGGCTCGGGAGGGGCACGCTGAAGGCGTGCCGCGGGGCGATCAGACGATCGGCGGCCGCAGGTCGAAGCTGTGGTGGTGCTCGTGCGCCGCAGGTGCCAGCCCGCCCGGATGGTCGGCGGCAGGGCGCGTGATCGTCACGAGGTGCAGGGAGGGCACGTCGAAGGTGTCGTCCAGGCCGCCGCTGTTGTCTTCCAGCGAAGGAAGCGTGGTGGGATCGCCGGCATCCAGCACGTCGTCGGCAACGAACGCCACGTGCTCCTGGAACTGCGACCTGTCGGCTGAACCATGGTCGCACGGCATGGCCGCCGCACCCGCGCACGCGACGAGCAGCGCGAAGAACACGAAGATCGTGCTCGCGAAGCGGCGCATGGAGGATGTGGATGATGTTGCCATGAGCCGAACCTACGACAGGAATCAGGCACTGCGCAAGTGATGCGACGCACCAAGTTCAGCCGGGGGTGGGAGCACAGCCCCCATGCCGGTCGTGCCAACGGATCCGGGGGACGTCTGCGCGGCCGATCGCGCTACCGGCATTCAGGCATGGACGTCCGGGCGGTTCCGGCAAGATTGAGATGATTCGCAAAAAAGAAGGGCGCTACATGACGTAGCACCCTTCTTTTTTGTGGGAGCGCGCCCTGCGCGCGACATCTTTTCGCGGCACCCCGTATAACAGTGGGAGCGCGCCCTGCGCGCGACAGCCCTTCGCGAGGAACTGTCGCGGGCAGGGCGCGCTCCTACGCTTTTCGCGCTCCTACACTTTTCGCGCTCCTACACTTTTCGCGCTCCTACACTTTCTGCGCTCCTATCCTTCTTGCGGTCCTGCCCTTCCATGAGGCCGATGCCTTATCAGAAGGTCAGCAGACCCCAGAAGCCCACTTCGTTCGTCTTGTAGTGGTACGGCGTGGCGGTCGGGCCGTCGAGCTTGTTGTGCTTGTAGACCAGCGCGAGCTTGAGGTTCTTGAGTACGTCGTACGAGAAGCCGGCGTTGTAGTACTTGTCTTTCAGCTTCTCTTCGACGTTGGTCAGGTTGTTGTACTTGTAGTCGAGGCTGTCGTAGCGGGCGAAGACTGCAAGCTTGTCGTAGAAATGCCAGTCGGCCCAGCCGGAGTAGCCGTCGGCCTTGTCCTTGGTGGTGTTCGACGCGGCACCGACGCCGGCGATCGTGCCCTGGTACTTCAGGATGTCGTCCCAGTTCGAGCTGTGGAAATACTCGAAGCCTGCGCCGAAGTTGCTGTCGCGCCAGGCGATAAGTGCATCGCCGCGGGTCGCCGTGCGGGTCGGGGCGCCGTTCTCGGCCTCGTTGCCGCGCTTGCCGGTGTAACCACCGACGGCGATCACCATCTGTTCGATCGGCGAGTAGCCGAAGCGGCCTTCCGTATCCACCGTCTTGGAGCGGCTCAGGTTGCGATAACCGCGACCGTTGACGACGGAGAGCTGGTAGTTGACCGAATTGTCGCCGGTGGTCGCACCGAGTGCATGGACACCCCAGTCGGACGAGTTGCCGAACGCGCCAACGCCGCCGGCAGTCGCCGTGCCGCCGCTGCGGCCGCCTTCGAACGAACGGTCGGTGATGGTGTTCTCGACGAAGCGGTAGCCGTACCACTTCTCGACGAACGGGATCCAGGGCATGTCGGCCGCACCGAAGCGAACGGTGAAGAGCGGATCGAACATGCCCTGCACGTAGGCCTTCTTCACGAAGAGGTTCGTGGAGGCGATCTGCGACTGGTAGCTGAAGTCGGTGGTGTCTCCGCTGAAAGATGGAATGGTTTTTTGAATACTCCTGTAGCCCGGTGAGGTTTTTCTGTCAGAAAGTTCTCAAACGGGGTCATCGGCGCGAAGAATGAGCCCCGGGGTTTAACGTTCCATGCCTTTTTTGGTACAGATCGAAGACACGTGCACGTCTGCTTAACGCGGATGCCCGCCAGGCGGCCCGGCTGATATCCTTAGAGGATGGATACCACCAGCAATAGCACCGCAATGATCATGGCCTTGCGGTTCAGGGGCTTCTTGCCAGTCATCGTAGACGTGGAAACAGGCGGATTCGACGCCGAGCGCGACGCCCTCCTCGAGATCGCCGCCGTGCCCGTGGCCATGGACAGCCATGGCCTCCTCCACCCGCAGCCCCCCGTGGCCGCCAACGTCGAGCCCTTCCCCGGTGCGAATATCGATCCGAGGTCGCTGGAAATCACCGGCATCGACCCCGACCACCCGTTCCGGGGCGCTCTGCCCGAGCGCCAGGCGCTCGACCACGTCTTCAATGCAGTCCGCGAGGCCGTGAAAGCGGCCGACTGCCAGCGGGCCGTGCTTGTAGGCCACAACGCCGCGTTCGACCTGGCCTTCCTTAATGCGACGGTTCGCCGCGTGGGTCACAAGCGTAATCCCTTCCACCCTTTCAGCTGCTTCGACACCGCCACGCTCGGCGGCCTGGCCTACGGCCAGACCGTGCTGAGCAAGGCGGTCATCGCCGCAGGTATCCCTTTCGATACCCGCGAGGCCCATTCGGCGATCTACGATGCGGAGCGGACGGCGGAGCTTTTCTGCACCATCGTCAACCGCTGGCGCCACCTGGAGCTCGCCTCCAGCGAAAACGTGACGCCGATTGCGGTTTGAGAGATTTCGTAAGCTCCTGAATATGACAGGAAATCGGATCCTGTCATCTGAATGAAACATTCGGTACGTCTCATTGCAACACGGCAAGGCTGGAATACAGCCCCGGGCGGGCCCTTCGCCCGACACTCATTCATCCGAGGAATCCTCCGTGTTCACACGCAAACTCCGCATCGCAGCGATCGTCGCCGCTTCCCTGTTCGGCATGTCCGCGCAGGCCACCGACATCACGGGCGCCGGTTCGAGCTTCGTTTACCCCGTTCTGTCCAAGTGGTCGGCGACCTATGCCGAGACCACCGGTAACAAGCTGAACTACCAGTCCGTCGGTTCGGGTGCGGGTGTCGCCCAGATCAAGGAAGGCACCATCGACTTCGGTGCGTCCGATGCGCCGATGAGCTCGGAAGACCTCACCAAGTTCGGCCTGGGCCAGTTCCCGGTCGTCGTGGGCGGCATCGTCCCCATCGTCAACCTGCAGGGCGTGGCCCCCGGCCAGCTGAAGATCGACGGCAAGCTCCTGGGCGACATCTACCTCGGCAAGGTCGCCCGCTGGAGCGATCCGGCCATCGCCGCCCTGAACCCGGGCGTGAAGATTCCCGACGTCAAGATCACCGTCGTGCATCGCTCGGACGGTTCGGGCACCTCGTTCAACTTCACCAACTACCTTTCCAAGGTCAACCCGGAATGGGCGTCTAAGGTGAAGTTCGGCACGGCGGTCGACTGGCCGGCCGGCGTAGGTGGCAAGGGCAACGAAGGCGTGTCGCAGTATGTTCGCCAGATCCCGGGCGCCATCGGTTACGTCGAGTATGCCTACGCCACGAAGAACAAGCTGTCCTACACGCAGATGAAAAACGCTTCCGGCACGTGGATCCAGCCGACCGCCGAGTCCTTTGGCGCCGCTGCCGCCACCGCAGACTGGAACTCCGCCAAGGACTTCAACCTCATCATGACCAACGCCCCGGGCGCGCAGGCATGGCCGATCACCGCCACCACGTGGGTCATCATGTACAAGAAGGCCAAGAACGCGTCGCACACCAAGGTGGCGTTCGACTTCTTCAAGTGGTCGCTCGAGAAGGGCCAGTCGCAGGCGGCGACGCTCGACTACGTTGCCCTGCCGGCACCGCTGGTCCAGAAGATCGAAGCCTACTGGGCGTCGGATTTCAAGAACTAAACCGATGCCGACAGCTGGCTGACACGCGCCGGCCGTACCGTATCGATCCCACCGGGGTCGTCGTCCGCAAAGGGCGGCGACCCCACACTGTTGCATAGGCCCCGGGAACCCGAACCCATCATGCATGCCACCGTCAGCAACGCCGTGCCGGATCTCGAACGAAAGGCAGAGGCGGCCCGCAATGCGAAGGACTCGCGCAACGACCGGCTCTTTGGCTGGGCCCTCAAGGCCTGCGCCCTGCTCGTGCTGCTGTCCCTGGTCGGCGCCGCCGCTTCGACGCTGTGGCTCGGGCGGGATGCATTCGCCACCTTCGGCTGGGGCTTCCTCACCAGCTCCGACTGGGATCCGACCACCAACCGATACGGCGCCCTGGTGCCGGTCATGGGCACCGTGGTCACCGCGCTCATTGCGCTTGTCTTCGCCGTGCCGGTGAGTTTCGGCATCGCCCTGTTTCTCACGGAGATCGCGCCCGGCTGGTTGCGCGGCCCCGTCAGCTCCGCCATCGAGCTGCTCGCCGGCATCCCGTCGATCATCTATGGCATGTGGGGCCTCTTCATCTTCGCGCCCTTCGTCGCCGAGCACGTCAAGCCGTGGCTGATGAACAACTTCAGCGCCGACCCGCCCGACGGCAAGGTATCGCTGCTGGTCCAGCATGTGCCGTTCATCGCGAAGTTCTTCTCCAGCGAATACCCCTTCTTCGGCGCAGGCGTGCTGACGGCCGGCCTGGTGCTGGCGGTCATGATCGTCCCCTTCATTTCGTCGGTGATGCGCGAGGTCTTCCAGACCGTGCCCACGCGGCTGAAGGAATCGGCCTATGCACTGGGGTCCAGCACATGGGAAGTGGTGTGGGACATCGTGGTGCCTTACACCCGCACCGCCGTCATCGGCGGCGTTTTCCTCGGCCTGGGTCGCGCCCTCGGTGAAACCATGGCGGTGGCCTTCGTACTCGGCAACACGTTCAAGTTCACGCCGTCGATCCTGGAAACCGGCAGTTCCATCGCCTCGACCATCGCCAACCAGTTCGGCGAGGCGGAAGGCCTGCAGAAATCCGCATTGATGGCGCTCGCCTTCCTGCTCTTCGTGGTGACCTTCATCGTGCTGCTGATCGCTCGCCTCATGCTCCGCCGCCTCGCCACGAAGGAGGGCACGTAATGTCTTCCATCTACACGCGCCGCCGCATCAAGAACATCGTGGCCATGGTGTTCAGCGTCTTCGCCACCTGCGTGGGCCTGCTATTCCTCGCCTGGATCCTCTGGGAAACCCTGAGCCAGGGCATCGCAGGCCTCAAGCCGCAGCTGTTCACCAAGATCACGGCGTATCGCGAAGAAGGCGGCCTGGCCAACGCCATGGTCGGCAGCCTGATCCTCAATGTCATCGGCATCCTCATCGCCACGCCCATCGGCGTGGCGGCCGGTACGTGGCTTGCGGAATACTCGCTGCGCTCGAAGCTGGGGCCCACGATCCGCTTCCTCAACGACATCCTGCTGTCCGCACCGTCCATCGTGCTGGGCCTGTTCGTGTACACCATCGTCGTGCTGCCCTCGAAGTGGCTCTCCGGCGGCGACGTGACGTTCTCCGGTATCGCGGGCGGCATCGCGCTGGCCCTGATCGCCCTGCCCGTCATCGTCCGCACGACCGACGAGATGCTGCGCCTCGTGCCGGGCACGCTACGCGAAGCCGCCCTGTCGCTGGGCGTCCCGCAGTGGAAGCTGACCATGCAGATCCTGATCCGCTCCGCGCGGTCGGGCATCGTCACCGGCGTGCTGCTCGCACTGGCACGCATCAGCGGTGAGACCGCGCCGCTGCTGTTCACGGCGTTCGGCAACAACTTCATGACCTTCAACCCGATCGACAAGATGCCCAGCCTGCCGCAGGTCATCTACGAATACACGAAGGACCCCAGCCCGGACATCAACACCCTGGCCTGGGCCGGCGCCTTCGTGCTCACCATGTTCGTGCTGGCGCTCAGCCTGATCGCCCGCCTCGTCTTCTCGCGCTCCAAGGTGTCCCATGACTAACATGAACGAAGTCGCTTCCCAGCCGGGGTTCGGCACGTCGCCGCACGCCTCGGGCGTCGACCTCGGCCAGGTGCCGGCGAAGATCACCGTGCGCGACCTCAACTTCCATTACGGTGACTTCCACGCGATCAAGAACATCCACATGGATGTTCCCGAGAAGAAGGTCACGGCCATCATCGGGCCGTCGGGCTGCGGCAAGTCGACCCTGCTGCGCATCTTCAACCGCATCTACGCGATCTACCCGAACCTGCGGGCCGACGGCGAGATCGTGCTGGATGGCGAGAATATCCTCGACCCGAAGTACTCGCTCAACCGTCTTCGCAGCAAGGTCGGCATGGTGTTCCAGAAGCCGGTGCCGTTCCCCATGACCATCTTCGAGAACGTGGCCTACGGTATCCGCCACCACGAGAAGCTCAACCGCACCGACATGGAAGGTCGCGTCGAGCAGGCACTGCGCGGCGCAGCGCTGTGGGACGAAGTGAAGGACAAGCTCGGCAAGAGCGCGCTCGGCCTCTCCGGTGGCCAGCAGCAGCGCCTGTGCATCGCGCGCGGCATCGCGCTGAAGCCGGAAGTGCTGCTGCTCGACGAGCCGACATCGGCACTGGATCCGATCGCGACCAGCCGTATCGAGCAGCTGGTGGAAGAGCTCAAGAACGAGTTCACCATCGTGATCGTGACGCACAACATGCAGCAGGCGGCACGCTGCTCGGATATGACAGCCTTCATGTACATGGGTGAGCTGATCGAATTCGACCGGACGGAAAAGATCTTCACGAAGCCGAACAAGAAACAGACCGAAGACTACATCACCGGCCGTTTCGGCTGAGCCCCCTACCCCGAGGCATCCGATGAACACTCCGCACACGCATATCATCAAGAGCTACGACGACGAGCTGAAGCGCCTCACCGGCGAAATCGTCCGCATGGGCGAGCTCGCCGTGGCACAGCTCGAAGCCGCCATCGACGTGGTGGAGCGCCGCGACGAGCGTGCCGCCCAGCGCGTGGTCGACAACGACGACGCACTCGATTCGCTCGAACAGGAAATCAGCCAGGACGTGGTACGCCTGCTGGCTCTCCGCGCCCCGATCGCAGGCGACCTGCGCAACGTGTTCGCCGCCCTGCGCATCGCCGCGGATATCGAGCGCATCGGCGACTACGCCGCCAACGTGGCGAAGCGTTCCATTCCGCTCAGCCGCGTGGCACCCATCGCCGTGGTCGGCGGCCTGGCGAACCTGGCGGAACTTGCCATCGAAGAGCTGCGCGCCGTGTTGAAGGCGTACGACGAGCAGGATGCGGATGCAGCGTACGAAGTCTGGAAGGCGGATGCCCGACTGGACGAGGAATACACGCTCGTCTTCCGCGCCCTGCTGACGTACATGATGGAAGACCCGCGCAACATCACGCCCTGCACGCACCTGCTCTTCATGGCGAAGAACATCGAGCGCATCGGCGACCATGCGACGAACATCGCCGAGAACGTGTGGTTCGTCGTCCACGGCGAACCGCTGGTGGCGCCGCGCATCAAAAAAGATACGACGGCGAATCCGTAAGCAGGGTTGCGGGCGCGGTGTGACGGGGCATCGCGCGCAGGGCGCGCTCCTACATGGCTTCGTTTAGGAGCGCGCCTTGCGCGCGATGCTTTCAGGCCCCCGACGTAAGCTTCAGGCCAAGTATCCCCACCACGATCAACCCGACGCATAACAGCCGCAATGGCTGCGCGGATTCGCCGAACAGAACGATTCCCAGCGTCACGGCGCCCACGGCGCCGATACCCGTCCACACGGCATACGCCGTACCGAGCGGCAGCTTCTTCGTCGCCATGGCAAGCAGCACGATGCTGATGACCATGGCCGTGCCCGTAAGCAGGCTTGGCCACAGGCGGGTAAGGCCTTCGGAATATTTCAGGCCGATCGCCCACGCGATCTCGAAAAGACCGGCAACGACAAGGATGAACCAGTACATGGGATGTTCTCCGCAAGAGCGGGGTCGTCCCCGCGGAGTCGGTGCGCGTCGCAAGGTCTTCCCCGCGGGCGGAGCAGCTTTGCGCTGCTCCGTGGATCATTATACGGGGGGTGTGTAACCCGTGGCTGACCGGGAGTGGTCGTCAGGGGCATCGCGCGCAAGGCGCGCTCCTACAGGTAGGAGTGCGCCTTGCGCGCGATGCATTTACAACGTTCCCGTCGGCCTGCCCGGCGGCGGCACCGTGGCTTTCCGCATCCGCACGCCACGGGCGATCCCGTAGATGCTGATCAGGAACCACGCCATTTCCTGCAGGAACGCCGACATGTTGAACATGCCGAAGATCAACGAAAGCAGGATGCCCAGTGCGCCGAGGAGGTTCATCACCTGATACGGGAAGCCCTGCCCCGACAGCTTATGTGCCTGCAGGAGGAGGAAGGCGATCAACACCAGGGCTACACCCGCCAGGCCGGCCCAGTCGTGCCAGAACATGCTGCTCATCGTTTCTTTGCTCCTCGCTGGCGCAGCGCCTCGAACAGGACGACACCCGTCGCAACGGATACGTTGAGGCTCTCCATGCCGCCGGGCATCGGGATTTTCGCCACGAAGTCACAGGTATCGCGCGTCAGGCGGCGCATGCCGTCGCCTTCGCTACCCATGACCAGCGCGATGGGACCCTTGAGGTCGAGGTCATATACCGACTGCGTAGTGTCGCCGTCGAGGCCGGTGATCCACACGCCGGCGTCCTTCAGCATGCGAAGCGCACGCGCCAGGTTGGTGGCGGCGATCACGGGAACCATGTCCGCACCGCCCGCCGACGCACGACGCACGGTCGGCGTCATGCCGACCGCCCTGTCCTTCGGCACGATGACGGCGGTGACGTTCGCCGCCGCCGCGCTGCGCAGGCAGGCGCCCAGGTTATGCGGATCGGTGACGCCGTCGAGCACCAGCACGAGCGCATCCGGGCCGGCCTTCTCAAGCAGGTCGGGAAGGTCGTTCTCGCTGCCCATCGGTGGGGCTTCGTAGCGCGCGATGACGCCCTGGTGGCGGGCTTCGCCACCGAGCTTCTCGAGCCGTTCCTTGCTCACCATCTGCATGGGAAGCCCGAGCTTGCGCGCCAGCGAGGAAATCTCGTTGACGCGCGCGTTCTTCGAGTTCTGCTCGATCAATACTTCACGGATGCGATCCGGGTCGTTGGTGAGAGCACCTTCGACCGGATTGATCCCTACTATCCACGTGTCACTCATGCTTGCGGCGTGCTCCTGGGTTTACGCGACCTGCGCCGGGCCGTCTTCCTGGCCGGGGCGGAGGTTTCCTGCGCAGGCGCGGGCGCCTGCCTGTTACCGGCGGACTTCCGTGGCGGCCTGCTCTTCGGCGTGTCGGTAGTGACGCCGGCGTCAGGCGCTGGCGGCCCGTTGCGACGCGAGCCCGCGGCCTTCGACGAGGCCCTCCGCGGAGCGGACGACGGCGCGGATGCCTCAGGCTCGGCAGCCCGGCGACGTCGTGCCGGCGGCGCGTCGGCTTCCACCTTGCGCTCCGCGCGACGGCGAGGTGCCGGCGTGGGGGCCGCATCATGCGCTGCCTGCGCCTTCGCGGCAACCGGCGTTTTCGTCTTCGTCTTCTTGCCGAAGAGCGCATCGACGGCCTTGCGTGCGGCCCGACCGATGGCCTTGCCAGCTTCCGCGATGCCATTGGACCGCGCAGCAGGTGCCGGCGGCGCCACGGGTGCAGCCGGCTTGGGCAGCGACGTGAGGCGAGCCTTCAGGCGGAAGTCGATCTTCCGGTCCTCGAGGCTCGCGCGCAGCACCTGCACGCTGACGTAGTCACCGAGGCGATAGTTCACGCCCGTGCGCTCGCCAGCCAGCAGATGACGTACCGGATCGAACTTGTAGTAGTCGTTCGGCAGCTGCGACACGTGCACCAGGCCGGATACACGCGAAGCCGCCAGTTCCACGAACAGGCCGAACGAGGTCACGCCGGTGATGGTGCCCGCGAATTCCTCGCCGACGTGCTTTTCCATCCAGGCGCACTTGAAACGCTCGTCGACGTCGCGCTCGGCCTCTTCGGCACGGCGCTCGCGCTGCGAGCAATGCACCGCCATGGCGGCCATCTGCGTGTCGCTGTAGATGTAGTCGGCCGGCTTGCCGCGCGTGAGCGCATAGCGGATGGCGCGATGCACGAGCAGGTCGGGATAGCGACGGATGGGCGACGTGAAGTGCGCATAGGCGTCGAGCGCCAGGCCGAAGTGGCCCTGGTTCTCGGGGTGGTAGATCGCCATGCTCTGCGCGCGCAGCAGCACCGACTGGATCAGTTCGGCTTCCGGGCGGTCATGCACCCGCTTCAGCAGCGCCGAGAAATCGGCCGGCGTGACTTCGTCGGCGGGCGGCATCTTGAGCTTGAACTCCTTGAGGAACTGCAGGAGGTCGTCGTACTTTTCCGCCGGCGGTGACGCATGCGAGCGATACAGCGCGGGAATCTTGCGCTTGGTGAGGAAGCGGGCCGCCTGCACGTTCGCGGCGATCATGCATTCCTCGATCATCTTGTGCGCGTCGTTGCGATCGGATGCGCCCATGGATTCCACGTCGCCCGACGGCCCGAGGCGGAACTTCACTTCCGGCGTCTCGAAGTCGATGGCACCGCGACGCTTGCGCGCCTTCGCCATGACCTTGTAGAGCTTGTGGAGGGTCTCGACCTGCGGAAGGACGTCGGCGATCTCGTCGCGAACGTCCGGGTTACGGACGCCAACCGCCTGCCAGACCTTGTTGTAGGTCAGGCGGGCGTGGGAGAACATGACCGCGTCGTAGAACTTCGAGCGGGTGACTTCACCCTCGGCGTCGATCTCCATGTCGCAGACCATGCAGAGGCGTTCCACCTTCGGCATGAGCGAGCAGATGCCGTTCGACAGGGTCTCCGGCAGCATGGGCACGACGAAGCCCGGGAAATAGGTGGACGTGCTGCGGTTGTAGCCTTCGACGTCGAGCGGCGTACCGACGGGCACGTAGTACGACACGTCTGCGATGGCCACGATCAGGCGGAAGCCGCCATCCTGCAGCGACTCGGCGTAGACGGCATCGTCGAAGTCGCGCGCGTCCTCACCATCGATGGTGACCAGCGGCAGCTTGCGGATATCGGTGCGGCCCTTGCGCTCCTCGGAGGTGACCTTCGGTTCGACCTCTTCGGCCTGGCGAATGACCTGCGGCGGGAACTCGTGCGGGAGGTCATGGCTGGCAATGGCCATCTCGACCACCAGCGACGGCTGCAGGCGCTCGCCCAGCACTGCACGGATGGTGCCCATCGGCCCGCGATGCGGGTTCGGCGGATCGGTGATCTCGACGACCACGATCTCGCCGGAGCGCGCACCGGCGTCGCGACCACTGGGGATCATGATGTTCTGGTGCAGGCGGCGGTCGTCCGGCTCGACGAGGATCACGCCGTTCTCCATGACGACGCGGCCCACGAGGCGCGGCGAGCGGCGCTCGAGCACCTCCACGATGGCGCCCTGCCGGCGCCCGCGGCGGTCGATGCCGACCACGCTGGCCAGCACGCGATCGCCGTGCAGCACGGTGCGCATCTGCTGGGGCGAGAGGTAGAGGTCTTCGCCGCCCTCGTCCGGGCGCAGGAAGCCGTAGCCCTCGGCGTTGGCGATGACCCGGCCCGGTAGCAGGCTCAGCTTCTGCGCGGGCGCGAAATCGCCCCGACGGTTACGCAGCAGCTGGCCGTCGCGGACCATGGCACCCAGGCGTTTGCCCAGGGCGTTGATCTCGTAATCGGTGAAGAGGCGGAGCGCGTGCGCGATCTGCTCGTCGGAGAGAAGCTCGCCGCGCTCGTCGAGCAGCGCGAGGATGGCCTCTCGGCTGGGGATGGGCTGATCGTAGAGCGCAGCCTCGCGATCCGCGTGCGGATCCACGATGGGGCCATGCTGGCGATCACCCGATCGACCCGCGCCCTGGGCGGGACGGCTGGTCTTCGGTTTACGGGGACCGCGGTCGTCAGACCCTTTGTTTTTCTTTGTCACGTAAGAACCTTTGAAGGGGGATGCAAAATAGTTTCGCATCCGTGGTGCAAAATTGTTGACAAGTTTCCCCGACCTACCTAATCTACGCGGCTCACGGGGCAGCGATGCTTCGGGACACCTGCCCAGGTGGCGGAATTGGTAGACGCACTAGTTTCAGGTACTAGCGGGTAAAACCGTGGAGGTTCGAGTCCTCTCTTGGGCACCAATTATAGACGAAGCCCCGCAGTAATGCGGGGCTTTGTTGTATCCGGGGTTCAGGTTCATTCTCAAGGCGTGCAGCCATGATTGAAACAGAGCGTCTCATCCTCTCCATCCCCACGATCGACGACTTCGAATCGTTCCACGCCATGCTCGCGGAATCCGATGTCTATCGCTTCCTCGGCAACGCGCCCTGCCCGCGGCCCGAGTCCTGGACGAAGATGCTGCGCAGCATCGGTCACTGGAAGGCATTCGATTACGGCATCTTCTCCGTCCGGGAAAAGGCCACCGGCCTCTACATCGGCGAAACCGGCATCGGCCATTTCCAGCGCGATCTGGGCGCCGGGTTCGATCCGTACCCCGAAGCTGCCTGGGTCTTTGCCGCCGCCGGCCAGGGCAAAGGCTATGCGACCGAAGCCGCGGATGCTGCGCACCGCTGGTTCGTCGGGCTGAAGGGCGAGCAGCGAACGGTGTGCATCATCGATCCGGAAAATGCACCGTCGATCCGTCTTGCCGAGAAGCGTGGGTATCGTGCGTTTGCAACGCATGCGTATCGGGGGCAGACGGTGACGGCGTTCGAGCGGTTTCCCGCCGCGCCACCCGTGGTGGCGACGCGCTCCGTATGACATGAAACAGGAGCGCGCAAAGCGCCGGGTGGGCATCACCACCCACCCGGCACGAAGGGAAATCACAAACCCTGACGTAGCACGTCAATGCTCCAGCGCTGGTCGTCACTCACTGCCGGGTAATCCGCCCAGACGTCGGGTATCGGTTCGAGTTCGATACCGCCCTGAGCCGGCGCGGGAATGTAATCACCCACGCGAGGCTTGAGCGGGTAACCCGTCCAGGGGTCCAGAACCGACGCATTCGGGTTGATCGGAAAATCGGCGAACTCGCCTTTCTTCGCAACAAGCGGCTGGCCGTCCGCGACGATAAGCCGAAAACGTCCCGCGTCGCCTTTCGCGTGCAGACGATCCGCGAGCCACTGCCACTGCTTGTTATTCATGTCCGATGCGCAGGCATCGGTGATCACGGCACCCGTATCGGGCTGGGCAGCGAGGCAGTTGCCCGAGCCACGATTAACGTAGCGGCTGGACGGATCCAGGCCCCACATCTGCATGCGATCGGTCGAAAGGCAGTCGGCAAGCCCGACCTGGCCATCGTTATCGCGCAGGCACTGCCCTCCGCCTAGCGCCGACCGGATGAGCACCGTCGTTTCCGCCGTGAGATACGGGTCGCGCATGTCGATGTCCAGCGTGGTGGTCTCGTCACGGGGCACGAGAGCATTTTCATACCGGATTTCTGCGTGCTCCCACCACCAGTTCCACGTATCCAGCTCGTACCCGGCCGTCACGGCAACCGTCACCACGCCTTCGTACTCACCCGGCACCTTCCATTCCGACAGGGCCTGCAACGGCGCCGAACGCATCATGGGCGTCATGCGTTCCTCCGTGAGCTGCGGCATCTCCGCACCCCACCGCTTCACCAGTACGCCTTCCAGCTTCGGATCAAGCTTCGCGGTCCACGACACGGCTTTCATCGGATCCGGCGTGGCGATCAGCGAGTAGTCCCGGAACGTGTTGCTCAGCTCGGAGCTCCAGCCATACTCGAAACCCGCCGTGAGATTGAAAGGCAGCTTCGCGGCGAGGACCTGGTCAGGCGTGCCATCTGCGCTCAACTCCGCACCCGTCGATCCGCCGATGGAAAAGCCGCGCGTTTTGGTATCGGTCTGGGTGAAGTCGGTCCGGCCGTCCGATGTGGGGAAATGATCGAGGTAGGTCACTTTTGTGTCCTTCGCCGTCACCGCATGGGCCAGATGGTAGGCAAAAGGCAGATGCGTGGACCAGAGGCCGCCGTGGTCGTGATCGCCGTCGACGACGCCGGCCTTCTTTACGGTAACCGCAGCCTTCGACGTCACCGAAATGATCTTGAAGTCGGTGGCGCGGGTGCGGCTTCGGGTGACGTCGATGCCCGTGACGCCCGTGATCTCCCCTTCGGCATCGACCATGTTCACATCGAAGTGGCGGGTCGGCCGCGTGGCTGCATTCCCTTCCGCTCCGACATTGAACCGTGCCAGCACAGCGCCCTTCTCCTCCTTGCCTGCCCACGCCTCCAGAAGATCGGATGTGTCGACGTCGCTGTGACGGATCGGTGCGAAGACCTCGACGCCACGCGTGCTCTTCTGAACGATAACTTCGCCATGGGCGGGTGCGACGCCGAAGAAGGCACGCACCTGGCGCGTCGCGCTGATGTCATCGGTGTCCATGTGGAGCAGCACCGGCGAACCCCTGTCAAACAGATGGGTCAGCGCAACTGCCTCGCCTTCCGCCAACGGGAAAGCACTGGCTTCGACGGTGGCGAGCACCTGCCGGGCGCCCGCGTTGTCGACGCCTGTAATGTCCGAAGGTTGCAGGACGGAAAGATCGAGGGCCGAAAGCCGGGTATCCGTATCGGGCACGAAGCCGGTCATGCCAAAAGGAACCAGGGCCAGCGCGTGCCCGGCGAGGCGGTTATGAGCCGCATGGGTGGGAGTGCAAAGCGCCCCGGCGATAGCCAGCGAGAACGCGTTGAGTGCGAGCGTACGGATCTTCATGGGGTCGGACCTCCTTGTTCGTTGTCCGACGCCGACGTTACCGATCCGGCATACCGATCTGTGCAAAATTCTCACGTTTATCTCGCGCCACCGCTTCGCGACGTTCTTGTCGATTACCGCCTGCATGGCGTGCGATAGAAGACGATAGCGGCCGGCTTACCCCTCCCTCACGAAGGACCTCGCTGTGCCGTACGGCGAAGGATTACGCGCGAGAGCATGAAAGACTGACGCCCACCTTCGACATCATGGAGCTTGCTTCAGGTCTGTCACGCCTCCCTGGAAGGGACACCGCGCGCCACCGCCAAAAGATAAGACCGGGCCATCACGGGCAGCTGCGCCCTGAGCATCGCCAGTGCAGACGGCGACGCATCGTTTTCCGCCACCGCCCTCACCGTGCCGATCAGCAGCGAGCGCAGGGCGAAAGTCACCGCCGTAACATCCTCGAATATCGCGTCGGACGCGCTGGCCAGCAGGATTTCGACGGCGCCATGCAGGCGCTGCACCACGCCGTCGATCAGCGCCGCACTGTCCAGCTCGGCGGCAACGCCGTAAAGGGCTCGCGAGCCAGGAAGATGGCGCAGCTTGGCTTCGACGTAAGCGTGCGTAAGGGCATCTGACATGTCCCGCAGGGTCGCACCGTTGAAGCGGATGCAAGCGTCTTCGACCGCATCGACGACTTCCTCGAGGTGGAGCTTCAGCACGGCGAACAGCAGCGAGTGCTTATGCGGGAAGTACTGGTACATCGTGCCCACCGAGACCCCCGCGCGTTCCGCAACCAGCGTCGTCGTCAGGCCGGAGGCGCCATGCGAAAGCAAAACCTGAACCACACCTTCGAAAATCGCGTCCACGGTTACCGCTGACCGGGCCTGACGTGGGGTTTTGCGGGGCTTGAGCCCGTCAATCGGGAATACAGGCATATGCGAATTCAAAACCTGAAGGATTCTTCATAAATTAGAGCACAGCTTTCCCCTCCCCTTGCTTCCCCAGGAATTGCCATGAACGCAGATAACCGCCGCATCTCCCTCGTCACCGGTGCCAACAAGGGCATCGGCCTTGAGGTCGCGCGCCAGCTAGGCAAGGCCGGGCACCGCGTGCTGCTTGGTGCGCGCGACGCGTCGCGTGGGGCCGAGGCCGTAAAGACGCTGGCGGGTGAAGGCATCGACGCTCGCTTCGTCGCCGTCGACCTGACCGATGCGTCGTCGCTTGCTGCGGCGGCGGCGGATGTCGAGCGCCAGGAAGGGCATCTCGATGTGCTGGTCAACAACGCCGGCATCGTGGTGCAGGGTGATGGCACGCCCGGCACGGCCAATCTCGAGGCCGTGCGCCGTACCTTCGACACGAACTTCTTCGGCACGCTCGCCGCCACTCAGGCCTTTCTTCCGCTGCTGAAAAAGTCAGCCTCGGGGCGCATCGTCAACGTGTCGAGCGGACTGGGCTCCATCACGCTCAATGGCGACCCGTCCTGGGACTACGCCGCGGTGAAGATGATTGGCTACAACGGGTCGAAGGCCGCCCTGAACATGCTGACGGTACAGCTGGCGGCGGAGCTTGCCGGCGACGGCATCAAGGTCAACGCGGCGGATCCCGGGTATACGGCAACCGACCTCAACGGTAACAGCGGTCACCAGAGCATTGCGGAAGGTGCCGCCGAGACGGTGCGCCTCGCCCTTCTCCCGGACGATGGCCCGACCGGCACGTATTCCAGCAACGAAGGCATCCAGCCCTGGTGAGCGCCTGATCACCCGTCGACGGCACGCTGCCGTCGACGGCACCCCGTGGTCGACGGCACTCAGCCCGCGTCGAGTGACAGCCCGCGCCAGTAGCGATCGAGCGAGACGGCGAGTTCCGTCGCGAAGTCCATCGACAGGAACGCCTCGGCGGCGTCGCCCGTCATGGCGATGCAGTCGGGCGGGATATCGAGCGCCTGCCAGAGCCCCTGGGTCAGCGCATACGTGTGCACGAGTGCTCGCGTGCCGTCGCCGGGCTTCAGCGCGAGTATCTGCTCCACGAGGGCACCTGCCCGTTCCAGCGCCGCACTGAGTTCGGCCTTGTAGACCTGCAGGCGGTCGGGCGCCACGTTGCGCTCGACCACGCTGTAGCCCAGCGATTCCAGCCGCAGGATGTCCGGGTGCGACGCCAGGTGCGCGACGTAACCTGAAAGAAATCGCGTTACTTTCTCGCCGGCGGGCGTGGAGTCCGGCGCGAATGCTTCGCCCACGCGCGCCATCATCGCCATGCGATCTGCGTGGAGAAGATCCATGAATATCTCCTCCTTCGTCGCGAAGTACAGGTAGACGGTGCCCTTGGCGAGTCCGGCCTCGGCGGCAATGGCCGCCGCGGAGGGAAGTTTCTCGGGCTCGCGAAGGAAAAGCGCGCGCGCACCATCGAGGATCGCGCCCCGGCGCGCTTCCTTATCCTCGACTGCCAGGGCGTAACGCACCATGCACCGTTAACTCCACATCAGGTCTGCATCATTCTATAGGCGATGCGCGAGGCCTGCTGCCGCGAGAACAGTCGCGTCGTGAATGCCGCGATGCTGTTGGCCTTCCCCGCGATGACGGCAGAGCGTCCCGCCGCCAACGCGTCCAGGCCGATATCCACCACGGGACGCGGCTTCATCATCATCCGCTTCATGGCCGCGCTCGGCGCCTCGCCTGCCGCATCGAAGAAGCCGGTCTCGGTGACGCCCGGCGAAAGCACCGTCACGGTGACGTTCTTCGCCTTGAGTTCGGTATGCAGCGCTTCGCCCAGCGACAGGACGTACGCCTTGCTCGCCGCATACGCTGCAAGCCGCGGGCACGGCTGGAATGCAGCAACACTGGCCACGAGCATGATCTTGCCGCCACCGCGCTTCGCCATGTCGCTGGCGAAAGCGTGCGTGAGTTCCGTCATGCCGATGATGTTGAGCTGGAGCATCGCAGTGATGCGCTCGGCTGAGGCGTCGATGAACTCCGCGGTGAGGCCATGGCCTGCGTTGTTGATGAGGGTGTGGACGACGACGCCTTCGGTGTCGAGGCGCGCCTTGAGCGTCCCAGCGGCGCCGGGCTCGGCAAGGTCGAGCGGCATGACCTTCACCTGGACCTTGAACAGCTGGCGTAGTTCGGCGGCGAGCTTTTCCATCGGCTCGGTGCGTCGTGCCGTGAGGACGATGTCGCTGCCCTTCCCTGCCAGCGCGCGGGCGAATTCGATGCCGAGGCCGCTGGAGGCACCGGTGATGAGTGACCAACCTTGTGTTGCCATGGCGCGACCCTCTAAATGACCAGTGGTCACTTTATAAATGACCGTCGGTCATTTGGCAAGTTCGTATTCGCTGCTCGACACCAGGAGGCCGCCCTACAGATGTTAGTGAAGCTCATGGAGTCGCAGGAATTCAACGGGTTCAGCGAGCCGCGACGCACATTCGGCAGCCTAGATATCGTGGATGAGAGGCACGTTTTCGATATCCGGGGAAGCAGATACCGACTCGTCTGCGGCATCAGCTATCCAGCGCAGATCTGCTACGTCAAAGCCGTACTTACCCACCGTGAATACGACGCAGGAGCCTGGAAATGACAACACCTTCGCTTGAACCAGCGCGATGGGCTGCCTTCCAGCAAGTCTCCGGTGTACGCCACATTACATCCGACAACGACTACGACGAGGCTGTCGCACTTGCTGACTCCCTTGTCGATCCCGGTGCCATGGAAAGCCACCACCCCTGCCACTCCCTGTTCCTGGTCATGGCCGATCTCATTTATGCATTCGACCAACGGCAGTACGCGCGTACGCAGGTGCATGGCGTTGATCTTCTTCGATTTCTCATGGAGCAGCATAGTCTGAAGCAAGGTCAGCTGCCCGAGATCGGCAGCCAGAGCGTGGTATCCGAGATCCTTGCGGGCAAGCGTGACCTCACGGTCAGCCATATCCGTGGCCTGTCCGAGCGTTTCGGCCTCAGCCCCGCCGTTTTTTTCTGAGGGCCGGCACGAGTTATTTTGTCCCGGGCGTCTGTATAATCCGACGGGTAACATTCGGTGGGAGAAGCGGATCGGACCCGCTGCCGAAGGCGCAACGCCCGTAATCGCTCAGGCTCCCAAACCACCGCATGCTTCATCACTCTGGAGAGACCGGTTCGATCCGGCGCCGAAGGTGCAAGAGGCTAGTGCCTCCAAACTCTCAGGCAAAAGGACAGAGGGGCGCCCCACGTGCCGGCACGGCGCGGTCTTTCGGATGCCTCCAACGTCATGAGCCAGAAAAACTCTCCCTCGCTGCGCGATCTCGAAAACCATGGCGCATTCATCGAGCGCCACATCGGTCCGAATGACGCCGAGATCGCCGGGATGCTCCACGTCGTCGGCCACGCGTCGCTCGATGCACTCACCGACGCCATCGTGCCGGGCTCGATCAAGTCGCCTGCCGCGCTCTCGCTGCCTGCCGCGGTGACCGAGGAAGAGGCGCTGGCCAAGATCCGCGAGATCGCTGATCGCAACACCGTCTTCCGCAGCTTCATCGGCCAGGGCTACTACGGCACGCTCACGCCGAACGTCATCCTGCGCAACGTGCTCGAGAACCCGGCGTGGTACACGGCCTATACGCCGTACCAGGCCGAGATCTCGCAGGGCCGGATGGAAGCACTGATCAACTTCCAGACGATGGTCGCCGACCTCACGGGCATGGATATCTCCAATGCCTCGCTGCTCGACGAAGCGACCGCCGCCGCCGAGGCGATGACGCTGGCGAAGCGTTCCGCGAAGTCGAAGTCGAACGTGTTCTTCGTCTCGAAAGACGTCCATCCGCAGACGCTCGAAGTGCTGCGCACGCGCGCGGACGGCATCGGCATCGAGCTGCACATCGGCGATGACAGCGAAGGCTCCTCGGTCGACAGCTTTGGCGTCCTGCTGCAGTACCCGAACACGTTCGGCCGCGCGAAGGACTACAAGGCACTGGCTGACGCGACCCATGCACGCGGCGCGATCGTCTGCGTCGCCACCGACCTGCTTGCGCTGACGCTCATCGCGTCGCCGGGTAGCTGGGGTGCCGACATCGTCGTCGGCAACACGCAGCGTTTCGGCGTGCCGTACGGTTTTGGCGGCCCGCACGCCGCGTACCTCGCGTGCCGCGATGCGTACAAGCGCTCCATGCCGGGTCGCCTCATCGGCGTTTCCGTCGACACGGAAGGCAAGGCGGCGTATCGCCTCACGCTGCAGACGCGCGAACAGCACATCCGTCGCGAGAAGGCCACGTCGAACATCTGTACCGCGCAGGTGCTGCTTGCCGTCATGGCCAGCATGTACGCCGTGTACCACGGCCCGGAAGGCCTGGTGCGCATCGCGCGCCGCACGCACCGCCTGGCTGCCATCCTCGCGGGGGCGCTCGGCAAGGCGGGTGTCACGGTCGGTGACGACTACTTCGACACGCTGCACGTCACGGGCGTCGACGCGAAGGCACTGCACGCCAGCGCCGCCGCTGCGGGCATGAACCTGCGTGCCATCGATGCCACCAGCGTCGGCATCAGCCTCGACGAGACCACCACGCGTGCCGACGTCGCTGCACTGGCCCGCCTCTTCGGCGCTTCCGCCGACGACATCGACGCGCTGGACGGCAGCACGGCCGATGCCCTGCCCCAGGGCCTCCTGCGCGGCATGGACTTCCTGCAGCATCCGGTGTTCAACACGCACCACAGCGAGCACGAGCTGCTCCGCTACCTGCGTGGCCTGGCCGACAAGGACCTCGCGCTCGATCGCACCATGATCCCGCTGGGCTCCTGCACCATGAAGCTCAACGCCACCGCCGAGATGATCCCGGTGACGTGGCCCGAGTTCGCGAACATCCATCCGCTGGCGCCCGCCGATCAGGCGCAGGGTTACAGGCAGCTGATCGACGAACTCGAAGCCATGCTCGTCGAGTGCACCGGCTACGACTCGGTCAGCCTGCAGCCGAACTCCGGCGCGCAGGGCGAGTACGCCGGCCTGCTGGCCATTCGCGCCTACCATCGCTCGCGCGGCGAAGGTCACCGCGACATCTGCCTCATCCCCGAGTCCGCGCATGGCACGAACCCGGCGTCGGCACAGATGTGCGGCATGACGGTCGTGGTCACGCGTTGCGATGCGAACGGCAACGTCGACGTCGACGACATCCGCGCCAAGGCCGAGAAGTATTCCGACCGCCTTGCCGCGATCATGATCACCTACCCGTCCACGCATGGCGTGTTCGAGGAAGACGTGGTCGCCATCTGCGACGTCGTGCATCAGCATGGCGGCCAGGTCTACACCGATGGCGCCAACATGAACGCGCTGGTCGGCGTGGCGAAGCCCGGCAAGTGGGGCTCCGACGTGTCACACCTCAACCTGCACAAGACCTTCTGCATTCCGCACGGCGGCGGCGGCCCGGGCGTCGGCCCGTGCGCGGTGAAATCGCACCTCGCCCCGTTCCTGCCCCGCGGTTTCGGTGACGAAGGCGACGTCGGCATGGTCAGCGCGGCCACCTTCGGCTCGGCGTCCATCCTGCCGATCTCGTGGATGTACATCACGCTCATGGGCACCGAAGGCCTGCGCAAGGCAACCCAGGTGGCACTGCTCAACGCCAACTACATCGCGAAGCGCCTCGCCCCGCATTACAAGACGCTTTATACGGGCCGTAACGGCCTGGTGGCCCACGAGTGCATCCTCGACCTGCGCCCCTTGAAGGACGCCACGGGCGTCGGTGCGGAAGACGTCGCGAAGCGTCTCATCGACTTCGGCTTCCATGCCCCGACGCTCTCGTTCCCGGTGGCTGGCACGCTCATGGTCGAGCCGACCGAGAGCGAGTCGCAGCACGAGCTGGACCGCTTCATCGACGCCATGATCCAGATCCGCGACGAAATCCGCGCCGTGGAAGATGGCCGCCTGGACCGTGAAGACAATCCGCTGCGCAATGCACCGCACACGGCCACCATGGTCGTCGGCACCGAGTGGACCCACGCCTACCCGCGCGAACTGGCCGCCTTCCCGCTGCCGTCGCTGCGCCTGGCCAAGTACTGGCCGCCGGTGTCGCGCGTGGACAACGTCTACGGCGACAAGAACGTGATGTGCGCCTGCATTCCGATCGATGCGTACAAGGAAGACGCGGAGGCGTAAGAGCCCGCAGCCGTAGGAGCGCGCCCTGCGCGCGACATTGTTTCGCGAACACGTTCAGGTCATCGCGAAAAGATGTCGCGCGCAGGGCGCGCTCCTACCGGTCGCGGTCCGGTCCGGTCCGGTCACGGTCCGGTCGCGGTCCGGTCCGGCCCGGTCCGGTCCGGTCACGGTCACGGTCCGGTCACGGTCGCGGTCGCGGCAATGCGACCATACCCGGGCGAATCCTCCGGGGCGGGCTTTGCCTTAAACTGCCGGGAGTTCTCTCCAAGGCACGCTCATGACCCAGGAAATCCCGCGCGACGACAGCCTTCTCGGCCTCCTCAAGGGCGTCGAAGACTTCAGCGACAAGGTCTTTCCCGAGACCCGCCAGCTGTTCAGCGAACTGGCCGAGGGCCAGAGCCCGCATACCCTTTTCATCACCTGCGCCGACTCCCGCGTCGTCCCGGAGATGATCACCCAGACCCAGCCAGGCGAGCTTTTCGTCTGCCGGAACATCGGCAACATCGTCCCCGGCTACGGCGAGATGCTCGGCGGCGTTTCCGCCGTGGTGGAATACGCCGTCATGGTGCTGGGCGTGCAGCACGTGGTCGTCTGTGGCCACACCGACTGCGGTGCCATGAAGGGCCTGCTCAACCCCGAGTCCACGAAAGACCTGCCCACCGTCGACGCCTGGCTGCGCAATGCGCAGGCGGCGAAGAGTGCCGTGTTCGCGCGCAAGCTCGAAGGCGCGGAAGCCATGCAGGCCGTGATCGAGGAGAACGTACGTCTCCAGCTCACCCACCTGCGAACGCATCCCGCCGTCTCGGCCGCGCTCGCCAACGACGCGCTCAACCTGCAGGGCTGGGTCTACGGCATCGGCGACGGCAAGGTCACCATCCTCGACGAGACCACGAACCGCTTCACCCCGCTCGCGGACGCCATCCAGCGAGAGAACGACGCGTGATCCTTCCCGGTCGGGCCCACCTCGGCCACATCATGCGCTACGTGGGCAAGCCGCTCATCTGGCTGCTTGCCTGGGATGTGGCCGTCACGGCGGTCTGGTACTTCATCAACCCGGCGTGGGCGGAATTTCCCGCGCTTCCCGTGACGCTGCTGGGCTCGGCCGTGGCGGTGTACCTCAGCTTCCGTAACACCACGGCGTACGCCCGCTGGTGGGAAGCGCGCACCCTGTGGGGCGCGATGGTCAACGCGTCGCGGACCCTCTCGCGGGAGAGCATGACCTTCCTCGCGAACAGCGACATGGCGGCCATCGTGACCCGCCGCCAGATCGCATACGTCCACGCCTTGCGGCTGCACCTGCGGCGTCAGTCGCCGTGGGACGAGCTCGAGGCGCGCCTGCCCGCCGACGAGGTCGCGCGGTTGCGAACGGTGGGCAACGTACCTAATGCGATCCATGTACGCACCGCCCAGCTGATCGCGGCCGAAGAGCCGGATCCGATCCTCCTGGCCTCCCTCGCCCGTACCCTGTCCGATATCTCGAACGCCCAGGGCGGCATGGAGCGGATCAAGAACACCCCGTTGCCACAGCAGTACGCGAGCTACCCGGCCATCTTCACGCACGGATTCTGCCTGCTGCTGCCCCTCGGCCTGGTCGAATCGCTCGGGCTGTACACCCCGCTGGGCTCGACCGTCGCCGGCTTCCTGTTCCTGGCCCTGCTTCAGATCGGCAACGACATCCAGAATCCCTTCGAGGATTCGGAAGACGACGTGCCGCTCACCACGCTCACACGGGGCATCGAGATCGATCTGCGCGACGCGCTCGGCGACGCGCACGGCCTGCAACCCGTGAAGCCCGTAGGCGGCATTCTCTGGTGACGTGAACTTCGACACACGAGCCGTGACCGTTGGCACGCTCGTGGCACGATGATTCGTATTTCAATCGAGGGAAACCCCGGTACCACGGAGATACGCCTTGCGTGCGATTCACCCGTTCGTCCTCGCTGCCGCCCTGATCCCGGCCGCCGTCGTTGCCGCCACCGCCCCGGCCGGCGCCGCGCCACCTGCTGGCAGCACCGACTCATCCGCTGATGGCGGCCCCGCTGCGTGGGTCAACCCGCTCATCGGCACGACCAACGGGGGCAATGTGTTTCCCGGCGCCGTGGTGCCCTTCGGCATGCTGCAGTTCAGCCCAGAGGCCTCGCCGCTTCCGGGCAAGAAAGCCCCGATCGCATCACCGGGCGGCTACGAATACCGCGCCGATGCCATCCGCGGCTTCAGCTTAACGAACGTCGAGGGCTGGGGCTGCGCTGGCGGCTCGGGCGACGTGCCGATCATGCCGATCAGCGACGACGTCGGCGCCTCGCCGTCGACGGACTTCCGGCATGCGTATGCGTCGACGTTCTCGCATGCGAACGAAGTCGCAAAGGCCGGTCATTACCGCGTGGCGCTGGACAACGGCGTCACCGCCGACCTCACGGCGGCGCTGCATGCGGGCGCCGCCCGCTTCGCCTTCCCCGCCGGGAGGCCGGCCAACGTGCTGGTGCGGGCCTCCGATTCCGAGGTGGGTTCCGAGGACGCGTCAGTCACGGTCGACAAGGTGAACCACCGGGTGAGCGGCGCGGTGACCAGCGGAAACTTCTGCGGTTATATCAACGACGCCGACAAGCGGAGTTACTACACCCTCTACTTCGTGGCGGAGTTCGACCAGGCTTTCGCATCCACCGGCAGCTGGAAGGACACGACGGTCACGAAGGGTGGCACCCATGCCGAGGGCGGCTCGGGATACGGGCCCAAGGGCTTCCCGGAAGCGGGCAAGGGATCGGGTGCCTGGGTGGGCTTCACGCCCGGCACGACTGCGGTGAACGTGCGCGTCGGCATCTCCTACGTGAGCGCCGCCAACGCGCAGGCCAACCTCGATGCGGAGAACCCGAAGGGCACGACGTTCGAGGCCCTGCGCGACAGGGCCGTTGCCGCCTGGAACGCGCGCCTCTCCCGTATCGACATCGAGGGCGGGACCCCCGACCAGCGCACGGTGTTCTACACCGCGCTTTATCACTCCCTGATGACCCCGAACGTCTTCAGCGACGTCAACGGCGAGTACCGCGGGTTCGATAACCAGGTCCACAAGGTCAGCGGCTCGCAAAAGGCGCAGTACGCCAATTTTTCCGGCTGGGACGTGTACCGGTCGCAGCTGCCCATGGTCGCGTGGCTCGAACCGAAGACCGCGAGCGACATCGCGCAGAGCCTCTACAATCAGGCGCAGCAGAACCATGGCGTCTGGGATCGCTGGACACACAACAACGGCGGCACGCACGTCATGAACGGCGACCCGGCTGCCGCGGCGCTCGCCGGCATCTACGCATTCGGTGGCCGGGATTTCGATGCGAAGGGTGCCCTCGCCTCACTGGTACATGCCGCGGATCATCCCACGGCGCTCGACCTTTCCCACGACGGCTGCGAGGTGGAATGCGTCGGCCAACGCCCGGGTCTCGACGCCTGGCTGAAGCTGCACTACATCCCGGTCGGCGCCCCGGCGTGGGGTCCGGCCGCCGACACGCTCGAAGATGTCGCCGCCGAGTTCGGCATCAGCGCATTGTCGGCGCGCCTCGGCGACGCCGCCACGTCGCAGCGCTTCCTCGGCCGAGCCCAGTACTGGCGCAATATCTTCGATCCGAAGGCCACCGCCGAAGGTGGCTACTTCCGCAATCGAAACGCCGACGGCTCGTGGGCGCTCGTGAAGGACGATGACAAGGAGGCCCCGCACGCCTTCACCCCGTCGACCGAAGATGGTTTCGTCGAAGGCAGCGCCGCGCAGTACGTGTGGATGGTTCCCTTCAACGTGCATGGGCTGTTCGATGCCATGGGTGGCCTCGACAAGGCACGCAAGCGGCTCGATGCGTTCTTCTACCAGCCCGACGGAAGCTTTGCCGTCACGAAGTCGGGCCCCCTGCATGCGGAGCTCGACAACGAGCCCTCCATCGGCTCGCCGTGGCTCTACAACTTCGCCGGCCAGCCCTGGAAAACCCAGGAACTCGTGCGTCGCGTGCTGGACACCATCTGGCTCAACGAGCCGAAGGGCATCCCCGGAAACGACGACCTCGGCGAAATGTCATCGTGGTATGTCTTCGCCGCGCTGGGCATCTATCCACCTATTCCCGGCCGCGCGGAGATGGTCACGGGTAGCCCGCTGTTCACGAAAGCCACCGTACACCGCGAAGGCGGGGACGTGGTGATCGAGGCGCCGAATGCCGGTGCGGGCAAGCCATACGTCACGGCACTGAGCGTCGATGGCAGATCGGTCTCGCGCGCCTGGCTGCCGGAGGCTTTCGCGCTGAAAGGCGGCACGCTGCACTTCGACCTGTCCGACAAACCGAACACGAGCTGGGGTACGAAAGCCTCCGACGCCCCACCCTCGTTCGACACAAACACCCCATAACGATCCGTGGGAGCGCGCCCTGCGCGCGACAGCTCTTCGCGAAGAGCTGTCGCGCGCAGGGCGCGCTCCTACACGCGCATCGACCCACCGGTACGGCTACCAAGTAGCCTGCACTTACCTCGCGCTCAATCAAGCGGAGCCGACTCGCGGAGTGCCTTCCACCAGACCGTCTGCCGTTTCTCGCCGATCTGCCATCGTGCCTGACACTTGTCGCAAAAGCTCAAATAATCACCCGCCTCAATCGCAACGCATTCCCCACCACCGACACCGAACTGAGGCTCATCGCCAACGCAGCAACCATCGGAGATAACGTGATGCCCAGCAGCGGATACAGAACGCCCGCTGCCACCGGCACGCCCACCGCGTTGTAGACGAACGCAAAGAACAGGTTCTGGCGGATGTTCTTCACCGTGGCTTCCGACAAAGCGCGTGCTCGCGCGATGCCTGCGAGGTCGCCACGCAGCAACGTCACCGATGCGCTCTGTATCGCGATATCGCTGCCGTTCCCCATCCCGATACCAATGTCGGCCACGGCCAGCGCCGGCGCATCGTTCACGCCGTCGCCTGCCATGGCGACGACGCTGCCCTTGTCCTTGAGCGCGCGCACGATGTTCGCCTTGTCTTCGGGCGATGCGCCTGCGTGCACCTCGTCGATGGGAAGCGTGGAAGCCAGTGCCTTCGCTGTTGCCGCGTTATCGCCGGTGAGCATCACCAGTCGCACGCCTGCCTCGTGCAGCGCATCGAGGGCCGGCTTCGTCGAGGCCTTCACCGGATCGCTGAGTACCAGCATCGCGGCGAGCCGACCGTCCACGGCGAGGTACACCGCCGTGCCACCCGTTGCGCGGGCTTTCTCGGCGGCGTCCTTCGCCGCACCCGTGGCAACCCGTTCGTCGTCCATCAGGCGGCCATTGCCCAGCGCGATGTCGTGGCCATCGACCCGGCCTGTCACGCCACGACCCACGGCGACCTGGAATCCGGAAACATCGGGCACGGCCAGACCCTCCGAGGCAGCGGCGGCGATAACAGCTGATGCCAGCGGATGCTCGCTGGGCCGCTCGACGGCCGCTGCCCAGGCGAACACCTCTGCACGCTCATGACCGTACACGCGTACATCCGACACCGTGGGACGCCCTTCGGTGAGCGTTCCCGTCTTGTCGAACACCAGCGTATCGACATCTCGCAATGTCTCGATGGCGGCAGCGTCGCGGAACAGCACGCCCGCTTGTGCGCCCCGCCCGCTCGCCACCGTGATGGACATGGGCGTCGCCAACCCCAGCGCGCAAGGACACGCGATGATCAGGACGGAAACGGCAGCGACCAGCGCGTGAGCCAGCGTCGGCGCAGGACCGACCGCCCACCATGTGAGGAACGTGACGACAGCCACGCCCACCACGGCCGGGACGAACCAGGCGGCGACCCTGTCGGCGACGCGCTGCAACGGCGCACGCGAACGCTGCGCTTCCGCCACGAGCGACACGATGCGTGCCAGCACGGTGTCGTTGCCGACGCGGTCCACGCGCATGACCAGGGCACCGTGCTGGTTCTGGGTGCCTGCCGTGAGTGAGTCGCGGGACTTCTTCGCCACGGGCATGGGCTCGCCGGTGAGCATGGATTCGTCGACGTGGCTTTCGCCTTCCATTACGACGCCATCGGCCGGGATCTTTTCGCCCGGGCGCACGCGGACGGTATCGCCCGCTTGCAGCGAAACGATGTCGACGTCTTCGTCCTGCCCTGCGGAGCCTACGCGGCGCGCCGTCTTCGGCACGAGACCCAGCAGGCCCCTCAGGGCCTCGCCCGTCCGCCGACGCGCACGCAGCTCGAGGAAATCCCCCAGCGTCACCAGCGTGACGATGACGGCGGCGGATTCGAAATAGACGGCTATCTGCCCATGTGCATCCCGCATGGCCGGCGGAAACCAGCCAGGCTTCAGGAAAGCTGCCGCGCTGTAGAGCCAGGCGATACCCGTGCCCAGCGCAATCAGCGTGTACATGTTCGGCGACCACGGCTTCAACGAACGCCAGCCGCGCGCGAAGAACGGCGCCCCGCCCCATGCGACGACGACCGTGGCAAGCACCGCTTCCACCCATCCCAGCAGCGCCGCCCATGGCTGCGGCCGCACGCGCCCTATGATGTCCGGCGCCATGGCAATCAGGAATACCGGCACGGTGAGCACGACCAGCGTATATAACCGGCGGCCCAGCGACGTCACCTCACCGCCATCGTCCCCCAGCGACGGCATGGCGGGCTCGAGTGCCATGCCGCACTTCGGGCACGACCCCGGCCCTTCCTGGCGCACCTCGGGATGCATGGGACAGGTGTAGATCGTGCCAGCCGGCATCGGCGCCCCGGGTGTCGCTGGCGCCAGGAATTTTGCCGGTTCAGCAACGAAGCGCTCGCGGCATCGCCCACCACAGAAGTGGTACTCGCGCCCTTCTTGCGTCGCGTGATGCGGCGTTTTCGCCGGATCGACAGTCATGCCGCACACAGGGTCGATCACGGTCGCCGGCGACGGCGCCGCTTCATGGGCACAGCATTCGCTCATGCATGCGGCTCCGCGAGGGCTTTGAGGATGGGGCAGTCTTCCGGCGCGCCGTGGCCGGGACAGGCCTCAACCAGTTCGGACAAGCCGTCGCGGACGCGCTGCAATTCCGCGATGCGGTCGTCGATGGCCTGCAGTCTTGCGGCGGCGCGTTCCCGGACGCCCAGGACGCCACCATGGCGGTCTGCCGAGAGCGCCAGCAGTTCACGGATTTCCTCGAGGGTGAAGCCGAGGTCCTTCGCCCGCCGTATGAGCCGAAGGCGGGAGATCGCGCCCTGATCGTATTCGCGGTAGCCGGACGGCCGGCGTTTCGGTTCCGGCAGAAGCCCCTCTCGCTCGTAGAAGCGGATGGTGTCGATGGCAACGCCCACGGTCTGGGCGATGCGGCCAATGGTGAGTGAACTCGGAGTCGTCATGGGCAAAGTCTAGACTATTGATACAGGTCCAGAGTCAAGCCTGGCATATTCCCGGCTTGACCCGCTCCCCTTGACGACCCGGGACGGAGAAGCAACGGGCAAGCCGCAGCCCCTCCGCGATGAACAGGCCTTACCAGGCGATCGTGTCGCCCAGATACGTATACGACCCGGTCGGGCCGTTCTCATCGAGCAACGCCATGCCGACGCTGCTCTTCGCACCCGTCGGTACGTCGATCTCGCCCTCACCGCCATTCATATCCGTCTTGACGTAGCCCGGGTGCACGGCGTTCACCTTGACGGGTGTATCGCGAAGCTCGTAAGCCAGCTGCACCGTCCATGCATTGACCGCGCTCTTCGACACGTTATAGGCGGGAATCTTGAAGTCGTAGACGGGCGAAGCAGGGTCGGAATGGCTCGTCACCGAACCGAGGAGGCTCGAGACATTGACGATGCGCCCGGCAGGCGCCGCCTTGATGAGCGGAAGGAAAGCCTGCGTGACCTCGACGACGGCGAACACATTGGTGTCGAACGTCTTGCGCCATGTCTCGATGCTCTGCTCCGACGGCTTCTTGTCCATCGCATCGACCAGGATGCCTGCGTTATTCACGAGGATATCGAGTCGCCCGAACCGCGAGGTCACATCGGCCACTGCCTTCTGGATGCTCTCGGAACGGGTGACGTCGAGCACGATCGATTCGACCGGCAGGCCTTCGTCTTTCAGCTTTTTCGCGGCCGCTTCCGCGCGACCGGCGTCGCGACCGGCCAGCAGCGTAAGCACGCCCTTTTCGGCGAGCTGACGAACCGTTTCCGTGCCGATGCCTCGCGTGGCGCCCGTGACCAGTGCGACTTTCTGCGTAGCGTTCATTTTGTGTCCTTGATCCAGCGTGGGGTACAGGAAAACCGCCCTGACGGCGATCGCTCCGGATCGACATCGGGGTGGTATCTGAAAACTAAAGAGGGCTTGCCTTCATGGACCGCCTGAAAGCCATCGCCAGCCCTGCTGCAGCGACGCCCGCCAGCCCGATGCCCGCCATCCAGGGCAACTGCATGGAAAGCGCAAACAACGCAGTGCCCGTCGCAGGGCCCAGCGTGTCCTTGACGTCATTGGTCACGGATACCGCCGCCATGTAAGTCGCGCGGTTCGACGCCGATGCGAGCGCGTTGACCGCTGCCGGGATCAACGGGCCGAAAAGCATGTCAGCGAAGGCGAACCCCGTCATGGCGACGACCAGGGAAGGAAGCGACGCCGACACCATCAATGCAACGAACGACGCGACCAGCACGGCGCCGCTCGCAAGCACGAGCCGCCCCTCGGAAACGCGGTGCGTGAGGCGCGTCAGCGGGAACTGCAGCAAGGCTGCAAGCAACGCGCTATAGGTAAACAATGCCCCTACGCCCGATGGGCTGAGCGTGCCATGGGCATGCGCATACAACGGCAACGCGACTTCGATCCAGCTCCCGGACACTTCGAGCAACACGACCCAGAGCAGCAGGCGCGCGAGGCGAGCATCGCGGAACGCGGGCAGCAGGGAGGACAGGCCCTCCTCGTCCTCTTCGTCGTCATCGTCGCCTGCACCGTCGACTCGAGCTCGTGTCTCGGGCAGCCACAGGTAAACGATCAGCATGCAGGTCAGCGTCGCCATGCCGGACGCCAGAAAGACCGTGCCCAATGAGCGGAGCACAAGCAACGCGCCAAGGGCAGGACCGGCGGCACGCCCAAGGTTCGACAGGGTACGTGCCAGGGCCACCCGCGAGCGCATGGCGTCATGCGGCGTGGTATCGGCGATGACGGTCATGATGGTCGGATGCAGCACGCTCTCGCTCACGCCGATGAAAAGCAGCACGCAGGCTGCCTGCACCACGCCGTGCGAAAAATACAGCAACAGGAATCCCAGCCCGACGCCCAGCGTCGAGCAGAGAAGGACAGGCCGGCGTCCCTTGCGATCGGCGATGCCACCGATGAAGGGCGTGGCGAGGATCTCGCCCCCTGCGTAACAGCCGAACAGCACGCCGATCCAGCCGACGGGGATGCCCGCGTCCTGCTGCGCCCACAGCGCGAAGAACGGCAGCATGACGCCGTCGGCGATGCCGACGAAGAAGAACAGAAGGATGGCGATGGACGCCGGGTGTTTCAGGGAGGAGAGGAACCGCAGGTCCCTGGGGGTGGTTCGGGTAAACGTGTCCACGTTGCAATCTCCGCGCAGCGAACAGCCGCCTCGGGATGAGAGCGGTCTGTACAGGGTGCGCGTTGGTTGACGTAAACGCTTACGGCCTCGGCGGTGACGGCGAGTGGGAACTTATCAGGCCAGTCGGGCGGTTTGCAAGAGGCCGTTTCTGGCTGGTCAGGCCGCGCGGGTGGCTACGACGGGCGGGACGTTGGATGCGCGTCTCGCGGGGACGAACACGGCGAGCTGGCCGAGCAGCAGCACGATGACGACTCCGGTCCCGATCCACGACAACGGCAGTCGTTCCATGGCGAAGCGACCCATGAGCCAGACGTTGAGGCCGATGGCCAGAAAGACGCCGGCACAGGCTCCCCCGCCGGCAATGGCGAGGTTTTCCGCCTGGAAATAACGGAGGATGTCGACCTTGCGAGCCCCCAGCGCGCGGCGCACGCCAATCTGCCGGTTGCGCTGCGCGACCCAGAAGCTGGTGAGTCCCACGATACCGGCCGCCGTGACCGCCAGCAGGATCAGGCAGACGAAGCTCATCAGGATAGCCATCCCGACATCGGCTTCGTACGCATCCTTGCGAATCTTTGCGAAGGGCAATATGCCCTGCTCGTCGAGCACGCGCATCGGATTCACCGCATAGAGCACGCCAGGCGTAGCCTTCATGGCCTGCTCCAGGCGTCCCGGTTTTGCTCGTATGGCGTAATGGCTGAAATGCGTGTTCATTCGCATGGGAAGAATCGCGGTATTCCACACCTCGCGAATGCCTCGCCCGGGCGCCTGCAGCGCGTCCATGACACCGACCACTGTCATGGGCGACGACCCGCCATCAATGTACAGCGCCCTGCCGACCACGGATCCGACGGGCATGCCGGGAAACATCTTCGCCGCGAGTGCTGTCGAGATCACGAGGCTGCGTGGCTTCTGCACGTCATCCGAATTGCCATGCTGCACCTCGTCGGCGTGGAAGAACCGGCCGGCAGCCATCCAGATGCCGAGGGTCTGCTGCGCCTGCTCGTCCGTGAAGAAATAGGCGACATGGGCGGTACCGGGGCTATCGCCATCATATTCGCCATGGCCGGCGGAAAGGCTCACCGACCCCGTGCGCGAGGAGCTGAAAAGCGGCAGCGTGGTCGCGGGACTGACAGAGGCAACGTCGGGCATGTTGCGCAGGGCGGCGAGGTCCTCCCGCTGCAAGGCATCGAGCCTGGCAACGCCGTCCGGCTGGTCCTCCGACGGTGCCCCCACCCACAACTGCGATACGAAGAAAAGGTCGCGCTCGTCCATGCCCGTGGGACGCGAAACGGTATGCAGCCTCTCACTGATGATGAAGAGCGTATTGCACACGATGGCAAGCGTCAGTGCGATCTGCAACGCTATCAGGACGACGCCGGCGCGGTGCCTGCGCAGGGCGGAAAGGATCGGGTGGAGGGCCACGGGCGTGTCCTTAATTCGATTTCAGCTGCCAGGCGGGTTGCACCTGGGAAGCGCGAAGGGTGGGATACATGCCGGCCACCATGGCCGACGCGACGGCCACCGCGAGCGTCATCAACAGGAGCGACACATCGATGTGTGCGAGCGCGGCGATGTTCTTCGGCAGCACCCAGCCCACGCTCATGACGCCCAAGGCCGTGAGGACCAGCCCGAGCAAACCGCCTGCCAGCCCGATCATGGCCGCTTCGGTAAGGAACTGCGCATAGATGGCTCTGCGCGAGGCGCCCAATGCCCGACGTACACCGATTTCCCCGCTCCGGCGGAGGAATTTCGCCAGCAACAGGCCCACGGTATTCACGAGGCAGACGACGAGGAGCCCGATCGCGACGACCAGCGAAATACGCGTATCCGTCGGGGCGACGTCCTCGCTGGCAAGCCAGGCGGGAATGTCCTGCAGGCGATTGTTCGGGGCCCATGCGAAGCGACCGGCCTGCTGCTGGTCGCGTGCATAGCCGTCGAGGTACTGCCGGTACGCCGCCACGGCAGCGGCATCATCCAACTGCGCGAGATAGGTAATCCAGAGGCACGACGATCGCTGCAGACCCTTGAATCCAGGCTCGGCTGCGTTGTCGATGCAATTGGTGCTGCCGTCGTTCGGGATGCCCGTGGCAATGGCACGATCGAACGGTATGAAAAGCTGGTCCCATGCCTGGACATACACACCGCCGCTGACGACGTCGTAGTAGCGCGGCACGGGGTTCCAGTCGCCGAGGACGCCGACCACCCGGTAATCATGGCCCTCCATGTTGATCGAGCGCCCCACGCTGTTTTCGCCACCGAACAACTTGCGATTGAGCTTGCTGCTGATCACGACGACGGCGGCCTGGTTGCGGTCGTCATCGGCGCTCCAGCCGCTTCCATAAAGAAATGGGGCGTCGACCATGGGAAAGAACTCGCTGGAAACGGCATGCCCGCCAACGTTCACCGGATGCTTGCCGGAGCCACTCGGCACGACGGACGGCGAGATCATGTAAAGCGCCGACTGAAGCTTCGCGCGGTGGTCGCGCATGAGCGCGACGGCGTCGATATACGGTAGGGCGTCCGGCGGATCTACCTTGCCGTCACGGTGTCCGCGCGGCCCCCAGGTATCCACCTGCGGCACGAAAAGGCGCGACGATTTCCACGGAATGGGATCGCCCGACACGGCGCGGAAGACGGAATACGTCGTCATGGATGCCGCCACGCCGAAGCCGATCGCCAGCACCATCAGCGCCGTGAGTCCGGGGCTCTTTCTCAGGCTGCGCCACGCCAGGTCCAGGTAATAGCCAAACATGTGTCTTCCTTCCTTCGGCGGGAACAGGCAGAGCAAGAGGCGTGCCACGGTGTGAGGCGGGCTGTGCCCCATGGCGGGGACCGCTCCAGGAAGATGTGTTCCAAAAAAGTGTTGTCCGCGGACAACAGACCCGGACACCTGGCGGACGTACCCAGAAGCATCGCGCGCAGGGCGCGCTCCCACAAAACAGAAGGGCGCACTCCTGCAAGAAGCGGCGGGTACCGGACTGATACGGTTCGGTCACGATGCCGCACCCCCGTCCGAATTCACTTCTTTTCACACACGCTGCCTTCATCCTTTGACGACACGCGGCTACCGCCCCGTTTCGAGGAACCCGAGGGGTCATGGTGCCGAAAATCTGGGTGTTTTCCATCAAGGCGTATGTAGCGGCCTTGCTTGCCCTGTGGGTGGGATTCGTCGCGGCCGTGCAATACCCCTACTGGTGCATGATGGTCGTCTACATCCTGGCGCTGCCAACCACGGGGGCCATGCGCCAGAAAGGCGTGTTCATGACCGCCGGCAGCGTGACCGGCGCGTTCCTGGGCGTGCTTTCATCCGCAGTGTTCGCGTCGTCGGAGATTGCACAGCTGGTGTCCATGGGCATGCTGGCCGCGACGGCAGGCTATTTCGCCATGCGCGACCGGTTGCCCAGCTTCTATTTCTTTCTCCTGGCAGCGATCACCTGCATGCTGGTGGCGCTGCCCGGCCTTACCACGCCGGACCAGGCCTTCAGCCGCGGCGTCGAGCGCATCCAGGACGTGGTGATCGGCGTGGGCTGCATGCTGGTCGTCGACATGCTGGTCTTTCCCGCCATGATCGGGCCGCAGATGATCAGGGCCACCGACGCGTGGACTGACGCATTGGCGACGTGGACCAAAGCCGTGCTGCGCGGCGAAGCCGATCCCCAGGGTCTGAAAACGTTCCTCGCGCAGGCGGCGACCGTGGATCCGGTCGCCCGGCAGATGCGCTACGAGGGCATGGGCTTCGCATGGTCGCGGTCGCGCGTGGGGCTGGCCATGCGGACCATCGCGCTCCGGCTGGTGCCCACGTTGTCGTTGCTGCACGACACGAACCTCACGGCCTCGGGTCCGTCTCCGTTGGCAGACATCCGCGAACGCCTCGCGGAAACGCTCGGTCGGCCGATGGCCGCGCGTGACCTGCAGCGTCTTCGAGCCATCCGCGACCCCGTGGCGGAGGCGGAAGCGAGAAGCGTCCGCCGCGTGGCGGAGGCGGAAGCGAGAAGCGTCCGCCGCGTGGCGGCGACCTGGTTTCGCATAACGCGCCTGCGGCAGATGCTGGGGTCGCCGAAGCCCCGCTGGATCCGCCTGCCGCAGGGCGAACACGCCATGCCGGGTACGCTCGCCCATACCGACCGGCGTTATGCCCTGCGTACGTCATTCGCCGTGATCCTTTTCTTCACGGGCATGTGCCTGCTGTGGACCTTCGCCGACTGGCCGTCGACCGTGGCCATCGGCCTCCTGCTGGGCACGGTGTTCCTGATCATTTCGGGCCAGGCCGACGATCCCGTGCCGCTGCTCGCCCACATCCTCGTCGTGGTCATCATCGCCTTCGGCATCGACATGCTCTACCTCACCGTGATCCTGCCGCGCGTGACATCGTTCGTCACCCTGGCGATGGTGCTTGCACCCGCCCTGCTCCTGCTGGGCTTCATGATCGTCAAACCCGGCGGCCTGCTCTACGCCATCCTGCCGATGGCCCTCCTTCGCCTAGGTAACACGGGGCCCCAGACGACCGCAGACATGCTGACCACCTTTGCGGCGGGGCTCGCCATCGGGGTGACGATGGGCGTGACGCTGAGTCTGCTGGTCCGCCGGCTGCCGCCCGGCGAACCGCTCCGGCGTCTTCGCTCGGCGAACCGTGCGGCCGTCCTCCGATCGACGGCGCCGAGGGGCGGTCATCCGTTTTCCACCTACGACGCCATCGACCGCGTCGCGTCCATCCAGACACGGGCGCCCGGATCGGTGCAGGGCGATATTGCCCTCGTGCGTGTCGGCATGGCGACGGCGGAGCTGCAGCGGCACCGCGAAACCCGGCCGCTGGTGGCCGGCGTGCGCGACTGGCTTCGCACCCGCACGATACGCCCGCCGGAGGCGCTGCTGCGCGCCGTCGATGACGCCGTGCTCGCGAGCCCTCCGCCCGCCCCTGCGCTGCGGCGCGCGCTGGGCGATCTTCGCCTCGCACTCGCTTCCGCCATGCACGCCACGGGAACACCGCCATGAACAGCCAGGTGACCGACCTCCTCGGTGTCTACGTACCTACCCTCGGGCTGGCCATCATCGGCGCGTTCGTGCTCCTGCTGCCGGTGCGCTGGCTGCTCGCGCGCGGCGGCATCTACCGGTGGTTCTGGCACCGCGGCCTGGTCGACGTATCCCTCATGGTGGTCGCTACCGCCGCGCTCCTCCACCTTGTCTACTGACGAAGCATGACCGACACCAAGCCTGCAGAATTCTCGTGGCATGCCGCCGCCACCCTCGCCCTGCGCGTGCTCCTGACGCTTGCGCTCGCGGCGGCGGCCGTGGTCGCTGCCGTCCACATATGGGCCTACTACGAAAAAGCGCCCCGCACCCGCGATGCCCATGTGCGCGCCGACGTGGTGGGCGTCACCTCCGACGTGGGCGGGCTCGTCACCGAAGTGGACGTGCACAGCAACCAGGCGGTGAAGCGTGGTGACGTGCTGTTCCGGATCGATCCCGAGCGCTACCGCATCGCGGAGCGCAAGGCGCGCGCCACGCTCGCCGGCATGCAGGCGCAGCTGGTTTACGCCCGGCAGCAGGATCGCCGCAACCATGCCCTCGACGGGATCGTGGCCGTACAGCAGACGCAGCAGACCGACAGCAACGTGCGTGCGGCACAGTCCAACGTCGACCAGGCGCAGGCCACCCTCGATTCCGCCGTACTCGATCTCGAACGCTCCACCGTGCGCGCGTCGGTCAACGGCATCGCAAGCAACGTCACGTTGCGTCCCGGCAGCTACATCGCGGCAGGCACGGCGGCGATGGCGCTGGTGGACTCCGACTCGCTGCGCGTGGAGGGCTATTTCCAGGAAACCCGCCTCGAGCGCGTGCACGTCGGCGATCGCGTCGACGTGCAGCTCATCGGCGACCCGCGCTGGTTTGCCGGCCACGTCACCAGCATCAGCGGTGCCATCAACGATTCGGATACCGCCGTCGGCAGCAATCTCCTCCCCACGATCAGTCCCAGCTTCTCCTGGGTGCGGCTGGCGCAACGCGTACCCGTATGGATCCACGTCGATGCCCTGCCTCCGGGGCTGGTCCTGGTGCCCGGGCGCACGGCGACGGTATCGGTCAACGAGGTGACGCCGTGATGCCTACGCGCCCGCGCCTCCTGACCACTGCGGCCAGCACAATGATGGGCTGTATCACGCTCGCGGGCTGCTCGATCTTCCGGCCTGTCGGCCCCGACTACCACGCGCCGGAGACACCGAAGGCGCATCTGCAGACGGACCACGAAGCCGCCTTCTCGCCCACCTCGCCGCGTGGCCACTGGTGGCGCCTCTACGACGACGCCACGGTCGAAAGCCTCGTGCAGGCATCGCTCGACAACAATCGTGACCTGCGCAAGGCCGCCGCGAACCTCGAACGCGTGCGCGGCGCGCTGGACGCCGCAACGGCGACGGCGCTGCCGTCCACGTCACTCTCCGTGCAGGGCAAGCGCTCGCGCGGGCAGGTTTCCGGCCTGACCGGCCTGCATGAGACGGACGCCTTCACCGATACCTTCCAGGCGTCATACCAGCTCGATCTGTTCGGCCGTATACGCCGCAGCATCGAGGCCGCGCAGGATACGGTGGGAGAATTACAGGCAACCTATGATTCCACGCGCATCACCGTGGTAGCCGATACCGTGCGCGCCTACGCGCAGGCCTGCGACGCGGGCGCCCAGTTGGTGTCGTCGAACCAGTCGCTGCAGCTCGATGCGCAACTGCTGGCCGTCACGCGCCGCCAGGCAAGCGTCGGCGCCCTTTCTTCGCTCGATGTGGCGCGGTCGGAAGCGCAGCAGGCCACCACCGCCGCGACGCTTGCGCCGCTGGAAGCCCAACGTCGCAACGCGCTGTCCAGCCTTGCCGTGATGCTGGGCCGCGTGCCGGAAGACGTGCCGGCCGCGGCCAGGGAATGCGTCGCGGCGCCCACCGTGGCGCAGGTCATGCCCGTGGGCAACGCCGCCGGCATGCTCGCGCGGCGACCGGACGTGCGCGAAGCCGAGCGCGCCCTGGCCGCAGCGACGGCGCAGATCGGCATCGCGACGGCCGACCTCTATCCCGATATCAGCCTGTCCGCCTCGCTCGGCGGTGCTGGCTCCTCGCCCGCGACCCTGCGGCGCGCCAGCGGCAGAACCTGGAGTTTCGGCCCGCTCATCAGCTGGACGTTCCCGAACCAGGCAGCCGCACGCGCCAGCATCCGCCAGGCGAGCGCTTCGGCCGACGCCGCGCTGGCGACCTTCGATGCCACGGTGCTGAACGCACTGAAGGAAACGGACAGCGCGCTCCAGACGTATGCCCGTGAGCTGGACCACCAGCAGTTGCTGGTGGACGCCCTGACGGCGGACGAACGGGCACTCGCCCAGACGCAGGCGCTGTACACCGCCGGCTCGGTCGACCTGACCACCCTGCTCGACGCGCAGCGCACGGTGATCACCGCCCGGCAACAGGTGGTCGTGTCGAAAGGCGCCATCTCGACCGATCAGATCGCGGTATTCCTGGCGCTGGGCGGCGGCTGGGAGCCCGACGCGGTCGACTGAGCCCGACGCGGCCGGCTGAGCCCGACGCGGCCGGCTGAGCCCCTGGAGGCGGGCCTGGCCAAAGTAGGAGCGCGCCCTGCGCGCGACATCTGTTGAAGCGATGCATCCCAGCCTGGCGCGTGCAGCCCGAACAGTTCGCGAAAACATGTCGCGCGCAAGGCGCGCTCCTACGCGGCGGGATTGCGACCATGAGATCACGGCGGGCGGGCTTGCGACCATGAGATCACGGCGGGCACGCGATCATGACATCCGCGGCGGGCATGGGACCATGACATCGCGGCGGGCATACGCCCATGACATCACGGCGGGCATGCGACGAGACATGGCTATCGTCGCCTTATCAACGCTTTGGTCACCCGGATTTCAACAAGCGGGTGCGACGGTCGGGCTTCCCCAAGGAGACGACCATGAAGGCACTGACGTATCACGGCTCGAAAGACGTTCGCGTAGAAACGGTGCCCGATCCGACGGTCGTCGAACGTGACGACATCGTGCTGCGGGTTACGGCCACCGCGATCTGCGGGTCCGATCTGCACCTCTACCACGGCAAGATCCCCGAAACGAAGCACGGCGACATCTTCGGACACGAGTTCATGGGTGTCGTGGAGGCCGTCGGCCCCGACGTGACGCGCGTTGCCATGGGCGATCGCGTGGTCATTCCGTTCGTCATCGCCTGTGGCCAGTGCTTCTTCTGCGAACATGACCAGTTCGCTGCCTGCGAGACGACCAACCCCGACCAGGGGGCCAGCCTGCGGAAGCGGGCGAAGATGACGCCTCCCGCCGCGCTCTTTGGATACTCGCATCTCTATGGCGGCGTCCCCGGTGGGCAGGCGGAATTCGTCCGAGTGCCCAAGGCGAATGTCGGCCCCTTCAAGGTGCCCGGCAGCCTCTCCGATGAGCGCGTGCTGTTCCTCTCCGACATCCTGCCCACCGGCTACCAGGCCGTGTTGAACGCGAAGATCGGACGGGGTTCCACCGTCGCGATATTCGGTGCCGGCCCCGTGGGCCTGATGGCCGCCGCATGCGCACGCATGCTCGGTGCCGAGCGCATCTTCATGGTCGACACGGAAGCATATCGACTCGACTTCGCCGTCACCGCCTATGACGTGATCCCCGTGGATTTCAGCAAGGTCGACCCGTCCGAATTCATCCTGGAGCAGACGGCTGGCCGTGGCGTCGACGCATCGATCGACGCCGTCGGCTTCGAGGCCAAGGGCAGCACGACGGAAACCGTGCTCAGCACGCTGAAGCTGGAAACCAGCTCGGGCGAAGTGCTCCGCCAGTGCATCACGGCGACGCGCCGCGGCGGCGTCGTGAGCATTCCGGGCGTATATGCCGGCTTTATCCATGCGTTCCTCATCGGGGATGCGTTTGACAAGGGACTGACCCTCGCCATGGGCCAGACGCATGTGCAGAAGTACCTGCCCGAGCTGCTGAACTTCGTCGAAGAAGGAAAACTCGAGCCGGACATCATCATTTCGCATCGCATGAAGCTGGCCGATGCCGCGAAGGGTTATGAGATGTTCGACGGCAAGAAAGACGACTGCCGGAAGATCGTGCTCACGCCCTGATTGCGCACACCCTCACCTGTTGGATACCTCCATGACCGTTCCAAACTATCCGCGCCCGCCTTTCGAAAAGCAGAAACAGCCCTACCCGGGCACGACGGAAGCCATGGAACCGGCGCCCGATCACGGTGAGTCAACCTACAAAGGAAGCGGACGCCTGGCCGGGAAGGTTGCCCTCATCACGGGTGCCGACAGCGGCATCGGCCGTGCGGTGGCCATCGCGTTCGCGCGCGAGGGCGCTGACGTCGTGCTTTCGTACCTGGATGAAAAGGAAGACGCCGAGGACACGGCGAATATCTGCCGGAAGGCCGGCGTCGACGTGCTCGCCATACCCGGCGACATCGCCGCGCCGGAACACTGCGAGCGGCTCGTCGAGCGCACGACCAACCGATTCGGCAAGCTCGACGTGATCGTGAACAACGCTGCCTTCCAGAAGGAAGCGAAGTCGCTTCGGGAGATTTCCATCGATGACTGGCGCCGGCACTATGACGTGAACATCCACGCCATGTTTTTCATCCTGCGCGCCGCCGAGCCGCACCTGAAAGCCGGCGCGTCCATCATCAATACGGCTTCCATCAACGCCAAGCGTCCGCCCGTCGGCCAGCTCGCCTACTCGTCGACCAAGGCCGCCATCACCAATTTCACCACCGGCCTGGCCGGGCTTTACGGCGAAAAAGGCATCCGCGCGAACGCCGTACTGCCCGGCCCCATCTGGACACCGCTCATCCCGGCCACCATGGACCCGGATGCCATCAGGGACTTCGGCACCCAGGTACCCATGCAGCGCCCGGGCCAGCCGGCCGAACTCGCCTCCGCGTATGTGTACCTGGCCTCCGACGAAAGCAGCTACACGTCCGGTGCCCTCATCACCGTGGCGGGCGGCGCGCCGAACCTCTGAAGGTGCGCCGTAAGGCTGGCTCCTTTACGCTATCGGTCCCGGCACTTCCGGCGATAGCGAAAAGGCGCCAGTCCCTTGACTTCCACATCCCCGATTTCGATACCCAGAGCCCTGCGCGGATTCCTGTTCGCCTGTACGACGATCGTCGCGGCATCCTGCGCGGCAGCAGCCGATGGTGGTATCCCGCTGTACCACTACACGGTGGTGCACACCTACCCGCACGACGCGAAGGCCTTTACGGAAGGCCTGTACTATGACGCCGGCTTTCTTTACGAAAGCACGGGCCAGGTCGGCGAGTCCACGGTCCGCAAGGTAAAGCTGGATTCCGGCGAGGTCGTCCAGAAGCTCGATACGCCAGCGGGCTATTTCGGCGAAGGCATCATCGCGTCGGGCGACCGTATCCTCCAGCTCTCCTGGAAGGAAGGCGTGGGCTTCATCTATGACAGGAAGACCTTCCGCCTCGTGGACAGGATCCACTATACGGGCGAAGGCTGGGCCATGACCCGCGATGCCACGCACATCTACATGAGCGACGGCACCGCCTCCATCCGCATCCTCGACCCGAAGACGTTCGCGCAGACCGGCGAGATCAAGGTCACCGCGAACGGCCGCCCGCTCGATCAGATCAATGAGCTGGAGTGGGTAAAGGGCGAGATCTACGCCAACGTGTGGCAGACGCCGATCATCGCGCGCATCGATCCGAAAACCGGAAACGTGGTGGGCTGGATCGATCTTCGGCCGTTGGTCGCCGCGCAGAAGGTGGTCGAGCCTTCGAACGACGTGCTGAATGGCATCGCCTATGACGCCGCCGCCGACCGCCTGTTCATCACGGGCAAACGCTGGGACACGCTCTACGAGATCAAGGTCACGCCGTAAGGCCTCCGGTCGCCACACAGGCATGTGGTCCCCGTGAAGGCGCGTGGTCAGCGCACAGGCACGCGCTCACCGTAAAACGCGTGATCACCGTAAAGACACGTGATCACCGTAAGGACACGGGGTCACCGTAAAAACACGTAATCACCGTAAGGACACGGGGTCACCGTAAAAACACGTAATCACCGTAAGGACACGGGGTCACCGTATCCGTAGGAGCGCGCCCTGCGCGCGACATCTTTTCGCGAAAACATGCGGTCAGCCGCGAAAGGCTGTCGCGCGCAGGGCGCGCTCCTACAATGGGTTCGGGCGTTGCTACGTCAGCATCTTGCTGACGGCCTGGCTGAAGGCGGCCATCGCGAACGGCTTGCCGATCATGTCCATCCCGGGCTCGAGGAAGTCGGCCTTGCTGGTCGCGTTGTGCGCGTAGCCGGTCATGAACAGTACCGGCAGCGATGGGCGCGACTGGCGGGCGATCTCGGCAAGCTGGCGGCCGTTCAATCCGGGCAAGCCGACGTCCGACACGAGCAGATCCACCGGGCGCTCCGAGACGAGGATCGGCAGAGCCTCGTCGGCATGCTCCGCGGCAAGCACGACGTAGCCCAGCTCTTCCAGCAGGTCGGTGACCAGGAGCCGTACCTGCGGATCGTCCTCCACCACCAGCACCGTCTGTCCTTCGCCCGGAACGGTCGGTCCGGCGGAGACGTGTGGCTCGACTGCCGCGCCTGCGACCGACGACGGGAAAAACAGACTCACCGTCGTGCCGCTGCCCACCACCGATTCCACGCGGACGTAACCGCTCGATTGCTGCATGAAACCGTAGATCATGGAAAGGCCGAGGCCGGTGCCCTGCCCGATCGGCTTCGTGGTGAAAAACGGCTCGAAGACTTTTTCCAGCACGGCATCGTCCATGCCCATGCCCGTATCGGAGACATCCAGCACGACGTAGCGCCCGGCTTTCATGCCAGCATGCAGGCCCCGCTCGCGGGGACGCACCGAGACCGCCCGGCTGGAAATGGTCAGCGTGCCGCCCTGCGGCATGGCATCACGCGCGTTGATCGCCAGGTTCAGCACCGCGCTTTCCAGCTGGTTGCTGTCGGCCACGGCGGTGGATTCGCCTTCCATCAGCACCATGTCGAGCGCGATCTGCTCGGTGAGCGTGCGGCGCAACAGCTCCCGCAGCGATCCGACCAGCTGGTTGATCTCGAGCGGTTTTGCGTCGAGCGTCTGGCGCCGCGAAAACGCCAGCAGGCGCTGAGTCAGAGCCGCTGCACGGAACGCCGATGCCGACGCAGCGTCCATGAATTTCTCCATGCCATCCATGCGCCCCTGCTCGATCCGCGAGCGGATGACGTCGAGCGCGCCAACGATGCCCATGAGCATGTTGTTGAAGTCATGGGCGATGCCGCCGGTCAGCTGGCCCACGGCTTCCATTTTCTGGGACTGGCGAAGCGCGGCCTCGCTGTCCTGCCGAGCGGCCATCTCGGCCTGGAGCTCCGCGGTGCGTTCCGCGACCTTCTGTTCCAGCGTCTGCGCAGCCAGCTGCGATGCCTCGAGCGCGAGCTTGCGCTCCGTGACATCGGCGGCGAAGACATGCACGCCATCGACCTGACCCGCGCTGTCGAAGCGCGGCAGGTAACGGATATCCGTGTCGCGCCGCTCGCCCGACGTGCGTGGCCAGCGCAGTTCGATCCGGGCCGGGTGCCCCTGCAGCGCTCGCCCGATCGCCTCGCGACGCACCTCCCACTCGTGGGGCCCCAGCACGTCGGGGATGCGCCGCCCGAGGATGGATGCCACGGGAATACCGAACCACTGCTCGTAAGCCTGGTTGACGAACCGGTAAACGAGGTCCCTGTCGACGAAAGCGATGAGCACCGGAAGCGCATCGGCCACCAGCCTCAGTTCTTCTTCGCTCGCCGCCAGCGCAGCACGGCTTTCCGCCAGTTCGTCGATGTGCCTGCGCACCTCGAACTGCTTCTGCCGCGCGCGCATGGCGGTGGAGACCGCACTCAGCAGCGACGCCGTGCCCAGCGGCCGCTCGAGCTCGATGACGTTCACGGCTTCGACCGGTAGCAGTGCCGACCTGCCATGCGCGCGCAGGGGGTTACGCGCAGGACGCAGGCGCACGAAGGGCACATCGGACCACGGCGCCTGCGCACGCAGGGCTTCGCCCAGGCCGTCCGTGCCGTGCAACAGTGCCTCGTCCGTGACGATGACCACGCCCGTGCTGTCGTTCAGTGCGGCGGACAGCGCTGACAGATCCGCATGGATCTCGACAACATAGCCGTCGTCGCGTAGCAGGGAACCGAGGCTCTCGGCATCGCGTCCGTAGGGTGCGACGATCAGGACGTGGTTGGCGTCCGGGGATTGCCTATGTGTCATGCCGGCTTTCCATCAACGGAGCGCCGTCGCCGACAAAATGCGGCGTACCGGTGAGGACTCCCCTGAATTCGGAAAGCGGCGCGCCAAGGCGGAGGCCCTGGCTGTCGATGCGCAGTTCGCGGATCGTGTCTTCATGCATGCTGCTGCGATGCTTGATGACGGAAATCGCCTTGCGGATGCGACCCGTCGCTTCGAAATAACGAAACAGCACGACCGTATCGGCGATGTACGAGACATTGAGCTCGCCCGTGTTCATCGTGCCCACCAACCCGTGCTGCGGATTGACGAGGAAGGTCGCCACGCCCTTGTGGTTGAGGTAGCTGAGCAGTTCGTGCAACTGGAGCAGAAGCTGCCTTTCCTGCGGCATGGCCGACATGTATCCATTGATGCTGTCGATGAGCAGCACGCTGCAGCCGCGGCTCTCCACCATGTCGCGTACCCGCCAGGCGAACTCGCCCGGCGAGAGTTCGGCGGGATCCACCTGGTGGAGTTCGAGCAGGCCCGAGTCGATGTGTTTCTTGAGATCGAGGCCCAGCGCCTCGGCACGCACCAGCAGCGTGCCGATACGCTCGTCGAACTCGAAGATGCAGGCATGCTCGCCGCGCTCGCAGGCAGCCGCGATGTACTGCAGCGCCAGCGTGGTCTTGCCGCTGCCGGCCGGCCCCGTGAGCAGCGTACTCGTGCCCCGGCGCGGGCCGCCGCCGAGCAGGGCGTCCAGCGCGTCGAGACCACTGGGCACCGGATCGCCCACGAAGGAATTGTGGTGGTGCGATGCCTGGAGACGGGGATAGACCGCGAGCCCGCCCTTCCGGATCGCCATGTCGTGATAGCCCGCCAGGAAGTCGACACCGCGCATTTTCTGCACCTGCAGGCGCCGACGGGCCGCGCCGAATTCGAGCGTGAAGCGCTCCAGCGTGATCACGCCGTGGCAGAGGCTGTGCAGATGCGCGTCGCGCTCGCCCAGTTCGCCGGTCAGGTCGTCCACGAGCAGGATCGTGATGTTGCGCGGCGCGAAAAACTGCTTGAGCGCGAGTACCTGGCGCCGGTAACGCAGCGGGTCCTGCGCCAGGAGGCGCAGCTCGGAGAGGCTGTCGAACACGATACGCGTCGGCTGCGTGCGCTCCACCTCGGCCTGGATCAGCCGGATCGTGCCGCCCAGCTCCATCTCCCACGGGTGCAGGACGGACTGCTGACGGCCATCGCCGAGCACTTCCTCGGCCGACGCGAGCTCGAACAGGTGGATGCCTTCCAGCGACCAGCCGTGGGACCGCGCCACCTCGTGCAGTTCATCCGCCGTCTCGGAAAGGGTGACGTAGAGGCAGCTCTCGCCTTTCGACACACCCTCCAGCAGGAACTGCAGCGACAGCGTGGTCTTGCCGGAACCCGGCTGCCCCTCGAGCAGATAGAGCCGGTTCTGCGGCAGGCCGCCCCGCAAAATGGTGTCCAGGCCGGTATTACCGGTATGCAGGGACGACTGGGTCAAGGCACTCGCTCCGCGCGAAAATGCGGATGCTACCGACCCGAACGTGAAATTCGGGGCGTGATCGCGATAAAGATGTCGCGCGCGGGGCGCGCTCTTACGGCTGGTAGGTGATTTTGACGTTGTGCTCCGCGTTGTCGTCGATGAGCGGGAGCCGGGCATCGGGCAGGGCTTCGCCGTCTTTCTCCATGATCAACGCCTGGCCTGCCTCGCCTTTCACCAGCTCGATCCGATACACCGCGCCACCGTGCCGGTAGACCACGCGGAAGCCCGCCCAGCTCGCCGGTACCCGTGGCGCGAACCGAAGGGCGCCATCGGCCAGGGTCACCCCCAGCAGCGATTCCAGTAGCAGCCGATACATCCAGCCAGCCGAGCCCGTGTACCACGACCATCCCCCGCGCCCTATGTGCGGTTCCACCGAATACACATCGGCCACCGCCACATACGGTTCGACCTTGTAGCGCTCGATACCGGCGGCATCGGCTGTATGGCTCGACGGCAGGATCATCCGGGCCAGTTCCCACGCGCGCTCCGTGCGGCCCATGTGGGCCGTGGCCATGACGGCCCAGATGGCCGCATGCGTGTACTGGCCACCGTTTTCGCGCACGCCCGGCACGTACCCCTTGATGTACCCCGGCTCCAGGGAAGAATGGTCGAACGGCGGATCCAGCAGCCGGATCAGCCCCTCGTCGGACCTGACGAGGTGGCTGTCCAGCGACGCCATGGCCTGCGCGGCGCGTGCCGGCGGTGCCACGCCGGAGAGGACAGACCAGCTCTGCGCGATGGCGTCGATGCGGCATTCCTCGTTTACGGACGAACCCAGCGGCGTGCCATCGTCGAACCATGCGCGGCGGTACCACTCGCCGTCCCATGCCTCGTTTTCCAGCGCCCTGGCCAGCGAATCGGCTTCGGCGATACACCGGGTGGCAAACGCGGCGTCGCCCTGGCGTGCAGCGACGTCCGAGAACTCCCGCAGCACGTGCGTGAGGAAGAAGCCGAGCCATACGCTCTCGCCCTTGCCGCCTTCGCCCACCAGGTTCATGCCGTCGTTCCAGTCACCTGCACCCATCAGGGGAAGGCCATGGACACCCCGTGGCATCGAATGCTCGATGGCGCGCACGCAATGTTCGTACAGCGAGCCACGCACGCCGGAGGCACGCGGAAGGTCGTAATAGGATTCCTCGCCCGGCCTCAACAGGCGCCCCTCGAGATACTCGACGGATTCGGCCAGCACATCGGCATCGCCGCTGGCGCCCACGTAACGGCTCACGGCCAGCGGCAGCCAGAGGTAGTCGTCGGAGCAGCCGGTGCGCACCCCACGGCCCAGCGGCGGATGCCACCAGTGCAGGACGTCGCCCTCCAGGAACTGATGCGCGGCACACGTAATCAGCTGCGCGCGGGCCAAGGCAGGCGCCGCGTGCTGCGTCGCCATCGAATCCTGCAGCTGGTCGCGGAACCCGATGGCGCCGCCCGACTGGTAGTAACCGCTGCGTGCCCAGATGCGACTGGCGATGGTCTGGTAAAGCAACCACCCATTGGCCAGCCGGTCGACGGCAGGCTCCGGCGTTTCCACCTGCACGGTATGCAGCAGGCCGCGCCAGTGCGCGCGCACGGCGGCCAGTTCGCGGGCCGCCGAACCATCCTGTCGCCAGCGCTGGACCAGACCGCGCGCGTCGCCTTCGCTGTTGGCCATGCCAAGGCGGAACACCACGTCACGCGTGTCGCCCGGCGCGAGCTCGACCGCCGTGCGCAGCGTGCCGCACGGATCCAGCCCGGCCCCCACACGGTTCGACCACGCCTGCCGGCGCATGGCCAGCGGCGACGACATGTCGCCGTTGCGACCGAGGAATTCGGCACGATCCCCGCCGACCTCCCGCTCGGCGTCACCGACATCGAGAAACGCGACACGCCCCGGGAAGTCGCTGTTATAGGCGTTGCGTGCGAAGAGCGCACCCGTCTGCGGGTCGACCTCCGTCACGACGTGCATGGCGCTTTTCTCGCGAATGTCGCCCAGCAGCCACTCCACGTACGCGGTCAGGGAGATGCGACGCGCCTCGCTACCCGTGTTGGTCAGCGTGATTACCTGGAATTTGACGGGGGAATCGAGTGCCACGAACACATCCAGCTGCGAGCGTATGCCTGCCTCTTCGTGCTCGAAGGTGCTGTAACCGAAGCCGTGGCGCGTGGTGTACCTGCCGTCGCCGCGCATCGGCAGCGGGGTGGGCGACCACGCATATCCGGTCGCCTCGTCGCGCAGGTAGATCGCTTCACCGGACGGGTCACCGACCGGATCGTTCTGCCACGGCGTGATCCGGCAGGCATGGGCGTTCTCTGCCCACGTGTAGGCGCCACCGCTTTCCGAAATCACCGTGCCGAAATAGGGATTGGCCAGCACGTTGGACCAGGGCGCGGGAGTCGTCGCCCCGGCATCGAGCTCGATCACGTATTCGCTGCCGTCCGCGGAAAACGCACCGCGTGGCGGTACGGCAGCGGGCAACGTGGGCCGCGGGATCCGGGCCCATAGGGTGGGCTCCGCAACGGCCGGGCGCCGGTCGAGCCGGTGGCGCTCCATCTGCTCCGCCAGCGAACCCAGGCTGTCCACGACCACGATGCAGGCGCTGGCCTCCATGACCAGGCGATCCTCGTACGACAGAGGCTGCGCCGCACGAATGAAGACGCCGCCGGGACGATCGAGCAGGCTCGCTTCCGTACCCGACGCCAGCAGGCCCGTGAGCGCGTCATGCAGCGCCTGGCGATAACCCGTGCTGTCCTCGTTCCAGATCACGAGGTCAACCATCAGGCCGCGCATGCGCCAGTAAGCCGCAGCGCGCACGAGGTCGCGCGCGATGTCGAGCCGTGCGATGTCACCGATGCGCAGCAGCACGATCGGAAGATCGCCACTGACCGCCTGACCCCAGAGGCCCGACTGCCCGCGACGATTCGCGGCAATCAGCGACGGCTCGGCGCGCAGCGCGAGATTGGGATACACCACCGACGTAGCCATGTGCTCGAACAGCTGCGCATCCGCCAGCGTTGCATTCGCCTGGCGCAGGGAGACCTGGCTGTGTGTCCAGGCAAGGTCGAACACGCGGTCCGACAGATGGCGGTCGCGGTACTTCTCGATCAGGCGCATGCACCCGTCACGCGTGTCGGCCAGGCCGGTCACGAAGTCGAGCGTGGCCGTCTGTTCCGGATCGAGCGTCACGCGCACGCGGATCGCGATGACCGGGTCGAGCACCGCGCCGGCGGTATTCGACAGCTCCGCCTGCGTGGGGTCCAGCGCGAAGGCATTGGCCGTGCTGCGCCCACGCCCGATGAACTGCGAGCGATCCGTCTCGTACGAAATGGCCACGACATCGGCGTCGTGCACGGCCACGAGGTGGCACATCCACGGCGTGGCGTCGCCGGGCGCCCGAGGGCGGCGCGTGCACAGCAACGCCTGCATACCCTTGACGATTTCCGTCGTGACGAAAAGCTTGCTGAAGGCAGGATGCATGGCATCCCCCACCGCATCGGCGAGCACCACCTCGGCGTAACTGGTGAGCTCGATGGTGCGACGCGTACGGCCACGATTGGTGACACGGGTGCGACGCAGTTCGATGTCGTCTTCCGGCGATACGACGATCTCGGTGTGGGCATCGAAGTTGCGCTGACGCACGCGGAACTCGGCGCGCGCTTCGGAGAAGATGGCCTCGAAGCGGTCCGTGCGCCTGCCCACCGGCTGGTAAGACGTGGTCCACACGTCGCCGGATTCCACGTCGCGGATGTAGCAGAACATGCCGTGGTTATCGCGCGTGATGTCTTCGCGCCAGCGTGTCATGGCAATGCCGTTGCAGCGGCTGTAACCGCCGCCGGCACTGCTCACCATGACGTGGTAACGGCCGTTCGACAACAGCTGCACCGCCGGCCGCGGACGATCCGGGTCGGTGAAGAGGCGCAGGCGCGCCTCCGGTGCCGGTTCGGTCGTGGAGGTTTCGCCGAAGCCCGCGGAATGCAGGTATTCCACGGCACTCAGCGGAATGCGCTCCTGCAGCAACAGGCTCGTGGCCATCACGTTGGGATCCGACTCGAAGCGCTTGCGCATCGGCTGGTCCAGCAACACATGGGCAATGGAAAGCAGCGACATGCCCTGGTGATGCGCCATGTACGACTGCACGATGGCACCGGTCTGGCCGGGTGGTACACGCGAGGGCGTGTAATCGATCGCTTCGAAGTGACCATGGCGGGACGCCATGCCCACGGTATCGAGCAGCCTCAGGTTCGCGGTGGCGGCCACCGGTGACACCATCAGCGCCAGCGCGGTCGCGTAAGGCGCCACGACCATGTCGTCGCCCAGGCCGCGCTTCAGGCCCAGCCCGGGGACGCCGAATGCGCGGTACTGGTAGTTCCGTGCCGTGTCGAACGCGTTGTAGCCCGACTCGGATACACCCCATGGGAGGCCGCGTTGCTTGCCGTATTCCACCTGCCGCGCCACGGCCGCCCGACAGGTCTGGTCCAGCAGGCTGCCTTCATACGTCGGCATGACCAGCATGGGCATGAGGTATTCGAACATGGAACCTGTCCACGACAGCAGCACGGGCGTGCCGCCCACGGCCGTCAACAGGCGACCCAGCGAGAACCAGTTCTCCTGCGGCACCTGCCCCTGCGCGATGGCCACGAAGCTGGTGAGCCGCGCTTCGGAGGCCAGCAGGTCGTAGTACGAGCCATCGATCATGCGACGCTCGATGTCATAGCCGATGGAAAACAGATGACGGTGCGGGTCGTACAGGAAGGCCTGGTCCATGATGGCCATGGCGCCCGCTTCCGCGGCGGACGCCAGCAGCGCCGCGACACGCGACGCTGCGGCGGCGCTCCCTTCGGAGGCTAGCATGCGTAACGTCGGCACGCCGGCCTGCGACGGCCACGCCGCTGCGAAGAGCTCCGCTTCGGCAAGCCATTCATCGCACTGCACCTGCAATGCCGCCAGCCAGAACAGCGCATCGGCCGAAGCCTCGTGCGCCAGCATCGGTGCGATGACCTCCAGTCGCAGGTGCTGCGCCCGGGCGGACACCAGCACCTCGGCCAGCGTCGTGGGCGGCGTGTCGATCGCAGCCTCGAGTGCCGCCGTCCACGGCTGGAGAGCGTTGCGCGCGTGCGTATCAAGTGCGTCGGCCATCACGCCCGTCGTGTCACGCAGGCCGTTCAGCGTTTCCGCACGGAAGACGGGCTCATCAGGAAGCGCGAGCAGCCCGCGCTGCAGCGTGATCAGGTGCCCTGCAAGATTCCCGCTATCCACGCTCGACACGTACAGGGGAAACAGCGGCGCCAGCGTGCTCGTGTCGTACCAGTTGTAGAAATGGCCGCGGTAGCGCTCGAGCGAACGCATGGTGGCCAGCGTGGCATCGACGCGCCCGGCCACGCGTCCCGAACCGACGAAACCGAAATCGTAGGCGGAAAGATTGGCTAGCAGGGCGAGGCCCATGTTGGTGGGCGACGTGCGACGGGCCACCACGCGCTCGGGCACCATCTGCACGTTGTCGGGTGGCAGCCAATGATCATCCGGCCCGACGAAGGTGTCGAAGAACGACCATGTGCGACGCGCGAGTGCACGCAGGAAAAGCTGGTCGGCTTCACCGGGCGCAAACACGGTGTCGGTGCGCGGGCGACTCACCCACCATGCCAGTACCGGCGACAGCACCCACAGGATCAGCAGGGGCGCAGCCGTCATCAGTACGGCGGGCCGATCCGACCCCACCACGATGGCGACCAGCACGGCAACGGCCGGCCCCGAAAGCATCTTTCGCCACGGCACGCGGCGATCGTTCCGCCCGCCCTTCTCCACTTCGCTCGACGAGCGCCATGCCAGCAGATGGCGCTTGCTGACCGCCATCCGCCACAGTGAGCGGAACGCCGCGTCCAGCGCAACGCCCGCTTCGTGCGGGAGCCATGCGATGGACAGCAACAGCCGGAGGCCGTGCTGTCCAGCCGCCACCAGCGAGGTCCGCGCATGCTGCTGCCAGTCGATGTCGCGCGGCTTGTGCGAGGCATCCATGAGCGCCTGGAGCAACACGGGAATGAACGTCATGGACAGCACGCCGAGCGTCCACGTCAGGGCCGGCGTGACGAACAGCCACCCCGCGACGAACAGGAACGTGGCCGCGGGCGCGACGAGCGCGCGGCGCAGGTTGTCGAAAATCTTCCAGCGCGCCAGCCCCGGCAGGTCGTTCCTGCCCCAGCCGTGCTGCATGCGCACGCGCGGCAGCAGCCACGGCAATAACTGCCAGTCACCGCGCATCCAGCGATGCCGGCGACTGCTGTCGTCGATGTACCGCTCGGGGATCGTCTCGAACACCGTGACGTCGCTCAGCAGCGCCGACCGGGCGAAACACCCCTCGATCAGGTCATGGCTGAGCACGCGCTCGCTGCGCAGGCGTCCGGCGAGTGCCCGCTCGAACGCGTCGACGTCGTAGATACCCTTGCCGATGAACGACCCTTCGTGGAACAGATCCTGGTACACGTCGGACACGGCACGGGTATACGGGTCGATGCCGGCATCTGCCCCATAGAGCAGCGCGTATTCCGACCGCGCACTCGCGGGCAGGCCGATGCCCGCACGCGGCTGCATGATGCCGTAGCCCGACACCACGATGTTCTTCTTCTCGTCGAACACCGGGCGGTTGAGCGGATGGTCCATGGTGGCAATCAGGACGCGCGCGGCATCGCGCGGCAGCTGCGTATCGGTGTCCAGCGTGATCACGTATCGCACGCGGGGCAGCGCCGCCAGGCGCCCGACGACGGGAAGGAAGCGATCTGCCCCCTCCCCTCGCAGCAGGGCGTTCATGGCCGCGAGCTTGCCGCGCTTGCGGTCGGCCCCGATCCAGCGCTGCTCGGTATCGCTCCACTCGCGCGGACGATGGAACAGGTAGAACGTATCCACGGCGGCCGACGGGTACTTCGCATTCAGCGCGGCAATGCGCTGGCAGGCGAGTGCGTAGATGGCGTCGTCGCCGGGCAGCGTCTCGGTGTCCGCATCGAGGAAGTCAGTCAGCAGGGCGAAATGCAACGAGGGATCGCGGTTCGCCAGGAAGCGCACTTCCAGCGCCTCGACCACTTCGTCGACGTCGTCGATGCTGCCCAGGAGGGTCGGCACCGCGACCATGGTCCGGGCACTTTCCGGAATGCCACGGGAATAGTCCATGCGCGGCAGGCGGTCCGGCGCCGTCACCAGCGTGGCGAGCAGGTTGAGCAGGCTCAGCGCCAGCTGGCTGGCGACGATCACCGTGCCCAGGCCAAGCAGGAGCATGGCCCACCATGGCCACGCCTCCGGCGCAGCGACGCCGACGAGCCCGACGGCTAGCGCGACCGTCAGGACGAGCAGCGCGGCCAGCGAGCCGCCAAGGGGCGCGGCATCGAAAACCCGACGATGCCGGGTCATGGCACTTTTCCGCGTCTCCAGTTGCCGTTCCATGGCGGATTTGCCGGCACCGATGAGGTGATAGCCAACGTGTCGCTCGAGGGAGTCGCCGGTCGGAAGCCCGCAAGCGGTGATCACGGCTTTTGCGGTGCTGACTTCGTCCAGGGCCCCACGGCGGGCGAGCCGCTCCACGGCGTGGCGGTAACGGTCGCGCGTCGCAAAATCCATCGCCGTGTAAATGCCGGCGGGATCCGTGCGCAGCGTGTCTTCGACCAGGCTCGCCGCTTCCACGAAGTCGTGCCAGTCGACCGTCGCGAGTGCGCGGAGGCTGCCGATGCTGTTGCTCACCGACACCTGGTGCGCCGCCTGCTGCTGCGACTCCAGCTGCACCATGTAATCGACGCTGCGACCGGATTCCGCCAGGCGCTGCTCGATCCAGCCCAGCGGCATGGCCAGCGTCGGCCCCTGCCCCTGCAGCCTGCGCGCCAGCTCCGCCACGAAGGGCGCGCTCATCACCGGGGATGACCGGGCCATGTCGGCGACGACCAGCACCACGTTCTTGGGATCTTCCGCGGCCATGCGGGTCATGGCATTGGCCCAGCGCGTGGCGCGCCGGCGGCGCGCACGATCGAGCGTGACGCGCACGGCCACGCGGCGCAGGTTCTCGATCAGCGCCAGGCGCAGCATGATGGGAATCGCCCACAGCTCGCCCAGGTTCAACGGCTGCACCGACTGGTAGGCATGCAGGAAGCGGGCGAGACCCGATGCATCGATACGCCCGTCGCCGTGCGAGATCACTTCCAGCGCGATGTCGTACACGCGTGGCAGACCCTTCGACGGACCGTCGTCCAGCTGCGCCAGCTCGCGACTGTAGCCTTTGGGAAAGTCGTTGCCGGCGATGCGGACGTGTTCTTCGATCAGGTAAAGGTTATCGAGCAGCCACTCGCCTGCGGGCGTGGTCCCCTCCCCTTTGCGTTCCACCGATACCAGCGCGCGGCAGGCCTCGAGGATGACCTTGCCGTTGTCGGCCAGGCGAGGTCGCAGCCAGTCCGGCGCGCGGCGTGGCGCCAGCACGTGACGGCCCGCCAGCACCAGTCCATAGGCTTCGAGCTGGTCGGCGTTGAAGAGTTCGGCACGCAACGCGGGCTCGCGTTCCACGACCCGGGCATCACTGGAGCGCTTGCGCCGAAAAAGATCTATGTCCTACTCCTTGGCGGGGGCGCAAGTCCGCTGCGCCGGACGCCGAGCTTGGCCCCTCCCGGCCGATCGGTCGGTGCGCTAACGCACACAGGAGTAGGATCCAGCCAATCGATCCACGGGCAGCCCTGCGTGACCACACTGTCGGACCCGCGCGAAAACCACCTGCTCGCCGCCCTGCCCGGACCGGCCTGGGGCGAATGGTCAGCCCTGCTCGAGGCCGTGGAGCTGCCGCTGGGCCGCATCCTCTATGAGCCCGGGGTGCGCCTCGACCACGTGTATTTCCCCACCACGGCCATCGTTTCGTTGCTTTATGTCATGGAAGACGGCGCCTCGGCCGAGATCGCCGTGGTCGGCAACGAGGGCATCGTGGGCATTTCCCTGTTCATGGGCGGTGACTCGACGCCCAGTCGCGCCGTGGTGCAGAGCGCTGGCCTGGGCTTCCGCCTCAGGGCCGACATCATGCTGTGTGCATTCGAGCGCGGCGGCCCGGTGATGCACCTGCTTCTTCGCTACACCCAGGCCCTGATGACCCAGATGTCGCAGACCGCCGTCTGCAACCGGCACCATTCCCTCGACCAGCAACTCTGCCGCTGGCTCCTGCTGAGCCTGGACCGGCTGAGCGGTAACGAACTGGTGATGACCCAGGAGCTGATCGCCAACATGCTGGGGGTACGCCGTGAAGGCGTGACGGAAGCCGCCGGCCACCTGCAGGCCGCCGGCCTGATCCGTTATCGCCGCGGCCACATCACCGTACTCGACCGCCCCGGCCTCGAGCGCCGGACCTGCGAGTGCTACGCGGTCGTCAAGAAGGAGTCCGACCGCCTGCTACCCCGCCCGTAGGAGCGCGCCCCGCGCGCGACATCTTCTCGCGAAAACGTATGTTTCATCGCGATGAGGATGTCACGCGCCACGGGCTCCTGCCATGCGGGGGTGTCGCGAGAAGATGTCGCGCGCAGGCGCGCTCCTACGCGGCGGCGGCCGCTTCGCCCGGCTGGAAGCGCTTGCCCCACCAGACCAGCACCATCCCCAGGACCGCTGCCGCCGTCCCGGCCAGCGGCACGGCCGAATACCCCAGCCCCGCGTCGATCATGACGCTGCCGGCCGCCGCGCCCACGGCATTACCGAGATTGAACGCACCGATATTCACCGACGACGCCAGCCCGGGCGCATCCGCCGCTGCGTGCATCACGCGCATCTGCACCGGCGGCACCACCGCGAACGCAGCGATGCCGAACACCAGCATGCCCAGCAACGCGCCGACTTCCGTGCGCGCCAGCACCGGCATCACGAGCAGCGACACGCCCAGCAGGCCCAGGAAGAAGTAAAGCGTCTTGTCGATGGACCTGTCGGCGAAGCGCCCGCCCAGGTAGTTCCCGATCGTGAACCCCACGCCGATCACGACGAGCGTCGCCGTGACGAAGCCGGGCCCCGCGTGCGTCACATCCTTGAGGAACGGCGCGACGTACGTGTAAAGCGCAAACATGGCCGAGGCGCCGACGACCGTCGTTCCCAGCGCGTTGAGCACGGGACCACTGCCCATCACGCGCAACTCGTCACGCCAGTGGCCCGCCTGGCGGGGCTCTTCGATCTTCGGCAGGGCGAACGCAACGGCGGCCATGGCGACGATGCCGATCACGGCGATGCACAGGAATACCGTGCGCCAGCCGGCAGCCTGTCCCAGCCACGTGACCGCCGGTACGCCGCCGACGTTGGCAAGGGTAAGGCCCGCGAACATCGTTGCGACGGCACTCGCCCGCTTCGACTTCGGCACCAGGCCAGCAGCGACCGTTGCGCCGATGCCGAAAAATGCACCGTGCGCCATGCTGGTCACGACACGCGACACCAGCAGCGTCGCGTAACCCGGCGCCATCGCCGACAGCACGTTACCGATGGTAAAAATCGCCATGAGGAGGATAAGCGCGGTGCGCGCACGCATCTTCGCGAAGCCCAGCGTCACGAAGGGAGCGCCGACCATCACGCCCACCGCATACGCGCTGACGAGCAGGCCTGCCGTCGGAATGGAAACATTCACGCCGGCGGCGATCACAGGCAACAGACCCATGGGCGAGAATTCCGTCGTGCCGATGCCGAAGGCGCCGACGGCCAGTGCCAGCAGGGGCAAGGTAGGTGACCGGGTGTTCATGTGGATGGCTTTTTCCTTGAAGATTCAGCCATCCAGTCTATCTGGCGCATGCCGCCGACAGTGCCGCCACGGCGGTAAATGACTCTTGCCGCACCGGTCAGAATGCGTGGCAAGTCGTCGCATGGACTCCCGGTTCATGGCAGTAACGCGCCCTGCGCACGGCAGGAGCACGACGAGCCCACTGTAGGAGCGCGCCGAGCGCGCGACAGCTCTTCGCGGGTCGGCACCATCACCCCACGGCGGCAAGTACCCCGGACATACGCTGTTCAACCTCGTCCCCGCTGGCAGCCCAGGCAGGTACGGTGGCCAGCAGTCGTTGCTCCCAGGCAACAAGGTTCCGGAACTCATGCAAGGGCGCACCGGTACGCCGATACTGCGAGAACGGCGCGGCTATATCGATATCGGCAAGGGTCAACGCATCGCCAACGATGAAATTCCGTGTCGCAAGGTGCGTATCCAGCACGGCTGCAGCCTTGCGGATGTTTGTCGTTGCCAGATCAACGATGGCATCGCTCCGGCGCTTGCCCATGATCGTGGCGCCGGCCCATTCGTCGAACAGGAGGGTAGAAAAAATCCTCCATTGCTCACCCGACCAGAACATCCACTGCAGGACTTCAAAGCGCTCTGCCTCGGAGCGACCCAGCAGGGTCGAGTCGGCTTTCGCCGCAAGGTAGAGATTGATCGCGGAGGCTTCCCAGAGCACCGTATCGCCATCCTCGAGGACAGGCGTCAGTCCGTGCGGATTGAGCCGCAGGAATTCCGGGGTATGACTTTCCCCCTTGAACAGGTCGACATGCATTCGACGGATGTCGACGCCCATAACCTTTGCAGCCGTCGTGACGCGACGGAGGCTTCCCGAGCCCGGATCGCCATAGATTTTGATGCTCATTATGCTCCTCACGTGCGGATGTTGATTGCGAGGAGGCAGAGTAGACTCATTCTCGAAGAAACATTATCCACTCAAATTGCAGAACACTTATCCGGAACGCAAATGACTGATCGCTGGTTGGAAGTCGAGGTATTCAGGCGTGTTGCCGAGTCGGGCAGCTTTTCCCGAGCGGCCATGGAGCTTGGGCTTTCGCAGCCCTCGGCGTCCCGGATCATCACGGGCCTCGAAGCTCGACTGGGCGCGAAGCTCCTCCTTCGCACGACCAGGCATGTCGCCCCCACGGATGCAGGCGCGGCTTTTCTCGAAAGAGCTCGCCAGGCGATTGCTGATCTGGACGACGCCGAGGATGAGGTGCGTGGAATAGATTCCCTCCGGGGGACCATCCGACTCGCCTTGCCTGTCGTCTACGGCAGTCGCGCGATCATCCCCGCGTTACCTGCCTTCCTCGAGCGCCACCCCGCCCTGCGCGTACAAATCACAATGCGGGATGAGCGGCAGAACCTCGTGGCCGCCGGCGTCGATATGGCCGTCCGCATGGGGAGGCTGGAAGATTCAACATTCGGTGCCCGGCACATTGCATCGGTGAAACGCCTGCTGGTCGCATCGCCGTCTTACCTTGGCCGTCGGGGCACGCCCAGAACGCACGACGAACTGGCCAGCCACGACGGGATATTGCACGAGCAAGGCTTTGCCGAAAAAAGCACGTTGAAACTATGGAAGGGTGGCGTCGCCCACGCTGTAACGCTGCGTGGGAAGGTCAAGATCGATGCGGCATTTGGCGTCCTTGCTGCCGCGGTGGCGGGCATGGGCATAGCCAATGTCACCACGGTCATGTCTGCGCAGGAGATGGATGAAGGCAAGCTGGTCCGGTTGCTCCCCGAATACGACCTGGAGCCGTTGAAAGCGTTCGCCGTATTTCCGTCGGGCCCAAGACCGTCGACCAAAGTCCGGGCGCTCGTGACCCACCTCATAGACTCACTGTCAACTTAGCGCTCTTCGTGCTGGTGCGTTTTTGCAGGAGCACGCTAAAGCGCTTCGTGGGAACGCTGTAGGGGCATCGCGAAGAGCTGTCGCGCGCTCGGCGCGCTCCTACACAGAGCCCTTGCATATGGCAGGTCTAAGCAGCGCCGAGACGTAGCTTCTGGTGCTCCCAACCCGACATGGCCAGTCCGACCGTTTTGGGAACCGCTTTCTCGCCACTTCGATAGTAGGCCAGCATCCGCCGGCTCACGCCCAGTGCCTCAGCGGCCTGATCCAGCGTCATACCGTGACGGTCCATCCATATGATGATCTGCCGATGTGAGTATTCACCCTTCTGCTCGAGACTCATGGCGCGAAGGTTATCGCTTGCCAGCGCGAGATCCTCGTCGCCGCCGAACACGACGCCACGACGCCACTCGTCGAGAGCTACCTGCGTAAACAACTTCGGATCCCGAAGGCGTGCAAGAAAGCGTCGGGACCTGATGACACCTGAAAGGTCGACGTCGGCGACGTAACCATCGGCAAACGACAGAGCCAACTTCCCGTAAAAAGGAGCAGTGACAGTGTCGATGACAAACTGCTGGTGCGACGCTTTTGTCATGAGTTCATCTCTCGCCATTTGCCTTTCAGTAGCAACCTGTTCTCTCTGGCCCACGCCATCGCCTCATCGACTTCTCTGAGAGGCACGTTACCTGCCACCACTGCCAGTCGCTGGATAGCGACTAGCAGCTCGCGCCCGTCCTTCATCCTGATATGGAAATGCGGAGGCGGATGATCGTCTGGGTACATGCACACGGTGCAGCACCGAAACCTTATGAGCACGGCCACGGAGGCATCCTATTTCGAGGCAGACTAAAGTGCAACCATTGCACTTTCGGTACCACGCCGGACTCGGACCGGCGTGCGGGATGGTCCGGCGGCATCGCAGTCGCAAATCATGGTGGCGGTGCACAAATCACCCGTATGTCGGGGAAAGCCAATAGGCTCGTACGGCACACGCGAAACATCACTTACGTCGAACGAGCGCGTCATAGGAGCGCGCCGAGCACGTTGTAGGAGCGCGCCGAGCGCGCGACAGCTTGTCGCGGGAACGTAAGGAGGGATATCGCGCAGAGCTGTCGCGCGCTCGGCGCGCTCCCACGACATAGGGTTTCACGGTTTGGGCAGGTATAGGGTTTCACGGTTTGGGCAGGTCGTGGATAGTCCACTACACCCTGCCCTCGCAGACAGACCAGCGATGAAAAAATCACGCCCAGCCACCACCGCCCAGCGGGACGCCACTGTCCAGCCAGTTGCCACTGTCCAGCCGACCACCGACGTGCAGCCGGTGGCCGCGGCACGGCCTGCCGACCGTTCGCAGCCGGGTGCTCCCGAACTTCATGCCTATGTCCGCGTGCGAGGCGCCCGCGAGCACAACCTCAAGGACGTCGATGTCGACATACCTCGCGATGCGCTGGTCGTATTCTCCGGTGTTTCCGGTTCGGGCAAGTCGTCGCTCGCTTTCGGCACGCTTTACGCCGAAGCCCAGCGGCGCTATTTCGAATCCGTGGCACCCTACGCACGTCGCCTGATCGACCAGGTCGGCGTGCCTGATGTCGACGAGATCGAAGGCCTGCCGCCTGCTGTTGCCTTGCAACAGCAGCGGGGAACACCCGGTACGCGCTCCTCGGTGGGTAGCGTCACGACGCTCTCGAGCCTCGTGCGCATGCTGTACTCGCGCGCTGGCTCGTACCCGGCGAACCAGCCCATGCTGTTCGCCGAGGATTTTTCGCCCAATACGCCGCAGGGCGCCTGTCCGCACTGCCACGGTCTGGGACGCGTCTACGACGTGACGGAAGCCACGATGGTGCCCGACCCGTCACTCAGCATCCGCGAACGGGCGATCGCGTCGTGGCCGCCCGCGTGGCATGGGCAGAACCTGCGCGACATCCTGGTGACACTGGGCTATGACGTCGACATCCCATGGCGCGACCTGCCGAAGAAGCAGCGCGACTGGATCCTGTTTACCGAGGAACAACCGACCGTCCCCGTGTATGCCGGCTTCACGCCAGCGGAGACGCGTGCCGCGCTGAAGCGGAAGACGGAGCCCAGCTACATGGGCACCTTCATGGGTGCGCGGCGTTACGTGCTGCACACGTTCACGACCACGCAAAGTCCGTTGATGAAGAAGCGCGTGTCGCGCTTCATGCTCGGCAGCCTCTGCCCGGTGTGTGACGGGAAGCGGCTGAAGAAGGCGTCGCTGTCGGTGACCTTTGCAGGGCTGGATATTGGTGCGCTGTCTGCGTTGTCATTTGATCGGCTGGCTGAGGTGTTGCGGCCGGTGGCGGAGGGGAGGTTTGAGACGAGCGTGGTGAGCGCGAAAGGCGGCAGCGTTCCTCGCGAGGAGCTGTCGCGCGCGGGGCGCGCTCCTACGAAAGAGGGCGCGAGCGGAACAGCTCACCTCACGACGAAGCAGCACCTTACGACGAAGCAGCACATCGCGGAACGGGTGGCCGCGGGTGGGCCGTCACATGAAGGGTTTTCCGACGTTCGTCGCACGCCCAACCTGTCCGAAGAAAAACGCATGGTCGCCACACGTATCGCGCAGGATCTGCTCAAGCGGATCGCGACGCTGCAATCCCTCGGGCTCGGCTACCTGTCCATGGACCGCGGCAGCCCGACGCTTTCCCCGGGCGAGCTGCAGCGACTGCGTCTGGCCACGCAGATCCGCTCGAATCTCTTCGGCGTGGTTTATGTGCTCGACGAGCCGTCAGCGGGCCTGCACCCTGCCGATGGCGAGGCGCTGCTCCAGTCACTCCAGCAACTCAAGGCGTCAGGCAACACCATCTTCGTGGTGGAACACGACCTGGAAGTGATGCGCCGTGCCGACTGGCTCGTCGACGTAGGGCCGGACGCCGGCGAGCGTGGCGGCCAGGTGCTTTACAGCGGCCCGCCCGCCGGACTCGGGGCGATCGCGATGTCCCGCACGGCGCCCTATCTGTTCGGGAGGAAGCCGGTCGGTGATCACGCGCCCCGTACACCGGCCGGCTGGCTGGAGCTGCGCGGGATCACGCGCAACAACCTCCACGGACTGGATGCCGCATTCCCGCTCGGTGTGTTCACCGCAGTCACCGGCATATCCGGCTCGGGCAAGTCGAGCCTCGTAAGCCAGGCGCTCGTGGAACTCGTTGCCGGACACCTCGGCCACGAGCCACCGGCGCCCGAGGAAGACACGGACGAGATGCAGCCGAGCGTCATCACCCGCACCGGTGGGCGTATCCACGCCGGTGCCGATGCGCTCACGCGACTCGTTCGCGTCGACCAGAAGCCCATCGGCCGCACGCCCCGTTCCAACCTCGCCACCTATACGGGTCTGTTCGACCACGTGCGCAAGCTCTTCGCCGCGACGAAAACGGCGAAAGCGAAGAAATACGATGCCGGCCGCTTCTCGTTCAATGTCGCCAAGGGTCGCTGCGATACCTGCGAAGGCGAAGGCTTCGTCAGCGTGGAGCTTCTTTTCATGCCCAGCGTCTATGCACCCTGCCCCACGTGCCACGGTGCGCGTTACAACGAGCCCACGCTGAAGATCCAGTGGAACGGAAAAAACATCGCCGAGGTATTGCGACTCACCGTGGAAGATGCGTGCGAGTTCTTTGCCGAGGAAGCCGCCGTCCTGAAACCGCTCGTGCTTTTGCGCGACATCGGCCTCGGCTACCTGCGCCTCGGCCAGCCTGCGACGGAGCTTTCCGGCGGCGAGGCACAGCGCATCAAGCTTGCGACAGAACTGCAACGTGCGCAGCGCGGAAGCAGCCTCTACGTACTCGACGAACCGACCACCGGCCTGCATCCCTCCGACGTCGACAAGCTCGTTGCACAGTTGCAGGATCTGGTCGACGCCGGCAACACCGTCATCGTCGTGGAACACGAAATGCGTGTGGTGGCCGGGGCCGACTGGGTGATCGATGTCGGTCCCGGCGCGGGTGACGAAGGCGGGGTGATCGTCGCCAGCGGCACGCCGCGCGATGTCGCCCGAGCCACGGGCAGCCGCACGGCACCCTATCTTGCCGCGCTTCTGGGCTCCGCCTGACTTTCGTCACAAAAAAGGGCGCGCACGGCCGGCACGGTGAGAGGCTGCGGGTCTGTAAGGTCCTGGAGCGTCAGTCGTCGGCCTTCGGTCACATCAATGAAGCACCGGCACGCCTGGCCTGTCGTCGCCTTGCCTGGTCGCCACACGTGTACGGCACGCGACGACGGCATCGTCACTATTTAGTTGACCAGACCCCGCGGGCGCTCCCAGACTATGCAATTACGGCAAATTGCCTGCATACGGGAGCCCCCAGTTATGCAACATCTTTCGCGACAATGGCTCTGGGCCTACAGGAAGGCACGAAGCATACGGCTGACCTCGGTCGAGGCCGCATACCGCGCGACCCGCTTTGCGCTCTTCGGCAACAGCGGCCGGATGACCACCGACCTCGGGCAGAAGTCACGCCGCTTCATTCGGTCCGACGAAAACGACGTGTGAGTTCCGAGCGCTTTTTCTGGTGGAGTGCATGGCACAGGTTGCTACCAGTGAGATGAGGGTTCGCGCCCATGTCGTAGTCCGGCATGGTGCTGTGAATCCCGTGCGACCCGTCCCTTGTGCGACCCGTCGCCTGCCCCCTCTTCAACCCCGGCGCAAAACCGATCAAACTCCCCGACCTCGGGTGAAACCCACCGCTCCAAGGTCCGGATCCGCATGAAGTCCATCGACACCAGCAAGATCGCCATCGTCGGCCTTGGCTACGTTGGCCTGCCGCTTGCTGTGGAATTCGGCAAAACGCTGGAGACCGTCGGTTTCGACATCCGTGAGGCCCGCATCGTGGAACTGCGCCAGGGAAACGATCGTACGCAGGAAACATCGGCGGACGAACTCAAGGCCGCCGGACGGCTGAGCTTCGCGACCGACCTCGCGGCCATCGCCGATTGTTCGATCTACATCGTGACCGTGCCCACCCCCATCGATGCGCAGAAGCGCCCGGACTTCGGCCCGCTGGTGGCGGCCAGCCAGTCCATCGGCAGCGTGCTCAAGGCCGGCGATGTCGTGATCTACGAATCCACCGTGTACCCCGGTGCGACCGAAGAGATATGCGTGCCCGAACTCGAACGTGCATCCGGCCTGGTCTTCAACGTGGATTTCCACGTGGGATACAGCCCCGAGCGAATCAACCCGGGCGACAAGCTGCGCCGACTCACCACGATTCCCAAGATAACGGCGGGCTCCACGCCGGAAGCCGCCGATTACGTCGATGCCCTGTATCGGCGCATCATCACGGCCGGCACGCACAAGGCACCTACGCTGAAAGTGGCCGAAGCCGCCAAGGTCATCGAGAACACGCAGCGCGACGCGAACATCGCACTGATCAACGAGTTCGCACTGATCTTCCACCGGCTCGGCATCGACACTACCGATGTCCTCGAAGCCGCCAGCACGAAGTGGAATTTCCTGCCGTTCCGTCCCGGCCTCGTCGGCGGGCACTGCATCGGCGTCGATCCCTACTACCTGATCCAGAAGGCCGAGTCGGTCGGTTACTTCCCCGATATCCTGCTTGCCTGCCGCCGCATCAATGACTCGATGGGCCAGCACGTGGCCAGCGAAGTCGTGAAGCTGATGATCGGCAAGGGCCACGCGATCAAGGAGAGCAGGGTCCTTGTGCTTGGCTTCACCTTCAAGGAAAACTGCCCGGACCTGCGGAACACGCGCGTGATCGACCTGGTGCGCGAGATCGAGTCGTACAGCGCCACCGTCGATGTTTACGACCCCTGGGCGGACGTCGACGAAGCGGAGATCGAGTACGGCGTGAAGCTGCTGCGGGAGCCGCCGAAAGCAGGTTCCTACGACGCGATCGTCATCGCCGTGGCGCACGAGCAGTTCAAGGCAGGCGGATCCGCCGGCGTCCGCGCACTCGCGAACGGACGCGCCGTGGTCTACGACATCAAGGGCGTGCTTCCGCGCGAGGATGTCGACGGACGGCTATAAGCAAAAACGCCTGAAACGCGCGGATCCCAACGAAAAACTAATGAACGGGTCGCCTGCGCTGAGCAGGACGTCACAAAATGCGAGAAAAGCGCCTTATATTCAGGCTTTTGGGTTGACCTGCCCCGGGTGGGGTGGCACATACTGGAGAGGCAGGCAAGAGCTGCCATCCGCGCGTGCGCTTGTCAACGCCTGCATTGTCGGCAAGGACTTCTCGCACGCATCGTCCTGACCCCCAGGAGAGAACGTTATGAGACGTAGAACAGCCGCCTTCATCGCCGTAGGCATTTTGATCAGCACTCCCCTCTGGGCACAACAGAGCCCGCAGGCTGCACCGGCACCGCAGGCAAATCCGGGCACCCCCCAGGCTGCCGCAGCACCCGGCGTGGCGACTCCACAGATCGCAACACCCGCCCAGGCGAGCCAGGCATCCGCAGGTTCGCTGGCGCCGGCATCGGTCGGTCCGGGCGCAGCCGCCATGGCGGCCGCGTCGGGAGCCACCGGCAGCGGCAACGGTACCGGCAATGACGGTACCGGTGGCACCGGCGGTACCGGTGGTACTGGTGGCACGGGTGGTACCGGCGGCACGACCGGTACGTTGTAACGCTTCAACGCTCGTCGATTTACCAGCAGTAGTGGCACAGCGCCATGGCAACAGGCCGGCGTCAGCCGGCCTGTTGTTTTACCGCGCCGCCCGCCCTACTCCGATATCTTGCCGAGATTGGCATCGAACGCGTCGCCGTCGAGATCGTTCGTCATCGTGTACAGCGTGTACGACTTGCCGAGGCGCGCGCCGCCGTCTCGCTGCAGCGGCTGCCACAAGAGAGTGGCGCGATTGCGCGTGGAGCGCGGCAGCAGCAGATCGAACGGAATCGACACATAGATGCCCTTGTCGAAGCTACCTTCGCCGTAGCCGCCTGCCCCCGATTTGTTGGTCACCGTGGCATACGCGCCCATGCGCGCACCGTTCTTGAACTCGCGCGAGACGTCGATGGTCGTGCCCCAGTCACCTGCCAGGTAGCGACCCACGCTCACCGCAAGCGTGATGTCCTTGAAGCCCGTGTCCAGGTAGCCCGTGGCCTGACCCGTGACGACGTGGTATTTGCGGAACGAGAAATCCTGGTCGAAGCCACGCTGCTTCACCCAGTTGAGGTCGGCACCGACGGCCCAACGCTCCCCGAACGGGCGATAAAGCATTTCACCGCCGACGCCGCCGTACATGCTCTCGAGCATGCCGGCATACGCCAGGCCGTAAAGATCATCGCCCAGCTTCTGCGTTCCCGTGACCTGCAGGTTCGGCATGGTGAGCCGCGAACTCGTCAGGTATTCGCGGGCGTAGGTTCGCACGCGTGGCAGGTTGCTCGGCGCGTCGTACTTGAACTGCCCGTAGTTGTTGAGCAGGTTGTACGTGAGGATCCCATCCACCCACACGTGGTTGTTGATGTTCCACGTAGCGAAGCCTGCGGCATAAATCTGGTACAGCACGAACGCATCCGGGCCACCGATGTTCTGCTGGTAACCCAGCGATGTATTCGCGACCAGCCGCTTCAGCGGTGCGCGATACAGCACCTCTTCCGGCCGGTCCGTCACGGGATCCTGCTCCACGCTCCGTCGCAGCGCCGGGAGATCGATCTGGTGATCCAGCAGCTCGAGGAAACGGGGGCGGTGCACGCTTCGCTCCACCGTCTCGAGGCCATAGCGCTCAGCCGAGACGGTAACCCAACTGATGCTGGAATCCACGCGGTTGTCGACGATGCGGGTCGCCCGGCCCAGGCCCTCCGCAGGATAGAAGAACACCTCCTGCGACCCGTGGATGACGATCTCGGAACCGCGCCGGCCAATGCGCGTCACCTTGATGCCCGCGTTGTTGTAGAGGGTATTGGCCACCTTCGGCCAGTCCACCTGCTCAGGTGCCTGGCGCACCGGAGCCTTGCCGTCGGTTTCGTAGGCGGCGGGATCAATGACCCTGCCCGTGACGGCATTCGTCGCCGGTGGCACGGAAGCGCCGGGGCCAGCCGCGGAGAGCTGCGTGGGATCCACGTCGACATGGCTCACGGCCGTGCTCGTGTACGCCACCTTTTCAGGCGGCGGATCGGACGCCTTGACCGTATCCACGTGATTTTTCAGGTTGCTGTGCAGGCTGATCGATGCGGTACCGATCTCACCACGCTCCAGGCCCAGCGTCAGGTCGACATTGCGATTCAGCCGGAGCACGGCACCCAGGTTGATCGGCGTGCGCTGCGGCTGGTTGTTGTCCTGTGGCTGATGCTTGTAGTCGTTGCCGTCCAGCTCCGCCTTGAGGTCAAGCCACCGCCATGGCGAATGGTATTCCACGCCACCGATGACACCGACCGGGCCACGGAAGAATTTGTTCGTGCTCAGGGTACCGGCGAAGTTGCCCTGGCCGGGTCTCGTCCGGAAACGCGAGCTGAGCAGGTTCAGCGGGTTGGCGAAGTCGCCTCGGGCGCCCATGTAGCCCCACGCGATGCCGAGGCTGAAATCGAACGCACCGGCGCGCTTGCTCGCCACGAAGAATTCGCTCGAGAACAGGCCCGTACCACCCACGTCCCTTGCGCCGACCGAGACGTCGGGAAGCCAGCGACTCTCCTTCCACAGGCGCACCTTGGCGTCGATCGATTTATCTTTATAGGTCTGGTTGCCTGCGTACGTACCGTAAAGCCGGTTGCTGACGCTGGTGTAACGGAACGAGCCCTCCAGCCACGGAAGCGGCTGGATGGACACGTTGTAATTCGTATACGGCGTGGTGCGACTCACCACGAAACTGAATTCGCCTTCGTCCGCCATGCGTGCCGTTGGCGTCTGCATCAGGCCCACGCCGCCGAAGTCGCTTTGCGTGTAGCGCTCCTGGGGTACTTCCACCGGCGCGTCCTGCGCGTGCAGCGCGCTACCCACGCCCAGTGCCAGCATGGACACGACCATGCTGCGGCTTCGCGCACCGCGGGCCCGACGGGTCAGCGCCATCCGTCGTCACTCAGTAACTGGGTGCCGATGAAGGTCGCGACGTCCCGGCTGAAGGTGTCGTCGGCTGCGCGGCTCGTGATGTGCTCATCGAACGGCACGTAGATCCACGCGCCGGGCGCCAGCGGCCTGGGGGGATCGCGATTCCACAAGGCGATCTTCTGCTCCCATACCGAACCATCCGGCTGCACGACGAACATGCGGTTGCGGTCCGCTGCGCTCGAGGGTGCACAGGCCTCGAGGTAACGCCGCGCATCCTGCAGCGGCACGAGCGGCAGGTGGCAGTCCTGCTTCACGGCACCGACGACGCGGATGCCCTGCGGCCGGCGCGGATAGTAGAGGGTGTCGCCCTCGGAAACGGCCCAGTCGGCCGATGGCGTCACTTCCAGCTGGTAAGGGTCCAGCACCGTACCCGTGCGCCGGCCGGTGATGGGCAGCGTCGCCAGCCATTCCTGCAGGCGCCGCGCCTCGTTGCCGAGGGTCTCGTTACCCGACCCGAGGGCGAGCCGGCGGATGCCGCTCAACTCGAACAGCAGGCCGGCGCGCAGTCGGGCCTGGTCACGGCGCAGCACGGGGCGGAGCCAGGCCGCGCCCAGCATGTACGCCTGCGTATCCACCTTCGCGGCGAGCGCAACGGTCGAAATGCGTGTTTCGGACGGATAGGCGGCCGTCAGCGACTGCGGTACCGCGCCATTCACGGTCACGTTGATCGTGGAAGGCGCGCGGTTCCCGGAAGGCGCGGCGGCCGCGGGAGCCGCCTGTGCCAGTAACGCCGGGGAGGCGGCGCAGGACAGCAGCGTCAGAAGGCAAAGGAGCGTCCTCATGGCGCAGCCTCCCGATAAGGCCGCAGCTCGATGAGCTCGAGAGCGAGGTCGGGAGTCACGTGCTGGCGACTCTTCCAGATGAATCCATCGGCAGGGTCGACCCAGTAGCGGTTGTTCATGCTCATGCCGCCTTGAACGCCCTCGAGGTGCTCATCGACGCGCAGCAGACGCCGGGTCTTACCCAGGATCGTGACGTCCTCGAGGCCGCGCGGCTCAAGGTGGGCCGTGAAGTCCACGCCATAACGGTAGCCGGGCGACCAGTCCATGCGGCGCGTGTAATCGACCGGGCCGCGCAGGTGTTGCAACCCCGCATGGAACGGCGAGCGCTCGTCCACCGTCTGGCTGTCGAGGTTTTCGGTCAGGCCGACGGTTTTCACCAGCATGCCTTCATTGAGGAACACGGCATCGTGCTGCGCGCCATACCAGCCCAGCCGCTTGCCCTCGACCTTGGCGAGGATGAGGATGGCTTCGCCGGTCGGCGCATTCACCTGCAGCTGGAAGTACGGCACGGCGGCGACCGAGGCCGGCGTGGGGTCGACCTTGCTGCGGTGGAATGCCAGACGGATCGTTTCGACGCTACCCTCGGATACCGACGCGCACCCGGCCAGCAGCATCAGCACGAATGCCAGGAGTGCCGGCATCGCATGACGCAACGGACGCGGTGCGGGTGGCATCAGCATCCGCATGCGCTCAGTTGGGCTTGACGAAGTTGTTCTCGGCGGTGGCCGCATTACTGACCAGGCCCGAGAGCGGAAGCAGCTGGCTGATGAAGCGGTTCCAGCGCGTGATACCGGCCGGCCCGACGAACACGACGTCACCCGGATGCACGGAGAACTGGCTGGCAACGGCGTAGCTCGAGGCCATGGAACCGTCCAGCTGGTAGATGGTCGCCGGCGCCTTCTCCATGTCTTCCACGCCACGGATGACGTAGACCGCCTTGCCCTTGGCCGTGGTCTGGAGAAGGCCGCCCACGCGACCGAGCGCCTGGGTCAGGGTCATGTCGCTGGTCTTGAACGGGATCGCCCTCGGCTGCGTGACTTCACCCAGCACGTAGACCTCGTGACGATCACTGTAAGGCATGTAGATGCGGTCGCCGCCCTTCAGGTAGATCTCCTTGGCGCCGTCGCGGTTCTGCGAGAGGGCGTCGAGGTTGATGTGGTAGTCCTGGCCATCGCGGCTGAGGACGAGGTCGGACAGATCGGCGATTTCGGCATTCGTGCCAGCGGCACCGATGGCCTGCCCCAGCGTCAGGGGAATCACGGTGACCGGCTGGGGCGTCGTGTTCGTGAATGCGCCGTTCATGGTCACGCGCTGGCTGCCGTAACCCACGACGTTGACATCGACCTGCGGCTTCTCGATGAACTTCGTCAGGCGGTCGGTGATGGCGGCCCGCAGTTCCTCGACGGTCAGGCCTTCGGCCTTGAGGATGCCTACATACGGATAGAACAGCGTGCCGTCAGGCCGCACCAGGCGACCGTTCGCTGCGGTCTGCTGCTGCGCCCCCGCGGGCGAGGTGAGCTCGGGGTGTTCCCACACGGTGATATAGAGCGAATCGCCTGCCGCGATGCGATAGGCCTCTGGCTGGTAGCTCAGCAGGGCCTCGGGGATCGTGTACGCCTGGTGCGATTCCTTCTCCATCGCGATCAGCTTCGGCGTGATGGGTACGACCTGGTAATGGGCGCCCTCCTCCGTGTCGTGGCTGATCTCGCGGTTGCTCATGTGCTGTCCGGGCGCAAACATGCAGGCCTGCAGGGAGAGCGTCGAGGCACAAGCGGCAAGGATTCTGAATTTCATGGCGGCATGGATTCCCAACGTGCGTATGGACGCATAGACGTACATACCCGGTTTTTCGGGCAATAAAAAACTCCCGCCGCGCTTACGGCGAGAGTCGGCTGGGCGTGAGCCCCGGGGTCAGTTGGTACCCGTCGTACCGCCGGTGCCACCTGTACCCCCCGTGCCGCCGGTACCGCCCGTGCCACCCGTGCCGTCGTTGCCGTTTGCGCTACGGCTGCCGTTGCTGGTGGCACCTGCCACGGTGGCAATGGCCGCCACGCCGGCGCCGACCGTGCCTGCGCCGATCGCACCGGCGGACCCGGCAGCGGCCTGCGCCGTGGTGGCGACTACCGGCCCCCCGCTTGCAGGGCTGGCCACGGCGGGCGCGGGCGCTGCAGCGGCAGGGGAAGCCTGTGCTTCTACCTGACCGACCAGCGTCATCAATATGGCGCCAGCGATAACGTTCTTGATCATGACTGACCCCTCGATACTTGGTTCGTGAGCCAACCTACCTCCAAAAACCTTGTGTCGCAAGCATTTACCGCGCCGCAACAAAAAAACCTCCGCAAAAGTTGATCTGCGTCAAGAATTTGACGATCTGAACACCAAAGTGACCGGATCGGCATGTACGATGGACCTCGCCGGTCGATCCACCGGCCACGTTGAGACGGCGCGAACTATCTGTAGGCCATACGTTGCTGCGAACTTCCTCGCAGCAGAACAACCGGACGCCCGGCATTGGGGGCCATACAACATGCTGTTCTTTGCACCTTACGGCCCGACGGCCAGACAACATGGCGGGACGCTGTCCGTACAGACAGCGATGCTCAGCCTGGGATTGCGAGCAGGTGACGTAGTCAGTTTGTTCATCTCGGCATGCCTCGCGCACGCCCTTAGATTTCAGACACTTACGCTACATTCACCTTATCTCGGCGCGGCCATGCTGGGCGCCCTCCTGTCCAGTGCGGTCTTCGCGGCACTGGGGGTCTACCGGCGTCTCCCGGGCACGACGCTCGGCCAGACCGTACGCGCCGGCGTTGCATGGACAGCCACTTTCGGCGCCCTGCTCGTCATGGCTTATCTCCTGAAGATCGGCGAGAACTATTCACGCGGTTGGGCACTCGCATGGTTCCTGGGTAATTTCGTCATGCTCACGGGCAATCGCCTTGCCCTGCGACTGATGCTCGGGCGCATGGGTGCGAAGGGCAAGCTGGCCAGCCGATGCCTCCTCGTCGGCGTGACGCATAGCAGCAATAGCCTCGTCCAGACCATCTCCGCGGGTGCCGCCGGCCTCGACATCGGCGGTTACCTCACCACCGATCACGACCACGCCGTTCCCGAAGACCTGACCTGCCTGGGCGATCTCAGCCGCCTGCCGGCCGTCCTGCGTGAACAGTCATGGGACCAGATCTGGGTCGCCCTGCCGCTGCACGCACAGCGGGAGCTGGGCTACGTGCTGGACGTCACGCGGGACAGCGCTGTCCTGCTACGGTTCCTGCCCGACATGACCGACTTCGCCCTGCTCAACCACCGTATCGAAACGTTCGAAGGCATCCCGACGATCACCCTGCGCTCCAGCCTGCTCGACGGTAACGCCTGGGTCGTCAAGGCCATCAGTGATCGCGTGATCGCCTCGATCATCCTGCTGCTGATCTCGCCGCTGCTCGCCGCGATCATCGTCGCGATCAAGATGACCTCGCCGGGCCCGGTCTTCTTCCGCCAGAAGCGCCACGGTTACTGCGGCAGGCCGTTCGACATGTGGAAGTTCCGCTCCATGCGCGTGCACGAGGAAGCCGCCGGCAAGGTCACGCAGGCCCAGGTGGGCGATCCGCGCATCACGCGGCTCGGTCGTATCCTGCGCAATACCAGCCTCGACGAGCTGCCCCAGCTCATCAACGTGCTGCTCGGCGACATGTCGCTGGTGGGCCCGCGCCCGCACGCCATCGCCCACAACAATTACTACCGCGACAAGGTCGCGCAGTACATGCAGCGGCATCACATGAAGCCCGGCATCACTGGATGGGCCCAGGTCAACGGTATGCGTGGCGAGACCGACACGCTGGACAAGATGGCCCGCCGCGTGGAACTCGACCTCTTCTACATCATGAACTGGTCGCTGTGGCTCGACCTGAAGATCCTGATCATGACGGCCTATAAAGGCTTCATCCATAAAAACGCACGTTGATCAGGAGTATGGCTACACGTGGCAAGGATTCTCGTAACCGGAATCAACTACGCGCCCGAACGTATCGGTGCAGGCAAATACACGACGGAGCTATGCGAATGGCTCGTGCAGGCGGGCCACCAGGTGCGGGTCGTCACCGCCCCTCCGTATTACCCGGCATGGAAGGTCGATCCGCCCTATGAAAGCGGACGCTGGAAGGTGGAACATATTGCGGGCGTCGAAGTGCTGCGTTGCCCGCTGTGGGTACCGGCGCAGCCATCGGGGCTGAAGCGCCTGCTCCACCTCGCCAGCTTTGCTGCCTCCAGCCTGCCGGCGCTTCTCTACTCCACCGCGTTTCGTCCGGACATCGTCATCAGCATCGCACCCAGCCTCATGAATGCGCCGGGTGCGTGGCTTGCCGCGCGCCTGTCGCGTGGCAAGTGCTGGCTGCACATCCAGGATTTCGAAGTCGGCGCGGCGCTCGACATGGGCCTGCTGAAGGGCAAGAGCCTGGCCCGGGCTGCCCTCGCGATCGAGCGATGGCTGTTCGCCCGCTTCGATCGCGTCTCCACGATCTCGGAAAACATGCTGGCACTGCTGCACCGGAAGGGCGTACCGGCATCGCGGGCGGTGCTGCTGCCCAACTGGGCGGACATCAGCCAGATCCGGCCCCTGACCGCGCCCAGCCCATACCGCGCTGAGCTCGGCATTCCCGAGAAGGCGATCGTCGCGCTGTATTCCGGCAACATGAACCTGAAGCAGGGCCTCGAGGTACTGGGCGCCTGCGCGAAACAGCTCGCCGGCGATCCGGACATCTATTTCGTGTTCGGCGGCAACGGCCCGGGACGCGAGGCGCTGGAGCAGGAATGCAAGGGCATGCCCAACGTTCGCTTCCTCGACCTGCAGCCGTCGGAGCGGCTGAGTGACTGGCTCGGGCTGGCCGATATCCACCTGCTGCCCCAGCGCGCGGACGTGGCAGACCTCGTGATGCCTTCGAAACTCACGGGCATGCTCGCGAGTGGTCGCGTCACCCTCGCCACGGCGATGCCCGACACCGCCCTGGCGCTTGCCCTGCGGCACAGTGGCATCGTGACACCCCCAGGCGATGCCAGCGCGTTGAGCCATGCGCTGCGTGAGCTGGCCGCCGATGCCCCGAAGCGCGTGCAGCTCGGAAAGGCGGCGCGGCTGCAGGCCGAGACCACACTTGCCCGGGATCGTATCCTTGGGCGTTTCAACGAACAGCTCGCGGCGCTGGCCCATGCCAACGCCGATTTCAGTTCCCGACGACCTAGCAGCGACCAGGAAGACACTACCCCATGACGAAGCGCGCCCTGATCACCGGCATCACCGGCCAAGATGGCTCTTATCTCGCGGAGCTTTTGCTGGAAAAAGGTTACGAGGTTCACGGCATCAAGCGACGCGCATCCCTGCTCAACACGCAACGACTCGATCACCTGTACCAGGATCCCCACGAGCAGGACCGCCGCCTTTTCCTGCACTACGGCGACCTGACCGACTCCAGCAACCTCACCCGCATCATTTCGGAAGTCCAGCCGGACGAGGTCTATAACCTCGGCGCGCAGAGCCATGTCGCGGTGAGCTTCGAGGCGCCCGAATACACCGCCGACGTCGACGGCATGGGAACCCTGCGCCTGCTGGAGGCCATCCGGTTCCTGAAACTCACCGACAAGACGCGCTTCTACCAGGCCAGCACCAGCGAACTCTTCGGCCTGGTACAGGAAATGCCGCAGCGCGAGACGACGCCGTTCTACCCGCGCAGCCCGTATGGCGTGGCCAAGCTGTACGCCTACTGGATCACCGTGAACTACCGCGAGAGCTACGGCATCTACGCGTGCAACGGCGTCCTCTTCAACCACGAAAGCCCGCGACGCGGCGAGACCTTCGTCACGCGCAAGATCACCCGTGGCCTGTCGAACATCGTGCAGGGCCTCGAAAGCTGTCTTTACATGGGTAACCTCGACGCCTTGCGTGACTGGGGCCATGCGAAGGATTACGTGCGCATGCAGTGGATGATGCTGCAGCAGGACGTCCCGAAAGATTACGTCATCGCCACCGGCGTGCAGTACAGCGTGCGCGACTTCATCGTGAAATCGGCGAAGCGGCTCGGCGTCACGCTCGAGTTCCGCGGCGAAGGCGTCAACGAAGTCGCGGTGGTGCATTCCGTCGAAGGCGGTGACGCACCGGCCGTCAAACCCGGCCAGGTGATCGTTGCCGTGGATCCGCGCTACTTCCGCCCGGCGGAAGTCGAGACGCTGCTCGGCGCTCCGGACAAGGCCAAGGCCGACCTCGGCTGGGTGCCGGAAATCACGCTCGACGAGATGATCGCGGAAATGGTCGAGGTCGACCTGGCCAATGCCAAGCGCGACTCCTTCCTCCAGCGCCACGGTCACCACGTCAATGTCAGCAAAGAGGACTGACCTGACCGAACATGTCGATACGCCGCAAGCTCTTCCAGAACATGCTGGGCTATGGATACAGCCAGATCGTATCCCTGGTCGGCCAGCTGGCACTCGTGCCCTTCTTTCTCCATTTCTGGGGAACGGGCCAGTACGCCAACTGGATCGTGATCACGGGCATACCGTCCATGCTCACGTTGCTGGACTTCGGCGTATCGCAGACCTCGGCGACGCGCGCGACGCTGTACGCATCGAGGGGTGAGTGGCCTGCGGTCACGCGGGTGATCCAGACGACGCTGGTTTTCTCGCTTTGCATCTCGCTGTTCGTCGCGTGTGCCGCGGCAGTGAGCACGGCAGCGATCGACTGGGCGTCACTGTTGAACCTCAAGGTCATCGACAACGGCGCCGCCTGCCGGATCATCCTGGCCATGGCGCTGTACTTCGGGGTGGGCCTGACCGGGAATGTCCTCGACGGCTGGTTCCGGGCCATCGACCGCACGGCGGTCGGCGCATTCCTGCTCGCGAACCGACGCATGCTCGACATCCTCACCTCCATCGTCGTGCTGGTCGCTGGCGGCGGCCCGGTCGCCATGGCCGTCGCGATGCTCGTGACCCAGGCCATGGCGCTGGTCGTGCTGACGGGCGTCGCCGTGCGCTGGACACCCTTCCGCGTGCTCGGCATCCGCCACTCGTCGCGGGAGGAATTCCGCACCATGTGGCGGCCTGCCCTCGGCCACCTGGGGCTACCCATCGCCCAGGTGATCACGTTGCAGGGTTCCGTGCAGTTCCTCGCACAGATCGCGCCAGCGGCCGTCGTGGTGACCTTCACCATGTGCCGTACGCTCATGCGGATCGTGCTGCAGATCGGCAGCATCAGTAACCAGGCCCTGCGGCCGATCCTCTCGCGGGAAATCGGCACGGGCGGGACCGACGGCGCCGAGAAGCTCGTCCGCACGATGTCGCTGCTGACCCTGGCCGTGTCGCTGTGCGCCTACTTTGTGCTCGCCGGACTGGGCCCGATGATCGTGACGGCGTGGAGCCACGGGAAGATCCAGGTCGACCATCTCATGCTGCTGATGATCGGCCTGCATGCCGTGCTCTATGTCGCCTGGTTCGTTCCTGCGTCGTACCGCATCGCCGGTAATACGCATGGCTCGATCGCGGCCGTCTACGCGTCGGCAAGCCTGCTCAGCCTCGCCCTGTGGCTCGCGACGCATACCCTGATGTCGCCGATCGCAGGCGCGTCACTGCTGCTGGCGGCGCCCGAGCTGGTGGCCTTCGTTTACCTGACACTGTCGCAGCGGCGTGCGCGCCAGTATCGGGGCGCGCTCACGTGATGCAGCTTTTCATCATCCTGCTGTGTCTTTCAGCCTCGCTGAAGGACGATGCCGACATGATGGCGTCGAGCGACTTCCTGTCCGGCATCACTACCCTGCCCGCTGTCGTGTACCTCAAATCGGCGTCGCCGATGGAGCTGGCCGCGGCGTTCCTCGTCGGGCTCGTGATCGTCCTGAAGAACTTCCGCCTCAGGCTCAAGGGTAATTTCCTCGCGACGATGTTGCTGCTGCTCTCGGCCTACAGCTGCGGCCGGGCCTTCGCATACGACCTGCCTGCAGGACTGAAGCTGCTCGAGGGATTCCTCATCGTCGCCTTCGTGACCTTCGTCGTGCAGTCGGCGCTGACCGGCCCCGAGCCCACGAAGGTCACGCGCGATATCCTGCAGGGGTTGCGGATCTTCTGCGGCATCTTCATCGCCGTCAACTTCGTCAATTACGCCCTGGGTTTTGGCTACGCCCCGTCACAGCCGCGCTTCTTCGGCACGGCCGTCCATCCGAACTTCCTCGGCGTGCAACTGGCGTCCGCCAACCTGCTGCTTCTGTCAGGCATCCGACGCAAGCACCTGCGGTCGGCCCTCGTGCCTGCCTCGTTCATCCTCGCGGGCGTCTGGTTGCAACTGCTCACCGGGTCCCGCACGAGCCTGCTGATGCTCATGGCCGGCGGGCTCGCCCTGACCTGGCTGAACCTCAGGAAGCACCGGGCTGTCGTGCTGATGTTCGGCGTGCCCATCGTGCTGTGCGCGATCGTGGCGGCGGCGAGCATCGGATCGGCCGCACCGGCAGGGGTCTTCACACGCGGGTCGGAAGGTCCTGACACCCGCTCCGAAGCATGGGGCCAGATGATCGCCGAAATCGTGGCCTACCCGATCTTCGGGCAGGGCTACTTCGTCGGCGCCTCCGAGAATTCGACGCTTCGCGCCATGGCTGCGTTCGGCATCATCTTCGGGCTGGTATTCGCCGCCCTGCTGCTGTTCAGCGCCTACCGACTGCACCGGTACGCGAGGATCAGCACCGCGCTGGCCACGCCCTTCTTCGCGCTCATGTCGGCGCTCATCGTCGCTTCGCTGTTCGAGGGCTCCCTGATGGACACGTGGAGCCTGCCGAAATTCCTCCTGGTGCTGATGTTCGCCCTGTGTGGCCGGGCATCATTCCTGGAAACCCATGCACCTAACGCTGGCAGGGCCGCGCCATGATGAAGATAGAGATCTACCATCCCATTCTGTGGTCGAAGTACAAGGCGGCGGTGTTCACCCAGGTCAGCCGGCTGGCGTTACGCGAGGGATCCAACGCGCAGTTCGTGCAGGTCGCCGAGTCGGAACGGCAGCGCGTGGCACTCAATACGGTCGACCTCTCGTATCACCAGTATCCCTACCGGCTGCTCTTCAAGGGCACGTACGACGACATTCCCAAGGCGAAGCTCGCCTCGGCGGCGTTCAAGGCCGGCTGGACGAGCGACGCCGACCTGATCCTGACGCCGGGTTTCAGCGACATCGCCCACTGGGCGCTGCTCCTCGCTGCGAAGCTGCGCCGGAAGAAGGTCGCCACGTTCTGCGATTCGACGCTTCGCGACCGCCCCCAGTCCTCCCTCAAGGGCGTGCTGAAGCGCACGTACTTCCACTTCTGCGACGGCTATTTTTCCTACGGCACCCGCGGGCGTGAGTACCTGCTCCATTACGGCGCGAAACCCGACCGCATCTTCCGGCGCGTGCAGGCGGCCGGACTGCCTGCCGGCTACAGCGAGGACGCGGCGTTCAGCGCACGCGCCGGGACGCCGCCCGGCGAGCCGTCGATGCCGCCACGGCCGACCTTGTTGTACGTGGGCCGCCTGTCGGGGGAGAAAGGGCTCGACCTCCTGTTACGTGCCTTCCATGCCCTGCTGGAGACGTATCCGGGCGCGCGGCTCGATATCGCGGGTTCCGGCCCCTCCGCCAACGAACTCAAGGCCCAGGCCGAGGCGCTGGGCATCACCGGCTCCGTGCAGTTCCTGGGCGGCCTGCCGCTCGACGAGATCACGGCGCGTTACGCCCGCGCGGATCTGTTCGTACTGCCCAGCCGCAGCGAGCCGTGGGGCCTCGTCGTCAACGAGGCGCTCCATTACGGCTGCCCGGTCATCGTGAGCGACGCGTGCGGCTGCGCCCCCGACATCGTCGAGGAAGGCGTGAATGGCTACACCTTCATCAGCGACGACGAGCAGGACCTGCGCGCGAAACTCGAACTCGGCGTACGTACCTTCGCCGACCACGCGGCGACCGCCAGGGCATGCCTGCAATCCGTCGCGCCGTTCAACCCGGCGGCGTCCGCTGCCCAGATACTCGCGGGCTGCCACGCCATCATGGATCGTGCGGCATGAGGCTGCTCCGACTCATCGCGTCCATCGATCCGAAGAGCGGCGGCCCTGCCGAAGCCGCCCTTTCGCTCGACCGTGAGCTACAGGCGCTCGGCCACACCCTGATGACCGTGACGCTCGACGCCGCCGACGCGCCGTTCATCACGAGCTATCCGCTGGCGGTCACGGCGCTGGGCCCCACCCGGTTCAACCACGGTTATTCCCGCAGGCTGCTGCAATGGCTTGGTGCGCACGCCTCAAGCTACGACGCCGTGATCATCGATGGCATCTGGCAGTTCCCGACGTGGGCAGCGCGCCTCGTGCTGAAGCGCCGGAAGATCCCGTACTTCGTGTTCTCGCACGGCATGCTCGACCCGTGGTTCAACCGTACGTATCGGGCGAAGTACATAAAGAAACTCGTCTACTGGACGCTGCTGGAGCGCCGCAACCTGGCAGCCTCGGCAGCGCTGGTCTTCACGTGCGAAGAAGAGCGCCTGCTTGCGAGCCATTCGTTTCCACGCATGCCCCGGCAGGCCATCGTCACGAGCTTCGGCACGCGGACACCGCCGTCCGACGACAGCGGCGCGCTGAAGGAGCGCTTCTACGAGGCGTATCCGCACCTGAGGCACAAACGCCTGTTTCTCTTCCTGAGCCGCATCGACCGGAAGAAGGGTTGCGACCTGCTGCTGGAAGCGTTCTCCCGCGTAGCCAGGGAACACCCCGGGCTTCATCTGGTCATGGCGGGCCCCGACAACGCAGGCTGGTCAAAGGAGCTGCGCAAGACCTACGAAGCGCTGGAACGCGAAGGCCGCGTCACGTGGCCGGGCATGCTCACCGGCGACATGAAATGGGGCGCCTTCCACGCGGCGGAAGTCTTCTGCCTACCGTCGCACCAGGAGAACTTCGGCATTGTGGTCGCGGAAGCGCTCGGCTGCGGCACCCCGGTGCTGATCAGCAACAAGGTGAACATCTGGCGCGAGACGCTGGAATCCGGCGCCGCGATCGTGAACGATGATTCCGTGCCGGGAACGGTGGCCTCGCTCGAGACCTGGCTGGGGCTCACGGACCACGAACGCGACGCCATGCGTGCCGCTTCACTGGCCTGCTTCACCGAGAAATACAACGTCGTGTCCGCCGCCGCGGATCTCTCGACCAAAATCGAACGTCACCTGGCCCAATGCGCATAGCTTTCCTCATCCTGGCACATGCCGACCCGGTGCACCTGGGGCGCCTCTCGCGCACGCTGCAGCCTGCCGGCGATGTGTATATTCACCTTGACCGGAAAGCCGACCTCGCCGTGTTCCGCGAGGCGGTTCCGTCGCCGGCGGTCTTCGTGGGTGAACGCCATGCCGTGGCATGGGCTGGCATATCGATGGTCGACGCGATCATCGCGCTCATGCGCGAGGCGCTGGAGGCCGGGAAGCCTTACACGCATCTCGTTCTGTTGACCGGATCCGACTATCCGATCAAGCCGCTCTCGTCGCTCGCCGCGCTGTTCGCCGATGACCCCGGCAAGGAACACATCCGGTACATCGACATGCGTGAAAGCCCGGAGCACTACATGAAGCTCATCACGCGCAGGCACTTCCGGGAACCGCTGTTCGGCGATGGCCGGCAGCTCGTGGACAAGGTCCTCCGCAAGGCGATGACACTCGCAAGGCTCCCGAATGCGTGGCCTGGCTCGCTCGTCCCGTACTTCGGGCACACATGGTGCGCACTCACGGCGGGCTGCGCGGCGCACGTCGTCGACTATCACGACAACCACCCGACGTTCCGCGCCGCCAACCGCCATACCTTTGCACCGGACGAACACTACTTCCACACCATCGTCGGCAATTCGCCTTATGCCGCACGCGCGACCGGACTGCAGCCCTTCGAAGGCCGCGGGCTGTGGCGCCTCGCCAATCTCCACCTGATCGACCCGAGCCTGGCCAAGTGGTACACGCTGGACGACTGGGACCAGATCATCCGGTCCGACCGGTTCTTCGTGCGGAAGGTCCGCACCGAATCGAGCCAGGCCCTGCTCGACCGGCTGGATGCCGACGTGCTGACGGGCCATTCCGCATGAGGTCGTTTTTCCAGGATGCCCTGCTGCTGCTCGCACGAGCCACGCTGACGCCGCACCGTTATCGTTCGCGCCTGTATCGACGTGCAGGCATGAAGATCGACCCCGGCGCGCTGCTGTATACGAACGTATTCGTGGAGTTTCCCGCCAATATCTCCATCGGCCCCGATGTCTTCATGAACCATGGCGTGCACCTTGATGGCGCAGGCGGCATCGTCGTCGAACAGGGCGTTCGCGTCGGGCCGTATGTTCGTATTCTCACGAGTTCGCATGAAACCGGCCCCGAATCACGCCGGGCCGGCCCGCTTTTCCGGCGGGGCGTGCTTATCGGCAAGGGCACGTGGATCGGCGCAGGCGCCATGGTGCTCGCCGGCGTTTCCATCGGCGAGGGCTGCATCATTGCAGCAGGCGCCGTCGTGACGCGCGACTGCCTGCCGCATACGCTGTATGCCGGCGTGCCCGCGCAGCCGAAGAGCGAACTCGATCGCGACCCTCCTACCCGCACCCCTGCCTAGATGCCCCTCGAGAGTCCCATGGCCTTATTAGACGCGAAACTTTCGAAACCACTGGATGGCGGGCCGAGCTATGACATCCGCCACCGCATCTTCAGGATGGGCTGGAACCTCTGCTGGGCACTGCTTGCCGCGTGGACGCCTGCGCCGCTGCACGCATGGCGGCGGTTCCTGCTGCGCCGTTTCGGCGCCACGTTGAGCCCGTCGGCGCGCGTGTATGGCTCGGCGAAGGTCTGGTACCCGCCCAATCTCGTGATGCACGACAACGCATGCCTTGGTCCCGGCGCGACCTGCTATTCCATGGCGACCGTGACACTGGAGAAAGGCGCACTCGTAAGCCAGGGCGCGTATCTCTGCTGCGGCACCCACGACGTCGACGACGCCCACTTCCAGCTCCAGGTCGCACCCATCGTGATTGGCGAAGATGCCTGGATCGCCGCCGAGGCCTTTGTCGGCCCGGGTGTCACGGTCGGGGCCCGTGCGGTCATCGGCGCACGCTGCGTCGTGTTCAAGAACGCCGAGAGCGGTGGCATCTATGTCGGTAACCCCGCCCGCCTCGTCCGCATGAGGGGCCACGTGCATGGCTGACATCACGGTTGTGATCCTCACCTTCAATGAGCAGATGCACATCGCGCGCGCGTTGGCCTCCGTCCGGTCCTTCGCGGCCCGCGTGGTCGTCGTGGATTCCGGCTCGACCGACCAGACCGCCCGCCTTGCCGTGGCAGCGGGCGCCGAGGTCTTCGTCAACCCGTTCGTGAACCAGGCGAAACAGTTCCAGTGGGCACTCGATAACACGGGTATCGCCACGGCGTGGATCATGCGCCTGGATGCCGACGAGGTGATTTCCAACGCGCTTGCGGCCGAGATCACCGAGAAACTGCCCGTCACCGCCCATGACGTCGTGGGGATGAACCTGCGCCGTCGCCATGTCTTCATGGGCCGATGGATACGCCATGGCGGCCGTTATCCGCTGCGCCTGCTGCGCATCTGGAAGACAGGTCACGGGCGCGTCGAAGATCGCTGGATGGACGAGCACATCTTCGTGTGGGGCGGGAAGACGATCGACCTCGACCACGATTTTTCCGACGTGAATCTCAATGACCTGTCGTTCTTCGTCGACAAGCACAACCGGTACGCCACGCGTGAAGCCATCGAGGTCATCAACCATCGCCTCGGCCTGTTCCCCCACGACGAGGCCGCGGAAAACACCGGCACCTCGTCACAGGCGGCCCTCAAGCGCTGGATCAAGGAAAAGATCTACAACCGGATCCCCTTCGGGATCAGTTCGAGTGCGTACTTCGTGTGGCGGTATGTGTTCCAGCTCGGCTTCCTCGACGGGCAGGCCGGGCTGATCTATCACTTCATGCAGGGCTTCTGGTACCGCTTCCTCGTCGGGGCGAAGGTCGTCGAACTGACCCAGGGCATCGCCAACCTGCAGGACAGGGGCGAGATCCTCGCAGAACTCAGCCGGCTGACCGGCTACCGCCTCGGTCCGCAGGCGGACGATACGGCCGTCAGACCACGCGCAGGCTGATGGACTTGAGCGTCGCCGTCGCCTTCGTCGCGTCGGCGGATGCAAAGGAAAGGCCTTCGCCGATCGTGCCGCCACTGGGCAGGTAGAAGTGATTGGCGCCGACGGCCAGTGTGCCCAGCTTCGTACGGCCGCCACCCTGTGCGTTGTCATGGAAAACGTCCATCTTCCCGCTGACCTGTGACGCGAACACTTCGTAGTCGAGCAGGTCGACGCCCTCGTCACCGGCCTCTTCACCGCGCGATGCCGCGCAGACGATGCGATTACCCTCGCCGCCCGGCGTTTCGATCAGCGTCGCCGTGCGCACGAGCTTCTTCGTGGCGCTGCCTTTCGCGCCGAGCATGCGGGCGACCGTCGGGCCCGCATAGGCGAATGCGAGGCAGCCAGGGCGGCCGTCCTGCATCACGGCACAATCGAACAGCGCGCGATCCGAGCGGTTTTCCCGGCCCGCGATCGACGGCGGCCCGTACAACCACGCGGTACCACCACCCTCCCCCTGCGCAATGGCGATGTCGGTCTTGCCGAGCGTGAAATGGGGCTCGAAGATATTGACGTCACCGCCGTTCAGCAGGATCTTCGCCTTCGTGCCCGAGTTGAACTCGACGGAATGGAAGCCAAGATTGGAGTTCTCGAGGATTTCAACGGAATAGTCGGATGCATCGCCGCGCTCGAAGATACCCTTGATGAACGTCGTATTACGGCACGTGCCGTTCCCGGTCGATGCCTTGACGCCCGCCCGGATATTCCGGTCGCCGGGCAACCCGCCCTCTTTCGACGAACGCAGGTTTCCGTTGCAGCAGATGAAGCTGCAGTTGAGGGCATTCTCGACATGGAAGTTCACGGGATTGAACTGCGAGAAGATGTCCATGAACGTCGAATTGTTGACCTGCCCCACGCTGCCGCATGAGAAGCCACGCGCGGTGCAATGTTCTATGCGCAGACGCGCAATGCTCGCCCGGTTGAGGCTGCCCGATTCGACGATGCCGGTAGCGGCCTTGCCGGCGCCGTCGAAGCGAAAATCGTACAGCCCTGAATTGCTCGAGTAGACCACCTTGCAGTCCGCGCCGGCGGCAAGGATCCTCGTGCTCAACGTGGACTTCCCCTGCAGGTTGCATCCTTCTGGCACGGGCACCGCGGATGAAATCAGGTACGTACCCTGGCCGAGGGTGACGGTGCCGCCGCCCTGTGACTTCACGTAAGTCAGCGCCGCCAGGATGGCGGCTGTGTCGTCGGCGTGGCCGTCACCCTTGGCGCCGAAGTCCTTGGCGTCGACATCGTCTGAAAATTTCTCGCTCAATGTCCGGGGCACCGCGCCGCCGGCGGCCAGCTTGAAACTCGTGGCAGGCGGGGCCGGGGCTGCCGCAGGCTGCGCGGCAGCGGCCACGGCCTGCAACGGCACGCCCGCCACCAGCGATGCGACGCCGACCTGCCTGAGCGCCTGGCGCCGTGCGATCACGGCCTCCGCATCAGGGGGCATGTCCCCGGGAGAGGCGCGATAACCAAAGGCTTGCATCAGGCGATTCAGGACGGACATGGGTGACTTCCTCGGGCGCGATGCCTACTTGCGCAGGTCAGGCTGATTCGACAGGAACCAGCGATACGTTTCCTCGAGACCCTCGCGGAGGCCGATGCGTGCTTTCCAGCCCAACGAACCCAGGCGGCTCACATCCATGAGTTTGCGGGGCGTGCCGTCGGGCTTGCTCGTGTCGTTGACGATGGCGCCTTCGAAGCCGACGACGTCGGCGACCAGCCCCGCCAGCGCACGGATCGTCAGGTCTTCGCCGACACCGATATTGACGATGTCTTCGCCGTCATAGGTTTCCATGAGGAAGACCGACGCCGCCGCCATGTCGTCGACGTGCAGGAACTCACGCAGCGGGGTGCCGGTGCCCCACATCACGACCTCGGCGTCGCCGGCCAGCTTCGCCTCGTGGAATTTACGGATGAGGGCGGGAAGCACATGCGAATTGGCGAGGTCGAAATTGTCACCGGGGCCATAGAGGTTCGTCGGCATCAGCGAGATCGCATTGAACCCGTACTGGCGTCGATACGCCTGGCAGAGCTTGATGCCGGCGATCTTGGCCACGGCATACCATTCGTTGGTGGGCTCGAGCGGCCCCGTCAGCAACGACTCTTCCTTCAACGGCTGTTCGGCCAGCTTGGGGTAAATGCATGACGAGCCCAGGAAGGCCAGCTTGGTCACGCCGTGGCGGTACGCGCCGTCGATCACGTTGTTCTGGATCACGAGGTTGTCGTGCAGGAACTCCGCCGGGTACGTGTTGTTGGCATGGATGCCACCGACCTTCGCCGCAGCGAGGAAGACATGGCTGGGCCGCTCGGCTTCGAAGAACGCTTCGACCGCCGTGCGATCCTGGAGATCCAGCTCGTCGCGCCCGCGGGTCACGATGTTGTCGTAACCGCTTTCGCGAAGGCGGCGGACAATGGCGCCTCCGACCAGGCCACGATGACCTGCCACGAAAATCCTGTCGTCCTTCTTCATGTGCTCAGTTTTCCTGGATAGGCGTTGGCGATGCTAGGTAAAGGATAGATGCGGACATGGCTCAGGCTTTCTTGTCCTTGCTGCTGTAGTCGTAATAGCCATACGAGTAATAACCCGCGTTACGACGTTCGACCGCATTGAAGATGGCACCCTTCAGCTCCACGCCGTTCTGTTCGAAGCGGTGTTTCGCGAGCGCGATCTCGCGGGACTGGTTCAGCCCGAAGCGAACCACGAGCAGGCGCGTACCGGCATGGTGGCCGATGATGGCCGCATCGGTGGCGGCGAGGATCGGCGGCGTGTCGATGATCACCAGGTCATAGAGCTCGCCGAGCCGCGCCAGCAGCCCGGTGAAGCTGGCATGCATCAGCAGCTCGGAGGGGTTCGGCGGCACCTTGCCGCGTGCGATGAAGTGCAGGCCTTCCAGCCCTTCCACCTTGCGGATCGCGTCATCGAGCTCGATCTGCCCCGAGATCAGTTCCGACAGGCCCTTTTCGGGGCGGCCGCCGATGACCTGGTGCAGGGCACCGCGGCGCATGTCGGCATCGATCAACAGCACGCGCTGGTCGGCCTGGGCCACCACGGCGGCAAGGTTGGCCGACACGAAGGTCTTGCCCGCGCTCGGGCTCGAACCGCTGATCATCAGGAGATTGTTCTTGGCCTCGAGCCGGGCGAAATGCAGGCTGGTGCGCAGGCTGCGCAACGCCTCGACGGCAAGGTCGGCAGGTGCTTCCACGGCCAGGAGCTTGTTCGCCGCAGTCGACGCGCCGCGCTTGCGATGGCCGCGGATCGAAGTGTCACGCTCGGTCAGGCTGAGCGGGATCGAGGCATACACCGGCAGGCCCAGCTGCTCGATGGCGGCGGGATCTTCCATGCCGCGGCTGAGCATCCTGCGCAGGAAGACGAACGCGACCGCCAGGAAAGCCCCGAGCACCGTGCCGCCCAGCACGATCAGCGGCTTCTTCGGCTTGATCGGCTGCGTGGTATCCACTTCGGCCGAATCGATGATGCGGACATTGCCGACGGTGCCGGCACGCGCGATATCCAGCTGCTGGGCCTGGTTCAACAGGCCGGTATACGTCGCGTTCGTGACTTCGACATCTCGCGTCAGCTTCAGCAGCTCCTGCTGCGTATCCGGCAGCGTACCGACCTGCTTCTCGAGCGACGCCTTCTGCGCCTGCAACTGGCCGAGCTGGAGGACGATCGCGCGGCTTGCCGGGTGGTCCTTGGTATAGAGGCGATCGGCCTGGACCTGCTGCATGCGCAGATCCTGGATGCTGGTGTCGAGCGCGACGGCCTGGTCCAGGAGAGCCTTGGTCTGCAGCGTCACGTCGACCGATTTGGACGTCTGCTGGAACTTCGCCATGGCCGACTGCGACGCATCGAGCTGGTTGCGCAGGATCGGCAGCTGCTCTTTTACGAAGGCGAGGCTGCTGGCGGCCTGCGCCGAGTTGCGGTCGACGTTCTGGCGCACGTAGAACTGGCTGACCGAGTCCAGCACCTTTACGGCAAGATCGGGGTCGGCGTTCTGGTATGTGAGCCCGATGATGCCGGAGTCCTTGCCCTGCTCCGCTGCAGCGATACCCGACTGGAGGTTCGCCACGGTGGCCTGTTCCGGGTCACGCCTGACGATGAACTCCGTGCCCGGATTCGCGCTGAGCTTCGCGACGAGCAGCTTCACGCCATGTCCCTCGGCAAGCTGGCCGACCTGTCCTTCGAGCAGGGCATGGCCGTCGCTGTCGTTCAGTACGAAGTGCCCGCCTTTCCCCGCGACCAGCCCGAGCTTGCGGCCGAGCCACGACGGCGGTACCTCCAGCTGCATGACCTGGAGCTCGGCACCGCCCCAGTCATAGCTGTTCATGCCCCAGCGAGGGGCCGCCACCTGCCCGGGCTCCGCCGGCGAAAACCGACGGGCGACGTAATTGCCGATGACGGGAAAACGCTTTGGTTCGACGTGGATATCGAGCGAGAGGCTCTTCACCGCCTTGCCCAGGATCATGCGCGATTCGATCAGCGCGATCTCGGTGGTGGCTTCGGACGAAGAGGCGCCCAGTGTCTGGCTGATGGCGCTCAGGCCCGGCAGGTCCGGCACCTTCTGTTCGACCTGTACCACGCCGTTCGCCTGGTAAACCGGCGTCGCCAGGATGGCATAGGCCACGCTGATCACCGCGAATACCAACGTCACACTGACGATCAGCCACTTGTTGTCGACCAGCGTGCCCAGGAGGGCCTTCAGGTCGATATCGTCATTTTCGTGCTGCTGGGTATCGCTGGTAGCCATGCTGTCTTTTCTCGCAATAGTCAGGGGCGAATGCCACGCTCTTTCACAAATAGCGCAACCAGCTGCTTACACCCCGGTCGATGAGGGTGTACACGTGTTCAAAAGCCGGACGTTGCTGGCGGTAGGGATCGGGGATGTCGCGGGCGTCGAGCCATTTGTCGAGGACGAACACCTTGCCACTCACTTCGGGAACCGTCCGGGCAATGCGCGCGGCGTGGCTTTTCTCCATGACCAGGATCAGGTCGGACGCCCGCAGCAGGTCGCCGTCGACCTGTCGGCCACGGTGCTGGTCCCCTTGGGGAATGCCATGCTCCGCAAGCAGCGACAGCGCGGTCGGGTCCATCGGGTGATCCACCATGGCACCGAGGCCAGCGCTGGTCACCTGCCTGGCACGCGTGCCCTGCAACTCGCTTATGCGGTGGCGCAGCAGATATTCGGCCGTGGGGCTGCGGCAGATATTCCCCACGCACACGGTCAATATCCTTTCGAACATGTTCGGTTCATTACTCCCTACTGGGGCAGCGGCACGCTGGGATAAGCCCCGCCGGAGCGCTCGTGTTCGAAGAAAGATCATAGCGGAACGATCCGTCAAAAAACTGACGACCGTCACGCCGCTGTACATCAACGGTTAGGCATCATGCGGTTTTGTTGCATTGCAGGAGACAGGTGTTGACGGATTCGTGGGCCGCCGTGACCAGTCTGGGCGACAGCGCCCTGCTGCTTCCCCTGATGGGCTGGACCGGCCTCTGCCTGCTGCTGAGCCGGGACGACCGGCCGCTGGGCGTGCGCTGGGTAGCCGCTGCAGCGGTGTGCGGCGGCGTGGTCGCCCTCTCCAAGCTCCTGTTCATGGCCTGGGGCGTCGGCTCGGGCCTTCCGGGACTGGACTACACCGGGTTCAGCGGCCACACGGCGCTCAGCCTGCTGACCTGGCCAGCCCTGGCCGCGCTGCTCGCCCGTCGCGCCCGCCCCTGGCTGCGCGCGTCGGTCATCGGCATCGGCCTGCTGATCGGCGGAGCAGTCGCCTTTTCGCGCCTTGCGCTCAAAGCACATAGCGTGTCGGAGGTCGTGCTCGGCGCGGTGCTCGCCCTGCTGGTGGTCGGGTGGTTCCTGCAGGGCCTTCTGCGGGATGCCCGGCGCCAGGACGTCGATGCTGCGGCGAGCGACACCGATGCCACGGGCACCGCGGAGCGACGGACCATGAAGCGGCGACTCTGCCTCGCCGTCGGCGCCGTGGTCATCGCCGTGTGCTGCTATGGGGCCGTCTTCCCTTCGCAGCATGTACTGACCGACCTCGCGCTATGGCTCAGCGGGCGCACCGAAGTCTTTGCACGACACTCTCCCGCTGGCTAGGGCCGGATGGCTCAGCCATCCTTGCCCAGGCCGGTCTGTTGCAGGAGAACCAGCATCGCGCTGTCGATCCACCGCTTCGCCAGGCTCTCCCGCCCGGCATCGAACCGCACGGTCACGGGCCCCTTCGACGACACGGTCTCCGTCAGCCCACCGCCTTCCACCAGCACGCGATACCACGCGTTCGCCGGCCGGAGGTCTTTCGCCGGCGCGGTCGGGTTCAGCGGGATGCTTCCGCCATGCTCCTTGGCCAGCACGCTGCTGGGCAGCTTCTGCACCGCGCCGTTGTCCACGGCGATCACGCGCCCCACGAGCGGCTTCCACTCGCCATCCTTGTATACGCGCGCTTCCATGCCGGGCTCAAGGCGCTGGCGATCAGCCTCGCTGACCAGTGCCTGCACGCGCCAGCGCGTGGTGGCCACCACCGTCGCCATGCGCGTGTGCGGCGACACCCAGCTACCCTCCACCAGCGACGGATCCAGATCCATCAGTCGCCCGTCGGCGCTGGCACGCAGCAACAGGCGGTGCTGCTCGGCCACGCTTGACGACTCCTCGGCGGCGTACTGCCGTGCCATGTGATCGGCAACGACCTGCTTCGCGGCGGCGTGATCGTCCAGCGCGCCCGCACCACGCGCACGTGATTCGTAGGCATCGCGAAGCGCCAGCGCCTTGGCCTGGTCGGTGCCCGGCTCGGCGGCCACGAGGGTGAACAGCACCTGCCCCGATGCGACCCGCGCACCCTCGGCTACGGTGAAGCGTTCGAGACGTGCGGGGAACGGCGTATAGAGCGGCTGCTCGAAGCCTGCCTGCATCACGCCGGGCGCCGAGACGCGCCCGGACCAGGGCACGCACACCGCGAGCGCGATGACGGCAAGCAGCGCGAGCCAGCGACGGGCGCGCGACCACTGGATCTCGTCGCGGCGCGCACGCCAGACGCGCCACTCCATCAACACGGGGCGAAACACGAACATGACGATCTCCACGAGGAACAGGAACAGCCCGAGCGCCTTGAAGAACTTGTGGTACACGACGATCGCGATACCGAGGAAGACCGTGAGCCGGTAGGCCCACGTGACGAAGGCGAAGCTGGTGAGGAAACGCCGGAAGCCGTCCGAAACCACGTCGGGCGCCGGGTCACGCATGCCCAGCAGGTGCCAGCGCATCCAGCGTTTCGCCCAGCGCCCGGCGCGCTCGTGCAGGCCCGGATAGTCGAGCAGGTCGGACAGGATGAAATAGCCGTCGAAACGCATGAACGGGCTGGCGTTGAGCGCCAGCGTGAGCACCCACGCCGTGGTGCCGAGGAAGAACAGCGCGTTGCGGAAGTTGCCTTCGGGCGCGAACGACCAGAGGAACGTGCACCAGGCGGCGAGCACGCCTTCCGAGAGCAGGCCGGCGGAGGCAATGGCGAGCCGTTCGCGCGGGTTCTCCAGCTTCCAGGTTTCACCGGTGTCGGTGTACGCCATGGGCCACATGACCAGGAACGCGACACCCATGTGCGCCACGCGCACGCCATGTCGCGTGGCGACGAAGGCGTGCCCGAGTTCATGCCAGATTTTCGAGAAGAAGATGGCGGCACCGAAAGCGAAGATGCCTTCCCAGCTCATGGCGCCGCGGACGTTGGCGACGACGGTATCCCACTGGCGCGCGGCAAGGACCAGGCCGATCAGCCCCGCCGCAAACGTAAGTGCCAGGAACCTCCGGCTGAAGAGCCACGCGACGCGCGGCGTGAACGCGCGCAGCCAGCGCTCGGGCCGTACCAGCGGCACGCGGATGAACAGGTAGTTGTGCAGCAGCCACTGGCCGATGCCGTGTTTCGGTCGCACCACGGTGGTTCGCGTGAGCTCCTGGCGCTGCAGGAACACGGCGAAATCGCTGACGTCGTCGCTATCGGGCTGCAGCGTGGTCGTCGCCGCGATGTCGGCCGCGATGGCTGCCGGGTCATGCATGTCCCAGCGGCGCAGGATCTCGAACTCGAGCCAGCCGACGCGGAAGAACAGGTTCCGCACCGGATCGGCCAGGTGCCACGCCGGGGAACCATCGCGGTGCGTCCCCGCCGGCAGGATCTGCAGTTCTTCACGCAGCTCCGGCCAGGGCACGCGCGACGGCGCAGCGGGCAGCGCGCCAGCCATGGCGCCCATCAGCAGCCGCACCATGTGCGCGCAGCGGCGAGCGGCCGGCGTAGCAGGAGGTAACCGAGCACGTTCCAGTGTCCGGACACGCGCGCCGTGCCCTGCAGGCCGATACGCACGTCGGCGGAAGGTTCCGCCAGCGTGCCGCGCAACAGGTAACTGGCGACGCCGTTCGGCGCCTCCACGGTTTCGTAACCGGCGTAATCCAGCCGCGCATCGACGGGGCTGAGCGGCGCGACCCGCAGGAACACGGTCATCGGCGCGCCGGGCGCCAGGTTGGTCGGTTCCCCGACCGGTGCCCATGCGCGAACGCCCAGCTGGCGCGGATCAGCCAGCGTGCCCACGCGCTCGCCGGTCTGCACCGGGCGGCCTGCCCACTCGTCGGGATCGGTATAGACGAACACGCCGTCACGCGGCGCGCGGATGGTGAGCTTGTCGATCTCGGTCTTGAGCGATGCCACTTCCACCTGGCGTTCGCGGAACTTGCCTTCGGCCACGCTGAGGTCGGCACGCGCGGCCTGGCTCTCGATCGCCTGCTGCGCGGTCTGGTGCATTTCCATGCCGGCGGTATCGAGCTCGGCCTGTGCCACCGACAGCTTGTTGCTCAGTGTCACGTCGTCGAGCTCGGCGAGCACCTGCCCGGCCTTGACGGGCGTATTCGGGAGCACGGTCATGCGGTGGATGACCCCGTCGCGCGGCGAGGCGATCACCTCGCTGCGCGTCGAAATGACTTCCGCGGGCACCAGCGTGTATTCGCGCACGGGCACCAGCAACAAAACCAGCAACACCAGCGCGAGCTGCCGTGCCCGCTTCCGGGTCGATACGCCTTTCCACCATTTGGCCAGCCGCGAGCGCCGTGCCCCCAGGGCCCACCACGCGAAGCCATAGAGATTGGCGACCTGCAGCAAGGTGAACTCGGGGCTCTCCGGACCGAGCTGGTCCGGCCAGGGCGTGTCGCGTGCGAGGTAAAGCAGTGCATGCGCATGGCCGTCCGGCCCTACCAGTGGAAGCACCCACACCTCGGATGGCAGCCACTCGGCCCATCCTGCGGAGAGCTCGTCGCCAAGCATGTCCGGCGACAGGGCAAGCACACGTGCCTCGGCGGATAACCGCGCGCAATGCTCGCGCACGCGTGCCGACACGTCGGCCAGCCACAGCGCATAAGGCGTGTTCACGTCCACGTCGCTCAGCCCGGAATGGGCGACCAGCTTCGGCCGACGCGTGCCGTCGAGCGATACCAGCGAGGCCTGCCGGTAATCCACCAGCGAGCGCGTCTGGTTGCAGAACACGAAGCCCAGTTCCTGTGGCGTGCGCGCCGCTTCCACGCGTGCCGCAAGGGCATAGAAATACGGTGCATTACTCACGAGCGGCTGCCCTGCGCATCATGGGGACTTCGCTTTCAATGCTTTCGATGCTGGCGGCGCCGGCGGTGCTGCCGGTGCCGTCGCCACCGTCGTTGCCCCGGGCGCGGGTACGGCGTGGCCGGTCATGCCCGGAAGCACGCGACTGGTGTCGCCCGAGAACGTGGCTTCGATCTCGATCGTCTGGCTCACCGCGTCGACGCGGCCACTGATGCGCGACACGTCGAGCGTGAAGCTGCCACCCGTCTCGTCGACCACGGCACGCAGTTGCGAACCGACGTGCATCCACGCGACCCATCGCGACGGTACGTTGAGGCGTGCCTTCGGCGTGCCGGTGCCGACCAGGTCGATGACCGGTGCACCGGCGGCCACGCCCTGCCCTTCCTTCACGTTCACGCGGGCCACGCGGCCATCGAACGGAGCGATGAAACGGCACTGCGCCAGCTGGGCGGAGAAGATGCGCATCTGCCCCTGCGTGCGGTTGACGTCGGCCGCCGCCAGTTCGACCTCGAGCTCGGCGGCCGACTGCAGGCCCTGCAGCTTGGCCTTCGCCTGGTAACGCAGCTGCGCCGCCTCGAACTCGGCCTTTGCCGAAGCCCGGCGGGCGTCGACATCGGTGCAGTCGAGGGTCACGAGCAGGTCGCCCTTGTGCACGCTGTCGCCGAGGCCCACCACGATGCGCGACACACGCCCGGGCATGGCGGCCGATAGCGGCGACTCCTGGTCTGCCGTGACCAGGAAACTGGCCGACGGCTCCGCCGGCGCGGCCGCATGCGCTGCAGGGATCCACGCAGCGACGACGATGGCGGCAAGGGCCGCCGGATGACACTTCACCATCACGACTGCTTACCGCCCTTGGTTCGCGTCGGCGGTGGCCGGCGCTTCGCTTGCTACATGGAGATCGCCGATCACGGACAGCGTCGCGGCTTCCGCCAGCGCAGACACGGCCGGGGTCGATGCCTGGTCCGGCAGGAAGCTGCGGTACGACTGCGTCAGCAGTACCTTGCCCTTTGCATCGGTAAGCGTGAGCGTCCACTCGACGCGCTGCGCCGCGCGTGACGGCGCCGCGCTGAAATGCATGCGATAGCCCAGCGCGCCCGCCGTCTGCTGCACGGGAATGCGGTTCGCCACCATGACCTTTGCCACCGCGCCGCGGATCTGCTCCTCGTCGACGCGTGCGGGCAGGCCGTCGACGCTGATGCTCACGGGTTGGTCCACGACCACCGCATTCGTCGCGCCGGCGAAGACCTTGCCTTCGCCGGCCGACAGGCTGGCCTGGATCGCGCGCGACAGGGTCGCCACATCGGCCGACTTCACCTGCCCCGGCATCAGGTCGATACCGACCGAATTCAGCACGCGTCCGTAAGCCGACTGCGCGGCCGCATAAGCCGACGCTTCCTGGAAACGCGAGACGATGGCACGCGACTGCGTGCGCAGCGACTCCAGGTTGCTGGTCAGCTGGTTGTCGGAACCGGCCTTTGAAATGCTGGCCAGGCGCTGGTCGACGCGCGACGAATCCTCGGCGATCTGGTGGTCATACACGGCGAGCTTGTAGCGCTCGACCGAAATGCGCACCTGCGTGAGCACGGCCATGGACAACGCCATGCGACGCGTGTCGTCCACGTTGATGCGCGCTTCGTTGGTACGACGGATCGCGGGTATGCCCGCCAGCCGGAACAGGTTCATGGAGACACTGACGCCGCCCTGGGTCCACGCGCTGTTGTACAGGTACTGGTTGTTGTCGTAGCCCTTGCCACCGAAGAAGTTGAGGTTCGGGAACAGGGAGGCGATCTGTTTCTTCGTTTCCACCGCGTCGATGCGCGTCTTGTAGTCTTCCTGGCGCAGCTCGGGGCGCTGCGTGAGGGCCATCGTCTCCAGCGTGTCGATGTCCTGCGGCACCTGCGCCAGCGTCGCTTCGGGCGCATCGGCCAGCGTGAACGCCGTGCCCGGGCGCACGTTCATCAACGCGGCGAGCTCGGCGCGCGCGAATTCCATTTCCTGGCGCTTCTGGTTCACCAGCGACATGGCATCGAGCAGCGAGCGCTGGTATTCCAGCCCTTCCGCCGGCGGCAGGACGCCTGCACGCTCGGCCTGCTGCGACTGCTCCAGCGCCTTCGCGATGTTCGTCGACAGCTCGTTGGCCTCGGCCAGCATCCGTTGTGCACCGAGTGCACGCCAGTACGCGTCACGCACGTCCTGCACGATCGTCTGCAGCACCTGGCGGCGGCGTTCGTCCGAGATGTTCACCTCGTCCGCCTGCTGCTTCGCCCGGTAGTAACTGAGCCCGAAGTCGAGCACGTCCCACGACAGCGTGGCGTCGGCCAGGAAGTGCACGCGCTCTTCCGAGGTCGAGGGACGCAGGCTGATCACGCGATCCTGGATACCGATGCTCGTGCCGCCCGAATCGTTGCTGCGCCAGCGGTAGCCGGCATCGGTCATCAGCTTCGGCAGCATGTCCACGGAGGCCACGTCGAGCATGCCGCGGTTGAGCGCGGTTTCCATCAGCTTCAGGCGATAGTCGAGGTTGTACTTCAACGCGCGGGCCATGGCATCGGACAGCGTGAGCGGACCGGCGATGGCTTCCTGATCGGCATACATCGACGCCTTGTCGGTGGCGACCCGGTGGCTGATCTCATCCGGCGTCAGCGGCTTCGGCTGCATGGCGCCGCACGCGGTGAGGGCGAGGCAGATGGATGCGGACAGGCTGATCGTGATGCCAGCACGAAGGGCGGACGTCGATTTCATGGGCGTGGAAGTCTTCATGGCTGGAATTCATTTCCCGGGGCTTGGGTAAGGGCGACGGCGGACGACGATGGCGGCAACGGGACGGTGCCACTGCGTGCAAGCTTCGCGAGGCGCTGCGTGAGCGACGGCGCACCCGCATGGGCGCGTTCCACCGCCGGAAGACGAACGGGGGCCATCTGGGCCACCGGGACATCTGCATGCGCGGCATGGGCCGCATGCTGGCGTTCGTGACGATCGTCGGGGTTATCTTTTTCAGGGACGACGGGGTGCGGCGAGCCCGGGCCAAAGTTACGGAACAGGCTGTTCTCGTCACGTCCCAGCGTGGAGCCGGAGAGGCGGGACGACCCGCGCAGCCCGGCGAGGATGCGGTGCGAAAATGCCACGCCGTCGCGCAGCACGTGCCGGGCGTCGGTCGGCACGAGCAGGCCGTCAGCCGTAAGCGAGCGCAGCGCGTCGGCGTCGCCGGAGCCGTCCAGCCATCCCGCTGCGTCCTGTGCAATCCCTTCCCTCGCCTCTGCAAGCGCGGGCAGGATGAACAGCGCAGGCTCGAACGGCTGCGGAACAGTCGACACACGGAACCGGTCCGGCGGAATGAGGAAGCGATCGCCCTCATGCGCCTGGATGGGCGGTGTCAGCCCGCCGATGGTCACGGTCAGGCGAGCTTCGCTCGTGTCGCCGTCGGCGTCGGTGATCGTGTAGACGAACACGTCGGCGAGCGTACGGTTCGCATCCAGCGACGCCACGTCGGAAAGCCGCGTATCGAGCACATAGGTGTAGCTGCCGTCGGCGTGCAGCGTCAGCGTGCCGTACTGGCCACGCGACCCGGTCCCGACCGCGCCGGCCGCACCGGTGTTCTGCGATGCCACGGCCGTGACCGGGCCTCCCGCCGCGGGGCCGTCGGCACCGATGCGGTCGGCGCGATCGCGCCCCTGGCCGCCGGTGAAGACATTGCCCGAACCCGAGGTCTGCCCGCTGTCCTGCAGCACCGTCGCGTCATCGTCGACCGCCGTCGGAACGTCGTTGACGATGCGAATGGCGATGTCGCCACGCGTGGTCGCGCCCGAGCGATCCGTGGCCACGAAGCTGATGTCGTCGATGGAGACGACCTGCCCGCGCTGGTTCTCTACCTGGTCAAGCGTGTACACGTAGCTCAGCGTGCCGGATGTCGGGACGCCACCGATGCTCCCCGTCTGCGTGAAGCCGGTGATGACGAGCGTGCCGGCCGGCGTGCGGATGCTGACGGGCTGGCTGCCCAGCTGCCCGAGCTGCCCGGCCGACAACGTGGTGCCATTGAGCGTGATGGACGCCAGTCCATCCGGCTCCGATATGTCCACCGTGCCGGTAGCGGTGCGGCCCGACCCACCGCCTGCCAGCGACGATTCGTCGACCGTCGCAGGCGACGCGGCGATCACCGCCTCGCCGTCGGTGTGACCGTGGATCGTGATCGTGAGCGTCGTGGTGGCGACACCACCGTTGCCGTCGGCGATGGCGTAGGTGAAGGTGTCGGTAAGCGCCTGGCCATCCTTCAACGCATTGACGCGCGGATCGTCGTTATTCGCCGCGTAATCGTAGCTGCCATCGGCGCGCAGGGTCAGGCTGCCGTAGGCACCGCTGACGGGCCGGGCGACATCGTGCCCCACTACCTCCTGCGGTGACGACGTGCTGCCTGCCACGACCCCGACCACGCTGAGCGGATCGCCATCCACGTCGCTGTCGAGCCCGCCCGGCACGCCACCGCTGGCGATCACGCCACGCCCGGCGTCCACGACCAGCGGCTGGCCGTCTTCGTCGACGTCACCGCGATCCGGCAGCGCGACAGGCGCCGAATTGGTCATCGTCATGGTGACCGTCGCGGTTTCGGTGACGCCGCCGCTGGTCACGGTGTAAGTGAAGGTATCCGTGCCCACGTAACCCGGCACCGGCACATAGGCGACCGTGCCATCCGGGTTGATGGTCAAGGCCCCGTGGCCGCCCTGGGTCACGCCTGTTACCGCCGGCACGTTGCCGAAGCCGTCGTTCGCGAGAACGTCGATGACGGCTGGCGTGCCGGCATGGGTCGTGGCCACGTCATCCGCCGTGTCCCTGACCGGCGTGACGGTGATGTCCAGGGTGGACGTGGCATTGCCACCGTCGTTTCCATCAGTGACCGAGTAGGTCACCGTCGGCACTACCCCGTTCCAGTCAGCCACCGGCGTGAAGGCATAGGTGCCATCGTCGTTGAGCGTGAGCGTACCCACGCCTGCCAGGGTGGCCGTGCTCCCGGCGGCGTAGTTGACGCCTTCGATCGTGAAACCGGTGACGTGAAGCACTTCGCCGTCGGCATCGGTGTCATTGGCAAGGACATTGCCAGTGGCCGCCGTGTCTTCCGGGGTCGCGTGAACATCCGGGGCGGCGACCGGCACGGCATTGGTCATCGAGACGACGACGGTCTCGGTCTCCGTTACGCCGCCGCTGGTGACCGTATACGTGAAGCTGTCGGTACCCACGTAACCCGCCGTCGGGGCAAAGCTTATCGTGCCGTCGTTGTTGATCGTCACCGTGCCATGGGCGCCCTGCGTGACCGCCGTCACCACAGGGGTGTTCTCGAAGCTGTCGTTGGCCAGCACGTCGACCACCACCGGCACCCCGGCATGCGTCGTCGCGGTATCGGCGGCGATGTCCTGGACGGGGGTCACGGCGATGTCGAGCGTGGACCATGCGTCCCCGCCGGTGTTGCCATCGTTGATCGTGTAGGTGACGGTGGGCACCACGCCATTCCAGTCGGCGACCGGTACGAAGTGATAGCTGCCATCGGCGTTCATCGTCAGCGTGCCCGCCCCCGTGATCGTCGCCGTCGTCCCGGGGAGGTAGGTGGCGCCGTTGACGGTGAACCCGGTGAGGTGCGGCGTGTCGCCGTCGGCATCGGTGTCGTTGACCAGTACGTTGCCCGTGGCCGTGGTGTCCTCGGCGACCGTCTGCACATCGGGCACGGCGACCGGCACCGTATTCGTCATGGTCATGGTGACCGTGGTCGTTTCCGTCACGCCGCCGCTGGTCACGGTGTACGTGAAGCTGTCCCCACCGACGTAGCCAGCCGCGGGCGTGTAAGTAACGGTCCCATCGGCGTTGATCACCACCGATCCGTGCGTGGCAGCCGATACGCCGGTGACCTGCCGATCACTATTCCCGAAGCTGTCGTTGGCGAGCAGGTCGAGCACGACCGGCGTACCTGCATGGGTCGACCCCACATCGGCCACGATATCGTCGACCGGGGCCACGGTGATGTCGAGGGTGGATGTCGCATCGCCGCCGGTGTTTCCGTCATTCACCCGATAGGTCACCGTCGGCACGGTGCCGTTCCAGTCGGCGACCGGCGCGAAGCTGTAACTGCCATCGGTGTTCAGCGTGAGCGCGCCCACACCGGCGATCGTCGCGGTGGTGCCTGCCGCGTACGTCGTCGTGCCGATGGTGAAGGACGCGACGTGCAGCGCGTCACCATCGACATCGCCATCGTTCGCCAGCACGCTGCCCGTCGCGGCCGTGTCTTCCGGCACCGACTTCGTATCGGCGACCGGTGCGGGCACCGTATTCGTCATGGTCATCGTCACCGTGGCGTTCTCCGTGACTCCGCCACTGGTGACGGTATACGTGAACGTGTCGGTGCCCACGTAACCGGCGACCGGTGTGTAGCTCACCGTGCCGTCGCTGTTGATCGCCACGCTGCCGTGGTTGCCATTCGTGACGGCGGTGATGGTATGGCCGGGGTTCTCGAAGCTGTCGTTGGCGAAGACATCCACGACCGTCGTCGTGCCGGCATGCGTGCTGGCCGCGTCGTTCGCGATGTCGGCGACAGGCAAAACCACGATATCCAGCGTGGAGGAAGCGTCGCCGCCCGCGTTGCCATCGCTGAGCGCGTAGGCCACGGTGGGCACGGTGCCGTTCCAGTCGGCCACCGGCACGAAGGCGTAGCTGCCGTCGGCGTTGAGCGTCAGGCTGCCTACGCCTGCGATCGTGGCCGTGGCACCGGCCGGATACGTCGTGCTGCCGACGGTGAACGATACGACGTGCAACGGGTCGCCATCGGGGTCCGTGTCGTTCGCCAGCACATTGCCGATGGCTGTGGTGTCCTCCGGCACGCTCTTCGTGTCGGCCACCGGAGCGGGAGCCGTATTGCCGACGGTCATCGTGACGGTGGCCGTTTCGGTCACGCCGCCGCTGGTCACGGTATAGGTGAACTGGTCCGTGCCGGCGTAGCCGGCCACCGGGGTGTACGTCACCGTGCCATCGCCATTGATGACCACGTGGCCGTGCGCACCGTCGGAAACGGCGGTCACCTGGCGACCACTGTTCTCGAAGGTATCGTTACCCAGCACGTCGACGACCTTCGGCGTCCCGGCATGCGTGGTGTCGCTGTCGTCGGCGATGTCCGGGACCGGCGTGACGGTGATGTCCAGCGTCGACGTCGCGTCGCCGCCGATGTTGCCGTCGTTCAGTGCATAGGTCACCGTCGGCACGGTGCCGTTCCAGTCGGCCACCGGCACGAAGCGGTAGCTGCCATCGGCGTTGAGCGTCAGCGAGCCCACGCCGGCGATGCTGGCGGTGGCTCCGGCGGCATACGTGCTGCTGCCGATGGTGAACGTCGTGACGTGGAGCGGGTCGCCGTCGACGTCATGATCGTTCGTCAGCACGTTGCCGGTGGCGGTCGTGTCTTCCGGCACCGACGTCGTATCGGCGACCGGTGCGGGCACGGTATCCGTCATGATCATCGTGACGGTCGCCGTCTCGGTCACGCCGCCGCTGGTGACGGTGTACGTGAACGTATCGGTGCCCACGTATCCCGCGACCGGCGTATAGCTCACCGTGCCGTCGCCGTTGATCGCCACGCTGCCGTGCGCACCGTTGGTGACGCCGGTGACCCTGTGGTCGGCATTCTCGAAGGTGTCGTTGGCCAGCACGTCCACGGTCTTCGGCGTGCCGGCGTGCGTGCTGGCCGTGTCTCCCGCGATATCGACGACCGGGGTCACCGTGATCGTGAGCGTCGAGGACGCGTCGCCGCCGTTGTTCCCGTCGTTGATCGAGTAGCTGACAGTGGGAACGGTGCCGTTCCAGTCGGCCACCGGCACGAAGGTATACGTGCCATCGGCATTCAGCGTGAGCGCGCCAACGCCCGCGATGGTCGCCGTGGTGCCGGCGTTGTAGGTCGTCGTGCCGATCGTGAAAGTGGTGACATGCCGGGGATCCCCGTCGGCATCCGAGTCGTTCGTCAGCACGTTACCGGTAGCCGTCGTGTCTTCGACCAACGACTTCGTGTCGAGCGCTGCCACGGGCACCGTGTTGGTCACGTTGATCGTGACGGTGGCCGTCTCGGTCACACCGCCGCTGGTCACCGTATACGTGAAGCTGTCCGTGCCCACGTAGCCCGTCGTCGGCGTATAGGTGATGGTCTTGTCGGCGTTGAGGGTGATGGCACCATGCGCCGGAGGCGTGGTGGCGGTGATCGCCGTGGTATTCGAGAACGAGTCGTTCGTGAGTACCGCCACGGTGACAGGCGTGCCTGCATGGGTCGTCGAGGTATCGTCCTGCGCGTCCCTCACCGGGGTGACCGTCACGTCGACCAGGCTGACCTTCGACCAGTGGCTGGTCGATCCGGCGGCATCGTTCACGCTTCCCTGGATGTTGCTGGTCGTGTTGGCCGAGGCGCCCGTGTCCGCGCTGTTCGTCGAATCGGAGACACGGATCGACAGGCCGCCGGGTACTGCACCGTTGTAATCGCCGACCGGAACGAAGCGTACCTGGGCGTTGGCCGCGAGCACGAGCGCATTCGTATCCGACAGGCCGGACGTGGGAATGGACCGCCACGTCGAGCCGTCGGTGCTGTATTCGTAGTGGCCCTTCGTCGCATCCGTCGTGTTGCCGACGATCGCGACGAAGCCCACGGCGCCGCTCTGGTTGCCGCCGCCTGACACGCCGCTCTGGTTATCCGTCGCGTCGGTGTAGCCGACCAGCGTGCCGAGGTTTGCCGCCGTTTTTGCCACCGGCGTATCTTCGGCTGTCGAGAGGTGCCCGGTGCCGGAGACCACGGGCTGGTCGTTGACGCCCGTGACCGTGGCCTGCAGTACCGCTTCGGCTGCCGAATAGCGCGAGGTTCCGCCGGTGGCGGTCGCCGCGCCCAGATTGATGGCGGTGCCCGAAGCGGGCACGGTGCCCGTCGCATCGCCATTCGCATCGGTCTCGACCAGCCGGGCGCCAAGCGACGCGGGCGTGCCGAAGAAGTTGCCCTTCGGCACGAACCGCAGCTGTGCACTGGCGTCGAGGTAGAGCGCCGTGGCAGCCGTGCGCGGGCCGACGTCGGTCCAGTTCGTACCGTCCAGCGAATACTGCCAGGCGCCCTGCGCCGCGTTGGGCACATACGTCGTGATGGCGATGCCCTGGAACGTGTCCGCCGTGCTGCCCGCGCCCAGCGTGGGGTCGCTGCTGTTGTCCACGCTGTCGAGGCCGTCGCTGAAGCGCGGCGAGAACACCTGGCCGACCGTGTAGACGGTTGCCCCGGCTGCCGTCGTGTCTTCGACCACGACCTCCGTGATCGCGCCGGTGCCGTTCAGCGTTGGCGCGTCGTTCACCGGGGTGACAGTGACGGTGAAGATGCGCGTGGTGGTCAGCGAATTCGACGTGCCATCCGTGTACGAGAAGTCGCCCGGATTGCTGCGTGCATCGTTGGTATCGTTCAGCAGCGTGGCTGGCCGTGCGCCGGTATTGCCGTTGTCGACGACGACCACGTTGACGTCGAACGAGCCATTCCAGTCGGCGGCGGTAGCGGTACCCGGCGCGTCGGGCAGCCTGACCGTGAGCTGTGCCAGCCGGCTGTTGAGCTCGGTCAGCGTGCCGGTCAGCGTCACGGCGTTGGTGCCCGCGCCGCCGGCGTTCACCGTGCCGCCCGTGCCGCCGATGCTGTCGATCAGGACACCGGCCGGCAGGGTCACGGTGACCGTCAGGTCGCCGGTGGCCGTCGCGTCCGAATCACTCAGGGTGATGGCAGGCAGGCGGAGCGTCGCGGAGCCTTCGGCGACGTCGGTCGGGTTGACGACGATATGCGCCGCATCATTGAAATCGGTCGGGAACACCGCGCGTGACGCGGTTCCGACGTTGGCGGCAAGACCCGTCGGCAGCGCCGCATAAGGATCGATGGCCGTGGTGGGCACGGCCGTCGTCGTGGTGCCGGTGCCCGGATCGCGGCCGCCGTTGGCGTTTCCGGATCCGTCCAGTGCGCCCGTGGTGACGTCTCGCAGGCGGTCGTCGGCGATGACTTCGACGCGGAAGGTCTTGTCGGAGTTGGCGTTGTCACCGCCGATGGTGACCGTGAGGCCTGCGAGATAGGCGTTCACCTGGTCACGCGTACCACGGACCACGAGCGCGCTGCCCTGGCCGCCATACGTGCTGTCCACGGTGGCGCCGCTGCTCGTCGCCGACGAGGTGAGGAGGACACCGGCGTACTGGCTGGCCGCGAGGGGCACACCCGCATCGGTGTCGACACGTACCGTCACCTGCACGAAATCCGTCTCGCCGTCAGCCAGTCCGTTGTCGTAATCAACATCGTTGACGACGAAGCCCGGCACGGTCGTCGCACCCACGAGCGACACCGGCGTGGCACCCGCCGCCACGGTCGGTGCGTCATTGACCGCCGCGATGGTGATGCCGATGGCCAGGTCAGCCGGATTGTTTGCCGTGCTGCCGGAGCCGGTATCGCTGCCGATTCGGGAGCCGGTGTCATCGAGATGCACCGTCAGGGTCACGTCACCCGCCGCGCTCCCGTTCATATCGTGGTTGACGTTGGTGTCCGTGACGTAGGTCAGCCCGCTCGTCGTATCGTTGAGCAGCGCCTGGATGTCGCTGGCGCGCCCGGTCAGCACGAGCGACCCCGAGTTGTCGCCGGTGATCGTCACGGCGCGGCTTCCCGATGCCGACGCCGTCGCACTGGACTGCGTACCTGCACCACCGATGCCCAGCTTGCCGCTGGCCACCGAGAGCGTCACCGTCACTGGCGTGTCGAATGCCGCCGACTCAGGGTCCGACACGACGAACGACCCGCCGATGAACTGGCCCTGGTCTTCGTTTACCGCAATGCTGCCCGGGCCGGTGAGCACGCCCGGCTCGTTCACGCTGGACGCGCGGATCGTGACGGCTTTCGCCGCCAGGTTACCGCTGGCCGTGGGAACGATGGCGGTGTACCAGTCATACGGCGTCGTATCCACGGCCGTGCTGTCGGCGCCGGTGCCCGGCGTGGTGCTGACGTTCGCCGGGCCGCCGTTGGCGCCCGTGGTCAGCGCACCCGTGGAGGGATCGCGCAGCCGGTCATCCACGATGACCTGCAACTGGTACGTCGCATCACGGTCGGTGGCGAAGGTCACGCTGAGGCTCGCCAGCGCCTGGTTGACCTGTGCCCGCGTACCGCTGATGACGAGGTAATCGCCCGAACCATTCTTGTCACTGTCGACCGAGACGCCACTGCCCGTGCCGTAACCGAAGGTCACGTCGGCGTAGTTCGCCGCGGTGAATGCGCTGCCGTCAGGATTGAGCAGGCGCGCGGTGACCTGCACGTAATCCGTGTCGCGCGGGCTGCCAGAGGTGATGTCCGCATCGCCGACCACGAAGCCCGGCACCATGTTGTTGGCCGCCGACGTACTGTCGATGTCCACGGGACCCGAGGGGCCCGTGATCGTGGGCGCGTCATTGAGCGGATTGACGTAGATCCAGAACTGGCCCGAGGCCTGCTGCTTGTTGCCGTCGGCCAGGCGGAAGGTGAACGTATCGTCCGCCGTATCGGTGAACGTGCCGTCGCTGGTGGGTTCGTCGCCGTTGTTGAGATACCAGATGTAACCCGCGGCGATGTCCGCCTGCGAGAACGACGATCCCCGACCCAGCGTGCTGAACGTCTTTCCCCCATCGGTGGAATACGCCAGCCTGCCGTGCGCCGGCGCGCCGGTCACGGTGTACTGCACCTGCGTGGCGCTGCTATCAGGATCGTAAGCCTGCAGCAGGGCCGACGTGATCTGGACCTTGCCGCCCTCGTCCACCACCGCCGGATTATTCGCAGGCGCGCCGCCTGCCACGTTCGGCGAGTCCGACGGTACCGTCGGGTCGGCCAGGGTCGGATCGGCTGCCACCTGCGGCGCGTCGTTTACACCGGTCATGCTGATGGCGACCGTCGCCGGTGCCACGGATTGCTCATTCCAGCGGTCCACTGCCTGCACGAGGAACTGCGTGCTGCGTACCTCCGACCCGTTGCTGACGAAACGCAGGCCGGTGGTGGCCGCACTGCCCGTGACGATGGACGCATCGAGTCGCGTATTCGCGGTGAGGTCGAGCCACGTGCTGCCGCCGTCCAGCGAATACTGCAGTTTGCCGCCCGTGGGCAGCTGGGAAATAAAGAACTTCAGCGCATTGGCGCCCGTGGCGTCATTGTTGACGGCGTAGTTGTCCTGGTTGCCCACGCGCGTCGCCGTGCCTTCGAGGTAGCTCTCGCTGGTCGCATCATCGGGATCCGCGAAATGCAGCTGGCCGGTCGTGATATAGAGCGTGGCGCCTTCGGTGATGGTGTTATCGCTGGAGCCCGTCGCGACCGGGGCATCGTTCACCGGCACGACGTAGAACGTCAGGGAAGGCGTCCACGTCTGCGACACCGCCTTTCCGTCCTGGACAGTGCTGAGCCCGGCCGATACGGAGAAGTTGGCGGTCGTCTGGAAATCTTCACTGGCGCCGTCGTGCTGGAAACGAACGTGGCCCGCGTCCAGGTCGGCCTGCGTGAACGTGCCGTAGACCTGGACATTCACCCAGCTGCCGTCGGCCTGCTGCTTCTGCAGTGCACCGGCGTTGCCCGTGCCCGCGCCGTCGCTGGTGAAGCCGAGGAAGGTGTAGACCACGCTCGACGAAGGCACGTTGTCCGCGACGAAACTGAGCGCGGCGCCTGTATCGAAATTGGTCGCCGTGCCGTTCGTGGTCGTGCCATGGATGACCAGGGAGCCACCTTCGCTCAGGTCGCCATGGTTGGTGCCATCGGTCGGCCGGACGCCGCCGTACGTCGAGGTCTGTGTGACGGCCGTCTGGGTAATCGGGTCGAACGTGCCGCCGTTGCCATTCGCGGTGGCCGCCAGGTCGATCGTGAACACGAAGGTCTTCAGCACCGTTCCTTCGTACACGCCACCCGCCTGCTGGTAAGGCGTGCCGGTGCTGTCCCAGCGCAGGCTGGTCGTGTTGTCGATCACGTTGAAGTCGAACGTATCCTGCTGGCCCTGCGTCGCGGCCGCCGTCTGGACGTACTGCACGCGGTTGTTGTTGATGTCGTCCATGGTGAACGACGCGCCGTCCGCGAGGCGCTTGCCATCGAGGAGCAGGTAGCCATGCGTCAGCAGCCCGCTTTGCGTGGTGACGAAGCTAAGGCTCGAGTCGGCGGAATCGACATCGGTCGCGGCGATCATCGCCGGCGTGAGGGTCACGATGAAGGTCGCGTCGTTCGGTACCGTCGCCAGGCGGGTGCTCGCGTCGACGAAGACCGGATCGTCGTTCACCGGGATGACGTCGAGGGTAATGGTGCCGTCGCCGGTACCCGGCGTGCCCGTACCACCGCCCTGATCGGTCACGCGTACGCCGAAGCTGTCCGTCGTCACGGCCTCGCGCCCGTCGTGCGCGTAGGTCAGCTTGTCCCGGTCGGCATAGTCGAACTGCTGCCCGACCGTGACCGCCACGCCGTTGTAAAAGAGAGTGCCGCCGTTGGTTGGGAGCGAGGTGATGGTGATCCTGAGCGAGGTGTCCTGCGGATCCCCGCCGCTGCCGGCAACGATGTACTGCCCCACGTCACCCGTGTCCCTTGCATACGCAGGCTGGCCTTCGTAGACACTGCCGCCACCGCTGACCGTGGGCAGCTGGTTCACGGGGGCGATGGCGAGCGTGATGTGCGCCGCATCCGACCGGTCGATGGGCGTGGCACCATCGTTCACGACGACGTCGAAGCCATCGGTGGTGTTCTGGTCGGCCCCCGTGGCCGTATGCACGTACACGACCGTGCCGCTGTTCACATCCTGCTGGCTGAAAGTCGAGCCCACGCCGACGCGCATGCCACTCACCGTGATGTAACCGTAGGTGGGCGACGCCGTGATCGCGTAGATGATCTGGTCGGGCGTCTGTGCACCTGCGGCCAGTTCCGGGTCGACGGCAACGAGCACGCTGCTGCCGAGTGTCACGCTGCCGTTCTCGGGCGCCGTCGCCGTCGCGTCCGCCACCGTCACGGGGTCGTTCGACGGCGTCACGGACACGGCCAGTGAAGTCGTCGCCGTCAGGGCATCCGCATCGGTCACGGTCACGTCGATGGCCGTGGAAGCCGCGGTCTTGCCGAGCTCCTTGTCCGCCGCGACGAAGGTGAGCTGGTTCAGCCAGGCGCTCGCGTCGGCCACCGAGCCCGTGAAGCGGTAACCGCCGGCAACGGCCGTCGTCCCCGTCGTCGATGCCGTGGACAGCGTACCCACGGAGGTGTCGCGCACGACCGCGCTCACCGTCACCGTGCCATTGCCGCCGTCGTCGGTAATGGTCCAGCCGGTCAGCGCGCCGCGCTCGGCACCTGCATCGTTGAGTACGCTGGGCTCAGCTACCGCCACGCTTTTGGCCGTTGTCGCGACCGTAGGCGCGGCTAGGAGGCCGTCGTAATCCAGATCGAGGTTGCGGGCTTCGATGGTGCCGACCTTGACCTCGAGCTGCCAATCGCCGCCTTCGCTCGCGGCACCGGTGTCGTTGCTGGACGCGGCCACGTCGGCGTGGGTCAGGCCGGCAATGCCAGTGACGAGGGCACTGTCTTTCGAAGCGACATCGCAGCCATACAGCAGGATGTCGCCGCCCGGAGCCATGCTTGCACCGATGGCCGCCCACTCCGCCGAGTGCGACCCGAGGTTGTCGGCGGTCACGGTGTCCGTGCCGAGGGTGATCGAGTCGCCTGAGCCATGGCTCAATACGTGTAATGCGGTCACGTCATGGCGACCGGCCAGCGCTTCGGCCACCTGGTCCACGCCGGAGCGGCTGTCGTCGATCAGGATGACCTGACTGTCTTTGGGCAGCTGCGCGACCAGGGACTGGTAATTCGTGATGTTGCGATCCACAACATAGACCTGCGTCACAGTTTCGGACACGGCAGGTTCGCTAGAATCGGATCTCGCTGCAGGGGGCGGCGCTTCCACGCGAGTCGCGGGCAGCGCGGCTTCGCTGACAGGCGCCGATGCTGATGCTGCTGCGACTTCGTGGCCATGATCTGACGCCGCGGCTGCGTGATGTACTTCAGCCACGCCCGCACCGTCGTACATTTGCCGTGCCTCAAGGGCATAGCGGTGCCGCTTGGGCGCGAAAGGATTCTGGATCTGGCGTGACATGGCGCACTCCGTGGTCGGTCAGTCCGCCTGACGAAGCAAGGAGACGCAGCGCGCGATGGCTCCCCCGCACGGCGCGGCCGGACAAGCGCTAGCTCGCCTGGCGCACGGCGTTGCAGGTCAGCCCATCGGACGCCATGTCCCGTGCACTTACGTGCACTCCCCCCCACGGGGCCAGCTGTCTGGCGCGACGCAATTACCCCTGCCCCTCCGGCGCCCTGACATACGTCGGGCGACCGGGTTCTGCACGGGCGCTTTGATGGTTTTTACACTTACCCTTGATGCGTTCGCATCATAGGAGCTACATCGAAAGGTGTAAACAAATACGGCAAGACAGGGCACAAGCGGCAATATCTGCCGCCATTTGGCGAGGCGACTGAAGTCGTCGTATTGCCCGTCCTTCCCGTGCAGCACCCGATCAAGGGGACGTCAGCTGCCCTCGGCCACGGCCTCGATCTCGCTGGCGGAGCGCACGCCATACACGTCGATCGTGTAGGAATGCTGCGAGTCCCCCGTCGGCCTGAACCGACCAAAGACCGTTGCGTCAGCATGCACCCCCTTCCCTCCCACCAGGCGACGAAAGGAAGCGAGGTCACGTTTCATGCTCGCCGGGTCGCTGATGTTCAGCGCGACGGTGCCCTTGCAGGTCCCGTCGCTGAGGACGGTTTCCTTCCCTTCGCTGAAGGCGATCCCCCGCACCGTAACAGTCGTCCCCACATACCGATCGGCGGTGGCCAGGACCGTACAGATTGAGTCCGGCGGCACTTCGTCCTTCCCCCGCGCCATAACCGACCCGCTGAGCAGGCCAAGCACGATGACCGCTGCCACCTCTCGGGCGAACGCTTTTCTACGCATGGTAATCCCCTGTTGCTGCCCTCTATGGGGCTCCACCGAATGGACGGCTGAACAGAGAACACCGCGTTCGGCGCGGTGCGTCAATAAGAAAAATGGAAAGGCGCCGCGACGGATCGATCAAGCCTTGCCCGCGGCAATATTCACGCTGATGGCAATGATGAAGACATTGAAGAAAAACGCGATCGCGCTGTGCATAAGACCAATACGACGCAGGTAGCGCGTCGTGATCTGCACATCGGATACCTGGAAGGTCATGCCGATGGTGAAGGAGAAATACGCGAAGTCCCAGTAATCCGGCTCGTCGTCTCCCGGGAAATCCAGGCCTTTGTGTTTGTCACCAAAGTCGCCGTAATAGCCGTGCGCATAGTGCAGTGCAAACAGTGAATTCATGAAGACCCACGACAGGATGATCGTGGCTGCCGCTACCGCAATCGCCAGCGCCCCGCCTTTGTTGCTCGAGCTCAGCTCGGTACTCACGGCGATGAGGACGATACCGGATAGCCCCACGCCGGCCAGCAACGTGGTCCACCGCCCCGTGTCCTGCATGCGCGCCTGGCGATGCATGCTGGCAGGGCTGGCGTTATGGAAAATGCGGAGGATCAGGATCAGGTAGACGACAGTGCCGACGTCGAAGCCAAGCAGCAGCGCCACCGTCCTGGACAGCCCCGTGAACTCGAGAACCAGCCACGCGAGCAACGCCACCACGGCCCCGATCAGCAATCGCGGGCGCGAGCGTGCGTAACGAATGGGCCAGACAGCTTTGGATCGCGGGGTATGAGTCATGACGATCCAGAAGTCAGAAAAGGCCGATGCCGGAAGTCTAATGAAGCCACACCCGCATTGCTGCCGGCTTTCTTGCTGGCTGCCGGCTGCCGGCTTTCTTGACGGCGGGCGTTCTTCCTGTAGGAGCGCGCCATGCGCGCGACATCTTCTCGCGACCACCCTTGGGCGTTTTCTCGGGGAGCTGTCGCGCGCAGGGCGCGCTCCCACGAGGGTTTCTTGCGGACAAAAGAAAAACCCGCAACGACGAGTCGTTGCGGGTGTTCTTGGATAAGGCCCCTGGCGGTGACCTACTCTTGCATGGCTT